>ERZ838516.25-NODE-25-length-200173-cov-15.939346_pt1 | contig 200173 bp, 172 predicted proteins | sample MGYA00519910_ERZ838516 | MGnify/ENA primary metagenome ERZ838516 (study PRJEB31850, sample SAMEA3708837) | human gut metagenome | biome: human gut; feature: human-associated habitat; material: faeces | place: China | collected 2014 ... | reverse complement strand
AGGCAAAATCATCTTTCCCACGATAAGCAATAATGGCATTGAGACTGCTGCGATAAACATGAGCAGTTCCAAAGTTTCCCTCCATTTGTAGCCCACGGGCCACTTGCTTCATAAATCCTAATACTTTTGACATCTCACAATTTATTGATTAATTCGACAATAAAGATACGAGTATTCTCATTAATATGGCTGGTTTTGTGCCAGGATTTAATAAAGGTATTGTTTCTTTAAAAGGAAGAAGTCGTTCCTCGGTGAGAAACAGGTCGTTTCTTTTAAAGGAACAGGGGCTTGGTTTTAAACCCAAAATAGATGCAAATAAGATGTTGAATATCAAGATGCTGTGTTATGGCTGATTTGGGCCGATACATATATGTTTGTTAGGGAGAATAAAAATGATTAAAACTAAGAACTTTTTGCCTGTTTTATTGTCTTGTTTCTATAACCTATTAAAATAGAAAAGATATGGATGATATGATTAACAGACACGATTCGATTGCCGAAGAGAATATCGAACCGAATGGCCGTCCGGCTAAAAATCAGTTTGAAGAATGGAGCAGTGAAGTAACTGACCGTGCAGATAATGTTTTCAAAGATGATACGAAAGACGGTCCTATCAAGAACCGTAAGAAACGTATAAAAGAAATGGATGAAGTGATAAAAAAGGACCTTGAATAAAGGCCCTTTTTTATTTGGTGGGTATAAAATGTAGTAAAGCCACTTCATATAAGTAAATCAAAAAAAAGAGTAACTCGTTGCCGAATTACTCTTTTGAAGAAGTGGAGCGTATCGGATTTAATAATGCTGTCCACATACTGATGTAAAGTGCACAGTTCCTTTTGCAAACGAATGCTGTCTGTTTTGCCCTCTTGTCCTTTCTTGGAAGAACCGGAGTGACAAGAGCAAAATAGCATTAATGATATAAAGAGTAAATATTTCATGGCTGTTATCTATCAAGTCTAAATGCTATCGGAACTGTGTATTTTACCTTTACAGGCTTCCCTTTCAATGTTCCGGGTTTCCATTTGGGAAGCATTTTTATAATACGTAAAGCCTCCTCGTCCAAAGAAGGGTCGACGCTTCTCATTATGTTAGGTTCTGTTACGGAGCCGTTTTCATCTACGATAAATAGAACAATAACCCTTCCTTGTATTCCTTTCTTTCGTGCTTCCGCCGGATATTGCATATTATCATTGATGAATTGCAACAGCTTGTCCATACCACCGGGAAATTCAGGCATTTGGTCGACTACCTTAAATACCGGTTGTCCGACAATTTCTTCTTCCGGTGGCAAAGTGTCTTTCAGTTGATTGTCTGAATGTCTTTTCAAAAGTTTAACAGTATTATTTTGCAATTGGAATTCAGCCATTAAAGTATATTTCCTGCTATATCTTCTTATTGTAAGAAAAAAACGATAACGACCGGGAGTATGCTTAAACAATTCTGCATTGTAATAATATGTATGACCTTGAAAAAGTATGATTTCTTCTTCAAAGACCACAAGTTTCATAGGAACATCTCTCCATATTCCCTTCTCATCCTCATATGTGTAGTTGTAAGCTCCTCCAAAACTAATATCAGCACCACTATTGTTATTCAATACAAAGGTTATCTGTTTCTCCTTGGTGGAATGGACTGGACACTCAGGATGTAAAGATAGTCCGAGAGTATCATTTATCCCGATGCGGTTGTTTATGGAATCCTCCCCCGGAGGCGGGGCATTTACAGCTGGATTCTGTTTGGATTTGTTGATGCATCCGACCAACAAAGTGCAGAGTATCAATGTGAATATCATTCTCATAGCTTTCATTGTATTTTAAATTCTGCGAATAATTTAATCTCTTGGTTACTTTTTCTCATATATTTACACATATATTTGATGATGCGGTATTTCCCTTTGATAATGTGGTAATATTCGATGGGAAAGCTGAAACAATGAAAGGAGGGAGTGCGAATAGGGATTATCTCCTGATCGAAAGAGACGGTCTCCTTCTTTTTCTTCAAACGATTCCAACTGCCGTTCTCCCATTTTTCCAAAATCCAATCGTAGCCGAAGCTCAAAGGAAGTTGCTGGGGCAGGATGACTGGCAACACTTCCCCGCTTTCTGATGTATAATGCCTTTGTATCACTTCCCTCCTGGTTGTTTGTTCCCAAGCCATAAGAACCGATGAGTTCCGATTCCGCATTGCGCAATACAATAGTGTCAAGAGCAGCAGTGTTCTTATTTTCCTTTACCGCCTTACCAGCACACTCCACTATCATTGTACTGAGAATGAATATATAAATAATTGTTTTCATGGCATACTTTCATTGTTTTGGGGTAATTTAATCAGTAGGTGATTCAAATTTTATAGGAAATGTGAACCTTACTTTCATATTCATCCCATGCTGACTGCCGGGTTTCCATTTGGGCATTATTGATACAATACGTAATGCTTCTTCACAAAAAACAGCATCAACATCTGACACCGGATTGATACTGCGTAGAATTCGGGGCTGTGTCACACTTCCATCCTTGTCTATAACCACCTGCATAATAACCCTGCCTTCCAGTTTGCTTTGTCTTGCAGCTTGAGGATACTGAATATTCTGGCGTATAAACTCCATTAGTCCGGGCATTCCACCGGGAAATTCAGGCATATTCTGAACAACATCATATATATCATCCTCGCCCGAAGGAACTTTATAATCTGGGGGTAATGCAGGTCCTAGGGGAATAGGTTTGTCTCTTGATGAAGTCCGATGTGATGTATATGCTTCAAACCATTTGTATATTACGTAACAGCATTTTCCATTCTCATTATGGACTTTGACTTTCAGCAGATAATCACCCGGTTGGCAATTATCAGGGAAATCAATATCTATCCCGGTTGTTTTCCCTTTCTCAAGGTAACAGGCAACAGACTCCTTATCCACGTCCTTACCAAGAATCTTATGTAATTTCTTCTGTTTGTCCTCCAGATAGAAATCAGCTTCACCTTTATATATCAGATTATAATTAGATCTGACAATGGGAATATAAACTTTGCTTCTGGAAATGCTGATACCATTTACTATGATATCTTCAGTCTTTTCATGGCACATCTGGTTGATAACCTCATTGAAATAGACTTTGAAAACTCCTTCATTATTGTCTGTCAGATGTCCCCATTTCAAACCCGGTATCGTTTTTGTAGTGGAAGTGTCAGCATTTACAGGCGGGATGTACTCAATCTTTACAGATCCTATATCCTGTGGATTTCGTTCGGGAACATCTTCAAGTATTACCGGAACTGCTTTCTTCTCCTCATAATCTGATATTTTGAAAGTTACAGGAAATCTGAATTTGACCTTTACCGCTTCTCCACTCAGTTTTCCCGGTCTCCAGTCAGATATCATTTCTATAATACGGAGTGCTTCCTTATCCAACAGTGAATCTACACCATATACCACTTTAGGCTGTATTATTTTGCCATCCGTATCTATTATGCCTTCTACCACGACTCTTCCTTGTATTTTCTTCTGTAAAGCAACCGGAGGATATAAAATGTTCTGCTGTATGAATTTTATAAGTTCCTTCATACCGCCAGGAAATTCAGGCTTTTCATCCAACATGGCATAAACTTCATTTCCGGATGTCTTAATATTCGGAAACAGTAATATGGCGGAATCCACTATAACCGTTTGAGTGTCCGTTTTTATTGTCTTACATTCATTATTCTCAATATTCTTCCGTTTATTGGTACAACAGGCGGCAAGAATACAGAATCCGACTAAAAATAATCCTCTGGCTTTCATAAGTCGATACAATTAATCACATTCTCTTGTAAAAATAAGACTGATAAAAATCAGTGGTTAATAAGTTCTTCAAAATATTCTTCCCTGTCAATACGGCCAAACTTGTATTTGGTGCCATTACGTATCATTTCCTCAATGCCTTTATTCCACCATTCCATATCTCTTATTCTGTCGGCAAATACCTCTTCCGAAACATTTATTTCCCTACCGCTCGTTATATGGCAGGTTATAATTCCCTTTTCATCCATTGTACAGTGCTTGTAGAAACGATAGATCACCGCCTTCATCTGATTGTCCAGATTCTGTTTCTCGGCCTTTGAATAGACATGCTTGGACAGGTTCTCATGATATTCTTTAGGAATAATGCTTATAAACTCACCAGATTCGACATACTCCCTTGTCGTCTTTACATTCGGGTCGTCCGTCACATAATTCCCTTCACGGTCTATATAGAACCAGTAGTCACTTTCCCAATTCCAATGCTCCAGCTTTTCATCAACAGGACGCCTCTCTCCCGAATAGGTGACTTTTGCTCTGTTATTTTTAAAAGGATAGGCAAAAGCATATTGAGGCTGGATAACAATATTGCCTCTTGCGTCTGCAAATCCAATTCTTCCATCCTCGTTTTGAATACGGAATCGTCCTTCTTTTACGTGATCCGGGCCGTTGTCATAGTTGAACACTTTAAAAAGCTCTTCCCCTCTGTTATTGATACAGACAATTTTCCTGTCTAAAACAAAACCTATATGACGGATGGTATCGCTACCACAGTATCTGTATTTACCGAATGGAATGACCGTATCCTTTCTTACGTTCAGGTAACAAACGGGTGTACCATGTTCCGGATGCTCTTCCTTTGTATATGCTGTCAATACCGGATAGTAAAGTCTGATGAAATTTTCTGTGGAAGCTACCGTATATTCCCCGTTTACATATGATACTTCCCAAGGGTATATGCTTTTCATTGCTTTCTCAAACGCTTTAACCATTTGATTCCACCGGTCTGTCGGGAGGAATTTTATTCTGTGGAGAAAAACATTGGTCCGCTTGCAGTCCAGAAGATGACCGTCCGGTGAGACTTTCAATTCATCTACGGACAGCCTTATCTCTTTTCCTTCCATTTCCGGGAATTCTTCAAAAGGAAAACGCTTCTCCAATTCTGATTGCACATTGTCAACTCTGAAACCGTCCCTGACCTTATAATTATGATAAAGTTGCTTTTTCACGACAACACCCTTATATATTCCCAGAAGATACTCTTCTTCCATATAATACCGGTACTCACCATATGGATACCGGTTCTCCTTTCCACGTCCCGCCCTAACCTCTGCATTAATCCAGAGAGCATGAATACCTTTTCCGTTATTGAACCCCGCAAACATCCTTTCAAGGTCCTTCTTTCCATATACCTGTTCCTTTTCCCCATTGAGTACTTTTAGTTTTTCCAGACATATTCTCTTATCTTCCACCGTCCAATATCCGATATAGTTCCACTTGCTGCTTCGGGGCCACTTGTATTCTGCCGGTAAAAGTTTCTCTATCCTGCTGTAAGCAGCGGAATCCCAGTTCAAAGGCTTTGTTAACAGTTTCCACTCTTTGCCGTCCATCCGGATAATGTCACAGAGTGGGGAGTTGGCAAATGAAAAAGGTATTTGTAAATAAAAAAGCAAAAATATAAGAATCGGTTTCATACTACTGTTGGTTTTATACTGTCATTGATTTACAACTTTAAATCTGACAAACATGGAATATTTTTTATGGTATGAAATACTGCCAAAGAGGGAGGTAGAAATAAATTTCATACAAGCGGTCATCCCCCGGGAGGCTCAGGCTGTTCTTCCGGGACAGAGAGAAATATTTCTTCCTGGGCTTGTATATTGAAAGATGCCAGGAAGAACAAGGCAAACAATAATATTCTGATACTCTTTTCCATGTATTTTTCAATTCACGAATGCTTCCCTAAAGATAGAGATTTTAAATAAAATTCGAATAATATTTGCTTTCTATTTCCTGGAATTCTGCTCAAAAACATTTTTTCCTTGATTTTGCAATTGACAGAAATGAGAGGCGGGGAAAGGCGGAGCCGGATAAAACATTTTGTAGCCTCCTTCGATGTATTTTCCACTGTCCCATTGATGGGGTTCCATCTGTCCCCATTCGCCATAGGCGGTAATGCTGTTACAGTAGATAAATCTGTCTTCTCCAAAAGCAAATAGGGGACCTTCTTCACCCAGCATCTTGTCGTGCGTGATAGTTACACCCAGCGGATAATTAGGTCCTCCTTCTCCTTCATCCGTAAGGTAAGGATCGCTGCCATCGGCAGTGTATGTCTCGACACGAATCTCTCGTGCTGCTACACGGATTTGAACTTGGGTGTTTTTTCTTCTTCGTCTTCACTGCACATCGAGGAGTTCAGCGTAAGAGCCAGTGTCATCATCCCCAGTAACTGGCAAAGGCACATGGGAAAGTAATTCTTTTGTTTTTGTTAATGAGTTTGTGTTAGTTGGCTTAGGGAGGAATAGCCATGAAAGCAGGTGTCATTTTCTTTCTTGTGAATTCAGATTTGGCTATCTTTGTACACTAAATTTAATCCTATTTTATAATCTTATTTTATTTGCAAGAAAATGAATTTGTTTTTGTTGAACGCACCTGTTGTCGGAGGAAAGCTCGAACAGGCATTGGAAAAGTTAGTGAATTTTGGTATGGACGCCGGTAAGGACATCTTAGTCGCTATTTTAATCTATGTAATCGGACGTTTCATCATTAAACAGATAAGCACATTTATAGCCAAGATACTCGAAAAGCGAAAGATTGAAATCAGTGTGCAGACATTCTTAAAGAGTCTGATAAAGATTCTGCTGAATATGATTCTTGCTTTTGCCATAATCGGCAAGCTCGGTGTAGAAACCACTAGCTTTGCGGCATTGCTAGCATCCGCCGGTGTAGCTGTGGGTATGGCGCTTTCCGGGAATCTCTCCAATTTTGCCGGCGGACTGATCATACTTATCTTTAAACCGTTCAAAGTCGGTGACTACATAGACGGTCCGGGAGTAAGCGGTACGATAAAGGAAATACAGATCTTTCACACCATACTTTCCACTCTTGACAACCGCATGATTTACGTACCTAATGGAAGTCTCAGTAGCAATGCCGTCACTAATTACAGTAAGCAGGACAAGCGTCGCGTCGAATGGGTGTTCGGTGTTGAGTATGGAGAGGATGTAAAGAGGGTCAGATCTGTTTTGCAGCGTATAATCAATGCTGATAGCCGCATATTGGATACACCCGCTCCCCTTATTGTTTTAGGTTCATTGAGCGCGAGTAGTGTCGATATCACAGTCCGTGTATGGGTGAAAAGTGCCGATTACTGGAGTGTGTTGTACGACATCAATGAAATCGTTTATGTTACATTCAATGAAGAAGGAATAGGATTCCCGTTCCCACAACTTACCCTACATCAGGCAAAAGATTGATCCTATTATCTAATACGGCTTCGTACAGATTCTAAAGAAAATCTCGGAACATAAATCTCATTAATATATAAAGAGGGGATAGGCGTAATTTAATGCTTGTCCCCTCTTTTAGTGTTTCAATGCTTGGATTCCAAATTAATCGTCATCATCATCGTCATGACGATAGTGTCTCTTGTGGTGTTTCTTCGGCTTTTTATACTTGTGTTTCTTATGGTGAAATTTGTCATGGCGCTCACAGTATGAATTATAGTATTCATGCCAGCAGTTACTATGGTGATGTACTCTGTTATAAAAAGGGGTATAATACACACTTCCCGGATTTATGCCAATCTCCATAAGGACACGTTTCCACCCGTAACGCTGATAACGGTTGTAATAATCACAGACATCACGTATCTTTTTTCCGGAAGTCTTGGCTATCTCAAGTACAATCCCCACATTTCCCCAGTCCTTTCCACAGCGTCTGTAGTAATCGTCCAAGGAACGATTTGAAATATTATATTCCATACATAGGCGTTTTCTATAATCAGAAAGTTCCACGGCTGCATAGCGATTAGCTCTGCCAATAAATATGGAAATGTCATTTTGGGCAGGCAAGGTACAGGTCAATAGGAGGAAAAATAGTAGTAAATTAATCTTTTTCATAATGTTTCTAAGTTAAATGGATTCTTGTCTTTGCTGTACGAATATTTGGACGTTTTTTTCGGTAGCTCTTATTCCAATTTTTCTTTGGCTTTTCCAATTTTATCTTCGGCTTCATTCAGAGCTTTTCTTACATCATCCGCTCCCTCTTCAATTTGTTCCTGTGCCTCTTCAAGGGCATCTTCGACGGATTCCTTTACATTTTCCACACGGTTTTTAATTTTGTCTTTTGCTTTTTTCTCTCTGCATGATGCAAAGACAAGTGTAATTGTGCATGCCAACATGATAAATAAAAAAAATCTCATATCCTTACATCTAGTTATGTTGTGTAATTAGTTGAAATTCAAATGTAGAAATAAATATTGTTTTTGGCAAGTTGCAGAAACATTTTTTGAGGATAATGTAAGAGTAGAATATCTTGTATGTTGATGCATTATGTAATAGAAATCTTTTTAGATTGTTCATCGCGATAATGAAGAATATTATCATAGATAGCTGAAAGATATTGATTTGTAAAAGAAACCAATAACACAAACATTTAAAAGACAGGGCAATGAAAAAAAGAAAAATGGATGAATAAAGAAAAAGAGTTGCAAGCTAAATTTAATGAAGCCCCAAGTTAAGTTTGATGCAAATCCCCGTACAAAAAGCAACAGCATTCTCTAATGTAAGAGAAGAATTCAAAAGACATAATAAAAATGGATACGACGGTCGTGACAAAGGATATAGTCAAAGATTAGCAAAAGATATAGCACAGATTTTGCTTATGCAAATGGTCAATCAGAAACTCTTCCGGCTTTTTAATTCCTATAATAGTATATCAACCTCCTCCCTTTCTTATGTTTTTTAAGTGAAAAATGAGGTTCTAAAAAGGAAAAGTGAATATATGGCTATGGCTGTTATTTTTTCTTTTTTTATGGCATTTATGAAAAAAATATAGCTTTTCTTGTATTCCATGTAAAATTAATCTTATAGTTTGTAATGCTGTATACAGATACAGCGGTGTTATTTCATGGTTTTAGGTCATAGAAAAGCGTTTAGCTGATTTCTGTATAAGTGGAAAATCGAAATTTATTCTGAATAGTACAGTAAAAAACAGCCTGACATTTTACCTTACGATATTAAGCGAAGGGATGTTTCCTGTTTGTACTAAGGGCTTCGACTCCCTCACTTATAACACGGCTAATGCCCTTCCGCTTTTTTTGTATTAACGGGTTTGCAGATAGGGTACAAGCCAAAATCTTTCGTGGTATAGTGAATATAAAAAATGCATTCCCTGTTTTCTTTTCAAAAGTCCTGATCAAGCATTGGAAATCCACGGAGAAGAAGCTTTCCTCGTATAGAGAGGGCAGGTAAACACTATCTTTCCGCCTGTCTCTCCGGATATATACCGTTTTATTACAAAATCGGACGGGTGTGTTGTATCCGGATGAAACTTTTCTCATATCATATAAACTCTTTGGGATATTCATTGCATAATGGGTGTCTTATTATTAATAACATTTAAACATAAAGTCTTATGGACAAGAAGATTGTAGGAGTTAATGCCGGTAAGGTCTGGCAGGCTCTGAATGAAGTGAAGGAAATTACTATCCCCGAATTGGCCAGGAAACTAAATTTAAGCGTGGAAAGCACCGCTCTTGCTATTGGTTGGCTGGCTCGTGAGAATAAGGTTTGTCTCCAGTGTCTAAACGGGCTGATTTCTGTTTATGGTGAAAATAATTTTCCTTTTTGTTTTGGCTGACCGGTAAAGAGCCCATAGAGGGTATTTTTTAGCATTTTTCAGTGAAGGATAGTTGGTTACGGCTGCTGTCTTTGCTTTGTGAATAAGGGCATAGATGAGAAGAAAGTTAATTAAAAAAGAGCAATTCTATCGTCAAGTGTTTCTTTCTATCAATTATGCATCCTGAATAAGCATTGGATGTCGATTCCTGTTATAACAAGTTTGTCTGTGTTACGTTTCTTATATTCACTATATTCACTATTTTCACTTTTGCTCCATAATACCTTCATATACTTTCAATGCATTATTTTCCATATTGGCTTCTTCCTTTGTCGGTAAGAATCCCATATATTTACAGGTATGGTCATTACGGAGAATACAAATGCACATTCTTTTATTTGTTGGTATTTCTTTGAACTCCTTAATATCGATATCATTCCAATAATCTGTCATTACAGTTTTTGCACTTGTCTTGTAAAAGGAATGAATAAGTACTGGAATAGTGAGTATTACATTTTTTTATTATACTTTTATTGTCGTATAATTCTTGTTAATATCGGAAACTTTTAACTGTTTTGTTTTTCTTCTTTTAAAGAAGCTTGCTTTTTTTGTAAATTCATTATCAATAACACGAATTACTAAAATTATTAACTATGAAACGGGTGCTTGCTTTGACACTTCTTCTGTCCGCTCTGTTTTTTCAGGGTTGTCAGGATAATCTGAATGTTCCTACTCCTGCAAGCCGTAATTACGAGCAGGATGCCATTGTCTTGAATGAATTTGTGGATATCAATAAAATGACCCATGGATATTATGTTAATTCGAACAAACGTAGTTCCGCCTTGTCATATCTAAAAAATTCCGCAGCGGAAGAACTGAACTCGGTCAATTCTCTAAATCTTGAAACTTTCAACAGGAGTCTTTCCCATATAAATCGTGTGTCGGACCAGTTGCTTTCCTCCCGTAGTGTTGACTATATCGTAATGATAACTAAAGATGAGATTTACGTGAGCCGTATAAAAGATGCCTCTCCGGTGAATTTGCGTCAGAAAACGGCTGGAAGAGGATATGCTTCAACAGTTTCTTCTTTAGATGTGACCGGTTACAAGGAACAGTGTTATATTGATGGCTGCAATTATATTGAGACGTCTTTGGATTTGAATCCACAGGCTTATAAGAATGCAGGATGGGCGTTTCTGGTAACATGTGAACTGGATGATGACATAGAGAAGAAGGATGTCAGTGTGTTATTCTGCGGTGTCGGTTATCATATAGCCCCCTGTTTCGAATGGTTGACAAACAATAATATGAACTGGAATTTTGAGGTGATCAGTCTAAATGAGGATGTTCCATATATTGCGGATCTCAAATTCTTACGCAGATGAACAGGTTGTGCATATGTCTGGTTCTCTCTACAGTTTTTTTTCTGACCGGGTGTGTTGAAAAGAACGGATATTATACGGAAGGGGAGAATAACGTCATCTCTTTGGTTTGCGACGTGACATGGTCCACTGAAAATACCATTCATGATGCAGGAGAAACATCCCGGGAAATCTATCAGTTCAAAAGGGACGGCACTTGTACACGTACCATCGTTTGGACCGACAAGAATGGGGAGGAATCCAGAACAGAAATTTATTACCGGTGGGCTTTTTATGATCAGGGTTCCAGTACGATTTATTTCGGTGAGAGCCATTATTGGGATATCGAAGAACTTACTTCCACGAAGCTCGCAGTTTATAACAGGTTTGGAGAATATGGAAGTCTGGATATGTCCCGAGAATACATGGAACTGTCCCCTTTGAAATGACATATATTATGTTGAAGGTCATTTGAAAGGATTCACGGTGTCTTGGAACGTGTTCGGTGTCCTTTCTTCAGCGTTTTTCTTTCTATATGAAAACATGACTTTTCCCTCTTCATATATTTATTTCTCCTTGTTCATCAAAAACCAGACTTTTCGCTGCCATTTATATACGGCAAATCTTTCGTCATCAGAGTTGTCAGTTTTTTCCACGAATGTCTTTATACTTGGAGCGGAAGGATATTTGGTCTGAATAATATCATCTACCAGGCAGCTGTGCAATCCCCTGATTTCTTTGAAAAGGAAACTTAGGAACATAAGGTTGATGTATTCAGGATTGTTGTATATGTATGTTTTATATGCCAGATATGCTTTTGACTTCATATAGTCTGAAGCTCTGCTGCTGAGATTGGGCTTGCGAAGTTCTTCCTGCAATGCCTTTTCCAACTGTTTATATTCAGTGGAATCCGTTATGCTGTACCAGTAGTGCTCCTCGGACTTAGTAGCCAGGTCTATCCATGCAGTGACTTCCCAATAATCGGTCGCCATTCTTATGGAGTCTTTGCATTCCGGGGACATGGTACAGTAAAGGGAGTCCTTTTCCCAGTCCTTGAAAAGAACTTCAATGGAATCAATTTTTTCCTGTTTCAGTTCTTTGTATATATCCGGCAATTTTTTATCAGAAATGGAGGTAATTTGGAAAACTCCATTTTCAATTCTGCAATTAACCCGTGGCCTGGCTATGATAGAGTCATTGAATACAAAAGCAATTTGCCTGCCTGTTGCTCTTTCTGTTTCTTTCGCCCATTTATTCATTTTGTATTTACTGATTTGCCCGTTAATTGAATATTTCCCCGAATAGTCTGTCTCCAGTCTAAGGAAAATGAAATCTTTAGTTGTCACGATAGGTTTTCTGGAGATACTGTCTGTTTGTCCGGATAAAATGTGGTACCAACCGTTTTCCCGACATCTATTCCGGCTGGTTAGGGAGTATGGCAAGAAAGAAAAACAGACCAGTATTCCCAAATATTTTTTTGCTTTATTCATAGTAACAACTTTGTAGAATCCGACTTATCACATTTTTATTCTTTTAGAAAAGGTATAAAATGAATACAAATATAAATCTTTCCTTTCTACCCCCAAAAGTATATTTGCTGTTTATTATTTCTGTAAAAGAGATCATAAATTCCTTTTATCCGTTTTTGAGGTATGAAAAGTTGCCGTTTTATAGAAGATGATATATACTTTTGCGGAAATTTCATGATAAATAAAGTAACAGTGTTTTTATGTACTGTTTGCAGGACATTAATCAAATATTTTAAAATTTACAAATGTGATGAAAAAAGTTTTTTTTACTGTTTTTTTAGCGTTGTGTTGCACGATGGGCTTTGCACAACTGTCTTTTAATGTAAAGGCCGGTCTTAATCTTAGCAGTTACATTGGCGACAATTCTGACCATTCCAAATTCAAACCGGGGGCACGTGTCGGAGTGGGAATGGAATATCAGTTTACCGATCTGGTTTCCTTGCAGCCTTCGCTGTTCTTTTCGCAAAAAGGTGCGAAATATTCAGAAGGATATGACGGAAGCATCATAGATGCCGATGCTGATGTAAAAATCAACCAGCTCTACCTGGAATTGCCCATCAATGTACAGTTCCGTTTTAATATTGCGGATAACACTAATCTTGTCATAGCGACAGGTCCGTATCTGGCTTGCGGAGTGGGTGGAAAAACTAAGTTTGATGGCGGGGCGTCCGTTGGCAGTATCAATATCACCGGTGATGATAAGATTGACACATTCGGTAATGACGGATTGGACTATAATCGGTTTGATGCAGGATGGAATATCGGACTTGGTGTGGAATTCGGACGCATTCTGGTAGGTCTTGATACCCAACTTGGTTTTTGCAAGGTGATGGACGGAAATGCTCCCCATAATGCTAATATTGGTATTACTTTAGGATATAAATTCTAGCCTGTTCAAATCGGGCAGTTGATAGCCAGCATGTTTCTTTCTGTTTTTTCTATCTTGGAATTGAAACATTGATTTATATTCTATATTATAACTTCCAAATAATCATTTAGTATGAAAAAAATATTCGTTTTATTTATCGTTTTCTTTCTGACGTTAAGCTGCTCATATGCCCAGAAAGGGAAGCAGGCTATAGGTTTCGGACTCAGCTATGGGACAGAGATTGAAAGTATAGGATTGGGGATCAAATATCAGTATAATATAACTAATCCTATTCGTATAGAACCATCTTTGAACTATTTCTTTGAGAATGACAACGTAAGCATGTTGGATGTGAATGTGAATTTTCATTATCTGTTTGCGGTGTCCGGGAGCGTTAAACTTTATCCTTTATTTGGTTTGACTTTATCTAACTGGATGTTTGATGGGTATGATTTGGACCTTGATTGGGATGGCGACCATCTTCATTTTGATGATGGAGGGAACCATAATGAGTGTCGGTTTGGTGTAAATTTGGGTGCAGGAGCTGAATTTGCTTTACCTCGTAACTGGGCCATGAATTTTGAATTTAGATATCAGCTGGTAAGTGATTTTGATCAAGGGGTCATAAACATTGGAGCAGCATACAGATTTTAAGGAACAGTTCGAAAATTGGACTCATTATTGACGAAAGAGGGGGTAAGCATGATGATTTATGTCTGCCCGCTCTTTTTTTATGCATTTATGATAACCGTATATCAAAAAGAGTAATCAATTTCTATTCTTGACTATCCTTAGGGCATTTATAATCATATTTCACTTATTTATAAATAGTTTAAATCTGCTGTATTTATATATTAATATAATGTGTAAATTAATAATTGCATATTCCCGAAAATATTAGCGAACCTAAAATTTAACATATATTGTATTGTTTGTTTTTATATAATATGTATATTTGTGCCGTTAAACCTAAAAATATAATACATATATGAAAAAACGAGTATCTAATAGTCCAGCTGTTAATATGTTGAAAATCTGCAAACTTCCTTTTGGAACTTCTTTGTAATAACGTCTGTAAATATAACTATCCGTTATTTGTTTAAATTTTTTTTATTTTTAAATTTATTATTTAATGAAAACAAATCTGAATCGCAAGGGCTTCTGCCTGCTTTTTAGCTTGTTCTTGTTGGCTGGTAGTGGAGGCTTGTATGCATCTGACTATAATTCTATGAGCCAGGTACAAGACAATGTAATCAGTGTTTCCGGTACCGTAAAGGATACCAAAGGGGAACCGCTGATTGGTGTAAGTGTGTTGGTAAAAGGTACTACCAACGGTACAGTGACTGATTTGGACGGAAAATTTACCTTGAAAGCTTCCGCCGGGGATATTCTTGAATTCTCTTATATCGGCTATGCTCCACAATCGGTGACGGTAACCAATGCTAATCCTCTGAATATCACATTGAGTGAAGATACTCAGGCTTTGGATGAAGTGGTTGTTACTGCGTTAGGTATTAAACGTTCGGAAAAGGCATTGAGTTATAATGTTCAGAAAGTGGGAGGTGAATCGCTGACCGCTGTAAAGGATGCCAATTTTATGAATGGCTTGAATGGAAAAGTAGCTGGTGTAAATATCCAGCGTAGCTCATCGGGAGTCGGTGGAGGTACACGTGTTGTTATGCGTGGTAATAAATCTATTGCCGGTGACAATAATGTCCTTTATGTCATTGATGGTGTACCTATTGGTAACCAAGCTAATCGTGACGGTGATGGAACCGGTTTTGGTGGTTCAACTTCCGGTGAAGGAATTGCCCACTTCAATCCGGATGATATTGAGAGTCTCTCCGTACTGACCGGACCGTCGGCCGCTGCCTTGTACGGTGCCAGTGCTGCCAACGGTGTGATCCTGATTAACACTAAAAAAGGAGCAGCGGGTGCTTTGCGGGTAAATGTGTCTTCTTCTGTTGAATTTGCCAATCCCTTTGTTACTCCTAAATTTCAGGATGTATATGGAAGCATCGATGGGGAATCAACTTCTTGGGGAGACAGACTGGCGGAGCCTTCCGGATATGATCCGATAGATTTCTTTCAGACAGGTGTAACTTTTAATAATTCCTTTAACCTGTCCGTAGGAAATGATAAAAACCAAACTTACTTGTCTGGCTCGGCTGTTAATTCGGATGGTATGGTGGTGAATAACAAGTATCACCGTTATAACGTGACATTTAGAAATACGGCCAAATTCCTGAATGACAAATTGACTTTGGATGTATCGGCCAGCTATATTCGTGAGTATTACAATAATATGGTGGCTTATGGTACTTATTTCAATCCTATTGTGGGAGCATATCTTTATCCGCGTGGGATGGATTTCTCACAGGAGAAAAACTTTGAGCGTTTTGATGCCACAGACGGATATAGCAAGCAGCATTGGGCTTGTGGCGACTTGGGTATGGATATTCAGAATCCGTATTGGATAGCTTATCGTAATATTCGTCCTGAGACAAGAGACCGCTATATGATGTTTGGTAGTTTGAAGTATGATATTTTCGATTTCCTGAATATCAGCGGTCGCGTACGTATTGATAATACATATATGGAAAAAGAAGACAAACGCTATGCTTCCACGATCAGTACATTTGCAGGTCCTAATGGCCGTTATAGTTATTCCAATGAAAGCTACAAGCAGAAATATGCCGATATCATGGTCAATTTCAACAAGGCATTTGCAACCGATTATTATGCTACTGTCAATGCCGGTGTGTCATTTGAGGAGTACGATACCAAAGGACATGGATATGGTGGTGATTTGTTGCTGGTCCCTAATAAATTTACTTATGCCAATGTAGATCCGGGCAAGGCTTCTCCTAGCCAGACCGGTAGTGATAGCCGTAAACGGAATTTTGCGGTTTTTGCATCGGCTGAACTTTCCTGGAAATCAATGTTGTATCTTACCTTGACAGGACGTGTGGACAAGCCTTCTCAATTGGTTAATGCCAAGAACGAATGGGTCGCTTATCCTTCAGTAGGTATTTCCGCTCTTATTACCGAAATGCTGGATGAAAACCTCCGAAGCAGTATACAGCCTGTATTGGGTTATTTGAAAGTCCGTGCTTCCTATACGGAGGTCGGTTCCCCGATTTCGTTTACAGGTTTGACTCCCGGCACTATTACACATGAGATGGAAGGTGGTACCTATAAACCGTATGAATATTATCCGTTGCCGGACTTCAAGGCTGAAAGAACCCGTTCTTATGAACTGGGAATCGATTCCAAATGGTTTAACAATACCATTTCTTTAGGAGTAACATTTTATCATTCAAATACTTACAACCAGTTACTGAAAGCTGATATGCCGAAAGGTTCGGGGTATAACTATATGTTTGTGCAGGCCGGCAATGTACAGAATAGAGGTATTGAAATCACTTTAGGATATGACCAGACATTCGGAGAATTTAACTATAATACAACTTTCACAGCTACTACCAACAGAAATAAAATCAAAGAATTACCTTCCAGTGTGAAAGACCCTATGGGTGGAACGCATGATTTGAGTGATATCAAGATGGGACGTTTCCGTTTGCGTGAAGGTGGTGAGATAGGTGATTTCTATGCGGATGAATGGATCGCACGTGATGCTGACGGCTATATAAATTATACGCCCGGTCAGCCTTTGGTTACTGAGGTGACCACTCCTTATAAATTGGGCACAGTCAATCCGAAGTGGAATTTAGGCTGGAACAATGGATTCTCTTATAAAGGATTCAATCTGAATTTCTTGTTCAATGCCCGTATAGGTGGTAATGTTATATCCAAGACCCAGGCTGTACTCGATCGTTCCGGCGTGTCAAAGGCTTCTGCCTTGGCTCGTGAAGCGGGTGGAGTGAAAGTCGGTAATGTACTGGTTGATCCGAAATCGTATTATGAAACAGTTTCCAGTCTGGATGCATATTATGTATATTCTGCAACCAACGTGCGTTTGCAGGAGGCCAGGTTCGGCTATACTTTTCCGGACAAATGGTTTAGAGGTGTTTTGAAAGGATTGAATGTTTCTGTATACGGTACCAATTTGTGGATGATTTATAACAAGGCGCCTTTCGATCCGGAATTGACTGCTTCCACGGGTACGTTCGGACAAGGATATGATTATTTTATGCTCCCGAGTCAGCGTACCTATGGATTCAGTTTGAAGTTTGGTTTTTAATCAATGAGTAATCAAAAAGAATTTAAATGTTATGAAAATAAGAAATTGCATACTTCTAATGGCGTCTTTCCTTTGTATGACGGCTTGTGACTATGAAGATATCAATACATCTACTACAGGGGTGTCTGATGATGAACTGAAGCAGAAAGGGTTGTTGTATGGTGCTCCATTTATGGCGATGCAGCAACGGGTAATTCCTATCGGTTCGCCCAGTTTGACCACTGGTCCGGGTAATGACCTTCAAAATACAGATTTGATTTCATCCGGGAGCTATATCGGTTATTTTGGAAACAATAACAATTGGGCTACTAATCCTTTGGAAGCCACATGGCATTTTACGGAAGAAAGAATGGTCTATTCATATCAGAATTTTTATTCCACTTTTTTTCAGTCATGGATTGATATTCGCAATAAGGTGAAGGATTCAGAACTCCCTTCCGATCTGGCTGTTGCAGCTTTGTCCGATATTGTAAAGATAATGGCATGGAGTCGTGCGACTGATGTTTTTGGTCCGATTGCTTATACAAGGGCTGGGCAGGGTGAAATTTCTCCCAAATTTGATTCTCAGGAAGAGGTCTATAAAGCGATGTTAGCAGAATTAGCGGATGCTGTTGCGGTATTGAATCAGGCTCCTTCCCAAATACTTCCCGCTTATGATTTGATTTATGGAGGAAATACCGCTCAATGGGTGAAGCTTGCTAATTCCATGATGCTTCGTCTGGCGGTAAGAACACATTTTAAAAATGAAACATTGGCAAGAGAATATATTGCAAAGGCGCTCGATCCAGCTAATGGCGGCGTGTTGGAAGCTGTTTCTGATGCAGCCAAAATAGGTGACAGTGCTCTGATGCCGTTGAAGAATTCAATGATGCCCTCTGTTGAAGAATATGGTGAGACTCGTATGGGAGCCACCATTTGGGCTTATCTGACTGGCTATGATGATGGGCGTGCTGCAAAAATGTTTACTCAAGTAGAGGATTGGTATGGTAACCCAGATTATGAGTTTCTACCTCCCACAAATAATCAAGCTAAAAGTGAAAGTACAGCAGGAGGAACTTCCAAACCTATTGTTTCTGATGGAAGTCCTCTGTATTGGATGCGTGCCTCAGAAGTATATTTCCTTCGTGCAGAGGCTGTACTTTACGGATTGGCAGCAGGAGATGTAAAAAGTTTGTATGAATCTGGAGTTAGAACTTCTTTTGAAGAGTTTGGTGCTACAGGAGTTGACTCTTATTTACAGAAGAAAGTTTTGCCGGCAGATATTGAATATGGAACATGCTCTTTCAATCGTTCTTATAGCAGTAATATGTCAACGGGCAATACTTCTCCCTGTTGGACAGATTATAAAACTTCCGATCAAAAGGAGGAACAGTTGCAGAAAATTATGACACAAAAGTATCTGGCCCTTTATCCGAATGCGGTAGAAGCTTGGACGGAATATCGTAGAACCGGTTATCCTTATGTAGCAAAACCGGCAGATACACAGGCTTATAGCCGTATTGGAGCCGCACCTGATGCTAGAACTCCGGAGCGCTTTCGATTTGCTCCGTCGGAGTATCAAACAAATCCGAATATGGCAGAAATTCCAACATTATTAGGAGGTCCGGATCAAGGTTCTACTCCATTATGGTGGGTAAGAGACGGGCGTCCTAAACAACCGAATAACTGATTGTTGAATTTAAAAAGAATATTATGAAACTTAGAAATGTCTTATATACCTGTTTGGTTGCATCGCTCTCGCTGAGTGCTTGTTCGGACTGGACAGAAGAAGAAAGAGAAATTTTTGAAAATCAGGATGGACTGGAGCGTTTGATTCCTCTTATCGAAGCAAAAGGAGAGGAAGACTTGACCCCGACCCAACGTGAATATTATGCGAAAATACGCGAATACCGCAAAACTCCACATGTGAAAGGATTCGGATGGTTTGGTAATTGGACCGGAAAGGGAACGAATGCACAGAATTATTTGAAGATGTTGCCCGACAGTGTTGATTTTGTATCTTTATGGGGTGCACGTGGAAATTTATCAGCTGAACAACAGTCTGATTTGAAATTCTTCCAAGAAGTGAAAGGCGGCAAGGCTTTGTTGTGCTGGATTATCGACAATCTTGGTGTAGGTATCACACCTGAGGGAGTATCCGATATGCGTCAGTTCTGGCTTGACAAAGGCGGTGGTGACGAAACAAAAGCTATCGAAGCGTATGCCAACGCACTTTGTGATACGATTGATAAATATAATCTTGATGGATTTGATATTGACTATGAGCCAAACTATGGAGGTAGCGGTGATTTGGCAAACTCTCAAACCATCGCCCCCGATAGGGGTAATACAAAAATGTGGACTCTCATTAAAACTATGAGTGCCCGACTACGTCCTCAAGGAAAAATGTTAGTAATGGATGGTGAACCGGACCTCTTGTCTACGGAAGCTTCCGAATTGATAGATCATTATATCTATCAGGCTTATTGGGAAAGTAATACTGCATCAGTAATAAATAAAATCCAAAAGTCGCATTTGAAAGATTGGGAGCGTAAGACGATTATTACGGTGGAGTTTGAACAATGTTGGAGAACAGGTGGCATTCATCCGGATAGTGGAGCTGCAAATTGGTCTGGAAGACGGTCGTATACTTCAGTAAGGAGTGAATTTAATGGGAAAGAAGGTGGACAGATATTTGATTATGCCACTCTTGATCTGCCCAGTGGAAAACGCATTGGGGGAGTAGGAACTTATCATATGGAATATGATTTTAAGAATGAGCCTTCTTATAAATGGCTGCGTACAGCATTATATTTAGGTAATGTAGTATATCCGGGTGAATATCAATAATAATTTTTAGATATGAAAAAAATAATATTTGGCTTGGCTAGTGTATGCCTTTTGGCGGCTTGTCAGAATGAACTTTATAAGAATCCGTTAGAAGATTTTGAAAGTGAGCAGGGAGCGTTTATCAATTCTAAAAGTACAGTGCAGGTATTTGTAGAGGAAGGTGCCGAGATATCCGTTAAGGATGTAACAGTCAGTTTGGTGAAACAAGATGGCTCTGCTATTAAGGTATCTGTTGTTGCTGGCGACAAGGAACAGCTTGACCGATTCAATAGTAAGAACCATACAGAATACAGACTGTTGCCGACAGAAATGTATTCTGTGAGTAAAGAGGTGAACTTTGAGCCGATGGCTACTTTACAACCGCTAGAGATTATGTTGAAGAACGTAAAATTTGAATCGGGAGTGAATTACGCGTTACCGATCAAGATTGCTGATGGTGATGTACCGGGTATTGAAGGCGAGAAAGAAACATTGATTGTTTTGGAACAACGGATCAAGACTAAATGCTTGATGATGAAAGGCTCAGGAACAGAGAGTGCTGATATGTGGCCGGAAGGATTAGCGGTAGGACAATGGACGTTTGAAGTGATGATCAATCGTGACGCTTATGATTTGAATAATCAATCCATCGGAGGAACCAAGCAACTTCCGAATTCTGGTCCAATGGATGAAATCTTTACTCGCTTTGGCGATGTGACAATAGATCCGAATCAATTGCAGATCAAAACTGGCGCCTCACAAATAGATGTTAGCAAAGAAAAATTTGCGGCAAAAGTGAATACATGGTATATGTTGGCATTTGTATATGACGGTAAAAAAACATATGTTTATGTTAATGGTGAATTGGTGGCTGAACAAGAGATTCGTGAGGGTGAATATAAATTGACCGGCTTCTGGTTGGGAGGATTGAATGATTATATTCGGGAATACCGTTTCTGGAAAATAGCCCGCACTCCCAAGCAGCTGAGTGATTATGCATGGAAAATGGTTGATCCAACTGACGAGGATTTGATTGTTTATTATCCTTGTAATGGAAAGAAGCGGAACGTTGATGGAACAATTGAGGAAGACGAAACAATGGTTTGGGACTGGAGCAATGGAGCACATCACCTACCGATGCCTAATGGTGCTTTCTATGATGACAATGGTGGAAATATGTTTGTTTTCCCTGAAATGAAATAAAAATTTTGTAAGCTTATATCATATAAGCTAAGTGATATTTCTATGTAAGGCATGTCCGGTGACTAAAATTCTGGACATGCTTTTTCCGTCATTTGTTGGACAAATGTATTAATGCTTTTATTAATTTGCTTTATAAATCGGATGTCAGAGGCGATGTCGGATGTCTTTGAGTTCGTTAAATCATTTAATGGTACGGTAATGATTACTAATCAATTTGACAGGAGTAATGTTTTCTCTAAATTATTCAAACTCTATTATTCCAAAGTAAAGAGTTTAGCTTATATCCTGTTAAGATCCGAACCTGATGCAGAGGATGTCGCCCAGGAGGTTTTTGCCAGACTTTGGGAAAGACAGAATATTGGGTTGGACAATGAAAGGGAGTTTGACTCATATCTTTTGATTATGACAAGGAATATCGCGTTGAACATATACAAGCATGAGCAGGTCAGACAGGAATACATGGAATATTATATGGTGAAATCAGTTTCCTCACAGATAGACTATGATTTTTTCGAAAGATTTCATTATCGGGAGATGCTTGGGATTATCTATTCTGCATTGGCTGTAATTCCCGATCGCAGAAGAAGAGTATTTGAACTCAGTCGTTTTCATGGAAAAAGCCATAAGGAGATAGCTGTCATAATGGGAATCTCTGTTCATACCGTAGAGAGACAAATATATTTAACGCTAACCGAATTAAGAAAGACTATAACGGCATTTGCTTGATTGGATATAATATAATACGTATATGATTGCATTGAATCTGAACTGCAATCAGCGATCTATAACATACTTCAGTTAAGGTATTCGGCATGCATGTTAAAGCCTTAAAAACTAATTGGGCGTCATCTTGTTTTAGTTGTTTGGAAGTAACTGTAAAAAGCAGTCCTGCATTCTCCAACTCCATTTTCCACTGAATCTTTTGTTTATTGATACCATAAAAAGAGTCGGAAAGTTGTTTATGGTTGATAAGATCCTGATGAATTGTACTCTTGAAACCTAATGCTGGTAACCACAACTTCGTTTCTGTCTGAAAAATTTCCAACCTATATTTTTGTGCATGTTATTTGAGCATTTTTTTCGATTAAATTAATTATCATAGTGGAGGGCATCAGGTATTAACGGTTTTAAAGATATTACTTTTTAACAATCTCTCGCCATCTCTTCTGTTTGTCGCAATACTTAGTTTTCTTATTTTTCAATCATATATTTTTCCTGTTGCAATATAAATTCCTTGTATTATACAATAAATTTTTGTAACTTTAGTTTCTGAGAGTATAGTGGTAATCGCTTAAATGTTATAATTGCCTACTATAAATTTAATATTTTTATTGCTATGTTTCTATTTACCAATAGAACATATTAAATAAAGATCTTTTGCTGTTTTCAAATCCAGATACGACCAAAGGACGTAACCGTATAACAATAAAAGCAAGTTTGGATAAAGGTCTTACCTGGTTGCCCGAACATCAAATCATGCTCGACGAAGCAGAAGGATGGGGATATAGTTGCCTGACGATGATTGATAAAGAGACAATCGGTATTCTATATGAGAGCAGTGTGGCACACATGACTTTTCAGGCGGTGAAATTAACGGATCTGTTAGGAGTAAAACTATCTGATATAATAAAAGATTGAAGCTATAGATGTGTCGCAGTGTGCAGAACGATATGCTTTGTTGATTTGTAATTTATTTTTTTAAATATAAAATCTTATTCCACCTTTTTACCATTCCTTCATCGGGAATATAAGGAACTTACTCCTTTGAAATAGTAAAAAATAAAGGAAGGTGGCTTTTTGCACTATCTTCCTTTTTTAATATCATAATGCCCCGTTTAGAATACGGTTTGTGTACATTCATTTTGTTGTTAATACAATTATTTTTATATTACGGTCCTGTTATAAAAAAAAGTGATATGGATAAAATTGATATCTTTATAGAAGAACTAGCTCAGGCTGAGTCAAACTCTATTTTAACTAATGTATATGCAGGTTCTTCATTACAAAATGAAATATGTAGGCATAATTTGTCACTATATTTTCATTATATGTTAAAAAATAATAGTCACGTCATTTTAGTGGGAGAGGCTCCTGGTTATAGAGGGTGTAGATTATCCGGTATTCCATTTACTTGTGAAGATATGTTTACCCAAGAGTGGCTTCCTGACTTGATGGGAATAAATTTAGGTTATAGAATATTTTCAAAAGATAAGCCTGAGCGTGAATTGTCTGCTCTAACGGTGTGGCCTAAGCTAAAAGAATGGTATAATCAATATGGAACAGTACCGTTATTATGGAATATTTGTCCTTTTCATCCTCATAAAGAAAATAATGATAAAAGTAACAGAACACCTTATGCACAGGAAATAATGGCGGGTAAAGAATTTCTAATAAAATTACTGGATTTATTTGAAATTAAACATATTGGTTCAATTGGGAGAAAAGCGGAAAAAGCAATAAAAGGAATGAAGCATGAGACTTTTTATTTGAGGCATCCGGCTCATAACGGCAGTAATGTTTTTGGAAAGAACATAGAACAGTTTATGTATCTTGTGAATGATAAATAGAATAACTATATTATATATTGATAAACTATGGAAAAAATATATTCTATGCCAGCTATAGAAAATAGCGAAAGTGAGATTTTGATTTTAGGCACCATACCTGGAGGTGAGTCTTTAAAATATCAGCAATATTATCAGAATAAAGATAATTTATTTTGGGATATCATGTTTAGAATTTGTGACCCTAATTGGCCTTTTTTTGAAGAAGTTTATGCTATTCCTTATGAAAAGAGAAAACAGTTATTGTTAGATAATAAAATCTCTTTATGGGATATTCTTGAATCTTGTGAACGTGATGGAAATAGTGATAGGGCTATTAAGAATGAGCGGTTGAATGATTTAGAAACATATCTGAAGTTACACCCCAAGATTAGAAAAATTTGCTTTAATGGGCAAAAGGCATATAGCTATTATAAGAAAATGGTATATAATTTGCCACAGAAAATCCATCCAATAGAATTGTATTCTACTAGCCCAAGTAGTCCTGTTAATTCTTTTTCTATATTAAAACAATGGAGAAATGCAATAAAAGAGATATAGTGAGAAAAGAGAATAATAAAGGAAGGTAGCTTTTACACTATCTTCCTTTTCTTACTTATCCCCACTCCAATTTCAAGACTAAAGCTTCTTTTCCAACTTCCAGCTCCAAATCCTTTATCAGGCTGGCTCCGAGCTCTACTGCACTTTCTCTATAGGACTCTTTAAATACTGCCTGTTCAAAAAAGTATGAACAACCGAAAGGTACTTCTCCCCACATCTCGGGCAGTCTGAATCCATCCAGGCCAATTCCGCATGCCAGGTAACCGTCTGCGTCAGCCATCAATCCATGCCTCAGGTCAGCTTCAGCATACTCAAGCCCCCTGTGAAAAACAAGGTCGATTTCCTTCGCCTGTCTGATTATCTCGAATTCAACTACTCCTTCTCTTTTAATCAGCCTGTCTATGTCTGCCTGTACTGCTATTCTGATATCCTCATCTGTCATTCTTTCCGTATCATATATTTTTGATACGATAAATATTTTCTTTTTCATAATTTTCTTTTTATGGTTAGTTCAACTTGTCCTTTTCCATTGTTCGCCAGTCTTATATCCGCTTCAATCCCCAGATCCCTTATTGTATCATTATAGGTTTCGATCAGCCACTGTGAATCAATGAAGTAGTTTTCTCCGTCCTGATCAGCGTATAACCCGTTCTCCTCTTTTGCCTGTCTTATTATATGTTGTTCCGTCAGATTCAAAATATCCGCTGCTACTGTAATATGTAGGAACCGGGGATTATCGGCTATGGGAATCTCCGTGAAATATTGGTACAGGATGTAAAAAGCCTCTTCATCGCTGCTAATCTTGTGTATGCCCAGATTACGAGTTTGTATTCTTGTATCGAGCATTAATTCAACTACGCTATAAGGTATCCATTCCAGTTCCCCCGTATAAAATCTCCTGACCTCGTTTTCTGTTGTGAAGTTTAGGATAGCCAGGTCCTTTATCGGTAATTGGGCAAACTTTGGATGGAACGGTTTATTATCCTGTTCCCGGTAGATAATTCTTTTATTCATTTCCCTTCCTCCTTCGTCTTTTGTGATGTAATCTTCAGCTCAATTCTCCAGTTCTTTTCCAGATATGACACTAATCCTCTGTATGCGTCAATCCTTCTTCTTTCTCTTGGCATGATAGACAAGGCTTCCTGTAAAGTCATACTGATAATGCAGAGTCCGGTAGAAGAGAAAAGTTCCTTACCATACCTTCCTTTGAGAGTTTCTATATCTTTCTCGTATTTGGAAGGAATAGGTTTAGAGGGTGTACTACTTTTTTCGATGACATCAGGTGTAGCATAAATCTGACGATTAGAACCCGAACCCCGTTCAGATCCTAATATTCTATTTAGATATTCTTTAAACATAAAATTAGCTTTTTTCAGATATTAGGTTTTGAGGGGTTAGGAATAGCGTTTTAGCGATTTGGGAGAGGGAAATAAAAAACGTACCAAGTATTTAAACCTGATACGTTTTTTGAAGATTGGGACTATTGAAGTTTCTTTTTTTACTAATTATTGGGGATATAAGCATTAATGCTGTAGATTCTCTTTATGCATGCAAGAGACAATACTCTCATTGAAGAACTCCTTTTGCAAGATAAAATTCTTATAGATTCATTGTTGATATTAAAAAGAAATAGTTCCCGCATTTGAAGAATCCAGGCATAGTTCAAATGGCATCTTTATTTGTTTATAGTTTGTAAATGTACCATAGAAAGCGTTGCCTGTAAATTGACCTTTGAAGTTACTGGTCTGCTGTTTTTCATGGTTAAATTCAAGTAGAACTACATCACCCCCATCTGATATACCGCCATATAAGTACAGGAAATGATCACTGCCATTCTTGTCATAATAATACTTACCATATATCTTTTTATCTTGGATAGATATTAGCATAGTAACAGCATATTTATTGTCAATCATACCTTTCAGTTGATAACTATTTTCTTTAAATGGCGGTATAACGGGATTTCCATCAAAATCATAATGAATGTCTATATTGGCAAACTCACTCATGGCGACACAGTCTACCCACTTAGTCAAGATTCTTCTGGTTGCAATATATCCATCCTTATTTTTAATAATTTCGTCTCCGGAACATACCTCTTTAATTTGCCAGTTGGAAAGATCCAATTCTAATAAATACTCAGTATATCCGATGCTGTTAGCCCCATTATCTCCAGAAATGAGTATTTTTTTGTTTATCGGATTTATGGATATACTATAAGTGGCTAAAAAAATATTCTCTACATTTGTCGTTTGCAAATTTTGGACATCAAACTGTTTTAGCTCTTCTTTATCCAGGTCATATATTAGAAGGTATCGAAAGCCATAACCATCTTCATCTTTAAGTCTGAAAGTGCAATACTTGGACAATTCAGGATATTTATGTTCAACTTGTATTTTATCCTTATATTTAGAAGTTAGTTCTTGAATAATAATATTTGATCTTTGTTCATATATGTCAGGAATAGAAATGTTGTTATCGGAGTATTGTATATCTTTCATCTGATTTTCAGCTATAGAAGTATGTTCTTCTTTGTTCCAGGTTCTCCCTATAAAAAATGCTACTATACTTATTGCAATCACCCCGGTACAGAGCAAGATAATATTAAAGGATATAGTCTTTTTGTTACTTTCTTCAATACGTACAATTTCAGGTTTTGTTTCTTTGGACTGTTGATCGGTTGTTAGACTACTTTTTGTGACCAGTCCTGTTGTTTCGGTGATATCAACTTCTTTTGTGGGTTGAACGTGTTTAGGTTGTACCTTTGAGACTATTGGCAAAGCATAATATGCGTCTAGAGTCTTATGATAAAAAAAGTGTTTGACGATTAATATCAAAGGTAAAATCCATAAAATTCTAATACTCCATTTAAAAAGTACGAAAAGATTCACCCCCAACAATCTGCCTATCCAGTTGAGTGTTTGAATGGTTGCTCCATCTGTTACAGCCAATTCAGAGAAATCAGTACATGATTTACATATCCAGCAACAGGCGAATGTATTTAATATAGCTAAAGCTTCCACAATCCGTCTATCAAGTTTTCCACTAATACTACCTGTTGCCGTTATTAATGCCAGAATAACAGAGATTACCATGAAAATAATTGCATGGGTATGTAAACGATTAGCTTCACTCACCAAATAGTTGAAATTTGAACTTGCGTCAATACCTGTATATTCATTAACAAGTTTTCCTATCTCCGAATATTCTTGAAGAAGGGAGTTTACACTTTCGTCTATTTCCTTATATGTAGGATGTACCTCCAACGAATGAGCACATATCAAACTACCAATAAGGAGCTGCCAAAAGACCATTGCCAGCAACCCCTTTGTTATTTTCTTATTGACAGTTGAATGGTAACGGTTATGAATCCATGGAATTACCACCTTATAAAAAATGATAATTCCAATTATTATAGAAATAAATATTAGCATGGCATTTAATACATACCGGGATAAGCAATCCAGGAATCATCCCCCTGTTCTGCAACTTTGTGAAACCATTTTCTTGCTTCCTCCATATTCTCTTCAACATTATAATAATATGCTCCAAGGCCGCGTTGTGCCCCTAAATGACCTTGTTCTGCTGCTTTTTTTAACCATTTTACACCTTCCGCCAAATTTTTAGAAGCCATTTCCTTTATAGTTTCTGTCGTAGGATAATCTTCCAATACTAACGCAATTTCATCCTGCATATAAATTCGGGCCAATAAATATTGCATATCAGCATTTCCTTGATCTGCTGCTTTGGTAAACCAATATAATGATTTGGACAAATCTTTATCAACTTCATCACCTTCTAAATAAAGAGTGCCTAAAGTAATTTGAGAATTTTGGTCGTTATTTTCTGCTGCGGTTGTAAACCATTGAATTGCTTTTTTCTTATCAGTTTTTACAATTTTACTTTCCCAATAAATATTTCCCAATATATATTGACATTCAGGGCTTAATCTTGCTGCTTGTAAATATAGCTCCAGTGCTTTAGGATAATTTTGAGGTATTTCTTTTCCTTCTATATAAGCGTTTGCAAGAAGATTTATTGCTGGTATATGTTCTTGTTCAGCTGCTTTTTGGAGCCATTCTATACCTTTTTTCATGTTTTTGTTTGTACCGGTACCACCAGTGTATAATACACCTAATAAATATTGGGCATTGCCAAGATTTTGTTTTGCAGCCTCAGAAAGCCATTGAAAAGCTTTTTCTTCATTTTTTTCTATTCCGTTTCCAAACAGATGATATACTCCTAATATCACCTGAGCAGTTGCATTTCCCTGATTAGCAAGTTTTGTAACAGGTTGTATATATTGTTTGGCATTTTTAAAACAACCCGCATAGTCACTATATCCTGTTTTATCAATCTCTATATTATTAATAAACATATTAGTAACAACGGAATCTTTATTTGCATAGTACCGTAATTTGACCTGATTCTCAATATCAAATTTATGATTCTTCCAAGCATACACATGAAAGCAATTTGTTATGCTGTCATAATATACAGGAGAGGATATTACTCCAGTTTGTATCATTTTATCATAATATTCCTGACTGTAACTTTGTATGATTATTTCTTTTATATCAGAATCATGCAGCAACTCTGAAACTGATTTCTTTTGAACGTAACAGTCTTCAAATTTTGATTTAAGATTATCAGAACAACTAGTCATCATAAAGCATAAAGATATACTAGCTAAAATTATTTTATTGAAATGGTACATAAGATAAAAAAATTAATTATTCGTTATTTGATTTATTTTCAAGATAATACTTACCTATTACAAAGTGGTATAAATAGTGAAAAGGGATAAACAGTACAGCCACATCTCCAAATGTTGCCGAAGGTGCGTTGTCCGGACTAATGGCATTCAGTAATTTCATCGTTCCCATTTGATTTAGCATAAAATTAAATGTTTCTCCCAATAAATTACCTATATAGAAGATACAGATAGTATGTACTACTGCAATTCCTTCAATAATCGGCTTGTCTAACTTTCGGTTATATGCACCTATAATTTGGACTAACAGCATTATTACACTGCCTACCAGAATATAAGTAGCTTTGGAGTGGAGATTTTCAGTTAGCATGTACATTGTTACTTGATCAGCTGTCAAATCCAGACCAAGCAAAGCTGAGGATAAATCACCGACTATTTCATGTTTTTCAATGAATTGGTTTATTTCGTCTTTTGGCAAACCACCATCAAAGGCAAAAGAAAATATACAAAAGAAGAAACAAAAAATAAATTGTGTAATTGGTAAATAGAATAACCTCCTTTTAGAAATAGGTTGATAATCAGTTTTCATTTTTTCTGTTCTCTTCCAAATGAAGTAGCTGATGATTCCAATGAGAATAATTGTGCCTATCATTATTGTATTATACGCCTATAAGCCCTCCGAAGTCAGCATTAAGTTCGACTATACAAGAAAAGCGTGAGGACTTGTTCTGCTATTCATCAAGATCTGGTGTCTGGAAATACCTACTTAGAAATGAATATGAAGAAACAATACTCACGCTATAATGTTATGTATGGATACAACATCGGCTGTATCAAGTACATATACAAAACAGAATGAGCGTTACATTGTCTCTATCCTTCTAAGTTTCAAAATTTTCCAGACTTTGATCTTAGGATAAAGCAAAAAACGCTTTCTATATATCTGACCATTTCTCCAGTCAGACGTTGCAAAGATAAAGCTTTTTGTTCAATGTAACGCTCTTATTATGAGTATTATTTCTTCAAATATAAGAATTTCAGTACTGTTACAGGCGGAAATATATATTATATCATGATCCTGTATCCTTATTACAGTCCATTGTAGGTTAGTCAGAGACGGAAGCATACGATAGTAGAGAGTATTACATAATCGTAGGATGTTATAAAAAAGTTACAATAAACACTATTCTTTAAGCATTTGTACCTTTTTTGTGAATTTTTTATTTACACCTCCCTTTGTCTTTCAGCTATGTCTTATATTCCACTCCGTTCCATACTTTCGTCTCTGACTGACCCGTTGATTCTCATGATATAATATAAATATGCTTGTTCGGCTCTTTCTATATATCCTTTTTTCTCTTACTGTAATCCGGGACAATCCGTATTCCATATCCAACCGTTATGTTCTATGTAATGCAGTTCTTCTTCCTTTTCGGGTTCTATAGTTACGATCCTCCTTCCCAAACTATCAATTTCTATTTCATTATCCAGTTCAAGAAAGGCTGTCAGGAGGGTATCTTTTCCGTCCCCTTCAAAATGCATGGCTGTCCTAAACCTGTAAACTCCTTTTCTACATTTGTTGTTTATAAAGATGGGAGTTCCGGAATAATCACCCGTACAGTGTCCCTTTATTCTGGCGTCCGGGTCCCTTGCCTGAGAAAACAGGATCTCCCAGTCCTTCTCCCTGATCCTTTCGTATATTTCTTCTCGGCTTCCTGTTCCGTCAGTTCTCTTTTCTTTGTCTGGTAAAGGGTGGTAGCTTATTTGGAGGCCATGGGATAAGAAAGCCGTTTTGCCCGTCCTGTTGTCTATTCTTGTATTCCAATGATAGTAGTTGTGTATATTGGCAAACATTGCGACCTGGTACAAAGGGATTACTTCCATGTCCATACAGATTATGTCAAAATCTGTATTAACGGTTGCCATGACGGAGCAGGTGTCGTTGCCGGAGGTCACCACATCCATTTTTATTCTTCTACTTCTGATATATGCTGTATCCAGTTTGTAGTCCAGGTATGCTTTGGCTTCCGGAAGTAAACGGTAGTATATTGTTTCATCATCGGGTCGTTCTGTTGTTACCGGTTTCCATATTTCTCCATTTCCTTCCGTCTGTTTTTTGAAGCGGTCATTAAAAGTCAGCGTATCCCCGCCTATGTTTGTGATGATAATTTGTAGTGTTGAGTCTGCGCTGTAAGCTTCCAGTTTGGCATCGATCTGCCTCCTCTTTTCTTTTTGGCAGGAGATGAGAATACCGACCCCGATACATAATATAATATATCCCCATTTCATATTCTTCGTATTTATTGTTACTGATAACCAAAGATAGGAAAAAGTTTGATTTCTGTCTTCAAAAAAATAAAAGAATTGCTTTTCTCTTTAGATTGTAGCAATAGCCTTTCATATTGTTGAAATTAATTGCTAATGATGTCATATTGGTATTAATTATTGTTATATTATTACATAAAGTATTCTGTTGTGGAAGAAAAATAATAATTTTATGTGTCATTTAAATTATTTCAATATGGATAAACACATAATCGGAGAAAATGCCGGTATCTTATGGCGTTTGTTAAATACAGATGCACAGAAAAGATGGGAATATTCGGAAATAAAGAACATTACAGGTTTTGATGATTCCGAATTGGGCAGTGCTATTGGCTGGTTGGCTCGTGAAGACAAGATTCAATTTGAACTGGAACATCACCAAAGCAAGGACAAGAGTGCACATATATATCTAATGTTGAATGTCTACTATTAAACGTATCAGTCACGGAAGAACTGTTGGGAAGGATGGCTTTTTCCGGGCTGTCCTTTTTCATGAGATTCAGTACGGTGTCCGGATTATAACCTGTATCATAAGAACATACGGAAACGCTGTTGCTATATTCTGTTCCTATTTCTTAACTCCCGTAGTATAAATTGATTTTTCTTGTCACCACTTCTTCCACGTCCAGTTCTATATTCATCCTTTCCAATTGTTCGAGCATATCCAATGTTTCCGTTGCCATTTCCCTATCCACAGGAATAACGACTCCTTCACCCATGGATACTTTGCAACTTTCTCCATCAGTGATTCTCTTTAGAACTACTGTTGGAAAGCGTCTGTTTTGTATCCGTTCGGCAATTAATAATGACCGCCGATAAGACTGTCTGAAACAACGATACTGTCAGCCCTCATCCGGAAAGCCTGATTCAAATCATTTATGTCCCTTATTGTTACCATTATACAAAACTTTGAATGGGCGGCAAAGATACTTATTAAAAATCAGAATGTTCTCAAGGTAATGGATTATTTTGTCTATTTTCTGATATGATTGTTGACGGATTGTGATTTCCTTATAGTATGGTGATGGTAATCTCTGGCTTCTTTTGTCGATTGAAGGTCTGCTCTTGACTTAAAAATGAAATGTTTTATGATGGGAAAAGGTGCTGTGTATCGTTTACCGGTTAAAGAGTGGTTTGGATGTAGAGAAAGATTGTATAAACCTGTTGGTGTATAGGAACCGGCGGGAGATGGTAGCATGTAAAGGGACATATCTTTTTATAACCGGATGTAATATCTGCTGTATAAGACGTTTTTGTATTATGTTCTGCATCTTTTACTATATTCTTGCCTGTCATCCGAAGGTCTTGTTTTAGAAGAATAATGTGAGATGGTTGTTCTATAATCAATATTCATTTTGTTTATTACTTCTAGTTTTTCTACTTCCTTATCATTCTCTGTATCATTATCACGATCCATACAGATACAACAAAGGGAGCGGTTAAAGTCGTTATCCCTAATTTCATTCCGATAATCTGTAATATGGTAGACAATATAACAGCTCCCATTGCCCATATACAACTTTTCCAATCAGTTCCTCCCAAAGCTATAGCACATAACACACCATTATATCCCATTAAACCTGCATTTATACTTTCAGTGTCCATTCCCAATATGATAGCAACAGGAATAGGAAGAAGTGTACCCAATATTGTATAAAGGCTATTTGGGAAAGAATTGACAAGAATCCCTACGAAAAAGAACAGACCGGCCAGTATTGTATTTCCCTGGAACATTACTTGACCTATCCCCAAACATAGAGCCTGGAAATAATCAATATTCTGTGTCGTGTCGGTAATTGTATCAGAGACCAGTAATAAATCAGGTATGAACCATGTACAGACTCCGAGCATTCCCCATACAGCAAGAATAAAAGGGGCGGTAAATCCGGAAAGTAAATGTTGTCGGCTGAATAAATAAGCGATCCATGTAGAGAAGGCCGAAGTGATTATCAAAAGGATTAAGCTTTCTACCGATAATATCATAAAGACATCGTAGGCAATACCGACTAGAGTTCCGTTAAATCCATATAATCCTTCTCTTATGTCGTTACGTTCATATCCGGAGAAATACGCAGTCAATGTACTTACTATGTTACCACAGACAGCCAGTATTCCCATTTGCCATGAACCCAGAAATATTCCGATCAGCATTAATAATCCGGATAGTGCATTATTCTGAAACATTACTTGACCTATTCCACGCCCCAGAATGAGTAATGAATTGTATATAGAAACCATTTATATATATTTATTACAAATCCAAATGTTTGGCAAAAGTACAATCTACTCTGAAATAAACAAAGTAAATAGGAACCAAATAGAAGGTTGGAGTAATGCCGGATTGGGACAGATAAAAACAGCCTGTATTCATTTATCTTAAGAGGTATAATTTGAGAACATCATATTTCAAGATGCTTTCATTTCATAGTTTATTCCGGGTTAGTCAGAGACAGAAGTGATACGATAGTAGAGAGCATTTACATAACCGGAGGATGTTATAAAAAATTGTGATACAGTACTTTCCGACTTTAAGAAATATCCTAATAGTATCTCTTCTTTTGTTCACAATTCATTTATTTCATAGCTTGTATCCTTTCTTTTGTGCAGAACTTTCGGTTTTCCTTATTTTTATAATGGAGAATTACCTCAGTTTATTATACTTTACCTTAGAGTTACTTTAAAAAAAATGTTGGTGATACCTCCAATAATATCATACGCCTATTGTTTTTTTGTCTTCCCTTTTACTATTTTATCCATACTGTATGTTATCAATAATGCTATAATTATAGATATCCACCATTTTACAAACTCGTTTCCTATAAACCAAATAGAAATCAGCAATAAACAAGTGACAATAGAATCTAATAGTAAATGCCTCTGTAAATAAGATTTTACATGTTCGTTTTTTTTAAGTAACACGATACATATTGGAAGTAATGAAAACATGATCAATCCTATCAATTCAAAATCAAATGAATAATTATCATTCATAGATAAGCCCTCTGTTTTTAGTAATGTCACAAATATAAAATAAAATATTTAATTTTACAGAAAAATAGACATTTATTATTTATCAAAAATATCATTTTATTTCGTTGGGATAAGTAAAATATATCAAAAACAGCCTGTATTCATTTATCTTAAGAGGTACAATTTGAGAACATCATATTTCAAGATGCTTTCATTTCATAGTTTATTCCGGGTTAGTCAGAGACAGAAGTGATACGATAGTAGAGAGTATTTACATAACCGAAGGATGTTATAAAAAAATTACAATAAACACTATTCTTTAAGCATTTGTACCTTTTTTGTAGATTTTTTATTTACACTTCCCCTCTTGTCTTTCAGCTATGTCTTATATTCCACTTCGCTTCATACTTTCGTCTCTGACCAACTCCGATTATCTTTACCTTGAATATCCTGAAATCCGGTAAGACAAATAGAGTTACCTTTTTTCTTTTCTTTCTTATATTCCATATATAGGGTATTAGAAATTTTTGGCAGTAATGGATTGGTTTATGACAAGTTTGATATATTAACCTTTATGTATCTACAAAGTAATTGGGTATTCCACCATCCTGAACCTTATATACTCAAAAGATTAGATAAGATAGATGTATTTCCGCCAACTTTCCAGTATCTTATAATCAGGTAACTATTTTCACAAACAACTACCTAATGCTATGGGAAATACCAACGTTCACACTTCATATCATTCGGGGAAAAGTGCAATAATCTAACTTATGCCTAATGTTTTCATTCTTTTTAACATTTTCCGGTTAATCACAAAAAGAAAGTCTTACACTCTTTTCATTAAAGTAATGGAGGAAAGAAAAAAAAGAGAAACCATTCCACATAGTTTCCCTTAGTTTTTTGGTCATTTTATATCAGAATCCATACTTGCGTTCCAGATAAGTTTCAGTAATCATCCATTGGCAGTCATCCAGTCTGAATCCATATTCTTTTTCCAGTGTTGCCAGATACTCTTCAAAATCATCGTATTGTTCTGATTCCTTTCTCTGCCGCTTACTTAATTTAATCTTTATGATTTCTCCTGTTGAAAAGTCCAGGAGTATAACGTATTCGGTTTCCATGATTCGGTTTTCTCCTTTATTTTAGGTTATGTCTTTTAAGCAATATACTGACCTGCGATGCTTTGAACTGACATCCCCAGGCTGTCACAAATCCTTCCTTGTTTAAGATTCTTGCCATCTCTGACAATGACTTCTCTTCTTTTACCAGATTTTTCAATAACGCAACAGCCCTCTTGTTATTTGGATTATCGAGAGCCTTCTGTCTGTTGGTTCTGTTGCTGTTCTCTACTGCCTGTGGTAATCTGCTCAATAAGTTTTCAGATTTGCCAAGCCTGCATCCTCTTGCTTTCTTTGCCCTTAGAGACTGTTTTGTTCTCTGGCTGATCAGTCCCGCCTCATATTCCGCTATGCTGCTGATTATATGCAGTACGAGTTTGTTCGCCTCCGGAAAATCACAAAACACTATTTCTACATCGGACTCCAATAATTTACTGGTGAAAGCAACGTTCCGGCTTAGTCTGTCCAGTTTTGCGACAATCAGGATGGAACCTGTTTTTCTACATACCTCCAGAGTTTCCGTAAGTTTGGGCCTGTCAGATTTACGACCGCTTTCTGTTTCGATATATTCAGCGACCGGTTTTCTCTCCTTCAGGTAATTCTGTATAATTTCTCTTTGTGCCTCTACGCCAAGTCCTGATATTTCCTGTTTCATCGTTGACTGCCGTAGATAAGCTATATAATTCTTCTGTTGTTCCATATTTAACATTCAATTAACACTCTTCCCGGTTACTAAACGGACGTTCAATAACCTTTAAACTGGAAGAATCAGGTTTATAAAAAAGACTTTCCGTGAGATTTCGAGTTGCTATAAATTCTATTCTCTCACAGAAAGCCGTCTTCTTAGATTCTGATTTTTTCAGAGATTTCCTAATACCTTATAATATCGTATGTATCAGAAATCCTCTTCTCATAGTCATCCGTCTTTTCTACATTCCTGTCTATCACGGAAACAAGCATGTCCAGATAAACGTCTTCTATTATTTTTTCTTCTCCTTCAGAATCGGGGATAAGATGTATTTCAAACAGGTCTTTTCCTTCGTTGAAAATGATCCGCACCATTCCTGTATGTATGAATCCCTGCACGTGAAATTCCAGTCCTCCTTCGACCGGTTTTATCGTATTCATATCTATTCCCCATGACATTACTATAAAGGGCTGTGTCTTTAGGATTGACCATATATATCCTGCCAGTTTCAGATCATAATTTTTGTTTTCCATATTCGATTTTATTTAAGTTATAATATTCTGTATATATTCTCCGGTAGTCTTCCATATCCAGTTGTGGGAAAACGGAGTGGTACATATAATAGAGGTCTTCTACGCTCCATAATTCCCCCTGGTCGAGCAGCGCAAATATCTCGTCTACAGCTTCGTCAAATTCATCATAACTCCTCCATCGTCTGTCCAATATTTCTGTCTGGTGTGGATAAGTGTCAGTACAATTCTCAATGATATGCTCTATCAGTGACAGACAGTTCATAAGGTCTTTCTTTATTGTAAACTCATGGTCCGTATGTGGTTCGTAATATCCACAGCTAAGATTGACGCAACTGACCTGAAGCCCCTGTTCCTTTAGTTCCTGTACGTCCGTCATCATTCCACGTGTTTCCCTATATCCGAACTTTTTATATCCGGCAGCTTGAAGGAACTCGGGAGAGCATAGTGAGGTCCAACCTATTTCTGTAACAATATCCTGGTATCCCCGTCTGTCGGGCTGTATAACAAATCGGCAGTCATTGAAAAAATCCATCATCGCTTTTCCTGACCCGACACATCCCACTTCTTCACTGACAAAGAACGCCAGTTTTAGGGTGTCATACTTTTCCAGACACTTGAGTGCTATCCAGATTCCATTTTTGTCATCGGCTCCGAGTCCTTCCTGTCTTTTATTCCGGGAGCTGTAACCGAATATGATTTCTCCCGTTTCAATAGCCGTGAAATCCTTTGAATGTAACCTCTGTACCTGGTCAAGATGCGCTACGATACAGGGATATGATTCCGCTTCCCCCTTTGTTATATACAAGTTCCCGGCTGCGTCTGTTTCAACTTTGGTACCGGTAATTCTCTTGGTATAATTCCATATAAACTTGATCATCGCCCGTTCTTTTCCGCTCGGGCTATAAACCTTGTATAATTTCTTAAGCAATTCCATAATTCTTATTTTTTGTGGGTTAAACATTTATTTCATTCATCTCGTATGTATAAGGCAGTCCTGTTTCCTCATCTATCCCGTCATAAAGCATGTCATTCAATTTATGAAGTTCTCCCGTTTCCAGCAGTCTTTGTGCCGACTCTACGGATATTGTCTTTCTTTCATATTCACAGAGGATATTGTTCCATACCTGGTATATGGTTATGCTTTCTGTATGCTCATAGTATTCCTCATCATAATCGGAATAATGCCAGTTTTCCTGCTTGTATGCCTGTTCCGCTTTCTTCCGACATTCTTCACAGCAATAGTACTCTTTCGTTATGTCCGAATAAAGATTATCCTCTTCCAGAAAATGCCCGCTACATTCAGAGCATTCTATAACATCCGACTCATGATGGTATTCCCCGAGTTTTTCTATCCATATGAATTCGTCCAGATTTTCCACGTCACAGTAATACTCGCATCCGTGGCAATATACGGGACGTGTTTCATAGCAGTGGTATCCATGAAAATCATCGTATTCCTCCTCACCATTCAGAGAACCGTCAGTAATATCAAGTGCGATGTCACCACTTCCGTAATTATCTGCTGTCCCCTCGGATTGATTGTACCATTTGAATGAATCCTGATAACTTAGGGTGTCATTCCAGTCCAGGTCACATTCTATCCTGAATTTTCTGTCTGACAATGAATTCTCCTCAAGGTCAATAAAAGCCCTTGCATCACCCGCACCTGCACCTACCTTTTTGTAGCCGTCAATGTATCCCCCTTTGATCAGGGCATCTATTAAGGCACGCTTCAGGATATCATTTTCATTACTGGCATATTGTCTTTCCGCCAGTCTCCATATTTTTCCGTCCTGGTCCGTAACCCTGTTGTAGATGACACATCTTGCAGTCACCTTTCCTTTTTCATTGGTCAGGTATGCGGCGCTTGCATCGACCGATTCTGTATAGAAATAATGCAGTTTCCTGTCCACCATGCAGGAATAAAAATCTCCCACGCAAGAAGAGGATGAGTATATCTTCTCGAAATTCTTGTCCACACATAACCTGTTTTTAGGGAGTCGCCCCGTTGTATAAGTCTGCCAGTCCGCCGAGAACTCCTCACACAGATAGGTCACTACCTGTTCAGGAAGGGTTTTACCGAATTCAGTTTCCAATATGAGCGAGCGGTAGAGTTTTCCCGCTTTCATTTTAAACGTTTTTCCTCCGTTTTCATGGTTAATGTAGCGGATTGACCTGGTATCCCCGTCCTTACATAGCCCTTTCATATCGTCCGTTTCAAAATTCCTGGAGTAAAAGAATTCTCCGTCCAACTCCAGAACATAACGTAATGACATATCTGAGTGCCCGCTTATAATTATTGCCCGTGTAATGGTCTTCTTCAGTTCCGCCATTGAGGAAATATGAAGCAGTGTATAATTGTTTGTCTCTATTGCTTCATGTAGCAATCTCCTGTTCCTGATATATGCCAGCAGTATTCTGTTCTTTCTGCTGCATACTCCGTTTCCATGCTTGACAATTCCAAACATGTCCTTGAATTCTTCGTAATTTTTAAATTTGTAGTATAACATAATCTTTCTTGTTTTAAAATGTTGGTAAATAAAAAAGGAGGACACCACGTTGATTGTGATATCCTCCTCAGATACAATTCCGGTATGTTTCAACCGTTTCTCAAATGATCGGTATAGTTTCGTCAAGTATTCCCGATTCAACTATTTTCCGGGCTATCCTGTGTGAAGCCTCATTTCTCGGGTCATATCCATAGTCCTCTCTTCCCATCATCTCTATGACCTTTATCATAGTGCCGAACAGTTTTTGTTGGAGTGTCCTGTGATAATACACCACTGACTCCGCAAACTTTTCGCTGTTCCATGACATATTGTTCAAGGCGTTTTCCAGTTCCTGTGCCGCCTTGAACTCCCTGCTGTTTTCAAGTTCATATTTTCCCATAATTCTTTTCTATTTGATTTCTACAGGACTTTCCTCATATGTCAACTTTCTGCCCAATATCTTTTCAATTGTTCCATCAGGCAGGTCCATGGAATATTCTATATTCCCATATTCGCCTTCTATAGAGGTTTCTTCGGTATAACACCACTCAAAACCATCAAATTCAGGTCTGCCGGGCGATATTGTCTCTTTCCCGGTTTTGTCTGTTGCCAGCCATGCCATAATACCTCCTTTCTATCCTCTAATAATCACGTATCTTCCGGCGGCTATCTCGTTTCTATACTCGATAGAATAGCCTTTGGTTATAAACGCCCTTATGACGTTATCGTGTGCCAGCTCCGAAATTGGATGTCTGTCCCTGGCATCACTTCCAGTATTTTTTGCCCAACTGTGAGGCCAGTTGTTTCCCCAGCCTACTCCATAGTGGAAGTAGACACATTCGCCTTTCTCCTTAAGTTCCGAGAGGATGAAAGCAGCAAGTGCATCCTCCTCGGATTTTCTTCTGTTTGATTCTGGAATTTCTATTGTCAACATACTTACCTTGTTTTATTCATTTTTGATTATGGTAGCCCGAAGACTACCGTATTGAACTCCATTACTATTATTGTTTTAAATTAAAATCCTCCACCCTCACAGGCGTACAGGATAGAATCCACGACTCTGTTTCCATCCATTGTTCCGTTTTCTTTTTCACATGAAGGATTTTCCTTGGTCCCTTTCAGGATATTCAGATGCCCGTCGGCAAAGAGAATCAATGACTTCGGCTTTTTTCGAATTAATACCTTCAGTTCCTTGATCCATTCTTTTTCTTTTTTTGTCAGATTAATTGTTTCCATAACGCTTCTTTTCTGTTGTTGTGAATTTACTGATAAGGCTACGGAGTGATGTTTCAGCCTCCTTGTATCTGCTTATATCTTTTTCCTGCAAATTTCCATAGCCTGTTGTAGCTCCTATTTCAGATAATCCCAATAGGACAGCCTGATACTCCTCAACGGTCATCAGGACTTTTCTGTTTTTGGCATACCTGTTTTCTTGATTTTATTCATATCCTTTTTCTTTTTTAATTTTTCAATTACCATCTCAAGGCGGTTGTATTCTTCCTTTTCGGCATCGTAATCAAGTACGATGCAATCACGGCAAAACTCCAGCCTCCTGATTTGTTGTTCCAATGTTTCATTCATCTTCTGTATTCTATCAAGCTGAATTACATCAAATGACGAATCGCATTCATTACAGTAATAACCACGTCCCGGTTTGTCCACGATATCGTTTATCGTCATCTTTTCATTCCTGTTTGTTTGACTGATTATGTCTATGACCATTTTTGTTTCTGATACCATTTATAAAATTCAACTTAAAGTTACTGATTTTACCTTGTCTGTGACAGGCATGTACTCTATAAGATATGCAAGGTGTCCGGGAGCAATATCTTCCAGCTCAATATCTGCTCGGTTGCCCCATTCGTTATCAAAAGCCGATAATTCAATGCATCCGTCATCCAGCCATACTTTATGAACCACAACATCCATAGGGCCGTCATTCAGGTTGACCAGGATTATAGGCGGGTTATATAATTCTTCCTCATCGTTTTCATCATCAATCCAGACAAATTCTCCACCATGGGCTTTCAATGCCAGTTTCAGTTCTTTTGCCTCCATTTTCCTGATTTTATCACACATGGCGTAAAAATTAGAATGTTCCATATATTCCATAATGATATTGATTTTAAATTTCCATTGGTTGTAATTATCATATCTTATACCGGTCATACTTCTCATTCAGCCACTCTGCCGCTTCCGCTTCGCTGTTGAACTCCTCCACCCAACAGTCATTTGTGGAATTGTCAAATGCCACCCACTTTTCCGCCTCCCTGTCAAAGAAACAGCCTTTTGTTCCTCCATATCCGTAAATCGAATAGTCTCCATTCTTAAGAAGGCATGACAACACACCTTCCGCATTTTTTCCCCTGTATATCCCGTCCTTGTCCGGAGAATACTTTGAAGCTTCTTTCTTTTGCAGTTGAAGTTTTACCTTCTCCGCATCAAATTCATAATTCATGCACTTCTTAAAATTTCCCATCAGAAGAAGCAGCGGGAATAACATCCCGTGCCTGCAATTCCTTCCGTGCTCGTCTAATGCTGATTTACAGGTGTCACATTTGTATATGTCCTGTATACATGCTATTTTCATATATTTTCTCCTTTCTGATTTTAATTCAACAAAAAAGGGAGAAAGACCTTGTTTGTAATTATTGGTTCTTTCTCCCTTCGTAGGATTTTTGGATGTTCCGGCCTATCCCAGGAACCATCCGTAGTTTTCAGTGTCTTCCCCGGTTAGGGCTTTCTGAATGCCCACCGCAAAATCTGTGGCGTTCTGATTCCTTTCCAGGAATTTGTCGATATAGGACTGTATGGCCGCCTCGTTAAGAAGCTGCATCAGGTCCCAGCATGAAATTTTTGCTCTTCCGCGTAAGCCGAAGTTGGGGTTGTCAATATAGCCTTTGGTAGCTGCATTGATGTTTGAATCACCTAGGATAACTTTCGGCAATTCTTTCATTTGTGTTGCCGGTAATACCTGATAAAGTCGCAAACGTCCGATTATCTGGCAGAACTGTTCCTGGGATATCATTGTTCTTCCCAGGTTTTCAAGAAGTCTCAAATTTTGTTCGGGATTAAATGTCTGAAACAGTTTTAGCGCGGCCATATAAATATCCGTATCGCCCATCACTTCCAGACGTCCTGTCAAGCCGTCACATGTCAGCATAAGATTGCTGCATACCCTGACTCTCCATCCTATAAAGATTTTAAATTTTTCAGGGGATTTTTTCCCGTACAGGTTCTCATCGTTCAGGCTTCTTACGCCGCCGATACAAAGATGCACTTCCTCACCGTTCATTTCCCGACATATGGTTCGGATATGAAAACAGAATGCCATTCTCTGATAATAGATGGTTTCGTCTTCAGGTTTGAGTTCTTCTTTCCTCTTTGTCAGTGCGGAAGGATGTCTGCCTAAAATCTTGTGTGAGACTCTGATTTCCGTATTACTGAAAGTTTCTCCTGCAAAAAACATACTTGCCGCCTCCTCGATACGATGTATAAAAGTCTGGTGGCTGATTGTAAGCTGGTTGTCTCCAAAGCTGGGTACGATACAGTTCGTTTCCAGTTCTTCAAGTGTAATGCCTGAAGTGTTTGATTCAATAAAATTGGGATGTTCTTTCTCATGTTCCTTTTCCGATACAATTACTGCATCTTCAATAAAGGTTGGGTTGATCATACCCGTTCTTGCCACCCTTGTGGATGGTAATAATAAATTGGTTGTTTCCATATTTCTATAATTTTTAATTGGTTAATAAAATCCGATAAAAGAAAAAGCCAAGAGGTTTATTTCTTTGCTTTTACAAATATTCCTCTTAGCTTCTTTATTCCCTTGAGTACTGCTGTCGTAACCTCAAGGATTGTGATTATAACGTCCTGTGCTTTATTGTATTCCATTTATAAGACGTTCTACTGGTTTTCTGCCGCTACATTGACTGTACCGGCTTTACTTGCGGCATTCTCTTTTCCCTTTTTCTTCTTGCCGCCATACTTTTCTACAAGCTCTACGATAACCGAGCTTGCCACGATAATCTCAGCCACATTGGCCGCGATTCTGATTCCTTTCATTAATTTTCCCATTGTTCTTTTGAATTTAAATTGTTAGTATTCTATTTTATTGTTCTCTTATATATTATTCTCATATATAAGGGTTTGAGGGAAAATGGGAGGGAGAAAAAAATAAAGAGCCGTTATCAAGGCTCATCGTCCTGACTTAACTCTTTGATAGATCCGCATGCTTTTATTACCAAGACTAGAGCTGTGATAATTACTTGCATCGTTTCTATCCCTCGAATTGAATGTTTCAACCATCTTCTGAAATTGAGTTCAACCCGGAAATTTATTTTATTATAATACCTGAAGTAGATTGCACCGTTTACTTATTCAGTGCTGTCTAATACTTCAAGCTTTTCTCATGTATAAGGGTTTGAGGGGTTTTAGGAAGGTAAACTAGAAAACGATAGTTTATGATTCTGAATTATGTTATATATTGAATTGCATGTCTTATATTTAAAGTAATTGGAAACAAATATAATTGTAAGTGCCTTGCTGTTGTCTATTTTTGTTGGCAAAAGACGGGATTACGAAAATAAATCTACTTCTACTGATATAAGAAAATACTATAAAAATACAATCATTACCTATGAGATTGCCGTCAAGACTTAATCTTAATACGAAGTAATATGTAAATAATCAAATCATCCATACTTAAAATAAATGATGATATTGTTCATTTGTAAAAAAGGGCTTTGACAAAAATGCCTATTTTAGTGATTAACATAGTTTGTATATCAAATGTGCAAAATATTAACTTAATATACTTCTTAGATACATGTTCTGTTTGTCATGAAAAAATGTCTAATAAACCACACGAGAACTTACTATGTATTTATTGGCGCCTTTTATATAACAGTTTTGAATAATATAATCAAATAGACTAATGATGCAATTCCGAAAAACCAAAATCTAGGATGTAATAAATAGTCTGAAAACCTATTTAATTTAGGTATAGTTAGAAAATAAATAGAAGACGAAAATAACAATAAAATTACGCCAAGGGCTAACGATGAATGTATAAGTTCTCGAGCTACTTTAGCTGTAGAAAAAAAGTCTATTGTACCAAAAAGAAATGTAATAACCGCTGTGAATACTCCTAAAATTTCAATATATCTACGTTCAGATTTTGTTATTTCTAATTTTATATTTTCAATATTTCTTTTTTCCTGTAAAAGCTCTATTTTATTACGGAAGAATAAAATTTTTGACTTATATTCTGTAATCTCATCTAATAAGGGTTTATATTCAATGGGGCGTGTAAATGAAGATGGCATAAAAAGGCGTATATTTAAATCCTCATATTTAACAGAGCATTCATTGAACATTAATTGAAATGGATAAAAATTCTGACTTTTACACCAGTTTATTGATTTTTCCAAACTTGAAATATATTGTTCTAAGAGATGTAGTTTCTCATTTAATAGCGTTTCGGAATTTATCGTATTATCTGTAATACTATCAGAGATGTCTTTGATTAAAAAACATACTGCTTTTCGGTAAGGATAAAAATTTCTTATTCCTGTATTTATTTGTATATCATTGATTTCTTGCATGTCCACAATAAGGTCTCTATAAGTATATGTTGCTTGTTGAATCTTATGAGAAAAACGGCAATTATATAAATAGTTTTTAGTAGTATTTAGAGCATGCCTATCAAAACGCCGATTTATAACTTTCTTATATAACCTGTTATATAGTTTATCAAAATAAGATAATAAATTGTCAATCTGTGTAAGAGTGCCTTTATCTTTTTGATAGTATTTCATTAACATCACAATTTCTGATATACGTATATTTTTTAAAATACATTTATTTTGCCAGTTATTTATTTTTTCACTTTCGCTATTTTGTTGATGAAGAAACTTAAATTTTTCATATAAATCACTCAAGGTCTCAATGTCAATGTCTTCATCTTTAATAGAATATGATTTAAAGTTGAAGCAATATTCTGATTTACCAGATACATGTAACATTTTTTTTAGAAGAAATGAACATTTATCAAACAAAGCTTTATAAACAATACCGGTGCTGCTACCGTTGTATTTTTGTAATTCTTCTTTTATATCTTCTCTTAATAGAATTAGATTTGATATACTGTTTTTTGCAAAAGATAACATATGATCCATTTTGCATAGAGGAATCATAAACTTTACGATACCAGTAAGTAAATGATCTCCTGTTAAACTTTCTGATATAGAAAACACATTAAAGATATAATCATGATCAGAAATATCTATTTTATCCGAGACCAATGACCATAGACTATGATAATGAGTCAAGCATATTCTGATTTCTTTATCTATTTTTTCATATTCTTGATATAGTTTTTTTTTAAGATCATCCGAAAGTATGGGAGAAGCATACTCATGAGCTGTTAATTCTTTTATCTCATCAAAAATCTGAGGCATTTTATCTACATTGTGAATGTATTCTCCAGACAATATAGATTTACTCAACAAAAGAAAGGATATATTGGCAAAATCATTAATGTGTGAAAAACCTATTTTACAAGAGTTTACAGCCTTATCCGAAGAGTTCCAATCATATTTTTCAATCCAATCAACAGGAAAATATTCCGTATACTTTCGTTTGCATTCTTCTATATAGATCATTTTAATAAAGGTTTGTTAAGAAAAATATTTGAAATCATTTTTTATGCTTTCTGTGCTCATTAGTTCACTGCCTTTACCTAAAATTTGAGCTATACCTAACGCGATTTGCCAAGATTCCCATTTGTGAGTAATTTCAACTAATTCGAATGATTTGTAAGTGACAATAAATTTATTTCTTTTTTTTAAAGATAGTATTGCTTCTTCTATTTTATTTTTGATTTCCTCGGGAATTTGACTAAAGGCATTTGTATCCAAAGATTTGAGAGCTGTAATTCGTTCTTTGAAATCAAAAATATGTGTTTGAGATGTTACCATAGCATTATATACATCGCTTTCTACTGGTCCATGTTGCATTGCATAAAATTTATCAAATATATCTAAGAGGCCATTATTGTCTTGTGTAGCATTAACGGATGAAACTAAAAATAATAGCTTTAGTGATTTTAAACGAGTAAAAGAAGCTATAGGATTTACATTAGAATATATTTCTTTATGCCATTGAAGTAACAAGTGTATAATATATTCGAAATATAATATTTTTAGTTTGAGATCGGTCATACTCTATATCCTAAATATGATTTTATTACGAAATTTTGCTATTAAGCTTTCAATTTTGGTGCAAATGTAATAAAAAGCTTTTTAGAGCCTAACCAAATTAGGCTAATTGTTTCAAGAAAATGTTGAGAAACATATTCTAAATCATTATTAGGCAAAAAAGCTTTTGGCTTCTATTGTGTTTTATATTTAATATGGTAGAAAAGCAAACTGATTATTAATTAACAATGTAATTAGATAACTTTATTCTATAAGATTTAATCGGGTATTTTATATGCTAAAAAACATCTACTTTTTGTAACTCTGAATCTTTTTTCGTATCTTTGTATTAACCAATATATTAGATCGTTATGAATAATAGTAATAATAATCAAATAATTCGTTTTGACTGGGCAATGAAGAGACTGCTCCGGAATAAGGCAAACTTTAGTGTACTTGAAGGTTTGCTTACTACGTTGCTGGGTGAGAAGATTGTTATCCAAAAACTCCTTGAAAGTGAAAGTAATCAGGAGGACGAGTTTGACAAGTATAATCGCGTAGATATGCTTGCCGAGAATTCTAAGGGTGAGCTTGTCTTGATCGAGGTGCAGAATAATAATGAATATGCTTACTTCCAGCGTATGTTGTTCGGTACTTCTAAATTGGTGACTGAGTATATAAATAGAGGAGAGAGTTATGACAAGGTACGTAAAGTATATAGTATTAATATCGTCTATTTCTCATTAGGTCACGGGACGGACTTCGTATATCATGGAAAGACAGAATTCAGGGGTATTCATCAAGGGGATATTTTAGAACTGACTCCTTTCCAGAAGCAGACATTTAAAGTAGATACAGTTAGTCAGTTATATCCTGAATACTATATCCTGAAAGTGAATGGCTTTAATCAGGTAGCCAAGAGTCCATTGGAAGAATGGATTTACTATTTGAATACAGGTGAGATTCCTTCTAGTGCTACTGCTCCCGGACTTGAGGAGGCACGTGAGAGATTAAAGCTTGATAGCATGACGAAAGATGAACTGGCTGCTTATTATCGTCACTTGGATAATATTGTCATACTCCGAGATAATATTTATACAGAACGAGAAGAAGGAAGAGCAGAAGGTCTTGAGGAAGGATTGAATAAAGGGAAAGAAGAAGGAGTAAGAGAAGCCAATTTGAATAATGCTCGTAACCTGAAAAAGCTGGGAGTAGCAATTGATATAATTTCACAAGCTACTGGATTGTCTAAAGAAGAAATAGAAAAGTTATAGTGTAAACTTGAATATGTTATTGATTGAGGGGATATACGGCTTACTGTGTATTCCCTTTTTTATTGTTATTGGGATAGGGATGATAGGAGCGAAAAGGAGGACTTTTAGTGTAATTTGTTGGGAGGAGGGGATAAGTTGAGTTAAAGTAATATAAATATAGTGCTTTTTAGTGGGGGAGTAGAATGAGGGAGTAAGACTGTATATTGAAAATAATATTATTGATAATCAGTGGTTTAAATCTCGTGTAAGTGGAGCGTATCGGACTCGAACCGATCACCTTAACACTGCCAGTGTTACGCTCTAGCCAGATGAGCTAACGCCCCTTTTTTGTCTTATATGATAACGTTTGTAAACGAATCTTTTTTGTTGGCGCAAATATAATGCAATATTCTGAAATAATTGCTATGTTTGCGGTAAATAATAGTTTAAAATAAAGAAATGCTGATTTATAATACGACTTTTCAGGTGGATGACGACGTTCACGATAATTTTTTGATTTGGATTAAAGAATCCTATATTCCCGAAGTACAGAAGCACGGTGCATTGAAGACGCCGCGTATCTGCCGGATATTGAGCCACCGGGAGGAAGGAAGTGCTTACTCCTTGCAGTGGGAGGTAGAGAGTAGCGGGATGCTGCACCGCTGGCATCTGGAACAGGGAGTGCGCCTGAATGATGAACTTACAAAAATATTTAAGGATAAGGTGATTGGTTTTCCGACATTAATGGAGGTGATAGAGTGATTCAACCGGTAAAAGAAAAGATAATCCTGGGTATTGACCCCGGTACTACGATCATGGGATATGGGATCTTGAGAATAAAAGGAACCAAGCCCGAAATGGTTGCAATGGGGATTATCGACTTGCGTAAATTTACCAATCACTATCTGAAACTACGTCATATTCATGAGCGTGTATTGAGTATCATTGAAAGCTATCTGCCTGACGAACTGGCTATTGAAGCACCATTCTTCGGCAAAAACGTGCAGTCGATGTTGAAGTTGGGGCGTGCGCAGGGAGTAGCAATGGCAGTGGCCCTAAGCCGTGACATACCAATCACCGAGTATGCTCCTTTGAAAATTAAAATGGCTATTACCGGAAACGGACAGGCCTCGAAAGAGCAAGTGGCGGATATGTTGCAGCGAATGCTTCGCTTTTCGAAAGAAGATATGCCTACTTTCATGGATGCGACAGACGGTTTGGCGGCCGCATATTGCCATTTTCTGCAAATGGGACGGCCGGCATTGGAAAAAGGATATAATAGTTGGAAAGATTACATAGCAAAGAACCCGGATAAGGTGAAATAATTGAGGATATAAGTTCTATGCTATAAGTTTATAGGTGCGATAAAGCACTATATATCAAAGGAAAGGGTTAAGATGAAGATGGGAACTAATTATTTAGCAATACTGGGAGTAACTACGATGACAACAGTGATGAGTTGTTCTTCTGCAAAAAAGGAATACGCTTCTTATGAACTCTATCCCGTTCGTTCGGGGAATCTTGTCGAAATGGAGTATGCTCCGGGGGCTACCAGGTTTACGCTTTGGGCGCCTACGGCTGATGAGGTACGGCTGATGCTTTATGATGCAGGGGAAGGTGGTCATGCTTACGAAACGGAGAAAATGGAACCTGCTGAAGACGGAACATGGACGGTGACCGTAGACAAAGATTTGCTGGGTAAATTCTACACCTTCAATGTGAAGATTGATGATAAATGGCAAGGAGATACACCGGGTATTAACGCTCGTGCTGTCGGAGTAAATGGCAAGCGTGCTGCTATTATTGACTGGAAATCGACCCAGCCGGAAGGGTGGGAGAGTGACCGGCGCCCTACCCTGAAATCTGCTGCCGATATGATTATCTACGAAATGCATCATCGTGATTTCTCGTCGGATTCTACTTCGGGGGTGAAGAACAAAGGAAAATATCTTGCCTTGACCGAACGAGGAACCATGAATACTGATAAACGTCTGACAGGGATCGACCATTTGAGAGAACTGGGGATCACGCATGTACATCTGCTTCCTTCTTATGATTATGCTTCCGTAGACGAGACGAAGCTGGAAGAAAAACAATATAACTGGGGATATGATCCGCTGAATTATAACGTGCCGGATGGTTCTTATTCGACCGACCCTTATCAGCCTGCGGTTCGTGTGAAGGAGTTCAAACAAATGGTACAGGCACTACATCAGGCAGGTATCCGGGTGATAATGGACGTAGTGTACAACCATACGTTCAATACGATAGAGAGTAACTTTGAACGTACCGCTCCCGGTTACTTTTATCGCCGGAAAGAAGATGGTTCTCTGGCAAATGGCTCGGGATGCGGCAATGAGACTGCAAGTGAACGTCCTATGATGCGTAAATTTATGATAGAATCTGTCCTTTACTGGATTAATGAATATCATATTGACGGCTTCCGCTTTGACCTCATGGGAATACACGACATCGAGACGATGAACGAAATCAGGAAAGCTGTCAACAAGATTGATCCTACCATTTGCATTTATGGAGAAGGCTGGGCTGCTGAAGCTCCTCAATATCCGGCGGATTCGTTGGCCATGAAAGGAAATGTTGCCCGTATGCCGGATATCGCTGTCTTTTCGGATGAACTGCGTGATGGGCTTTGCGGACCTGTATGGGAAAAAGATAAAGGTGCGTTTCTTGCCGGTGTTCCGGGAGGAGAGGCGAGTGTAAAGTTTGGTATTGTGGGTGCGATTGAACATCCGCAAGTGCGCTGTGATTCGGTGAATTATAGCCGGCAACCTTGGGCGAAGCAACCTACACAGATGATTAGTTATGTTTCCTGTCATGACGGATTATGCCTTGTTGACCGAATAAAGGCAAGTATGCCGGGAATTACTCCCGAACAGTTGGTCCGTCTGGATAAATTGGCGCAAACGGTGGTCTTTACTTCACAAGGTATTCCTTTTATTTATGCTGGCGAGGAAGTGATGCGTGATAAGAAAGGAGTGGACAACAGCTACAAGAGTCCGGATGCGGTAAACGCTATTGACTGGCGGCGCAAAACTACGAATGAGGATGTTTTCACCTATTATAAGCGTTTGATTGACTTGCGTAAATCTCATCCCGCCTTCCGTATGGGAGACGCGGAAATGGTTCGGAGACATTTGGAATTCCTGCCTGTCGAGGGGAACAATCTGATTGCGTTCCTTTTGAAGGAGCATGCGAACGGTGACCGTTGGGAAGATATTATCGTTGCTTTCAACTCCCGCACTACTCCCGCACGTCTGGAAGTACCTGCCGGCAAATATACGGTAGTATGTAAGGACGGTGTGATAGATGTTCGCGGACTTGGGACGCAAACCGGACCGGAAGTAATTGTTCCCGGCCAGTCTGCACTGATTATGTATAAATAGATAAAAATAGAAGAATATGAGCCAAAATACATTCAGCATGGCGGGGGGCGTAGCACGCAACCCGCTTGTGCGTTTAGCCAAACCCGTCACGGCAACTATCGGGGCAGACGAACATATAGCCATTGTAGGACCGAACGGTAGTGGTAAAAGCCTTTTTGTAGATACGCTGATCGGTAAATATCCGCTGCGTGAAGGAGCGCTGCAATATGATTTTTCTCCTTCTGCTACTCAGACCGTTTATGATAATGTAAAATACATCGCTTTTCGTGATACCTATGGAGCTGCCGACGCCAATTACTACTATCAGCAACGTTGGAATGCCCATGACCAGGATGAGGCTCCCGATGTCCGCGAAATGCTGGGCGAGATCAAGGACGAGCAACTGAAAAACGAATTATTCGACCTTTTCCGTATCGAGCCTCTTCTGGATAAGAAGATTATCCTTCTTTCCAGTGGGGAATTACGCAAATTCCAGCTCACAAAGACCCTGCTGACTGCTCCCCGTGTTCTGATTATGGATAACCCGTTTATCGGACTGGATGCTCCTACACGCGAATTGCTTTTCTCTTTGCTCGATCGTCTGACGAAGATGTCGTCGGTACAGATAATTCTGGTGCTTTCCATGTTGGATGATATTCCTTCCTTCATTACCCATGTCATTCCCGTTGACAAAATGGAAGTCTTTCCGAAAATGGAACGTGAAGTCTATTTGGATGCTTTCCGTTCAAGAGATACGGTCGTTCCTTTTGACGATTTACAACAACGTATTATTGATTTGCCTTACAACGGCAATAATTACGATGCCGATGAAGTGGTAAAACTAAACAAAGTCAGTATCCGCTATGGTGACCGTACTATTCTGAAAGAACTCGATTGGACTGTGCATCGTGGGGAGAAATGGGCATTGAGTGGAGAAAACGGTGCGGGTAAATCAACCTTGTTGAGTCTTGTTTGTGCGGATAATCCCCAATCGTATGCCTGTGATATCAGCCTGTTCGGACGAAAAAGAGGAACCGGGGAGAGTATCTGGGAAATTAAGAAACACATTGGCTACGTCAGTCCGGAGATGCATCGTGCTTACCTTAAAAACCTGCCGGCCATTGAGATTGTAGCAAGCGGTTTACATGATAGTATCGGGTTGTACAGACGTCCGCAACCGGAGCAGATGGATATTTGTGAATGGTGGATGGATGTATTCGGTATCGCAGCATTAAAAGATAAAGCATTCCTGCAACTTTCCAGTGGCGAGCAACGGCTGGCTCTGCTGGCACGTGCTTTCGTCAAAGATCCGGAACTGTTGATTTTGGATGAACCGCTTCACGGACTTGATACTTACAACCGTCGCCGGGTGAAGAAGGTGATTGAAGCCTTCTGCCAACGTAAAGATAAAACGATGATTATGGTGACACATTATGAATCGGAGCTTCCGGGTACGATAACAGACCGCATTTTCCTGAAAAGAAATTAGATGGCACACCGTTCAAGTTTGGTTTCTAATCTTCTTTTATGAATTGATTATTCTATTCATTTATATAAGTTATTGACTAAGGTTTTTCTCAAACCATTCTCACTGTAATGAGAAAAAATTCTCATCACAGTGAGAACTTTTTCTCATTACTATGAGAATTTTTTCTCGTCATGGTGAGAATAATCCCTGCCCTGAATGTATTGTAACGGGGTTCTGGAAGTAAATTGTGAACCTGCTTTCCGGGTTAGCCGAGTGGATGTGTAAACCAGAAACAGGAACCCTTTCCGGGTTCCGAGTCTACTCCGATCTTTCCTCCGAGTTGTGTGATGATACTCTGGCAGATAGAAAGACCGAGACCGGTGCCGGGAATAAAATTATTGAGTTTGACAAAACGGTTGAATACAGCCGTTTGCTTTTCCGGTTCGATTCCTATACCCGTATCCTCTACGGAGAATTTCGCTTCTTTTCCTTTTATTTGGTAACTGATGGTTATACTCCCTTCGGAGGTAAATTTTAACGCATTGACTACGAAGTTTGATAATACTTGGTAAAGCCTACTTTTATCGCTGGTGAGTTGCAAATCGGGCAGATCGGGAGACAGGCGGAGTTCCACCTGCGGGGAGGTTCGCATCTGCATTGCTTGGTATAATTCATTGCATAACCGTTTGGCGTTCACTTTCTCGAAGGTAAAGTCAAAAGTTCCAGCTTCGATTTTTGACAAGTCGAGAATATCGGAAATAAGTTGTAGCAGGCGTTTGTTGTTCTCTTCGATGATGGTGACATACTGCAGTTTCTCTTCCGGATTGTCCGCCTCTTGCAGCATACTCGAAAAACCGACAATCGCATTGAGCGGTGTACGTATCTCGTGGCTCATATTGGCAAGGAAGGCAGACTTTAGCCGGTCGGATTCTTCTGCTTTCTCTTTAGCTTGAATGAGCATTCGTTCCGTTTCTTTCAGTTGGGTGATATCAAAGTTGATGCACAACATTTCGATGATATTATCCTGTGGGAGATAATTCCGGACCAACACATTCACGCGTGTCCACGTATAGTTTCCGTCAGCTCTGCGAATACGCATATCACGACATAATTTGCTACTTTCCCCTTTAATGACCTTATCCAGAAAATCAAGCATTACAGCCCGGTCTTCGGGGTGGAAGTGGGAGTGTATGCCGATGATTTCCGGTAGTGGGGTACCTTCTTCCTCTCCTATATTCCTGTACCAGCTGCTCAGGGCATAACCGTCCCGGCTCAAAGCGTCGAAATGGGCATAACCAACTTTGGCATAGTCGCCTACCAGGTCGAAGAAATTTTTGAACTCCTGAATCTTATTATAAGCAATGGTATTTTCGGTCTTGTCTACGTTAATCACCAAGTAATTGATCGGCTCATGATTATGGTCGTACAGTGTAGTTACTTTGGTTGTTAAATCTATGCTGCCTCCCGAACTTTGTGACTGGTAGTATCCGTTTATCTTGGAAAATTCATAGCAGAATGTAAAGTCGGCGTCTTCATTATTTCTGAGTTTCTGTTTGATCTCTTCCGGAAGCAGGGGATTCTCGAACAGATTAACTCCCAAGACATCTTCTTTGCTGGCTATATGAAACATTTCCAGTTCCTTCTTGTTAAGGTCGATCAGGAGCCCGTCTTTATTGTATAATTCGATGCCTACGGGGATATTTTTATAGATATTATGCAGAATGCGTTCACTGTTCTGCAATGCCTGGTAAGCGGACGCCATATGTGGTCCGTCTTGTGTTTCGGCTATGCCATATATCTTGGTGTTTCCTGCCTCGTCTGTTTCCTGGTAACATATCTTGCTGCGTATCCATACACCTCCTTTAGGAGTATCGAGCAGATATACTTCTTCAATCGTCTGCTGTAATTCATCGAAAGAGTGGGAAGTGGTGTGTTGCTGGTCTTCCCTCAGAATCCGCTTGTTGAAATCATTGAAACTAATAATACCCTCCTCGTCGAGACCGAGAAGTTGGGCTATGAAGCCGGAGCATTTGTAACACTCTGTTTTTACATCTGCCTCCCACCAGCCGATGTTGGCTTTATTCATTAATTTCCGTAGGAAGATGTCTTCTCTGTGTGTGTCTGTTTCAGGCATTTTACAGTTTGTTCTGAAGGTTAAAAATTTGTTTAATATGTAAAAGTAGTCATTTTTGTCGGATTCCTGCTAATAAACCACCATTTTTAGGTATTGATAACTCCTTATTCTTTCGTGAACTTTGTGAAGAAATAAAATGTTCTATATATAATGCGTAGATATAAAAAGAAAGGAGATCATTAAGAATGAAAAAAATAGTATTACTTCGTCACGGAGAGAGTGTATGGAACAAGGAAAACCGTTTCACCGGCTGGACGGATGTAGACCTTACGGAAAAAGGAGTTGCCGAAGCCGAGAAGGCAGGGGAGACGCTGAGAGAATATGGCTTCAATTTCGATAAAGCCTATACTTCCTATCTGAAACGTGCAGTGAAAACTCTGAACTGCGTGCTTGATAAGATGAATCTCGACTGGATTCCCGTGGAAAAGAACTGGCGCCTGAATGAGAAGCATTATGGAGAGTTACAAGGGCTGAATAAAGCGGAAACCGCCGGGAAGTATGGGGAGGAACAAGTGCTTGTATGGCGCCGCAGCTATGACATTGCTCCTAATCCGCTTGCAGAGAATGACCTTAGAAATCCACGTTTCGACTATCGATATCATGAGGTACCCGATGCTGAACTGCCCCGTACCGAATCATTGAAGGATACCATTGAACGTATTATGCCTTATTGGGAATCAAATATATTTCCTGCATTGAAAACTGCCCATACTTTACTGGTGGTAGCTCACGGTAATAGTTTGAGGGGGATTATCAAACATCTGAAACATATTTCGGATGAAGATATTATAAAACTGAACCTGCCTACTGCCGTGCCTTATGTGTTTGAGTTCGACGAGAATCTTAATGTAGCTAATGACTACTTTCTGGGTAATCCCGAAGAAATCAGAAAATTAATGGAGGCAGTAGCCAACCAGGGAAAGAAAAAATAGAATAAAGTTATACATTAAAAAAATGAAGTTATGAATAAAGTTATAGAATTATTAGGAGATAAATCCTGTTATTATTTGGATCACACCTGTAAAACCATCGATAAATCGCTGATTCACATTCCCTCTCCCGATACAATAGATAAAATCTGGTTGGATTCAGATCGTAATATAAAGGTATTGAATAGCCTTCAGTCTCTCTTGGGGCATGGCCGATTGGCAAATACCGGATATGTGTCCATTCTTCCTGTCGATCAGGATATCGAGCATACCGCCGGGGCTTCTTTTGCTCCGAACCCGATCTATTTCGACCCGGAGAATATCGTGAAACTGGCTATTGAAGGCGGCTGCAACGCCGTGGCTTCCACTTTCGGAATCCTGGGTTCCGTAGCGCGTAAGTATGCCCATAAGATACCTTTCGTTGTGAAGTTGAATCATAATGAACTGCTTTCTTATCCGAACAGCTTCGACCAAGTGTTGTTTGGCACCGTGAAGGAGGCATGGAACATGGGGGCAGTAGCTGTCGGAGCTACTATCTATTTCGGTTCGGAACAGAGTCGCCGTCAGTTGGTAGAGATTGCCGAGGCGTTTGAATATGCGCACGAACTGGGTATGGCAACCATTCTGTGGTGTTATCTGCGTAACAATGATTTCAAAAAAGGAGCAATAGATTATCACTCTGCTGCCGACCTGACCGGACAGGCTGACCGCCTGGGTGTGACCATTAAGGCGGATATTGTGAAGCAGAAACTTCCGACGAATAACGGCGGCTTTAAAGCTATCGGCTTCGGCAAGGTGGACGAACGTATGTACACCGAACTGGCGACTGACCACCCGATTGACCTTTGCCGTTATCAGGTTGCTAATGGCTACATGGGGCGTGTAGGACTGATTAATTCCGGTGGGGAATCTCACGGAACTTCCGATTTGCGTGATGCCGTCATTACTGCCGTAGTGAATAAGCGTGCCGGAGGTATGGGACTGATTAGCGGACGTAAGGCTTTCCAGAAACCGATGAATAAAGGGGTAGAATTATTGAATGCTATCCAGGATGTTTATCTTGATCCGTCAATAACGATCGCTTGATACGGTTGTGAATGGAAATAATTTCTTATCTTTGACTATTAGATAGTTAACCATTAAAAAAATAAGAGTATGAAGTTTTTTATTGACACAGCCAATTTGGAGCAGATTAAGGAGGCACATGACCTCGGTGTACTTGACGGAGTGACTACCAACCCTTCGCTCATGGCGAAAGAAGGTATCAAGGGAACACAGAACCAGCGTGACCATTATGTCAAGATATGTAATATCGTCAACGGTGATGTGAGTGCCGAGGTGATAGCGACCGATTATGAAGGGATGATTCGCGAAGGCGAGGAGCTGGCGGCGCTTAATCCGCATATCGTAGTGAAAGTGCCTTGTATTGCCGACGGTATCAAAGCCATCAAGTATTTCACGGAGAAAGGAATACGCACGAACTGTACGCTGGTCTTTTCGGTGGGACAGGCGTTGCTGGCGGCTAAAGCCGGGGCAACTTATGTATCTCCTTTCGTCGGCCGTCTGGATGATATTTGTGAAGATGGGATAGGACTTGTTGGGGATATTGTACGTATGTACCGCACGTATGATTACAAGACGCAAGTGCTGGCAGCTTCTATCCGTAATACGAAGCATATTATCGAATGTGTGGAAGTGGGGGCGGATGTTGCTACTTGCCCGTTGAGTGCCATTAAGGGATTGTTGAATCATCCGTTGACGGATTCGGGACTGAAAAAATTCCTGGAAGACTATAAAAAAGTCAACGGTTGAGAGTAGACAAGGCTCAATATATAGAACAAACGGTGAACATCAGGCAGTTCGTTGCTGCACAGTGTTCACCGTTTTTTATTTTTTAGTTGTCGGATGGCTATTCGTTTTTCTTTTCCTGTTTCCGCTTTTCCTTATACTGTGTCGGCGTTTCGCCTGTATATTGTTTGAAAGCCGTACTGAAATAGCGGGAAGTAGTAAACCCGACTTTCTCGGCGATTTCCGTAAATGACAGCTCCGTGCCAGTCATTAATGTGATCGCTTTCTCCATTCTGAATTTGTTAATATAATCATTGGCCCCCATATCGGTAAGAGCTTTTAGCTTGTTATAGAGCGAAGCCCGGCTCATGCCGATTTCTTTGCAGACCAGAGCGACATCCAGATTACTGTTATCCAGATTTTCCTGGATAATCTTATTCATTTTGAGTAAGAATGTTTCGTCCGCCTGACTGAACGTGCTCTCTTCCGGGGCAGGAATCAAGCCGGCATTCAGATACCTTTTCTTGGTATGTTCGCGGTTTTTCAACCGGTTGCGGATGAGTTCCATTAACATTTCTATTTCAAAAGGCTTGGTGAGATAGGCGTCCGCTCCGTTTTTGTAACCGCTCAGCTGGCTTTGTTTATCATCTCTTGCCGTCAGCAGGATGATAGGGATGTGGCTGATAGTAATATCCTCTTTGATGTTTTTACACAATTCATATCCGTTCATTCGCGGCATCATTACATCACTGACGATGATATCCGGAGTATGGCTCTTGATAAGTTGAAGGGCTTCTACACCGTCTGCAGCAATTACGATCCGCTTGAAATATTCTCCTAATGATTTTTTCAGGAAGTCCGTCAGGTCGGAATTGTCGTCCACTACCAGAATACTGTAAGGGGTCGTGTCGAAATTGTCCTCATCAGGAATCTGTTCATTGTCATTGTCGCCTATCAGTTCGTTCAGATATGCCTTAGGCTGGCAGATAATTTCTTCGGTCTTTTGCTTCAGTGGCAGTTCAAAGAAGAAAGTTGCACCTGCTTCCTGATTGTTGCGGGCACCGATAGAACCACCATGCAGCTCAACCAGAATCTTGGAATAAGATAATCCGATTCCCGTTCCGCTTTGTTCTCCTGTCCCTTGATAGAAACGGGTAAAGAGTTTCCGGGTGTCTACTTGCTGCAATCCGTTTCCCTGGTCGATTATGGAAATACGTATTCTGCTTTCTTCTGAAAGTAATTCGGAGGTAATTGTAATTTCTGTATTTTCAGGACTATGTTTGAGCGCGTTGATAAGCAGGTTGCTTAAAATAGTCTCGCACTTGTCCTTATCGAAACTGACAGTTTCAATCCGTGGGTCGAGCTCATAACGGATTCGCACATTCTTGGCTTCACCTTCACTGATAAAGTCTTGTGATACGTCCTCAATCCATTTATTGAGCGGATGAGGCTGTATCTGCATTTTACTTTCTCCGACTTCCATTTTACGCACATCAAGCACCATGTTAATCAGGTTCTTCATACGTTGTGACTGTCTGTAAATAGCTTTCAGGGGAAGGTATTGATGATCTTCGGAGGAGAGTGATTTCAATATTCTGCTAAGTGGAGCGTGTATCAGTGTCAACGGTGTACGAAGCTCGTGGCTGATATTGATAAGGAAGCGTACTTTTTCTTCATACACTTGTTGCTCGTGCTCTTTCATAGCCCATTTGAGCTTTTCCTCTTTGCGTTTCAAGGTTCTTCGGAAAGTCTCTATAATAACGGCGACAACGAAAACTGCGCAACTGAGGATGAACCACCATGTACGATACCAGGGAGGAAGAATCGTTAACTCCAGTACTTCTTGGTTAGGAATCCAACTACCGTCTTTGGCCGTACAGGAAGCCATGATTTTATAACTGCCCGGTGGCAGTGAGCGTATAGCCAGTTCAGGGTTGTAGGATTCGATTTGTTGGTCATTCAACCCTTCTATCTGGTATTTATATACTTTTTGGCGGAAAATGTCTTCCTCTTTCGACATGATTCGGATAGTAATATTGCTGTTCCAAGGAGCGGAGATACCTTTCGGATTGCCGCTTAACTTATCGTTGACGGATTCTCCGTTGATAATGACATTTGACAATTGGAGTTGTGGAAGTTCGGAGGTAGTCAGCGGGAGCTTGCTGTTGATATGAAGCAAGCCTTTTACACCGCCCATGTAGATATCTCCCTGCATACTTAATAATTGAGGCTTGGAAAGATATTCGTTTAGAATAGCTCCATCCGACTCTCCGAATAGGACAAACTTCTTTTCTTTGATCAACCAGGCAAAGAGCATACTGTCGGCTCCTATCCATACTTTTCCCTGCTGGTCGCATACGAGTAGAGTAATTTCGCCGAACAGGGAAGTCGGTATCAGAGTCTTTGTCTTGGTTCCGGGATGATAATGTATCAATCCGTAATTGCTCCCGATCCAGAAGTGCCCTTCTTTATCCCGTGAAACGGAGTTGATAACAGTATCTTTCCGGCAAGAGTACAATGCTTTCAACCGGTTTGTACGGTTATCCAGTTCGTAGATGTGTTTTGTATCGTTTATATAAGTATAATCCTGATAATTGCCAATAGGTAAAAGGGTACCGATGATATCTTGCCCTTCCTGCTCGGTAGCAATATTGAAAGTCTGTTCTTTCAGATTGTATTTATAAACATGATCTCCTAGGAATAATATGCTGTGAGGCGTGTTTTGTAGTAAATTCACGGCTTTTCCCCGGTTACAGAGACGGGTGTTCGTTTCATTATCGACAATGGTGAAGGGATGTTTTTCTCCTGTTGCCGGATTGAAAATGAATACTCCCTGCGAGAAAAGGGAAATTAATAATTTACCGGGAGTAAACGGACAGATAGAGGCTACTTTGTCTTCCCAAGTCGAAGGGTAATGGGCGAATTTCTCCGTAAACGGGTTAAAGCTGTTTATGCCTCCTCCGTCCGTACCTATCCAGATCCGGTTTTCGGATTCCTGAAAAAGGCTCAAAACGGTGGAGTTGCTTAATCCGCGGTCATTGCCGGGCAATACATCTTTATATGTTTTCATAGAAACTTCCCGGATGCTGATTAATCCGTTTCGGATGCTGCCTGCCCACATATTATTATTCCGATCGTTATAAAGACATAAGATCGAATTGGCAGGAAGTGAATAGTTATCTCTTCCGGGAATGTGTTCCAGTAAGGAAAATTGTCCCGTTTCCGGGTCAAGGATATTGATGCCTCCTCCGTCTGTTCCAATCCATATCTGCCCTTCCCGTTCGGCGAGGCTTAATACAACATTGTTGCTCAGATAAGAATTGCGGGTGGTATAGGTGGCTAGCAGTTTTCCGTCGCGGGTCAGGCAATTCAAGCCTCCGTTGTAAGGTGCCACCCATATCCTTTTCTGTGAATCGATGAATATATTCATGATTTCTTTTCCGCAATCGAAAGGGGGAGGGTTATATTTTCCGGTTTTTAAGTCGAGTAGTAGTAAGCCCTGCCACCGGCTACAACAGAGCAGGGTATGTTCATCCCAAAGGGTCAGCAGGGTGACATTGTAATTCGGTTCCCGCTCAAATGATTGCAAGAGGCGTAAGGAAGCATCCTGATAATTATAGAAAAAGATTTTATTTTTTGAACCGAACAAGACGCCTCCTTTTGTCAGGCAAACTGAATAAACGATAATGTTATTTCCCGACTCATTCGTTGGTATGAAGAAGTCATCACTCTGCCGTCGATAGCGCGCCACTCCTTTGTCCGTCAGAATCCAGATATTGTTTTGTTCGTCTTCTATCATCTGATAGATAAAATTATGTGGAATGGAATGAGGATCATCGGCCTGATGAACATATTTTTTGAGTTCATGCCCGTCGTATCGTCCCAGCCCGGAACGGGTTCCAATCCATACAAAGCCTTGTTCATCCGTCAGGATACAGCGCACGGTGGAAGGTAGTCCGTCTTTCAGGGAGATTTGTTTATAGTAATAATGTCCGGCTTGAAGGGGGAGAAGGCCGGTAAACTGTATGATAAATGCTACGCATAGTAGTACCAATATGTTTTTTCTCATGAAATCAGGTCAGTTTAACTGAAACAAAGATAATGTATTCGGATGAATATTACTTAAATCAGCTCTCTTATTTTTTAGTTTTTATCCCTATCTTTGCTCGAAAATATACGATTATGATTACCGAAGAACTACAAAAACTTTATCTGGCATATACGGGAGTTCCCGCCGAGAATATAACAGAATTACCTTCTTCCGGCTCCAATCGCCGTTATTTCCGGTTGGCGGGGGTGCAAACATTGATCGGAGTTTATGGAACCTGTATCGATGAGAATGAGGCTTTTCTTTATATGGCGGCCCATTTCCGCAGATGCGGTTTGCCTATTCCTGAGATTCACATCGTGTCGGAAGATAAAACCTATTATCTGCAAGAAGATTTAGGAGACACTTTGTTGTTTCATGCCATAGAGAAAGGACGTGCCACGAGTGTCTTTTCCGAAGATGAAAAAGAACTGCTTCGAAAGACGATTCGCCTGCTGCCCGCTATCCAGTTTGCCGGGGCGGACGGATTTGATTTCTCCCGTTGCTATCCCCAGCCGGAGTTTAACCAACGTTCTATCCTTTGGGACCTGAATTACTTTAAATACTGTTTTCTCAAGGCTACCGGCATGGAGTTTCAAGAGGATAAACTGGAAGATGATTTCCAGAAGATGAGCGATGTTCTGCTTCGTAGTTCTTCTGCCACTTTTATGTATCGTGACTTCCAAAGTCGTAATGTGATGATTAAAGACGGCGAACCATGGTTTATTGATTTTCAGGGCGGACGTAAGGGACCGTTCTATTATGACATTGCTTCTTTCTTATGGCAGGCAAAAGCAAAATATCCTGATAGTCTCCGTCAGGAACTGCTGCAAGAATATATTGAAGCACTCCGCAAATACCAACCAATTGACGAACCTTATTTTTATAGCCAGCTTCGCCATTTTGTACTTTTCCGTACTTTGCAAGTGCTTGGAGCCTATGGCTTTCGTGGCTACTTCGAAAAGAAGCCCCATTTTATCCAGAGTGTTCCTTATGCTATCGGGAACCTGCGCGAACTGTTGAAAGAGGAATATCCGGAATATCCGTATCTCTGTAAAGTATTGCGTGAACTGACCGGGCTGAAACAATTTACGGACGATCTGAAAAAGCGCCAGCTCACAGTCAAAGTCATGAGTTTTGCTTATAAGAAAGGGATTCCTGACGATCCGACAGGCAATGGGGGCGGCTATGTTTTTGATTGCCGCGCTGTAAATAATCCCGGAAAATATGAACGTTACAAACCTTTTACCGGACTGGATGAACCGGTGATTACCTTCCTCGAAGAAGACGGAGAGATTCTTCGTTTTCTCGATCATGTTTATGCCTTGGTGGATGCTTCTGTGAAACGATATATGGAACGGGGATTTAGTAATTTATCTGTTTGTTTTGGCTGCACCGGAGGGCAACATCGTTCTGTTTATTCCGCCCAGCATTTGGCGGAGCACCTTAATAAGAAATTCGGAGTAAAAGTAGAATTGGTGCATCGTGAACAGAATATAGAACGTACGTTTGAAGCAACTATATAGAAGACTAATGAAAGCTATGATATTTGCTGCCGGTTTGGGCAGCCGGCTGAAACCGTTGACCGACTCTATGCCGAAAGCCCTTGTTCCCATAGCCGGACGTCCGATGCTGGAACATGTTATTCTGAAACTGAAAGCATCCGGTTTCACCGAAATTGTGATTAATATTCACCATTTCGGTGAACAGATACTCGATTTTCTGAAAGCTAATGATAATTTCGGACTTACCATACATATTTCCGACGAGCGTGAACAGTTGCTTGATACGGGAGGAGGAGTCAGGAAAGCCTGTACTTTCTTTGAACATTCCGATGAGCCTTTTTTAGTGCATAATGTCGATATTCTTTCGGATGTGGACCTAAAGGAATTATACGACTATCATTTACAAAACGGCAGTGTGGCTACTTTGTTGGCCAGTCGGCGTAAAACTTCACGTTATCTGCTTTTTGATACGGACAGGAGGCTTTGCGGCTGGATTAATAAAGACACGGGACAAGTGAAGCCGGAAGGCTTTCGACCGGATGAATCACGTTATCAGGAATATGCATTCAGTGGTATTCATGTTCTTTCACCTGCTATTTTCCGCTTGTTGGATGTTCCTTGTTGGGAAGGCAAATTCTCTATTATGGATTTTTATCTTGCTACCTGCCGGCAGGTGGAGTTTTCCGGTTATCTGGTAGAAGATTTGCGACTCATTGATATCGGTAAGCCTGAAACACTGGCTAAGGCTGAAGGCTTTTGTTCCGGACACTACATAGCGATGCCTAACGGGGCCAAACAGCTCTGTTTTTAGCATGAAACAAAAGATTTGCGTAAATTTACCCGGTTGAACAAACTATATTGTAAACTACGCAAATCTTGCTGTATGGAAAATAGATATCATCAGACTTTGGTAAATGAGATAACGGATAAATTGTTACATAATATTTTTTAATGATTTATCTGTAGGATTGGAATTATACGATAGAGCTGGTCTCATGATAGATATTAACCATTCTCGGTTGAAATTAATGGGAGGCAAAGAAAAAAAGATCTTTTAGGACGTAATTTGTTCAATCATACGGCTTTTCCTGATGAAATAAAGCAGCAAAGTAAAAAAGGAGAAAGCCGTCCTCTTCTTTCATCTGAAAAGTAGACCAGACCACTATTTTCTTATTTCTTTTTTTGATTCAAAAAATGTTCAAAGATGTCTATTGTATTATTATTAATCGATGAAATGGGTGGTTTTAGACAAATTTGGAAAAAACATAGCTGTTTTTAAACACTTCACTTTAAACTACGTCTTTATATTTGCAATGAATTTCAACGAAAGGGAATTCAGAAAAAACTTTTTAATCTTTAATTTAATAACTTATAAAAATGACTTCTATGAAGAACCTATTGAAAGTTTTTCTAATGTGTTTCATTACGTTATTTGCTTTTGCAGGGCAAATGATGGGACAACAAAAGACCATTACAGGTAGGGTAGTGGATGCTCTTAATGAGGGTATGCCTGGTGTTAATGTACAAGTAAAAGGTACTACCTCAGGAACAATAACTAATATTGATGGCGATTTTTCAATTTCCGTACCTAATACAAAGTCTGTATTAGTATTTACTTTTATTGGATATGTGAAGCAGGAAGTTGCTGTGGGAAACCAAACAAAACTGAACATTCAAATGAAAGATGATACACAGAGTTTGGATGAAGTCGTGGTAGTTGCTTATGGAACAGCTCGTAAAGGTGATTTGACAGGAGCACTGACGACGATGAGACCAGATGCGAATGAAGCTGCAAAAGCCGTTTCCATAGATAATCTGTTGGAAGGAAAAGTTGCCGGTCTAGTCGTGAGCACGGCTTCTTCCAATCCGGGAGCTGCTTCGTCCATTACGATTCGTGGAGCTAGTTCGTTGCGAGGTGATAATCAGCCTCTTTATGTCATTGATAATATTCCGCAAGCTTCAACTGGAGAATTTTCTTCTTCGGGTATTAGCGGAGACTTTCAGATTGCTCAAGATCCGTTGTCATCATTGAACCCTGCCGATATAGAGGATATTACGATATTGAAAGACGCATCCTCTACTGCTATTTACGGTTCTCGTGGTGCGAACGGTGTTATATTGATAACTACTAAAAAAGGTAAGGAGGGCAAAGCTAAAGTGAACGCTTCGGCTACTTTTACTATTGCTAATGCAAGTAGGTTGTTGGAGATGATGAATTTAGAGGAATATGCTGCTTATCATAATTCAAGAATTACGGATGGCAAAGTGCCTTTCCATATTGTTGGAGATGAGGTGAGATATGTATTTAATGGAGCTTACGATAAATATGATCCTGCTGATCCTGAAACTTATAATGTAGTAAATTATCGTAACTGGCAGAAAGAAATCTATACTTCTGCTTTTTCTCAGAACTACTCTTTATCAGTAAATGGTGGTGCAGGTAAGACAACTTATTATATTTCCGCTAATTTTAAAGATATTAATGGTACTGTGAAGCAGACCGGTTTGAAGCAAGGAGACTTGCGTGCAAATTTGAGTGCACAGCTTTCCAAATCTGTAGATTTAAACATGGCGTTAAGCGGATCCTTGCGACAGAATAATATGATGGCAGGTGGTAATACTCTTGGCGGTGCTACTGGTGCTATTTCACGTACTGCTCTTGATTATGCTCCTTTCGAATTGCCGGAGAATGACCCGTCTTTTACAAATGAAAATAAAACGAATGTGTTCAGCTGGCTGAATGATTATGTGGACTTGACAGATGACAAAACTTTTAAAGCTAGTTTGAATCTGAATTGGAAAATAAATAAGTTTTTCACTTATAGTCTTCGTGCAGGTGGTAATATCAATACGAATGATCGCAAACGATGGTATGGAATGCAATTGTATCAAGGAATGAATAATCAGGGTTATCTGGCAACCTCTAATCTTTCAAAAAGTAATTATTCAGTAGAAAATATAGTGAACTATAATACGAAACTTGGTAGTGTAGGTACATTGGCTGCAACAGTCGGTATGACTTATGATGATTATAATTTTCTAAATAAAAATGTGATTGGAAAGAACTTTACGATGTTTGAGTTTCGTGAGAATGGAATGCATATGGCAGGTGATGTAATTACGTCGCAGCCTATACAAAAAGATTATCAGTTACTTTCTTATTTGGGACGAGTTAATGTTAGTTTGCTTGATAAATATTTGATTACAGCTTCTTTGCGTGCCGATGGTTCCAGTAAGTTTGCGAAAAATAATCGTTGGGGATATTTCCCTTCTGCATCCATAGCTTGGCGTATGGAACAAGAAGAATTTTTGAAAGATGTTTCATGGCTGAATCAATTGAAGTTGCGTTTCAGCTATGGTGCAACCGGAAATCAAAGTATTGATCCTTATACTACTTTTTCGATGTATGGACAAGGATCTGGTGAAATTTCATATGCGGATGGAACAGGAAATAAAACGACTGCAATGGTGGTGACCAACTTGTCAAACAGTAGTTTGAAATGGGAAAAAACATCTTCATGGAATGTCGGATTGGACTTTGGTTTATTTAATTCCCGTTTGAGTGGTACCTTGGATATCTATCAGAAGAAAACAACAGATTTGCTTATTTCAAGGAATTTGCCGGGATCAGCTGGATTTAGTTCTACTTATTACAATCAAGGTTCATTGAATAATAAAGGTGTTGAATTTTCTTTGAATGCACAAGTCATTGACAGTTCATCTTGGAAATGGTCTGTAAGTGGTAATATAGGTGTCAATAGGAATGAAATTTCAGATTTAGGTTTGTTGCCTGCTGATTTTGGATGCTTGGGTGAGAGAGTTGGGTATTATGGTAATAGTTTAGGGGATCATTTTGGTGTAGGGCATATTTTCTTGGCAGGTGAAGCTCCGGGATTATTTTATGGTTATGTGACTCAAGGGATTGTCCAAAAGGAAGATATAACAGAAAATGGAATTAAGTACATTAAACAAGATGGAAGTGTGGGATATTACCAAACGGTGAATAAAACGACTCCGGTAGCCGGTGACGTGAAGTATGTGGATAGAAATGGAGATGGTGTAGTGGATGACAATGATCGCGATATTATTGGTAACCCGAATCCTGATTTTACTTATGGTTTTCAGACTAAAGTATCTTGGAAATCCTTGTCGTTGTCTGCATCCTTTAATGGGGTACAGGGTAGGGATATTTTAAATGTAGGCAATCGTTACAATAACACTCCGGGAACTAAATCGAATAATGTGACGCGTAAAGCGTTCCAAAATATGTGGACGGATGAGAATCCAAGTAATTTATATCCGAAATCAACATTTGTCGTACAAAATATGGTGATGGATCGTTATGTGGAAGATGGCAGTTATTTACGTTGTTCTGATATTACACTGAGTTATGTACTTCCTGCCAAATGGACGAATAAGATTGGTATAAAGAATACATCTGTTTATGCTTCTGTAAAAAATGCGTTTGTGATAACAGATTATAGTGGTTATGATCCTGAAGTAAATAGTTTTGCTTTTGACGGTTTACGTCCGGGTGTTGATATGAACTCATATCCGACTCCTCGTTCATTTGTTTTTGGCTTAAATTTAACATTCTAATTTCTAAAATCACGAAGACATGAAAAGAATTAAATATTATATTTTATTATTGGCGTCAGTTGGCTGTTTCTCAGCCTGTACCTCTTGGTTGGATGAAGATCCGGTCTATTCTCAGAATAATGCAGTTGTTTTTTCATCAAGGAGTAATGCCGAATTGGCTCTGCTGGGATGTTATGGATATATGACGACAACAGGGGCGTATGGACAAATGTGGCAGGAACTGCCTATCATAGCTTCCGGATTTGCTTTCGGACAGCGTACTGCTTCTACGGCAATTTCATTGGAGGCTGTACCTAGTGATGACTTGATTCCTATAGCCTGGAATGGGATGTATAAAGTGGTGACTGAAGTAAATGCTTTTTTGGAAAGTTTGGACAAAAGCAGTTTGAGCGATACAGATAAGGTACAAATGGGAGGGGAGGCTAAATTCTTGAGAGGATTAGCTTATTATAATTTGGTTTCTTTGTTTGGTGATGTGCCATTAAAAACGGCTGCCTCTTCATCGGATGGTATTTCTGTACCTCGTTCTCCTCAAGCTGAGGTTCTGGCTTTGGTAGTTCAGGATATGAAAGATGCTATGGCTATTGATAGTAAGATTGTAGACGGACGTGCGAATTCATGGGCTGCAAAAGCTTTTTTAGGTAAGGTTTATTATAAAATGGCGTGTCTGGGTATTGACGAAACTGCAAATTGGACGAATGCCAAGAATATATTTGACGATGTTTATGAAGCTCATATTTTCGATCTTGAACCTAAATTCGGAGATTTGTTTGGTGATTATGTGACCGGATCAAAGGAGGCTATTTTTCAGTTGAATTTTACAACTTCTTCTACCGTTTGCTTTAATCGTGCAAGTAATCGTTTTGCTCCTCCGCAGGCTACTACGGGAATTTCTTGGGGAACTTATAAAGCGTCTAAAGCTGCTTATGATTTACATGAAGGTACTTATCCGGGAGATCCTCGAATTAATGAGACATTTTTGACTCGCTGGAGAAACCGTAGCGGTAACAACCAGGCTAATCCAAAGCCGACTGTGGGAGATGTACTTTCACCTAATGACTCTACTTACTTGTATCCTTATTTTGCATATGTAAATGGTGATATTGACGAGTATGTGATGAAGAATGGTGTTGCTACCAAAGAAAAAAAGAAATATGTAGGAAAGTTGCCTTATAAAGCATTCATTGATCCCAAGAACCCTACTATTGAGACTATTGAAAATTATGCTTCAACGCATGGTGTTACATTGGAAAATGTAGCTATCACCAAATGTTTAAAAGAAGTTTTTGTAAAAACCGGATCTCAAAATGCTTGGCCATGTTTTCAGAAGTTATATGATCAGAATCAGGTAGGTACAGCGAGCCATAAAAACTTAATGGTTTACCGTTATGCTGAAATGTTATTGTTGATGGCAGATGTGTACAATGAATTGGGGGACACTCCTAAAGCCATATCATTAGCAAAAGAAGTTCTAAATCGTGCACGTAATTCGGGTATGAAAGTTTCTGCTCAGCCGGCTGACTGGCCGACATCCTTGAATCAGGAAGAAGTAAGACAGAAATTGTTTTTTGAGCGTATCATAGAACTTTGCGGTGAGCCCGGAATGTATGAAATGCCTCGTATTCGTGGGACAAAGTATTTTAAGATGGCTTTGGAGTTACATAATAATCATGAAATAACGATAGCATCTGACGCATTGTATCCTGCTAGTTCTAATGCTTGGTTAGATCGTATTTATAATGGTACAAGAGGATTGACGGATGAATTTTTGAAAAAGAATTTGTTATTGCCAATTCCTAGTAGCGAGATTGACGCCAATCCGGCCCTTACTACTTCAGACAATAATTTTGGCTATACGAATTAAGCAGAAGCTTAAACCCCTTAAATGACCTGATAAATTTCCGGATGCGGGGGATATTTGTCCTGGCATCCGGAATTTAGGGTTATAATCAGTCCTTTTGAACATTTATGGAAATAAAATGGCGATAAATGGAAGTCGATTATTAATCAAAAAACTTATTTTTGCCGATGATGAATTCTTCGTTTACTTAATTTATTATATATGAAAAATCTACAATCCGGACTATTTTACTCTTTGACTGGCGTTACCGCCGTAACTTCCCTTGTTTCTTGTTCAATCAAACAAAAGCCTGCGGAGCAGAAACCACTGAATATCGTCTACATAATGACAGACGATCATACGGCACAAATGATGAGCTGTTACGACACACGCTACATGGAAACACCGAATCTTGACCGCATTGCTGCCGACGGTGTACGTTTTACCCAAAGCTTTGTTGCCAATTCTTTAAGTGGTCCCAGTCGCGCCTGTATGATAACAGGAAAGCATAGTTGCGCCAATAAATTCTATGATAATACCACTTGCGTATTTGACAGTTCGCAACAGACTTTCCCGAAGCTGTTGCAGAGAATCGGCTATCAGACAGCATTGGTGGGTAAATGGCATCTTGAAAGCCTGCCCTCCGGCTTTGATTACTGGCAGATAGTCCCTGGACAAGGTGACTACTACAATCCGGATTTCATTACGCAAAACAATGACACTATTCAAAAACATGGGTATCTTACGAACCTTATTACTGATGATGCTATCGACTGGATAGAGAATAAACGCAATCCGGAGAAGCCTTTCTGCCTTTTGATACATCACAAGGCAATTCACCGTAACTGGCTGGCAGATACTTGTAATTTGGCTTTGTATGAAGATAAAACCTTCCCGTTACCGGATAACTTCTTTGACGATTACGAAGGTCGTCCCGCTGCCGCTGCACAAGAAATGAGCATTGTAAAGGATATGGACATGATTTATGACCTCAAAATGCTCCGTCCTGATAAAAAATCCCGTTTGAAATCCTTGTATGAGAAATATATCGGTCGTATGGATGAAGCGCAACGTGCCGCATGGGACAGGTTTTACACTCCGATTATAGATGATTTCTATAAACAGAATCTTCAGGGTAAGGAACTTGCCAATTGGAAATTCCAGCGTTATATGCGTGATTACATGAAGACTGTAAAATCACTGGATGACAATGTTGGTCGCGTACTCGATTACTTGAAAGAGAAAGGTTTACTGGATAACACACTTGTAGTCTACACTTCCGATCAGGGATTCTATATGGGCGAACACGGTTGGTTTGACAAACGTTTCATGTACGAAGAATCTATGCGTACACCGCTTGTCATGCGTCTGCCGAAAGGATTCGACCGCAGAGGTGACATCACCGAAATGGTTCAAAACATTGACTATGCACCTACTTTCCTCGAACTGGCGGGAGCAGAGATACCTTCCGATATTCAAGGTGTATCTCTTGTGCCTTTGTTGAAAGGTGAACATCCGAAAGACTGGCGGAAAGCTCTTTACTATCATTTCTATGAATATCCTGCTGAACACATGGTGAAACGTCATTACGGTGTACGCACAGACCGCTATAAACTGATTCATTTCTATAATGATATCAACTGGTGGGAACTATATGACCTGCAAGCAGATCCGTCGGAAATGCACAATCTCTACGGACAACCAGAATACGAACCGGTGGTGAAGGAGTTGAAAGAAGAAATGCTGAAACTTCAGGAGCAATACAATGATCCTGTCCGTTTCTCACCGGAACGTGACAAGGAATAAATCCAATGTACATACATCATGAAAAAATATATCTTAATCATTCTCATTCTGCTTTCGCCATTGCCGGTGTTTTTGCAGGCTGATAACTTAACATCCCCTTTTAATTCAATAGTTCCACGCCCGGCACAAATTACGCCGGGTAGTGGTAGCTTTATCTTTTCTGCAAAAACTACATTTGCAGTAGAAAATCAGGAACAGGCCACAATTGCTCACAACTTTATCGATTTGTTTGTCCATGCTGCCGGGATAACCCCCATGTTAAATGTCGGGAGCAAGGAGGGGCAAGTCATTTTCGTGACAGATTCTTCTTTAAAAACTGAAGCGTATCTGTTAAAGGTTACGCCGGAACAGATACTTATTAAAGCTTCGGATACAAAGGGCTTTTTTTATGCATTACAATCTATCCGTCAACTTCTGCCTGCTGCCATAGAATCGGGACAACCGGTAAAGAATGTCGTGTGGAGTGTTCCGGCAGTGACAATTCAGGATGAACCTCGTTTTGGTTTCCGGGGATTACTGTTGGATCCGGTACGTTGTTTTATTCCTAAAGAAAATGTACTGCGGATTATCGACTGTATGGCGATGCTGAAAATCAATAAACTTCATTTTCATCTGACAGATGATAACGGTTGGCGGATTGAAATCAAGAAATATCCTCGTTTAACGGAAGTCGGTGCATGGAGGGTAGACCGTACGGATGTGCCTTTCCACTCACGCCGTAACCCGAAACGGGGAGAACCAACGCCGATAGGCGGTTTCTACACACAGGAAGATATCAGGGAAATAGTGGCTTATGCCGCTGACAGGCAGATTGAAGTTATTCCCGAGATAGATGTACCGGCACATAGTAATGCGGCGCTTGCTGCATATCCTCAACTTGCCTGTCCGGTCGTGAAAGACTTTATCGGTGTACTTCCCGGATTGGGAGGACGGAACTCAGAGATTATTTATTGTGCGGGAAACGATAGTGTATTTACCTTTCTGCAAGATATTTTCGATGAAATTCTGACACTTTTCCCTTCCCGCTATATTCATGTTGGGGGAGATGAGGCACGAAAGACGAACTGGGAAAAATGCCCGCTTTGTCAGAAGCGGATGAAAAAGCAGCATTTGACTAATGAAGAAGATTTACAGGGCTACTTTATGAAGCGTATCAGTGATTATCTGCGTAAAAAAGGACGTGAAGTGATTGGTTGGGACGAGTTGACAAACAGTTCTTTTCTTCCCGAAGAGTCTATTATACTTGGTTGGCAGGGAATGGGAACGGCTGCCCTGCAAGCTGCCGAAAAGGGACATCGATTTATTATGACTCCGGCACGCATCATGTATCTGATCCGTTATCAGGGACCTCAATGGTTTGAACCGGTAACATATTTCGGAAACAATACACTGAAAGATGTTTTTGACTACGAGCCTGTGCAGAAGGATTGGAAACCGGAATATGAATCTTTATTAATGGGCATACAAGCTTGTATGTGGACAGAATTTTGTAATAAGCCGGAAGACGTGGATTATCTCTTATTTCCTCGTCTGGCTGCTCTGGCAGAAGTAGCATGGACGCCCACGGGCACAAAAGATTGGTCCGGTTTCTTGAAACGGATGGATATATATAATGCACATTTGGCGGAAAAAGGGATTGTTTATGCCCGTTCGATGTATAATATCCAGCAAACGGTGACGCCGGTGAACGGACATCTGGAGGTGAATCTGGAATGTCTCCGTCCGGATGTGGAAATTCGCTATACGTTGAATGGCAGTAACCCGGCGATGTCCTCACATCGCTATGACGGACCTATCCGTGTGACAAAAACGCAAATGGTGAAAGCCGCCACCTTTATGGACGGCAAGCAAATGGGAGAAATCCTGGACTTGCAGCTTACATGGAACAAAGCCACGGCAAAACCATTGCTTGGTAATAAGAAAAATGAAATGTTATTAGTCAACGGATTGCGGGGAAGCCTGAAATATACTGATTTCGAATGGTGTAACTGGAGCCGGAATGATTCAATTTCTTTCACCATAGATTTGCTTGGTAAGGAAAAATTGAATAAATTTGCCATTGGTAGCATTACGAATTATGGAATGGGAGTGCATAAACCGAAAATGATTCGTGTGGAAGTTTCCGATGATAACCGGACATACTGTGCCATAGGGGAGTTGAACTTTTCTTTGGAAGAAATTTATAAGGAAGGAACTTTTAGAAATGATTACTCGCTGGATATGGGTGGCGTATCTGCCCGTTATGTACGTGTGACGGCGAAAGGAGCAGGGATATGCCCTAAAGATCATGTCCGTCCCGATCAGGAAGCAAGAATCTATTTTGATGAAGTAATGATAGAATAAGAGTCTAGTCGTTAAAAATAATAATTATGAACATTAGCTTAAAGAAACGAACCTTTTTAATCTTATTGGCAGGACTGACTGCTACCTTCGCTTCGGCGCAGGAACAACCGTTGCCCGAATGGCAGAGCCAGTATGCGGTAGGACTGAATAAACTCGCTCCTCATACCTATGTATGGCCTTACGCCAATGCTTCCGATATTGAAAAACCGGGCGGATACGAACAGTCTCCTTTTTATATGACCCTGAACGGAAAATGGAAATTCCATTGGGTGAAGAATCCCGATAACCGTCCGAAGGACTTTTATCAGCCTTCTTATTATACCGGAGGTTGGGCGGACATCAATGTTCCCGGCAATTGGGAACGTCAAGGGTATGGTACAGCTATCTACGTCAACGAAACGTATGAGTTTGACGACAAAATGTTCAACTTTAAGAAGAATCCGCCGTTGGTCCCTTATGCAGAAAATGAAGTCGGCTCATACCGCCGCACATTTAAAGTGCCTGCCGACTGGAAAGGACGTCGGGTAGTACTTTGCTGTGAAGGTGTTATCTCTTTCTATTACGTATGGGTGAACGGGAAACTGCTCGGATATAACCAAGGCTCGAAAACGAATGCCGAATGGGATATCACGGATGTCTTGAACGATGGAGAGAATGTAGTGGCTTTGGAGGTATACCGTTGGAGTGCGGGTGCTTATCTCGAATGCCAGGATATGTGGCGTTTGAGTGGTATCGAACGTGATGTTTACTTGTACAGTACTCCCAAACAGTACATTGCCGACTATAAATTGAATGCTTCTTTGGATAAAGATAGATACAAAGACGGTATCTTCGGACTGGAAGTAACTGTGGAAGGACCTTCTTCTACTACCGGTTCTATTGCGTATACATTGAAAGATGATTCGGGTAAAGCTGTCTTGCAGGACGCTATTCAAATTAAATCCCGCGGATTAAGTAATTTCATAGCATTTGATGAAAAGAAGATTCCGGATGTGAAAGCCTGGGATGCGGAACATCCCCACCTTTATACACTCGTGCTCGAACTGAAAGACGACCAAGGTAAGGTCACTGAACTGACCGGATGTGAAGTTGGTTTCCGTACCTCGGAAATCAAGGACGGACGTTTCTGTATCAACGGCGTTCCGGTATTGGTAAAGGGAACCAACCGCCACGAACATTCGCAACTTGGACGTACGGTAAGTAAGGAACTAATGGAACTGGATATCAAACTGATGAAACAACATAACATCAACCTTGTTCGGAACTCACATTATCCTACCCATCCTTACTGGTATCAGCTTTGTGACCGTTACGGATTGTATATGATTGATGAAGCCAATATTGAATCTCACGGTATGGGCTACGGTCCCGCCTCTCTTGCCAAAGACAGTACTTGGCTGACAGCCCACATGGACCGTACACACCGGATGTACGAACGTTCCAAGAATCATCCGGCCATAGTTATCTGGTCGTTAGGAAATGAAGCTGGCAACGGCATTAACTTCGAACGTACTTATGATTGGCTGAAATCTGTAGAAAAGACCCGCCCCGTGCAGTATGAACGTGCCGAACTGAATTATAATACGGATATTTACTGCCGTATGTACCGTGGCGTAGACGAAATAAAAGCGTATGTAGCGAAGAAAGACATTTACCGTCCTTTCATCCTTTGTGAATACCTGCATGCAATGGGTAACAGTTGCGGCGGCCTGAAGGAATATTGGGATGTCTTCGAAAGCGAGCCTATGGCACAAGGCGGTAACGTATGGGACTGGGTAGACCAATCTTTCCGCGAAATAGACAAGAGCGGGAAATGGTACTGGACTTACGGCGGTGATTATGGTCCGCAAGGAATTCCCAGTTTCGGTAATTTCTGTTGTAACGGCTTGGTCGGTGCCGACCGTGAACCACATCCGCATCTGCTCGAAGTGAAGAAAGTGTATCAGAATATAAAGACCACTTTACTTGACCGGAAGAACATGAAACTTCGTATCAAGAACTGGTACGATTTCTCTAATCTGAATGAATATATATTCCATTGGAATGTAACAACCGATAGTGGAGAGAAACTGGCAGAAGGGACTAAAGTGCTGGATTGTGAACCGCACGCTACCATAGATATACAGTTGGGTAATGTGATTCTTTCGAAAAAGGACCGTGAGGCTTATCTGAACGTTAGCTGGACCCGCAAAGAGGATTCCCCGATGATAGATAAAGACTGGGAAGTGGCTTATGACCAGTTTGTACTTTCCGGCAATAAGAATTCTACGGCTCATCGTCCGCAAAAAGCAGGTGAAACAACATTTACCGTTGATAAAAAAACAGGAGCTCTGACTTCGTTGAGCCTGAACGGCAAAGAGCTGTTATCTACTCCATTGACATTAAGTCTTTTCCGTCCGGCTACGGATAATGATAACCGTGATAGAAACGGAGCACGTCTGTGGCGTAAAGCAGGACTGGATAATATTACCCAGAAAGTCCTATCACTGAAAGAAGGCAAATCCTCAACGACTGCCCGTGTTGAAATACTCAACGCGAAAGGACAGAAAGTTGGTACGGCTGACTTCATCTATGCACTGGATAAGAATGGAGCATTGAAAGTGAGCACTACTTTCGAACCGGATACAGCACTTGTGAAATCAATAGCTCGCCTGGGGGTAACGTTCCGCGTGGCTGATATGTATGACCAAGTTGCCTATTTGGGACGTGGTGACAATGAAACGTATGCCGACCGTAACCAATCCGGTAGAATCGGACTGTATCAGACAACCCCCGAACGTATGTTCCACTATTATGTCACTCCGCAATCCACGGGTAATCGTACTGATGTACGATGGGCGAAGTTTACGGATCACTCCGGTGCAGGTATCTTTGTCGAGTCAAACCGTGCTTTCCAGTTTAGTATCATTCCTTTCTCGGATGTGTTATTAGAGAAAGCCCGTCATATCAATGACCTGAAACGTGATGGAATGTTGACCGTGCACTTGGATGCAGAGCAGGCTGGTGTAGGAACAGCTACTTGTGGCCCCGGTGTATTGCCGCAATATTTGGTTCCGTTGAAGAAACAGCACTTTGAATTTACCCTTTATCCGGTAAAATAAGTGTTGAACCAATAGGTTATTAGATTATATATAATAGGTGTGGATTTTACTGGCTTTTCTGAATATTGTCAGAAATGTTCTATGAAAGTAGTGAAATTCACACCTTTATGTTATCTTTGCGCTATCAGTATTAATTAAATTTTATATCATGAACAAACTACTGACCGCAGTATTATTATCCTCTGTCATAACATTGAGTGTTCAGGCACAAAAGGCAGAAGAATATTATGTGAAGCACGTTGAATTTCCCCCGAACGCGACTCTTGAACAGAAAGTAGATATGGCGGCGCGCCTGATACCTACTCCCCAACAGTTATCCTGGCAACAAATGGAACTGACCGCTTTTCTCCATTTCGGTATCAACACTTTTACCGGACGCGAATGGGGAGACGGAAAAGAAGATCCTGCACTTTTCAACCCTTCGGAACTGGATGCCGAACAATGGGTGCGCAGCCTTAAAGATGCCGGATTTAAAATGGTGCTTCTGACAGCGAAACACCACGATGGATTCTGCCTTTGGCCTACGGCCACCACCAAACATTCCGTAGCCTCTTCTCCTTGGAAGAACGGACAAGGAGACGTTGTGAAAGAACTCCGGAAAGCCTGTGATAAATATGGAATGAAGTTCGGAGTCTATCTTTCTCCGTGGGACAGAAACGCGGAATGTTATGGAGATTCTCCCCGATATAATGAGTTTTTTATCCGCCAGTTGACGGAACTGCTGACCAATTACGGTGAAGTGCACGAAGTCTGGTTCGACGGTGCGAATGGAGAAGGACCGAACGGAAAGAAACAAGTATATGACTGGGACGCTTTCTATAAAACGATTCAACGCCTACAACCCAAAGCTGTTATGGCAATTATGGGCGATGATGTGCGTTGGGTAGGAAATGAGAAAGGACTGGGACGTGAAACAGAATGGAATGCCACTGTGCTCACTCCGGGAATTTATGCCCGTTCGGCGGAAAACAACAAGCGCCTGGGTGTCTTTAGTAAAGCGGCGGACTTAGGAAGCCGTAAGATGTTGGAGAAGGCCACGGAACTGTTCTGGTATCCGTCGGAAGTGGATGTGTCTATCCGTCCGGGGTGGTTCTATCATGAGGCGGAAGATAGCAAAGTAAAGTCTTTGAAACATCTGTCGGATATCTATTTCCGGTCGGTAGGCTATAATTCCGTGCTCTTGTTGAATATTCCTCCCGATCGTAAAGGCTTGATAAGTGAGGCGGATGTGAATCGTCTGAAAGAATTTGCTGCTTACCGCCAACAGATATTTGCTGACAACCGGGTGAAAAAAGGAAGAAACTACTGGAATGCCACTTCGGGTAGTGAAGCTGTTTATTCCTTGAAGCCGAAGTCGGAAATCAATGTTGTAATGCTTCAGGAAGATATAACGAAAGGGCAGAGGGTAGAGGCTTTTACCGTTGAGGCTCTGACGGATAACGGTTGGAAAGAAGTTGGTAAAGGCACGACAATCGGATATAAGCGTATGCTGCGTTTTCCGGCGGTAAAAGCCGGCAGGCTGCGGGTGAAGATTGATGAATGTCGTCTGACTGCTCACATTAATCAAGTGGCTGCTTATTATGCGCCTCCTTTACAGTCAACCGTTCAGGGTGAAGATTGGAACAACCTGCCCCGTACCGGTTGGAAACAGGTCGCTGCTTCGCCGTTGACGATAGACTTGGGCAAGTCGGTGACATTGACCAGTTTTACCTATGCTCCATTGAAAGCGGAAGCGAAACCTACAATGGCTTTCCGTTATAAATTCTTTGTGAGTGCGGACGGCAAGAACTGGAAGGAAGTTCCTACCAACGGTGAGTTCAGTAATATTATGCATAACCCGTTGCCGCAGACCGTTGCTTTCGGTCAGAAAGTGCAGGCACGCTATATTAAGTTGGAGGCTACTACGCCTACCGCAACAACCGCAAAAGTGGAAATGAATGAAATAGGAGTGAAGATAACCCCCTGACGGAGTTGTCATCATTAAAAGATATGCTTAGAGAGTAGCAGTGAGGACTGGCGGTCTTGATTTCTCGTGAATCAGACGCCAGTCTTTTTTTATTAAACCAAATGAACCTTTTACTGTTATTAATTAAAAAAGACAGAAGTTATGCTAGTAGTAGATTTAGGAAAGTGGATGAACAAAATCCTGATAGATTGGGGAATAGACCCGAAGGTAGCTGATCGTTTTGATGAAACTATTATTGCTTTGCTGATGATAGCGATTGCTATCGGTCTGAATTATCTGTGTCAGGCGATTCTTATAGGAGGAATGAAGCAATACACCCGTCGGAAACCACATCTTTGGAACACGTTGTTGATGAAGCGTAAGGTGTTTCATAATCTGATTCATACGATTCCGGCTTTTCTGGTTTATGCTTTGCTGCCAATGGCTTTTGTTCGTGGCAAGGATTTATTGCTTATTTCCCAGAAAGCTTGTGCCGTTTACATCATCTTTTCTTTGTTGTTGGCAGTTAATGGGATTTTGCTGATGATAATGGACATCTACGATGGAAAGGAGTCGATGAAGAACCGCCCGATGAAGGGATTCATTCAGGTGTTGCAGGTACTTTTGTTCTTTGTCGGAGGAATTGTAATTATTGCTATTATCGTGAATAAGTCTCCGGCCAGCTTGTTTGCCGGATTAGGTGCTTCGGCAGCTATTCTGATGTTGGTGTTCAAGGATTCCATATTGGGTTTTGTAGCAGGCATTCAGCTGTCTGCCAATGATATGGTTCGTCCCGGAGACTGGATTACGCTTCCTTCCGGCGCAGCTAATGGTACGGTGCAGGAGATTACGTTGAATACAGTCAAAATTCAGAACTTCGATAATACGATCTCTACCGTTCCGCCTTATACTCTGGTCAGCAGCCCCTTTCAGAACTGGCGGGGAATGGTGCAATCGGGAGGACGAAGGGTGATGAAGAATATAACCCTGGACTTGACTACCCTCCAATTCTGTACGCCGGAAATGCTCGACCGTTATCGAAAAGAAATACCTTTAATGGCAGATTATCAACCCGAGGCAGGAGTCGTGCCTACCAATTCGCAGGTTTACCGTGTGTATATTGAACGGTATTTGTGTAGTTTGCCTGTGGTGAATCAGGATTTGGACTTAATTATCAGCCAGAAGGAAGCCACGATGTATGGTGTGCCTATTCAGGTATATTTCTTTTCCCGTAATAAGGTCTGGAAAGAATATGAACGTATCCAGTCAGATATCTTCGACCATTTACTGGCAATGGTTCCTAAGTTCGATTTGAAGGTTTATCAGTATTCGGATTGAATGATTATATTCTCAAAGTATTCTCACCATGATGAGAAAAAAATCTCATCATGGTGAGAATTTTTTCTCATTACGATGAGAATTTTTTCTCGCTGTGGTGAGAATAATCCCTTGTCTGAGGTATGCTGGGATGAGGTTTATGGTCTTAATTAATAAAGTATCAGATTAAAATCGACATAGATTGGCAGATGATCGCTAATCCCCCCCTGATATTTCATTCCTTTATAGGTGCGGAAAGGTTCCTTATCGCCATATTTCTTATCTTCGGTCAATAGAAAAGGGAGGTTGGAAACGGTTGCTTTGTTTTCGCTTGTGGAAAAACTGTTTGCTGGGTTAAGTAGAGAACCGGATACAATTAGGTGATCGAGTAATCCCCATTCTCCCCGATATTTGTATGAACCGAAATTTTTGGATTGGGCTTTTCGGGCAAGTAAATGGTAAAGCTTTAAAGGAGAAGGAGCAGTTGGCGGAGGAGATTCTGCTTCCAGTATTTTCTGAATAGATTTATTGGTCGGATAGTCATTGAAATCTCCCATAATGATAATTTGTGGATGAAGCCGTATGTTGAGAATACTGTCAGCCTCTGTGTACAGTATTCGGGCTGCATGAAGGCGGTACGGTTCGGATTCTTTTGCTCCGCCGGAACGACTTGGCAAGTGGCAGACAAATACGTCCAGTGTGTCTCCGGTCAGTAGCAAACCACTGACGTGCAACAAATCTCTCGTGGGGCGAAACTGTTTCAGGGGCGGAATAGAGACAGAACGGAAAGACAAGAGCTTGAATAAATCCCGTTGATAGAGCAATGCTACGTCAATGCCTCTTAAATCGGGAGAGTCGGTCATGACATAGCGGTAATTCAATTCCTTTAAAGGAGAACGGCGGGTGAGGTCGCGAAGTACCGTATCATTTTCTACCTCACATAACCCGACTAATGCCGGAGGTTCCCATTCGCCGACGGCAGTAATGACACGCGCCATATCAGTCAGCTTTTTCTTGTATCTGGTGTAATTCCAATGACGGAGGGCATCGGGAAGAAACTCACGGTCGTTTTTCAACGAATCATGATGTATGTCGAATAGGTTTTCTACATTCCAACTTACAACTCTGAAACGGATTTGTTGTGCAAAGGAGAGGGTGCAGAAGCCCATAACAAAAAAGATTATGGCCATAGCTGCTCTTTTTCTGCTACGACCACAATCTCCTTTTTTATAGTGGCTTATCTGTCCGTTACTTTTTGGCAGGTACATGTGCCAGAATATCCAACAGATGTTTCCAGAATTTCTCTACGGTAGGGATAAGCATCCGTTCGTCAGGAGAGTGAACTCCTGTCAAGGTCGGGCCGAAAGAAATCATATCGAGCGTCGGATACTTGTCGAGGAACAGACCGCATTCCAGTCCGGCATGAATCGCCTTTATTTTGGCATCTACGCCGAATAGACGTTTGTATGATTCGGCAGCCACTTCTAGGATAGCTGAATGCGGGTTCGGTTTCCAGCCCGGATAACCTTCACCGAAGGTAACATTGGCTCCTGCCAGTTGGAAAGCGGAGCGGACAGTATTTGCCATGTCGTCGCGTGCGGACAGGATAGAACTGCGTTGGCTGGTTTCGATACGGATGACATTGTTCGGTTTCATCTTGACAGAAGCCAGATTAGTAGACGTTTCTACCAGTCCGGGGATGTCCTGGCTCATGGCATAAACACCGTGAGGGGCTGCATACAGAGCTTTCAGCAGACGGGCGGTGGTATCCTGATCGATAGCTGTTTTACGGGGAGTTTCCGATTCAAGGACTAGTCGCAAGTCCGGTTCGGTAACGGATAACTCGTTTTCTACTTCGCTGGTGAAGATATTCAGTTCGGTGCGGACGTCATGTTTGGCGTCTTCGGGAACCGCGCAGATTGCGTATGCTTCGCGAGGAATGGCGTTGCGCAGGTTACCGCCGTTGATTTCGCAGAGGTACAGGTCATGTCTGGTAGCCATGCGGGTGAGGAAGCGGTTCAGTATTTTGTTGGCATTGCCTCGTCCGAGGTGGATGTCACCACCGGAGTGCCCTCCTTTCAATCCTTTCACTTCTACTTTGAAGAAGAAATATCCGGCGGGAACTTCAACCTCTTTATAAGTAAACTCTGCAACGGAATCGATACCTCCGGCGCATCCGATAAAGATCTCTCCTTCATCTTCCGAGTCGAGATTAAGCAGGATGTCACCACTCATGAAACCTTCTTTCAGGGCGAAAGCTCCGGTGAGTCCGGTTTCCTCGTCTACGGTAAACAGGCATTCCAGCGGACCGTGTTCAATGCTGTCGTCGGCCAGAATAGCCAGTTCGGTGGCTACGCCGATACCGTTGTCGGCTCCAAGGGTGGTACCTTTCGCTTTCAACCATTCACCGTCAATTTCTGTTTCAATGGGGTCGGTGAGGAAGTCGTGTTGAACGTCGTTGTTCTTTTCACACACCATGTCGATATGCGATTGCAGTACGACAGTTTGCAGGTTTTCTTTTCCCGGAGTAGCGGGTTTCTTGATAAGTACGTTACCGGCTTCGTCCACTTTGGTTTCCAGGTTATGTTTTGCTCCGAATGCCTTCAGGTAGGCAATCATTTTTTCTTCCTTCTTCGAAGGGCGGGGCACCTGGCAGATTTCTTCGAAATACTTGAATACGCCGGCCGGCTTCAAATCTTTTTTTTCCATGCTGTTTCTATTTTATAATAGGAATAGAAGAGTGGTTTTGGCTTCTTCTATTGCTAAATATGGTTAATTTGATTGGCTTATCTGAACTCATATCTCATTAAAGCCTATCTTTGCACTCACAAAATTAATAGAAATGGTTGAGACTATACTGATAACTTTGTTAATAGTTGCTATTTCCCTGGTATTATTAGGGGTGAAAGTATTCTTTACGAAGGGTGGGAAGTTCCCGAATGGTCACGTGAGTGGGAATAAAGCGTTGCGTCAGAAAGGAATCGGATGCGCACAGTCGCAGGATCGCGAAGCACAAAAGAAACCACGTTTTTCTATTGATGAGTTGGAAAAAGCCTTGAACGATAGTATGAATTAAATTATTAAAAACAATACACTTATTAAATTATGAATAGAATGAACTACCTCATGAACGGTTTGGCTGCTCTTGCGTTTATTGTTTTATTTTCACAATGTGCCGGCAAAACTGACAATCAAACTTCAACAACTCCGGCTCAGGTGAATGCCGAACTGTCAGGAATGAAAATCGCCTATGTTGAAATAGATTCGCTATTAGCTAAATATAACTTCTGTATTGACTTGAATGAGGCAATGGTGAAGAAGAGCGAAAACGTTCGTATGACACTGAATCAGAAAGCTACTGCTTTGAATAAGGAAAAACAAGACTTCCAGAAGAAGTATGAAAACGGTGCTTTCCTGTCACAGGATAGAGCTCAACAAGAATACAATCGTTTGGCTAAGATGGAACAAGACTTGCAAGAGTTGAGTAACAAACTCCAAAACGGTTTAATGGAAGAAAACAATAAGAACAGTTTGCTGTTCCGTGATTCTATCAATGCTTTCTTGAAAGAATATAATAAGACACATGGATATAGCTTGATTTTCAGTAATACAGGTTTTGATAATCTGCTTTATGCTGATAGCGCGTTCAATATCACAAAAGAAATCGTAGACGGGTTGAATGCAAGATATTCACCTGCTGCTAATAAGTAACTTTTTTTAGCTTCTCTCTTATAAAAGAGATTTCATTGTTTATATTAGAAATATGTAAATTATAATGTTCCTGTTCTAGGCTGTGAAGTTTTGGACAGGTTTTTTTATGCCCTTTCCTTTTCTTCTTCCTGTGGAATACGGAAGGCGGTGTAGAGTTCGAGTATGGCAGCAATAGTGAGGCAGGCAATCCATTCATTGCCTCGTGTGGTAAACATGAAAGCACCAGTCAGTATAAGAGCGAGTGCTCCGAATATCTGCTGAACACGGAGACGTTTCAGTGTCTTGCTTTTCCCTTTTACCGGGGTGTTTACTTGTGCCAGTGCAATGAATCCGGCTCCAATAGTATATATGTAGGGTGCATAAATCCAGCCTGTAATGAATACGGCTGCTCCTGTGAGGGCCATTACGGCGCCTACGCCAAAGAGGGCGGGTACTAGTTGCTTCATTCTTTAATCTTCAAAAACGTAAATATCTTCATTGGGTTTCTTCATCAGATACTTTTCGCGGGCGATCTGTTCGATAGCGTCCGGATTGGTACTTATTTCATTAAGGCGCTTGGTATTCTCTTCGTAATCCGCCCGGTACTTTTCTATTTCTTCTTTCAACTGGCTGATCTCCCGTTCGTATCCAAGACGGCGAAGCAGGCTGTTTTCATCCAAAAAAACGATAATGACAGCAAATGCGACGATAGTGATAAGATACTTGCGTCGGCATATAAATTCCCAGATACTGATTAGTTTACCCATAATTAATCTTTTTAATCTCCGCAAAGATAAAACTAATAACTTAAAAACTTATCGCTTCTGCTTCAAAACTTCTCTCTCTATCCCTTATTACTTATCACTTTTTTGTGTACATTTGCAAGCAAAGCAAAAATAGAGAAAATCCCGGATATGGAAAACTATATTGTATCGGCCCGTAAATACCGTCCCTCCACGTTCGAATCGGTGGTAGGACAGCGGGCGCTGACCACTACGCTAAAAAATGCAATTGCTACTCAGAAACTTGCTCATGCATATTTATTTTGCGGACCGCGTGGGGTAGGAAAGACTACTTGTGCACGTATCTTCGCCAAAACAATCAACTGCATGACACCTACTGCCGACGGTGAAGCTTGCAACCAGTGTGAATCTTGTGTTGCCTTCAACGAGCAGCGGTCGTATAATATCCATGAGCTTGATGCAGCCTCCAACAACTCGGTGGACGATATTCGTCAGCTGGTGGAGCAGGTGCGTATCCCGCCACAGATTGGCAAGTATAAGGTTTATATCATCGACGAGGTACACATGCTTTCGGCTTCTGCATTCAATGCGTTTCTGAAAACGCTGGAAGAACCTCCCCGTCATGCTATTTTCATCTTGGCCACGACGGAGAAGCATAAAATTCTTCCGACCATTCTTTCCCGTTGTCAGATTTATGATTTCAATCGTATCAGTGTGGAAGATACGGTGAATCATCTTTCGTATGTTGCTTCGAAAGAAGGAATCTCAGCAGAGCCGGAAGCACTGAACGTGATTGCCATGAAAGCAGATGGAGGTATGCGCGACGCATTGTCTATCTTCGACCAGGTGGTGAGTTTTACCGGAGGAAATATCACGTATAAAAGCGTGATTGACAACCTGAATGTACTTGATTACGAATATTATTTCCGTTTGACGGATTGCTTTCTTGCCAATAAAGTGAGTGATGCGTTGTTGCTTTTCAACGATGTGTTGAATAAGGGATTCGACGGAAGTCACTTTATAACCGGATTGTCTTCTCACTTTCGCGATTTGTTGGTAGGCAAAGATCCGGTAACACTTCCTTTGCTTGAGGTGGGAGCGAGTATCCGCCAACGTTATCAGGAACAGGCGCAGAAATGCCCGTTGCCTTTCTTGTATAAGGCGATGAAGCTCTGTAACGAATGTGATTTGAATTACCGCATCAGCAAGAACAAGCGTTTGCTGGTAGAACTGACCTTGATACAGGTTGCGCAGCTTACCACCGAGGGGGATGATGTGAGTGGTGGGCGTAGCCCTAAACAGACTATAAAACCCGTGTTCTCACAACCTGCCGCCGCTCAGCCGTCGCAGGTAGCTTCCGCTTCATCTGTACAGCAGGCTCCTGTTCATTCGTCACCGGCTTCGGTTACTGCTAATGTCACTCCCAACAGGCAGCCGCAGATGGCTACGACGGCAAGGCCTGTATCGCCTTCTGCTACGAATACGACTTCATCCGCTCCTTTGCCGGGTGCAGGAATTCCTTCGGTTGCCAAAGAGGAACGAAAGGTTCCGGTGATGAAGATGTCCAGCTTGGGCGTATCTATCAAGAATCCTCAGCGCGATCAGGCCGCGCAGAATGCAACTGTAGCTCATGTTCCCAGAGTACAGCAACCGGAACAAGACTCTAACTTCAATGAACGGGATTTGAATTATTATTGGCAGGAGTATGCAGGTCAGTTGCCGAAAGAGCAGGTGGCTATCGCAAAACGCATGCAGGTGCTTCGTCCGGTGTTGCTCAATAACTCTACCACTTTTGAAATTGTAGTGGATAATGAGATTGCTGCAAAGGACTTTACGGCATTGATTCCTGAGTTGCAGGATTATCTCCGTGGCCGGTTGAAGAATAGTAAAGTGGTGATGACGGTACGGGTAAGTGCACCGACAGAAACGGTTCGTGCAGTAGGTCGTGTGGAGAAGTTCCAGATGATGTCTCAAAAGAATCAGGCATTGATGCAGTTGAAAGAAGAATTCGGATTGGAACTGTATTAGTTTCGGGTAAGAAATTCCCGCTTCCTTTTTCTGCAAGACAAGAATAGAAATGACAAACGCCGGCAGACTTGCAGTGTTCTCACTCAAGTCTGCCGACGTTTATTTTTAGTGTAATCGGTTGTTCATACGGTCCTCATATCCATCTCCCGGTCTTCTTTCCGGCATTACGATCCATAGGATGATATATATGATGATTCCGGCAAAAGCGGTGAAGATTGTTGCTAATACATAGACGATTCTTAATAGGGTGGGATCCCAGCCGAAATAATCGGCGATTCCGGCACATACCCCTGCAACCATTCGGTTACCGGCGGAAGCTCTGGTTAATTTTTTGTTATTTTCCATAATATACTGTTTTTGTATAAGAAAAAAGCTCCGAATATTACTACTCGAAGCTTTCATCAATTACTCTTATTGTTGGGGTGGAAGACCGGACTCGAACCGGCGACATTCAGAACCACAATCTGACGCTCTAACCAACTGAACTACATCCACCATGTCTGCGTTTCTCTAACGCGGTGCAAAGATAGATATTATCTTTAAATCTCCAAAGAATTCTATTACTTTTTTTTATAAAAAGTGTATTCTTTTATTCCCCGATTGTGCTTGCTGAAAAGGGATCGCGCATCATTCGTGAAGATTTTCAACGAGTTACGGGCTTTTAAAGGAACTAACTCTATCGGTAAGTTTACCGGAAGTAATTGGTGATTTTTTTTCTCAGATTGAACCGGTCGTGCTGTCCATACTAAGCTATACTCGCAGTTGTTGAGGCGGACGGTACTATCCTTTACCAGTTCCATTTTTACCATGAGTCCGCCGTCGGTACGGCGGGCGGACATATTGGAAATATAATTTCCCAAAGAATATACGACAAGATGTTTGTCATTTGTCAGGCTATCCGTACGGACTTCAATTGGTTGGACAACGTGCGGATGTGAACCAATGACATGGTCTACTCCTTTTTGAAGAAGCCAGCCGGCAAGGAACTTTTGCTCTTTATCAGGAAGGGATTGATATTCGATTCCCCAATGCATACAGGCGATAATGGCATCCGGATGCAGTGTCTTGCTCACTTCGATGTCTTTGGCGATAATAGCCGTATCAATATAGTTCACGATATTGGGAGGAGTAACGGCGATTCCGTTGGTTCCATACGTATAGTTGAGCAGGGCGATACGGAATCCGTTCTTTTCTAACAGGAGCGGATATTTCTTTTCGCGTTCTTCGGCATTGGTGTACGTACCGGCATGAGGGATATTCAGCGAGTCGATCAGAAGAATAGTACGTTCCAATCCTGATCTTCCGCGGTCGAGACTGTGGTTGTTGGCTGTCACCAGTACGTTGAAACCGGCGTCGTGAATGGCGGTGAGGAATTCGTCGGGTGCGCTGAAAGCAGGATAACCTTTATAGGGCTTTCCACCCAAAGTAACTTCCAGATTGGCTATGGCAAGATCTACACTCCCAATTTCTTCTTTCACGTATTCAAAGCAAGCGGAGTAATCATAAGTCCCTGTTGCGGTACGCGCAGCATTGATCTGTCCTTGATGTTGCATGAGATCGCCTACGAAAAGAAGCCGCAAGGTGTCGGCAGACATGATGCTGTCGGGTGTCGACAGAGTATCAGATAAGGTATTAATAGAATCTCTCCTTGCCTGCGACCGGGAGGTGCAGGACAGGGAGAGAAATAAAATCATCAGAAACAGTGCATGTCTCATTGATAAATGGCTTTCTTACCGGCTAAAAGTGTATTTTTCATTAACGATACTATCGTCATCGGACCAACGCCACCCGGTACGGGGGTGATGTAAGAGCATTTTGGCGCTACTTCGTCGAACTTCACGTCACCGGTCAGCTTGAATCCGGATTTCTTGGTTGCATCCGGCACACGGGTAGTACCTACATCAATTACGACTGCACCTTCTTTTACCATTTCAGCCTTCACAAAGTTGGGCTGTCCCAAAGCGGCAATGATAATGTCGGCTTCCTGACATTCTTTTATCAGGTCTTTGCTGCGGCTGTGACATACGGTGACGGTTGCGTCTCCCGGATAAGCCTTCTGCATCATCAGGGCAGCCATAGGCTTGCCGACGATATTGCTTCGGCCAAGTACGACACATTTCTTGCCCGAAGTCTCAATTTTGTAACGCTTCAGTAGTTCGAGGATACCGTTGGGAGTGGCAGATACATAACACGGAAGTCCGATAGACATACGTCCTACATTAATAGGGTGGAATCCGTCTACGTCCTTGCGGTAATCAATCGTTTCGATAACTTTCTGTTCGGAGATATGTTTCGGTAACGGGAGTTGGACGATGAATCCGTCTACGTCACTGTCTTCATTCAGTTCACGTACTTTGGCAAGCAGTTCTTCTTCGGTCACGTCGCTTTCGTAGCGGATGAGGGAAGATTTGAACCCACAAACTTCGCAGGCTTTTACTTTGGCGGCTACATAAGTTTCGCTGCCACCGTCGTGTCCCACAAGGATAGCTGCCAGGTGGGGACGTTTACCGCCCTGAGCCACAATTTCGGCTACTTCGGCTGCAATCTCTTGTTTTACTTGTTCGGAAATGGCTTTTCCGTCTATCAGAGTCATATTTTCAGAGTATTTATTGGTGATAGGCAAAAGTAAAATAAATAACTGAACTCTCCAAAAGGATTGTTGTTTTTGTCGGGATACAAAAAAAACAGAGGCTCTATTTAGGTGAAACAGAGCCTCTGTTTACCCCAAATAGAGCCTCCGTTTGATGCAAATAGAGCCTCTGTTCGGAAACAGGCTAAAAAGGACTTTTTTCCTGATTAGATTTCCATATTCTTATTCGTTAATAGCTGTCCTTTGTACTCTCCGGTCAGTGTGCGGAGGAAGGCTACAATCTTATCTACTTCCTGTTGTGGCAAATCGATGCCCAACTGGTATTTAGCCATTGCACGGACTGCGTCATCCATAGTAGCCATGCTGCCGTCGTGGAAATATGGAGCGGTCAGTTGGATATTCCTCAGACCGGGCACTTTGAAGCGGTGGCGGTCACGTTCTATTTGAGTCTGTTTGAAGCGGCCGTTGTCTTCTTCAGTCATTTCTGCCTGTCGATCGGCAAAATAATCGTGCTGTACGCCTATCAGTTCATAAGATTTCCCTCCCAGGATTTCTCCTACATGGCAGGTTGCGCAATCATACTTCTTGAAAAGTTCGTATCCGGCGATTTCGTTTTCGGTGATTGCATCTTTTTGTCCTTTCAGATAGCGGTCGAAGCGTGAGTTGGGAGTCAACAAAGTCTTTTCAAACTCCTGAATGGCGTCTGTGATATTCTTCTCGCTCAATCCGTCGGCATACACTTCGTTGAATGCGGATACGAAATCTTTGTCTTCAGCCAATTTATCGATAATCTGGTCGAATGATTCGCAAGCCATTTCCACCGGATTCAACGGAGGACCGGCAGCTTGTTCGGCAAGAGTTCCGGCACGGCCATCCCAGAATTGAACGAAATTGTATGCGGCGTTGTATACTGTCGGGGCATTGACGCCACCAAACTGTCCGCCTACACCTTCGGAATATTGTTTGTTGTCCACGCCGCCTGTATCCAACCCGTGGCAACTGGCACATGATACGGTATTGTCAGCAGATAAACGTGTGTCATGATACAACAAATTACCCAGAACGACTTTGCGTACATCCACTGCGATAGAATCGGCAATGGGACGAATGGGTTCGTTGGCAAATTCCGGTGCTACTGTAATGTCCGTATACATTCCCATACGGTGACTTTTTACCCAGTTCAGTGCGACTTCCTTTTTTGCGTCATTGAAGGAAGCCCCCCAATGCACAAGGTAATATTTTGCCTGGGGCATTTTTCCGTCGAGGATCACTTTTTCTATTTTGGCCAGGTCTGCCGGATTGAGGGGCTGTCCTGCTTCCAGATCTGCCTCCATTTGGGTCATGTCGAAGGCACGGTATGCCTTGCTGACGTCTTCCATTACAATTTTTCCGGCCACAGGCATGCTTGCATAGAATGGTAGGTCCGGTGTTGAGGTATGACATCTCAAACATCCTGCATCCGTAATAATCTGCTGCATCTGCGCATTTGCTTCCAGATCAGCAGAAGGTACGCGGTGCATAAGTCGATAAGTGACTGCTAATGCCGCTACCACTACCAACAGTGCCACAATTAGTTTTGTACTTTTCTTCATTTCACATTTGTTTTTTTAGATTAGTTATTACGATTATATAAGTGTACGCTTTGTTGAGCCGCCGGTAAATAATTTACTCCGTACCAGCACATCTGCAAAGCCAGGAAGGACATGATGAGCAACACATAAAGCGTTTTCCGTCCCGTTTTCCGAAAAAGACGGAGGTGTACGTAAAGTAAATACCCTGCCCAAGTGATGACTGCCCAAGTCTCTTTCGGATCCCAGCTCCAATAGTTTCCCCATGCTTCTTTTGCCCAAAGGGAACCTAGCAGCATACCAATGGAGAGGAATGCTATTCCCGCATAAACCAAATTGTCGGCTGTGTGCAAGTATTCTTCCTTATGGCGGAACAACCCGGTCAATGCGATTATAAAAGCACAGCCCAATACAGAGTAAGAGAACATATATACGGTGACATGGGGAATGAACCATATGCTTTGCAGAGCCGGCATTAGTGACTGGTCGTGTATCTCGGGTTTCATCAGATTGATAATGACAAAGACTGTGGCGAGCAGTGCCGAGAAAGAAAGAATCCAACGATACTGCCATCTGATATAAGTCAGTAGTCCGGCTATGCCCATGAAGAAAGAGTACCACAAACGGGTTTCCCCCATAGTGCGTAACGGAGGACGTTGCAGGAAGAGCCATAATCCGGTAATGAATACGGCCAGAACGATAATTCCGCCTGACGTAAAACCGATTGCTGTCTTACTTCTCGTTGACGAGCGAAGGGCAAATACTGCTCCTATCAGCCATAAGCAGATAGATACTGCTGCAAATACATAGAAATTATCCCAGTTTATCATCTGTTTTAGGTCCGTTAATGAATAGAAGAATAGCTCCCGCAAGCATCATCAGGATACCTGCTACTATTATATATTTCCAGGGTTGTTTTACTACCTGCAAGATGCAGTACTCACTCTCGTTGCCTTTCGTTACGTCATAGCCGGTGAGGTAAATATCTTCTCCCAACCGATAGGCGTATGGGTGATTGACCTCAAGCAATGCTTTTTCATTTCCCAGACGTACATTGGCGGCAAAGCGGGAAGGACGCCCGTTCGGGTAGTATTCTACGGCAAAAGAGTTGAGTTCGATTTCATAATCCAAATAATGCGATGCACCGTTCATGTCGAATGCTTCGCGTGATGGCTCACCTTTATATATAGGTATACGTAAAGTCTGTGTGTCACTGCTTCCTAGAAAACCGGCAAATAGAGCCAGCCATAGCCCCGCGTGATTCAGGATGAATCTCCAACGTGCCTGTTTGCGGTAATGATAGGCGTGAATGGTAATCATTGCCAGGTTACTTAATAAGAACAGAAGTATGGCGATGAATATCCAGGAAGTCATAAAGTTATAGCAATCTAAAAAGGCTGGAAGCCCTTCACGCATTTTTGCTTCCGCATCGGATAGTTGAGGGAAAAGACCTATTATCAGGCAACCGCAGATGAGTAATCCGATAGATAGGATACTTGCTTGGGAAGAATAGAGGAATCGGGTAAATTTTGCAATTTTATATTCCTTATACAACATCCATAACAAGAAAAGCCATAGCGCTGCAAAAATAAGATTGAGCGGAAAGGCAAAAAAGGAAACCGGAAAATTTCCCGTAAGTAGTTGCATCGCAACTGCCAGTGAAATATATACCATTACGTAGACGTAGTGCATATTCGTGCTTTTGTTCTGTTATTTTTTGCAAAGTAAACAAATAAAAATGAATATACATATAAAATCTATGTAAAATTGTAATCATTACAATCGAGTGGCAGAGCTGATGTGATTATAAGGAGAAAATCACATAAAGTAGATGTAGGAAAGGAGAGGTTTAAAAAAATAAAGAAAGGAAGCCGGAAGCTTCCTTTCTTTATTAGAATTTGAAACGAAATCTTTTATTTCTTCATCTTAGGCATCATCTTACCCATTTTGCTGCTGGTTACCATTTTCATCATTTTACGAGTCTGGTCGAATTGTTTCAATAGGCGGTTTACTTCCTGAATCGTTGTACCGCTACCTTTCGCGATACGTGTGCGGCGTGAACCGTTCAGGATTTCCGGGTTGGAACGCTCTGCCGGAGTCATGGAGTAGATGATAGCTTCGATACTCTTGAAAGCATTGTCGTCGATATCAATGTCTTTGATTGCTTTTCCTACTCCCGGAATCATGGAAGCAAGGTCTTTCAAATTACCCATTTTCTTGATTTGTGCAATCTGGCTGAGGAAGTCGTTGAAGTCGAATTGATTCTTGGCAATCTTCTTCTGTAAACGTTTAGCTTCTTCTTCGTCGTATTGTTCCTGCGCACGTTCTACCAACGAAACGATATCACCCATACCGAGGATACGGTCTGCCATACGGGCAGGGTGGAACTGGTCGATCGCGTCCAACTTTTCGCCTGTACCTACAAACTTAATCGGCTTGTTGACTACCGAACGGATAGAAAGCGCCGCACCACCACGGGTATCACCGTCGAGCTTGGTCAGTACCACACCGTTGAAGTCCAGACGTTCATTAAATTCTTTGGCCGTATTCACAGCGTCCTGTCCGGTCATGGAATCAACCACAAACAGAATTTCGTTCGGATTGATTGCTTCCTTGATAGCGGCAATCTCGTTCATCATCTGTTCGTCTACTGCCAGACGTCCGGCTGTATCGACGATTACGAGGTCGTATCCTTTGGCTTTAGCTTCCTGGATAGCGTGTTGCGCGATTTCTACCGGGTTCTTGCTTTCCAGTTCGCAGTACATCGGTACGTCAATTTGCTCTGCCAACACACGCAACTGTTCGATAGCTGCCGGACGGTAAACGTCACAAGCTACCAGTAATGGCTTGCGGTTCTTCTTGGTTTTCAGCATCCGGGCCAGCTTACCGGAGAAGGTAGTCTTACCGGAACCTTGCAAACCTGACATCAGGATTACTGCCGGGCGGGCATCAATATCAACTTCGACAGTCTCGCCACCCATTAACTGGGTCAGTTCGTCGTGCACGATTTTCACCATCAACTGGCTTGGTTTCACTGCTGTAAGTACGTTCTGTCCAAGAGCTTTTTCTTTCACGGTATCTGTGAAATTCTTTGCTACCTTGTAGTTTACGTCGGCATCAAGAAGTGCCTTGCGTACATCTTTCAGCGTTTCCGCCACGTTAATTTCGGTGATTTTGCCTTCACCTTTCAGAATCTTGAATGACCGTTCTAGTCTTTCACTTAAATTATCGAACATAGTTATTTAATTACGAATTAATATTTTGAGCCTGCAAATGTACAAAAATCTCTTGTATTTATATCTTTTTATTCTGCCATTTTGCTTTTTTGAGATAAATATAACTCGTTATCAATAACAAGGTATAGTACACAATCTCAATGGTAAAGCAGATTTCAATCGGTGCTTTGAGCCACATCCCGATGAAAATGATATACGAGCCGTAAATGATAATTGTAATTGTTTCGAGCAGTAAGGCGGCTTGTGTGTTTCCTGTGCCCGAGATACCGTTGAACACAACATTGGCTACCGATGCGATGAGCATGGCGATACAAATCACATAGACTGAAGGGACGGATTCTGCAATCAGTGCTGCCTCACTGGTATAGACGGACAGCAGTAGTTGCGGGAATAGTGCTGTGACTGCTACCAGCCCCAGCATAATAAAGAACGAGAATCTCGCAATTTTATTAATAAGCGGCATTACGTGCTTGATACCTCCCGCACCGATAGCATTACTGACAAGACTGTTTGTGGTGGTTGCCAGTGAATTGACTGGAATCAGCAATACGACGTAGATACTCCGGACTATGTTGGCAATCGCCAGTTCCCGTTGTCCCAGCCGTTCTACGGCAACAAAGAATACGAACCATGTAGCCATTGACAGGAAGTATTGGAGCATGGTGAAGCAGGAAATGCTGAGAATCCGCATCAACAGTGCAGGGTCGAACGAACGCAGACGGTTCAGTCCGTATTTCTTTAAGTCGATAGTGACATATGTGTAGATGAGGAAGAATAGGATAGAGGAGGCTTCGGCCAGTACGGAAGCAATGGCGGCTCCCTTGATACCCATTTCGGGCAGACCGAATTTCCCGAAGATCAGTGCGTAGTCCAGCACGACATTGGTCAATGCCATGACGACTGCGTTAATGGTCAGCACTTTAGTACGTGTGATTCCGATATACAGTGCCCGGAACATAACATTGACGAATGAGAAGAAGAATCCGTAGATACGCCAGTCCAGAAACTCCATTGTCCCTTTGTAGATTGATTCCGAGGAAACCAGCAACCGCATGATGTTGCCGCCGAAAGCCTTGGTGAAACCGAAGAGTAGTAATGCCATTACAAATAGGAACATAACTCCCTGAATCATCACCGGACCTACATCTGTGTAGCGTCCCTCGCCGTTACGTCTCGCAATGACGATTTGCGAACCGGTACTGAATCCGAATGCGATGGTGAATACACATATATAGAATAGTCCGCCCATAGCAGAAGCTCCCAAGGCAACTTCACTTACGTGACCCAGGAACGCCGTATCGGTGACATTGATGACATTTTGTGCCAGCAAGCTGAGTAGTATCGGGTAACTGACACTCCAAATCTGTTTGTTGGTATACATATTAAGCGTTTAAGTTTACATTTTGCAAAGATAGCGCTTTATTCCGAATCGGAAGCGATCGGGTAGGTGAAAACAATTTCCGGACCCTCCGGGGTTTGGGTATTGATTTGATAGGTTCCTCCGAAATGTGTCAGCAATAATTGATTGATTTCGTGCCGGATGACAGTTTCCTGTGAGACAAAGGTAGTATCCGCCAACGGCGAATTAATGATTTGGAAATGAAGCATTTCATCTTTCCGGCTGAGTATGAAACGGATGACGCGTTCCTGTTTTTGGTCTTGCTGGTATTCATACGGGTAAACCAGTGTGCTAAGTATCATCTGTGTCAGGCGGGCGGTATCTGTGCGGACGGGCTGTGACTTCGTTTCTGTGTAGAATCGGACTTGGATGCCTGTCGTTTCATTCTTCATACGTGCCATATAACATGCTTCGTTGCATAGTTCGACAGCATCGTAAACTTGTATTTGGAATTTCATCATTTGAGCTTCCAGGCGTGATAAGTCGAGCACATCGTTGACAAGTCTCATTAACTTTTCTGAGCTTTGGTGGATTATGTTCGAATATTCCTTCCTTGTTCCTTCGTCAATATTCGGTTCGCACGCTATGAGTTGCGAGAATCCTACTACGTTATTGAGCGGAGTGCGGATGTTATAACTCATGTTCGAAAGAAAGCGGTTCTTTATTTCATTCGTTTCCCGAACGGTTGCGGCGGCTTTGCGGATTTCGTTTTCCGAACGTTTCAATGCCTTTCGTACCATAGCCAGACGGAACATGAAAATGAATAATACAAATAAAACAACGATAATCACAGCCAGAAAGATGAGGCGAATCCGGTTGTTGTGCCGTTGTTGTTCCATATTGATTTTATCCAGTTGATAACTGCTCTTTATTTGTTCCATTTGATTGTTTGCAAGCGACATGGAGGCGGAATCTTTAATGGCAAGTGCCTTCTGATATAGTGGAACGGCCTTTTCGCTATCGCCGGCCTTTACCCATATTTTAGCTTTCACCAATAACTGTTCGGCATAGTCGCTGGCATAGTTGTCTTTCAGCATGACTAATGTGGTGTCGATATAATCTGAGGCTTTTTGATATTCACCGATATATTTGTAATATCTGGCGTAGGTGTCGAAATAAAGTACCTGATACATGAAATAGTTGTTTTCGTTCTGATATTCCTTAGCTTTCACCAGATGTTCATAGGCTCTTTGCGGCTGTTGGGTATTCAGGTAATAATAAGCATAGAACAATTCGTTGAACAGAAATACGTCAGAGAAACCGTCTTTAAGAGAAGGATTTTCCTTGATATGTTTATAGAGTGTGCTTTCGAGTTCTTGCAGGTATTTAAACAGCTTGCTGTTATTCTTCATTTCTTTGGTGACAGATACCAATTGCGACAGTACCGAGATGCGAACTACCGGATTAGCGTCCGGAGCAAGTAGCTTGTAGGCTTCTTCCAGTGCTTTGATGCCTTCCTCCCAACGTTGACTGCCGATATAGGCATTGCTCAGACACTGATGAGCGGCTACCAGTCCCCGATGATTGTTTTTTTCGAAAGCTTGTTGCTTCATCTTGTTTGCCTCGCTAATGGCACGCTCGTATTCTTCGTTGTAAGTGTACAAGTCGATCTGGAAACGTTTGGCGTCGAAGAAATAATCCCATATACCGGATTTGTGGACGTGTGGTTCCATTTGTGTAATCCATTTCGCTACGCTGTCTGTTTTGTTGTGGTTATAATAGTACAATAGGTGATAATAGGCTGCCAGTCCTGCGTATTTATCATCCTTCTGAAACAATGCTTCTTTCATTAAAGTGTCCGAGAACTGGATGCATTTAGGATTGTTCTGTTCTATTCTTATAATGTTGTTTAAAGCTACAAGACGGGTTGAGTCATGAGGCAGGTTTTGAAACACCTGTATCAAACTGTCCGTGTTCATTTCATAATCGGCTTTTCCGACAAGAAAGCAGCAACAGACTATGTGCAGTAGTATTAATCGTTTCATCTTGTTTCCTCCTTTCCTTGGTCGCTTTTGTCAATAGGATGTGTAAACAAGAAACGTGAACCTTCTTCGTAATCGGGGTCGATCCAGATACTACCTCCCAGCTGTTCGATGATGAGTTGGCAAATCGATAGTCCGAGCCCCGTACCTTGGGCATTTTCATTGAGCTTCTCGAAACGGTTGAATATCTTTTTCTGTTTCTCTTTAGGGATTCCTGTGCCGGTATCGGTGACAGAGAAAAGTGCCGTATCTTCCGTTTGTTGCTCAAGTTGCAGAGTGATAGAGCCTTGTGAGGTGAATTTAGTTGCATTGATAAGCAGGTTGATCAGTACCTGTTGCAGGCGGGCACTATCTGTCAGTAGTTCCAAGGAATCGAGAGGAGTGGAGAAGCGGACGTCTGCATGGGTCTGCTTTATCTTTTCCACCATATCAATGACGTTTCTGCATAGTCCTACTGCATCGCATATTTTGAACTTGAATGTCATCTTTCCAATTTCAAGGCTGGATAAGTCAATCACGTCATTAATCAACTTTAGCAACAGTTCCGAATTTTGCTGGATAATATCATTGCACTGTTTTCTCGTTTCTTCATCAATGGATTCTTCCGTCAGAATGGTGGAGAAGCCGGATAAGGCGTTGAGCGGAGTACGAATCTCATGACTCATGTTAGAGAGAAAAAGGCTTTTAGTGCGAATCGAATTTTCTGCCTGTTTCTTTACTTTTTCTTGTTCTTGTTGCGATTGGATCAGACGTTTGTTGTTCCTTTTGATGCGGAAGATGAAGAATATAATTAAGGAGAGGATAGACAGGATAATAAACCAGCTCCAGTATAAGATTTTCTTTTGCCTGTTTATGTTGTTTAATTCATTCTTGTCAATCTGATAGAGAGTATGCAATTCATTGATCTGGCGCAGATAGCTATTGGCGTCAAGTGAGTCTTTGCGTGCGTTAATCACTTCATATTCCTCACATGCTTCTTCGATACGTCCCATTAATGAAAGAACTTTTGCCCGTTCTTGTGATATCTGTATGTCTTTGTACGAACCGGATTCTTTGACGTATGGCAGTAATTCATCATACGATTGCAATGCCTGGGTATATTCTTTTGCGGCGATATGGTAGGAAGCATATAAGTATTTGATTAACAGAAGAAAATATGGATACGGATGTTTGGCATAGATTCGCTCCATTTTTTGCAGGTGTTCCAATGCCGAAGGGAGTTTGTCTGACTGTATCTCATAAAACGCACGGCAACAGGGAAGATAAAAATAGCAAGGTGAATCGGGCCTTTTGTCGCAAAGAGCTTCCAGGTAGTTGATATCTTTCTCAATTCCTGCCATTTGCCGGTTATTGAGCTTAATAAGTATCATTTGAGATAATGCGTTTTTTAAATAGATGTCGGCTTCGGGTATCTGTTGCATAATCTCTATTGCTTCTTCATAAGAACCTATGGCAACTTGTGGTGTTGATGAGCTTAAATATGTATTTCCGATTGCACGTAGTGCAAGAGCTGTTCCTAGCGGGTAGTCTATCTCTTTAGCTTTCTTATACATTGAATTGGCGTTGTCAATAGCCAGACTGATATTTCCTTCTGTTATTGATGACTGAACCGCCATTGCTTTGAGCTGGAATAAGATGTCGTATCGTTGCTGCTTTTCAAGTTCAGGTGTTAACAGCTTCTCCCATAAGATAATACTGTCTGTGGTGACGCCGGTGTTAAAAGCAAGGTCATACTGAATGAGCGGCTGTAATAAAGACAGACGTTCTGCATTAGTATGTGCAGCGTACAATGTTACCGATATGAATACCGTTATAATTGTAGTAATTATGTGGTGTAAGTTTCTATTCACCGGATGTTTGTTTGCAAGGTTTTATGCAAAAGAAACAAAAAGAGCGAAGACTGACAAGAATCTTCGCTCTTTTTTTCTAATTTATTTTCTTTTGATAATATCACGTGCGCTAGGGCCTTCGTGGTTGGGGTAGCCGGGAGTATGATTTCTGCATCTCGGGTCGGCGTCTACTTTCAGACTGCGGTAATTATCTTTTGACCGGGTGATGTAGTCGTCGAGCATGGCACGGTGTTCTGCAAGAACCTTGGCATATTTGGGATTCTTGGCGAGGTTCTTACGTTCACCCGGGTCGTTCTTCATGTCATAGAGTTCTTCTCCGTTGCCTTCCAAATAATGGGTGTACTTGTATCTGGGGCCACGTACCATACGTCCGGGAGTAACTGTGTATTCATATTCACTATGCCATTCGGATACAACATATGGATGAGTCTTCTTTTGTTTTTCTCCTTTTAATGTCGGTGCGAGGCTGATTCCTGCCTTTTCTGCGGGAACAGGAATGCCGGCCAGGTCACAGAGGGTTGGCAATAAGTCTAGTGTAGGCTGCGTGAGTAAGTGGTCTACCGTTTTTTTCTGATGCTTGATACCGGGACCTGCAAAGATAAATGGTACGTTTGTCATTTCATCATAGAAACTGATGTGCTTGGTCACCATACGGTGTGAAGTCATTCCGTCACCATGGTCGGCAAGGATAACAACGATTGTGTTCTTTCCTGCGGGGGTGGAGTATAATGCTTTCAAAACACTTTCTACTTGTTTGGATACCATTTTTGTATAGTGCTGGAAAGCGGCGATGTAATGGCGGTAATTTTCCTCACTCCAATGGGAGGCTTGCGTCATACGCCGGTGGCTGCAACAGATGTATTGCACCGGGGTAGGTATGTTGTTCCAGTCTTCTACATCGAAATTGTCGGGCAGTTCTGGGAGTGTGCCGCTGACAGGTCGGTCAGTATGTACTCCTTCATTTTCTCCTACGAATCCGCAGATATTATGGGGATTCTGAAAATCGGCAATGCATATGAAAGGTTTTTCCGAAGGATTGCTTAAATAGGAAACAACGTCCTCGCAGGTTCCTACGTCCAGAAAACTATCATTATTGACCGGAAATTCCGGGTCGGTAAATGGCTTTGCTACCGGCTCTTTATGTTTGAATCCTCTTAATGAACCCATATCGTGCGTTTTTCCGAAGTGTACAGCTTCGTAACCGTTTTCCGAAAAAAGGCTTCCTAATGTCGGAACGTTTTCCGGTATAGGTGTGTTGATCGGTTCGCTGGAGTTGGAGCGTACGTTAGTTTGATGAGGCATCATGCCACTCCATAAAGCGGCGCGTGACGGTTGGCTGAGGGGGCAGCCTACATAAGCATTGGAAAAGATAACTCCTCTTGAAGCTACTTCGTCGATAGGAAGGGTGCAACCTTGTGTATGACCGTAGGCGCCAACGACGCGTTGTGTAAGATGGTCGCATTGGATAATCAGAAAATTGGGCTTTTCTTGTGCTTGGGCTGCTATGCCGCAAAGAGCCAATCCCATGAAAGGATAAATTGTTTTCATTCTTGGTTAGAATTAAGTGATACTTGATTTTGAAGCAAAAGTAGGAAAAAAGGGAAAGCAAAAAAGGGGGGAATACTTGTTTTGGACGCAAGTGAAAGTTTTTTGTACAAAATTGGAATAAATGACGGGTGATAAAACTATAAACGGTGAACAAACTGCGATTATAACGCATTCTGTTCACCGTTCATTATTTATTGTTTACTGCTAATTAGCTGTTCATGCTCATCAGGAATTCATCGTTGTCTCTGGTTTTTTCCAGACGGTCTTTTACGAAGTCCATTGCTTCGATCGGATTCATGTCGGCAAGATATTTACGGAGAATCCACATACGGTCGAGAGTTGTCTTATCAAGTAACAGATCGTCACGACGAGTACTGGATGCGGTAATGTTGACTGCCGGGAAGATACGTTTGTTGGACAGGTTGCGGTCGAGTTGCAACTCCATGTTACCTGTACCTTTGAATTCTTCGAAGATAACTTCGTCCATTTTAGAACCGGTATCAATCAATGCAGTTGCGATGATTGTCAGTGAACCACCGTTCTCGATGTTACGGGCAGCACCAAAGAAACGTTTCGGCTTATGAAGTGCGTTTGCATCCACACCACCGGAAAGTACTTTGCCCGATGCAGGAGATACTGTGTTGTATGCACGTGCCAGACGAGTTATAGAATCAAGGAATATAACTACGTCGTGGCCGCATTCTACCAGTCTTTTTGCTTTTTCCAATACGATACCTGCGATTTTCACGTGGCGCTCTGCCGGTTCATCAAAGGTAGAAGCGATAACTTCGGCATTGACGCTGCGCGCCATATCTGTTACTTCTTCCGGACGTTCGTCGATAAGCAACATAATCATGTATACTTCCGGATGATTGGCTGCAATGGCATTTGCAATGTCTTTCATTAAAATTGTCTTACCGGTTTTAGGCTGGGCTACGATTAAAGCACGTTGACCTTTACCGATTGGAGCGAAAAGATCTACTACGCGGGCAGACATGGAATCCGAATAACCGCCTTTGCAGAGTTTGAACTTTTCATCCGGGAAAAGCGGCGTCAGGTGTTCGAAAGGAACACGGTCGCGAACGAAAGCGGCGTCACGTCCGTTAATCTTCGATACCTTTACTAACGGGAAATATTTCTCTCCTTCTTTGGGCGGGCGGATAACTCCTTCTACCACGTCACCGGTTTTCAGGCCAAATAACTTGATTTGCGACTGTGATACATAGATATCGTCAGGAGAAGAAAGGTAATTATAATCGGAAGAACGGAGGAATCCGTATCCATCCTGCATAATTTCCAGTACGCCTACTCCATTAAGGATGTCATCGAATTCGTAAGGCTTTTCACGCTCAATAACTTTACGTTCCTGCTGCTGTTGTGGTACCGGAAGATTTTCGTTCGCGTTGTTTGGCTGGGCAGGACGCGGCATCGGTACACGCTGCTGGTTCTGATTTTGGTTATTGTTACGTTGGAAGTTATTATTGTTATTATTATTGGCGTTATTGTTACTATTGCTAGCATTATTATTGCCATTATTGTTGTCACGCGGACGGACAATGCGTGGACGTTGTTGCTGTTGTTGCTGATGAGCCTGTTGTTGTGGCTGTGGTGCTTGTTGTTCGGTAGCAGTTTGTGCCGGTTCAGTTTTGGTGGCTTCGAATTTTCCAAAAAGTTCGGTGGGAAGTTCTATCTTTTCTGAAGGCAGATCTTCGATAGGAATAAAATCATCGTCGTCGGCACCGGATAAGATATTGCTTTCTTCGTCTATAACGGGTTCGGCTTTCTTTTGCGGTTTCACTACTACTTTCTTCTCTTCAGCAGGTTTGTTGGCTTTTGTTTTCTTTTCGGGAGCTTGTGCCGGGACTGCTTTTTCTATTACTTCAGGAGCTTTCTCAGTAACTACTTTATCTTCCGTTACTTTAGGAGTTGCCGGAGTTGCAGTTTTCACGCTTTCAACTTCTTTTTGCTCTGCTGCATCGGCATTTTTACGCGGACGGCCTACTTTACGTTTAGGAGCTGCGGTATTTTCTGCTTTAACTTCAACAGCAGGAGTCTCTTTTTCTTTATTTGCACTTTCCTCTTTTTTAGAAGGCTGTTGTGGCTTGGCAGGAGCAGCTTCTTTGGCTTTCTCAGCTTCTCCTTCCTTGGTTGCGGAAACTACTTTGTTATCTTTCTTGGCAGGCGCTACGCGTGAACGCTTTTTCTTTTGTTCTTCTTTGCGTTCTTCTTTAAGCTTGTCTGCGGCAACTTTCTTTGTGGCTCCGGCGATTGCTTGTTCATCGAGTATTTTGTAAACAAGGTCTTCCTTTTTTAATGAGTCTGTTTTTTTTATGCCTAACTCTTTGGCAATAACTTGAAGTTCCGACAGATCTTTGTCGTTTAATTGGATAATGTTATACATATAGTATGGTAAGTTATTAATATTTCTTTTTTTGCTGAATTATGGACAGCATTACTACAGCTCATGGCTACAGATATGCGAGCATACGTTTTGTTTTTTATTCTGAATTAGGGATGTATATGTTGAATCGTAGAATGTTTCAACGGGGCAAAGATAATAATTTTTTTTGGTTTCATGAACAATCAAACATTTTTTTCCACGTAAAAGTGTATCTTTGCTACATAAAAGAAAATAGTATGACAGTAAATGAAGCTCATTTAATTTATTTTTCGCCTACACACACATCAAAACAAGTTGCCGAGGCGATTGTTCACGGAACAGGAATAAAAAATATTCTTCCTGTTAATGTCACTTTGCAGACTACCGGGGAAGCTGTAATTCCTGCATCTGCATTGGCTATTATCGTAGTTCCCGTATATGGAGGCCGTGTAGCTCCTTTGGCAATGGAACGTTTGCAGAATATTCGTGGCTTGGATACACCTACTGTGTTGGTTGTGGTTTATGGCAATCGTGCTTATGAAAAAGCCTTAATGGAATTGGACGCTTTCGCCCTTCCCCACGGATTGAAAGTGATTGCCGGCGCAACTTTTATCGGTGAGCATTCATATAGTACGGATGAACATCCGATTGCTGCCGGACGTCCGAATGATTCGGACCTGGCTCTGGCTACGGAGTTCGGGAAAAAGATCATAGAAAAAATAAAAACGGCTACCGGCCCGGATACTCTTTATCCGATAGATGTCCGTGCTATCAAACGCCCGAGGCAGCCTTTCTTCCCCTTATTTCGTTTTTTGAGGAAGGTTATCAAGTTACGTAAAAGTGGCACACCGCTTCCTCGTACTCCGTGGGTAAAAGATGAGAGTCTGTGTACACATTGTGGGTTGTGTGTGGTTCATTGTCCGGCGGGTGCTATTACAAAAGGCGATGAACTAAATGTAGATGAAACCAAATGCATCAAATGCTGTGCTTGCGTGAAAGTCTGTCCTAGGAATGCAAAAGTGTATGATACTCCTTTTGCGGCTTTATTATCGGATTGTTTCAAGAAGCAGAAACAGCCTCAGACTATTTTGTAAATAACAACGCGTTTCGTTGTTTCATCAATACGGAAGCGGTTATCTATTCGTTCGCCTATCAGCCATGCAATGCGTTCTCCGCAACAGAGCACCCATTGACGCTCTTTCTGACTGATAGAAAATTTGCGGTCGGTCAGGTAATCGCTTATTTTTTTCTTGCCTTTCATTCCGAAAGGAATAAAAGTATCACCGATTTGCCATTTACGGTGATAGATTTCTTCATTCAACTTGTCGGCGTCAAAACATGCTGTTCCTTTTTCCCGTGGAATCTGAAAATTTGACGTGTATTCTTTCTCTTCTTTAATTAATTGAAAAGGGGGGATGTCTTTTTCTTCAGACCGGATTTCTTCCAGTAGCAAAAATTCCCTGTCTTTAATCACTCTCCATTCTTTGCTGGCAAACTGTTTTCCCGATTGTCCATGAAGTGAGTTTGCAATATCTTTGATTTGTGTGGAGTTAAAGCCGAGTGGATGCAGAGTCTCGAATAAAATAGTTTCGGGTACAGCTTCTTTTAACAAACTGCTGATCCGGATTCCTTCTGGTGTGACTATTCTTGCTTTTGTTTTTGCTATACATTTATTGTATATAGTAGCTACATCATTCAGATAATTACTCGTCTCCACCAGACTATTCTTGACGGATGGATTAATCTCCTCCATAAGTGGAAGGAGGTTGAGCCGGATCTTGTTGCGGGTGTATTCATCTTCCAGATTTGTACTATCAGTTACATAATCCTGTTCAATGTTTTGTAAATATTGAATGATCTCTTTGCGGTTGACACAAAGGAGTGGACGTACAATAGCTCCGTTGCGAGGACGGATTCCGAGTAATCCGGTGATTCCTGTGCCACGGATTAGATTGAGCAACATTGTTTCTATACTGTCGTCCTGGTGATGAGCAACGGCAATGACATCGGCCCGGTATTTATTTTTAATTTCTTCAAACCAGTTATAACGGAGTTCCCGCGCTGCCATTTCTATCGAAATATGCTTTTCGGCTGCGTATTGGGTTGTGTTGAAATCAGCGGTATGTAATCGGATGTTGTATTTCAGGCAGAGTTGGCGGACAAATGATTCATCGCGGTTTGATTCCTCGCCGCGTAAATGAAAGTTACAATGTGCGGCTTCGCAGTGATAACCTGCTGTGTGGAGAATACGTAGCAGTGCCACAGAGTCGGCGCCGCCGCTCAATGCTACCAGAATTTTGCTGTCTGATGAAAACAGATGATTCTTTTCTATATATTGTGTAATCCGTTGCTGTATCATGTTTGCAAAGATAATAGTTTCTTGCTTAGTCTTTTGAATTTTTCAGGAACTTCTCCTTCTGTTTCCTCTTTTTCTGATTACCAGATCTTTTTTAGTGAGGAGGTTTTTCGATTAGAAACGACTCTTATTTAAAAACAATCTAAATAATTTGCGTGCTCCGAAGTTATGAATTATCTTTGCCGAAAATTTAGAGAGTTATGCGTTTGTCCGAATTAACAACAGGCGAAAAAGGTGTCATCGTAAAGGTGCTGGGACACGGTGGTTTTCGTAAACGTATCGTGGAGATGGGTTTTATTAAAGGTAAAACCGTTGAAGTTTTATTGAATGCTCCATTGAAAGATCCCATTAAATATAAAGTCTTAGGTTATGAAATTTCTTTGCGTCGTCAGGAAGCTGAGATGATTGAGGTAGTCAGTGAAGAAGAAGCAAAAAAACAAGCCGGCGAAACTATTTATCACGAAGGTTTGCCTGAAGATGTTTCTGTAAAAGAAGAAGATATGAAGCGGTTGGCGTTAGGTAAACGCCGTACCATTAATGTTGCCTTGGTCGGGAATCCGAACTCGGGCAAGACTTCTCTTTTCAATCTGGCTTCCGGTGCCCATGAGCATGTCGGAAATTATAGTGGTGTGACTGTGGATGCCAAAGAAGGGCATTTTGATTTTGAAGGGTATCATTTTCGTATTGTAGATTTGCCGGGGACATATTCGTTATCTGCATACACGCCCGAAGAAATTTATGTCCGTCGTCATATTATAGATGAAACGCCGGATGTGATTATTAATGTAGTAGACTCCTCCAACCTCGAACGGAATTTATATCTTACGACGCAATTGATTGACATGAATGTCCGTATGGTGGTGGCTTTGAATATTTATGACGAATTGGAATCCAGTGGGAATACATTAGACTATCATTTGCTGAGCAAACTGTTTGGAGTACCGATGTTACCTACTGTCAGTAAGAAGAACCGTGGATTGGATACCTTGTTTCATGTCGTAATCAACCTTTATGAAGGCGTCGATTTCTTTGATAAACAGGGGAATATGAATCCGGAAGTATTGAAGGATCTGACCGAATGGCATGATTCTTTGGAGGACCGTAAGAATCATGAAGAGGAACATCTGGAAGATTATGTACGCGAACATAAAAGGACCGGGCGTGTGTTCCGCCATATTCATATCAATCATGGACCTGATTTGGAGAAAGCTATTGAGGCTGTAAAAGAAGAAGTTTCCAAGAATGAGTTCATTCGCCATAAGTACTCTACCCGTTTTCTATCAATAAAATTGTTGGAGAATGATCCGGACATAGAGAGTTTTGTACGTACTTTGCCGAATGCGGAGGAAATCCTGCGTATTCGTGATAAAATGGCCAAACGCGTACAGGATACGATGAATGAAGATTGCGAGTCGGCTATTACGGATGCGAAATATGGTTTTATCAGTGGTGCGCTGAAAGAAACTTTTACTGATAACCATTTGGAACAGGCGCAGACTACAAAAGTGTTGGATTCCATTGTCACTCACCGTATTTGGGGATATCCTATTTTCTTCCTTTTCATGTATCTGATGTTTGAAGGTACTTTTGTGCTCGGGGAATATCCGATGATGGGGATTGAATGGTTGGTGGAACAAATAGGCGATTTGATTCGTAACAATATGACGGATGGCCCGTTGAAAGATATGTTGGTTGACGGCATTGTGGGTGGTGTAGGAGGCGTTATTGTCTTTTTACCAAATATTCTGATTTTGTATTTCTGTATTTCATTAATGGAGGATTCCGGTTATATGGCTCGTGCGGCGTTTATTATGGATAAGATTATGCATAAAATGGGGTTGCACGGAAAATCGTTTATACCTTTGATTATGGGATTCGGATGTAATGTACCTGCTATTATGGCTTCACGTACTATCGAAAACCGGAAAAGTCGTCTCATTACGATGTTGATTAATCCACTTATGTCATGTAGTGCGCGCTTACCTATTTACTTGTTGTTGGTAGGAGCTTTCTTTCCGAACAATGCGAGCTTGGTATTGTTAAGCATCTATGCAATTGGTATTTTTCTGGCTGTGCTGTTAGCACGGTTGTTTAGCAAGTTCTTGGTGAAGGGTGACGATACTCCGTTCGTTATGGAACTCCCGCCGTATCGTATGCCGACTGCGAAATCGATCTTTCGCCATACATGGGAAAAGGGAGCGCAGTATTTGAAAAAAATGGGCGGAATTATTATGGTCGCTTCTGTTATAATTTGGTTTCTGGGATATTATCCGAATCATGATGCATACGAGACAGTTGCCGAGCAACAGGAAAATTCTTATATCGGTCAGTTAGGACGTGCGATAGAGCCGGTGATAGAACCTATGGGGTTTGACTGGAAACTTGGAATTGGCTTGATTTCAGGAGTGGGGGCAAAGGAGCTGGTGGTAAGTACATTGGGAGTGTTGTATGTCGATGATCCGGATGCAGATTCGGTAAGTTTGGCAGAAAGGATTCCGATCACTCCGTTGGTCGCATTCTGTTATATGCTTTTTGTACTGATTTACTTCCCGTGTATTGCGGCATTGGCTGCTATAAAACAGGAGTCCGGTAGTTGGAAATGGGCATTGTTTGCAGCTTGTTATACTACGGTATTGGCTTGGCTTGTATCCTTTGCCGTTTATCAGATTGGAGGATTATTTGTATGATTAATTGGCAGGAATGGGTAGTAGGAGTACTGGTAGTACTCTGTATTGCTCGTATTATATATGGAATCTTTCTTTTTTTTCGTCGTACGCGAGAAAATAAAAATCCTTGTGACAGTTGTGTAAGTGGCTGTGAACTAAAGGATATGCTAGAGAAGAAGCGTAAAGAGTGTGGTGTAAAGAAAAAAAGTACAAAGAAAAATTGCTGTGGATAGTTGGTAATTTCAAAATTTGTACTACCTTTGCAACCGCAAACGAGAAAAATGGTTCCTTGGATGAGTGGCTTAGTCAGCGGTCTGCAAAACCGTGTACGGCGGTTCGAATCCGCCAGGAACCTCAAGAAATCCTTGCAACTAACTGAAATTCAGTAAAAGTTGCAAGGATTTTGCTTTTAGGATTAAAAAGAGGATTAATCTCTAATGAAGTTCTGAATCGCCAGATAGAGCGAATCAAGGAGATAGAATAGTTATTCGCTTGCTCGTTTCAGCCTTTCCAAAATTACCTCAACAATACTGTGTTATGCTATCATCTATCCCGAACTTACATTCTTATAAAGCAACGAAACAAATGGGCATCGTTTTTTTTCATTTGTGTAGCGAAAATTGGTTGAATCTATGAATCGTATAAAAGGTATACTTTATGCGGCGGTATCCTCCTCCACTTTTGGGCTGGCTCCGTTTTTTTCTATCACTTTGCTATTAGCCGGTTTTTCGGCTTTCGAGGTACTTTCTTATCGTTGGGGAGTGGCGTCGATTGTATTGATTGTGTTTGGTTGGTTATCCGGTTGCAATTTTCGATTGGCTGGAAAAGATTGGGGAGTTGTTTTTCTGTTGAGTTTGTTGAGAGCCGTTACTTCATTTAGTTTGATTATTGCTTATCAGAATATAGCTAGCGGAGTGGCTTCTACCATACATTTTATGTATCCGTTGGCTGTTGCTTTGGCAATGATGTTTTTCTTCCGGGAGAAGAAGTCTCTCTTGGTGATACTTGCAGTATTGATGTCTTTGCTGGGAGCAGCTTTACTTTCATTGGGAGAGTTGGAGGCGAAAAGTGGAAATACAATGGTTGGTTTGGTTGCTGCCTGTGTTTCTGTTTTTTCATATGCAGGGTATATTGTTGGAGTGCGGACAACGCGGGCCGTACAAATAAACTCTACGGCATTGACTTGTTATGTTATGGGGTTGGGAACTATTTTTTACCTCATAGGCGCCTATTGTACTTCCGGACTTCAACTTGTGTCGGATGGATATACCTGGCTGATTATTCTTGGGCTGGCATTACCGGCTACGGCTATTTCCAATATAACTTTAGTACAAGCTATTAAATATGCCGGACCTACACTGACTTCCATCTTGGGTGCAATGGAACCATTAACGGCTGTTGTAATCGGAGTTTTTGTATTCAAAGAGCTTTTTACTGTGAATAGCGCTGTTGGAATTATACTAATCTTGTTGGCAGTAAGCATAGTAGTGTTTTGCAGGCAAAAATCCTGAATGATATAATCAATAAAAAAGCTGTTTACCATACGGATAAACAGCTTTTTATTGGTGAGCCTCTTGTCGGATTCGAACCAACGACCCCGAGATTACAAATCACGTGCTCTGGCCAACTGAGCTAAAGAGGCGTTATTTTCTTTTGCGGGTGCAAAGGTATGAAATACTTTTAAAAATGCAAATACATCGTATACTTTTTTTATATTTGCATTCTCACTAATAATTATAAGACAATGAAAAAGAAAATTATGAATGTGTGTGGTGTGGCGTTTGTAGCTGTAAGTATATTAGCTTGTTCTGGTCAGAAGAAAGGAATGGCTGCCACTGAAATGGCATCGGATAGTACGAAAGTAGTTGGAGACGTGATAACTACTCAAGCAGATAGCACGGGATATATCGTGAAGGTAGGTGAGGCAGCACCAGACTTTACCATAACTCTGACTGACGGTAAGCAGGTGACTTTATCTTCTCTCCGTGGTAAAGTGGTAATGTTGCAGTTCACGGCAAGTTGGTGTGGTGTTTGTCGGAAGGAAATGCCGTTTATAGAGAAGGACATTTGGTTGAAGCATAAAGATAATGCAGACTTTGCCCTGATTGGTATTGACCGTGACGAGCCGCTTGATAAAGTGCTCGCCTTTGCAAAGTCTACCGGAGTCACTTATCCTTTGGGTTTGGATCCCGGTGCAGATATTTTTGCAAAATATGCATTGCGTGAGTCCGGCATAACGCGGAATGTTTTGATAGATAAAGAAGGAAAAATAGTAAAGCTAACCCGTTTGTACAATGAGGAAGAATTTGCTTCACTGGTGCAGACGATTAATGAAATGCTGAAATAGGATAAAGAACATTTCATCAGGTGGTATCTCAGGAAGAATCGTAAAACTTTCGTGTACAATAAAAATAGTAACGCTATCACAACAGGATAGCGTTACTATTTTTAGGATATGGCGATACTATCGAAAGAGCATCCCGTCACTATTTTATAAAGAGCATTCTAAACAATGCTAAGCTTAGCCAGATAATCATAATGCTTTCCTTCTTTCACAAGTTCTGCTTTAAAGCCACATTCGGAAGCGTATAGGCTAAGTGTCTGAAAATCTATATATAACCAGTCGAATGTGTCTCCTTTTATACTCTTGTATTGCATCCGGAAATCAATTTCTCCGTAATAATCTCCGGCTAAGTCGATAACTATGCTGCCGTCTTCTTCTTCGAACAGATATCGTAAGTCGCTGGAATCCATCAATATACATCCGCCGGGGCGGAGGATACGTTTCATTCGTCGGAAAAAATCGGGCATATTGCTTAGTCTGCCGATGATTCCCGAGCCGTTCATAAGCATAAGAATGGTGTCGAATGTTTCTGTGAATGTTTCATCAAAGAGGTTGATAAGACGGGAATCCTTGACTCCTCGTTGCTTCATTACTTCGACAGATAGCGGAGAAATATCAATGGCACAAACCTCTTTTCCCATATCCTGAAGTGCCAGGGCGTGACATCCGCTTCCTGCGCCTACGTCCAGTATTTGTCCTGTGGCCATTTGTAGGGCAGTACGTTCCAGCATGGGCATGGAGGGCATGGAACGGAACAACTCCTTGACAGGAATTTCATCTTCTTCGAATTGAGAAGAAAAAACTCGCAAGCGGTCAGCTCTGTGGAGGTTGAAAAAATCGGAGATAGCAGCCCCCATTGGGTCTTTTTCCGGGATGAGAATTGTTGTTGCCATATTGGTCGTTACGATTGTTTTAGTTGGCAAAGATAAATAAATCCGTAGAAAAGGGTTATCTTTGCTGCCGGAAATATGATACTAATAACTTAATATATGAGTATAGAAGAAGCAATCATGGGTGGAATTGTCTTTAAAGGTAAGAAAGACAAGCCACAGGAAGATGAAAAAGTGAAGACAAAGGCTAAGAAGGCAACATATATTCGTGGGCAACATGGTTCGGGTGCAGCGAAGATGAAAGCTGATATCAGGAAAAAAAGAGCAAATCGACATAAAAAATAAGAATTATATTTGTATTATTTTTGTTTGCTTTTATATAGGAACAGTTATTTTAGGAATATGCTATTTATTTTCATAGACAATGATAAAAAAGCGGGGCAGGATAATCATCCTGCCCCGCTTTTTTATCATATGAATTATTTCTGCGGAAGTATCTCAATCCAATAATCGTCCGGGTCATTAATGAAATACAGTCCCATGGCGGTATTCTCGAAACACACGCAACCCATTTCTTTGTGATAGGCACGGACTGCATCATAATCACCTGCTACACGAAAGCAGAGATGACTCTCGTTCTCACCCAACTCATAAGGAGCCGTATGATCTTTCAACCATGTTAATTCCAGAAGAAATCCCGTCTCGTTATCTGTCAGGTAGACGAGGATGAATGAGCCGTCGGAAGCTTCTTTCCGATGATGTTCTTTCAATCCGAGTGCTTTCCCGTAGAAGGCAATACTTCGTTCCAGATCGGTGACGTTGATATTAAAATGGTCAAATCTACTTTTTATTTCCATTGTTGTGATCTACTTTATTTTTTCATTAAGAGCTTCACGATCTCACCGACATAAGTACGGGGTTGACCGGCTTGCGGAGTAGTCTGTGAGGCCAGTTTCTTACATTCAATAACAGCCGAAGGCGTTGTTTGGTTCGGAGCGTAGAGTTTCAGTGCATAACTGTCTGCCTTTTCCATTGCTTCGTAAGACTGGTCGGGGGAAAGCGTGCAGTAAGCAACGGCTTTACCGGACTGATAGCCCAGTGCACCACCGGCGTTGGCAGTCATATTTGTCATATTGAATTCGTCTTTTCCGATAGAAATCACTAACTTGCCGCTTCCCATTAAAGCATATACTTCACCCGGAATCTGTTTCAAGTCGATTTCTACATAACCCGGCATATCTGCCGAAGCTTTGCCGACAGGAGTTGCAGGAGTCAGATCGGCGACAGGAACTGCATTTTGGGCAGGTTCGCCGGTTGTCACTTTGATGTCAGTTTTCTTATCTGCACCGCCAATAACAATCGGCCCTGTGGCTGTAACGATCGACGGAGCCTTTTGTTCTTCTTCTTTCTTCTTTTTCTCTATTTTCGGACGGGTATCCGGAGCTCCGAAGGCTACAGCTACATCCATAAATATATCATCGGCAAAGTCTACCGTTTTTCTACGCCATTTTGCCAATCCGCGGACTAACTTAGTCTTTGTTTTATTAAGTGCGTATTTGTCGGTAATCCATTCTTCCGCTTTGTACTTTTCTGTATCACGGTATGTGAAACGGATTTTTTCCAGTTCCACCAGACAGTTGCCGGGTTTGCAGGTAACGGTGATCTGGTAGTTGATTAGCGTACGGTCTAATGAAAGAGCGCTGGAACTGAATACGATCCACTCTTCTCCGATACCGGCAATGGTTCCTTTGTCTTCGTCGGCATAGACAACGCGGCTATCAACATTTTGGTTTTCTTTCAGACGTTCGGTCATCCACTTCATGACCGTGTCATAGATTTGTGCCTGACTCATTCCGGGAATCTGAAATTCCTTAGAGAATATAACTTTGCCGTCTACTTCGGGGACAGCTCCTACGAGATACCTGCTGTCGTCTTTTTTTTCTTTTGCTGAATCTGCCTTCATTGCTATCGGCAATGCGAGGAACAGGGTAAGAAACAGGATTGTAAATTTATTCATAATTATTATGTGTTTATTTGGTAATTTCAAAACTTTCGCCCCGATGGGTGATGCTGATAAACCGGCATCCTGCATTTTCGGCGAAATTACGAAGCGCATTACCGCCTTCATAATCTTCACTAAAGTGCATGGGCACAAATATAGTAGTTTTTATTTGTTCGATGAACTGTTTTGCCCCTTTCATATAATCTTTTCCCATTCTCCGGTCCACCGGAAACAGCACTAAATCAATGTCCGGCGCTTTTTCTTTTAAATATTTAACTTCTGCAAGGAAATCTCCGTTTGCTTTTCGTATCTCTTCTTCGGTAGATTCTTCGCTCCAGTGCCAGTTGTTTAAATCGCCGGCATGGAAAACACTCCAATCTTGCAGGTGAATCAAGAATGAACTGCCCACATCCGTCGAACCGAAAGCATCGATGCGGAGCGTCTCGTCCTCATATGTTTCTCCTTTCTTTATATAGATGGCATCTTCGGCCTGGGTACGGTGAGATCTCAGAATGTCTTTAGAGAAAATATAATGGATGTCAGGCCGTTGTTCTTTCCAGGTCAATATTTCGCGGTTGAAATGGTCGGGGTGGAAGTGAGTGGCTAATACATAGAGCTTACCCGGCTTTTGCAAGAGGTAATCATGCACGATTCCCCGGCTATGTTCGGCTTCCGAGGAGTCTTTGTAATAGTCGATAATAACGGTGACGCCTTCTGCTTCGAGGGCGAAACCGCTATGATAAATGTAATCCAGTATCATAAGCTGAATATTTTTGTAGTTGCAATATTACGTATTCTAGTTGAAGTTGCCAAGAAAAATCGACGAAATCAAGGGGCAAGGCGACTGATTTGCCATTCTCCATTCTCTTTCAGGATATACAGAAAACGGTCGTGCAGCCGATTCGGTCTTCCTTGCCAAAACTCAATCCGGTTGGGGGTGACGGCATATCCGCCCCAGTTGCCGGGCCTTTCCACTTCTTTCCCTATCCAATGGGCGGCTTCTTTCACGAAAGCGCGTATCAGCTGCATCCGGCTCTTGACAGGCCGGCTCTGTGGAGAAATGTGTGCACCAATCCGGCTTTTATAGGGGCGTTTACGGAAATATTCATCCGATTCCTCCGGCGGGACTTTCGTTGCAATTCCTTCTATGTGTACCTGTCTTTCGAGAGCGTGCCAGACAAAAGAGAGCGAGATATGTGGATTCTGTTCCAACTGTTTTCCCTTACGGCTTTCATAATTAGTGTAGAAGATAAACTTCCCGTCATGAAGCCCTTTTAACAGTACGGTACGCGTAGAAGGTTTCCCTTCGGGAGACACCGTACCTACAATGACGGCGGTAGGCTCGTCTACTTCCGCGTCAATCGCCTCTTGTAGCCACCGGCTGAAAAGCGAAAGCGGGTCGCCGGGAAGTTCATTTTCCCTCAACCCGCCTTTCGTGTATTCTTGCCGGATATCTGCAATGTTTATTTTTACCATAAGATTATCTGGCATTTAAATTGTTCGTTCATTACATAGGAACTTCGATCAACAGAATATGTGAATCTTTTAATGTCTCCAGTTCGAAGTTGTTAGTATCATAAATCCCCATTCCGTCACGGCGTTTCATGACTTCACCGTCTACAATGATTTCTCCTTCAATCAGAAAGATGTAGACGCCCGCATGACTTTGGTGTGTATGGTATCCAAGTTTCTTTCCGGCTTCTACTTTGCCGATAGAGAACCAGGCATCTTGCAGAAGGGAAGCGGGAGTGCTTCCGTCGGGCGAAACGATAACTGCCAATTCGTTCGGGTGTTCCAGTTCACTGATATTGAAGTCCTGATAGACAGGGCGTGTGTTCCGTTCTCTCGGCATAATCCAGATCTGGAGAAATTCTACCGGTTCTACGGGACTTGCATTCATTTCGCTGTGGAAGATACCTGTTCCGGCACTCATTGTCTGGATTTCTCCCACGGTGATGATGCGGCTGTTCTTTTTACTGTCACCATGTTGCAGATGTCCTTTCAGTGGAATGGAGACAATTTCCATATTCTTGTGCGGATGCGTCTGGAATCCTTCTCCGGGTGCCACTTTGTCGTCATTCAATACACGAAGTGCACCGAAGTTGATACGGTTGGAATCGAAATATTCATCGAAACTGAAAGTGTGGTAACTATCCAGCCACTCATATTTAGAATGTCCTCTTGTATCTGCTTTATGTATAACTTTCTTCATAATGTTCTCCTTTTTCTTGTTGTTTATATGTCTTATGAACAAAGAGGGTGGGGGAAAGGTTTTATTTCTTCACTTCATTTAGCAAAGGCTTATGGTTGATAAAATCTCTGATATTTTGTAATGTCGTCATTGCGATATTCTCCAGTGCTTCGTGTGTGAAGAAGGCTTGGTGGGAGGTCACAATGACATTGTTGAATGAAAGCAGCCGGGCAAGCACATCGTCGTCGATGATGCGGTCGGACTGGTCTTCGTAGAAATATTCGCTTTCTTCTTCGTACACATCCAGTCCGGCAGAACCGATTTTCTTGTTTTTTAAGCCTTCAATCAAGGCGTTGGTGTGAATCAACTGTCCGCGACCGGTATTGATAATCATCACTCCGTCTTTCATTTTGCTGATAGAGTAGTCATTAATCAGGTATTTGGTAGCTTCGGTAAGCGGACAATGGAGGGAGATGATGTCGGAACTATGGTATAATTCGTCTAATGAAGTATATACGATTTTTTCTTCGCGGGCGAAGTTATAGTCCGGATAAAGGTCGTAGGCCAATATGTTCATGCCGAACCCTTTCAGAATATGGATCAGGATCTTTGCAATCTTTCCCGTGCCGATGATGCCTGCTGTTTTTCCGTGCATATCGAACCCCATGAGTCCGTGAAGGGAAAAGTTTCCGTCCTTGGTACGCCAGGAGGCACGGGGAATTTTCCGGTTGAGGGATAGCATGAGAGCTACGGTATATTCGGCAACCGCATAGGGTGAATAGGCGGGGACACGTACCACCGTGATTCCGGCAGCTGCGGCAGCGTTTAAATCTACATTATTAAATCCTGCACACCGCAATGCCAGTAGCTTTACTCCGTTGGAAGCCATGATGCGGAGTACTTCCGCATCGGCAATATCATTGACGAAAATACAAACTGCATCTACCCCTTGTGTCAGTAATACATTGTTTTTATTCAGGTGTCCTTTGTAGTAGCGTATCTCAAATCCGAACTCTTTGTTTTTATCAGTGAAAGAAGATTCGTCATAAGGCTTTGTGCCGAAAAATGCAATTGTATAGGCCATAATATTTTCTGTTTTTATTCTTACATAATAAACACTGAAATAGGGTGAATTGTTTATCCTTTCCTATGTCTTGAATATAAATCGTTTCATTAGAAACTGTTTGGTTTTTCAATTAAAATAGGGGGATTAATGAAAATAAATGCACAATCATACCTTCTATGTGCAATTATATCGTATCTTTGCGCCCGAAATAATTTAAAAAAGATTTAGATGAGAAAAATTTCCTTGATTGGATTTGTGATGTTAATCGTTTCAATTCCAACTTTTGCCGGAGGTCTTCTGACAAATACTAATCAACATGTGGCTTTCCTTAGAATGTTAGCACGCGGTGCTTCCATTGATATTGACGGTGTTTATTCCAATCCTGCCGGTCTGGCTTTCTTGCCGGGCGACGGTCTTTATCTTTCTTTGAACGGACAAAGTGCTTATCAAACGCGTAATATAGATATGACGTTTCCACTGTTCCCGGAAGACGGGCACAGACGTTATTATAAGGGTAAAGCTTCTGCTCCTTTTATTCCTAGTTTCCAAGGTGCTTATAAAAAAGGAGACTGGACTGTATCCGGTAGCTTCGCTGTTGGCGGTGGAGGAGGAAAGGCTTCTTTCGATGACGGTTTGGGAATGTTCGATTCAATGGTAATGGGACAGATTTATCAAGCTGCAAGTGGCAAAGTTACTCCTAATATGTACACAATCAATAGTGCAATGGACGGAAGCCAGTTCATTTATGGCGTTCAATTAGGCTTGTCATATAAGGTTAACGATTGGCTGGGTGTTTTTGCCGGTGGACGTATGAACTATTTCAGTGGTGGTTATGAAGGCTTTCTGACTGCGAAAGTGAAAGCAGATTTGCCGGGTATGCCGGCAGGTACGGAATTAGCAGGTATCGAATTGGATTGTGACCAGACAGGTTGGGGAATTACGCCTATTCTTGGAGCCGATGTGAAACTGGGTAAATGGAATATCGGTTTGAAATATGAGTTCATGACAAGCTTGAATCTTGAGAATAAGACCAAGAAAGCGGAAGTTCGTCAGATGGGGAATGTAATGGGGGATGAAGGAAATCCGTTGGCTGATTATAAGGACGGTGTAAATACGCCGAGTGATATTCCTGCTTTATTGACTGCCGCCGTTGGTTATGAAATCCTTCCTACACTTCGTGCAACAGTAGAATATCATCATTTCTTCGATAAGGCTGCCGGTATGGCCAATGACAAGCAGAAAGCTTTGAAGCATGGTACACACGAAATTCTACTTGGTGCAGAGTGGGATGTGACTAAACAACTGACGATTAGCGGTGGTTATCAAAATACAGATTATGGATTGGCAGATGATTTCCAGAGCGATATTAGTTTCTCATGCGATTCTTATTCACTTGGTTTTGGTGCCGCAATCAAAATGACGAAGCATTTGACGATGAATGTTGCTTATTTCTGGACAAACTACAAGGACTATAATAAAATGACAGAAACAGCTCTTGGAGCTTCATCAACTACATACAGCCGTACTAATAAGGTGTTCGGTCTTGGTGTAGACTACAAGTTCTAAGATTTCATAATCCGACCTTTATATATAAAGAAGCCGTCTCGGACATTGTCTTGAGGCGGCTTTCTTTATTTTTTTGTCTTAGAAAGAATACTGCACCAGCATATTCAACCGGTTTGCATGGCTCGTTGAAGAACTGAAATCACTGCGCCAGCCTCTCAAGTATTCGACACCGACTTGAAGATTACCGCTTACATTCCAAAAAGCATTGGCTACAAGATATTGCCCTTTGCGATACGAATCGGGGTTTGCACTAGGATAGCCGTTTTCAGAGTAAAGTCTGGATAAACTGTACGTTCCGGAGACAAATACATTCGGCGTAATGTTGTACTGCAATCCTGCATACCAACCCAACATTGGAAGAACCTGCATCTTGCCTTCATTGTCAGGGTCGGGAACAAGGTCAACATTCAGATTGCTTAAATCATTCAGATAAGAACCGATCCCTTTACCATAATTGAATTGTCCGTATGCCTGCAATTTCTTTGTGATATTAAACGTTGTAGAGGCTTGCAGGCCGAATCCGGTCTTTGAGTAAGCCTTATCGTGCACATTGCTCGAATAAGTCATATTGCGGACAATCGCACCTAATTTAATATGGCTGCTGCTGTTCCAGTTGAACTGTGCGGAAGCGGCGAAGTCCGGCATTCGTTGAGTATTGATTGCTACGTCATTGTTGGTCGTGCCGTCTACCGAAGGCATTTCCATAGAAACTCCGAATTTCCAGTTTTTCAGTTTATCGCACATATAACTTAGTTGCGTGGTACGATAGAAAGCTGAACCGTTCGGACCGGCGAAGTCGATAGTAGGAGGCAGGGCCGAAAGGTCCATAAACGAGCCGTAGCTGTATCCGATTGTGAAACCGAGGAACTGTGCATAAGCATTTTGCAGTTCGAAGGTCTTTCCGTCGCCACGGAAGTTACCGGCGGTATAAACCACGAAATCACCAAGATGTTTGGTGCGTCCTACCAGTTTGAGAAACAGGGTAGAAGTAGTGATATCCATTTGGAACTGGTTTTTGGCAAAATTACCCTTTCCCGGTCGGCCGATCAATGCCGGATAGAAATCCACATCGTCAACGATTCCATTAAAGTCATACTCTCCCGTAGCACGAACGTAGCCACCGATACCGAGGGCGAATTTTCCCTTTTGGTCGGTAAGCAGGAAGCGAGGCGCGTTCGGGTCATGGAAACGCATCTGCGAACGGTCGTTCATGATACGGATGATTTCATCGCCCGCTTTATCCCGTGAGACAAACATGATCGAATTGGGTTCCTCATCTTCGATGACTACTTTCTTTTGTGCCTGGGCACAGACGGGGAAAACTCCTATCCCCAGTAGCATAGCTACCATTTTAAAGCTTGTTTTCATTATAAGTTAAGTTTTAGGTGAATGCCCAATGAACAACTAAAAAAAGAAATGGTTGAAAGGCCAAAGGAAAAATTGCCAAACTAATCGGAAGAATTGCTATTTATAATGATTCTAAAAAGGCGGATCTTTGTACCGTACCAATTAGATAAAAGAAATACGACGATGGAAAAAGTAGAATTTACTCAAGGAATACTGGCGATGGAATCTGATCTGCATCGCTTTGCATATAAATTAACGTCGGACCGTGACTCTGCCAACGATTTAGTTCAGGATTGCGTATTGCAGGCTTTGGATAACCACGAGAAATTTGCGCATGCCAAGAACTTGAAAGGCTGGATGTTTACAATTATGCGCAATATTTTCGTCAACAACTATCGCCGTACCGTCCGCGAGATGAATATTATAGATGATACGTATTCTATCAATCAGCAAAGTCTGATAGAAGATGAAGACAGCGACAGATTTGAATTTGCTTATGACATGAAGCAATTGTATCGCGTGATACATTCGATCCCCGAAGATATGAAAGTTCCTTTTCAGATGTTCGTTGCCGGATTTAAGTATAGAGAAATTGCCGAGAAATTAGGATTGCCGATGGGGACAGTGAAAAGCCGTTTATTCTTTATCCGCAAGCGGTTGAAGGAAGAACTGAAGGACTTCTCCTGATACAGTTCTTTTTAATTGAGTGATGTGTTTTAAGGTCAAAGTGAATGAGCCTTCCTGTCTGAATGCGAAACTGATGGGGAGGCTTGTTTTTTATTTCCGTGTTTCCCCGGCGTATAGAATCTGATAAGAAGAAAGCGATACTTTCAGTTTTATTTTCTATCTTTGCACCCCGAAAGAATTAAAAAGAGACGTATGATGCCGTGAATAACGGTCGTGTATTCTAGAACACCACGTAAAAAACAGGAATTATGAAAGAGAAAGTATCTGTACCCTTTATGCTGCTGGGCATTCTTTTTAATGTGTGCCTCATTGCAGCCAATCTTCTTGAAACGAAAGTAATCCAGATCGGTAGTCTGACCGTAACCGCCGGATTATTGGTTTTTCCTATTTCTTATATTATCAATGATTGCATCGCCGAAGTTTGGGGATTCAAGAAAGCGCGCCTTATCATTTGGAGCGGCTTCGCTATGAATTTCTTTGTTGTTGCTCTTGGGCTGATAGCTGTTGCGATCCCTGCCGCTCCTTTTTGGGAAGGGGAGGAGCATTTCGATTTTGTGTTCGGCATGGCACCCCGTATTGTGGCTGCCAGTCTGATGGCATTCTTGGTCGGTTCATTTCTCAATGCGTATGTGATGAGTAAGATGAAAGTGGCCAGCCGGGGACGGCATTTCTCGGCACGTGCCATTCTGTCGACCCTTGCAGGTGAGACGGCAGACTCGTTGATTTTCTTCCCGGTTGCTTTCGGAGGTATCATTGCGTGGCGGGAATTGCTTATCATGATGTGTATTCAGATCATACTGAAATCCATGTATGAGGTTATTATCCTTCCGGTGACTATCCGTGTAGTGAAAGCCATTAAGAAGATAGACGGTAGCGATGTCTACGACACCGATATTTCTTACAACGTGCTGAAAGTAAAAGATATATAATTGAAATAGAGAACATAACCTTACCCTTTTATAACTTTATGAATATGAATAAAGAAAGCGCATTGGTGGTATTCAGCGGTGGGCAGGACTCGACTACTTGTCTGTTTTGGGCAAAACGTAACTTCAAGAAAGTATATGCTTTGAGTTTTCTGTATGGGCAGAAACATGAGAAGGAAGTAGAGCTGGCGCGAGAGATTGCCCGGAAAGCTGAAGTGGAATTTGATGTGATGGATGTTTCCTTCATCGGAAGCCTGGGACATAACTCATTGACGGATACGAGCATGGTAATGGATCAGGAAAAACCTGCGGATAGTTTTCCGAATACATTTGTGCCGGGACGCAACCTGTTTTTCCTGAGCATAGCGGCTGTCTATGCCCGTGAGCGTGGCATCAATCATCTGATAACGGGAGTTTCCCAAACAGATTTCAGTGGCTATCCCGATTGTCGCGATGCGTTTATCAAGTCTCTCAATGTGACGTTGAACTTGGCTATGGACGAGCAATTTGTAATCCACACTCCGTTGATGTGGATTGATAAGGCCGAGACATGGGCTTTGGCGGATGAACTGGGAGTGCTGGATGTGATACGTCATGAGACATTGACGTGTTATAATGGTATCCCGGGGGATGGTTGCGGACATTGTCCGGCTTGTACGTTGCGCCGGGAAGGATTGGAGAAGTATTTAAAAAGTAAGAATCAATAATATCTCTACATAGAGATTAAAATGCATTTTTTGCTGTCACATCCTGCTGTCACAAGAAAGTTCTCATTTATAAAACGGCCGTAAGTTTCGTTTGGAACACGCCGGGTTAAATTAGTTTCAGCAGCTTGAAACAATAGTTTCAGCAGTGAGAAACTACAGTTTCACCGCCTTGAAACTGTAGTTCCAAAGGCTTGAAACTAAAAGTTTCCTATAAGGAAACACTTTGTTTCAAGCCAAGAAACATTCTGAAACCCGTGGGGAACGGATACAGTAGCCGTTGGTTAAGAGTTGAAGGTGATAGGTGATAGATACGGTGATAGGTTGAAAAATGAATCTATCACCACTTAAATGTCTGTTAATAAGATGTTTGAGCCTGTCCGGTGATAGGTGAAAGAGGAAATGCATTTTTTTATCTGGGTAGAGGTTGTAGTTTAACAAGAGTAATGACTGAATTAAAAGACCAACTTTCCTTATTGGGAAGAAAGACCGAGTATAAGCAAGATTATGCTCCTGAAGTACTGGAAGCTTTTGATAATAAGCATCCGGAAAATGACTATTGGGTACGTTTCAACTGCCCGGAGTTCACAAGTCTGTGTCCCATTACCGGACAACCGGACTTTGCCGAAATACGTATCAGCTACATTCCGGAAGTAAAAATGGTAGAAAGCAAAAGTTTGAAACTCTACCTTTTCAGCTTCCGCAATCATGGAGCTTTTCATGAAGATTGTGTAAATATCATCATGAAAGACCTTATTAAACTGATGAACCCCAAATATATCGAAGTCACGGGAATCTTTACTCCGCGTGGAGGCATCTCTATCTATCCGTATGCCAATTACGGTCGTCCGGGAACGAAGTTCGAACAAATGGCGGAACATCGGCTGATGAATCGGGAATAATAAAAAAGGCTTGTCAAACATCGGCATTGCTTATGCGGCACTTCTTGAGGAAATGGATAAAAGGCTGGATGATTTAATGAATGGTTTAATATTGTAGAAGATATTTCGGAAAAATAATCTTGTAGAAGAATACCTGATGTAGTAAAGAAGTTATCTGAAGAATTAGGTGTATATTTACGGAAAAATTATGCTCAACGTCTTTCTTTTAAAGAGACGGGGGAAATCGTTCCTTGGCCGGATGAAGTTCTATAATAAATTATTTAATCCATTAAATTTATGAAACATATTTTTATGCTATGGAAAGTACTAATGGTTTGCCTGTTGTTAGCAAATCCGTTAGCGTCTTATGCTGATTTTCAACCTTCTTATTCAACGGCAGGTTTTTATTCGCTGCCCAATACCGGTCGCACGGTGTATGATATGAATCCCGCCTGGCGTTTCTACAAAGGGAAGATAGAAGGTGCCGAACAGAAAAACTTCGATGATAAGAAATGGGATATCGTATCCTTACCTAATGGGATAGAATATCTTCCGGTTGAGGCTAGCGGGTGTATTAATTACCAAGGCGAAATATGGTACCGGAAACATTTCACACCTGATGAAGCCTGGAAGAACAAACAATTGTTTCTTCATTTTGAAGCTATAATGGGGAAATCAAAAATATGGGTTAACGGTAAGCTGCTGAAAGAGCATTTCGGAGGCTTTCTGCCTGTTATTGTTGATGTATCTTCTGCCCTGAACTTTGGTGAAGATAATGTGGTCACGGTGTGGGCTGATAATAGTGACGATCCTTCCTATCCTCCCGGTAAGACGCAGGAAACACTGGATTTTGCTTACTTTGGCGGGATCTATCGTGACTGTTGGATGATAGCTCACAACCGCGTATTTATTACCGATCCCAATTATGAAGATGAAGTAGCAGGCGGCGGGCTGTTTGTTTCTTATGATAAAGTGTCGCGGCAATCGGCTTTGGTAAATCTGGATGTGCATATACGTAATACTTCGGGAAAGTTCTTCAGTGGAAAAGTCAGCTATGAACTGTATGACCGTGATAACCGGCTTGTGCTTTCAACAGAGAAACGATTGTCCGTGGGCAATGAGCATGCGGCAAAAGTGGCCTCTCGTATGAAGGTTGACAGTCCTCATCTTTGGTCGCCCGACAGTCCTTATCTCTATCAGTTGCACGTCTATGTGAAGGATAAAGCCGGAAGCATTGTTGACGGATATCGTCGTCGCATTGGTATCCGGAGTGTGGAGTTTAAAGGAAAAGACGGTTTTTGGCTGAACGGTGAACCGTATCCCTATCCGTTGATTGGGGCTAATAGACATCAGGATTATGCTGTGATAGGCAATGCCTTGTCTAATAACCTGCACTGGCGCGATGCAAAGAAATTACGCGATGCAGGGTTGCGTGTTATCCGTAACGCACATTATCCGCAAGATCCTGCTTTTATGGATGCGTGTGATGAGTTGGGACTCTTTGTTATTGTCAATACTCCGGGATGGCAATTCTGGAATGATGAACCTATTTTTGCCCAAAGAGTATATAGTGATATCCGTAATATGGTTCGCCGTGACCGCAATCATCCTTGTGTGTGGATGTGGGAGCCGATTTTAAATGAAACCTGGTATCCGGCAGAGTTTGCTAAAAATGTGGTAGATGTACTGAATGAGGAATATCCTTATCCATATTGTTATGCCGGCTGTGATGTTACGGCACGTGGACACGAACATTTTCCGATCCATTTCACTCATCCGGTAATGGGGGGAGGAGGGGCCTTTAATACGGAGACTTTGAATCCCGATGTTTGTTACTTTACCCGGGAATGGGGAGATAATGTGGATGACTGGTATTCGCATAATTCTCCGAGTCGTGTGAACCGTGTCTGGGGAGAAGTGCCGATGTTGATACAAGCGCAGGGATATGCAAACCCCGATTATAAATATACGTGCTATGATGTACTGTATAGAACTTCCAGACAGCACATGGGAGGTTGTTTGTGGCATTCCTTCGATCATCAGAGGGGATATCATCCCGATCCGTTTTATGGAGGAATTATGGATGCGTTCCGGCAACCGAAGTTCTCTTATTATATGTTCTGTTCGCAACGTCCTGCGGAGGAAAACAAGGAACTGATTGCAGATAGCGGTCCTATGGTGTATATTGCGAATGAGATGACTCCTTTTTCTCCGAAAGATGTTACGGTGTATAGTAACTGTGAAGAAGTTCGTCTGACTTTCTGCAAGAATGGCAAGCAGCATATTTATCATAAACCAATCGATAAGGCCGGAATGCCATCGCCTGTTATAACCTTTAGCGATGTTTTTGATTTTATGTATGATAAGCAATTGTCGCGAGGAAGAAAACAGGCCGATTCGTATCTTCTGGCAGAAGGTCTGATAGCCGGAAAGGTGGTTGCAACACATAAGGTGATGCCGGCCCGCCGCCCCTCTAAAATACTACTTTGGGCGGATGACGAGAAGGTGAGTATGAAAGCGAACGGTTCGGATATCATGACTGTAATAGCTGCTATTGCAGATGATAATGGGAACATCAAACGATTGAATAATTATGAAATAACCTTTGAAATAGAAGGTCCCGGACAACTGATTGCTGACAGTAAGACGTTTACAAATCCGGCTCCGGTTCGTTGGGGAACTGCGCCTGTATTGGTAAGATCTTCTACTGTTCCGGGAGAAATCAAGGTGCGTGCATCCGTGGTATGGCAAGGTAAACATACTCCGGTTTCGGCAGAGTTGATTATTCCGACTTATCAGGCGGAGCATATTTTGCTGGCAGATAAAAAGGAACTGGAACAATTGAATTCTGTTTCCGGACAGAAAGCAATGAGCACTGATTTTAAGGGACAGAACGGAAACAGCTTGAAGCGACAGCAGAAAGTCAGCCGCTCGAAGTTAAAAGAGGTGGAAAAACAACAAAGTGATTTTGAATGATAATGTAAAAGAATCAATATATAAAGAATAATCTATGAATTTCCCCCAATCATACATTTGGATATTGTAAGATTGGGGGAACTCATTTAATTGGATTTCACTTCTTTTCTCTCTCCATTCGCCTGTACTGCATATATCTTCATGCTATCATTCCAAGGAATGGATGCCGGAATATCAAATGAGAAGAAATTAGAGAAATACATTATCTCACTACCTTTTTTTACTTCAAATGCGACAGCTTCATCACCCGAACTTATTGTAATATGTTGCCCGGAACGGGTATATGTTACATTCTTTGTAATCTTCTGGTCATTCTTGAACTGTGTATAATAGCCTACATCACCTACCTGATATTGTTCAATACCCACATCATTATTCTTTCTGTCTTCAAGATAATAAAATGCATGTTTAGGTGCAGGAAACTGGCTCATGTAGCTTACTGCTTCGGCAATCATGGTTGGTGTCACATTGTAGTTCCATTTACCATACTGTTCAATCTCCACATTAATTACCGGTTCGAGGAATCCCCACATCCTGAAGAATTCAGTCAGATTCTCATTGGCAGCCTTACTTGCCATCTTAGCAAAATGTAACTGACCTGCTCCCGGATTAGATTCAACAATACGATCTTCCCGCAAGAGTTTGAAGAGTTTCTGCCAGAAATCTGTTTTATAGCCACAACGATGATAATAATTCCAAAGTTGCCAGTTCATACGCATATGTATTTCCGTATCCTCATTCTGATGAGTGGCGCTACCCATATTCCACCAAGCTTGTTTATCAACAAAACGGGCTTTTGCCAACGCGCTTAATTCCGATCCTCTCGAACAATATTTTCCCAGTTTAAACAGTATGTAATTTGAGAAAAGATTATTGGATGACTCTGTTGAACTGGGCCAGTTGATGGCACGCTGGTGAATATGTCCTATTTCGTGAGCCGGTCCCCAGGCATTGTCTTTAGCAGCCATCACGTTATCATAAAGCAAAATATTGTTGAGATAAGTATATACGAATCCAATCCTATAATCTGATGCCCACATATAGCTACCTTCCGGAGAGATGGCAAACAAATGATTGTTGACCTGTGACGGACGGACGTCATCAATACCCATCAGTTCCTGTTGCCAACTAATGATATTATCCCAAAGATTAATGGCAGACAGTATATCGTAGGGAACAGCCTGCATCATCTTATCTCGATGGAAGTAGAACATAATTCTTTCACCACGTATGCAGAAATACTTATAAGTAGCTTTATTTATAAGCTCTTTATATTTATCATTAGTCTTATCCGTTTTTACATCAAAGAATCCGCTGACATATCCGCTACCTAAAGGAATATGTATCTTCACAGGTTTTGCATTGACATCCTGCAAGTTAGTGTTATACATAAGGAACAACATTCCTCGCTGTGTAAATCCAAGTTTATTGACTCCTTCTTCAAGGAAACGGGTTTCTCCGCTTGCTGCTGTTTGCACATAGTCGCCGGACTTTTCTTCACCGATGCATTGAATAGACAAACTCTGTCCATGGGTGTCACCTACCAACACAATGACCGAATCTCCGGCTTCCACATAAATACCCGTAGGATTGTCTAAGTTACTGTATCGTTTGGTCATCAGTGTTTCTGCCCATTCCTCTACATTACTGTAAGGGTGATAATCTTGTATACGGAAAGACTTTTCCCATTCGTCATATGTGTTTCTCTTTAATTGAATGGCTATATTGGCAAAATAGCCGGGAAGTGCATTTATCTGTGCATCGGTAGCTTCATCTCTCACCTCCGTACAAGTTATATCTGTAAAAACGCCCAGCAATTGTGCGTCAAGTTTCTTATCCGGATTCTTTTGATAGAACTCCATTTCATCACAACTTACAAAGTCTCCCAAGCCGGAGTGAACCTCAAATTTTATTTTAGTAGCTTTCTTCAAACTCTGAGCAAACACCACACGGCTTGAAGCATTCTGCATCTTAAAATCGAATGAACCGTACTTCGTATATTCGGGAGCATCTTCTGTTGCCGTGTAAATATCCAATTTGCCAAAATTACCATTTCCACTACGGGTGTGATAAATCAAGTAATCTATGTCTTTTGTGCCATCAAAAAAATATTCGAGAGTAACAGGAAAATTAGCCTTTTGATTCCAAATTGAATGATAGGGGGTTCCACCAAACTTGCCATCAAAAGAGTTCTCGATTCCTTGTCCCGGCTGGTGCTCACTATCTTTTCCTCCATTGGGAGATATTTTCAAATCACCTTCTATCTCTACATCCGAAACACCGGAATCTTTAGCATTTTGTGTAACTGAGCATAATGCTCTTATCTTGTCGTCTTTAGTATATATGTAAGTGAATGTGACAGTACGTGTTTCATAATATGGGTTGGCATCTACCGTATATTGGTATTCTTTATCTGTCAGCGCACGGGTGGCAGGAACAGTTTTGATCCAATCACTGTTTTCCGATTGCTCTATTGTGTATTCTATATTCGAAGTGACAATAATGGAAAGAGGACCGCCGGCCGCATCGATTATCGGATTGGGATTCTTGACAAGGATAGCAGGACCGTACCCTAATTGACGTACTTGAATAGTATAGTTTTGCACAGAACTCTTTAATGTGATTTCTGCAGAGCGTACGTCTGGTTCTTCATTGGCATGTACCAATATTTTCACCGCGGGCGAAGAACCCGACATGTCTTTTGCTGCGACACACCAGTCCTGATTTGATGAGACTACCCATGCGTCTGCGGCCAGATTAGTTTCCACAGGTATTACAAGCGATGATTGTTTTTGATCGAAATCCTGTTGTAAATACTCCTCTTTTATTGTGAATACAGGAGTTTTATCACCCGGTTCATCATCGCTGCAAGCCAGGAACAAAGAAGAAAAGATGAGAGAAGTAATCCCCCATAGTAAGAACAGATATTGCTTCATAAAGTATTGTATCATCAAAAGATTATTCAAAGTTAACCATAAAAGTTAATGAGAGAGAGAAAACATTCTCTCTCTCATTAAAATATTACTTAGGAGAAAAATCAGTCTGTGCTCATCCAGAACTCTGCAAATGCAAAACTGTTTCCTACTGACGTTTTATCTACTTGTACCCGCAAATATTTAAATGGTTTGCCGACGAATACCGGCGATGTATATTTTGCTTTTGTTGCCGTTGGTAGATTTTCTGTAACCGTAGTGATTTTACTGAAGGCAGTACCGTCCGGACTACCGAGAAGTGTATACTGCAGAGGAGCGCCATTATTGTTGTTATGACGTATTTGATATCCTATTGATACTGCTGTGGATTCTTTCGGCAGAGCAATTTGAATCCAGTGAGGCATTGGTGCTACTCCGCTCCAGTTACTATGGTAATACGTATCTTCTTTTCCGTCGAGCATTTCAGCAATAGAACCTTCATTTGTCGGATCCGGGAAAATACTAATCATATTTTCTTTCAGGTCGACTTTGGTTAATTTGCTTGCATCAGGTACATAAGAGATAGCATATAATGATGTATTTCTTTCTGTGTCGATAACAAATTGTGGTTTAGTGCATGAAGACAAACAAATCGGAAGCACATAATTACCATAACTCAAACCGGTACGGTCTACTTCAATATTCGCCTCTTTTACACTTTCCATATCGTTGGTAAAGTTGACAGTTGTCTCCAGCGTGTAAGCAGTAGAAGGTAACATTGCATAATCACATTCGTTTGCTGCATTATATTCGTCTAACAATTTCGAATCGATAGTTAATTCACAAGAGAAGTCCCATTTGCTTGGAATAGGAATTTCCAATGGCAAAGTGAAATTCATTTTAATAGGGCCGTTGTCCGAGAAAAAGTTTTGAGTATAACCGCTCTTTGAAAAGAAAACTGTCGGAGTTTGTACATTTGGCTTAATAAAAACCTTTCCTAATTTTGAATTGATAGAGTCCTGTGAATTTTCCAGTTGCAATGGTAGCACATACTCTTCACCGGCATTCAAGGCGGGAAGCCCGTCAATAAGTTCCGTTTTTAGAGTAATATCCATAGTTTTATACAGTTCATTTGCGGCAAAAGTAAATTTTCTATCGCCCTTCAATTCATAGCAAGTGGTGGGAATGGCTTTGTATTTTACTCCCTGTTCTGCATTATATATAGCCAATGCAGCATCATCCAACGTTCCTATACTTACTTCCGTCACTGCGTTGAGTTCTGAGCCTCCCTTGTTTATCACAACCTGGTAGTTGGCATCTTCCCCTGTGTTATATACACTTACAGGTATTTCGCCACTATTTCTGAAATAAAGTATAGTACTGAAATCATCCAGAAATTCATCCTTGCCATCTTCGCACGCAGTCTGCGTTAAAAGGAAGGCAGATACGAACGACACTAATAATATATTTTTTCTCATAAATATTTTCTTTTTATTAATAAAGTGGTTTTATGTGTATTTCTCACTACCATCCATAGTTTCTGGTCAGTAATTTATTACGATCCAATTCACGCTGAGAGAACGGATAGAGATAGTGGTTGGATTTAAACACGCGTGTTTCAAATACGGTTCTTTTCCAAAATCCGTCAGGAGTTACTTTCGTATCATTACCTTCCAGCGGACAGGTTGCATCCATACCATACATCGGACCATTATCCGTTTGTTCCGCAATCATCCAAGTACGTGTGTCGAAATAGCGATGTCTTTCAAATGCCAGTTCCACACGACGTTCTTTACGACAAAGTTCAATCAGTTCGTCCACGGAAGCATTGGGATATACACTTGTAATCGGAGTCAATCCCGCACGGTCGCGCAAATCCGCCCATTTTTCCATTGCCAGTTCTTCATATCCTGCCGGCAAAGCAACATTCCTCTTCTTACATTCCAGAACAGATTCGATGAAGTTCAGATACATCTCTCCGAGACGGAATACCGGGAATGTCAGATTACCCCATTGTCCATCACCGGAGTTCAGTGTATGGTCATAAAAACGATTGCACAGGTAACCACTCTTAGGATAGTCGTGGCTCTTGTTACCATTACCTCCTTTGGCAAAAGAGATCATTGTGCTGCCAGCACCATGCAACCAATAGTTACCTCCAAAGAAAACAGTGATATAAAAACGAGGTTCACGATCTTTATACATGTTAGGAGCAGTGATATTGTAGTTCTTAAAGTTGCTCCATCCTTTTGCCGGATATTCCCAGTCTGATTTTTGCAGTTCTTCTTCCTTGCTGTATCCTGAAGCATTGTCTATTATCGGATCACCTGATGCTTCATACCCTATAATAGGATAGCGTCCGTTGTTCATCGCATAAGCATCTACCTGTTGCTGTGTAGGACCTACACCACCGTATGCAGTACCGGGTAGTCCGGTGGGAGCTGTATTTACTCCCCAACTATATCCGCTATTGTAACGGTCTGTCCAGATCAATTCACTATTCCAGTTCACATGGGTGATACCATAATAATCTTCATACGGATCACCGTTACCTGCACGATAAAGTTCGTAATCAGTATCGTCTAACAAGACTTTAGCAGCCTTTGCTGCTTCCAGCCATTTATTGGCATCGTATGTTTGCGGGAAAAGATCCACTCCCGAAAGTTCGGGGAACTTGTCTGTTACCGGGTTCTTTACCGTACGATATAGAGCATTACCGTTGAACAAGTCGCGTGCCGAATAAAGTTTCAGACGTGAAATGACTGCATAACAGGTACCTTTAGTCGCTAAACCGTATTTACTGGTCGACAGACCCTTCTGAACAGGTACAGCACTACTTTCGGCACATGCAGTAAGTTCACTGACTACATAATTTACACACTCTTCCCATGTGTTACGAGGACGGTATAATTCTTCTGTAGAAGCTGCAAAGTCCAGTAATTCGTCTCCAATCAGGAAAATAGGTCCGTAGTCGCACATCATACTAAAATAGTAGTAGGCACGGGCAAAGCGCGCCTGCCAATACCATTCGTCAAGTTGTTCCTGGGTAGCCAGAGGGTCTGAGCATTTATATACATTCTGCATGAAAATATTACATTCACGGATACCTTTATAGTATTTGTCCATTTTGTAATAAGGTACATTTGAGGCATTCCATGATCCGAAGTTCATAGAACGGTAACCACGGTCATAAGTAATGGTACATTCGTCCGATGCTCCCAAATAGGGCTCATTATCTCCAATGAATCCTCCATTGTAGTTAGGAAGAAATGACATTGCATTGAGCCAATACTGCTTGATCGTATTTCTTGACTCCCAGATTTTTTCGAAAGTCAGTTTTTCGTCTTCTTGCCTGTCGAGGAAATCTTCACATGAAGATAACAACATCGCGCCGGTAGCGAAGCATAACAGATAAAGTGATTTTATTTGAAGTTTCATAAGTTATACAGTTATAAGATTTAGAAATTAGCATTGAAGCCGATAGTGATCACTCGATTCAACGGATAGCCGGAACCTTCTCCTCCACCTTTTTCAGGATCCCACATATCGAATGGAGCAAATGTGAGCAGGTTACTTCCCGACACATAAAAGCGGAAAGACTTAATGAATGTTTTACTTGTCAACGATTTGGGAAGTGTATAACCAATTTCCATATTCTTCAATCGTATGAAAGAACCGTTGCGTTGCCACCATGTGGAAGTTTGAGTGTTGTTAGATGCTCCGGCACCTCCGCTACCATTGCTGAGGCGCGGGTAGAGTACATTTGCATTCTGTTCGGGGGTATTAGTGGACATCCATACATTGTTGTATATATTTTCGTTCACAGCCGAACGTTCCAAGTTTCCTGAAGAGAAAAGACTCTTAACTGATGATCCGCTTAAGAAGAAACTTGTGCGAGCCGCTCCTTGAAAGAATACATTGAAATCCCAGTTCTTCCATTGTGCCGTAGCACCGAAACCATACATGATTTCCGGTAAGTTAGTATATCCGATAGCGATTTGGTCTTGAGAGTTGATAACTCCATCACCATTGATATCCTGATATTTAATATCACCTACACGGTATTCTCCGAAACTTTGTACAGGGCTGTTGTCTATTTCTTCCTGACTCTGGAATAACCCTAAGGCTACGAGTCCGAAAGGCTGCATGGAACCACCTGAACCAAAAGGTTTACCTATTCTGTTTTGGTATTTATATTCCCAGTCAGGTTCGTCGTTGTTCTTCAATTTGTTACGATTATATGTAAAGTTACCTCTTGCCGTTACATAAACATTACCTATCTTCTGTGAGTATTCGATATTACTATCGAAACCTTGGTTCAGTGTTTCACCGATATTGACATAAGGGATAGTGGAAATACCGACAATGGCAGGCAATCCGGCACGTTGCAGGAAGATTCCGGTACGTTCTTCACGGAAGTAATCGGCCTGTACTTTAACCTTGTTGAATAAAGAGAATTCGATACCGACGTTCAATTTCAGAGCTTCTTCCCAAGATGCGTTCAGGTTTTCAACTTCACCAATACGAATACCGTCACCTCCCTGGTTGGCACTTTGACCGTATTGCCAGTTTCCTCCTGTTACAATAGAAGATTCGTATACCCATCTTCTCTGTCCGCCGATGTCATCATTACCTACTTTACCGTAAGAAGCTTTTAACTTTAACATATCAACAGTGTTAGTTATAGGTTCAAACCACTTCTCGTTAGACATCATCCAACCGATAGCTGCTGCAGGGAAAAAGCCAAAACGATGTCCGCGTGCAAAGTTTTCGGAACCGTTATAACCGACATTTACTTCAGCAAAATATGTATCTTTGAATGCATAAGTAACACGTCCTGCCAAACCTTGGTTTTTATAAGGAAGTGCAGCGTCTCCGCTACCGGCCTGTGTGTTAGTATGTATTTTCTGATTGTATAGTAACAATGCGCCTACACGATGTTTTTCTGCAAACAAACGGTTGTAGTTCAATGAGCCTTCCAAATAACGTGTCATCGTTCCGCTACGTCCGATTGCGAATCCCAAAGACTCACTTCCGGTATGTACGGGGTCCCATTCACCGTCACCATTATTATCGTCATAAATCAGATTGCCTTGGTCGTCTCTCCCACGGGCATGATAGAAAGTCGGTGTTTTGGAGCGGCGTTGCAAGGTAGTGTTCCACGCATCCCATGAGAATTTCAAGTTGGCAGTTAATCCCTCCAACGGTTTCCAAAGTTTACCGATATCTTGCGTAACGCCGACAAGTGCTTGTGCCGAGTTCCAGAACTGTTCACGGTATCCGGAGTGAACCAGCATATTCCATGGGTTGAAACCGGAATCGGTAGAAGGTCCTGAAAGTTTTCCATCAGAGTATTCTATCGGGAATGCATTAGGGGAAGCATTGAACGTATATCCCCAAATGTCGTTATCGTTGTCACCAAATCCGGGACCGAACGATTTTTCATAGATATTAGCCAGATTGACATTCAGCACTGTGCTTTTGGTTAGGTTGAGGTCTATATTGGCACGGAAGTTGAATTTGTTGTAATTAATAGATGAATCGTATCCATATATGTTTCCTGCATTTTTGTAGATAGAGCTTTCATTATAGAAAGAGCCTGAAACATAATATTTCACGATGTCTCCACCACCGGTGATACTCAGATTTACTCGTTGATTTTCAGCCATGTCGTCGAACAAAGCATCAAACCAGTCTACATCCGGGTAGAGATCGGGGTCACTATGTTCTCTATATTTCTGCATGACTTCGTCCGAATAATACTTGGTTGAAGAAGCTTCATTGTAAAGTTCCGCCCATCTTGCTGAGTCGAGCATCTTCGGACGTTTGGTAGGACTGGTAAAACCAAACTCTGTGCGTACATTGATTGCCGGCTTACCTTCTTCTCCCTTTTTAGTAGTAATCAAGATTACTCCGTTGGCACCTCGTACACCATAAACGGCAGAGGCCGAAGCATCTTTCAGAATGGAGAATGAAGCGATATCGTCTGTATCTACCAGATCAAGATCACGTTCGATGCCATCTACCAGCACTAACGGAGTGGAAGTTCCCTTAAAGGAAGATACACCACGAATGTAGAAATCCGCGGCACTATTTTTGCCGGGCTCTCCCGAACGGGTCATAGCCACAACACCGGATAACTGACCTGCCAACACATTTGAAATTGATGCTCCGGGAACTTTCAGTTTCTTGATGTCTAGCGTTGAGATAGCCCCAACAACACTTTCTTTCTTCTGGCTACCATATCCGACAACAACAACTTCGTCCAATACTTCAGTATCGGGTTGAAGAGTGACATTGATACTCTTTTGGTCTATGATTGCAATTTCCTGCTTCTTCATACCGATATAAGAGAATTCAAGTACTCCACCTACACCTTCTATCGTGATAGAATATTTACCGTCTATATCGGTCACAGCACCTACCGAACTGTTTTTTAGCCAAACAGAAGCTCCAATAATAGGTTCATTGGTATCGCCATCCCTTACTACACCGGTAATAACACGCTTTTGCTTTTTCTGTTGAGTCGATTCAACAATTTTAGTAGTAGATTCTCCTTTCACATCCTTCCATTCCTCTGCTGCAGAGGAAGAAAGCGGACAAAGAAGCAATGACAGAACAGTATACTTCAAATACCGTTGTTTACAAAAAAAATGAAATTGTCTCATGCTTTTTCTTTTAGATTTAACATTTGGTTAATTGTAGATTGAGTTAAAGGTTGAATATGTTCTTGCAGAACTTATTACATGTTCTAAATTAAGAGTTGTTTTTCACATCATATTACATTGGTTAATTAGGTTATATTTATAATAGGCAACAAATTTTATGCGCAAAGATAACTATTTATTTGAATAACACGCAAGAATGCATATTATTTTCTTTATGAATTAAAAAAAAATATTTTCGCCTTGTGTCATTCCCGAATCCCCTAATAAGCATTTTATTGTGATTAGTATATAAAATAGGTATAATATACTACATGACTTATTAAGATAATTGATTGAATATCAATATTTAAAGTACTTATCCTGGTAGAACAATAGTACCATAATCTTCTACCAGACCGCTTCACAAGGGTTTCTCATGCAACCGTGTGCTATCGGAGCCATCCTAAAAAACTTGATAATGAGGTTGTAGACATGTAATAAGTTCTGCAAGAACTAAATAAACTAACTACTTCTTCCATATATAACAAATACATACTAAATTACTCATTCCCTCATATTTACAAACTATATGATATTCGGCAAATGTCTCTCTTTGGGAATAATTATTATTGAGTAGGGCGCAGTTTCATATTATCTTAGCTCAGTATTTTAAACCATGAATATTCCTGTATGTATACAGGAAAATCATGAAAGAGGGTAGTACTTCATTCCTCTGTGATTTGTTCGTTAAGTATTACTCATGATGATACGGTCCGCCATTCAGTATCGTCATTGCCCGATAAATCTGCTCCACGAATATTAATCGGATCATCTGATGCGAAAAAGTCATTTTCGACATTGAAATTTTTTCGTTTGCTGCTTGATATACCTTTTCTGAAAATCCATAAGGGCCTCCGATAATGAAAACTAGCCGCTTGTTGACTGTGTTCATTTTTCGTTTCATATAATCGGCAAATTCGAGAGAACGCATCTCTTTTCCATGTTCATCAAGTAATACGATTACGTCTCCCGGTTGGAGTGATTTCAATATCAGTTCTCCTTCTTTTTCTTTCTGCACTTCCATTGAAAGACTTTTTGTGTTTTTTAGTTCGGGGATTACTTCCATATCAAAAGTAATATAGCGTTTGGTGCGCTGAATATAGTCATTAATGGCAGTTATGTAGTGTTGTTCTACGGTTCGTCCAACGACGAGCAGGATTGTTTTCATACGTCTGTTATTCTGATTAATGCACAAAAATAGGCATTTTTTATGTTATTCTGCAATTAATGATTACCTTTGCCTATCATTAGTTGAAAGTTTAAGGCTTTAAACTTCAACTTTAAAGCTTGTATTTATGAAAAAACGAGTGCTTGTAGGAATGACCGCTTTGCTTCTTTCTATCTCGTTGCTTATGGCGCAAGAGATACCGGCAGGAGTGATTACGGCATTTAAAAGAGGAAGTTCGCAAGAGCTGAGTAAGTATATGGGGGGCAAGGTAAACTTGGTGCTCCAGGGTCGCTCGACAAACGTTGACAAGCAGAAAGCAACAGCTATGATGCAAGATTTCTTTACGGAGAATAAAGTCAGCGGATTTAACGTAAATCATCAGGGAAAACGGGATGAATCGAGTTTCATTATTGGTACATTGGCTACTACCAGAGGAAACTTCCGTGTAAACTGCTTCCTGAAGAAAGTGGAGAATCAATATTTAATACATCAAATAAGAATTGACAAAATCAATGAATAAGGAAAAAGAACTGATCGACAAGCTGATCGATCTTGCTTTTGCAGAAGATATAGGGGATGGGGATCATACCACCCTTTCATGTATTCCCGCTACTGCTATGGGAAAATCAAAATTGCTTATCAAAGAGGCCGGTGTGCTGGCAGGTATAGAAGTAGCCAAAGAAATTTTCAATCGTTTCGATCCTACGATGAAAGTCGAGGTATTTATCAACGATGGAACGGAAGTGGAACCGGGTGATGTGGCAATGTTGGTAGAAGGAAAAGTGCAGTCACTACTTCAGACTGAACGCCTGATGCTGAACGTGATGCAACGTATGAGTGGTATAGCGACAATGACCCGCAAATACGCTAAGAAATTGGAAGGTACCCGTACTCATGTGTTAGATACGCGTAAGACAACTCCCGGAATGCGTATCCTCGAAAAAATGGCAGTAAAGATTGGCGGTGGCGTAAATCATCGTATCGGACTTTTCGACATGATTCTCCTGAAAGATAATCACGTGGATTTTGCCGGAGGTATTGATAAAGCTATTACCCGTGCCAAAGAATATTGTAAAGAAAAGGGCAAGGATCTGAAAATAGAAATTGAAGTTCGGAACTTTGATGAACTGCAACAAGTTCTCGACTTGGGTGGTGTGGACCGTATTATGTTTGATAACTTCACTCCTGAAATGACGAAAAAGGCAGTAGAGATGGTAGCAGGTAAATATGAGACCGAATCTTCTGGCGGTATTACTTTTGATACTCTTCGAGACTATGCCGAATGTGGCGTAGACTTTATTTCGGTAGGAGCTTTGACTCATTCGGTGAAAGGGCTGGATATGAGTTTCAAGGCATGCTGATTATAAGCGGTAAACGATAAACAGTAAACGGTGAACGATAAACAGTCAATGGTGAATACTTTGCAGCACGGTAGTGTATAGTGCTGTTCATTGTTTACCGTTTATCGTTCACCGTTTCTTTTTCTCCATTTATTATTTATCGTCTCTTTAACTTCTTTTAGCAATATTCATTGCAGCATTCCTCAAATTCTTGCGTCTAATGGACAAACGACGCAGACATACGTTCGATTTTTAAAAAAGGTAATTGACTTGGAAAACGAGATAGAACTGATAAAGGGCTGTCGGGCAGGAAAGGATTCAGCCCGGAAGGAACTTTACACCCTCTATTCCAAACAGATGCTGGCGGTATGTTTCCGCTATACGGGCGATATGGATGCAGCGCACGATGTATTGCATGATGGTTTCATTAAGATTTTTACCAACTTCTCGTTTCGGGGCGAATCTTCTCTTAGCACATGGATTACCCGGGTAATGGTCACCCAGTCGCTCGATTATTTGCGGCGTGAGAAACGAGTCAGTCAGTTGGTGGTGCATGAAGATGAGCTTCCCGATATACCTGATATATCGGACTCGGGAGGAGGGGCTGGAATCTCAGAGGAACAATTAATGGCTTTTATTGCCGAATTGCCGGATGGATGCCGAACCGTTTTCAACCTTTATGTGTTTGAAGAGAAGTCACACAAGGAGATAGCCAAGATGCTTCATATTAAAGAGCACTCGTCTACTTCGCAGTTACACCGGGCCAAGTATTTATTAGCAAAAAGAATTAAAGAGTATAGAAATCATGAAGAAAGAAAATGATGAAATAACCGATCTGTTTCGCACTCGTCTCGCTGATGCCGGGATGAATGTCCGGGACGGCTTCTGGGAAGAACTCTCACAGGAGATTCCTGTGGCTTGCCAGCAACGTCGTCGGTTACTACTCTTCCGTGTAGCAGCTGCGGCATCTGTGTTGCTTGTCTTGGCGGCTTCATCGGCTACCTTCTTATATCTTTCTCCAAAAGAGGAAATGGAAGAAGCATTTACCAAGATAGCCGTGGCGAACGGAGGGCAGTTGGACGGAGATGGAATACGTGTCAATCAACTACCGTTGCCGGTAGAACCAGTGTTGCCGAAACCGGCTCCTAAATCTTATGGAATGTTGTCTCAATACACAGAAGAAGATTCGCTTTCCATTACCTTCTCTATGTCGTTCTCTTTCTCGGCTACGACTTCCACCGGAAATGGAAACCGATATGGAAACCAAGGCCATAATGGCTATTGGCAGGCAACGAATGGTAATACGGAATCATCGGATTCGCGAAAAGAACAATATGAAATGGGCGAATCAGCAGTCCGGAAGATCTCTACAAAGAAAAACCGCTGGGCGATGAAAGCCCAAGTTGGTACGGCACTTCCAGCAGAGGATGGCGTCTATAAAATGCCGGTTTCTGTAGGTGTAACCGTAGAACGGAAATTAAATGATTATCTGGGTATTGAAACCGGATTGCTTTATTCAAATCTCCGCTCGGCAGGGCAGCATTTACATTATCTTGGTATTCCCGTCAAAATTAACGTGACATTGTTGGATACAAAAAAAGTTGACCTTTACGCTACAGTAGGAGGAATTATAGATAAATGCATTGCCGGTGCACCGGACAACAGTTTCAAAGAAGAACCTGTCCAATTGGCTGTGACCGCTGGTATTGGAATTAATTATAAGATAAATGATCGCCTCGCGCTTTTTGCCGAACCGGGTGTTTCTCATCATTTCAAAACTGATTCGAAACTAGCTACGGTACGCACGAAACGGCCGACTAATTTTAATTTGCTTTGCGGACTTCGCATGACGTATTAATCCTTGAAGAAAATGAAAAAAACACTTGTAATGCTGTTGGCTATTTGCCTGATTGTATCCTTTACTGGGTGCGGCAGCGAAGAAATGGATTATAACAATCCGGATGTTACCCTTTTTGTGAAGCAATTGAAGACGGGTACGTATAAGATGAAGAATGACAAAGGAGTGGTGGAGGTCCCTCATTTTACGGAAGAGGATATTCCCGAACTTCTGAACTATGCGGAAGATCTGACTATTATTCCTTCTTTCCCGTCGGTTTATAATATGAATAATGGTAAAATCCGTTTAGGTGAGTGTATGCTTTGGGTGATTGAATCTATTCGTCAAGGTACACCTCCGTCGTTGGGTTGCAAAATGGTGTTGGCTAATGCCGAGAATTATGAAGCACTCTATTTCCTGACAGACGAAGAAGTACTTGATGCTGCCGCTTGCTACCGTCGTTGGTGGGAAGAAAGACAATACCCGAAGACGCGGTGGACGATTGACCCGTGTTACGATGAACCGCTGTGTGGTACAGGGTATCGCTGGTGGTAAAAAAGAGGAGAATCTTCGGGAAATAAAAAAACAATAAAAATGAGGAAACGTTTATTTATATCGGCAGTATCACTGCTGCTGACAGTGGTGTGCTATGCCCAGTGGTCTGTACAGGATTCACTCAAATTGCAGAAGCTATTGGAGAGCAGTGAGGAGTTGAAGCTGAATCCGAAAGCAGTTAGGCAGATTGATTTCGGCAGTGCGGTGGGTACTCCCCGGATGTCGGAGGAGAAAAGCTGGATGCTGCCTGACGAATCGCTTCCCGAAGCATTGCCTAAACCAAAGGTAGTTCTTTCTTTGATGCCATATAAGGCTAATACCCGTTTTAATTGGGATCCGGTTTATCAAAAAAAGATAAGGGTGGATAAGAATACATGGCGGGGAGATCCTTTCTATGAGATTCGACAGCAAAGATCGTATACCAACTGGGCACGGAATCCGTTGGCAAAAGGTATACGGAAGTCTTTAGAGGAAATACAGGCGAGCGGAGTACGGTTCCGTCAGTTAAGTGAACGTGCCAATGGGATGATGGTGAATTCGGTGGTGACGGATAGTCCTATTCCTTTGTTTGGTGGTAGCGGAGTGTATATCAATGGAGGAACTATTGGAGGACTTGATCTGATGGCTGTCTTTACAAAGAACTTCTGGGATAAGAAAGGAAGAGATCGTCGTGAACGTACGCTGGAAGTTTTGAGAGCTTATGGGGATTCTACCACGGTGTTGATTAATAAACCTATTGAACAGATTATCCGTTGAGGGTGTTTATATAAATGTGCTAATGTCGCGATACGACAATATACTGACTAGGGAACGTTTGTAATTGAATAATTTATATATTTGTATATTGTTGTATTAGCGCATTAGTAATTTAGCTGGTTATTCTAGCCGGTATATTAGTAAATTAGCACATTGATAAATTATTAATTATGAATAGAATTACTTCTCTTCTGGGGATTCAATACCCTATTGTTCAAGGTGGAATGGTATGGTGCAGTGGTTGGAGGCTTGCTTCCGCAGTGAGTAACGCTGGTGGTTTGGGACTGATTGGTGCAGGTTCTATGCATCCGGAGATTTTACGCGAGCATATTCGCAAATGCCGTATAGCTACAGAGTTTCCTTTTGGTGTGAACATTCCTTTGATGTATCCGCAGATAGAAGAAATCATGAATATTGTGGTAGAAGAGGGAGTGAAGATTATTTTTACTTCTGCCGGGAATCCGAAAACATGGACAGGATGGTTGAAAGAGCGTGGAATTACGGTTGTTCATATCGTTTCTTCTTCCCGTTTTGCTGTGAAGTGTGAGGAGGCCGGGGTAGATGCAGTGGTAGCGGAAGGTTTCGAAGCCGGCGGACATAACGGGCGTGAGGAAACTACTACTTTTTGTTTGATTCCTGCTGTACGTGAAGCAACGACTTTACCTTTGATTGCAGCGGGAGGTATCGCTACGGGAGAAGGAATACTGGCTGCTATGGTATTAGGGGCTGAAGGTGTTCAGATAGGAACTCGTTTTGCATTGACTGATGAGAGTTCTGCAAGTCCGCTATTCAAGGAATATTGTTTGAGTCTGGGTGAGGGGGATACTAAGTTGCTGTTGAAAAAATTAGCTCCGACTCGTCTTGTGAAAAATAGTTTCCGGGAAGCTGTAGAGAAGGCCGAAGATAGTGGAGCTTCTATGGAAGAATTAAGAACTTTATTGGGACGGGGGCGTGCCAAAAAAGGCATCTTTGAAGGAGATCTTGAAGAAGGAGAACTGGAAATAGGACAAGTATCGTCGATAATTTCCCGTCAGCAGCCTGTGGCAGAGGTCATGAAAGAATTAGTGGAAGCTTGTCAACGGGCAGCGAAAAAAGATTATTTGTAGTTTAATGAGGTTGTGCCGGCATTTTGAAGTGCACCCCAAAAGTTAGACACAACCTCATGTTTTAGAACAGAATGTCGTCTGCGTTGAGATGAATAAGTAGTGAATAGAGTGGTTGTTTATAGACATTCATTGTCCTATTTTTGATTTTCATGCTTTTTCCATAGAGACCCACTCGTGCTATGTTATTATTAAAGGGTTCTGCAAGATCATATCTGAAAGGAAGTACTTTCTTGTTGACTATTTCCTCTTACAAAGGAATGTAAGAGGAGTCTTAGTCTTGATTATTAATGCTGTAATTCTGGATTAGCATCAATAGCAGCCTGTGGAATACGCAATGTATAGCGTGCATCGTCTTTCTCTAAAATATACGTTTTACCATCGATAACTTTTTCAATGCGTGGGCGGGTAGTGCGTCGTAAATCAAACCAACGATGACCTTCGAAAGCGAGTTCTTTAGTACGTTCTTCTTGAATTTCAGCAAGAAGCGCTTCTTGGGACATTGCTTCTATTTCATTTTTTTTCAGTGTATAACCTTCCGGGGTATATCGGTTTTCTATAAGCTTTAATAATCGACCACGAGCCTCCGAGAGCTTATTTAAGTGAGCAGCGGCTTCTGCTGCATTCAGATAAATTTCTCCCGTGCGGAAAGAACATGAGAATTGCGTAGAACCGCATTTTAGAACAGGAAAATTACCATTTTTGTCTGCTACGTCAAAGTATTTGTTAGGGCGTAAATCATTTCTGTCATATTTTTCTTTCAGCATAGGTGTGGCTCTAAATGCTTTATCGACATCTTTGCATACATATTCATAGGCTGTGATGACCTCTGTTGATTGAAAATCATTGGGAATTTTAGAATTCTCTTTATTAAAATCTTCTAATGATGATTTTTGTGATAAGACCTTTTCTGCACTATTATAAGTTTCTTGCCATTTTCCCATATATAAATATACGCGTGATTCCATAGCATCTACCGATATAGTTGAAAAACGATATGAGTATTGTTTCTCCCACTCTTTGCAATGGATCAATTTACGAGCTGATTCAATATCATTTAAAATCGCTGTATATACTTCACTAACAGTATTACGGGACGGAGTTTTTTCCAAATCAATATCTAACTTTATTGGAATTGCTTTAGTTTCCGGAGCTCCATCTTTTGTATATGGTTGTCCGTAAAGATTCACTAATAGAAAATGCATATATCCTCTAAGTAGATATGCTTCTCCTACAAGTTGATCGATGTCTTCCTGAGTTCCTTCTGTTATTTTATCTCTATTATCTATTATGGCGTTGGCATAATAGATAATGCTATAATAATTGCTCCAAGCAAATTCACGTGTACCGGGAATAGGATTAGAGTCGTTCCATTTCTCAATTTCCGAATAATAGTTTTGATCATATTCATTATCTCTGATTGTCACCTCATCGGTACGAAATTCAGTAACTCCTCTGTCGAAGAGAGGCTGGGAATATGCTTCTGTTAGCAATGCCCGATATTCTGATAGAGTATTTGGAATTACTTTTCCTATAGGTTGGATATCTAAAAAACTGTCACAGGAAGTTATTAATAGGCTTCCCAATAATGCAAAAGTAATATATAATTTCTTAGTCATGCTTATTCTTTTTTAGAAGTTTAGGCTTAAATTGAATGTCACTGATTTTGCAATGGGAGTTGCATACAGATTTCCCATTGATTCAGGGTCCAGATAATTCTTGTAGCTGGAACCGAATACAAATAAGTTACGTGCCTCTACAGCGACGGTTGCTCCGTTGATGTTTATTCTGTTTAGTAACTTTGAAGGAATCTGGTAAGCTAAACGTATATTTTGCAAACGTATATAATTTAACTTTTTGACCCAAATATCTAAGGAGTTGTAAATACGTGGTTGATCAAACAACAAACTATATTCTGCAGGATTAGAAGCAGCTGTCAATATGGCGGGGAATTTTCCGTTTTTGTTTTCAGGAGTCCATCTATCCAGAATATCCCGATTGGTATTGCGGCTCGCATCAAATTTTGTCAGACTGTAAGAAGGTGTTGTTTTTACATAAGCCCCAAAATTATAGGAGAAGTTCAAGTTCAATTCCCAACTCTTATAATTAAAGGTATTCATAAATCCTCCGGTATATGGAGCGTCGGATGTTCCTATATAGCTATAGAATTCTCTTTCTTCAAGAGTTGATACTTGAGGAGTATAGATTCCGATTCCCCATTCGTCTATTGCTACTTTATATAAATCTTCAAGAAACATGCTTTTTCCGTTCTTTGCCTTTACGCGAATACGTCCGGTTTCAGAATCAATGCCATCAGTCTTCAAAGCAAAAATAGCTCCGACAGGATAACCTTCAAGACTGGGAGTTTCTTGTGAATCCGGAGTATTAATTTTCAGTACTTTATTTTGGTTATATGCAAAATTGAATGTTGTGTACCATGAAAATTTTTTGGTGGTAATATTGCGTGTTTGCAGATTTATTTCTACTCCTTTATTCTCCATGCTGGCCCAATTAATCGTCATTGTTTCAAATCCGTTTTCTAACGGCAGAAGTTTTTTCCCAATCAGGTCCGTTCCTTTTCTATAGTAATAGTCTACACTTAAATTGATTGCCTGGTTTAATACGGAGAAATCTAATCCAAGGTTATATGAAGCAGTTTTTTCCCAACGTAATTTGCTGTTGGGAGCACCTTCTATTTGGATAGTTTGTTCTTTGTCATATCCGGGTAAGAGTCCTACATTGTCATAGGATCCTACTAGGAATGGTGAAGTAGTTTTATCGATATTTCCTTGCAGACCGTAAGAAAGACGAATTGCCAGGTTATCAATCCATCTGTATCGTTGTATAAAAGGTTCATTGGAGGCACGCCACATACCACTAATTGAATAAATTGGTAAATAGCGATATTTCTTATCTACTCCGAAAAGATCAGAGCCATCCATACGTACACTTCCCCCTATCGTATAGCGGCTCATGAATGAATATGAACCTGTAGTATAGAAGGACGCAAAAGCATTTTCTTGATAAGTTTTAGTATGTAGTTTATATTTCTCTGCATCCTTGTCATTTCTGATATTCAGTGGCTTTGTTGTCAATGTTTTGGGATCATAACCATATCCGGCTGTAAATTGAGTGTTATACCAGTTCTTTCTTATTTCAGAACCTGCCATTATTTGAATATCATGGATATCATTGAATGTATTTTTGTATTCTCCTTGTACTTTCCATGTAATTTGAGAAGTCGTAGCATTATTTACAGTATGCATTCCTCCTTTGGGAACAATGTATTGATTTTCGTCATAGCTACTATCTTCGCGTATGTTACGCATATTGAATGTATTTTCTCCTACATATTGTTCCTGAGAAGATTGATCCCATTGAATACCAACTTGAGAACTGAGTTTCCATTGATCGTTAAAACGTAGTTCTGTGTCGAAGATTGAATTGAATGAAGAAATGATTGTTTCATTATCTGTATTTTCTCGTTCTTCAAAGATATTAAATCCACGTTTTAAGTCAGGTTCATCTCCAGGGAGGATATCATAATCATATTGGTAGTTGTGCTCTGCATCATACGGATAAAAATAGGGATTGGCCGTACGAGAGTAGAATACAGGATTGGAATAACCATACTTATCAGATACAAAGTTTTGATTCTTTCGTCTGTTGGCGAAAATAGAGACACCAATTTTTAATATTTTGTTGATTTGATAAGAAGTCTTACTTGTCAGATTGAAACGTGTCATACTAACTCCCGGTACATTACCATTTTCTTTGGAGTAGCCTAATGAGTTGTAATACGTTGTTTTCTCTGTGCCTCCTGAAATACTTATATTGTATTCTTGTGTGAAAGCATCTCTAAATAATATATCATTCCAATCAGTCTGCATCGTTTTTAATTGATTGATAGCATTCTGAGCTTCGGGGGATAATCCCTCCCAACCATTTTGCAGATATTGATTCATTAAATTGTATTTATTCAAAATGGTTGCAACGCCACCTTTGTTGGGATATATGCTTTGATTGTTTTTTAATAATTGTAGTTCTAGATCTACTTTTTCTTGTGAATTTAACAAATTCAGACGGGAAGTGTCTAGATTAGGAGTATAAGTTAATTTCGTGTTGAAATTAATGATTGGTTTTCCTGTTCTTCCACGTTTGGTTGTAACTACGATGACACCATTAGCAGCACGTGCGCCATAAATTGCAGTAGCGGCAGCGTCTTTCAAGATAGTGATACTTTCTATGTCATTTGGACTTAATCCAGCAATAGATGATTGTTGCATATTGACGATATCATTATCTGTTGCATCATCTAATTTAGGAATATCTGTTCCTTCTAAGGGCATACCGTCTAATACCCATAACGGGTCCTGGGTTCCATTTAAAGAAGCCGTTCCCCGAATACGGATACGTGCCGGAGCTCCTGGTGCACCTGAAGTTGTTGTGACGGCTACGCCGGCGATTTGTCCGGTTAGTGCTTGGTCGATACTTTTATTCGCTCCGATCATGGCATCAGATAATTCTACCTTTGCAATAGCTGCCGTTAATTTTCGACGTTCTAATGTCTGGTATCCCGTTACTACCACATCCGCCAGAGCATGCGCCGAAGGTTGTAGTACAATACGGTAGTTTTTTTTATTTCTTTGCAATATAATCGCTTGTTCTTCGAACCCAATATAGCTGCAATGAATACGAGTCACTTTTTCCGGAACGGAAATAGAAAACTTACCGTCAATATCAGTGATAGTACCCAAAGAGGTTTGTGATACTCCGGCTTTTTTCAGATCATCGGCGTGAACATATACAGAAGCACCAATTAGAGGTTCATTGTCTTCACCAGAAATGACAACACCAGTTATCGTGTGGTTGGTAGCACTGGCAAAAACCAGTGCATTCACAAATAAGCATATAATAATGCACAAAAATTTGATTCTCATTAATTGTAAGATAGTTTAATTAACAGGTTTGTTTTACTTGATTCCCAAAGCGGTATTAATACGTAAAATCATATCTTCATAATGATAACGTGTAGCGGTATCGGAAGTCCCCAGACGATTTTGCAATAACTTCTTGATACGCAATAATTCACCACGTTTTACAGAAATGGCATCTGAAATGCGATTAAGTTGACTTCCGTAAAAATTGAGTACACGTGGAGCGCCCATGCGGTCTTCTTGACGAAGTGCACGTTGTTCGGCAGCATAGCAGCAACAGAAAGGAGTGGTATGGTCAAGCAAAAAATGTTCGTTGGCGATCTTCTTGTTGATTTTTACAGCTTCGGGCTCTGCGGCAGCGGTAAGTAATGCATCCAGAAAGTTTTTCTGCAAAGAGCGTTCCATAACGTTAGGGATACCTCCGCGTTCAGTAATACCGAAAATATTTTTGTGAAGTCCGTCCATTAGTTCAACTACCGTGAATGCTTTCTTACCGTTGACGGATTCATTCTCAATCATACGCATTAGGCGGGTATTGCCTAGTAAATCCCAAAGAATATAGGCTTGTGCATTCTTAAGGATTTGAGTGGGTGCATTTTCTTGCTTTCCGATCGGAGTGTTGCGGAGCAGATAAGTATATTGCCCGACTTCCGTATCAAATAACCATTTAGGATATGTCAGGACTTCATCCATTAGGAATTTCAGGGCTGCCTGTTGCTTTTCTTTTTCAACAAATGTGTAGGTTTTCACTCCGTCGCCTACTATGGTGTTTTCAATATAAATACCGCCGATATTGGCAAGTACATGATATAGATAATTGTTCCATTGGTTGATGACGGCATAGTAGAGGCGTGACGCTTCTTCATAAGTCTGTCCCTTTTCTCCGGTAGTAGTCCACTGAAGAATTTGCGGAACGATACGTTTCAAGTTAGCAATGCCAAGTTGTGACGAACGAACCGGGTCGTCTCCCAAATCTTCGTTCTGGGCACGCGGGTCTACGGCGTCACGTACATCTTGTGCCTCACTATATTTGTAAAGACGGTCTGTATGTTTACTCAAGAAATCGAAAAGAATATCCTTTTCTTCTTCCGGAGTATTCTTGCCATACCAGCGATATCCATATTCGATAGCAAACATATCATAAGGACCGATATGCGGGGACAGTACTTTTACACCGTCTCCCGGTTGGGCGATATAATTGAAACGCGCATAATCCATAATAGACGAAGCAGTCGAATTCATTCGGGAAGTGAATGCCGCAGAACGCAATGAGTCTGTTGGGAATGCCCATGAACCCATCATGTTGTGACGCAATCCTAGTGAGTGACCTACCTCATGGCAAGCAACAAAACGAATGGCATCCCCCATTAACGAATCAGGTAATTGTACGCTGCGAGCTTCCGGACAAACAGTTCCTGTCTGAACAGTAATCCATTCACGTACCATAGAAAGTACATTGTGCCACCACATGATATCTGCTTCCAGAATTTCTCCCGAACGAGGGTCGAGTAGGGAAGGTCCCATTGCGTTTTTCTTTTCTGATGCAGCATAAGTCAGTACCGAGTAATTGACGTCATCCATGTCTACATGCATACTGTCTGTGATTTCTTTAGCGATAATTGCATTTTTGAAACCGGCTTTTTCGAAAGCAGTCTGCCAGTCTTCTATTCCTTTCTTTATGTATGACCGCCATTGATAAGGAGTCGAATTATCGATGTAGAACACAATTGGCTTAATAGGTTCTACTGTCTGACCTTTTAGATATGCTTCCCGGTCTTTTGGTTTGGGTTCCATACGCCAACGGGTAATATATTGTTTCTTATCCGTTCCTTGTTGTGCGTCACTGAAACTTAATAACGGATTGGTGAAGTAGCCGACTTTCTGATTGTCGAAACGTCCTGTCATCGGTTTTTCCGGTAATAAAAGAATAGAGGAACTAACTTCCACCGTCACATATACGCTTGTCGTTCCTTCTGTCACTTTAGTGGTCAGCTCAGAAGTTGCTACAACGTTGTTAGGGAAAGATTTGATCGACAAAATACGTGATAAGTTCTTGATAGCGGAAGTCCCTAAATTAATGTTTGTAAAAACATTATTGATACTGGTTTCCGTACCATCGTAAATATCATTCACTTTAATCACCAATGCAGTGGAGTCCTGATTGATAGCTTCTATTTTGAAAGCGGCAATCAGTGGCGAGATAAAATTGTCCTTTACCGAACGGAAGATAGCGTCCGTTTGAGGAGCCAGTGGTAATGGGCGTTGTTGGCGAAACATCAGTTTGCCGGTTGCCTTGTCCCATTCCATACTAACCATTTGGTTCTCGTAGTTCACTCCGCGGTTCACTCCTGCGTCATTCAGTTCGGCAGGTACCCGTTGCAGTTTATTGACAATTAATAAATCACGTCCTAAAAGTGATGTAGGAATTTCAAAATAATAATCGTTCTTTTTTTGATGAACAGCAAACATTCCTTTGGTAATTTTGCTACCTTCCACAAGCTTTTCGTAGTCGCTTTTGGTTTTCTCCTCTTGCTCTGGTTTCTTCTTTCTCTTTTTAAACCAACTCTGATTTTCTGTAGCAGGGATAGTTGCAGATGTTGAGTGTGTTTCTCCACTCATCAATATACATGCAATGACCGCTGCCATTACCTTTACATACATTCTCATTGAGTCCTTTTATGTTTAATTATTATTAAAATCGGGCACAAAAGTACTAATATAAATAACATAATTGCTACAGATTTGCAATGAATATAATAATAAAAAGGATTATTAACTAGTATTTCCGCTTATCATTCCTTTCGGATATTTCGTAGTTTAGTGGGAATAGTGTACATTTGCGGGAGTAAAAAGTGAATGGAATGATGAGACGATATATCACCACTTTGATGTTGGCTTGCTGCATCGGAGGATATGGGCAAGAAAAGAAGCAAGCCACCTTTGTACCACCTTTTGACTTTCCTCTTACATTGAGCGGAAACTTCGGAGAAATCCGTTCTAATCACTTTCACGGCGGATTGGATTTTAAAACGGGAGGAGTAATCGGTAAACCTGTTCGTGCATTGGCAGAAGGCTATATTTCACGTATCCGTGTGACGAATGGTTCGGGCTATGTACTTGATGTCTGCTATCATAACGGTTATTCTACTATCAATCGTCATTTGAGCGGTTTTATTTCCCCTATTGCCGAAAGGGTGGAAAAACTGCAATATGAAAATGAAAACTGGGAAGTAGAGATTATCCCCGAACCGGATGAGTATCCAGTAAAAGCGGGACAACAAATAGCATGGAGTGGGAATACCGGCTATTCATTCGGACCGCATCTTCATTTGGATGTTTTTGAAACGGAGACGGGAGATTATGTAGATCCCATGCCTTTTTTCAAAACGAAAATAAAAGATACGCGTGCTCCGAAAGCGGACGGCATAATGTTTTTTCCTCAACTTGGTAAAGGAGTAGTGGATGGTAAGCAAGAAAATAAAATGATTCTTCCGAACACCGGACGTCCGGTGGAAGCATGGGGTGTGATAGGTACAGGCATCAAGGCGTATGACTATATGGATGGAGTGAGCAATCATTACGGAGTGTATTCTGTAGTGCTTACAGTAGATGAGAAAGAAGTATTCCGCAGTACTGTCGATCGTTTCTCACAAGAAGAAAACCGGATGATTAACTCTTGGACTTGCGGGCAATATATGAAATCCTTCATCGAGCCGGGAAATACATTACGTTTATTAAAGGCATCGAACACTAATCGTGGTTTGGTGACTATTGATGAAGAACGCGATTATCGCTTCTTGTATACTCTGAAGGACGTTTTTGGCAATACTTCTAAATATAGTTTCACGGTTAGGGGGCGAAAACAACCGCTTGAGCCATTGCAACATCGCGAAAAGTATTTCTTTGCGTGGGATAAGGTAAACTATCTGCAAGAGCCGGGTTTGAATCTGGTTGTTCCCAAAGGAATGTTATATGACGATGCCCCCCTTAATTATCAAGTAAAAGCTGATAGCGGTGCTGTTGCGTTTACATATCAGTTAAATGACAAACCGATTCCGCTTCATGCAAGCTGTGAATTGCGTATTGGCTTACGTAGAAAGCCTATAACTGATACTACAAAATATTATGTAGTCCGTGTCACCCCGAGAGGAGGAAAATATAGTGTCGGTGGAAAGTATGAAGACGGATACATGAAGGCATCTATTCGTGAATTGGGAACTTATACGGTTGCCATTGACACAATTCCGCCTGAAATTATTCCTGTTAATAAGAAGCAATGGGGAAGAACCGGAAAGATTATCTATCGTTTGAAGGACAAAGGAACAGGTATTGCATCCTACCGTGGAACGATTGACGGCGAATATGCACTTTTCGGACGACCGAATATTGTGAAATCGTATTGGGAATGTGTACTTGATCCGAAGCGTGTGAAGAAAGGTGGAAAACATATCGTTGAATTTACGGTAACTGATTATTGCGGAAATGAAACCGTATCCCGTGAAAGTTTTATCTGGTAAATTATTAAAAGAAAATCATATATGAAGAAAAGACTTATTTTTTGTGCTGCTCTATTCCTGGCGGCAGTGGCGGATACTTTCGCCTGTACTAATTTAATTGTCGGCAAGAATGCATCGACTGATGGTTCAACTATCGTTTCCTATTCTGCCGACTCGTATGGCCTGTTTGGAGAACTTTATCACTATCCTGCTGCTACATATCCTAAAGGAACCATGTTGAAAGTGTACGAATGGGATACCGGTAAATATTTGGGAGAAATCGAACAGGCACGCCAGACTTACAATGTAGTGGGTAATATGAATGAATATCAAGTTACTATTGGTGAGACAACTTTTGGCGGACGCCCTGAATTGGCTGATTCTACAGGAATTATCGACTATGGAAGTCTGATTTATATTGGTCTGCAACGTTCGCGTACAGCTCGCGAAGCGATTAAGGTGATGACTGATTTGGTACAGCAATACGGTTATTACAGTGAAGGGGAATCTTTTACCATTGCCGACCCGAATGAAATTTGGATTATGGAAATGATTGGTAAAGGTCCCGGTATTCGTGGAGCAGTATGGGTAGCTGTACGTGTGCCGGATGACTGTATCTCGGCTCACGCCAACCAATCACGCATTCATCAGTTCGATATGAACGACAAGGAGAATTGTATATACTCGCCGGATGTCGTATCTTTTGCCCGTGAGAAAGGCTATTTCAGTGGTGTGAATAAGGATTTCAGCTTTGCCAATGCGTATGCACCGTTGGATTTCGGAGCCCGTCGTTTCTGTGAAGCTCGTGTGTGGAGCTATTTCAATAAATTTACAGATAACGGTAGAGATTATCTTCCTTATATAGAAGGAAAGACTAATACCCCAATGCCTCTTTTTGTGAAGCCGAAGCATAAGCTTTCCGTGCAGGATGTAAAAGACATGATGCGTGACCATTATGAAGGTACGCCTCTCGATATTTCCAATGATTTCGGGGCAGGTCTTTACAAGACTCCCTATCGTCTTTCTCCTCTGAATTTCAAAGTAGGCGACCGGGAATATTTCAACGAACGTCCGATTTCCACTCAACAAAGCGGCTTTGTATTTGTGGCGCAGATGCGTGCCAATAAACCCGATCCGATAGGTGGTGTGCTTTGGTTTGGAGTAGATGATGCGAATATGGCGGTGTTCACACCTGTTTATTGCTGTGCAACTAAAGCTCCGGTATGTTACACACGTGTGGACGGAGCTGATTATATCACTTTCTCATGGAATTCGGCTTTCTGGATTTTCAATTGGGTGTCTAATATGGTTTATCCCCGTTACAGTTTGATGATTGATGATGTACGTGCAACTCAAAAAGAACTGGAAACGACTTTCAATAATGCTCAGGAGGGCATAGAAGAAATGGCTGCCAGACTTTTGGCTAAAGATAAGTCTGCTGCAGTTGAATTTTTGACGAATTATACCAATATGACGGCTCAGAGTACTTTCGATACTTGGAAACAATTAGGCACATTCCTGATTGTGAAGTATAACGACGGAGTAGTGAAACGAGTAAAGGACGGTAAGTTTGAACGTAATTCTATCGGACAGCCTGCCGGTGTTATTCGTCCGGGGTATCCGAAAGAATTTCTGGAAGAATATGTGAAGCAGACAGGAAAAAGATATGAAGTGCCGGAATAATAGTTGTTTTAGTTGTTATTAAATCATATATAATGTCCACATCATTTCTGCTTTGCGGGTGATGTGGATTTTTATTATGTTGATAATCAGTAATGTATTTGCCATGTATTTGTCCATTCCAAATATTTGGATTCTTTTCTGCTGCTGCCTATCTTTGCCTTATTCTATTTCAAACACCAACTACTATGCGAATCATCTTTATTATATATTACTTGCTTATCACATTACTCTTTGTTTCTTGCCAAGAGTCATCATCTGTTGAAGTAGAGAGGGAAAAGATAGCCTCTCTGTTACAGAAGGGTGACAGTTGCCGTCAGGTTGGTAATGAGGAAAATTCAATAGCCTTCTATTATCGTTCGTTGGAATTAGCTAAGCAAACGGGAGAACAATCGTTGGAAGCGGCTGCTAGTGATCGTCTCGGAATTGTTTATTTATATCGTGAACTTTATTATGATGCACTCGATTTATTTCGGCAAAGTGCGTCGATTTATGCATTGACGGGAGAAAATATCCAGTTGGCATTGGCATTGCGTAATATAGGGCGTACGAACTTGGTGTTGCATCATTCCGATAGCATAGCCTGTTATTATGAGCAGGCTATTGAGGTGGCTTCCCGCTTGGAAGATAAGAAGTTACTGCATACTATATCCAAAGAACTGGAAGCTATCTATTCAAAGGCGGGATTTTACGATTATTCACCTCGTCTGATGTTGAAGTGTTTGGATAGCGTATCTGATGACGATTTTTCCAATTTGCTTGCAGGGGAGTACTATATCGGTATGAATAATGCCGAAGAAGCGAGAATTTGGTTGAAGAAAGCTGTTCAGACGAGCGATATGTATATATGTTCGAGTGCATATCAGCTTTTATATGAAATTGAGAAGAGAACCAATCATCCGGACACTGCCGTTAAGTATGCCGAATATTATATCCAGTGTAAAGATTCGCTTGATAAACAGATTTCGGTTTCTTCGACGATTCGTGCTTTAGGACAGAATTATGAAAAAGAACGTCTTAAATGGGAGAATCAGCAATTGCAGAATGAGCAACTTCGAAAGCGTATGTATTATTTGATCATTCTGTCAATTTCATGTTGCTTGCTGGTAGTAGGGTTGGTTTTGTATTATCGGGAGAAGTGGAAGAAAGAGAAGGTATTGGCTGGTGTTATGAAGCGTTTACGTGACAATGAGCGTCAAATAGAGAATTACACAGCTGTAATAGAAAAGAATAGGCGTATTATCAGTGATTTGAAAGGAACCCAGCAGAAGAATGCGTTACTGTTACGTGAAGAAAAGAACAAATCTATAAATTATGAGAATCTGCAACATGAGAATTTGTTGTTGATGAAACAACTGCATATATTGCATTCCGATAGGGAAGGATTGTTACAGCAACTTCAAATGGGAACCAACTCATCTATTTCTTCACAACGGATTACCGCTTTCACACAACTTTGGCTATTGAAAAGTGAACCTTATTATGGAATCATAGAGACACAAGAAGAATGGAACCGATTGTTTGAACTCATTGACCTGTTTTATGGGAATATTTCCGCCAGACTGAATGGTTGTGAGTTATTGAGAGAGCATGACAGAAGAATCTGTTATTTGCTTCATGCCGGGCTTGACAATTCAGCTTTAGGGATATTATTCAATATAGATAATACTTCTGTGACTAAATCCAAGCAACGTATAAAGAAAAAACTGGGACTGGGCCCTAACGATGTGCTGGAAACATTTCTTAATGAGAATAAAAAATAGTATATAGATTGTTTCACTTTAAATATAAAACAGCCATGAAAAGACTATTATTTACCTTTTTAGCTTTATGCCTTGCCGTTGCCGGTTCGGCTCAGTCGGGGCAGATGACTTCCAAACTGCCGACTATTGATATCACTAAGGAATATCCGAAAAAGAAATTAGTATTGCAAGATATTGCAACTGCTGAATACATTCCGCTGGAAACATCGGATAAAGTGTTGCTGGACGGAGTGGCTACTCTGCATTGTTCATTTACCGAACACTATATAACAACGTATAATGCCAATGAAGGGCAAATCTTCGTATTCGACAGAAAAGGGAAAATATGCCATACATTTAATCATAAAGGAGGGAGTGGGGAAGAATACAACTATCCTTTGCAGTTACGCTTGGACGAAAAGGCTAAAGAGTTGTTTCTGCTTGACATATCTAATAAAATACAGGTCTATTCGATAGAGGGAAAATACAAGCGTTCTTTGTCTATCCCCAAAGATGTACGGATTGAAATTATGTACAATTGTGATGAGCAACATTTGTTGGGTTACGATAGTTATATGTTGGATAGAAAAGATAAACAGCCCAATAGTCGTCCCTATTTACTGATTTCGAAAAAGAACGGAGCTGTTTCCCGCCTTCCGGTAACTATCCACAAACGTGTGGGAAAACGCATTTATATTACTCAAGGGGGACAGACGGCTACCGTTTCAATGTCTCTCTATCCGTTAGCAAATAGCGGTTCGGAGTTTATCTTTGCAGATTTGGCAGGTGATACTGTTTATTCTTATTGTAATCATAAGTTGACCCCGTTGTTTGTACGTACTCCGAAAGCAGATGCTTCCGAGCCAAGACTCGTTATGCAATGTTATGCCAAGATTGGGAACTATCTGTTAATGTCGACTGCATTGAAAAAGTATGAACCGGGGAAAACTTCGTTTGATACCAAAGAATTTGTTTATGATACGGTTGAGAAGAAAGTATATGATTTGGAATTTGAGAATCAAGACTATTCGCCCGCCCGTTCAATGCGAATGGGAGGCGTATTATCGGCATTACCTGAAAAATGTGTTTTCGATTCGTGGGATACTGACCGTTTATTGGATATGTTGGAGAAAGGAAAGTTGACGGGAAACTTGAAGAAGGTGGCGGAGAAGATGACAGTAGATGATAATCCTTTACTCATATTGTACAAATTCAAATGAAACGTAGATGAAGATTATATGGTTCTTTTTCTCCTTGTGTCTGCTGGTAGGATGTAAACGTTCGGATGTGGCGGTATCGGTGGAACAAACGTTGCCGGTGATAGATTTGAATGCTGCTTATCCTGAAAAGAAACTGGATTTGGCAGAGGTGGCGAGTCCTGAATATATTCCTTTGTATACAGTCGGGGCGGATTCATTAGATAGATATAGTCTGACTTCAGCGAGTGTTTCGCCTCATTGGGTAGTAGCTTATAATTGGCAGCAGACAATTATGGTTTTTGAACGGGCAACTGGAAAACTTCGTTATCGTTTTAATCATCAGGGACAGCAAAAAGAACAATATTATTATATATTCTCGGTGTTTGTAGATGAAGAACGTGAAGAAATATATGTAGTCGGTTCAGTTTTCAAAATCCAGGTTTATAGCCTGTCCGGCAACTATAAGCGTACGTTGAATCTTCCCTATGATATGTCTTTCGAACAGGTGTTTGATTATGATAAAGATTCATTGATATTTAACGACGGAAGGGAAGATGTAGATAATCCTGTCCAAAAAGGAACTTATTATTATTTAATGTCGAAAACTGACGGAGGAATGCGTCCTTTGCCTTTTCATGTAAAGTATCGTATTACGAACCGCTTTCGCATCCGACTAAGGAATGGAGACAGGCAAGGGGTAATTTCCTGTATGTTTTCCGTAAAGCCATTGTTGAAGAATGGTGATGAAGTGATATTATCCGAATTTTCCAATGACACCGTTTTTTCTTATGGGAAAGAAGGAGCGAAACCTTTGTTGGTACGTACTCCGGCTCCCCGTTCTACTTTTCCTTTGAAGTTAATGTCAGTTTCAGCTTGTAGCAGGCGTTTTCTGTTTTTGGATGTGATAGAGAAAGTGTATAGACGGAATATCAAGAAGTTGGACGGAGACTCGTTTGTCTACGATTACCGCGAAAAGGAGATCTTTACTCCGGTGTTGGTCAATAGTGATTTTATCCCTGAACTGCCGGTTGAGATAGATAATATGAACGGAAGTTTTCCGAAATATGCCGGTGCGTCTTCTATTCATTCCCGGGAGTTTATGCAGTACTATCGGAGAGGAAATTTACAGGGGCGGGCATGTGAAGCGGCCTCTTGCTTGACAAGAGATGATATTTATGTTTTAGTGCTGTATCATTTTAACTGAATAGAGCCGGTAAATGTATTCTTACGGTTATTATTTTGAGGAAAAATGTAGGATTTATAAACTTATTATTTTACATTTGTGTGCTCAAGAAATAGATAGTAATAATTCATTAACCAATAAACAATAATCGAAATGGAAAATCAGGAACTTATTAAACAGGTCACTGAAAAAGCCGAAAAATGGTTGACCCCGGCATACGATGCTGAAACTCAGGCTGAAGTGAAGCGAATGTTGGAAAACGATGATAAAACCGAATTAATAGAAGCATTCTACAAAGACCTCGAATTTGGTACCGGTGGTTTACGCGGTATCATGGGCGTAGGTAGCAACCGTATGAACATCTATACGGTAGGTGCCGCTACACAAGGTCTTTCTAATTATTTGAAGAAGAACTTTAAAGATCTGCCGCAGATTTCTGTTGTGGTTGGTCACGACTGCCGTAACAACAGCCGTTTGTTTGCGGAGACCTCTGCCAATATTTTCTCTGCCAACGGTATCAAAGTATATCTGTTCGACGATATGCGTCCTACTCCCGAAATGTCTTTCGCTATCCGTCACCTCGGTTGCCAGAGCGGTATCATTCTGACTGCTTCTCACAACCCGAAGGAATATAATGGTTACAAAGCATACTGGGATGACGGTGCGCAAGTACTGGCTCCGCACGATAAAGGTATCATCGACGAAGTAAACGCTATTGCCTCTGCTGCTGATATCAAATTCCAAGGCAATCCGGATTTGATTCAGATTATCGGTGAAGATATAGACAAAGTTTATCTGGACATGGTGAAGACAGTTTCTATTGATCCGGAAGCAATCGCCCGCCACAAAGACATGAAGATTGTTTATACTCCGATTCACGGTACAGGTATGATGTTGATTCCGCGTGCTTTGAAGATGTGGGGATTTGAAAATGTGTTTACTGTTCCCGAACAGATGATTAAGGACGGTAACTTCCCGACTGTCATCTCTCCGAACCCGGAAAATGCCGAAGCTCTTTCTATGGCTGTGAATCTGGCTAAAGAAATTGATGCAGACCTCGTTATGGCTTCCGACCCGGATGCAGACCGTGTAGGTATCGCTTGTAAGGATGATAAAGGTGAATGGGTGCTGATTAACGGTAACCAGACTTGTATGATGTATCTTTACTATATTCTCACTCAATACAAACAACTGGGTAAGATTAAAGGTAATGAGTTCTGTGTGAAGACAATCGTAACTACGGAACTTATCAAGAAGATTGCTGATAAGAATAACATTGAAATGCTCGACTGCTACACCGGATTCAAATGGATTGCACGTGAAATCCGTCTGCGTGAAGGTAAGAAGAAATACATTGGAGGCGGTGAAGAGAGCTATGGTTTCCTTGCCGAAGACTTCGTTCGTGACAAAGACGCGGTATCAGCCTGCTGCTTGATTGCAGAAGTTGCTGCATGGGCAAAAGATAACGGTAAGTCATTGTATCAATTGTTGCTGGATATCTACGTAGAATACGGATTCTCTAAAGAATTTACTGTGAATGTAGTGAAACCGGGCAAGAGTGGTGCTGAAGAAATCAAAGCTATGATGGAAAACTTCCGTGCTAATCCTCCGAAAGAATTGGGTGGTTCGAAAGTGATTCTGAGTAAAGACTATAAGACTTTGAAACAAACAGACGATAAAGGTAATGTAACTGCTATTGATATGCCGGAACCGTCTAATGTCCTGCAATATTTCACAGAAGACGGCAGCAAAGTTTCTGTTCGTCCTTCAGGTACAGAACCGAAGATCAAATTCTATATGGAAGTACAAGGTGAAATGGGTTGCCGTAACTGTTATGCTTCTGCCGAGTCTGCTGCAATGGAAAAGATTGAAGCAGTGAAGAAGTCATTGGGTATCTGATCTTATTTCTTCTGATAGTTCAGAATAAATAATAAATAGCGCCTCCATAGTCTTTTCGAAGATTGTGGAGGCGCTTCTTTATATCTGTCCTGCATCTGTTTCCCACTATTCAAGCCGGTTTAGTACAGTTCTTTCATTTCCTTTGCATTCTTTAAGTCCCCTTTCTAATCATTCTTCCGGGAATCTTGTTGTATTGGCATCATCTCAATTTAAGCACGCAGGCTACGGATATACACACTTTTGTTGATGCTTTAGAGTGATACGCTAAGTTTCATTTTCGTAAGTTGTTCGTTTGTAGTTTGTGTGTATTTCGTGGCCTGCTTTTTGGTTTTATTCTTTTCTAACGGTTACTTTTTTTATTTGCTCCCTATCCAAGTCCATTTATGCCATATCGTCTCCAATGGTCCCTGTTTATGTCCGGACAGCCACCATTTACAGAACTGAACCTGTAAGATACAAAGAACAATACCTATAATCAAGCTTAGAGTATATCCGCAGTAAGGAGCCAGATAAAATCCGAATGGGAAATAGATAATGGCACCCAGAACAGATTGGGAAATATAGTTTGTCAGACTCATCTTGCCGTAAAAGCGGAGGCTGGAAACAGCTTTTTGAAACTTAGCTTTCTGATACAGTAGGATGAAGGAGGAAATCAATACGATAGTGAACGCGAATTTCTGCCACATATCAAAAGCGGTACCCACTGTCTGTTGAATCAGACTGTTGTCACTCTGCATGATTTGCTCTTTCAAAGAGTAAAGAGGTGCGAAGCTGATAGCAGCAATGATGAGCGCTTTTACCCAAAATTTCAAATGAGATTCGGTGGTGACGAATAACTGTTTGCGTCCGATGTACAAGCCGAATAGGAAAAGTCCGGCAGTTTGTAAGAAACGTCCGGCGCCGATAGCCCAAAACAAACTGGCTTTCTGTCCCAAGGTGACATTACCTATCAGGAATTCCCAGAAGTTCCCACCTTTGGTATAAGCTGCTACTTCAGCATACATCGCTCCGACATTTAAGTCGGGCAGGGTATAGGCAGGATTGAAAAGGCTCATAATGTAGTGGAACCATTCAATCGGTTGTAGTGAGAAGAAGATAGCAGTGATTAAAATAGCTTTGTCACTCCATTTGCGTACGATAAACAGTACGATGCCGACCACAACGAACAGAAGCAACACATCTCCTGCCGGAAAAAAGGCAGCATTGAGAGTAGCAAAGCCTGCAAGCAATACCATTCTCCATAAGAAACGGTAGCCGAAGTCTTTTCCTTTCAACTGCTGGTTGTGCGATTGGATATAGAAAGTGAATCCGAAAAGCAGGGCGAAGATTGCATAAGATTTTCCTGCAAACAATGAGAATGTTGCATTAAATACTCCGGCATCTAAAATGGTAAGCCATTCGGGAGAACTTTCCGGATAGACGGGGAAAATGAAATGCTCCAGGTTATGTACCAAGAGGATAGCCATTACGGCAAAACCTCTGAGAGCGTCTACTACTTCAATTCGTGGTGTTTTTGTTGATAATTCCATGGGGTTGATTTATGATTGTTTTTTTAGTGAATATTCGTTTTACCCATTTGTTGGCAGGCTTTTCAAAATAATAAAAAGAAAGCAGGCTGAGTATAATGGTGATGCAGAGAATGACGGGGACACTTATTGTCCATTGTATCTGCCAATGATAGTGGGCGGACATTCGCATATATGCATCTATGATAAACAAATGTATCAAGTAGAAACTATAACTGATTTCTCCGCCTATGATTAAGAACCGGTTGGATAGCAATCGGGATATGCCTCCCTGTTGTAAGGCGAATATAAGAATGATTAGCGAGACGGGTAACCAGTAATAACAAGAATAGCGATAGACTTTAGGAATGTCTGCGGCGCAGAGGAAGAACAGTAAAAATAAGGCAACAGCTCCTGCCTCTAATAAAGTTCCGGTGGAATAAGAAAGTTTTTTATTACATAATGACCGGTAGAACTGGTAAAGCAGGACACCTACGAAAAAGTCAGGCAGGCGGGTGAATGGATTTACATACCAGTATGCTTTGATTTGCTCCTCGTTGGTCAGATACATGCCTGCCAGCATAATTGGAAGACAGATGAGCAGTGTGATAAACAGGCTTCTTTTGGTATGCAAGAAAGGAACAATCAGAGGAAAGCAGAAATAAAACAACTGTTCGCATCCCAAACTCCACGAAGGACTGTTGAATGAAAAGAAGTAGTCGGCAGAGGGGAAGAACGGTTGTAGGAGAAAGGTGGAGGCGGCAAAGTGTTTTATCCAGTCTGCCGTGCCGCTATATTGAACGTATCCTCCTATGCATACGGCAATTAATAATGTCAGTAAATGCAAGGGATAAATGCGGGCGAGGCGTGCTACCCAAAATGTTCGTTTGGTAGCGGTCTTTTCCAATAACTTCTCCTGATAGTTGTAAGCAATAATAAAACCGCTGAGCACAAAAAAGAAACTGACTCCGACAAACCCTTCTTTAAAGAAATGAGCATCGAAACTTGAATCAATGACGTAGCAGTGCGCCCCAAATACCATTAGGGCAAAGAATATCCGTAAAGAAGTTAATGTGTTAATCACGATACTTATCAGTTTTTTTGTATTCGACTGCAAAAGTAGTGTTTTCTTATGAGATAAAAATTCACATAGATTAAAAAAGAACTTAGGATTCGGAACGCAGACGGCTAAGATGTTGGGGAGTCATGCCAAGAAAGGAAGCTATATACCCCAGTTGGGCACGGTGAATGACATCGGGTTGTTCACGTAAGAGTTGTTCGTAACGTTCCTTAGCCGGAAGATAGAGCCGGTTGATATGGTGCATATCCATATATAGCAGGCATTCCTGATGAATAACCCGTCCCCAGTTGGCAATCTCGATGTTGGTTTCATAAATCCGATTCAAATCTTCGATACGTATGGCATATAATTCGCAGTCCTCCAACAATTCTACATATTCGTATCCCGGTTCGTCGTGATACAAGTCTTTCATGGCAAAAGTGATATCACCTTCGCGTGAAAACCAGATCGTGATTTCTTCGCCGTCGTGTAAACAATAAGACCGGCAAAATCCTTTTTCGATAAAGTAGACGTGACGGTCTGCTACACCACCGCGTATCAGTAAGTGTTTTTTAGGAAGTTCCAGCTTTTCCATGTGACTGAAAAGAACCTCTAGAGAACTGTCCGATACCGGATAATATTGCCGGATACCTTTGATGATGTTTTCCATAGCCGATTATTTGTGAGAGCATTCCAGCCACCAGTCGATCATCTTTCGTGCGAGGCTCAGCTTTCGGGGAAGTTCCGGCAAGTTGTCCCGTGTGTAGAAGTCTCCGGAACTCAGTTCTTCCTCCTGCAACTTGATTTCCCCTCCGGCATAATCTGCAATGAAACCAACCATTAATCCGCTGGGATAAGGCCATGCTTGATTGCCGAAATAGGTGATGTTCGTCACATCCAGTCCCGTTTCCTCTTTCACTTCACGCGCTACGCACTCCTCTAATGTCTCGCCCGTCTCCAGGAACCCGGCTACGAGGCTGTTGAACGTTCCCTTGAAGTTACGGGCATGGACCAGGAGCAATGAATCTTCTTTTCTTACTAAGACGAGAATTGCAGTAGAAATAGAAGGATATACTTCCCGTCCGCATTTCGGGCAACGTTTCATGATGTCCTCTTTCTGTTCCATAGGAGTGCCGCAGGCAGAACAGAAACGACTGTTCCGGTCCCAGTGCAGAATCTCATGCGCTTTTCCTGCTGCCTGATAGTGAGATAGCGGGAGATAATCATAAGAGGCACGAAGTCCGGTCATTACATACTGTGCCGATTCTTCAAAAGGCGAGGAGAGGGAGAAAGACTTACAAGTCTTTCCCTCTAATGTTGTGATAGTATGTACCGTCGTTTTTTCTTTAATAGTGATAGGCGGAATTTCTCCATAAGGAAGAGCAAATGTGCCGTTCTCTTTCTTCTCAAGTAATAGCTGGTCTTTATAAAAGACGAACCACCATGATTGCGTTGTTTTATTCATTTTAATCTTCTTCTTTTGCTTCGCGCTGCGAAGGTATAAAAAACTGTATTGATATTTAATACTTTGTCTGATAAAATGTCTATGGATTAACTTAATACAATACGCTGTTCGATACCGATTTCTCGAATGAAATAATTATCGTGCGAAATGGCTATGACGGTACCTGTATAGTTTCTGATAGTCGCAGTGATGATGTCGATACTCTGTATATCCAGATTGTTGGTCGGCTCGTCCAAAATAAACATATCCGGTGTGTTGTTGCTGATCATCAGGCAGCAGAAAGCGAGCCGCATCTTCTCGCCGCCGCTTAATTTCCGGCAGGACTTGTCCCATTCGGAAGCGGGAAACAGGTAACGGTTTAGGATGATCTTTATTTCATGTTCCGGCAGATTGCGGTTGTTGAAAGCGTAAACCTGTTCAAGGACACTGTTCCGGTCGTCGATGATAGAATACTCCTGATTCAGATAGACATAAGAAAAATCTGCCCGTGTGAGTGTTCCTGTCTGTGGCTGAAGTTGTCCGGTGATGATTTTCAAGAGAGTAGTCTTTCCGCTGCCGTTGGTCCCTTCTATGCGGAGGCGGTCGCCACTCTTTAACTGAAAACTGACGGGAGTTTGCCAAAGCAGTTGTTCCGGCAGGTTATTTTCGGAAGGTTCGTTATCGCTTTGGCTATCGCTATCGTTCGGAGCAGAATGATAACCGAAGTTGATATCCTTTGCCGTAATTAACGTTTTTCCGGTGTGCAGGGAAGAACCGTTGAAATCTGTTTTAAGCGCAGCCGTTGGAGAGAGAGAACCCCGGAGTTGGTTACGTTCTTCTGTCAGTTTGTCGGCTTTCTCCTGATGCACGCTGTTAAGTTTGCCGGTACTTTTTTCTGATTTTCCCTGCAATGCATTTAGTACAATGCGTGGAACACCTCTTTTAATATTAGCTTTCTCACCGCGTACATTCTGTTTGTCTCTTCGTTCGGCTGTTTCACGGGCTACCTTGCGTGCTATCCGCAGTGCTTTTTCTTTTTCTTCGATACGCTGTTGTAAGGCTTCCCGCATCAGAGTTTTCTGTTCTTTGTAGAATTCGTAGTTTCCGCCATAATAAGTGAGTTGATGTTTCTCCAATTCACATATTTCGGGAAGAAGATTGAGCAGGGTACGGTCATGGCTCACGACCAACAACGTAGAGTGACATTTCTCTACCCAGTCATACAAACGTTGTCGGCCCGACGAATCAAGATGATTGGTCGGTTCGTCCATGAGTATGACAGAGGGATTATGAATATCCATACCTGCCAGAAAAACACGGGTCTTTTCTCCGCCGCTAAGCAAATGCATTGGGTAGGACAGGGGAAACTGCCCTAATCCCCATGAGTCAAGAGCGGCAATGGAACGTTCTTCGATATTCCAATCATCGTCCAACTGGTTAAAATTCTCCGTTGAGGCATCTCCTGCCAGGATAGCTTGCAGGGCTTGTTGCTTGCGGTCTATCCGCAAGGCTTGGGCAATGGTCAGCGAATCATATTGTCCGAAATGTTGGGGGATGTAATAAATGTCGTCTGGGCGGACAATAACGCCGGAAGACGGTGATAGTTGTCCGGCAATAATTTGCAGCAGGGTAGATTTCCCGCAGCCGTTATTACCGACTAATCCCAGTTTCTGTCCTTTACTAATGGCAAAGTTGAGGTCACTGAATAATACTTCTTTATCCGGGTGGATATAGCTGATTTGTTGAATACTTATAGGCATGGTTGTCTATTGGGGTTGAAGTGAAAGAAATAGTGAAAGATAATCACGGGGCAGGGGGCGACAAACACAATACCGGCTAAACAACACGGATTCCGTGATGCTTAACAACGAGGAAAAAGCATATAAGAAAAGTGATGTTTACTTAGAAGTGTAGTCTTACTTGGAAATTCTCATTGCGGTAAGTATATAGTTTAACTTGGGCGCAAAGATAGCACTTTTGGGGAAGAATCCTATTCTATTTCAGTAGAAAAGTTATTTCAGAGGCTCCATTTACTCAATTCAGACCTTCTGTTCTGCTGAATCAGAACCTTTGTCTGCCCTGTTTAGAGGCTCTGTTTCGGTAGTCCGGAACGTGAATGGAGAAGTTTTTTTGAGTTAACGACAAAGTTCTGAGCATTAGGGACTAAAGTTTCTTTCTATTGGTGGTAATCTATAAACGCAACTTGTATTTATAAAAATGAAGCTTTCATTTATAAAAACGCAGGTTGCATTTATAAAAACAAAAGCTTCGTTTATAGTTTATTGTTAGGGTCTGACAAGTTTAGTATTCGTCCGGGATAAGTTTGTGAGTAGGCAAGAGGAAGTTTATTGCTAATCAACTGGTTTATAGTCTATATCTTCTTTTATTTCTTTACCATTCTATTTCTTATATATCGAACAATTCATTCAAGCCTTCACTCATACTAGGATGCGTAAAGATGAAATCCCGCAGGAATGTATAATGTTGTCCTGTTTTCATCGCCATGGCAACGATATTGATTATTTCCGGGGCTTCGGCGCAAAACAGTGTACACCCCATGATCTTTCCGCTATGGTCGTTTACAATTGCTTTCAGCATGCCGTCTGTCTGTTTCAACGTGCGCGAACGTACCACAGAAGTAGCCGGCAAACGGGAAACCTTAAAAGAATATCCTCTTTTCAGTGCTTCTTCTTCGGTAAGTCCGATATGAGCCAACGGCGGGTCGATAAATACGGCATAAGGAACAGGGTCACGATCTCCGATGTCCCGTTTCTTGTCTCCGAAAAGCTGGTCGCGGATGATCCGGAAATCATCTAATGAGAGATAGGTAAACTGCGGTCCGCCTTTCACATCACCCATTGCCCAAACGTGAGGGACGGTTGTGCGTAACTGGTCATTCACCACGATAGCCCCGTGAGCATCCACCCCTATACCTGCTGCTTGCAGGTTCAACCCTTCAATCATAGGCTTTCGCCCGGTTGCGATAAGGATAGCGTCACCGTCTACAAAATAAGGAGTGCCGTCGGATACGTCCGAATAAGTCAGCGTCACACCGTCATTCGTATCATGGATAGACTGTGCACGGGCATTCAGATGAATCTCTATCCCTTTCTTTTCCAACACCTCTTTCACGCTGTTCGCTATATCCTGGTCGTTGCGGGGCATGAACCGGTTGCCTCCTTCGAGAAGGGTAACTTTGCTCCCGAACTCGGCATACATCGAAGCAAATTCCAGTCCGATATATCCTCCGCCCACGATAATCAGGTGTTGAGGCAGCACGTTCAAGTCCAAAAGAGTAGTGCTGGTATATACTTTCTGACTCTCCTTAATCCCGTCTATTGCCGGAATAATCGGTGTGGAACCCGTATTGATGAAGATTTCTTTCCCTTGCAGTTCGATATCCCCTTCCGGCAGCGCCACCTTGATGATATTAGCCGAAACGAAAGAACCTTCTCCCGTGTAGACCGTTACATTGGGACGTTTGCTTAACCTTTCATAATTATTGTTTCTTAAGAAAGACGTCAGTCTGTTTTTCCGGCCGATAGCCTGTTTGTATAAGTTCGCCTGTTTCGGATAATCATCGTGATAGAGCAAGGCGGCAATGCCGGCTTCGTGCACGAGCGTTTTCGTCGGGATACAGGCGATGTTGGGACACGTTCCTCCATACATCATGCTTGAACGTTCCACGACGGCAACTTGCCAGCCGCGGTTTGAAAGTTCGGCAGCAAGAGTCTTTCCTGCTTTGCCGAACCCTATAATGATTGCATCATATTGTTTCATAACTTCTTTCATTAACGATTAATATTCAACTATATAACAGTGAGATGAATTATTTGTTTTCGTCGTTTCGAGAAGTTAAGGAATTCAAAAGTAGTGAGGTTAGTCTTTTTTCAATGTTTTGAGTACACGTTGTGACGAGTCGGATAGAAGCACTACTGCACCTGCCAGTATGACGATATCTTTAATCACCAGCCGCCCTGCACCGGACAGTAACGGGAAACCGAATTCTCCGCTCCCTAGGTTGGGTACCCAGACCTCCGGCGTGGTGACGAGGAACGAAAGTGTACCGAGCGTCATGATGATAGCGAGCGAATCGCCCACCAGTCCCACTTTGGGGAAGAAGATGCCCAAGAACACCAGAATACCGATACTCATGATAAGCGCTCCCAGTCCGTAGGAGAAAGTATATGTGTTGTTCGCTTCGTGCCATGCACGGTTTTCGGGTACCAGAGCACCTTCCGGATTCTTGAAGTTTTTGTACTCCGGCGCTTCCTTTGCATAAAAGAAGCTCATGAACGGGCTGTTGGCTACAAACGGAACAATCCCGTCGGCTTCGTAGTGGAAATACTTCAGCCCGCCTATCCATACGAATACGACTAGAATGGCTACACGGATAAACTTGGTACCAAAATTTCTCAGACTTGATGTGAAGGTCAGTAATGCGATAAATTTTTCTTTCATATTGTTGTCGTTTATGAGTTTAACTTACACCGCAAAGGTCGCGCTTTCCTCATAACCTCCAAATGGCAATACTGCCGCATTACTTATCAATTCTTCCCAATCTGCTCATTTCTGAACTGCACGGCACTCTGTCCCGTCATGTTTTTGAAGAAACGGCTGAAAGAAGCCTGATCTTCAAACCCCAGAATATCGGCTATCTCTTTGGCACTTTTACTGCTGTACAGCAGCAGGCGTTTCGCTTCCGCTTCCACCCGTTCATGAATCACACGGAGTGGGGAAGGCAGTTTGCACGTAGAAAAGATATTCGACAGGGTTTTGGGTGATTTGTGCAACATATCGGCATAGTCCTGCACCTGTTTCTTAGTCTTGTAATACTCGTCCACCAGATTGTAGTATTGGCGGACAATCTCGAAGCCGGATTCCTTTTCCCGTGTAATGTCCAACCGGTGACGGGCTATCCGGGTACATTGGATGATAAACCTTTTAAGAAGGATGCGCAGCATTTCTTCCTGAAGGCTGTCCGAAACGGTGAATTCGTTTTCCATGGCTACGGTGATATCGTTCAGTTGCCGGCGTTCCTGCTCGTTGAGGGTGAAGCGGACAAGGTGGGACGAACCGTTGAAGAGGAAACCGCTGCACGACACCTCATGGTCATTGCCGTAGATGCAATAGAAATTACTGTTGAACAGTAAAGTTGTATATTCCCCGTCGATTGATTTGAACTCAAGATGTTGCAGGTGTGTCAGTGAAATCACATCATCCTGCGACATCAGCATTTCCTGGTGGTCGATTTCCACCGTGATACTTCCCTTGCGCACCCATATAAACTTGTAGAGTCCTTTTTCTTTTTGCAGTGTCTTCTCTGTCTGATAAGAATCCGTAAGCGCGAGTGTTCCTTTAAGTTTTGTGTGATATTGTTGCAGCATAATTAATCCTCCATAGCTGATGCGTCAAATGATAACGGCAGTAAGTCGCCTATACTTTTAATTTCGTAGATGCATTCTTTGCCGTAAAGCAGAATGCGGATCGGTTGCCCGTAGCGTTTCTCCGTTTCGAGAATCACCTGGCGGCAGGCACCGCAGGGAGGAATCGGATTATCAATAAAGTCTTTCTCCGTTCTGGCGGCGATAGCAAGTGTGATGACGGGCTGGTCGGGGTACCGGGAGTTGGCATAGAACAGTGTGGTACGTTCCGCGCAGAGTCCCGACGGATATGCGGCATTTTCCTGATTCGTGCCGGACACCACAGTTCCATCGCCCAGCAGTGCGGCTGCACCCACTGAGAAATGCGAATAAGGGACATAGCTGCGTGCGGTTGCTTCCTTGGCAGTGGTCACAAGAGCCCGGTCGGCCTCATTCAACTCATCATATTGATATACTTTAATAATTGCGGTAATTGTGAGGTCTCTCATATACGTTAGGGGATTGGTTTCTACAATTAATGTTACAAAGTTAGGAAAGAGATTGATAATCCCAATTATTTTTCAGATTTTTGTGCCTTATAATCCACATCTGAAATAAAATGGAGAACAAACTGTATAGACTGGTCTTTTTAACTATGGTTTTCTTCTTTGCAGTAGGAGCGCAGGCGCAACGAAGAAATTCCCGTTACGTAGAATATATAAATAAGTATAGTGATCTGGCTGTGGAGCAGATGAAGCTTCATAAGATTCCGGCTAGTATAACGCTGGCGCAGGGATTGTTGGAAAGCGGAGCCGGATATAGCCAGTTGGCACGCAAGAGCAACAACCATTTTGGTATCAAGTGCGGCGGCAGTTGGCGGGGGCGTAGTGTCCGCCATGATGACGATGCGCGTAATGAGTGTTTCCGTGCGTACAGTAATCCGCGTGATTCGTACGAAGACCACTCTGAGTTTCTGAGACGCGGAGCCCGCTATGCCTTTCTTTTCAAACTGGATATTACAGACTATAAAGGTTGGGCACGGGGATTGAAGAAAGCCGGATATGCCACCGACCCTTCTTATGCCAACCGTCTGATTACTATCATCGAAGATTATGACCTGTATAAGTACGACCGTAAGGGTGTCTACTCCGAACGTAAGCTAAGGAAAAACCCCTGGTTGATGAATCCGCATCAGATTTACATAGCCAATGATATCGCCTATGTTGTCGCCCGCCACGGAGATACTTTTCAGGATTTGGGCAAGGAATTGGGCATCAGTTGGAAGAAACTTGTGAAGTATAACGACTTGCATCGTGAATATACCTTAATGGAAGGAGACATCATCTATCTGAAATCCAAAAAGAAGAAAGCCTCCAAACCTCATACTGTATATGTGGTGAGGGACGGTGATTCCATGCATGGCATTTCCCAGAAATACGGTATCCGGCTCAAAAACCTGTATAAGATGAATCGTAAGGACGGTGATTATGTCCCCGAAGTGGGCGACCGCCTGCGTCTTCGTTAGGCAGCTTTGAACACGCTTTTTTTCCTTTTTGTAAAAGTTGGATAAAAGGAAAACTAAATGACTCATCCGGATGTTATTATTAGGATAAAACATGATTGGAGTATGAGTCTAAATATTGCAAAAGTTGACAAGAAGCGTGTCGTCATAGTAGGCGGTGGTTTCGGTGGCCTGAAGTTAGCTAATAAGCTGAAGAAATCAGGCTTTCAGGTGGTATTGATTGATAAGAATAATTATCATCAGTTTCCCCCGTTGATTTATCAGGTGGCTTCGGCGGGTATGGAACCTACTTCCATTTCGTTCCCTTTCCGTAAAATTTTCCAGCACCGGAAAGACTTTTATTTCCGAATGGCGGAAGTACGCGCCATTTTCCCGGAAAAGAACATGATACAGACTTCCATTGGGAAAGCCGAATACGATTACCTCGTCTTGGCGGCAGGCACTACCACCAACTTTTTCGGTAATAAGCATATCGAAGAAGAGGCCATGCCGATGAAGAACGTCTCCGAAGCCATGGGACTGCGGAATGCTCTTTTGGCTAATCTCGAACGGGCGCTGACCTGCTCAACCAAACAGGAACAACAGGAACTGCTGAATATCGTCATTGTAGGCGGAGGAGCCACAGGCGTAGAAGTGGCCGGTGTACTTTCGGAAATGAAGAAGTTTGTACTGCCGAACGATTATCCCGATATGCCGGCTAGCCTGATGCATGTCTATCTGGTGGAAGCCGGACCACGACTGCTTGCCGGAATGTCGGAGGATTCATCCGCTCATGCGGAAAAATTCCTTCGTGAAATGGGAGTGAACATATTGCTGAACAAGCGTGTGGTCGACTATCGCGATCATAAGGTAATGCTAGAAGACGGTAGCGAGATTGCCACCCGTACCTTTATTTGGGTGAGTGGCGTGACTGGTGTTACTTTCGGAAACATGGATGCTTCGTTGATAGGGCGTGGCGGACGTATTAAAGTCGATGAATTTAACCGGGTGGAGGGAATGAAGAACGTCTTTGCCATTGGTGACCAATGTGTGCAGTTTTCTGATAAAGACTACCCCAACGGACATCCTCAACTGGCACAAGTCGCTATCCAGCAGGGTGAACTCCTGGCAAAGAATCTGATGCGTCTTGAAAAAGGAGAGGAGATGAAACCTTTCCATTACCGGAATCTCGGCTCAATGGCAACTGTCGGTCGTAACCGTGCCGTGGCGGAATTTAGTAAGATAAAGACGCAAGGTTGGTTTGCCTGGGTGTTGTGGCTGGTAGTTCATTTGCGTTCTATTCTTGGCGTGCGCAACAAGGTGGTGGTACTACTTAACTGGATATGGAACTATTTCACTTACGACCAGTCCATGCGTATGATTGTCTATGCCCGGAAAGCAAAGGAGATTCGTGACAGGGAGGTCGTTGAAGCGACTACCCACTTAGGAAAAGACCTGATGCACGAACCGCAACAAAGCGGACAGGAAAAAGCATAATGTCGTCTTATGCGGCACACCGTTCTGTTTCTGAACGGTAAATTCGTACAGGGTGTTCGATTTCGGACACCCTTTCTTTTGGGCTACATTCTCTATTTCAGTAGTTTATGATTCTGGCACGGATTTGGTATATATAAGTTCCGAATGAATATAATACATGATAAAATCATAAACAATCAGATATGGACAGAGAAATTCCTAAGGAAGTTCGTCAGAAAGAACGTAATAAGAAAATCATTCGTTATTCGGCCATAGGAGTGGCAGGAGTTATTGTTGTCAGTGTACTCATCTCTTTGATGAGAGTGGGAGTAGAAGAAAAAGATCTTGTTTTCTCTACAGTCGACAAAGGAGTGATCGAAGTCAGTGTCAGCGCGTCGGGAAAGGTGGTTCCTGCTTTTGAAGAGATAATCAATTCGCCTATTAACTCCCGTATCCTTGAAATCTATAAAAAAGGAGGCGATAGCGTGGAGATAGGCACTCCGATTTTGAAACTCGATCTTCAAAGTACGGAAACACAATACCAGAAACTGTTGGATGAAGAACAAATGCGTCGTTATAAACTTGACCAGCTTCGTGTCAACAGCCAGACCAAACTTTCCGATATGGCGATGCAGATCAAGGTTTCAGCCATGAAACTTAGCCGGATGAAGGTGGAACTGCGGAACGAACATTATCTGGACAGTCTCGGGGCAGGAACAACGGATAAAGTCCGTCAGGCGGAACTAAGCTATAATGTTGCCCAGCTCGAATACGAACAACTTCAACAGCAGTTTAAAAATGAACAGGAAGTGGCCGCCGCAGAGTTGAAGGTGCAGGAACTTGATTTCAATATCTTCCGTAAGAGTCTGGCGGAGATGAAGCGTACGTTTGAGGATGCGCAAATACGTTCTCCCCGAAAAGCTATCCTTACCTTTATTAATAATCAGATTGGTGCACAGATTTCGCAGGGCGAACAAGTGGCAGTCATCTCCGATTTGAGTCATTTCAAAGTGGAAGGCGAGATTGCCGATACGTACGGCGACCGTGTGTCGGCAGGGGGAAAAGCGATTGTGAAAATCGGCAGTGATAAATTGGAAGGAACTGTCAGCAGTGTGACACCGCTTTCCAAGAATGGGGTGATCTCTTTCAGCGTACAGTTGAAGGAGGATAACCACCGCCGTCTGCGTTCCGGATTGAAGACGGATGTCTATGTGATGAATGCCGTGAAAGAAGATGTGATGCGTATTGCCAATGGCTCTTTCTATGTGGGACGCGGTGAATATGAACTGTTTGTCTGCGATTCGGATAGCGAACTGGTCAAACGTAAAGTACAGTTGGGCGATTCCAACTTTGAATATGTAGAAGTGCTGAGCGGGTTGAGACCGGGCGACAGGGTAGTGGTGAGCGATATGAACTCCTATAAAAACAAGAATAAACTGAAACTAAAATAAGGTAGAAGATATGGTTGTCAGGGTATATTTGAAACAAGCGTGGAACTTAATGAAGCAGAATCCGCTTTTCAGCACGCTCTATATTGTAGGAACAGGGATTTCTATCGTTATGACAATGGTAATAGCTATTGTGTATTATGTGCGGTTGGCTCCTGTTTATCCGGAGACGAACAGGATGCGTACATTGGTGGTGAAATCCGCTAAAATGACAAACGATGAGAGTACTCATTCTGCCAATATCAGTTATGCAATGTTGAAAGACTGGTTCTACTCGTTGGAAAGTGCGGAAGTAAGTACCGGAGTGTCTGGTACAAGTTATGCCCGGGTGACAAACGACAAAGAAGAAATTCCGACTTATGCAAGGTATACGGACGAGAACTTTTTCCGTGTCTTTCCTTTGGTCTTTCTGGAGGGGAAGCCATTTACTGAGGCCGATCGTCGTAGCGGTATTCATAATGTAGTACTGACAGATAGTTATGCACAGCAGCTTTTCGGAACAACTAAGGGAGTGGTCGGTAAAAACTTCTTAATGGATTATACCAATGTAAAAGTGGTGGGTGTTGTGAAAAGTGGCAGTTTTCTTACACCGGACTCGTATGCCCAAGTTTATCTTCCTTATAGTTGTCGCGATGGCTATGATGATGAAGGAAGCCATTGGGCGTTGGGAGGTTATCGTGTCTACATTTTGATGAAGGAATCGAAAAGTGTCACAGATGTACAAGATGAAGTACTGGAACTTGTCCGTAAATTTAATGTATCGGATATGGGTGACGGGTGGAAGCTGGATTTAGTGGGACAACCCGAACTTTATTGGCATAGCACTTTCCGCCTCAGGAATAATGTCGATGTCGACTGGGGCAGGGGGATATGGATGTTTGTAGGTATCTTTATGGTATTACTTTTTGTTCCCGCTTTCAATTTGAGCGGCATGATTTCTGCCCGTATGGAACGCCAGTTACCGGATTTGGGTATACGTAAGGCGTTTGGTGCTTCCCGCAGGCGGTTATTGGTACAGATTATCTGGGAAAATCTACTCCTTACAGGCTTGGGAACTCTTCTCGGATTGGTAATAGCTTGGATTGTACTTGCTTTGTCGGGATATGAGATATTCAGTTTATTCGAAGTCTTTCCTAAGTTTCCTCCTAAAGGAGTGAATTTGGGAATGGGAATTGATATGTTTTTTGCTCCGTTAATCTTTGTGGCAGCGGCTCTGTTCTGTTTATTACTGAATCTGATATCAGCGTTAATACCCGCATGGAATGCATTACGCCATCCGATAGTTGAATCTTTGAATGAGCAGAAATAGGGTTATCACCTTATATATAATAGAATTAGATCATTATGTTGAAACTGATACTGAAAAATCTTTGGGCACGGCGAGTCCGGAATGCGTGGTTGCTTGCCGAACTGATACTGGTCACTGTTCTGACCTGGTATATCACTGATCCTCTCTTTGTGTTAAGTTATAATCAGACGTTGCCTTTAGGATACGAACCGGACGGGTTGCTGATTGCTCCTATCCGCAGTTTGCCTTCCACTGCTCCTGATTATAATAAGGAAGAAGCGGATTCTCTTCATACAATGGAAAATATGCATCGTATGTTACGTAAGTTGCGTGATTATCCCGGTGTACAGAATGCTGCTCCTTTGGTGACTTTTGCTTTTCCGGGTTCGAGAGGGAGTTCGTATAATACTTATGCATACGATACATTGGCAATACCGGCGTCCATATCCTACTTTATACCCCATACCGGATTCTTTGAGACTTTTGGTTTCAAAACCTTTGAAGGAAAGACATTGGGAGAATTGGACAATATGGATTATCAGAGAAATGATCTTGTTGTATCTGCTGATTTGTTGCAGATCCTTCCGAAGGTCGGCCGATTGACCGGAAAACGACTGTTTTATAATAGCGATGACGATGAGAAGGATACAACTTTCTTCTCAATAAAAGGAGTCGTGGAGAAAGTGCGTTCCCGTAATTATGAACAAGGTATGTATTCTTTCTTTGAACCGCAATTGAATGTTCGTTCGAAAGACGTATGGAACGGGGGATCTTTTTTGATTCGTCTGCAACCGGATGTGTCCGAGCAACGTTTTCTGCATGACTTCCGTACTTGGGCATACAGTAATCTGAAAGCCGGTAATCTTTATATACGGGAGGTCTCTACTTACAAGGAACAATTGGATTACTTGGAATATGGCTCCGGTGTTACCAATAAATACCGGATGAATATAATATTAGCGGTTTTCTTTCTTATTAATCTGGCGTTAGGAGTCACCGGTGCTTTCTGGCTCCAAACCCGTAGCCGCCGTGAAGAAGTGGGAATTATGTTGAGCTATGGGGCAGCACCGGGTAATATATGCAGGCTATTAATGGGAGAAGCTGCTATATTGGCTTCGTTTGCCTGGTTGGTGGGGTGTCTGATTTATTTGCAGTATGGACTGGCAGAAGGCAACTGGTATGAACAGGGCTATGTCGTGCCTTCACTTTGGATTAACAATTTCTGGCTGCATTATATAGTAGTGTCACTTATAGTTTATATCATTATTATCGTTGTGGTGTTGCTCGGAGTCTTTATTCCGGCTTACAAGATAAGCAGGATTCCTCCCACCGAAGCCTTGCGTGATGAATAAATGATGAAAGATACGACCGGAAAAAGAGAAAGACAGATTATAATAATAACGATTTTAATACTTACGACTGTGATTAAATTAGTTGGCATTAATAAGATTTATCGCACCAATGAGATTGAAACGGTAGCGTTGGAGGATGTAAACCTTACAGTGAATAAAGGAGAGTTCCTGAGCATTATGGGGCCGTCAGGTTGTGGTAAATCCACTTTATTGAACATTATGGGGCTATTGGATACACCAACCGGTGGAAGTATAGAAGTAGCCGGAACAAGAATTGAAAGCATGAAAGATAAGGAACTTGCCGCTTTCCGTAATAAGAAACTGGGATTTGTGTTTCAGTCCTTCCACCTGATAAATTCGCTCAATGTGCTGGATAATGTTGAGTTGCCTTTACTTTATCGTCGTATGAGTAGCAGTGAACGCAAGCGGTTGGCACAGGACGTTTTGGCAAAGGTGGGGTTAAGTCACCGGATGCGTCATTTCCCGTCTCAGCTCTCCGGTGGTCAGTGCCAGCGTGTTGCTGTTGCCCGTGCGATTATCGGCAATCCGGAGATTATCCTTGCTGACGAGCCGACCGGTAACCTGGACTCCAGAATGGGAGCGGAAGTTATGGAACTGCTTCACCGGTTGAATAAGGAAGACGGACGGACCATTGTTATGGTGACGCATAATGAAGAACAGGCAAAACAGACTTCGCGGACAGTTCGTTTCTTTGACGGGCATCAAGTGCAGTAAAAAGTTAAGGCTATTTGCATTGTTTTCAATATAATAACTTATCTTTGTGCGAATAATATTGAAAGAGGTGCAGATCTTTTGCTTATGAAACAACGATATTTCTGTGTGTTTGTAGTTCTGTTTATTGCCGTTCTTTGTCAAGCGGCAGCATCGGAGCGTACATACAATGTGCTTTTTATCCAATCGTATACTTCGCAGACTCCTTGGCATCGCGATTTGAACCAAGGTTTGGTGAAAGGCTTTAAAGATAATGGATTGAAAGTGAATATAACGACTGAATATCTGGATGCGGATTTTTGGGCATTCAGATCTGAGAAAGTCATTATGCGTCGTTTCTGTGAGCGTGCCCGTGACAGGGAGACCGATTTGATTGTGACATCCAGTGATGAGGCTTTCTATACGCTCTTTGCGTGTGGAGACTCGTTGCCCTTGCAAATACCGGTTGTATTTTTTGGTATTAAGTATCCGGATGAGAAGCTGTTTGCCGCTCATCCCAATGTCTGCGGATATACGGTCAATCCTGATTTTGATATTATTTTGCGGGAGGCACAGCGACTGTTTCCCAAACGCAAAGAGGTTATTTGTGTGATTGATAATAGTTTTCTGAGTAACAAGGGACTGGAGGATTTTCAGGAGGAATGGGAAGTCTTTCAGAAAGATAATCCCGATTATGACATGAAGATATATAACACACAAAATCAGACAACCAGCCATATTATTTCTGCTATTTGCTATCCGCGTAATAGTTACGGACGTGTGGTAATTGCTCCCAAATGGTCTCCTTTTCTTTCTTTTGTAGGCAAAAACTCGAAAGCCCCTGTTTTTGCTACACAGAATGTTGGTTTGACCAACGGAGTGTTCGGTGCTTATGATTGCGATGCCTATACTTCGGCAATGCAGGCCGCACAGAGAGCTTCTTCCGTATTAAAAGGAACATCTCCCAAAGACGTCGGGGTTACTGAGATTCCGCAAGGGTTTATATATGACTACAAGCAACTGGAATTTTTTCATGTCAATCCTGACAAGATAGGCTCGAAAGGAACTGTTGTCAATGAACCCTATTGGGAGAAATATAAACTCTTGTTTATTCTTCTTTATCCGTCTATTTTGGCATTATTGATTGCGTCTATCGTATGGTTAATGCGTGTTAATCGTCGTGAGGCCAAACGGAGGGTACAGGCGCAGACCCGTTTGTTGGTACAGAATAAAATGGTGGAACAACGCAATGAGTTTGACAATGTCTTCCATTCCATTCGCGACGGTGTCATTACATATGATACCGATTTACATATCCATTTCACCAACCGTTCCCTGTTGCAAATGCTACATTTGCCGTTCGATATAGGCGGACGTGTGTATGAAGGAATGATGGCGGGAAGCATTTTCAAAATTTATCATAATGGTCAGGATATCCTCCATAAAATGTTGAAGGAAGTAGCAAAGACCGGAAAGAGTGTTATGATACCGCAAGGTGCCTTTATGAAAGAAGTACATAGTGACAAATATTTCCCCGTATCGGGAGAAATCGTGCCTATCTTTTCAAGGGAAGAAATTACCGGTATGGCTCTTTCTGCACGTAATATATCGGATGAAGAGATGCAGAAGCGTTTCTTCGACATGGCAGTGGACGAGAGCGCTATTTATCCGTGGCAGTTTGATATGGAAACAAATTGCTTTATTTTTCCGCAAGGCTTTCTGGTGAGGCTCGGTTATGATGAAGCTGTTACTACCATTTCTCGCGAAGAAATGGATCGTACGATTCATCCGGATGATATAAAAGAAATACGTGTTCTTTTTGACAAGGCCTTGTCGGGTGAAGAAGAAAGCACACGTTTGAACTTCCGCCAGCGTAATGTGAAAGGCGAATATGAGTGGTGGGAATACCGTTCTTCTATTGTTACCGGCTTGACGCAGGATTCTCTCTATAATATATTAGGTGTATGTCAGAGTATCCAGCGGTATAAGACTGCTGAGCAAGAGATGCGGGAGGCACGTGATAAGGCGCTTCAGGCGGATAAATTGAAGTCGGCCTTCCTTGCCAATATGAGCCACGAAATCCGCACTCCGCTGAATGCTATCGTCGGTTTCTCCGATTTGTTGAGTGATACGAGTAACTTTACCGAAGAAGAGGTGACGCAGTTTATTGCCACAATCAACAAGAACTGCGGATTGTTACTGGCTTTGATTAACGATATTCTCGATTTGTCGCGCATCGAATCGGGAACAATGGAATTTATGTTTGCGGAACATAACCTGCCTTTATTGCTCAAAACTGTCCATGATTCGCAGCGCCTGAATATGCCTGCGGGCGTAGAACTGGTACTGCGTATGCCTGCGGGCGACAAGAAATATCTTACGACAGATAATGTCCGCCTGCAACAGGTAGTCAATAACCTTATTAATAACGCTGCCAAGTTCACCGGTAGCGGCTTTATCACTTTCGGTTATGAAGAAGATAAAGAACCGGGTTATACCCGGATTTTCGTAGAAGATACGGGAGTCGGCATTTCGGAAGAAGGTATCCGCCATATCTTCGAGCGGTTCTATAAGGTCGATAACTTTACGCAGGGGGCAGGTTTGGGATTGAGTATTTGCCAGACTATTGTCGAACGTCTGAAAGGAACTATCAGTGTCACTTCCGAAGTAGGCAAAGGCACCCGCTTTACGGTACGTCTTCCTAACTACTGCGAATAGACCCCGTACCTGCTACAAACAATACTAAAACGGCTGCATACATAATCGAACGTTCATTTTTGAGCATAGTGTCCGAAAATGAACACTGTTCTTATTCTTTAATTGATTGAAAATAAATACCTTATTCTTTTGGCACATCGTTTGAACCTCCTTAGGTGAAAAATATAGTGCGTAATGAAAAAGAAAAGTATATTGTTTGCTCTTGCTGCTGTTTGCCTGCCTGTGGTATTATCGGCACAGCAGGAAAGGAAGATAACCTTGAATGAAGCTATTGCTATGGCACGCGTGCAATCCGTAGATGCCGCCGTTGCCCTGAATGAATTGAAAACTGCCTATTGGGAATATCGTACTTTCCGTGCCGATCTTTTGCCGGAAGTCAACCTGACCGGTACATTGCCTAATTACAACAAGTCTTATGGCTCCTATCAGAATGCAGACGGTTCATACAGCTTTGTCCGTAACAGTGCTTTGGGACTTTCCGGCGACCTTTCCATTGACCAGAACATCTGGCTTACCGGCGGTAAACTTTCATTGGTGTCTTCGCTCGACTATATGAAGCAGTTGGGCTCCGGAGGCGACCGTCACTTCATGTCTGTTCCCATTACGCTGAAACTCACGCAACCGATTCTTGGCGTAAACAACGTGAAATGGAACAGGCGCATTGAACCGGTACGTTATGCGGAAGCAAAAGCTGCTTTTATCACCGCTACCGAAGAAGTAACCATGCGGGCAATCACCTATTATTTTAATCTCCTGCTGGCCGAAGAAAACTTGGGGACAGCCAAGCAAAACCTCTCCAATGCCGACCACCTCTACAAAGTAGCACTTGCTAAACGTGAAATGGGGCAGATCTCCGAAAACGAACTCTTGCAACTGAAACTTTCCGCCTTGAATGCAAAAGCTTCTTTGACGGAGGCCGAAAGTGACCTCAATGCCAAGATGTTCCAGCTTCGTGCCTTTTTGGGAGTGGGAGAGGATGAAAATCTGCGTCCCGTCATTCCCGAAACTGTGGACGGAACGAAAATGGAATACAATCAAGTGTTGAGCAAAGCTTTGGAACGTAACTCATTTGCTCAGAACATTCGTCGCCGACAGTTGGAAGCTGATTATGAAGTGGCCACGGCACGCGGTAACCTGCGTAGCATCGATCTGTTTGCAAGTGTGGGGTATACCGGAGAGAATCGTGATTTCCCTGCTGTTTACAAGAATTTGCAGGATAACCAAATTGTGCAGGTCGGCGTTAAGATTCCTATTCTGGACTGGGGAAAACGCCGGGGTAAAGTTCGGGTTGCCAAGAGCAACCGTGAAGTGGTGCTTTCCAGAATCCGTCAGGAACAGATAAACTTCAATCAGAACATTTTCCTGTTAGTGGAGAATTTCAATAATCAGGCGCAGCAGTTAGCTATTGCAAAGGAAGCTGATCTCATAGCGCAGCAACGTTACAAGACCAGTATTGAAACCTTTCTGATTGGCAAGATTAATACGCTGGACCTGAACGACGCTCAAAGTTCCAAAGATGCGGCGCGTCAGAAGCACATTTCCGAGCTCTATTATTATTGGTATTATTTTTATCAGATTCGTAGCCTGACGCTTTGGGATTTCCGTACCAATACCGAACTGGAAGCCGATTTTGATGAAATTGTGCGACAATAAAAAAGGAAAGGTCCATAAAGACAGTATTTTTTTGTAGATTTGCATCATCACAGTAATAGAAAAGGAAGCTCTGATAGAATATAGAATAAGGAATACGAACTATGATTCTGATAATTGACGATGATAGCGCGGTACGTTCTTCGCTTAGTTTTATGTTGAAGCGTGCGGGATACGAAGCACAGGTAGTTCCCGGTCCCCGGGAAGCTATCGAGGTAGTGCGTACGGTAGCTCCGGATTTGATACTTATGGATATGAACTTCACTCTCTCAACGACAGGTGAAGAAGGTTTGACTCTGCTCAAACAAGTGAAAGTGTTCCGTCCCGACACTCCGGTGATACTGATGACCGCTTGGGGGAGTATCCAACTTGCCGTGCAGGGAATGCAGGCAGGAGCTTTTGACTTTATTCCCAAACCGTGGAACAACGCTGCCCTGCTGCAACGTATCGAGACGGCCTTGGAACTTTCCACTGCTCCTAAAGAAACAACGCAGGAACAGAACGACGCATTCAATCGTAATCATATCATCGGTCGTAGCCAAGGCTTGACGGACGTATTGAATACCATTGCCCGCATTGCAAAGACCAACGCCTCCGTATTAATAACAGGCGAAAGCGGTACAGGTAAGGAACTGATAGCCGAAGCGATCCATATTAACAGCCAGCGTGCTAAGCATCCTTTTGTAAAAGTAAACCTCGGAGGAATTTCCCAAAGCCTGTTTGAAAGTGAAATGTTCGGGCACAAGAAAGGAGCTTTTACCGACGCTTCCGCCGACCGTACCGGACGTTTCGAAATGGCAGACAAGGGAACGATCTTCCTTGATGAAATAGGCGACCTCGACCTTTCCTGTCAGGTGAAGCTTCTGCGTGTATTGCAGGATCAGACCTTCGAAGTGCTCGGCGACAGTCGTCCCCGCAAAACGGACATCCGTGTAGTTTCCGCCACCAATGCCGATTTGCGCAAAATGGTGAATGAACGTACTTTCCGTGAAGACTTGTTCTATCGTATCAATCTGATAACCGTTAAACTACCCGCTTTGCGCGAACGCCGTGAGGACATCCCTTTGCTGGTGCGTCACTTCGCTGACCGTCAGGCAGAGACGAACGGATTGCCTCGCACGGAATTTTCCGCCGATGCCATGCAATTTTTGAGCCGCCTGCCTTATCCGGGAAATATCCGCGAATTGAAGAACTTGGTGGAACGTACGATACTTGTCAGTGGCAAGCCTACTCTCGACGCATCCGATTTCGACGCCCAGTATATCCGCCATAACGATCAGAAAGCAGCCGAAAGTACTTCTTTTATCGGCATGACTTTGGACGAAATAGAGCGTCAGACCATACTTCAGGCTTTAGAACGGCATAAAGGTAACCTGAGTCAGGTAGCTATGGCATTAGGTATCAGTCGTGCCGCCCTTTACCGGAGGCTTGAAAAGCATAATATAAATTATACGTTATAATAGCTTGTATATTGTAGCTCTGTCCGATGATACAGACTGATAATTACCAGTGAGTCATATAACTTAAAACTATTTGTCCGTGCGAATCAAAGGCTTCTTTTACATATTCGTCATCTTGTTGCTGATTTTGGGAATTGGCTTGCTTTGCCTTTCCGGCCAGTTACGTCCGGCTTTCTTTTATGTAGGAGAGGGGCTGATCCTGTTCATCTTGGTCTATCTGGTTTTCTTTTATCGTAAGATAGTGAAACCTTTGAACACGATTGGAAGCGGTATGGAATTGTTACGCGAGCAGGATTTCAGTAGTCGACTGAGCCGGGTGGGGCAGTACGAAGCCGACCGTATCGTGAATATCTTCAACCGCATGATGGAACAACTCAAGAACGAACGCCTCCGTCTGCGCGAACAGAATCATTTTCTCGATTTGATGATTAAGGCTTCTCCTATGGGAGTTATCATCACCTCCCTTGACGACGAACTTTCGGAACTTAACCCTATGGCGTTGAAAATGCTCGGTGTCCGCTTCGAAGATGTTCAGGGGAAAAAGATGAAAGACGTTGACTCCCCGTTAGCCGGGGAACTTGCCAGTCTGCCGAGAGGTGAGACAGTAACCGTCCGCCTGAATGACTCGAACATTTACCGATGCACCCATTCCTCCTTTATCGACCGTGGATTCCAACATCCTTTCTTTCTGATCGAAAGCCTTACGGATGAAGTGATGAAAGCTGAGAAGAAAGCCTATGAGAAAGTAATCCGTATGATAGCCCACGAAGTGAACAATACCACTGCGGGAATTACCTCTACGTTGGACACCGTAGAGCAAGCGCTTACTACGGAAGAAGGTATGGAAGACATCTGCGATGTGATGCGTGTCTGCATTGAACGCTGTTTCTCCATGAGCCGCTTCATCACTCGCTTTGCCGATGTAGTGAAGATTCCCGAACCGACGTATTCTCTTGTCAATCTCAACGACCTAGTCTTTGCTTGTAAACGTTTCATGGAAGGAATGTGCAACGACCGCCACATCACTCTCCGCATGGAGATAGACGAAAGTCTGCCGGATGTAAAACTGGACAGCTCCCTGTTTGAACAAGTGCTTGTCAATATCATTAAGAATGCGGCGGAGAGTATCGCACCGGAGGGGAAAAGCATTGTGCCTGAAGACGAAAGTCCGGAACCCAAAGGAGAAATCATTATCCGTACCCTGTCTCCTGCTACGATCGAGGTGATAGACAACGGCAGAGGGATTAGTAAAGAGACAGAAGCCAAACTGTTCAGCCCCTTCTTTTCAACGAAACCGAACGGTCAGGGGATCGGGCTTATCTTTATCCGTGAAGTTCTGATGCGTCACGGATGTACTTTCTCTCTGCGTACTTATTCCGACGGATTAACCAAATTTCGTATTCTTTTTCCTTAAATGTGATAAATGAGAACAGTTCTTCCGTCAAACAGAACTATTAATTGTCCCCAAATACCCTTACCTTTGCCCCGCTCAATTCAATAGAATTTAAGGTATGAGACTAATGGTAAAAGGTGTACTAACGCTCTTTCTTTTCTTGACTATCAGTATTCCGCTAAGTGCGCAGTATATACTGCAAGGCGTGGTGACTGATTCTCTGACAAAGGAACCTTTACCTTATGCATCTGTACGTCTGAAAGACACGACCGAAGGAACGACCACCGGAAGCGACGGACGTTTCTACTTCAAGACCAGCCGTTCCGAAGCAGTGCTGGTAGTTTCAGTGATAGGCTATAATGATTACAGCCGGCAGATTCGTCCTGCCCGGAATGCATCTTATAAAATCGCCCTTTCACCCACTTCGTATTCCCTCAATGAAGTCGTAGTAAAGCCCAAACGCGAACACTACCGTAAGAAAGACAATCCTGCCGTAGAATTTGTCCGTCACATGATAGAGCATCGTGACGACCATTCGCCTGACGAAAAAGATTTCTGGCAACGTGAACGCTACGAGAAAACTACCTTCGCACTGAACAACTTTGATGAAGAAAAACAGAAAAAATGGCTCTACCGCAAGTTCGATTTCCTCACGGAATATGTAGATACCTCCGCCGTGACCGGAAAACCGATCCTTACCGTATCCGCCCGTGAACTGCTCGCTACGGATTATTACCGTAAATCCCCTCATGCCGAGAAACAATGGGTGAAAGGCCGCAAACAGGCAGGTGTCGACGAGTTTCTTTCCAAACAAGGAATGCAGGCAGCTATCAACGAAGTGTTCAAAGACGTTGATATTTACGAGAATAACATCTCCTTGTTCACCAACAAATTTGTCAGTCCCCTGTCGCGCATCGGTACAGGATTCTATAAATACTACCTAATGGACACCTTGCAGATAGCAGGTGAACAATGCGTAGACCTTGCCTTTACTCCCTTTAACTCAGAATCTTTCGGCTTTAACGGACACCTGTATGTGACACTCGACTCCACCTATTTCGTGAAGCGTGCCGTATTCAATTTCCCGAAAAAGATAAACCTGAACTTTGTCGATTATATGTTGCTCGAACAGGAATTTAAACGTGCCGAAGACGGTACGCGCCTGCTCGACCACGAAAGTATTACCGTAGAATTCAAGCTGACCGAAGGACAGGACGGTATCTTTGCCCGTCGCGTAGCGGATTATACGAACTACACATTTACTCCCACTGCCGAAGCGGACAAAGCCTTCGCCAAGCCGGAGCGTATCATTGAAGAAACGGAAGCCCTGTCCCGTCCCGCAACCTTCTGGGCGGAGAACCGTCCGCAAGCCGCTATCTCCGAACAGGAGAACTCCGTGGACAAGCTGATGACGCAACTGCGCGCTTATCCGGTTTACTACTGGACGGAGAAGATTCTCTCTATCCTCTTTACCGGATACATTCCTACTTCCAAAGAAGCCCCTCTTTTCTATATCGGCCCGATGAATGCCACCATTAGCGGTAACACGCTCGAAGGTCCCCGTCTCCGTGCCGGAGGAATGACTACCGCATGGCTCAATCCGCACCTTTTCGGTAAAGGTTACATCGCCTACGGCTTCAAAGACGAACGGGTGAAAGGACTGGCGGAACTGGAATACTCTTTCAAGAAAAAGAAAGAGTACGCCAACGAATTTCCTATCCACTCGTTAAAACTACGTTACGAGTCAGACGTCAATCAATATGGGCAGAACTATCTCTACACAAGTAAAGATAACGTATTTCTTGCCCTGAAACGCGAGAAAGACGATCGCATCGGTTATTTCCGGCAAGCCGAGTTGACCTATACCAACGAGTTCTACTCAGGTTTCTCCTTCCAACTGACGGCACGTCGTCGGACAGACGAGTCCTCCTACCTGATTCCCTTTCTTCGGAAAGAAGGTGATGTGCTGACTCCGGTCAAAGAATACTCCACCAGTGCGGCCGAATTGAAACTGCGCTATGCTCCAAATGAGAAGTTCTTCCAGACGCAGTGGAACCGTTTCCCCGTGTCGCTGGATGCTCCGGTGTTCACGCTCTCCCATACCATTGCCGGAAAGGGAGTGCTGGGAAGCGATTACACCTACAACCATACCGAAGCGGGAGTGCAGAAGCGTTTCTGGTTCTCCGCCTTCGGCTATACGGACGTCATACTGAAAGCAGGAAAAGTATGGGACAAAGTGCCTTTCCCGTTGCTGATAATGCCTAATGCCAACCTTTCCTATACCATTCAGCCCGAATCCTATTCATTGATGAATGCCATGGAGTTTATGAACGATGAATATTTCTCTTGGGACGTCACTTATTTCCTCAACGGCTGGCTGTTCAACCGTATCCCGTTGTTGAAAAAACTGAAATGGCGTGAAATCGTTTCATGCCGGGGATTGTATGGTCATTTGAGCGATAAGAATAATCCGGAATTGAGCGACGGATTGTTTGCTTTTCCGATAGCGGATACCCGTGCCATGGGGAAAACGCCTTACGTGGAAGTGGGCGTAGGTATCGAAAACATATTTAAGGTATTACGCTTGGATTACGTCTGGAGGCTTACCTACCGTGATTCACCCGGAATAGACAAGTCCGGTTTGAGAATAAGTCTCCACATGACCTTTTAAAAGTTAAATCCTGCTAATTGCAATGTTTATATGACAAATAAAGACCGTATTAGTAATTAATTAATCTTATTTTTGCATCAATTTTAGTTTAATTTTAATAGAATAGAAATGAAACAAGAAATTAAACCCGCTACCGGGCGTCTTGGCGTACTGGTAGTTGGAGTGGGTGGTGCGGTAGCTACCACGATGATTGTAGGTACACTAGCCTCTCGCAAGGGACTGGCAAAACCGATAGGATCTATTACACAGTTAGCCACAATGCGCATGGAAAACAACGAAGAAAAACTCATCAAGGACGTTGTGCCCTTGACGGATTTGAACGACATTGTTTTCGGAGGTTGGGACATTTTCCCGGATAATGCATACGAAGCTGCTATGTACGCTGAGGTTCTGAAAGAAAAGGACCTGAACGGAGTGAAAGACGAATTGGAAGCTATCAAGCCTATGCCGGCTGCTTTCGACCACAATTGGGCAAAACGTCTGAACGGTACGCACATCAAGAAAGCTGCTACCCGTTGGGAAATGGTAGAGCAACTGCGTCAGGACATCCGCGACTTCAAGGCTGCCAACAACTGTGAACGCATTGTGGTACTTTGGGCTGCAAGTACTGAAATCTACATTCCGTTGTCAGACGAACACATGTCACTCGCTGCTTTGGAAAAAGCGATGAAGGACAACAACACAGAAGTGATCTCTCCGAGTATGTGCTATGCATACGCTGCTATCGCAGAAGGCGCTCCGTTCGTAATGGGTGCTCCTAACCTGTGTGTAGACACTCCGGCTATGTGGGAATTCTCCAAGCAGAAGAATGTACCTATCGCAGGAAAAGACTTCAAGAGCGGTCAGACACTGATGAAAACCGTATTGGCTCCGATGTTCAAGACCCGTATGCTGGGTGTGAACGGCTGGTTCTCTACCAACATTCTCGGTAACCGCGACGGCGAAGTGCTTGATGATCCGGACAACTTCAAGACAAAAGAAGTCAGCAAACTGTCTGTAATCGACACGATCTTTGAACCCGAAAAATATCCTGATCTCTACGGAGACGTTTATCATAAAGTACGTATCAACTACTATCCTCCCCGCAAGGACAACAAAGAGGCATGGGACAACATCGACATCTTCGGTTGGATGGGCTATCCTATGGAAATCAAGGTAAACTTCCTTTGCCGTGACTCTATCCTCGCTGCTCCTATCGCGCTCGACTTGGTATTGTTTAGTGACTTGGCTATGCGTGCAGGTATGTGCGGCATCCAGACTTGGTTGTCATTCTTCTGCAAGAGCCCGATGCACGACTTCGAACACCAACCCGAACATGACTTGTTTACTCAATGGAGAATGGTAAAACAGACATTGCGTAACATGATTGGCGAAAAAGAACCCGATTACTTAGCTTAATCAGGAACCAAGAATAATAAAGTTGAGATTGAGGTTTGCCTTACTGAAAAGACGGGTGGATGCTCAACCTCAACTTTTTAATTAGTAACTTGTAATTTAATGAAGAAAGCTCCTTTTCTACCTGTATTGATAGGCACGGGCTTTGGCTCCGGTTTTTCTCCTTTTGCTCCCGGTACCGCCGGGGCGTTGCTGGCTTCTATCATCTGGATTGCACTTTATCTTCTGCTCCCTTTTTCTGTTGTCTTATGGATTACTGCCGCGTTGGTGATTGTGTTTACTTTCGCCGGGATCTGGGCTGCCGATAAGCTGGAGGCTTGTTGGGGGGAAGATCCTTCGCGTGTAGTGGTGGATGAAATGGTCGGAGTGTGGATACCATTGCTTGCCGTTCCCGACAATGACAAATGGATATGGTATGTAGTGGCGGCTTTCGTTCTGTTCCGTGCATTCGACATTGCCAAGCCATTGGGCATCCGCAAAATGGAGAGTCTCAGAGGTGGGGTAGGTGTGATGATGGATGATATACTGGCAGGGGTATATAGTTTTATCTTGTTAGCAGGAGTAAGATGTGTGATTGGCTGAGAAAAGTTGCACGGATGATTTCCCAGAAGGGTGGCTTCTTCATGTTTTTGAGGGCGCAGCTTTCGGCTCAAATGGCAACTATTGCAGACTTTCTGGTTACAATTCTTCTGGTGAGGCTGTTTGAAGTCTACTATGTATATGCTACCCTCGCAGGGGCTGTATACGGAGGAATTGTCAATTGCGTAATTAATTATAAATGGACCTTTAAATCGACAGGAAAGAAAACGAACGTTGCTGTAAAGTTTATCCTTGTGTGGGTATGCAGCATCTGGCTGAACACGTGGGGAACGTATGCGCTGACGGAATCATTGGCAAAGATTCCTTGGGTGCGCGATACGCTCAGTCAGTATTTCGGCGACTTTTTCATTATCCCCAAAATGGCGGTAGCGGTTATCGTCGCATTATTCTGGAATTATAATATGCACCGCTTTTTTGTATACCGGAATATAAACATAGGAAGTTTGTTCAGAAAAAGAGATTGAAATAAAAACAGAAGATTTAGATAAAAACAGATTTAGACACAATATGAATTACAGAGATTATTTGCAACAGTTGATTTATAAGATTATCAATCCTTTGATACACGGAATGATTAAAATCGGAATCACTCCCAATTTTATCACTACAACCGGATTTATCCTGAACGTGGTGGCAGCAGGAATGTTTGTCTATGCCGGTATCTGTGGCGGCCGGAATGACCTTGCTATCGTCGGTTGGGCGGGAGGTGTTATTCTGTTTGCCGGATTGTTCGATATGATGGACGGTCGTGTGGCGCGGTTGGGAAACATGAGTTCCAAATTCGGTGCACTCTATGATTCGGTGCTCGACCGTTACAGCGAACTGATGACATTTTTCGGTATCTGCTACTACCTGTCGATGAAAGATTATTTCTTTTATGCCCTGATTGCGTTTGTGGCATTGATCGGTTCGTTAATGGTGAGCTATGTTCGTGCACGTGCCGAAGGATTAGGTATCGAGTGTAAAGTAGGATTCATGCAGCGTCCGGAACGTGTGGTACTCACCAGTCTGGGAGCGTTGTTCTGCGGTGTATTCAAAGATATCACGGCTTTCGACCCGATGTTGATACTGATTGTACCTTTGGCTTTCGTTGCCGTATTTGCCAATATCACAGCTTTCGCGCGTGTGAGACATTGCTATAAGGTAATGATGAAATAATTGTCCGAAAAGCTAAATAGTATTGGTATATTAACACCTTATTAGAATGAAAATAGTTATTGAACTGCCGTCAAAGAATGAAGCCCTGATTACTGTAATCACTATGGCTCTTTTTCTTTTGCTGACAGGTGTCTTCATCGGACTTCGTTCCGAACATTTCTTAATGGTGGCACTCTATCTGATCTTATTCTTTGCCGGGCTACCCACCCGTAAACTTGCATTAGCCCTGTTGCCTTTTGCCATTTTCGGAATCTCCTACGACTGGATGCGTATCTGTCCCAATTACGAAGTGAACCCGATTGATGTAGCCGGATTATACAATCTGGAGAAATCTCTTTTCGGGGTCATGGACAACGGTATCCTGATGACCCCGTGCGAATATTTCGCTGCCCATAACTGGCCGGTTGCAGATGTCTTTGCCGGCATCTTTTATCTGTGTTGGGTCCCCGTGCCTATCCTGTTCGGTCTTTGCCTGTACTTCAAGAAGCAGAGAAAAACATATCTCCGCTTTGCGCTGGTATTTCTGCTGGTCAACTTAATCGGCTTTGCTGGTTATTACATTCATCCTGCTGCTCCCCCCTGGTATGCCATTAATTACGGTTTCGAACCGATACTGAACACTCCGGGCAACGTAGCCGGTCTGGGACGTTTCGACGCTTTCTTCGGTGTGACGATTTTCGACTCTATCTACGGGCGCAATGCCAATGTTTTTGCCGCAGTGCCTTCGCTTCATGCCGCCTATATGGTGGTGGCTCTGGTATATGCTATCATCGGCAAATGCAGGTGGTATGTGATTACTCTCTTTGCCGTTATCATGCTGGGCATTTGGGGAACGGCTGTTTATTCCTGTCACCACTACATCATTGATGTGTTGCTCGGTATATCCTGCGCATTACTCGGTTGGCTGGTGTTTGAATACGGGCTGATGAAAATTCCGGTATTTAATAGATTCTTTGACAGGTATTATAAGTATATAAAGTAAAATATACAGGTATATAAGAAGCAGTGAAGAACAAGTACCGCAATATATTCCTCGCTTTTGGCATCATTGCCGTCCTGATAATGATATTCACATTCGATATGGATTATCGGGAACTTTGGGTGAATCTGAAGCGTGCAGGAATATATTTGCCCTTGGTCTTGTTGCTTTGGCTGTTTGTCTACCTTATTAATACGCTGTCATGGTATATCATCATCCGTAGCGGAGGCAAACCGGGCTTTTCCTTTTCCCGGCTTTATAAATTTACCGTAACAGGCTTTGCGCTCAATTATGTGACACCCGTCGGGCTCATGGGAGGCGAGCCTTATCGGATTATGGAACTGAAGCCCTTTATCGGAATCGAAAGGGCTACCTCTTCGGTGATTCTCTACGTGATGATGCACATCTTCTCCCACTTTTGTTTCTGGCTGACTTCCGTCCTGTTGTATGTATGTCTCTATCCCGTAGGGTGGGTCATGAGCGTTATTCTGGGAGCTATCACTTTATTCTGCCTGCTGGTTACCGTCCTTTTTATAAAAGGCTACCGGCACGGTATGGCAGTTGCCTTTATCCGCATGGGTAGCCGTCTCCCTTTTCTAAAGAAGAAAGTACTTCATTTTGCCGAAACCCATAAAGAGAAACTGGAAAACATAGATAAGCAAATCGCCCTCCTTCACCGGCAGAAGAAACGTACTTTTTATTCGGCCCTCTTTCTAGAATACACGGCTCGTGTTGTCAGTTGCCTTGAGATCTGGCTGATACTTAATGTGCTGACAACAAACGTCAGCTTTGCCGACTGCTGCCTGATTGCTGCCTTTTCCTCCTTGTTGGCCAATCTTTTGTTCTTCTTGCCGATGCAGCTCGGTGGACGTGAAGGAGGCTTTGCACTTGCCGTAGGTGGCCTCTCCCTTTCCGGAGCCTACGGGGTTTATGCTGCACTGATTACCCGTGTCCGCGAAATGGTCTGGATCGTGATCGGGCTTGCTCTGATGAAGGTTGGAAACAGGAAAGGAAATTAGCCGGCATGGCATACTGCGTCAATTTTAAGCCGGAAAAGAAAATTCTCGTTTGGCTTTGAAAAATGATGCTTCTTCAAATTTGGTGGTAATTTAACTAGTCGGTGGTATCTCCATTCCCCTCCTTCCCGAAGGAGGAGAATGGAGAATACTATCGACTATCAAATTATTGTTGAATACTATCGACTATCAACTATCAAATTATTATTTTCCTAATTAATTTTACCACCAAATTTGAAGAAAAACCTGAAAAATAAGGAAGTATCGTTTGGATAGCTCGTGTGAATAGTTAACTTTGCAGTTACTAACATCTTAAAAATAGGAACATGAGAAAACTAACTACCTTTTTGTTGCTTCTGGCAATGTTGATTCCAACGGCCGGAGCGCAGTCAACCGACATCTTTAAAAAGAAGAAAAAGAAAAACAGTAAGACGGAAGCTGTCGACAAAGCGAAAGCCGACTCCATAGCGAAAGCCAAGAAATCTCCTTTCCAACCTTATGCAAGCGTGATCACCGGTAAAGCCAAGACTATGAACGGTTTCTTCAAGGTGCACTGTATAGAAGGAAAATACTTCTTCGAAATCCCCGATTCTCTGTTTGGACGGGATATTCTGATTGTCAACCGTATTGTAAAGGCCCCGGTGGACAAACAAAAACGTAAAGCCGGCTATCCGGGCGACCATATCAGCGACGAAGTGATACGTTTCGAACTGGGACGGGACAACAAACTGTTTATCCGTCAGATCTCTTATCTGGAACATTCCACCGATACACTGGGAATGTATCAGGCAGTGCTGAACTCCAACGTGCAACCTATCGTTGCCACCTTCCCGCTGAAGACGATGCGCAAGGACAGCCTGACGAAAAACTATGTGATCGAAATGACCGACTTTATCCGCAGGGATAATGATATGTTCTCTTTCTCCAACTATGCGAAAGATAATATCGGGGCGACTTCAATGATCTCCGACGCCAGCTATATCGACACCTTGAAAGCCTTCCCGCAGAATATCGAAATCCGCACTGTGCGCACCTTCCAACGGAAACCGCCTATGGGCAGCGCTCTTGAGAAAATGATTGCTCAATACTACAACTCCACCGGTCCGATGACTTACGAACTGAACAGCTCTATGCTGCTCCTGCCCAAAGAGCCGATGAAACCGCGACTCTATGACCCCCGCGTAGGCTATTTTGCTGTCGGCTATAAAGACTTTGACGGTAACCCGCACGGCATGAAATACAAAGCGAACATCACCCGTTGGCGTCTCGAACCGAAAGACGAGGACAAAGAAAGATATCTGAGAGGAGAACTTGTAGAACCCAAGAAACCGATCGTTATTTACATCGACCCTGCTACTCCTAAGAAATGGGTTCCCTACCTGATTCAAGGTGTCAACGACTGGCAGAAAGCCTTCGAGAAAGCCGGATTCAAGAATGCCATTATCGGTAAGGAAGCCCCCACGGACGATCCTACCTGGAGTTTGGAAGACGCCCGCCACTCGGCTATCGTCTATAAGCCTTCCGACATTCCGAACGCAAGCGGTCCTCACGTACACGATCCCCGCAGCGGTGAAATTCTGGAAACACATATCAACTGGTATCACAATGTAATGTTGTTGCTCTACAACTGGTATATCGTACAGGCCGGAGCCATAGACCCGGGGGCACGCAAACCTCAGTTTGACGATGAACTCATGGGCGAATTGATACGCTTCGTGTCTTCTCATGAAGTAGGCCACACACTCGGCTTGCGTCATAACTTCGGTTCTTCCGCTACCGTTCCGGTAGAGAAACTGAGAGACAAAGCATGGGTGGAAGCCAACGGCCACACCCCGTCTATCATGGACTACGCACGTTTCAACTACATCGCCCAGCCGGAAGACAGCATCTCACGTGCCGGAATCTTCCCGCGCATCGGTATCTATGACGATTGGTCTATCGAGTGGGGGTATCGCTGGATGCCCGAATTCAAGACGGCGGAAGATGAAATTCCTCACATGAACAAGTGGATTATCAGTAAGCTGAAAGAAGACAAGCGTTACACCTTCGGTACGGAAAGCGACCGCGACGATCCCCGCAACCAGAACGAAGACTTGGGAGACGATGCTATGCTGGCTGGTACATATGGTATCAAGAACCTGAAACGTATCATGCCCGAAATTATGAAGTGGACGTACGAGCCGAACGAAGGTTACGAGAAAGCAAGAACTTTATATAGTAATGTCGCCGGACAATTCTCTCTGTATATGGGACACGTGGCGACCAATGTTGCCGGTATTTACAGCACTCCGATTTCGGTAGAGCAGACCGATGTGAAAGCAGTGGAATTTGTGCCGAAAGAAATACAGAAGAAAGCAATGGCCTTCTTGAACAAAGAACTGTTCACCATGCCTACCTGGCTAATGGATAGCCAACTGTTGGAGAAAGCCCAGGTCAACACCTCCAGTTTTATCTTCAGTGTGCAGAGTGGTATACTGAAAGGCTTGCTTAGCAGCCGCACATTGGATAAAATGACAACTAACGAGTTGATGAACGGTACGAAAGCCTACACTTCCGCTGAGATGTTCCAGGATTTGAGGAAGAGTATCTGGAATGATCTGAGAGGAGGGAAAAGACCCGACCTCAATCAACGTGCCTTGCAGAAAGTCTATGTCAACTCATTGACTGCAATGCTCGAGAAGCCGAAGACGAACGCCAATCAGTATATGCCCGATTCTCTGTCGGAAGCATCCGCCATTGCCCGTGGGCAACTGACAGATCTCCGGAGAGACCTTGTCAATGCAGCAAGCGCTTCCGGTGGCATATACAGAAGCCATTACCTGAACCTGAAAGCATTGATTGATACTGCATTCGAAGCAAAATAAAAGGTTGCTTCTTCAAATTTGGTGGTAAACTTAATTAGGAAAATAATAATTTGATAGTCGATAGTATTCTCCATTCTCCTCCTTCGGGAAGGAGGAGTCCCCGTAGGGGGAGGTGGTAGGTGAATGCGTAAGTCTATTATTATCAACATTGTGTATCCACCTACCACCCCGGCTTTCAGCCACCCCTCCTTCCCCGAAGGAGGGGAATGGAGATACCATCGACTAGTTAAATTACCACCAAATTTGAAGAAGAATCAATAAAAGAAAGAATTTCTTTTTGAATAAACAGGAAACTCCAAGTAATCCGACTTTATCAATCGGTTAGCTGGAGTTTCCTGTTTCATCTTTTTAGAGAAAGGAGAGCGCTTTTCTCAGTTTACACCTTCCCCCAATCCTTTTCAGCATTAAAGCAGGGACAAGCCTTGATCCATTCTTCCGGTTCTATCTCACCGTTTCCGTTCAGGTCGGGACTGAGGTCGCGATGTCCGCAGATGCGGCAGCCCGGGTAATCCTTCAATAAAGTGAGAATCAGCACACGCATCGAATGTTTCTGCCATTCGGTACGGGTATCTTTGGGATGTCCCTTGCAGTCGAGTCCGCCTTCGTAGCAGATACCGATACTTTCTTTGTTGAAGCCACGGGTGTGTGCGCCGATGCGTTCGAGAGGCCGGGTCGATTTGATATCCCCATTTTTGCGGATATAAAAATGGTATCCCGTCCCGTTGAATCCCCGCCTGCGGTGGCAGATATCCAAGTCATATTCCGTAAACTCCCTGTCCTCACGTGTAGCGGAACAGTGGATTACTATCAACTTTATAGGTCGCATACGTTCTCTTTCACAGCGCCCGTTGCGTACAATCTTTATTGCTGCATTGCAGGGCTGCCGCCTGTGCAAGTTGTCCCCGCAGTGAAAAGATCTCCGTATGCATTTCCTTCACCCTCGAACTAAGGTCAAAATAATCCTTCAACACCTTCTCCAATTGCTGCATCAGAAAAGTATATTGATCTTTCACCAGTTCGCTGAACTCTTTTACCTCCTGCGCCATGACTTTGCGCTTCTTGCGGCTGCTGCCCAGAAAGGGCAGCACCGTCATAATGATTTCTATAATCTTATCTAACATGAATGTGATTTATTAATGAAGAATACCTTTAAACAGACGGGTCGGGAGTGACACCACCGCCGCCCGGTTTATCATTTCCGCCGTTTCCGTCATCGGAGCCGTCGGTTTCACCTTCGCCCTTCCCCGCAAGGACGAAATCTACATTATTCTCACTTCGGGTGGCAGTGTGGCTGGTATTCACCAGGTGCAGCGCCTTGTCCGCCACGAAACGGACATTCACCCGGCGGATACTGCGCACCGTGCAATCTTTCTCCTTCTCCGTGCCCTCGCTGCTCAACGTGATGTGGAACGTGCCCAATCCGTCGATCTTCACTTTATCGCCCTGCGTGAGCGACAGACGCAACTGCTCTACAAAAGCCTCGATAGCGTGCTTCACATCTCCCGCTGTGAGCGAAGAATTCGCCTCGATCGCATCCGCCAGCTTATTGACGTCCATAACTCTCACAGTACCCGATTTCTGGCGTACATAATACAACACCTGCGAATCTTCCTGATTCACATACTTTCTGCGCTGATAGCGCTCCACTAATACGTTCATAATTGAAAAAAGTTAAGGTTTAAGTAATAATATTTTCTGTCATTATTGACATTACAAATATACAAAATCTGAAAGGAGAAGTCAAGTATTTTGCCATTTATTTTATACTGATTTTTGAAATAAAACAAGGCACGGATGATTGAAAATTATTGTTGTATAAAATTGAATATATATCACACTAGAATCACTTTTACTTTGCATGTTTCAGCAGAAACTCCAATGGCGGTACATAGTCCGTAATTTTCGTCATTTCCGGATTATGCCCGAAATAAGCGTTTCCGGTTTCCCCGTTGCGTTGTTTGGCTACGATTATAATGCCGAGCCCTTCGGTGGGATAACCGCTTTCGCGGTCGGTCGGTATGCGTGCGAGGGCAGGGCGGTAGAGTAGTAACACGACGTCCGCATCCTGTTCGATCGCTCCGCTCTCGCGGAGTTGTGACAGTTCGGGGCGACCGGCGGGACGGCCCTCCGACACACGGTTCAACTGGCTGAGCAACACCACAGGCACATTCAGTTCTTTGGCAAGCAGCTTGGCCTTGCGGGTGGCTTGCGCCACTTCCTGCTCTCGGTTACGGTTGTTTTGTCCCGTCGTCATGTCGCATAGTTGCAGGTAATCGATGATAATCATGTTGCACTCATTCCGGCTTTGCAGCAGCCGGGCGCTGCAACGGATGTGTTCCATGTTGACCGATGTACTGTCATCTACGTGTATCGGGAGACGTGCGAGGTCGGCGGCTGTGGCGTGTGCTTCTGCCAGTTCCTGCGTGCTGACTGTTCCCGACCGCCACCGGCGGGCGCTGATCTCACTGGCTGCCGTCAGCCAGCGGTCGGCCAGCCTTTCCCCTTGCATCTCAAGACTGTAGACGGCTACGGCATATCCTGCCATTGCCGCGTTCCGTGCCAGATGCAATGCCATGCCGGTTTTCCCTACACCGGGACGGGCGGCAAGTACTATTAGATCACTGTTCTGGAGTCCGGACGTCATGCGGTCCAGATCCGTCAGTCCGGTGGGAATGCCGGTCACTCCGTTCGTACTCTTGGCGATACGTCCCTCGGCTTCGGTCATGGCGGCGCTCATCAGTGCGTCCATGTCGCGCAGGTGGGTGTTGTGGTTGAACTCACCCTCCAGGCGGTCGAGCAGGTTGTGTGCATCTATCAGCGAGTCGTCGATATCCATGGTTTCGTCCAGCGAACAGGCGAGAAGTTTGTTGAAGCCCAGGATCATTTCGCGCCGCAGGTATTTTTCGTGCACAATCCGGATGTGGTATTCGATGTGTGCGGAACTTGCCACTTTACTGCTCAGTTGGGTGATACCATACGGACCGCCCGCTTCTTCGAGCTTTCCGCGGTGTGAAAGTTCCTCTTTCACGGTGAGGATGTCGATTTTGGTACCCGCCTGATACATCGCCAGCATGGCGGCGTAGATTATCTGGTGGCGTAGCACGTAAAACATTTCGGGGCGTAGCTTGTCGGCTACCAGCGGCATGGCTTCCTGTTCTATCAGGCAGGCGCCGAGGATTGCTTCCTCTATTTCGGGTGCTTGGGGCGAAACTCTGTTTTCGGTATTCATCATTAATAGGTGTATTCGTTCAGGAAAGCTTTGTTCGATAAATAACTGCCGGCATGGAGGAGGAAGTTGACGTTCGTCTGGTGGAAATAATATACTTCGATGTTGTCGATTGCCAGTTGTTGTTCCTTGTCACTCAGCTTCTTCCACTCGCGTTGCGCCTTGGCGATGTTCTCCTTGGGAAGCTGCGTGATGCTGTGGTATTCGTTCCAGAACAGTTGGAACTTCTCGTTGACAGCTTTCTTTTTCTGTTTCCCGGCATCGGGCAGTCCCACCCATTTGTCATATTCGACGACGCGTATGTGCAGGGATGTATTGTTGGGGTGGGGGATGATTTCGATGATTCCCCGGGTGGCAAGTCCGTGCATGAAGCGGAAAGTCTTCCCGGTGGACCAGTGGAGAACGCGGCTCCAGTCGCGGTAACTGAACAGGCTTTCACCTCTTTTGCACGGGCAGTTCTTGTTGCAGCGGTCGTTGTATAGCGTTTCCGAATAGTTGACTTTCATCAGGATTTTCAGGAGTGCCTCTATCTCTCCCTCTTGCAGGTGCGGATTTTCTATCTGTTGTTGCAATAAGGTTTTCGGGATAATGAGAAAACCATGCTTTGTCATGGCTTGGAAATTAAATTTGTTCATTTTGGCTTATTTAAAATTTTCGGTAAAGGTAATCCCTTTGCGTATGGCTTGCAAGAGGCGTTGTGGTGTGTGGATGACTGTGGACGGTTGCGGACTTCGAATGTACTTCCGCTAACTGTTTTTTCTCTCTGCGGATGTTCTCCGGAGGGGATGATGAAACAGATACTCCGTTTCTGTCCGGCAGAGCCTTTGATACAGACAAACAGAGCCTTCGTTCGGTTGAATCGGAGGCTCTGTTTTAGTTGAAAAATACGGTCGTTTTTACGAACACTTTGTGGAACACTTTTTTCCTACTGCAAATAGCTGTATTTTTGAGAGTTATCTTTCTGTGGGAAAAAATGCCGAACGCAAAGTGGAATACATAATAAACGATAAAAGATAAATGATATATTTAAAAATATATAGTTCGATTTTTCTTTTATTTCTTATCCGTGTTTTTGTTTTCTGCTACGCGCTGTACTTTGACCGACAGTATAATGTGGGGCGGTCCCCAATGGCGGTAGATGATTAGCTGCATTTCGGGGCTGATCTCGATCGTCGTGTCGGTGTAGTGCGCGTCGGCAAGTTGTTCACTCAAAGCATTACTTGCTTTGATACAATTACGCATTTTTTTGCTGGCGGACGATGTACTTGCCATTTGAGGGAAGTATGCCACTGCCAAATCGGAAAAATGCTTGAAACCGTTAATGCTGTAGCTTTCGTCAGCTACTTCATTACTTTTCATAAATTTACAATTTAATTGTTTCTTAATTATGGCTTTTGTCTTAAAAACCGCACAAATGTATGAAAATATATTTGATAAATAACATGAAAGTTTTAGTTTTTATTTTTGTAAATTTATGTATGTAAATTTTTATATATTGAATTTTTTGTTTTACTAAAGTAAAGTGTGGGAATAGTAAATATTATTAATTAAATTATTTGTTGATGAAGAAGGAAAGTTTTACTTCGTTTATGAAACAAGTGGCTGCCGATTTGCAGCAGAGTGGAAATTTAGGGACTGCTCATGTGTATAGAAGTAGTTTGAATGCGATTCTTGTTTTTCAGGAATCGGAAAGCGTGGAGTTTCGGGAAATAACTCCGGAGTGGCTGAAACATTTTGAGGGTAGCCTTCGTGCCCGTGGGTGTAGTTGGAACACGGTGTCTACGTACCTTCGCACGATGCGTGCCGTTTACAATCGGGCCGTCGATCTTCATCGTGCGCCGTACGTGCCGCATCTGTTCCGTTCCGTATATACAGGTACGCGGGCGGACCGCCGGCGGGCGTTGGATATGGAAGACATGAAGAAGGTGTTTGCCCGTCTGTTGCAGTCGGCCGCCATACCTCCCGGCATGAGGGGTGCGCAGGAATTGTTTATCCTCATGTTTCTGCTTCGGGGATTGCCTTTTGTCGATCTGGCTTACCTGCGGAAGAGCGATCTTCGGGGGGATGTCATTACTTACCGTCGCCGCAAAACGGGTCGTCCGTTGTCGGTGACGTTGACGCCGGAAGCCATGTTCCTCTTGCAGAAGTATATGAACCGTGATAAGCGTTCGCCTTATTTGTTCCCTATTCTCCGCAGCGCCGAAGGTTCGCCGGAAGCTTATCGGGAATATCAGTTGGCATTGCGCCATTTCAATTATCAGTTGGAACTATTGGGAAGGTTTTTGGGATTGAAGGATAGATTGAGCTCCTATACCGCGCGCCATACCTGGGCTACAACGGCTTATTATTGCGAAATTCATCCGGGCATTATCTCCGAAGCTATGGGACATTCGTCCATTACAGTGACCGAGACGTATCTCAAACCTTTCCGGAGTAAGAAAATTGATGAAGCAAATAAACAGGTTCTCGATTTTGTAAAACGCTCTGTGATAGGTGTAAGCGCTTGATTGTAAGTCTGTTACTTCGTAGGTAACGGGTTTGAATATCGGTGCAAATATGAGCATATTTCTTAAAACAACCAAACGAAATCAAACATTTTTT
>ERZ838516.21-NODE-21-length-218757-cov-21.846677_pt1:0-217500 | contig 218757 bp, 154 predicted proteins | sample MGYA00519910_ERZ838516 | MGnify/ENA primary metagenome ERZ838516 (study PRJEB31850, sample SAMEA3708837) | human gut metagenome | biome: human gut; feature: human-associated habitat; material: faeces | place: China | collected 2014 ... | reverse complement strand
CTACATTTGCCTTTCCAGGCGCTCCAGCATGGGTCGCCCCATGCATTCTGCGCACCTGGAATGCTCCCCTACCGATACGTTCTTTCGATATCCCGCGCCTTCGGCATCTGCCTTATACCCGATTATTATCCACGCGAGCCCCCTCGACCAGTGAGCTGTTACGCACTCTTTGAATGAATGGCTGCTTCCAAGCCAACATCCTGGCTGTCCCAGGGGGCACACTTCGTTAGACTAACTCAGGCAGAATTCCGGGGCCTTAGACGGCGGTCTGGATTCTTCTCCTCTCGGGGGCGGACCTTAGCACCCGCCCCCTTACTGCAGGGCTTCTGCGGACGCGCATTCGGAGTTCGTCAGGACTTGACAGGCGGTGAAGCCCTCGCGTCCTATCGGTCGCTCTACCTCGCGCCCGGAACACCCCACGCGGCACCTAAATGCCTTTCGGGGAGTACGAGCTATCTCCAAGTTTGATTGGCCTTTCACTCCTACACTCGGCTCATCCGGAAGCTTTTCAACGCTTATCGGTTCGGGCCTCCATCCCGCGTTACCGGGACTTCACCCTGGCCAAGTGTAGATCACTTGGTTTCGCGTCTGCCACCGCCGACTGTACGCCCTCTTCAGGCTCGCTCTCACTGCGGCTCCCCGCGTCCTCACGGTTAACCTCGCCGGCGACGGCAACTCGTAGGTTCATTATGCAAAAGGCACGCCGTCACACGCATAAGCGTGCTCCGACCGCTTGTAGGCGCATGGTTTCAGGGTCTGTTTCACTCCCCTCGACGGGGTGCTTCCCACCTTTCCCTCACGGTACTTGTTCACTATCGGTCTCAAGGGAGTATTTAGCCTTGCCGGATGGTCCCGGCGGATTCGCACAGGGTTTCTCGTGCCCCGCGCTACTCAGGGAACCGCTACGCCAGCACCGACGGCGCGTAAGGGGCTTTCACCCGCTATGGCCGGACGTTCCAGTCCGTTCCGCTTAACGGTGCTTGTGCGACATTGCGGCCCTACTACCCCGACGGCGCCGAAACGCCGACGGTTTGGGCTGTTCCCCGGTCGCTCGCCACTACTGGGGGAATCACTGTTGTTTTCTCTTCCTGCGGGTACTAAGATGTTTCAGTTCCCCGCGTTCGCCTCACGCTCACTGCGTGATGCCGCCTTTCGGCGGCGGGTTGTCCCATTCGGAGACCTGCGGGTCAATGGCCGGTTGCGCCTAACCGCAGATTATCGCAGCTTCCCACGTCCTTCATCGCCTCCTTGAGCCTAGGCATCCACCATGCGCCCTTCTTCAATTTCGACTCATTCCCGCAACATGTGCGGGATTGCGCTTTCCCGGCGGCCACACTAAGTGGCTGCCGGCCTTGCTTGTTGCTTGTCTTGTATACAGTATGTCAAAGATCGTTCGCCTCATAAGGCGGTGTGGAGAATAACGGATTCGAACCGTTGACCTCTTGCATGCCATGCAAGCGCTCTAGCCAGCTGAGCTAATCCCCCGCGCTTGCGGCGAGGCAGGGTGCGACAGGCAGAAGAAGGGCGAGCAGTAAGGCGGCGGCTAATGCCGCGGCCGGGAAGCCGGCGTGCCGGCCCCGCTCCAGAAAGGAGGTGTTCCAGCCGCACCTTCCGGTACGGCTACCTTGTTACGACTTAGCCCCAATCACCAGTTTTACCCTAGGGCGCTCCTTGCGGTTACGCACTTCAGGTACCCCCGGCTTTCATGGCTTGACGGGCGGTGTGTACAAGGCCCGGGAACGTATTCACCGCGCCATGGCTGATGCGCGATTACTAGCGAATCCAGCTTCGTGGAGTCGGGTTGCAGACTCCAGTCCGAACTGAGAGCGGCTTTAGGGATTGGCATCCTGTCGCCAGGTAGCTGCCTTCTGTACCCCCCATTGTAACACGTGTGTAGCCCCGGACGTAAGGGCCGTGCTGATTTGACGTCATCCCCGCCTTCCTCACACCTTGCGGCGGCAGTGCCCGCAGAGTGCCCGGCATCACCCGATGGCAACTGCGGGAGGGGGTTGCGCTCGTTATGGCACTTGAGCCGACACCTCACGGCACGAGCTGACGACAACCATGCAGCACCTCCGCAGAGGCCCCGAAGGGCTGGGGAATCTCTCCCACATTCCTCTGCAGTTCAAGCCCGGGTAAGGTTCCTCGCGTATCATCGAATTAAACCACATGTTCCTCCGCTTGTGCGGGCCCCCGTCAATTCCTTTGAGTTTCACCGTTGCCGGCGTACTCCCCAGGTGGGATGCTTAACGCTTTCGCTTGGCCCCTGAACCGTAGCGGCCCAAGGGCGGGCATCCATCGTTTACCGCGCGGACTACCAGGGTATCTAATCCTGTTCGATACCCGCGCCTTCGAGCATCAGCGTCAGTGTGCAACTGGCAGGCTGCCTTCGCAATCGGGGTTCTTCGTGATATCTAAGCATTTCACCGCTACACCACGAATTCCGCCTGCCTCGATGCAACTCAAGCACGCCAGTTCGCGCTGCGCTTCCGGGGTTGAGCCCCGGGATTTCACAGCACGCTTGACATGCGGCCTACGCTCCCTTTAAACCCAATGATTCCGGATAACGCCCGGACCTTCCGTATTACCGCGGCTGCTGGCACGGAATTAGCCGGTCCTTATTCGCACGGTACCTGCAAAGCGCCACGCGTGGCGCACTTTATCCCCGTGAAAAAGCGGTTTACAACCCATAGGGCCGTCGTCCCGCACGCTACTTGGCTGGTTCAGGCTTCCGCCCATTGACCAATATTCCTCACTGCTGCCTCCCGTAGGAGTCTGGGCCGTGTCTCAGTCCCAGTGTGGGGGGCCTCCCTCTCAGGACCCCTACCGATCGTCGGCCAGGTGGGCCGTTGCCCCGCCTGCTGCCTAATCGGACGCATCCCCATCCGCTGCCGCCGAAGCTTTGGCGCTCTTCTGATGCCATCGAAGCGCCTCATACCGCATTAATCCGCCTTTCGGCGGGCTGTGCCGTGGCAACGGCCAGGTTGGATACGCGTTACTCACCCGTGCGCCGGTCGCCATCGGCGGTTGCAAGCAACCGCCATGATGCCCCTCGACTTGCATGTGTTAAGCCTGTAGCTAGCGTTCATCCTGAGCCAGGATCAAACTCTACATTGTAAATTGACTTTTTATCTTCAACCCAAACGGCCTAAAGGCCGCAAAGGTCTGTTCCTTTGCCGGAACGCCTTATCCCATAGCAACGGGCCGCAGGAACCGCGGAACTTGCCGCACGCCTTTGGCCCACATCGGATAGCCTGGATGGCCAAGGGCCAACAGGCAAACCTGAATGCTACTCTCTCCTCGTCTCTGTATCTCAGTTTCTCAAAGAACTCTTTCTTTTGGTGCTCATCAGGTTGTTCCCTGAAAGCGGATGCAAAGGTATGACGTTTTTCGCAATCCACCAAACGATTCTGCAAAAAAGTTTCAAAACAGGATAAATTTTTCTTAATTATTGACAAAATAAGACCCATATTACACAAAAAGGCACTATCTTTGTATGTTGCATACCCGCTGTCAAACCGTAAGCTAACGTTGCTTGGACAATGCCTGCAGCACGACACAGAGAGCCCGGACGCGACAGGCGGCAGAAAAGCTGCGTTGAGGTATGCAACCCATACAATAATATATAACAGGAAAAAGCCAGACCAAGCATGCGGCGGAGGCACAGCGACAGCAGCCAAAGCAAGGCTAAAGCAAAACCCCAAACAACGACTGACTATGGGAACAGAGTATATACTACGGATTTCGGTAGCCGCCATACTTGGCGGAATAATTGGATTGGAAAGAAACTACCGCGCCAAGGAAGCCGGGTTCAGAACCCACTTCCTGGTTGCATTGGGCAGTTCGCTCTTCATGATAATATCGCAATACGGGCTGGCGTTTGACATGACAGAGGCCAGCGACATATCGTTTGACCCCTCACGCATAGCATCGCAGGTGGTTACGGGCATAGGGTTCATAGGAGCCGGCACAATAATACTACAGAAACATGTGGTGAGAGGGCTCACCACGGCTGCCGGCCTGTGGGTCACCTCGGCCATTGGCCTGGCCTGCGGTTCGGGGATGTATGCCCTGGCCTCAGCCGCGACAGTGTTCGTGCTGATATGCCTGGAGATACTAAGCGTGATGCTCGACCGCTTTGGAACAAGGAACATGTCGCTCACATTCACAGCCCCCGACCGGCAAAGCATAAGCCACACCATAGGCAAACTGAAGAAAGACCGGGTGAGAATATACAACTACAGCATAAAAGAACAACATTCGCCGGAGGGAAACAAATATAAAGTGTCGATGGAAATAAAAGTGAAACGAACACAATACGAGAGCAAGATGGCCGAATTTCTGAACGAATATGACGGCGTAAGCATCGAGAGCATTGAGTGAAAGCCACAGGCAGCCATGGCAAGGCGTGCCACCACCGGCAACAAACGGGCAACCACCACACGGCACAGGCAACCGGAAGCAAGAGCCAAAGGCCTCGGAAAACTTTTTACAGGCAGGCGTTTGCCGGGAACCGAACGCCCATGCAGGGTCACAGAATGCACCATATTGGCACTTGAAACGGGCAGTATGACAGCGCAAAACGGGCCGTTTCGGAACGCAAAACGGGCCGAGCCACAACCCTCTGACATACAAACCGTTATGCAACGACGCGGACGTGGCAATAAAAAATTACAATGCCGACACTTCCACAACATCCAATCCGGCAAACCGCACAATATGCCAAGAAAACCGACATACACAAAAACATAACCCAGCTGACGGCACATCCGACTGCGGCCACCACAAAACATTCTACTTAATTAGCCGATTTGTTTTGGCGGTATGGCATATTTATGTTATCTTTGCATGAATGAAACCGCGCACGGCAACGCGCAAACAGGCAGGCTGGAAGCCCATTCGCAACACCTGACACATAAGGCCGGCCCTGCCAGGCTGCCACGGCCAAGCAAACCAGACGCCCGCCTTGCATAGGCAAAAGGCAAGCAAGGCCAAGACGGAGACGCGCAACAAGGCAGCTGGGACATACCGACGCCTGGCCGCCAAGGCTAATGCGGCGATGGCAAATAAAGGGCAAGGCCCAGAAGACAACCTGAAACAGACATACAGCAGGACACAACAACAGACAATATATTATGGACATTACAGAGAGATTTTTAAACTACACAAAATTCGACACGCAGTCGGCCGAGGACAGCCAGAGCGTGCCGAGCACCAAAAAGCAACTGGCTTTTGCCGAATACCTGATGAAAGAGCTCAAAGCCGAAGGCCTTGACGACGTGGAGATGGACGACAACGGCTATGTTTACGCCACGCTCAAGTCGAACGTCAAGGGCGAAGTGCCAACAATAGGCTTCATCAGCCACTACGACACAAGCCCCGACTGCAGCGGCAAGGACATCAAGGCACGCATAGTGAAAAACTACGACGGCAGCGACATCACGCTGTCGGAGGGCATCGTCTCGTCGCCGAAGAAATTCCCCGAACTGCTCAACCATGTAGGCGAAGACCTCATCGTCACCGACGGTCACACCCTGCTCGGGGCCGACGACAAGGCCGGCATAGCCGAGATTGTGCAGGCCATGTGCTACATGCGCGACCACAAGGAGATAAGGCACGGCAACATACGCATTGCGTTCAACCCTGACGAAGAGATAGGCATGGGCGCCCACCACTTCGACGTGGACAAGTTTGGGTGTGAATGGGCCTACACCATGGACGGCGGAGACCTCGGAGAGCTGGAATATGAAAACTTCAACGCCGCCTCGGCCAAGGTGAACATCAAAGGCGTGAGCGTACACCCGGGCTACGCCAAGGGCAAGATGGTCAACGCGGCAAGGCTTGCAGCCGAGTTTGCCTCGATGCTGCCGGCTGACGAGACCCCCGAGACAACCGAGGGCTACCAAGGCTTCTACCACCTGACAGGCATGAATGCCAACATAGAAGGCGCCACACTGTCGTATATAATACGCGACCACGACCGCAAGAAGTTTGAAGACCGCAAGGACTTCATAGAAGACTGCGCCCGCAAGATGAACGAAAAGTACGGTGAAGGCACGTGCGTGGCTGAGATGAAAGACCAGTATTACAACATGAAGGAGAAGATAGACCCCAACATGCACGTAATAGACATTGTGCTGAAGGCCATGCAGGAATGCGGCGTGCCACCCCGCGTGCAGCCCATCCGTGGCGGCACCGACGGTGCGCAGCTCAGCTTCAAAGGCCTGCCCTGCCCCAACATCTTCGCCGGAGGGGTCAATTTCCACGGCCCTTACGAATTCGTAAGCATACAGGTAATGGAAAAGGCAATGTCCATCATAATCAAGATATGCCAGCTCTCGGCCGAGTATAACGACTGATAAACACCGGCAGCGGCCATACCTGCGGGGCAGGCCGCTGCCGGACATTATGTGCGCCACAGTGCCCGCATGGCCATCCCACAAGCCATGGGGCGCTTTGCTGAATGGCTTTCGAGGGCACGACAAACTTACATGTAGACGTCGAGCACGCCTCCGGCCATTATGTCGGAATGGCGCAAGACATACCGACGGTGAGCCTTGCCATTGAGTCTCATCGCCTTTATCCTGTGGCCATGGCTGCCCTTGCGGTGCACCCTCACCTCGAATGTGCGCCCGGAAGCCAGCCTTATAGCCACTCTGTCGAACAGTGGCGACCCTATTGAATACTCACCCGACACGGGATTGACCGGATAGAAACCCATCGACGAGAACACAAACCATGAAGACATCTCGCCACAATCGTCGTTGCCGGCATATCCCGACGACGAATTGTTGTACAGCTCCGTACATATCTTATGCACAAGGTCTTGCGTCTTTTGCGGTTTGCCTGCATAATTGTAAAGGTAGGCAACGTGGTGGCTCGGCTCATTGCCGTGGACATACTGGCCTATGAAGCCGCTCGCATTGTCGTTCTTTGCCCCGCTGCTCTCGGTAAGTGAGAAAAAGGCGTCAAGCCTGTCGACAAACTTCTTGCGGCCACCGAGCAGCTCTATCAGCGCAGGTACATCATGAGGCACATACCACAGATACTGCCATGCATTGCCCTCTGTGTAAGGGTTGCCGCCGTTGGCGCCATAGCGCAGGGGGTCGAAAGGCTCAACCCACCTGCCGTCGGACGTTCGCCCACGGAAGAAACCGCTGCCGGCATCATAGAGGTTGGCAAAACTACGGCTGCGGATGGCAAAATGCCTGGCCACGCTATCGTTTTCAAGACTCGACGCCAGCTGCGCCACACACCAGTCGTCGAACGACTGCTCGAGGGTGATGCTAACCGACTGCGACTGCAAATCCTCGGGCATATAACCGTATTCCTCCCAAACATCGAATGGCGAACCGGGATGGACAGTGGTGGCAGACGCCACACAGGCCCTCAGCGCACGCTCGGGGTCGATGCCACCTATGCCCTTGAGCACAGCATCGGCCACTACAGGGATGGCATGGTTGCCTATCATGCAATAATTGTCTTGCCCCCACAGCGACCATATCGGCAAATAACCGTAAGAGTCAAAGTGGGCAAGCATGCTGTTGACAAAGGCCGCATCCATCTCGGGAGCAATGATGGTGTAAAGCGGATGGGCCGCCCTGAACGTATCCCACAGCGAGAATGTTGTGTAATACTGCTGCCCGTGGGGTATCTTCTGCGTCGAATAGTCGGTAGAAGTGTATTCGCCGTTGATGTCGCTGATAACGTTTGGCTGAATCATCGTGTGGTACAAGGCAGTATAAAACTTCTGCATCTCTGTGCTGTCGCCCTTCACCTCGATGCGCCCCAGCATGCCATCCCACACCGCGTCGGCCCGGCCTACAAAGCCGTCGAAATCCCATCCGGGCGCCTCGTGCGCCATGTTGGCACGCGCATTGGCCAGGCTTGTGGTCGAAAGCCCTACCTTTACCACGACACAGTCGGCCCCGTCAGGGTCGAAATCCACCCATGCCTTAAGGTTGTTGCCATTGGCCACGGCAGCCCGCCCGTAGTCACGGTCGGCCGAGAGCAAAGAGCACGATGCCATGGGCCGCGACAGCTCGATGTGGAAATACACCCGGCGCAGCTTTGCCCAGCCCGTTATGACACGGTAACCCTCGATGGTCTGCGGCCCGGTGACACGCAGTTGCGACTGTATGATGCGCCTGTCCCAACTGCCTTTGGGCGCCGAGTGGTCGAGGTCTATATATAAACGCTGCCTACACCCTTTAGGATAAGTGTAACGATGTATGCCCGTACGGGCCGTAGCCGTGAGCTCGGCAAGTATTCCCCCGTCTAATTCAAGTGAGTAATATCCCGGCGAGGCCTTCTCCTTAGAGTGGTCAAGGGCCGACCATACGCTGCTGTCGACAGACGGCATGAGCAGCAAGTCTATCAAATCGCATGCCCCTGTTCCGCTCAGTCGAGTATGGCTGAAGCCGCAAGTGTGTGTGTCGTTGTAGTCATACCCCGACGCCTTGTCCCAATCTGGGGCAGCTTGAGTGTCCGGGCTGAGCTGCACCATGCCAAAAGGCACCGTTGCCCCGGGGTAACAGTTGCCCGACAGAGAGTTCTCCACTGCCCCGGTGCCTATGAACGGGTTGACGTAAGCAGTGTATTTGCCGCCATACGCCGACAATGCGACAGCCAAAGACAGCAATGTGGTGATGTGTTTCATTTGTCAATAATCTGAGTTAGAACGGTATTTTCCATAAGAAAGCAGAGGCCAGTCGTCTGTACGGAAAGGGCATGCGGGCAACCCGGCCCCGTTGTACAGCGTCACTTCCGGATTGTCTTGCCATAGATAGCGCACAGCCACAGGCATGCTCACTCCGTCGGCCCATACCTCCACCAGGCCTGCGCCACCGTCGACGATGCGCGCTTCGGCATTGTGCCACACGTGGTCAGGCCCCGCAACGGTGAATCCGGATATGTGCCCACCCCTCTGCACAAGGCCTCCGGCCACATCAGAAAATTCAACCAGCACCCTGCTGTCGCCTATGATATGGTTCATATATCGCGGTCCGGTAAACACACAGTCGTGCCCATATATGTTGGCAAGTGCTATAAGCGATAGCCGCCTTGCCACTTCCTGCTTATTTGGATAGTGAACGTCGTTGCCCAAGCCAACATCGATGGCCGACGCCATGCCCGTGGCCGGCAGTCGGAGCGCCATGTCCTGAGCCTCACGCAACTCGGCCCACAATGCCTCGACAGGCACATTGCGCCTCTCGTGGAAGTTGGCCAGCTGCACAAAGTAGAAAGGTAGCCGGTCGACATGCCATTTTCGGCGCCAGTCGCGTATGAGCATCGTAAACAAATCACGGTACTGCCACCCACGAAGTTCGTTTTGCTCGCCCTGATACCACAACACTCCGCGCATTGCCATAGGCACCAACGGACTAATCATGCCGTTGTAAAGAGCTGCGGGCGAATTGCGCCAAGGCATATAAGCCGCACGGTCTATGCTGTCGCGACAGTCGGGCATCAGGCGTAGAGTCTCGGCAGAAATCCACGATTCGATGTTGCTGCCTCCCCACGTTGCATCAATCACGCCCACAGGCACTCCTTCCTTTGCAGAGATCTCGCGCGCAAAGAAATAGGCAATGGCCGAAAACTCAGGCAGCGTCGATGGCCCGCAGACCTGCCACGTGGGCGAGTTTGTTACCAACCGGGCAGAAGGCGCGACCGAAGCAACCTTGTGCACCTGCAGTAAACGAATGCCGGGGTGAACCGAATTGGCAAGTTCTTCGTCGGCGTTGAGCACCGATGTCCAGCCTTTCACGGGATATTCCATGTTGGACTGGCCCGAACAAAGCCACACTTCACCGGCCATCACGCCATTGATAACAACCTTCTTGCCGTCGCTGACCGTTATGGAATGAGGGCCACCAGCCTTAGGCGTACGCACAGTTGCCATCCATCTACCGTCTGGTCCGGCCTTGGCTGTAACCACCTTTCCGCTCCATGAACAGCTGACAGTGACCACCTTGCCCGGCTTGGCCGTTCCCCATATCGGGGCGTCGGCATTCTGCTGAATCACCATGTTGTCAGAAAACAGCGGCGACAGCTTTGGCACGGCATGCGCACCGAGGCCAAATGACAGTAACAAAAGTAAAATATGTCTCATCATCATTATGGTATGTATTTGTAAAAAAGAGCCTATCGTAACTCCAAACGCCAGAAACGCAAAACAGCCAAGACCGTTCAGCGCTCTACAACGACATTCCGCCTGATACGAATGTCATCTGACGCCGCTCCGATTTGAATTTCAAACTCACCCGGTTCTACCACTTCCTGCATGTCGGCATTGTAAAACGCCAGTTCGGAAACGGGTAGGGTCAAGGTAAACGTGGCGCTCTTGCCTCTGCCCACCAGTTTCTTTGCGAAAGCCTTGAGCTGCTGCTTGGGGGTTGCAACCGAACTGACCTTGTCGTGAACATACAGCTGAACCACCTCCTTGCCGTCCATTTTGCCCGTATTCCTCACCGTCACCTCAACCTTCAATGTGTCGCCCGACCTCAAGACCGAGTCGCTCATGACACACTTTTCATACTCAAACGTAGTGTAACTCAACCCGGCCCCGAAATTCCAAAGCGGCTCCGGCTTGTCGAAAACATAATGACCCTTAGGCTCTTCGGGCGAACCGGGCTGGTCGAAAGGCTCCTCCCTGTCGGTGGCATAGTGATTGTAGAAGCACGGTGTGTTGCCTGTTGAACGCGGAAAAGACACATTAAGCTTTCCTGAAGGGTTGACACGGCCAAACAAAATGTCGGCCATCGAACGCCCCTGCTGCTCTCCGGCGTACCACTGAACCAACAACGCATCGGCATTTTCCTTCACCCATGGCATGGCCAAAGGCTTGCCGGAAATGAAAACAACTATCATCGGCTTGCCGACAGCGGCAACCGCCTCAAGCAACTGCTGCTGCACACCCGGCAATTCGAGCGAAGACAGGTCGAAGCCCTCACCTGCAGTCGAATACTTTGGCCCACGCCCCAGATACGTACTGCGCGTGCCAATGGCCACAATAGCCACATCACTGTTGCGAACAGCGTCGACCGCTTCACTTATGTGAGTCGTATCGCGGCTCCACCTGTCACAACCCTCGGCGTGATTAATGGCAACCTCGTCGCCCACCAATTCACTTATGCCCTGCAACAGGCCAACCCCTTCGTCAGTGTCTGGGCCCGTCCATGCATAATCGCCATACAGAGCTTGCGAGCTGTTGGGGCCTACAACAGCTATAGAACGGTATTTCCGTGTGTCAAGAGGCAGTATGCCACCTTTGTTTTCAAGCAGCACCGCACTCTCGTCGGCCACTTCCTTTGCCAAGGCAACCTTGCCGGCATTGCGCACAATGCCTACAACAGAAGCCGTATCGACCGTAGAACCGTCAAACAGTCCGAGCGCAAACTTAACCCTGAGCACGCGACGCACTGCCTCATCAATGCACTCGAGAGGTATCTGTCCGTCTTCGACCTGCCGCTCAAGCGTCTCATACGACGAATCGACATTAACGTCGATACCAGCCAGGAGTGCCATCCGCGCAGCCTCCTCACGCGTAGCCACCGCATGGTGGAACGTCATCAGGCGCTCCACCGACCCCCAATCAGAATAAACATATCCGTCGAATCCCAACTCGCCCCGCAATATGTCGGTCATGTAACGGCGCGAGCCCGACACCGGCACTCCGTCGTAAGCACTGTAACAACTCATCACTGCCATGGGAGAAGTCTCACGTATCACCCGCCTGAAAGGATAGAGATAGAGGTTGTACAAATCGCGTTCTCCACCAGCGACCGACGCACAATTAAGGCCTCCCGACGGGCTCCCATGGGCCACGAAGTGCTTCGGCATGCAGGCAATGCCACGGCTTTGGTAGCCTTTGACGAAAGCAATGCCCATCTCGGCAATGAGGAACGGGTCTTCACCATAAGTTTCTTCGATGCGGCCCCATCGCAGTTCGCGTGCAATGTCAAGCACTGGCGACAGCACCTGCCTTATGCCGATGGCAGACGCCTCCTCGCCCGCAGCGGCGGTCATGCGTTCAACCAAGCCTGGATTGAACGTGCTTCCCTGTGCCAAGGCATGCGGGAACAGCGTGCATCCGTTCTGCACTATACCTTGAATGCCTTCCGCACAAGCAAGCACCGGTATGCCCAACCTGGTGTGTGACCGCATGTATTCATGCAGCTTGGCATACATCACAGCGCAGTCGTAGGCCGACATTCCCATCTCATGTGTTGTTCCATAACTCTGCCCAGAGAAGATTCCGTCAATTTGGTCTGCCTTCCCCGAGGCTCGGTTCTGCAACTGCAACACTTTCTCATGAAGCGTCATGCGCCCCAATAGATCGTCCACCCTTTGATCAACAGGTGCAGACTTGTCCTTGTACAAAGGTTCGGCTTGTCGGGCTGAGGCACCGACAGCGATGGCACCAGCGGCAAGGAACATCACCAGCAACCTAACATTAAAATATCGTTCCATCTGTTTTCTGATATCATTTCACATGTAAAGCACGACAATAAGCCTGTCATTTGAACACTTTCCTGACGCAGTTGCCCTGCTTCAAGACATACAAGCGCCTTGCACCCTGTGTCGGGCTGCCGACCGCAGAGTCGGGTATTCGCCGTCCGAGAAGGTCGAAGGCCGTGGCCCCGCCTTCGTCCGACGGCCTTGAAAGCTCGACTATTCCGTCTGGATGACCTTTCTTTTCAATTCGGTAAATACGCGCATCGCACACAGGCACATTGTAACTGATGCCTTCCTGCGACGGATGCAGGACCTCGCCAGTCCACAGTTCCTTTACCTCACCAACGTCTGAAGGGTCTACGCCAATGTCGGCAAAGCTAACAACGCCTATGTTTGGCACCAGTATCTGGTAATTGAAAACAGCCAGGTAAACGTATTGCTCGTTTTCGTATGTCATGAGCGATTCCGCCCCAACAGCCGTCGAGGCATTGCCATACACAGGCCGGAACGACTTGCACGTACGTGGAATTGCATTGATGTCTTCGTTTGTAAGAAGCTTAAGGGCACGTTCTCTCGACGTCTGATAATAGTTCGGCCGCTCTTTTCCGCTGCCATCGTGCAGCGTTACGTTCGGACTGAAGTTGTCGCCGGTGAGAAACGCGCCAACGATAGCGCCCGACGTGATGCGCGCACGGTTGGCATTCTCGCCTTGGATGCCGCCGGCCTCCTGACGCAATGCCATGACCATGTGGTCAGGGTCGTTGGCCACGTAAAGCTGATTGACCCACCAGCCGTACGAAGCGTTGTTCATCACATACTTGGTCTGGTCGATTGTTCCCCACGCGTCGCACGAAATGCGCCGCCCGTGGGCATATTGGTATGGGAACACCGGCGATATGCTAAGGTCGATATATATTCCGTCGCCAGCCTGCTTGAGCAAGAAAGCCATGCCTTCGTTGTATGCCTGCACCCCCGTGTGGCAATCTTTGTTGTACCACGAATCGGCCTCGATAGCGCCGTTCGACATGAAATCGCACTTAAGATACTCTATGCCCCACTGCTTGAACTTCATCATGTCGCTGACGATGAACTGCTTTGTACCTACATGGGTGGGGTCGAGACAGTATGCCCCGTCCACAACCTTAAACCGGCCATGCACTTTCAGGGCAATGTCACGGAAGCGGTACTTGTTGTTTGTGCCCGGCACGTAACTGTTCAAGTCGCCAAACCGACAGAACGAACCGTAATAAAGCCCGGGTATCATATTGTTTTGCTTGCAGTAATCAACGAACTGCCGCACTTGGTCTACAGTCAGATTGTCGTTCCACCATGCGTCGAGGCTCATCACGACCTTGCCTTGCCTGTCGTGGAAACCACGGCTTACGAGATTGTCGCGTATGAAGTCGGCACAGTCGATGACCCCTTGGTATGATATGTCGGTAGACTGCACGCCCCACGAACTCCAGCCGTAAGGGGCGCCACCGGCCCACTCGCGCTTTGGCGCCACCATGGTGCAAGCCTTTCCAAACGCCTCCATGCCGTCACGCCAGTCGTCAAACCAACCCACGACAAAGCGCGCCGAGCTCACCGTGTCGGCTACTATCGTGCCATGGGGCATCACTCCTTGCTCGCTCAATATAGAGTCGTGGGTATGCTCGTCGGTATATCCGGAAATAAGGGCAAAGCCGTTTACCTTGTCATAATCGGAACACTCTACTTGGACGGCGCTCTTCCACAGGTCGTGGTCTACAGCCCCGGCCACCAGGCCCTCGCGCGTATCGGCATTGTAGATGGCCGTGACGGAATAAGAGTTTGTCTCGCCCAGCAACGGGTTTGAACCGTAACGTATGAACCCATCGTTGTCCCATGGGACAAAAAGCACACGGTTTTGCCGTCCGGAAGGCATGAAGCCAGCCGTATCGCAACTCTTCATCGGCACGGCATAGTTGCTCTCAACGGTTCCGTTGCCAGTCACTTCCAACGATGTGACGAAGTATGGCAGCCCGTCGTAGAACGCGAATGTCTGAACGAGCTCCGTTCCCGACGGCATGGTGTAAGTAATCCTGTAGCAGCTGCCCTCCCCGAAGCAGTCGTCCACACCGTAGCGCCCGAAGCCAACGGTCGACGCTTCATACGAGCGCACAGTGTCTGCCCCGACCTTGGCTTCTGCATATACGCCGTCGAAGATGGGGCGCCCTGAATAGCCCACGGACAGCCTCTTGGTAGCCTCGTTGTATTTTATCGCCCAGTTTCCGCCAGTAAAATCTGCCGCCCCGGCGCACGCCACCCAAAGGCAACAGGCTGCTATAGATAAACGTCTTTTCATATTTTCTTGAATCTAAACACTTTAACATCCTTTCCAGGCACCTCAACCACATCGTCGATGCCAACCTTGGCGTGGCTCCACAGTTCCTCGACGTCATAACCGGCGCCACGGTCGAGCTGCATCAGGCCGCGGTCGAAGCGGTACACCCGCTTGTCGTCGCCGTAATTGAACACGGCAAGATACACATCGCCGTTGTCCTCATGTCTCACAAACACACTTTCCGACTGCTCGTTGTCGCCCACCAGCGGCCTGAAAGAACGCCCTGTTGCCATACGGTTGATGTCGGCGTTGGTAAGCAGCCGGCGCGCACGCGATATGGCCATGCTGTCGGCCGAGAAGTCGTCGCCCATAATAAACAGGCCCGTGATGGCGCTCGATGTGATGCGGGCACGGTTCTCGCCCTCGGTGGCATCACGCAGCACCACATGGTCGGCGTCGTTATATTGATAAACGCGGTCAATCCACCAACCGTACGAAAGGGCATTCATCGTATACTCAGTGTCCTTGATCTTGTTCCACGCATCGCAGGCTATGCGGCGGCTTTGGGCATACTGCGCGGGGAATATCGGCGAGATGCTCAGGTTGAGATACATGTCTGAGAAAATGCTGTCGAGCAGATGCATGCCGTAGTTGTAGGCTTCCGTGCCGGTGGTTATGCTCCGGTCGTACCACCTGTCGGCCTCCATGCGCCCGTGGGTCATGAAGTCCATCTTGACATATTCATACCCGCACCTCTTGAACAGTTCGTGAGTCTGCTCCATCATGGCGCGGACGGCGGGGTGAGTGGGGTCGATGGCGTAGGCCCCGTCGAGCTCCTGGGGCTGTCCGTTGGCATAGATGTACAGGTCTTTATACTTATACTGCCCCACCCCCGGCACCTGGCCCTCGGGGTTCTTGCCCCAGTCTGTGAACGGAGTCCAATAGATGCACGGCACCTGGTTGTTGCGCCTGCAACGGTCGGCGAAGTCTTTCAGTTCCTCTTCAGAGAAACTGTTCCATCCAGAGTCGAGCCCTATGTACAGCACACCGTCGGCGTTTGTGAACGAACGGTTCTGCAGTTCCTCGGCAAAGAAGTCGGATATGCGCGTCGAGTTGGCGTGATTCACCTTGAAGGCCAGGGCGCCCCACGAGTTCCATCCCACAGGCATCGACTTGTCCCACTTGCGCGGGTGAGCCACAACGGCATTGGCCGAGGCAAACCGCTCCATGCCCTCGCGCCAATCGCTGTATACACCTATCATCATGCGCGCCGACGTTACAGAGCGCCCGCTCAGCCTGCCATGCGGCAGCCGGTCGCGCGTCTGTGCGTCGGCCACGCCGCTGTAGGCCCTCAACGTCTTAGCGCTGTTGGTCATGTCTACGGCATTTTTCCATCTGTCATGGTCGATGGCGCCTATCACTATGCCCCTGCGGCTGCCGGCGTCATAGATGGATGTCACCTCATACGAGCGCATGGTGTCGGCCGAGAGCGGCCGTGAGGCGAAGCGTATCCAGGCATCGTTGTCGAAGGGGATGAAGAGCATGCGCCTGCCTTCGCCGCATATCAGCGAGTCGGTGCGCTCCATCACCACCGGAGCCATGTAGTTGGTGCTTACCCCACTGTCGGAAGCCACGCTGATGTCGGTGAGCAAATAGTCGTCATAAAGATAGAAAGTCTGCGTCAGCACGGGCAGAGCGGGGTCGGTGTAGGTTATCGTCCACTTCTTGCCTTTGCCAAAACCGTCTTTTATCCGCTCTTCTTTGAAAGAGTGCTTGCCGTAGGCCTGGGTGTTGACCAGGCGGTCGCCCAGTTTGTACTCTGCCGTCATTCCACGCACCACCCAAGTGTTGCCATGGCGGATGTCGACGCCTTTGTCGAAGGCGAGCTTCCAGTCTTCTTCTGTCACATTGGCTCCCCTGCCACAGCCTGTCAAGGCCATGGACGCCAACAGCGCAATCGTTGATATTCTTATCACATTCATTCTGAAATAGATGTTTTAGTGGTTTTGCACACAAAGTTAAGAAAAACGTCATGCAATCACGGTGAACATACGTACCATTATATATAAACTTTGTCGAAATAAAACCCCATTTTTACGTATTTTGCACTACTTGAAACAAATGCCACCGGCTGCAGCGGCCGCCGTGGCCGCTGCAGCCCACACGCCCACTGCCTGCCGTAACGGTTGCCCGCGGCGCACACAGCGAAAAGGCCTGGGACTGAGCGGCTTGCAAAACGGCCGACATCGCAATGCGAAACGGCCCGTATTGTGATGCGAAACGGCCCGTCCGGCCTTGCCGTCCGGGCCGTTCTGCTTTCCTGACAAACCACGGTGCCCATACGGTTGCCACGCGCCGCCACAGCCATGCCGCGGCCATGTGGGGCCAGCGGGCACTTTTGCCATAAGTGGGACGACGGCCAGACACTACGGCCAGACGCAAAGCGGCAGCGCGCAACCCTCACAACCCATGGCGTCGGGTATGCCGCTGCCGCCCTGCAGGCCGTGGCCGGGACACGCCCGAGCCCCGGAAACGACAGGGCCCGGCGTGAGCAGTAACGTCAGTCTTTCTTTTGTGCAAACTCTTTGGGAGTCATGCCAAACTGCTTCTGGAACAACTTGATGAAATACGACGGCGAGTTGATGCCCACCATCTCGCACACTTCGTTGGCCCTGTATCCTTTCTCGCGGATAAGCTCGGCAGCTTTCTTCAGGCGTATGAGCCTGATGAAGTCTATCGGTGTCATGTCGCTCACCTCCTTGATTTTCCTGTGCAGCGAGCTGCGGCTGATGCACATTTCCGACGCCAGCTGCTCTACATTAAACTCAGGCGAGCGTATGTTCTTCGTTATTAGCTCCGTTATCCTGCTAATAAACTGCTCATCTACCTTGCTTATACCCGACGACTGCACCGGCAAGTATGGCTTCTTGACAAAGCTCTCGCGCTCGCGCTTGCGGTTGAGCAGCAGTGTCTCGACCTGCGTGAGCAGGTGAACAAACGAGAAAGGCTTTTCGATGTAAGCGTCGGCACCGGCCCGCAAGCCATCCAGGCGGTTGTCGAGCGTCTGCTTGGCGGTGAGCATCACCACCGGGATGTGGCTCGTCTCGATGTCTTCCTTGAGCCTGCGGCACATCTCAAGCCCGTCCATCTCGGGCATCATCACGTCGCTCACAACCAGGTCTACGTGCTCGCGGTGGGCCTTGGCCAAGCCCTGCACTCCGTTCTTTGCCGTCAACACGCTGTAATGGGGCGCCAAACCGTCGGCTATCATCCCCATCACCTCTTCGCTGTCTTCAACAACCAGTATGGTATAACCCTTGGTGCTGCCAGGCGACACATGCGTCTCTTCGGCGTAGTTCTCCAGCGACGGGTCGGCAGACATCTGCGGCTGCGGGGCCTCGCCGTCAATGTCTATCACGTGGTCTTGCCTTAGCGGCAGTACCAGCACAAACTCGTTGTACTCCGACGCGGTGTCGAGCTCGAGCGTGCCGTTGTGCATCTCGGCCAGCGAGCGTGCCATAGGCAGGCCCAAGCCCGAGCCCGACTGGGTGTGGGTGGTGTCAAGTTGTGTGAATGGCTTGAATATCTCACCGGCCTTATCGGCAGGTATCTTCTGCCCGTCGTTGACCACACGCACCGTCAGCCTGTCGCCGCTGGCAGCGACGGTTACCTGGATAAACGTCTCCGAGTATTTCCTGGCATTGTTGAGCAGGTTGCTCAATATCTTGGTCACGGCCTCGCGGTCGGCCTGCAGCACTATCCCGTCGTCCTTGATGTCAAGGCTTATGGTCTTGTGCATGCGGTTTATGGTAGGCTCGAAGCGCTCTACAATGCCCGTCACCAGCTCGCCCAGGTTGATGTTGGTGAAGTTTGGCGTTATGCCGTTAGAGTTTACCTTGCGGAAGTCGAGCAACTGGTTGATCAGGTTAAGCAGCCTCTTTGTGTTCTTCTCTATCGCCCCGATGTTCTTCTGCACCACCGGGTTGTCCACATGCTGCTCCGCAATGTTCTCAACCGAGCCATTGATGAGCGTGAGCGGTGTCCTGATTTCGTGCGTAATGTTGGTGAAGAAGTTGATTTTCGACTGAAGCAGCTCCTTCTCTTTCTCCTCGATGAAACGCGCCGTGCGCTCATTCTCCTTGGCCTTCTGCCTGTTCTGCATAAACCTGTAGACCAGCAGCGCCGCCACCACGGCCATAATGAAGTAAACTATCTTCATCGGCAGCGACGAATACCACGGATGGGCCACGTCTACCACAAGCTCTGTGACAGGCCCTCCGCCGACCATGCGCACCCTGAACGTGTATTTTCCGGGCGACAGGCGCGAGAACCCAATGTCAGACTTGTCGTGAACGGGTATCCAATCCTTGTCGATGCCGCTCAGCTGATATTCGTAGTTGGTGCTCTCGACGCCCGAATAGTTGAGAGACGACACGCTTAGCTGTATGTTTGAAAAGTCGTATGGCAGGTGTATCTCGCCAGCCTCGATGATATTTACGCGCAATACTCCGCCCTGTTCCGGGAAGACATCCTTGCCGTCAACCCTGAGGTTGGTTATCAGCACGCGGTCAAGGCTGTCTTTGCCGGCCAGCTGCGGATTGAAGGCAATGAGCCCGTTGGTGCCTCCGACATAGAATGTTCCGTCATGTCCGGCCACTGCCGACTTATAGTTATACTGGTTTCCGGGCAGCCCGTTGTTGTTGTAGTACACCGTTATGCGCCCTGTGCGCGGGTCACGACACACCAGCCCGTTGTTTGTGCCGAACCAAATACGATGCAAAGAGTCCTCGAGCACCTTGTAGGTCACGTCGTCGGGCAACCCGTCGTCCTTGCCGATGGTAGTAAACGCGCCTTTCGCGGGGTCGTACGACACAAGCCCGCCACGGTCGGTTCCAAACCACAGGCAGCCACAATGGTCGATAGATATGCTCGAAACGTCGTTCGACTTTATTTCGCCCGTCTTCACCTGGAACTGCTTCTGCCGCCACGACTTGGCCTCGAGCCTGAAAATGCCGCTGCCAATGGTTGCCACCCATATATTGCCGAACCTGTCTTGCGATATGTCTTGCACGAAAATGTCTGGCAACACGGTCACTTTGTTGAAGCGCATACCGGCACTCTTGATGTAAAGGCCGGCTCCGGTGCCCAGCCACACGTTGCCCTCGCGGTCTTTGAACAAAGCGTACACGGAGCCTTCGCTATGCAAACCGAGGTCTTTCGGCGAGTAGTGCATGATGTCGTGTGTGCTCACGCTGATTATGTCAAGGCCATTCTTAAACAGTCCCGACCACACCATGTCGCCGTCGACCATAAGCGCGAGGCGGTTGGTGCCACCCTTGTAATGAGGCGTGTTAAGCGTAATGAAATCCTGGGTGACAGGCCTGAATATGTTGATTTTGCCCTCTTCGGTGGCAATCCATATATGCCCGTTGGCGTCGCATTGCATTTCGCGGATATGCTTGTTGCTCAAAGAGTTGGCCCGAGCCAGCGGCACGTAACTGTAGAAGTGCAGCCCCGCCCGCGGCATATAGTCGACACCGCTCTGCATGGTGCCTATCCACAGACCGCCGTCACGGTCGCGGTAAAGTTCGCATATCATGTTGTCAGACAGACAGTTGGGCGACAGGCCGTTCTCATGTATGCGCTGCTCCGTACGTTTCTTTTCGTTCACGATATAAAGTCCGTCCTGAGTAGCGACGAAAATGTTGTCTCCATCAACGTTGAGTGCCCTGATTATCTTGTAGTGAACGTTCGGGGCGTCGACCACAGCCATCTCTTTTGTCTTGGGATTAAACTTTTTCAACTGCCCCATGTGCTCACCCAACAGCATCCACTCGCCATAGTTCACCATCGTATATATGTGCTGTCCGGCCAGGCTTCCCAACACCCTGCGCACGTGGCCCGTATGTTCGTCGAGCAGGAAGACGCCCTGCCCGGCTGTGCCAATCCACACCTCGCCGTCCGGACGCAGGCAGAAGCACTGCGGGTTATACGATCCGTCGTCGGAGGAACCGCGGGTGGTGTAACGCCTCAGCGTCTCCGTCGACGGGTCATAACGGAACACCCCCTCCTCCGGCGAGGCTATCCAGATGCGCCCTTCCCTATCGGCCTCTATCTGGGCAATCCAGTTTCTCACCTGCTTACCGTCTTGGGAGACGACGTCCAACGACGAAAACGTCTCGCTTGTGAAGTCAAACAGGAACACACCCTTGTCTGTTCCTACCCACAGGCGCCTGCGGTCGTCTTCAAACAAAGCCGACACGTTGTGGTTGCCGCGCCCGGTCTTCAAGTCGTCGACATCGTAATGGCGCAACGAACGGCCGTCATATCGGTTGAGACCGTTCTTTGTTCCAAGCCATATCAGCCCCCAATGGTCTTGCACAATGGCTTTAACACTGTTTTCCGACAGCCCGTCGCGACTGTCCAAATGAGTGAAATAATATAATAGATTAGCGTCTATTGCAGCCACTTCCGTACGCTGGAATAAAAGCATCGACAATGCCCAAACAAGGCAAAACGCCGTTCTGAATCTCTTCATTTCTATCGGTAGATAATTATTGGTGGCGTAAAGGTACTAAAAAAATATTGAATTTGACAAAATATAGACATTATTTTCATCTGCAACGGCTGCAGCCATGCAAACTCATGCAAACAGCAATTAGCATTAAAACAAACCGTTCAGGACATTATTTTGATAATCCGAACCCCAACAGACAACTTCAATCACTTGCATCTATCCATGTTTTACTGCTCCAGGCAGGTGCATCCCAATGAAACTTTTCATTACATTTGCAATCCATCGAGGCAACGCCGTGAACCCGACGTACGCCATCTGTGCAGGAGCTACCAATGCCACGCCTCGGCACCGGGCGGCCAACAGCACAAACAAGAAACCGTTTCTGCAAATGGAAAACCACCTACAGAAACAGTTTCCATTGCCTTGCCACAACATGAAACCACATCAGCGGACTCGTGGTTTGCTGTCAAGCCAGATGTCAAGCTGCCCTCCACTAACAAACTCGGCATGCGTTATGGCCGGCCGCTGCCGCCCCACTCCATTGAGACTGATGCGCCTTATGTAACAATTGTCGGCGCCATTGTTGTGCGTGACAATGCGGAACTCACGACCACTGCAATAATCCGGGTGCAGCTTGATGGTAATCTTGTCGAATATCGGGGCGGTGACATCATAGTAGGAATTGCATCCCGACCCGCCGTCGATGGCAAACAGACCTATCGACATAAGCGCCGACAAACCGGACATCTGTCCCTGGTCCTCATCGTTGCCGCCGTAACCTTTGTCGGGAGTCACCCCTCCGTAGGTCTGGCGCCGCACCCTTCTAACCCAATACTGGGTCAGGTCGGGCCACCCGGCATGGGCGAATACATGTGCATTGCTAAGCCCCGGCTGGTTGGAATAGTTGACATAGCCATTGCCATAGCCTGAAACGAAGTCATCCTTAGCCGACTGCCGGAACGCAAAGTCGAGGCGGCTGCACAGCGAGTCGTTGCCTCCCATCAGTTCGGCAAGTCCCTTTATGTCGTGCGAAAGGCCGAACGTAGCCTGCCACGCGTTGGCTTCCTCGTAGCCCCAACTGTCCATCGGGTCTGTATGGAGCCACCCTCCTTCACGAGTTCGCGGCAACACAAGCCCCAGCTGCCTGTTGAAAGAGACCTTCCATCCGGCCGAACGACGGTAATACCGCTGCGCGATGTCACGGCGTTGCAGCCTCGACGCCATCTCAGCCAGCGCCCAATCCTCAAACGACCACTGTATGGTCAGCCCTGCCGCATTGGGCACATAGCCGTGCTGTTCGTAGAAGCGCAGGTCGTCGTCCTGGCCGTATGCGAGCATACCTCCGGGCTCGTGGTTGCGCACTATCTCGCGCAAGGCAACCTCGGGAGAGAACTTCCGGCAGATGCCACGCTGGTATGCGCTGGTTATAAGCGACGTGGCTGGGCATCCGCTCATGATAAACGAATAGCCCCCCGCACACGGCCCGCGCGCCAAAAGCCCCCCGTTGAGCGAGTATTGCAGGAACGATGCAGCGAAATCATCAAGCACATCGGGATATGCAAGCCCCCAGATGATGTTAAGGTTCCACTGCGACAACCACAGGGCATCGCTGTTGTACATGTGGAAAGGGCCGTCAAGGTGGCGCACAACGAGACGTGCATCCCTGACGTGCTTGCCATCCGGCCGTCCGCCACGCGTGTAGTCAGGGTAGTCGCCACTCCTGTCGTCGAGCTTGTGGCGCCCCAACAGCGTGTGCCACAGGTCGGTATAAAACTTCACACGGTCTGCCTCCGTGCCACCGCTGACATTGATACGCCCCAGCATGTCGTTCCATTCGCGTTGTGAGGCGGCACGGGTGGCGTCGAAGTCAAAGCCTTCAATCTCGTCGAGGTTGCGTTCGGCGTTGTCCAGGCCGGTATAGCTGACGGCCATCTTTAGCATCAACTGCTCGCCGGCCTCCACCTTATAGCACGCCGAGACGCCGGCAACGGGCGCGTCGCTGTAGCTCATGCCTTCATTGCGGGGCGTGGCCTTGGTGGCTGCCACGAGGCTGTCGGCCATTGCCCCGAACGGCCTCAAAGCATCGAACGGACGGCTGAACTCTGCAGCAAAGAACATCCTGACAACGTCGGGGCCGCCCCAGAGCCTGCCGGTAGTGTCGAAATAGCCCGCTATGCGACTGCCCTCAACCTTTGTCACATGCGCATTGACCATGGTCGACGTGCCGACATAGCCTCCCAGGTTGAGCAGAATGGCCGCATCATCGGCCTCGGTGAATGTCATGCGGTAAAGAGAAGCACGGTCGGTGTTGGTCTGCTCTACCCACACGTTGTACCTGTCGAGAAACAGCCTGTGGTAAGCCGGTTGCACAATCTCACCGTCGTGGCTGAAAGCCGACTTCCATGCCGACTCGCCGGCACCGGCGTCTACGCTCCCTGTTGTAGGCATGAGACATAGGCCGGAGAGCATCCAAGCATGCACTTGCGGGAAGCCCAGCACCACATTGTCATTGTAATTGTAGCCTCCGCCGCCCTGGTTCTTGTTTCGTGTGAGCGGTGCTGCAGATATCATGCCGAACGGCTGAGAGCCCGTGGCGAAAAAAAAGTAACGCCCGCGTGTGGTCTCTATGTACGGGTCGACGGCCGTCAAGCAATCCGAAGGCGGGCCATAGACTTCAATCTCAGACAGCCCGAGGTTGCTGCCGTTGCCGTCGGTGACCTCGAAACGAAGGCTCCTGGTGCGCTTCGCCGGAAACTCTACCACACAGGGAGCGCCATTGTCTGGTATGGCACGCACCAGGACACGGCTTCCATCGTCGAACACCAGCTCGCCTCCGGCAGTGTGCGACTGCTCGCCGGGTATGTCGTAAAGCAACACCTTGCTTACTACCACGCTCTCATCCCAGTCGAGTTGAATCCAAGGATAGTCGATGACGCCCCAGAAAGTGACGGTGCTGGCCGACACCCAAGCCCCGCTGCCATTGACACGTATGCGCCCGTCGACGGCGTTTGACGCCGGTTCCTTCTCCGACGAAGCCGTGGCATGGGCCCTAACACCTATGTTATAGGTCGTGGCACGGCCGCCGGCAACAGCAAGCCACGCAAACCCCAACAAACATACAAGCCGTGCCACACGCCCCACACGCGGCACAATACAGAGCAATGCCATGGCCGCCACATTTGAAAAGCGTTCAATCTTCATAGCCATCACCCAATGTTGTTATCTCCAATTCATGGCTGAAAGTGGCCAAGTCTTTGGAAGTGGTGACGTGAACAGTGCGCTTCTGCCCTGGCAGCAAGTCGAAATAGTTGTCAGAGAAGAAGTTGTCGATGCCCTTTATCTTCATGAACACCGCCCTGGCGAATATGTCCGAGCGCAGCGTCACGTCGTAGCCGTCGGCAGAGGCCACTATACCGGTTTCTATCTTCGGCTTCCTGTAAGCCATGTCTTTCTGCCTCAACGGGTAAGCAATGTTGTAATACGTCTTTCCCCCGGTATTGAATGTTATGTAAAAGAACACATTCGCCGGGTTCTCCCCACCCAACATGTCGGCCACGCGGACAGTTCCGGCATCGACGGCGCAGTTTTTGGGAAGGCTCACTTTCTCGGTCTTCTCCCACACCACGTCACCGTCGATGGTCATGGCCTGCACCCTAAGGATGCCGTTGGCGGCCGAACGGCGGTCGTTGACGAGTTTCACCTCAAGCACCTTGCGCCCAATGGCCACGTCGGACGAAGACTTCACGCCGGTGTCTTCCTGTCCGGGCAGTGCAGCCACCTGCCTGTTGCCGTGCGCCTTGGCGTCGTCGGCCTTGACACGCGGCGACACCAGTATGTCGTCGTAAGCCTTTTTGGTGACATAATGCAACGCTTTCCACCGCCCGTAATAGTCGCGGCTGCTCCACGAGGCCACCGGCCAGCAGTCGTTGAGCTGCCATACGAGCCCTCCCATGCAGTATGGCCGGTCGCGGCGGAAAGCCTCCATGCCCATCTTCACGGCGTCGGCCTGCAGCACCTGGCTCACATAAAGAAACGCCTTGAAGTCGTCGGGCACCCTATAGTCGCGCCTCATGTACTCCTCAATGCGGTGGTTGGCATACGTGCCGGCCTTCTGGTGGGCCATCATCACCTCCGAATAGATGTCGTGGTCGCGCGGGTCGGGATTGAACTTCAGCACCGACTCATATTCAGGGAACGACTGGAAGCCGTATTCCGACTGAAACCTGACATGGTGGTCGAAGTATGCCTCGATTGGGTCTCCGCCATGCCACACGCCCCAATAGTGGTCGTCGCCGTTCACTCCGTCGGATGGTGTATCCTCAAACGCCCATGGCGATGACGGCCTGTAGGCCATTCCGCCCCCGTATTGGCTCACCACCTCGGGCAGAACCTCGTAGAATATGCTGCGCTGCATCTTCCACACTCGTTCGCCCTGGCCCATCTCGTCGAAGTAGCGCTTCTTGCCTCCCCATCCAAACCACACATCCTGCTCCTCGTTGTTGCCCGCGTAGACGGCTATGCAGGCATGGTTGCGCAGCCGCCTCACGTTGTCGATGGCCTCTTGCCTTATGGTTGCAAGGAAGGCTGAGTCGACCTCGTATGTCTGGCAGGCAAACATAAAGTCCTGCCAAACCAGTATGCCCATCTCGTCGCAGTAGTTGTAGAAGGCGTCGTCTTCGTAAATCCCGCCTCCCCAGACGCGTATCATGTTCATGTTGACATCGGCGGCGTCTTTCACCACCCGCCGGTAGATGCTGTCATTGAGCCTTGACAGGAAGTTGTCGTTGGGCACCATGTTTGAGCCCTTGGCATATAGCGGCTCGCCGTTGAGCTCGAAATACAGGTTGTGGCCGTGCTCGTCTTTGTCGTTGTGCAGCTTCAGCGAGCGTATTCCAAGCCTTGTGGCCACGGTGTCTCGGCATCCCGCGTCGAGCGTTGTCACCATTTTTGTGAGGTATGGCTCCCCGAGCCCATTGGTCCACCACAGGCGCGGGCGGTTGACAGTATAGTCGAGAGCAATCTTGTTGATGCCTTTCGACAGCGACACCGTACGGCCGGCCACCCGCCTGCCGTCGGCGCAGATGGCCACTTCGGCCCTTTCGACGGGGCGGTCGGCCTCAACCTCGACCACGGTGCGCAGCTTTGCGCGGGCCTTGGTAACATCTTTCTGTATGTACCACACGTCGGCAATGCGCGCATCGCTCCAAGTCTCGAGCACAACAGGCCGCCAAATGCCGAAGGTGACAAGGCGCGGACCCCAGTCCCAGCCATATTCAAAACCGGCAGTACGGGCAAATGGCGAAATGGTCTTGTCGAAAATGCCGCCTATCTGCGAGTGGTCGGGCCCGGTGTTGTGACGGTATGGCAGCGCGTCGAACTTAGGTATGTTCCGCCTGATGGGGCTTTTGAAGTACACCTCGAGCAGGTTTTCGCCCTCCTTGAGTATGCCTTTCACGTTGCAACGCCACTCGCGGTGCATGTTGTCGGCCTCGCAGATGCGCTGATGGTTGAGGTAAACATCGGCATAGGTGTCGAGCCCCTTGAACACAATCACCTGGTTGGTTGCCGACAGTTCGCTCACGGTGGGCGTGAATCGCGTCTCATACATCCAGTCTTCCTTGTCGACCCACTGCACCGCGCGCTCGTTGAGCCTGAAAAACGGGTCGTCTATAATGCGCTCACGCATGAGGTCGAGATGGGTGTTGCCCGGGACACGGGCCGGATGCCATATCTCCGAACTGCCCTGTCGGAAGCGCCAGCCGTCGTGAAGCGTGCGCTGGCATACTGATGCCGCGGCCGATGCGGCAAGGGCGAACAAGGCCAAGAAGGCCATAAAATGTTGTTTCATTTTGGTTTTCAGTTATTTGTTAGTGTCAATAATTCCGTTTTTGGAAACGCTTTCCTTTCGGATTCGCAACAGGTTGAGCTTCAACACGTTGCAAAACAGGCTGTTTTAGTTTGCAAAACGACCCGTTCCAAGTGGTGAAACGCGCCGTTTTGCAAACTCATTGAGGCCAAATGAGAAGATGGCTATGTCAAGGCACAGTGGCTTGACCGATGGCGCCCGACGCCGGCAACGACAAAAGGCCATGCGCCCTGCGGGCAGGAACAAATGCCTGTCGGGCTGATTGTGACATTCATCCCAGCAATGAGGCATGGCTCAGAGCAGTGTAAAAGGCACGCCAGCCTTAAGCTCTACCGTCTTCTCCTTGCCGTTCACCCTGACGTTCACCGTCTGGTCTACGCGCGAACGCAGCGTGGCCGACACCACCTTTCGGTTCTTCCATGCAAAGTCGGCCTCAATGCCGCCGCGGGCGCACACGCCCTTTATGCTTCCGCTCTTCCATGCCTTAGGCAGGGCGGGCAGGAAGTTGAGCATGCCGTCGTAGCTCTGCAGCAGCATCTCGCATACCCCTGCCACTGCGGCTTCGGTGGCGTCGAACGAGAAGATGTCGCTCTCAGCCCCGGCAATGCCTGCCGGCGACACGGTCATCAGGTTCTCGCGCATGAAGCCTGTGTATAGTCCCTTGAGGCTCTCGTAGGCCTTTTCGCCATCGAGCAGGCGTGCGTAGAAGTTGATGTTGTTGCCACGTGTCCACTCGGTGTCTTCCCAGTTGACATGAGAAGTCTGGTTTTCCAGGAACAGCCTGCATCCCTCGGCCAGCCCAGGCGTCTTGAATGGCGAAATCTGCCCGAAGGGATAGAGTGCCAGCAGGTGTGAGGCATGGCGATGCGAAGGGTCGTCGCGCACGACGTCGAGATACCATTCGGCCAGTTCCCCGTTGTCGAGCAACCGTAACGGTGGCAGTTTCTTGATGTCGCGCTGCAAGCGTCGGCTGAAGTCGTCGTCGATGCCGAGAATCTTGGCCGACTGTATGCACGCATTGTAAATGTCGTATATCACGGCACGGTCTATCGTGGGCATCATCGACAGCGAGTATCCCCTGCCGTCGGCCCCCCTGAACCCGTTCTCGGGCGATATGCTCGGGCCGCTGAGCAGGTAGCCCGTCTTCGGGTCTTCCACCATGTAGTCTACAAAAAACTGAGCCGTCTCCTTGAGCAACGGGTAGCCAACCTCACGCAGGTAGTCCTTGTCGAGGGTGTATTCATAGTGAGTCCACAGGTGCGTGGCCATCCATGCGCCGGCCGTCACGTTCATAGCCCAGCTGCATGCGCTGCCCGGTGCCGTGTCGCCCCACACGTTGTTGATGGTGTGTGCCACCCATCCGCCGCAACCGTACATCTTGCGTGCCGTCACGCTGCCATACTTGGCCAGCAGTCCGATGTAGGTAAAGAGCGGGGCATTTGTCTCGGCCATGTTGGCAATATTGGCGCTCCAGTAGTTTTGCTGTATGTTTATGTCAAGATGGTAGTCGCATGTCCACGGCATGTTGCACGCCAGGTTGTCATTCCATATCCCCTGAAGGTTTGACGGCAGCGGCGAGTTTTCGCGCGACGACGATATCTGCATGTACCTCCCGTATTGGAAGAAAAGGGCGTCGAACGCCGGGTTCGACAGTCCCTTGTGTGCCTCGGCAAACATCTCGTCGGTAGTATTGGCATCTGTCGTTGGCCGGCCGAGGTCTATGTCCATGCGGTCGAATATGGCCTTGAAGTCGGCCACATGCTCCCTTTTCAGCTCATCGTATGTCCTTGACGCTGCCGTCTCTACCGTATTGAGGCACTGGCTGCGGTAGTTAAGGTTCTGGAAGTCGGTGCGGATGTCGACGATGATGGTCATGGCGTCGGCCCTGTCCACCACCAGCCTGTCGCCCACGGCACGCACACTGCCACCGTCGGCCATCACCCTGACAATGCCCCTGAATCTCACACCGCCCTCGCCGTTCTTGTCGAAGCGCGCGTCGCCGGTAATGTCTATCTGGTTGGCGCGGGCAGTCACCTCGGAATGGCGCAACATGCGCATCGACACCGTGGCGCTTAGGGCGTGAGCCTTGTCGGCCCTATACCTGACCACAAGGGCCTGTGCCGGGTTCGACGCGAAATACTCTCGGCTGAAGCGCGTGCCTCCGCAGACAAAGCCAACCCGAGCCACGGCCTCGTCGAGGGCCAGTTCACGCCGGTAGCCACTAACATCGCCGCCGCCGGTCTCTATGAGCAGGTCGCCGAAAGGCAGGTTAGTGCCAAACGATTTGCCGTGGCCACACAGGTACTGCCACCCGAGGTCGTTGCCGCGCTTGTAGTCTCCGCTAAGAAAAGCCTCGCGCATCTCGCGCAACCTGTCGGGGCCACACAGGTTGTTGGCCTCAGGGTCGGGCTGGCCCGACCACATGGTAACCTCGTTGAGGGCTATGGTCTCGACATCTGTGCCTCCGTAAACCATTGCCCCCAACCTGCCGTTGCCCAACGGCAGCGCCCCCATCCACTTCGCCGATGGCCGCGAGTAGACCAGGGCCGGCTTCGAGTCGGCAGCCATGACCTCGATGCCGAGCATGGCGGAAAGAACAATCGTGATAACTTGCTTTACTTTCATAAATAATCAATTGGTTTTGTTTTACTACTGCCGCAAAATTACTTTGTTATATATTGTTTGGCGTATCGTGCACGGCCATAAAATGGAAAGATTGTTTCATTCGTAGCTCTCTTGCAACATTCATTATATTTTCTGGCGCGAATCATTATCACGCCTATACATAATATGTATTACTTTTGTCGAAAGTTTTAGATAACTAACCTTTTTTATATGAAAAGATATCAATATTCACGCCCTTTGCGATGGTCGGCCACAGTGGCCGGAATGCTAATCGCCGCGGGACTGGGGCTTGCCTCGTGCTCTGACAATTACGAATACGAGGACAAAGAACCCGACTTCCTCGGAGCAAGCATCTATGACTATCTGCAGCAAGAGGGCAATTTCAAAACCTACCTGAGACTGGTCGACGACCTGAACTACCAACAGGTGCTGAAGCTTACCGGCTCAAAGACGGTATTCCCGGCCCGCGACGATGCCTGGCAACGCTTCTTCGACGGAGGCAACCCCTACGGAGTGACGTCCTACGAACAACTCACGCCGGCACAGAAGCGAAGCCTGCTCAATGCCAGCACGATAAACATGGCCTATCTGGCATACATGCTGGCCAACACCAGCGACGCCGAAAACCAAAGCGGCGAGGGCACAGCCGTGCGCAGGGCCACACAGTACTCTTACCTTGACAGCATACAGAGGTGCACCGACGCAAGGCAGCTCGAAGCGCCATTCTGGACGAAGTACAGCAAGAAGGGGGTGATGCTGGCCGACAACGGCGACACTTACATGGTGCACTTCACACCGCAACACACAGCCGCCAACAAAATACCCGACGAAGACATGACGCTAATACTGGGCAGCCGGTATAGCAACCAAGACGTATATATCAATGGTTCGCGCGTGGAACAAAAAGACATCACGTGCAAGAATGGCTACGTGCACGTGGTTTCCGACGTGCTCACGCCCAACTCACCGATGAGCTATGTCATCAACCACAACGGGCAGACCGACGAGTTTGCACGGCTAATGGAGCGGTTCTCGGCCCCGTTCTACAGCAGCAGGCAGACAGAGGCCGTACACCAACTGTATGACGGCAGCGACGCAAGCCACCCGCTGATAACCGACTCCATATTCGTGAAGAGGTACTTCACGGAGTCTTCTCCCCTCGACCCGGCCGACAACGACATGACAAGCTACGGGCTGTTGTACTATGACCCGGCCGACAACAGTTACTCGTCGATGCAAGACATGGGTGTCATGTTCGTTCCCACCGACCGGGCAATGGACGAATACATCAACGGCGGCAAAGGCTCTTACCTTAAAGATGCCTACGGCACATGGGACAACGTGCCCACCCCGCTGCTGGCCATGTTTGTGAAAAACCACCAGAAGAAGTCGTTCATGTCGTCATTGCCGTCTATGTGGGGCAGCATGAACGACGAATCGTCGTTTGCAATGCACGTCGACAAAGGAGACATCCTTAAATCTTATGTCTGCGGAAACGGCATTGTATATGTTACCAACAAGGTTTACCCGCCCATCGACTACCAAAGCGTTTACGCGTCGGTGATGACCAACGGGAAGACGAAGATAATGAACTGGGCGCTGCAAGACCGCGACATGAAGTTCTATCTGTACCTGCGCTCTATGGAGAACATGTACAACCTGCTCGTGCCAACCGACGAGGCACTTGAAAACTACCGCGACCCGCTGAGCTGGGCCAAGGGGCGCAGCCAGAGGGAGATATGGGCTTTCCGCTACGACGACACCAAAGACCAACCCGTGACGGCCGATGTATACTCGGTGAACGACGACGGCTCTAAGGGAGAATACAAGCGCACGATTGAAGATGCCGCCATACTGCGCAACAGGCTCTACGACATCTGCGACTGCCACATCATAGTTGGCGAGAAAGCCGAAGACGGAACAATGAGCGGATTTGTTGACGACGGCTCGCACCACTTCTACCAGTCGAAGGGCGGGAGCACGATACGCGTCAGCGGCACGGGTGCCAACATGACCGTGAGCGGCGGCGGCGACATCGAGCTGGGCATGCCTGCCGCAAGGCAGGTAAGCCGCTACGACGCCGACAACGGCCGCTGCTATGTCATAGACCGCATGATTCACGACCCTGTAAACTCTGTATACGCCAACATGCAGGCACACAAGGAGTTTTCCAAGTTCTTTGAACTGCTCAACGGCAACGACATGATTTTCCGCATATTCGAGGACGACCCTGAGATTAAAAGCATTTTCTCGCTTAACACCACGTCGTCGTCATCGGGACTCGGCAATGTGGTCAGCTCGTTCGGAAACTTCCAATATACTGTGTTCGTGCCTACCAACGAGGCCGTAGACGAGGCGTTTGCCAAAGACCCTACACTGCACACCTGGAACGAGATTGCCGAACAGACCGACACAAAGACACAGCACCAATGGGCCCTGAGGCTCATACGCTTCCTGAAATACCATTTCGTGGACAACTCTACCTACGTCGACTCGCAGCCCTTTGGAACGCGCACGTTTGAAACGGCGGCACGCTCAAACAGCGGACGATTCCAGAAAATAGACATCAGCAGCAACGGGCAGAACCTGAGCATCACCGACAGCAAGGGCAACGTGGCCCACGTGGTGAAGACAGCCGGGCTGTACAACCTGCAAAGCCGCGACATCATCGTTAACAGCAACGACTACCGGACAGCCACGCAGCTGGTTTCCTCGTCGCAATCAGTCATTCACTTGGTAGACCGAGCATTAATACCAGAATAATAATATGAAAAAGAAAATATTGACAATCATGTTACTGGCTGTCACGGCCTTGGCCGCACAGGCGCAGGGAGTGATGATAACAGGAAAAGTGACCACCACCGACGGCGAGTGCATAGGAGCCACCGTGGTGGAGCAAGACAAGGGAGGCCGCATTGTGTCGTCGGCAGTCACCGACATCAACGGCAACTTCTCGCTGCAACTGAAGAACCCCGACAACTCACTGAAGGTGACGTATGTGGGCTGCAAGCCGCAGACACTGCCCATAAAGGCGCGCCGGCGCTTCGACATAAAACTCAACGACGACAGCCAGACCATTGCCGAGGTGCAGGTGAAAGGCAGGAAACGCACCAGCGAAGGCGGGTTCAGCATACCGGTGAGAGAGATTTCGGGAGCACAGCAAACTATTTCGATGAAGGCGTTTGAAGGCATGTCTGTGGCATCGGTAGACGAAGCCCTGCAGGGCCGAATAGCGGGCCTCGACATTGTGGGCAACTCCGGCGACCTTGGCAGCGGCAGCTCGTTGAGGGTGAGAGGAACAACGTCGATAAACTCTAACTCCGAACCGCTAATCCTTCTCAACGACATTCCGTTCGACAGCCAGGTTGACGCATCGTTCGACTACAACACTGCGTCTAACGATGACTTTGCCACCCTGCTGAGCATATCGCCCGACGACATTGAGGAAATAACGGTGCTGAAAGACGGAGCTGCATGCGCAATATGGGGAGCACGCGGCGCAAACGGCATCATATCGATAAAGACGAAGAAAGGCGTCACCGGCCCTACGCGTGTGACTTATTCGTACCGTCTGTCGGGCTCGTGGCAACCCAAAGGCATGGAAATGCTCAACGGCGACGACTACACAATGCTCATGAAGCAGGCTTACTTCAACCGCAACCAGGACGAAAGCGAAAGCAACATACCGGAGTTTAACTACGACCAAAACTTCTCTGAATACGAGCAGTACAACAACAACACCGACTGGGTGAAGGAGGTGTCGCAGTTCGGGTGGACACACGACCACACGCTCGCCATTAGCGGAGGAGGCGAGAAAGCCAAGTTCCGCGCGTCGATAGGATACTACAGCCAGACCGGAACGGTGATAGAGCAGAAGCTCGACCGACTGTCGACACGCATGAACTTGGAATACCAGGTGAGCGACAGGCTTAAGTTCACCTCGGACTTCTCGATGACATACACCAACAACAACCGAAACTACGAACAACAAGACCCTTACGACAGCTACAAGACGATGGGACTGCTCGACGTGGCTTACAGAAAGCTGCCCAACGTGGGCATCTACAGGCAAGACGCCAACGGAAACGATACTGACGTGTATTACAACATACTGCCAACATCGAACCTCGCCTCGTCGCAGCAAGACCTGCTAAACCCCGTTGCTGTGGCCCACCTGGCCAGGAACGTACAGAAAAACATGCGCGTCATACCCACGCTGCGCATACAATATGACTTCATCGAACCCACCGACAACCAGCGACTGAGGTATAACGGATATGTGACTTTCGACATTGAGAACTACAAGATAAAACGTTTCCTACCTAAGGAAATAGTGCCGAAGACATGGCTTAACGAATGGATAAACCGCAGCGAAGAGCAAGAAAACGAAGGCCTGACCATAATGACAGACCAAAACATAACATGGATGCCCGACCTTGGGGCCGACCACTCGCTGATGCTCTACGGCTCATGGCAAATGACAAGCGGCAACTCTCAGAACCAGCAGTTCACAACCTATGGCTCGCCGTCTGAAAGCATAACGGACGCAACGGCCGGGGGAAACATCAACAACCTCAACTCCGAACTCGGACAATGGCGCTCGATGGCTGTGCTGGGACGCTTGCACTACGCCTACAAAGGCAGGTATATACTCGATGCAACCATAAGATGGGACGGCTCGACACGCTTCGGCCCGGGCAACCGCTGGGGCTCATTCCCGTCGGTATCGGGCAAATGGATAGTAAGCGACGAGAAGTTTATGTCGTCATTCCAAAAGTGGCTGTCGGAGCTTTCGCTCAGGGCCGGATGGGGCATCACAGGCAACATGCCCGACAGGGAATACCTGTACTTCGCCCGATACAACGGGTCGTGGAGCACGGGTGGCAACAACTACAACGGTACGCCGACCATCAAGCCAAGCTCAATAGAGCTGACCAACCTCAAGTGGGAACGCTCGACAAGCGTTAACCTGGGATTAAACCTCGGACTGTTAGACGACCGCTTCTACCTCGACCTAAACGTATACCACCGCCGAACTGAAGACATGCTATTCAAAGACCAGCGCATACCTTCGTCGACAGGCTTCGGATCGCTAAGCTATATCAACGCCGGCACCATGGACAACGACGGCTGGGAACTGAACGTGAACACGAACAACCTGATAAACATAGGCAAGTTCACTATCGACCTGAACGCGAACCTCTCGAACAACAAGAACACAATCAGGGCGCTCGACGAAAATGTTCTCGACTCATACAACGGAGAGTTCGACTATAACAACGGCAACTACCTGACCCGAGTGCAGACCAACAACTCGTTCGGGTCTATCTACGGGCTACGGTCGCTGGGTGTCTACCAGTACGACAAGTACAGCGAGAAAGAAGTGCCGGGAGTGAGTGGCCCCAACGCCCCTGTGGTGCGCGACAAAAACGGCAACGTGGTGTTTGACAGCTATGGCGAACCTGTGCCGATGTACTTTGCATACGGAACCACCAACTCACGGAGGTTCCGAGGTGGCGACGCCATATATGAAGATGTAAACAAAGACGGCACCATCGACGAACTTGACGTTGTCTACCTTGGCAACTGCAACCCGAAACTCAACGGCGGCTTCGGCTTCACCATCAGGTACAACCGACGCTTGTCATTGACATGCTTCTTCAACTTCCGTTATGGCAACAAGGTAATCAATTACGCACGTATGAATGCCGAGAACATGTACACCAATGACAACCAATGCGTATCGGTGAACTGGCGCTGGCGCAAAGACGGTGACATAACCAACATGCCAAGGGCCTTATATCAAGACGGGCGCAACTGGATGGGGAGCGACAGGTTCGTTGAAGACGGCTCATTCCTGCGATGGAAACAGCTGACACTGAACTACCAGTTCGATCCGAAGACAATAAAGAAGATAGGCCTGAACACTGCCTCGCTCTACTTCACGCTGAACAATATCCTAACATGGACAAAGTATTCGGGCGTCGACCCCGAGGTGGGCTATGACGACAAGGGCATCTGCGCCGACTGGTCGAAAACGCCACGCTCGAAGTATTTCACCTTTGGTATAACTATCGGACTATAAAGAAAACAAAACATGAAAAAGATAATATGCGCATTGTGCATCGCCTGCGGCCTCAGCTCGTGCGAAGAATGGTTTGACATCAAGCCACAGACCGAACTGGTAAGCAACGACTTCTGGCAATCGAAAAGCGACGTGGAAAGTGCTGTGGCGGCCTGCTATCGCGCTTTTCTCGAACCCGACATGATGGAACGGCTTATAGTTTGGGGCGAAGTGCGCTCTGACAACGTGCTGACCGGCCTTAATGTCAGCAACGACATTTACTACATTCTGACGGCCAATGTCGATGCAAGCAACGGATATACAAAATGGGAACCAGTGTACAGGGTTATCAACTATTGCAACACAGTGCTTGAAAAAGCTCCTGCCGTGCAACAAAGCGACCCTAACTTCAAAGCCGGTGAACTGAGGGCGTATCAGGCCGAGGCCATCACGCTGCGCGCCCTATGCTACTTCTACCTGGTGCGGACGTTCAAGGATGTGCCATTCACCACTCTGTCATACAAAGACGATACACGTCCGTTCCAGCTGGCACAAACCGACGGTGACGACATTATCGACGAACTGCTCGGCGAACTGGAAAGCATAAGCGACAATTACGCCAAGGCTGTGTATTCTAACACGGGCGACACAAAGGGGAGAATAACCCAAAAGGCTATGTGGGCGCTAATGGCCGACATGTATTTATGGCGTAATGAGTACGACAAGTGCATCGGGATGTGCGAACGGATACAGCAAACGCAATCAAACCCTCTGCAACTTGAACCGTCAACACGCTACAACCAGCAGGTTTTCGGGGCAGGCAATTCGAGCGAAAGCATTTTTGAACTGCAGTTCGACACATACACGCCAAACTATGTTGTCAATGAGATGTACGGAACAACAGGAGGGCGCTCGAGCGTCAACCACCTGTCATCGCTCGACTTCGGCGAATACCAGCTATTCGACGGAAGCGACATCCGGCAGTACGACGCCTTCTACGGCAGCTCGTCGGCGGCTTTCATACCTATCCGCAAGTATGTTACCTACCGACTGGAGAGCAGCGGCAACCAAGTGAGCGCCTCAGACTACATAGTAAACCAAAACACTCAGGACTGGATTATCTACCGCCTGGCTGACGTTTATCTGATGGAAGCCGAAGCACTGGTGGAGCGTAATGCAGGTGGAGACCTCGAGAAAGCAATACAACTGGTAAGCAACACATACGACAGAGCCAATCCGTCACGAGGCACTGGCTCGCTGAAGTTGCAGAACTATAACTCCCAGGAGTTGATGCGCAACCTGGTGTTCGACGAACGCCAACGCGAGTTCCTGTTCGAAGGCAAGCGATACTTTGACATATTGCGACGCGTAAGGCGCCACGGCGACCTTAACAACATAGTGTCGACTTATCTGCTAAGAAAGTATGAAAGCCAAGACCAGGCAACCGTAATGACAAGGCTCAACACTCTCAACGCATTATACCTGCCCGTAAACCGCGACGAGCTGAAGGTTAACAAACTTCTTAAGCAAAACCCGTTCTATGCAACTACGGGCGACATTGACAGGAATTGACTTAATAAACCAACCGAAAAAGCAAAAAGCAATGAAAAGATTCATATTTTCTCTTCTGGCGCCATTGGCAGTGTTTATACTGTGCTGTTGCGACAGTGATGACCTTTCGGGCGACAGCTACTATACATTCAAGGGAGAGACTGTGGCAACATACATCGAAAACAGGCCCGACTCGTTCTCGGTATTCACGCAGGTTGTGAAAGACGCCGGCGAAGAGTCGTTGCTGGCCACATACGGACACTATACGGCATTCATACCTACAAACGAGGCATTTGATGCATACTTCAAGGAACACAATACCTCGATGGAACAACTGACGGCCAAAGAGAAGAAAGAGATTGTGTACAACCACATAATACGCTCGACCGCCATTGACTACAAGACGAAAGACTTCACAGAAGGAGCGTTAGGCACATCTAACATGAACAACAGATATATGATAATATCATATGTAGCCAACGGCCAAGGACGCAACTCGATAATGGTGAACAAACAGTCGGAAATAATCATGCCAGACATCGAAGTGCACAACGGGGTGATTCACGTCATCGACCACGTACTCGTTCCCAGCGAAGAGACTCTAGGAAGCATTCTCAACGGAATGCCGGAATACAGCTACTTCGCCGAAGCTCTGCGCCTGACCCACCTTAACGACTCTATCACCGAGACGTACGACATGAGCTATGAAAGCCCCTACTCTACTGAGTACGTCAACATCCTCGGCTACACCATGAAGCCATTGCAGCAACGTCGCCTGGGCTACACCATGTTTGCCGAGCCAAACTCTGTGATGGAGGCATCGGGAATACACAGCATCGACGACTTGATAAAATATGCTCGGAAGTATTACGGCACACAAGACGCCGACGATCCGACAAGCCGCAACAACGCTCTCAACAAATTCATATCTTACCATATGCTCAACCGGCAGATGTCTACCAATTCGTTCATATACAGCGGACCCTGCACATCTTCTTATTATATGGACAAAAGATATGAGTATTACGAGACAATGCTCGAAAACAGATTGATGGAGATAAAGGCAGGAAACCACATCAACGAACAGAGCAACGGAAAATATGTGGGCATCAACGAGAGTGCCTCAAACATAGACGGGATGAACGGCTTCATCCACTCTCTGACCAACATGCTTGTCTACGACGAGGATGTGATGGTAAGTGACGTGCTGAACAAACGCATCCGGTTCGACGCGTACTCGATTGCACCGCAACTTACCAACAACAACATCAGGTGGAAGCTGACCAATCTTGATGGCTTCGGTGGTTACACCATGTCACCCGACTATTGCGGAGACTACATCAAGTTCAACGACGCATCCAAGTTTATCATGTGGGCTTCAGACACATGGAGCAACTACCAGGCAGACGAGATATCGGTACGCGGTTGGTATGACGTGGTAGTGCGCATGCTGCCTGTTCCACCGGGAACTTATGAGATTCGCCTCGGATACTCTGCCCGCTCATGGGGAGGGATAGCACAGCTCTTCGTAGACGGCGGCATCATTGGCATACCGGTGAGTTTCAATTACACGGGAGAGCAACCGCAAATTGGCTGGGTCAGCGACGACCAGACAACAGACAACGGTGCTGAAAACGACAAGATGATGCGCAACCGTGGATATATGAAAGGCCCGAACTCGGTATACAGCCCTAACGGACAAAAGACTTTGCGCCAACAGATCAGCGCCCTGCGCTTCATTGTAGGTACATTCACGTTCCAAGAATATGGCCCCCACTATTTCCGTGTCAAGAACATTGAGTCGGAAAACGGCGAGTTCCACTTCGACTACCTTGAATACGTTCCCACAAGCATCATTGATACAGAAGACAAAGACTAATAAAACATGAAGAAGTTATTATCAACAATATTAATCTCGGTTGCCATAACGGGATGTACAGAATGGGCCGACCATTATGAAGAAGGTCCAGCCCAAGGCTCGGGACTCACCGTAATGCAACTGCTTGAACAAGATGATGCGACCAAGGCATTTGCCGGTCTCATCAGTAAATCAGGATATGCCGACCTGCTTTCCTCTAGCCAATCGTTCACGGTGTTTGCCCCGCCAGCCGACGCCATGGGCCCGGACGCAAATGCCGACATGGCTTCAATAAGGAGAATGGTAAGCAATCACATAGCAAGGCAGACTTACCCATCGTCGACCCCTGTGACGACAAGCGTCAGAATGCTCAATGGCAAGATATATTATTTCAACAGCAGTGATATGTTTGGCGGATGCACCATGGCACAACATGACATCAAGGCAACCAACGGCCTCGTCCACAAGCTAAGCAATGCTCAAATACCATACGCCAACAATATCTATGAGCACATTGAGGCCAGCAGCGAAATGTCAGCGCTCTATGAGTTCATACATTCATTTGATGAGGTTCGATTCGACCCTGATGCCAGCACAGAGATTGACATCGACGACAACGGACGCCCTGTCTTTGACTCTGTGATGGTTAGCTACAACAGGCTGCTTGAAGACAAGGCATACGGCATAGGACACATCAAAAGCGAAGACTCGTTGTACTCGATGGTCGTGCCGACCAACGAGGCTTGGGCCGCAGCCTACGAACGCATCGCCCCTTCGTTCAAGGTGTATGATACAAATGCACACGTGGCCGACTCAATACAAGACATACGCACAAAACTAGCAATCGTCAATGACCTCGTGTACAGAGGAAGCCTTGCCGGGGCCGACTCCATTGTGTCGACAACAGGAAGCGTAATCCACTCTCCTGCCGACTTGATTTCCGGAACCCAAGAACTGTCGGCTTCAAACGGAATGCTGTTCACCGCCACCACACTCAACTACGACAACAGCGAGACGTGGAACAAACCGATAAGCGTGGAAGCCGAACAGCAGAACGGACGTACATATAACAACACGCTGACATCAGTATATATGCGCAATGTGACTGCCGCAAGCATTGTAAGCGGCGTTAGCGGCGACTCGTACATTGAGGTGATGCCGATATCCACGTCGACCAACCCTACCGTCATATTCGACATACCAAACACTCTTGCCGGCAAGTATAATGTATACGCCGTGTTCCTGCCAGCAACTGTTGAAGGGCCAACCACAGAACTTGACTCTACGCGAATCACGTTCACCGTCGCATACATGAACAGCAACGGCCGCTCAACAACAAAGCGAAACAACAGCCGCACACTGCTCACCTCGGGCTCAAAGCCTGTCAAGATGCTCGCTTTCGAAGAGCTGGAACTCCCCGTTAGCAACACCACCGACCGCCTATGGCTTATGGACAAGGCCCACGACCCGAGCATGCTTCCGGTGACCACCCAGCTGACCGTTGCCACCAATGTAACGTCACGCGAGTTTTCTTCTGGCGAACTGTCACGTACATTCAGGCTGGACAGAATAATATTTGAACCCGTTAAGAAATAAATTAAGCCAACAACCAATGAACATACGATATATAACCTTAGCTCTGTTTTGCTCGTCGCTGCCTTTGGCAACCATTGCACAGATAAACCTAAAAGGCACGGTGACCAACAGCAACACCGGAGAAAAGTTTGCAGGCAGCCGCATCACACTCATCGGCACAGACAATGTGGCCATGAGCGACGAAGACGGTAATTTCGAGCTCAATGTCAGCAAGCTGGAGGGAATCTTGCGCATCGAGGCTCCAGGGTTCGACCAGCAGCTTGTCCCCATATTGGGGCGCAACAGTCTGTCAATCAAAATGCAGCCTACAACCAAAGCCAACCCGGCATATAATGAGCACTCACTTAGCGCTTATACAACAGCCAAGACCCAATCGATGCGCCCGGCAACATTGGGAGCAGACGAGAACATACAGATGAACTTGCTTGGCGACGTGAATGCAATAAGCCACAGTGGAATTGATGCCGGCGGCATGGCAATGTTTGTGAGGGGCATGCACAGCATCAACATGAAGTCGCAGCCGCTCTTCATTGTCGACGGGCAGATATGGCAGTCGGACGACAACATAAGCTCGCTTTGTGAAGGGTATTTCAGCAATCCCCTGTCGCTTCTCTCACCCGACGACATCGAAAGCATTGAGATACTAAAGAACGGAACCGCCGTCTGGGGAGCGAAGGCGGCAGGCGGCGTCATAATCATAAACACCAAACGCAGCCACAACATGGCTACCGAAATAGAAGTAAACCTGTCTATGGGCATAAAGCAAAAAGGCAAGACGTTGCCCATGCTCAACGCCAACGCTTACCGTATACTTGCCACCGACCTAATCGGAGGGATGCCAGGACAGGACAGAAACTTCCTGTTCATGGACGACGACCCGACAAAATCGTATTATAACGCCAACCACAACAACACCGACTGGAACGACGAGATTGGACAGACGGCCATGACGCAGAACTACGGCATATCCGTGCGCGGCGGCGATGAGATTGCCCTCTACTCTTTCTCGCTCGGCTATTCACACAATGACGGCTACGTGCGCAATACTAATTTCGACAGGCTCAACGTGCGCTTCAATAGTGACATAAACCTGACGAGACAACTGAAGACGCGTGCCGACATAGCATTTGCCCAAGTTACAAGGAACATTTTTGATGACGGCATCCTCAGTGAGACATCGCCCAGATACATGGCTTACATCAAGTCGCCGCTGTACAGCCCCAACCAATTCGACTCGCAAGGCAACATGTACGACCGACTGGCTGACGTAGACGAGCTGGGCATTGGCAACCCAATGGCTGTAACAGACAACTCGGAAGGCAAGAACAAGAACTACCGCTTCACCGCAACTCTTGCGCCTACCTACACATTCAACGACCGCCTAAGGCTGTCGGCCCTCGTCGGATTCTCTTGGGACAAAATAAAGGAAAGCAAGTTTACACCCGACTTCGGACTGCCTGCCATACAGCTTGTCAACGCACAAGGCGACTGGTATGCCCAAGGAGACAACAGCATAGCCTCACTGATGACTCGCCACTCGACCCTGACAGTAGACATTCATGCAGACTGGAATGCCATCAATTCGAATACTTCAAACCTCAAGATAACCGGCGGCTACAGATTCATCAACAACACGTTTGAGAGTGATTACGGGCAAGGCTACAACACAGGCAGCGACAATTTGCGCAGCCTGTCGGTAACCAATGCCAACCTTCGCACAATCGATGGTGTCAACGAAGACTGGCGGGACATGGCGTGGTACGCACAAGCCGACTTCGACTGGAAGAACCGTTATTTTGCCGGCGTACAGACAGCCATGGAAACCAACAGTCGATTTGGCCGCAAATCAGGCAGCGGACTTAACATCGGAGGTGTGGCATGGGGCGTATTCCCGTCGTTCAATGCAGCATGGGTGGTAACCAACGAGAAGTTCATGCGCAAGGTGAAAGGCATCAATTTCCTGAAGATACATGCAGGATATGAAATCACAGGCAACGACGACCTGCCTTCAGCAGCCACTCGCACCTACTTTGAAGCCATAAGCTATGCCGGACTGGCCAAAGGCTTGGCACTTAGCAACATCGGCAACGACAAGTTGAAATGGGAGCACACGGGCACGTTTACCGTCGGAATCGACATGCTCCTGCTCAACAACCGCCTGTCTGTACGCGCCGACTACTTCGACTCCACCACCAAAGACCTGCTCGTGCGCAAACAGCTCCGCGAGGAATATGGCTTACAAAACTATTGGACCAACGACGGAAGCATGAGAAACCGCGGCTTTGAAGTATGCGTTGGCGGCAGGATCGTAGAAACCAAGGACTGGCAGCTAAATGCCAATGTGACCATGGGACACTATAAGAATGAGGTGGAACGGTTGACCGACGGCAACTTCATAACAAATGTCATGGGCGCTAACGTGCTCACTGCCAAAGGCAACCCGCTTGGTGTGTTCTACGGATACAAGTCTGAAGGCGTATTTACTGACATGGAAGATGCAAGCAAAGCTAACTTGTCTGTTGTCGACAATACCGGACGCAACCTGAGATTCGGCGCCGGAGACATGCATTTTGCCGACATCAAAGTCGACGGCATCATTGACGAACACGACATGACCATCATCGGCGACCCCAACCCCGACATATATGGCGCGTTTGGTTTCAACGTCAATTGGAAACGCCTTTCGTTAGATGCGATATTCACATATTCGCTGGGCAACGACGCTTTCAACGCCATGCGCCAGCAGATGGAGAACGGCAGCTCGCTGAACAACCAGAGTGAAGCCATGCTTCGCCGATGGACGGGCGACGGTCAAGCCACCGACATCCCACGGGCCACCTATGGCGACCCTATGGGCAACAGCAGGTTCAGCGACCGTTGGATAGAAGATGCGTCATACCTCAAGCTGAAGCAGGTGAGCCTAAGCTACAGCCTGCCAGTCAAGCCAAGGTTTATCCAAGGCGTCCAGGTGTGGGCATCTGTAACCAACGTCTTCACAATGACCAAATACCTGGGCACCGATCCCGAGTTCTTCTATGGGTCGCAAGCTCTTTGCCAGGGTATTGACACCGGCCTCATGCCACAGACCCGCACGTATAACCTCGGAATAAAACTTAACCTTTAACGTAGCAAACGATATGAAAAAGATAATAAACGTAATATGCGGCATATTCCTCATCTGCTGTGCCACGGCCTGCGAGGACATGATGGACACTGAATCCGGCCGTATTGCTTACGACGACCAGCACGAACTGAACAACCCTAACGACTCCATTTACTCTGTCATAGGGGTCTTGGCTCAGTTGCAGCAAGTGGCCGACAGGATATTGATCATGGGCGAGTTGCGTGGCGACCTGATGACTGTCGACAACGAATATGCATCGACCGACCTGCAGGAAATAAACGACATCAGCTTCGCGGCAGACAACAGTTATGCCATTGCCCGCGACTTTTATTCCATAATAAACAATTGCAATTATATCATTGCACGCATGGACACCAGCATCACTGAAGGCCAGAACAAAGTGATGATGCCGGAGTACGCACAGGTTAAGACGCTCAGAGCTTACACTTACTGGCAGATGGCACTGATCTTCGGAAGGGTGAATTATTTCACAATGCCTTTGACTTCGATTGGCAGCATGGTTCCGACTGACACAAACATCGGCATCGACGAACTGTCACAGAAACTCATTGCCGACATAAGCCCCATAGCCGATGCACGACCGCTCGACTACGGAACGATAGACAACTGGACGTCTACAGAACTGTTTTACCCGACAAAGATGCTGCTCGGCGACTTATACCTTTATAATAATATGTACGACAAAGCCGCCGAGGCTTATTACAGCCTCATTGCGAGCCGCAACATCGTGGTAAGCAGAACATACGCCAACACGTGGGAGTCGGCCACAAGGCAGAACTTGCAGACGGGCAATATGCAGGCCTACAAAAACGATGTTGTCACCCGACAGATATTCAACTCCGATCTTCGTGCCACACACAGCCAGATGCGCAAGCTCACATACAGCGATAAACCAAGCCTGTTGCCTGCAGCTCAGTTTACTGAATGGATGATGTCGAGGACGCATTTCCACACCGACAATGGGCAGGCTATATCGCGCTACTTCAACGGCGACTTGCGAGGGGCGGCCGAAATGGCCTCAGGGGCACTGACGGCCGACGCCTTCGGGCATGCCGACCTGGCCCAGCTGCCGGCTGCCAACCCACAAGAAATGGTAATCACAAAGTTCTACAACAACCTTAGCGGAACGGTCACCGACGCGCTCGAACAACGCCCCCTACTGTCGCTGGCCATGGTGCGCCCGTCAACCATATACCTTAGATATGCCGAAGCCATCAATCGCGCCGGCTATCCCACAACAGCTTTCGCCGTTCTCAAGTACGGACTGAACAAAAATATGTATGACACCATACAGCACAGGGTAGACTCAAACGAGGTTAAACGCTATCCGGCATACATCAATTTCCAAGCCGCACAATACGACCAGAACATCGGCACGGCGGCAAGGGGTCTTGGCCTTGGCATCGTATGGGACAGGGAGCAATACGTAATTCCGGCAGATGCCGACACTACCGACTTTGTTGAAAAGGCCATACTCAATGAGATGGCTGCCGAGACATGCTTCGAAGGCAACAGGTTTTTCGACCTACTTCGCATTTCTCACCACCGCCATGACCACCCCGCACTAATGGCAGAGAAGGTTGCGGCCAAACATGCCGACAACGAGGCCATGAAACAAAGGCTTATGAACATATCGGCGTGGTTTGCAAGATAGGCAGACACCCCAACTTACGCTGACGGCAACAAACCACATCCGCCCCCATTGCTCACTTAACCACCGGGCCATATACCTGCATCGCCGCTGCGGCGCCAGCCGCTATGAAGGCGCAAAGGTATATGGCTCGAATGATTGCGGGCAATCCAAGAGACAATGCACAAGCCGCGTAACTGGCCTGCCCACTGCCCCACCAGCACGCAAACACTTGAATCAGCCATAACACAAATCATAACCGCTGGCAGACGGCAGCAACTTCAAATTGCCGAAAAACAGCCCCGAAATACAAAATTTGTCTTACCAAATATGTTTTATCGGAATTTAGACACATCCTTTGCATCTTTCGCAACAATAGTTGCGGCAAATATATCTTTTATTTGATAGCTTTGCAGCAGAAACCCAAACGTACACTACCTGAAACGTATAAATAATTGTAACATAAAACAGCATTGTTATGAAACATTCTACATTGACAAACTCATTGCTTATAGCAATGGCGCTCGGGGCAACAGCGTCTGCCCAAGCGCAGGTATTCCAGCTGAACGAAGAGAAGTCGGCCGAACTGTCACCTGTTCACCGTAGCACGCCAATCATAGGCGACGTCAACAACGACGGCACGCCCGACTTCTATTACGGTGGCCAGGGATTTGAGGGCGCCGATTCAAAATGGGCATGGGAAGACCCCGAGACAAAAGAGAAGCTCGACCTCAACTGGCTCACCAGCGGCTACCTTTACCAAAGCACCGCTCCGGGCAAGTGGACATGGTCCAGGTATATCGGCGCAAGATCGCCCGAGGGCGACTATTCGTCGTTGCTCGGCCTGCCGCCTTCGACATTCAACTACGGGCGCTGGCTTGACTTCAACAACGACGGGCTGCTCGACCTCTACCTCACCGGCAAAAACGAGATGGGATTTGAGCCGGCCGAGAATGTTGGCGACCAGAAGGGCTTTTACACCTACCTGATGAAAAACGAAGGCGGAAAGTTCACGTTCGCCGACATAAGCAAGTTCCCCACCGGCGACAACGAGAAGAACCTGCCGAGCATGAACAACTCGTCATTGTCGTTCGGCGACTACAATAACGACGGCTATACAGACATATTGATTCAGTGCATGAAGCGCTGGGCCGAGGATGGCGATGACGGACGGGTGATGCAATACAAACGCCTGCTGGCACTCTACAAGAACAACGGCGACGGCACTTTCACAGAGCAGCATGTGTTCAACCCCATACCCTACGAGCAGAACCCAATGCCCACAGACCTGTTTGAGGCCGACGTGGAATCGGGCACCATGAAGCCTACGATGATAGCAAAGCCCATGTCGCACGGTGCCACCATCATGGGCGACCTCAACAATGACGGCTGGCTCGACATCGTGGCCAGCGGCTACTCCAACGACGGCCCTTGCTTCTACATTTACAAGAACAACGGTGACGGCACGTTCCAGGAGCTCGACCTGAAAGGCAAGGCGTTCGTGCCTGTATACGAGAGCGACCTCGCATTGGCCGACGTAAACAACGACGGATGGCTCGACATCGTTTCGTTCGGCACCGACCCGACACCCAACAGCCCCAAGCGCGGCGACATATTCCTAAACAATTGCGACGGCGACTTCAACTTCACACTCAGCTCTGTCGATGCCGGCAACGGCATTTACGGCTCGGCCGAGTCTACACTCCGCCTTGTTGACATCAACCACGACGGGCTTGTCGACATCATCGACGGTGGATGGACCAACGTAGACAACAAGCAGTGGGGAACACGAATACAGTTCCAGAACCCCGACGGCACGTTCTCACTCCAACAGACGCTGCGCCATTTTGACGGAGGAGCCTATGAGGTTGCCGACCTCAACGGCGACGGTGCCATCGACCTCATCGGCGATGGCTACGGATTCAGCATAGCCGGCTCGAACAGCACTGCTTACGAGTACTACGACGGATTGTGCACCGACAACATACAGGCTCCCGTCGCACCGACAGACGTAAAAGCCGAGTCGACAGAAAACGGCAAGCTGACAGTTAGGTTCGTCGGCGACGAGTTTGAACTGGGCAACGCCTACAACGTATATGTTAAGAACAAGGCCACCGGCGCAATGTCGATGATCATCCCCGCCGACCCCGAGACAGGCAAGCTGAAAGTGTTCCACAGCCTGCAGGCACTGCTGCGCAGCGACAATCCGGCCGAGATGGCTTACACCATCTCTGTGCCCGACGGCGACTATGAGGTAGGTGTGCAGACAGTGAAGAACGACTGGACGACAAGCGAATTCACTAAGGCAGAAATCAGCATATCCTCAGGCATACAAAGCGCACAAGCCGTAAAGGATGAAACGACCACTGTATACGATGTAAACGGAGTGTACATGGGCAACACCACCGAAGGCCTGGGACGCGGCATATACATAGTAAAGCAAGGCAACAAGACGACTAAGGTCGTGAAATAAAACAGCAGCCGCACCCCATGCGTTGGCTGTGGGCAAAGCAAACACAAGGGGCGCAAGGCGCAGCATAGGAAAGAGGCAGAGCCGTGGCTCTGCCTCTTTCCTATGCTGCGTGTACGCTCACCCATCGTTGTGCATGAGCCTGGCGAGCGCATCGTCCTCGCCTACTATCCATACGACGTCGCCCAGGGCGAAAGTCCGCGACGGATCGGGCTGCGAAAGGTTTTCCTTGCCTTCCTCGATGCCCACCACCAGACATCCGTAGACATCGCGTATGCCACTCTCGCGCAATGTCTTTCCGAGCAATGGGCTGCCGGCCGTGACCACCATCTGCCTCAACTTGGTCTCGCGTTTCTCCATGTCGGCGTCGTCGCCATAGACCTCCTGCCTCATTGCCTTAGCCAAGGCCGACAGCTGCTCGTCGCTGCCTATCACCTGCAAGCGGTCGCCGGGGAAAACCACCGAATGGCCATCGGGTATGTTCAGTCTCCTGTTTGCCCTGAGTATGCTGCTCACATGAACCCCGAACCTGTTGCGCAACTCAAGTTCACGCAGCGACTTGCCTGCCCACGTCGAAGCGGCAGGAATGTCCAAATCGGCCATGTGGACATCGCGGTCGAGCAGATGTCCCTCGTAAAGCGGGCGCTTGCGGCCGCGCACCTGGGCCTCAATGTCACGCGAACGCAGGTTCTGCACAAACATACGCTCCATCCTGATGCTCTCCATCTTAAGCCCCCGCGAAAGCACCATAAGCACAACCACCGCCAAGGCAATGGTTATCATAAGCGCATTGGTAAACCGGCTGAGATAATTGCAAACGTAGAACACGAACGAGCAGGCCACGGCCACGCGTACAATAACGGTGAATATGAGCGGCAGATGGTTTTTGCGGCTCTCGGCCCACAACGCCTTAAACTCGCGGCTGTGGTTTTTCTTCATTACCATGGCACGCAAGAATGGCGACATGACCATCACCGTGATTGCCCCGCAGATGAAGTTTGCCGTCCAATGCCATCCTACAAGCAAATGGCGGACAAACGGCAGGAAGAACGTGAACATTAGGAATATCACGGCAAACGACAGTATGGAGTATACCAACGTGTTGGTTGCCATCTGGGTGAGCAGGCTCTTCCACTTGCTCTTTGCGGCCGACGTAGACGGGCGGCTCAGCGTGATGCCGTTGAGCGTGGCAATGACCCGCGGCGGCAAGCGGCGCTCCATCAGCGTGTAGCAAGGCGTGGCAAAACGTATCATGTACGGCGTGAGGAATGTGGTTATCACCGACACGGCCACCACGACGGGATAGAGAAACTTGCCTATGACGCCGAGCGACAGGCCGAGCGAGGCGATGATGAATGCAAACTCACCTATCTGTGCCATCGAGAAACCGCATTTCATGGCCGTCTTCAGCGGCTGGCCGCTTATGAGATAGCCAAACGAGCCAAACACGGCCTGCCCCATGAGTATGGCAAGCACCAACACCACTATAGGCACTGCATATTCGGCAATGACGCTCGGCTCGACCAGCATGCCCACCGACACGAAGAATATGGCCCCAAACAGGTTCTTGACGGGCTCAACCACCCTTATTATCTTCTCAGCCTCTATCGTCTCGGCAAGTATGCTGCCCATGACAAACGCACCGAAAGCGCTGCTGAAGCCCACCTCGGCCGACACCACGGCCATGAGGAAGCACAAGCCCAAGGCCACCACAAGCAGCGTCTCGTCGTTGATGACGCCCCTCATGCGCCTCAGGAACATTGGTATGAGGAAGATGCCAACCACGAACCACAGCACAAGGAAGAACAGTATGCGCACCAATATGCCTATCATCTCGCCGCCGTCGGGGCTGTTGCCATGGGCCAGGGCAGACAGCATGACCATGAGCACTATGGCCAGCACATCCTCGAGAATGAGCACACTCATCACCAGCCCGGTGAAACGCTGCTGTCGCAAGCCCATGTCATCGAATGCCTTGTAGATGATGGTGGTAGAGCTCATGGCCAGCATTCCGCCGAGGAAAATGCAGTCCATGTGTGTCCAGCCAAACATTTTGCCAACGGTCATACCCGACACCATCATGCAGAATATGATTGTGCAGGCTGCGATGACGGGGGCCATGCCCATCTTCAGAATCTTCTTGAACGAGAAATCGAGGCCGAGCGCAAACAACAGGAATATCACCCCGATGTCGGCCCATGCCCTAACGTTGTCAATGTCGACAACAGATATTGTATAAGGAAACTGCGGACTGACCACAAAGCCAGCCATGATGTAACCCAAAACCAACGGCTGCTTGAGCCGCTTGAAGACCAGCGTCACGATGCCTGCCACGACGAGAATGAGCGCAAGGTCCTTTATCAGCGGATCTAATTCGGACATAACGGCAAATTGTAATTATAGGGACACCCCTTCCGGTAGTGTCAATACCACTGCACGGCATTGCTGTAGCTGCTGCGCTTGTCGTACTTGAGCACGTCGGTGAGCGTGGCTGCGTTGCAGCGGAACGAGAAGTTATAGCTTGTGTATGGCGACAATACAACCGAACACGACATGTTGAAGCAATGCAGGTCGCGGCCGAGTGATGCCGTGGTCATGGATATTTTCTTGTTCTCAAAGTCGTAACCAGACGAGAAGCTGATGTTCCATCCGTCGCTGAGGCGTATGTTGCCGCTGAAGTTCAGGGTCTGGGTGAACGCGTAGGGATAGCGCATCTTGTCGTAGTTGAAGTTGCCGCCCACGTCTTCGCGCATGGATATGCCATAGCCGAAGCTAAGCGACCATGGTATGCTGAACTTCATGTAGCCGTCCTCATCGGTCTCGGCCTTGCCGGCATCTTTCTTCTTTGCCCCCCTCTGACCCTCCTGCAGGGTCTTGTCCTCGTTGGTCTCGGGGTCGAGATAGTCTTCTTCCTCCTCGGCGGGCTTGTCTTCATCGTCGTCTTTCTTCACCTTCTCTCCCTTGAGCCACTTGATGAAGTTCATCACCTTGTTGTTGTCGAGGGTGTAGGATATGTTTTGCGACATGCCCTGGAAGCGTCCGAACTTGCCCTGGCTGTAGCGCGTCACGTGGTCGCTCACGCGCGGGTTGCCGTTCTCGTCGAGCTCGTAGGCGTATGTGGCGAAGGTGGCGTTCAGGTTGAAGGTGTAGTTCTTTGTCAGCTTCAGGCGCAGCCGGGTGTTCAGGTCGCTCCACGGCCTGATGTCGGTAGCCATGTTGTACGACATGCTCGCCCCAAGCTCGTCGATGATGCTCACCTTCTTATACCCGGTTGAATCGTCGTCGGAGCGCAGCTTCATCTCAATGTTGTTAGATATGTCTACCGATATGCTTCCCGTCTTGCCCCTGCCCGGCACTCCGAAGAGCCCGTTGGAATACGGCGAGTATTCCACCAGCGACACGTTGCCGTCGGCGTCGGTGCGCTGGTAAGTCTCATAGTAGCCGTAACGGCTTGCGCCGAAGTCGGGCGCATAGTTGAAGCTGACCTGCGGCGTGAACACGTGGCGGATGGCCACAATCTTGTCGCCGAAGAGCTTGCGCCAAGGCACATACATGCCGTAGAGCTTGGTAGATGCCGACACGCTGAGGCGCCAGTTGTACAGGTTGTAGAATCCGTCGATGGTGTCGGTCACCTCACGCTGGTTCTCCGTGTCCCACGAACGCATTATCTTGTTGGTGTACATGCGGTCGGTGAACGTAAACTGCGGATTGATGTTCAGATAGTCGAAGAGCGTGAAATTGGCACTGATGGGTATGTTGTGCTGCATGCCGTTGCGCCAGTCGCGCGTAAGGCTGGAGTGCAGCAGCCTGTTTTCCTTTGTCGTTATAGAGTTGCTCAGCTGTCCGGTGTAGCTCAGCGATATCTTCTCGTACCACCGTTCCTTGCCTGCCATCTTCTTTCTCTTGAATGGGTATATGCGGCTCAGCGAGATGTTCAGGTCGGGCAGCGTGAGCGAGATGGTTGAGTCTTGCATGCGCTGGTTGAGGTTCATGGTGGTGCTCAGCGTCAGGCCGATGTTTGAGAATGTGTTTGTCATGCTGACCGACGAGGTACGCGTACTCTGCGTGTAGCTCTGCGGGTTGTACATGCTGGTCAGGTTGTTGCGCTCGTAGCTGCTCGTGGCGAAGTTGACACTTGCCGACAGCGTGCGGAAGGGGTTGGCCTTGGCGTCCTGGCGGTGGCTCCACTGTATCTTGAAGCTCGTCTGCTTTGAGTAGTCGGGCATGTTCTTCTCGCCGTTGATTGTGTTCTGGTAGCTGGCGTAGAAGCTGCCGCTGTATCGGTAGCGCTTGCGGTAGTTGGAGGCGACCGACAGTCCCCACGAGCCCTTGGTGTATATTTCGCCAAGCAACTTGAGGTCCATCTTGTCGCTGATGGCAAAGTAATAGCCTCCGTCGCGCAGATAGAAGCCACGCTCGGTTTCGTCGCCATAGGTCGGCATGATGAATCCGCTTGAGTAGCTCTTGGTGAACGGGAAGAAGCCGTAGGGCACGGCAAGCGGCAGCGGCACGTCGGCGATGACAAGGTATGCCGGGCCGAACACCACGTCTTTGCCCGGGCGCACCTTTGCCCTCGACAGGGCTATGTAGAAGTCGGGGTGTGGCTGGTCGCAGGTGGTATAGCGGCCGTGCTGCAGGAAGAGCTCGCCCGACGATGCCCGCTTCGACAGCTCGCTGGTCAGGAATCCGTCTTGCTGGGCTGTATACACCTCGTTGATGAGTCCTTTCTTTGTCTTGAAGTTAAAAGCCATGGTGTCGCTCTCGTAGGTGTCGCTGCCCATGACAAACACCGGGGTGCCGAACATGGCACCCGACGAATCGCGTGCGCCGGTGGCATGCACCAGACTGCTGTCCATCGACATGTATACCTTCTCGCTCGTGAGGTCCATGTTCTCATATTTCACGTGAGAATCGCCAAAGAGATAGGCCAGGCCCGTGGCGCCTTCGTATATCAGTGAGTCTTCGGCCGAGTAGACAACAGGGGCGTCGATGCCGTTTTTCTTCTGACGGTTAAGGCTATCGAAAGCCAGTGAGTCGTCGATAGCCTTGTTATGATGGTATATGGCCAGTTGCAGCGAGTCCATCTTTGTTGTGTCGGGGCCCTGGGCGGCGGCGTCACTGCCGAGGGCCGTGGGTATGCTGACTGAAACGCCCTGCAGCGATGCCAGGGCGCCCTTGTCGTAAAGCGACACAGGGGCCACATGCCTGAGCACAAGTGAGTCGCCTGCCTTGCTGCCTGAATCGGGGGCCGACACGGCCTGAACCGACCTGCCCATCGGGGCAAGCGGCACCCCCGCCATCACAAAAATGAAGGCGAAAAGCATCAAAAATATCAATGTCTTTTTTCTCACGGCTGCAAAATTAATTATAAAATGGCGAATAACACATTGCTTTCAAATATTTAACGTTAATGAGCCTGCGGTTTTGACATAGCCCAACGCCGTGCTGCGCCACGGCCCGCGGGCGGCAGCCACGACGGCATTGGCCACGGCAGCCGATGGGCACAGACGGCGCGCCGGTTGCCGGCAAGGGAGCGGGAGCTATTTGGCGGCTTGGCAAAATGCAATCACATTCACCAGGCGGCCATGCTGACGCTGTGGGGGAACAATGGCTTTGGGGAGGTTTCGGGGCGGCTATTTTGGAAATGGCACAGCCACATCATTGCGCCACGCTACCGCCTTGATGGCAAGCGGGCTGCGTGACGGCAGACCACCGGGGCGGCCCGTGGCAGGGCCGCCAACCGAGCCTGGGCGCAAGACGGGCCGTATGGCCTTGCAAAACGGCCCGTTCGGTGGTGCAAAACGGGCCATATTGCAATGTCAAACGGCACATATTGAAAACCGACGGCACTGATGCAGAAAGACTGAAGGGAAAGTCGTAGGTGAAAGCGCTTGCCGGGTGGACTTAAGATGCCGGAAAAACAGTGCAACAGAGCGGTTTGTCTGTTCCCGCAACAATTGCATTGTGTTGCCGCCGTAATTGGCCGCCCATGTGGCCCAAGGAGCAACGGGCCAACGCAAGGCATGGTTGCCGGCAAGAGACAGGCTATGGGATGGTGGCTGGCGGGAGGCACGGCCGCAGGCAGGATGGCATAAATGGCATTGGCCTGCGGCTGCACGCGGGCTATAAACGGGCAAGGCCATCACAACCGTATGGCCTTGCTCAACGTGGGATGGCAGCCTGGCGAGGCCCTTGACTGTCAACTCCGCCTACCGCAACGGGAGGCAAGCGGAAGGCAAAGGCCGCCAGTGGGGGCTGAAACAAGCCCCCGTCACTCAAACATCGAGGCCCACCGCATAAACCGCCCCAAGCCTTCGTCACCAAACTTCGACAGACTCTTGGCTGCCTGCTCGACAGTGCGCACACGGTCGGGGTGCGACTTTGAGAAGAACTTGTCGGCATAACAAACCACCTGTTCCGTAAGCGTAAGCGGCAGATAGTCTTGTGGCGGGAGCGGCAATCGCTGCTCCTCCACCTGCCTACGGCTTATGCCTGCCCCGGTGTGGCGCTCGCACACGCTGGCGTAGTCGGGCCATCCCTCTGCCCTTACTATGGCTGCCCCGCAAATGCCGTGGCGTATGTAAGGCTCCGTTCCGTGGCAGTGGATGCTCGGGGCGTCGGTCTTGAAGATGCCGATGTCGTGAAGCATGGCGCAGTCTTCAACAAACTGGGCGTCGAGACCCAGCTCGGGGTGCTTCTTCACTATGGCCAAGGCGCGGTCGGCAACGTCGCGGCTGTGCCTCAACAACAGCCTGCGCAACTCGTTGTCTTCGGGATAACACTTGTTTATGATGTCTGTCACAAATTGTGATTGCATAACTGATATGATTGCTGTATGTTGGTTTTTGTCAACTGTTAACTGCAGCCTGCAGCTCCTTGTAGCAGCCTTTGGCAGACTATATCGCGGCAGCCGGGCAAAGACGGCAGCCGGGAACCGCCCCGCGCAGTGTGGCATCATGCGGCCCGACGCCGCACGGCAGCCCCATGACAGGCTGCAGCCACACACCGCAAGGCACGGTTCCCGACTTCATTGCGCCGGCCACAGCCGGGCGTTAATCCTTGTCGCGCTCTATCCAGCCGAGTATGTCGCCACGGCGAACGTTGGCTCCCTGGCGTGCGGTTACCTCAACCAGCTTGCCGCCGAGGTCGGATGGCACCGGCACAATCTCGCCCCACTTGGCTTGGATGTAACAGAAGGTGTCGCCCTCCTTGTAGTGCTGTCCGATGAACGGCTCGAGGCAAGGAGCGCACTCGCTGGCGCCGCCAAACTCGTAATACAGGTGTCCGCCCAACGGGGCCACTATGGCATCGGCCTTGGCATGCTTCAGGGCAGCCAGTTGCTCGGGCGTCAGCTGTGAGCCGAGGCGCGCGTCCTTGGCCTTCTGCAGGTCGGCAAGGAAGTTTTTCTTGGCCTGTCCGCTCTTGTAGTTGCGGTACTGCTCGGGGTGCATGGCCAGTTCGAAGAGCTCTTCGTCGTCGGGTCCTGCCTCCCACCCGTTCTTCTGCATCTCTTCGCGGAAGCCGTCGAGGGCGTCGGGCAGCAGCGTGTGCGGGTCGTCGTCTGTAAACTTGCGGCCTTGCTTCTCGGCCAGGGCGATGAGCTCCGGGTCGATGGTTCCGGGCACCTTGCCGCTCTTGCCGAGTATCATGCCCCACATTGAGTCGTCCATCATCACGAAGCGGCCCTTGCCCTGGGTCAGGGTGAGCAGGTTCATCAGGGCGATGTTCTTTACATACTGCGAGAACGGCGTGACCAGTGGCGGGTAACCGACGCGAGGCCATACATAGGCCACCTCGTCGAACAACTTGACCAGCATGTCGTCCATGCTCAGCTCTTTCTCGCCTTTGCCGCGCAATATGCCGTTGATGACGTTGCGTATGCCACCCATGTCGGCCATCATCGAGCCCATCATGCCGCCGGGCAGTCCGCAACCGAGCAACAACGAAGACATGTGCTTGTTGGCCGGGTTGATGAAATAGCCCAACCACTCGTCGATGAACTCCTGTGTGAGCGAGCGGGCCTGCATGTATGCGTTCATGTTAATCTCTGGAACGTCGAAGCCTTCGTTCTTTAGCATGCTCTGCACAGATATGATGTCCGGGTGAACCTTGCCCCAGCTGAGCGGCTCGATGGCCGTGTCGATGATGTCGGCACCGTTGTTGCACACCTCAAGTATCGAGGCCATGGACAGGCCGGGGCCCGAATGGCCGTGGTACTGTATGATTATGTCGGGGTGCTTTGTCTTGATAGCCTTGGTCAGGGCGCCCAGCATGGCCGGCTGACCTATTCCGGCCATATCCTTGAGGCATATCTCGGGGGCGCCGGCCTCTATCAGCTGGTCGGCTATGTTGCTGTAGTATTCAACCGTATGTATGGGCGATGTGGTGATGCAGAGCGTGCCCTGGGGGGGCATGCCGGCCTCGGCTGCCCACTTGATGCTCGGTATGATGTTGCGCACATCGTTGAGACCGCAGAATATTCGGGGTATGTCGACACCCTGGGCATGCTTCACCCGGTACATCAGACGGCGCACGTCGTCGGGCACAGGATACATTCTCAGGGCATTGAGGCCGCGGTCAAGCATGTGGGTCTTGATGCCGACTTCATTGAATGGCTTGCAAAATGCTCTCACGGCTGCATTAGGGTTCTCACCGGCAAGCAGGTTGACTTGCTCAAATGCACCGCCGTTGGTCTCCACACGGGCAAAGCAGCCCATGTCAATTATGACTGGAGCGATGCGCTCCAACTGGTCCTTGCGTGGCTGGAACTTTCCGGAAGATTGCCACATGTCGCGGTAAACGAGACTGAACTGGATTCTTTTCTTCATAACCTTTTCCTTAATTTAAACCGTGATACTTACCCACCGGCCGCACAAGCGATTCATTGGTTGGCAATCATGCGGCCACGTGGCTGGCGGAAAGACATTAACCCAAGTGCACAGAGGGTAATCTGAAGGCACATGGCGCAATGGCCTATCCGATTGCAAATATAGGAATTATTATTTGAAAAGCATAAAAGGTAGGCGTTTATTTTGCCTGTCGGTTGTAAATAAATCGGTAAAAGATACAATGCAAACAGTATGTGGCGTGGTTCTGCCACCCCGGCTTGGCATTCCGGTGCACTGCCGCCGGGCATTAATGCGGCGCAATATGAGCCCTCAGCGGGCTGCCTCAGAACTCATAGCCGAGGTTGAGGTAGAAAAACACGCGGCGCGTCTTGCTCGAGTAACCGATGTTTGCATTGACGGGGCCGAACATGGAATTGTATGCCCACGACAGCTGGTAGCCGTGCAACAGCGGGCTGTCAATGAGATTGCGTATCTTGCCTGAGTTGAGCGCAAACGCCGCACGGGCTATCAGGTAGTTGTTGTCCATGATGCGCTGCTGCAGTTTTATGCCTGTAGCCACAAAGGCGTTGTCGGCCACCTCGATGTTGCCGATGCCGGCAAAGGACAGCTGCTGCTCCACGTAATGGCCGGCATAGTCGCCGCCAATGAAGTTGCTCAGGCACCACGGCATCTCGTTGCCGAGCAATATGCGCCCATACACGGCCGGCTGGAGCGTCAGGCGGTCGGTCAGCCGCACGGCAAAACGCCACCGTCCGTTGACGACATGGACGGGGGAAGACGAGCGGTAGTGGACGAAGTCGTCGGTATACATTGAGTAGCCGGCCTCGAGCGAAGCGCCATGGGTGGTGAAATAACGGTCGTTCTCTGAGTTGTAGTGCAGCCAAAGGTTGTAGCTGTACAGATGCTCGTCGCCGAACACCATGCCGCTGAACTCGTCGCCGATGAGCATTGTGCCGTAATTGAAGTTCTCCCAGCGCGCGGCCAGGTCGAGGGTGAAGTTGCGGAGGTTGAAGCTTATTATGCCCAACTTTACCGAATGGTAATCGTATGTCACGTTAAAGTCGCGCTTGCCGCCGTTGTAGATGTTGATGTCGTTGTAGCGGAATGTGTAGTCCAGCGTCCAGTTGCGCCTGTTGGCTGGCATCACCGTGGCCGACACGTTGGCCATGTAGCGCCGCCCGAGCCTGCCGGTTACCGACACCTCGACAGGCAGCCGGATAGGCAGCCGGAAGTCGCTGTTGGCCTGCAGGGCCACGGTCTCTTCCGTGTCGAACCTCACACCAAGGTTGAGCTGGGTCATCTTGCGCCTTCCGGCCACGATGCGGAGCCAGTAGCCGCCTGCCATCTGGCGCAGTGAGTATTCTGCCGATGAGTACATCAGGTCTGAACGGAGCGACACCATGACGCTCTCGAGCGTCTCATGGCTTACGCTGTCGCCCTCGACAAGTCCGAACTTGCGCGTGATGTAGCTGCTGTCCGCTTGGTTCACACCTTCAAAGTCGACCTCGGCGAGTTTCATGCGCTGAGGCTTGAATACCACGGCCGCACGGTGCAAGCGCCTCGGCACGTAAGAAGAGTCAAGCCCTATGGCGCGCTTGAGGGCCATGAGCGAATCCCATTGGGCCATGGCGGCCTGCTCGCCGAGGGTTATCAGCGAGTCGACGGCGCTTGGCGAGAAACTCTTCGACGAGTAGTCTTTGGTGTCTACGGCTATCTGCACGTCGGTATGGCCTACGTTATCGTCAAACTTGTTCTTCACACTGAAGTCTACCAGCTGCATGATAATGTCGACGGCAGTGTTCAACTCCTTTGATGAGCGGGCGGGCTTCTGCAGCGTCACGCCTATCACTACATCGGCGCCCATGTCAAGGGCCACGTCTACGGGGTAGTTGTTCTTCAGCCCTCCGTCGACAAGCACCATCGAATCAATCCTCACCGGGGTGAAGACGCCGGGTATTGCCATGCTCGCACGCATGGCCTGCGACAGCCATCCGCTGCGGAAAACCACCTCAGAGTAGTCCACCATGTCGGTAGCCACGCAGGCAAACGGTATGGGCAGGTTCCTGAAGTCGATGGAGTCGTGGTAGCCAACGGTGAGCCACGAGAAGAGGTTTGAGAGGTTGTGGCCCGACACAAGCCCGCCCTCGGGCATCAGGCCGGTGGTTCGGATGATTGGACGGGACAAGAGGTAGGTTCCCTGGTTGTATCGTTCACGCATGCTCTGGTTGCGTGGCTCAACCATGTCGGACAAGAGGTAGCGCCAGTCTTGGCAGCGCACGAGTGAGTCGAGCGTAGGCGCGTCGTAGCCGATGGCATACAGTCCGCCCACTATTGCGCCCATGCTGGTGCCTACGACGTAGTCGACGGGTATGCCGGCGCGCTCAATCACCTTCAAGACCCCGATGTGGGCCATGCCCTTGGCGCCACCGCCGCTGAGCACCACCGCCACCTTCTTGCGTTCGCCGGCAAACGAGCATAGAGCGAAAAGAGCGGCTATGAGCAGCGACAACGCCCTCAAGCCACCACGTGATGACAGACATGGCGACTTTGACACGCTGGCGATGCATGCTCTATGTTGGTGTATTACCGGCATATACAACTATTATATGTTTGGTGAATGGCTCCGGCCTGAACAGCTCCTGAGGCTCGCCAGATGGGCTGGCGGGGCACTTGCTGTGCGCAAAGGCCTGCCGGCATTTTGCCGACAGCGCCTTCTACGGCCTCGACGGAACCGGCGTTCCGCCATAGGATTCCAGCCTTCGCTCTGCCATAGCCTCATACTTGGTGCCTGGCATGCCGTAGTTGGCGTATGGATGGATGCTTATTCCGCCGCGCGGAGTGAACAGACCGGTCACCTCGATGTACTTTGGCTGCATGAGCTTTACGAGGTCTTTCATTATTATGTTTACGCAGTCTTCGTGGAAATCGCCGTGGTTGCGGAAACTGAACAGGTATAGTTTCAGGCTCTTGCTTTCCACCATGCGCTCTCCCGGGATATACATTATGCGTATTTCGGCAAAGTCCGGCTGCCCGGTTATCGGGCAGAGAGAAGTGAACTCGGGGCAGTTGAACTGCACCCAATAGTCGTTTTCCGGATGCTTGTTGACGAAAGTCTCAAGCACTTCCGGTGCATAGTCCATCGAATATTTTGTTTTCGAACCGAGAGCATGCAGCCCTTCGGTTGTCCTGTTGCCTGAATCAGCCATTGCCTTAAGTATGTTTTATAATGTTGTCGTGGCGCTTCATCAGATGTTGCGCACATTAAATATATTGTAACTGATGCCGTTGTCGTAGACATCCTCGCCCTCATGCCGCTTTGTGATGCCCACCACGCGGATGGTGAGCGGCAGGGCCAGCACCTCGTAAAGGGTCTTCAAGACCACCTGGGAGATAATTAGCGAGGGCATCTGGCTCATCGGAACCACGCCTGAAAGGGCAAGAGGAAAGAACACCACCGAGTCGGCCGACTCGCCGAGCACGGTGCTCACCACCGCCCTGACGGAGAAATGGCGGCCTCCCTGCGACAGTTTCATGCGGCTCATCACGTAGGCATTGATGAACGAACCCACCAGGAAAGCCACAAACGAGGCTGCCGCCACACGCGGCGCGAGCCCGAACACTGCGTGGAACCCTTCGTCGTTATCCCAATAGGGGGCACCGGGAATGGCGTCGGCCAAGGCCCCGAACATCACGAAAAGGAAGTTCATGGCGAAGCCAACCCATATTAGCAGCCGCGCCCGGCGGAATCCCCACACCTCGCAAACGCAGTCGTTGATGATGTATGACACCGGGAACACCAGCAAACCGCCGGTAATCGTCACCGGCCCGAAGGCCATCTGCTTTGTCTCAAGCACGTTTGCCGTTATCAGGCAAACGCAAAACAGTATGCCGAACAGCATGAACAGCACACTCACTTGTTCTCTTTTCTTGTTCATTCCTTGTTTTATTGATGGAGGTTAGGCAAGCACTCCACCCGCCACCGTGGCGGGATGATCACACTATTTTAAGCGCACAAAGTTACGAAAAAACTTCCAGCATCTTGCAACCTTTAGCCAAATACTTTTCCACAAGCCACAAATGAACGCCTGTTTTAAATGTTTTTCCATGCTTCTTGTGCCGCGGTTTGCCAACCAGCAATGCCATATTGCATTGGGATGCACAGGCAAAAGCTGCAGAGAATATTGCCTGCTCTTTCCGCAACATGGACGACAACGCCTCAGCCTTTGCCTGAAGGTGAGCTCCAAACAACTTGCCAATGAAAGGCGGAATGTCACCTGCCATGTTCTTTTACCACGCCTACAGCAGGCTGATATCCCACAAACGCATATAATATAATGTGGAAAGCGCTTGCAGGGCTGAGCCACTGGAGCCCAACAACATGGCCCCCCGCTTGCATGGCAATGCCATCAACAACAGAAACAAAGGGCCGGACAAGGGCAAAGAAACGGCGTGACGCCATGAACGCCACATTGCGTCAGCGAAGTCATAATGGACAAGACAAAGGCCGGAAACACAACGCGGCAAGGGCGTGAAATATGCTTTCACGCCCTTGCATTGCTTGAATGTCGTACGCCTGAGAATAAAGTCAGAACACCTCGCCTATCACCCTTTCAATCACTTCGGGGAAATACAGCTGCTCGAGCTTGTGAACCGAGGCAGCTATGTCGTCGGGGGTGTCAGTAGGCAAGACCGGGGTCTTGGCCTGGAATATTATCTCACCGCCGTCGCACACGTTGCTTACGTAGTGTATGGTGATGCCCGTCTCGGTGTCGCCCGACGCCCTCACCGCCTCGTGGACATGGTGGCCATACATCCCCTTGCCCCCATACTTGGGCAGCAACGCCGGGTGTATGTTGACAATGCGGCGCGGATAGCGCTCCGTGAGGAAAGGCGGCACCATGAGCAGGAAGCCGGCCAGAACGATGAAGTCGATGTGATGACTGTCCATCAGTCCCATGAGCTTGGCCTCGTCGGCGAAATCTGCCTTGGCCATGACCGCGGTGGGCACGCCCAGGTTCGACGCGCGCACAAGGGCATAGGCATCGGCGCGGTTGCTCAGCACGAGGGCAACGCGAACCGACCCGCTGCCGCTGAAGTGGCGGATTATGTTCTCACAGTTGGTGCCACTGCCCGAGACGAATATCGCTACGTTGACCATCAGGGCAGAGTGCTGGAGTAAGTGAACGTGTATTTCACCTTGGCGCCCTGCTTGTTGGTGACGGTCATGGTGCTGACACTCTTGTCGGAGTTGAGCGTTGTCTCAACAACAAACTTGCCGTCGGCGGCAGATGCCTCAGAGATTATCTTGCTGTTGCGGGCGTCGCGGAACATGGCTACGAGCTGGTAGGGGTTGCACTCCTCTATGCCGAGCAGCAGTTGGTTGACGTCTACCGACTGGCAGCGGTTGCTGTTGTCGCTGTAACTCAGCTTGAGCATCTCGCGATAGACAATTCCCTCGGCGTTGCCACGCTGGTAGCGCAGGCTGTCGGCCACATACTCGCCGTCGGGGTTGCCGTCGCGCAGGCTTCCGTTGGTATAGAGCAATGCCTGCACCGTGTACTCGCCGCCCCACTTGTGCTCCTCCACGTTGAAGGCATCGGCGTCGCCGGCAAATATGCTTTGCTCATAGTATCCCACGGTGTCGCGGTCAGACTGCAGGCGGTCGGTCTGGTATCCAAGGTCATAGACGCCGGTGAGGGTCGACGAACCGTCGCTCACCGACACCGTTGAGTCGCTGATATGATAGCCGATGGTCAGCCTGCGAAGCTGCTCGCCGTTCTTCTCCATCACGAGCAACGTCGGCCGGCAAAGCGTGTCATACTCTATCGTTATGGCGCTGCCGTCGTCGCCGCTGATGCCAGTCACGAGCGAAGCGTTGCCCAGGCTGCCGTCGCCGCGGGTGGCATACTGCGAGAAATAGAACGTGCCGTAGGCGTCGTCGCCGTTGCTGTTGTCCCTGACAACGAAGCGGGCCACCCTCGACTCGCCCGTCGTGTTGAGCGTAAACCGGGCCGGTATGGAATAGAACGCCCCGCCATTGCCCTGCATGAGGTCTAGTTTGCACCAATCGGCCCCCGACTCCTGGTCGATGTGCCATGCGCCGTAAGAGCCGAAAGTAAGAAAGGCATACGCCGTGTTGGCATAGACGGGCCTGCCGCCATTGGCGTTGACCCCGAAGAATCCGGCATAGGAATTGCCGTCAGACATGCACGACGAGAGCATGGCAACGGCCAACAGGGCCAACACAAGATCCTTGATTTTTTTCATATTAGTAAGAAAGTTTTTAATTGTTACGACTGTCTCAAATCAATAGTCACCATCGTCGTCCCAGTCGTCGAAGCCTTCGAGCGACGGGCCGATGAACGCATCGAGCGAGCGACGCTCCTTCTTCGTGGGGCGGCCAGTGCCGCGGGCCCGGTCGACAAACCCGCTTATGCGGGTCATCTCCAGCAGTTCGTATTGGTCGGGCGTGGTCACATTCTCGTATACCTGGGGTATTAGCTTTGCCCCCACGCGCTGCTCTATGGCCTGCAATATCTTGAACGAGTAGGTGATGGGAGGCTTGCGCACGCTCACCGTCTCGCCCACCTTCACCATGCGCGAGGGCTTCACGTTGGTGCCGCCCACCGTGACGCGGCCGTTCTTGCATGCGTCGGCAGCGATGGAGCGCGTCTTGAATATCCGCGCCGCCCACAGCCATTTGTCTATCCTTGCCTCTTCTGCCATCTATCTTTTCTTGTTGTATTGGTTCATAGTGATGTCGACGCCGGCCAGCACGAAGCTCCTTATCATCTCGCATGCCGTGTCGATGGCCGGGGCGAGGGCCTTCATCTCTTCGTCGCTGTAGCGCCCGAGCACCCACTCCACCTGCATACCGCGGGGGAAGTCGTTGCCTATGCCCACCCTCAGGCGGCAGTAGCGCTCGGTGCCAAGCACCGACTGTATGTTGCCCAGGCCGTTGTGGCCGGCATTGCTGCCCGATGCCTTGAGCCTGAGAGAGCCCAGCGGCAGGGCCAGGTCGTCGACAACGACAAGCATCCGCTCGACGTCTATCTTCTCCTTGGCCAGCCAATAGCGCACGGCATTGCCGCTGAGGTTCATGAACGTGGTCGGCTTGAGCAGGAATATCTTGCGCCCTTTCAGGCTGGTCTCGGCCACAAAGCCGTAACGGCGGTCGTCAAAAACAATATTGGACGCCTTTGCAAAAGCGTCCAATACCATGAATCCTGTGTTGTGGCGGGTCATGTCGTACTCCTGTCCGACATTGCCCAGCCCAACAATCAAGTACTTATCCATCAATTACCTGCTTCAGCTGCTGCGGCGGCCGAACGAGACGCACGTGTGGCCTTAACCGAACATACGATCACATCTGCCGGAGTAGCCAGCTCGAGGCCCTCGAAGCTCAGGTCACCCACCTTGATGCTCTTGCCCAACTGGAGCGAAGTGACGTCGATGTCAAGATGCTCTGGGATAACCTGGTAGGGAGCAGTAACGTTGATCTTGCGTATAGAGAGGTTTATGCGGCCACCGTCGCGCACACCCTGAGCCAGTCCGTTGAGCTTGACGGGGATGCCGATGGTGATTGGCTTCTGGTCGTTAACCTCGTAGAAGTCTACGTGCAGCACCTGGTCGGTAACCGGATGGAACTGCAGTTCCTTCATCACAGCCGTGTGGCTCTCGCCGTCGATGACGAGGTTGACCACATAGATGTGGGGCGTGTAGACAATCTTGCGGAGGTCGCGCATTGAAACGGCGAACGACAGAGCTTCGGGAAGCCCGTTCTCACCCTTCTTCTCGCCATAAACATTACACGGAACAAGTCCTTCCTTGCGCAGCAACTTTGTGGCCTTCTTGCCTGTCTCGGTGCGCTTTGTGCCTTTAAGTTCGATTTCTTTCATCTTGTAAGTGTTACTCTAAATTAAGTTTTTACATTGTTGTGCTTAATTCACCATCACACGAATGCTAATTTCGATGTGTCTGAAAAAGCGGTGCAAAGTTACATGTTTTTATTCAATCACGCAAGCATTTCACTCAAAATAACATACCGACGGCCACGCAACGAGACTTTGCATGCCTGATCAGGGCAAGGATTATCTGGCCCGACAGCGCGGCATTTGCCCCGGCCGGCGGCCCAACCAGCCAGGATGGCCAAATGCGGGCAAACGAGCCAACCCGCTGGCTTACAGCCGTTTCGCGCCGGGCACGGCCAAAACAGCCAGTCAAGGCAACGCCGCGCCGGCGTGAAACGGCCCGTTCGGCAAGCCAAGATGGCCCGTATCGGCATCCGGCGGAGGCCGTTTCGGCCGTCAAAAACCATGATGCGGCAAGCCAAAACGGCCCCGACGGCGGCGCAACGGACCCTGCCACCGACCCATGCGGCGCCATAGCCATGGGCCGAAACCAGCCGCGGGCATCTGCCTTGCGACTTTTGTTTGTAAAAGATTCAAAAACGTGCGGCAGCCCACCCCACCCCTCCAGCCACCGCCAGCCAGCCGCAGCATCGCGTGCCGGCGGCGACATGGCCTGCCAGCTGCCGCAATGGCAAGCCCCGCGGCAGCCCGACGGCCCCGCGGCGGCAGCCACCAACAATCCACTTTCATAAAAAAACTCAATTAAACGACATAATTCTTGCAACATAAAAGATTTTTATCTAAATTTGCACTCGTTAGTGGGCAGAAGCCTGCCTGCGGCACGTAAGGATTAGAGAGTCTACATTTAGAAAAGTATGATCAATCGAGAAATAATAAGGATAAAGATAGTCCAGTTAACCTACGCCTACTATCAAAACGGCAACAAGAATATTGACTCGGCAGAAAAGGAGCTGTTCTTCAGCCTCTCAAAAGCCTACGACCTGTATAACTACATGCTGGCGCTCATCGTAAGCATAACCAAGGAAGCACGCCGACAGATTGAAATAGTGCAGAGCAGGGCCAGGAGGGAAGGCACAGACATGCCTTCGCAGAAATTCGCATACAACAGGTTCGCGCTGCAACTCGAGGAAAACAAGATGCTCAACGACTTCATCGAAACGCAAAAGAAGACGTGGGACAACGAAATCGAGTTTGTAAGGAAGCTGTACAAGCAAATAACGGAAAGCCAGATATACAAAGACTACATGGCCGACACCGACGACTCGTATGCAGCCGACAGGGAGCTGTGGCGCAAGATATACCGCACGCTGATACAGGAAAACGAGGAGCTCGACGCCTTGCTCGAGGAACAGAGCCTCTATTGGAACGACGACAAGGAGATTGTCGACACGTTTGTGCTCAAGACCATAAAGCGGTTCGACGAGAAAAACGCCGCCAAGCAGGAACTGCTGCCCGAATACGACAGCGAGGAAGACCGCGACTACGCTCGCAAACTGTTCCGCGCCACCATCATGAATGCCGACGAATACCAGCGGTACATGAGCGAGGCGTCACACAACTGGGACTTCAACCGACTGGCATACATGGACATCGTGATCATGCAGATAGCACTCGCAGAAATCATGACGTTCCCCACCATACCCATAAGCGTCACCATCAACGAGTTCGTAGACATAGCAAAGCTTTACAGCACGCCACGCAGCGGCGGATACATCAACGGAATGCTCGACGCCATAGCCCGCCACCTGATACAGACCGGACGGCTGATGAAGCACATGGACGAGCCACGCAACAAGCGCGACAAGGCCAAAGAAGACAACGGCAACGAAGCCAACAGCTACGAAACGGCCGACGAGAGCGAAAACAACGAACAAAACAAACAATAAAAAAGAGTAACGACAATGACAACGACTATCCTGGCCGCACAGGCCGCACAAGGCGGAAGCAGCATGAGCTTCATCATCCTGATGATAGCAATGTTCGCCATCATGTACTTCTTTATGATAAGGCCGCAGCAGAAGAAGCAAAAGGAGATACAGAAATTCCAGAACTCTATCGCCGAGGGAACCTCTGTGGTTACCGGCGGCGGCATCTACGGCACCGTAAAGCGAATTGACCTGGCTGCCAACATCGTCGAGGTGGAAATAGCACGCGGCGTGGTCATCAAGGTCGACAAGGGCTACATATTCAAAGACCCGACCAGCTCGCAGATAACAAAGTAAATGGATAGCCGGCGCGACATAAAGCAACTGGTCAGGAACTTCCTATTCAGCTCAGTGAATAAGGAGTTTCTGACCTTTTTGTTCTTCCTCGCATTGTCGGGCGTCTTCTGGTTGATGATGACCCTCAACGAGACATACGAGAAAGAAGTGGAGATACCTGTGCGCATCGTCAACGTGCCCAAGAACGTGGTGCTCACCTCCGACGAGCTCGACACCGTCAAGGTGACACTGCGCGACAAGGGCCTTATGCTCATAAGCTATCTCTACGGCGAAGGCATGCGCCCGCTTACAATAAACTTCAAGACCTACGCCAAGGGCAACGGATACAGTGCCATACCGGCATCCGAACTGCAGCGGCTGATATACCAGCAGCTGTCGGCATCAACCAAGATTGTGGGGTCCAAGCCCGACAAACTGGAGATTTTCTTCAACTACGGACTAAGCAAGAGGGTGCCGGTGAAATGGACCGGGAGGGTAATACCCGAACACCTGTACTTCATCTCGCACGTCGAATACTTCCCCGACAGCGTCAGCATTTACGCCTCGCAAGAAAAACTCGACAGCATCAAGGTGATATACACCGAGCAACTCAACTATGCCAACTTCCGCGACACACTGTCCGTCACCTGCAAGCTACAGAAAATACGCGGCGTTAAGGCCGTTCCCGACAGGGTGAAAGTGGCGTTCCATACCGACGTTCTCACCGAAGAAAGCATCAGCGACATACCCGTCAAGGGCATCAACATGCCCGAAGGCAAGGTGCTGCGCACGTTCCCGTCGAAAGTGACGGTGAGGTTTGTCACCGGAGTAAGCCAGTTCCGAAACATCAAGGCGCAAGACTTCGTGGTAGTTGCCGACTATGCCGAGATAATGAAAAACCCATCCGACAAGTGCAACATATACCTGAAGTCGGTGCCAAACGGCATTTCGCGACCGTCGCTAAACATAAAACAAGTTGACTACCTTATAGAAGAAGAATGAAAACGGGCATCACCGGCGGCATAGGCAGCGGCAAAAGCTACGTCTGCGCACGCCTGGCGGCACGGGGCATAAGCGTGTACGACTGTGACAGCGCAGCCAAGCGGCTCATGCGCACCTCGCCCGCCATAATGGAAGCACTGTCGCGCCTCATCGGCCCCGACACCTACACCGACGGCAGGCTGAACAAGGCCAGGGTGGCCGAGTTCCTGCTTGCCTCCGAGGCCAATGCCAAGGCAATAGACGGCATTGTGCACCCGGCAGTGGCCGACGACTTCAACAGGAGCGGGGCAGAGTGGATGGAATGCGCCATACTCTACGAATCGGGATTCAACAACCTGGTAGACTTCGTGGTGGCGGTGACCGCCCCTGAGCACGTCCGCCTGCAGCGCGTGATGGCACGCGACAACATCACCGAGGCCAAGGCGCGCGAATGGCTCTCACGGCAGATGCCGCAGGACGAGGTGGAAAGGCTGGCGGACTTCGTCATCGTCAACGACGGACAGTCTGACATAGACAAGCAAATAGACCAACTAATCAATAAACTGAAATAAGAATAGATCATGTTACAGACAATCTTAGCCATTTCAGGCAAACCCGGGCTCTATAAACTCGTGTCAAGAGCCAAAAACAGCCTCATCGTCGAGGCTATCGACGAAACCCACCGCCGCATGCCTGCATTCGCGGCAGACAGGATTACGTCGCTCGCCGACATAGCCATGTACACCGATACCGACGACGTGCCATTGCACAAAGTGCTTACCAGCATCAAGAACCTGGAAGAAGGGAAGCCCGCCTCGATAAACTACAAGAAGGCAAACAACGACGAACTGCGTGAGTACTTTGCCAAGGTGCTGCCCAATTTCGACAGGGACCGCGTACACAACAGCGACATCAAGAAGCTGCTGCAATGGTACAACATACTTGTAAACAACGGTATCACCAACTTTGACGAGGAAATGAAGCCCACCGAAGGCGACAACATAGACAACCGCCTTGAGAAAAAAGAAGAGCAGGAAGAGGCATAATGCCCACTGCCACGCTTCATTCACATAAAGCATGCAGTCCATTGGCGATGGCCGTGCCATTCATCCGGGCGCCGCTTCACGCCAATGGACTGCTTCAATATCCCCCTCACCACCCTACCCTAACGTAAAAGCTACAGTTACAATGGCGGCAAAAAACAGTTCTTCACTCAAAGACATAGCGGCTAAGCTGGGCATAAGCATAGCCACGGTGAGCCGTGCCCTACAAGACAACCCGGCCATAAGCAAGGCCACGAGGGAAAGGGTGGCACAGGCGGCAAGGGAGATGAACTACTCGAAAAACTTCATTGCAGACAGCCTTAGAAGCGGTCAGCTGCCGGTGATAGGCGTCATCGTGCCCCACGCCGTCACGTTGTTCTACTCTTCTGTGCTCGACGGCATAGAGCAAGTCGCGGCACAAGACGGTTACGCGGTCATCAACATGAACTCCCACGAGAGCTACGAGGAAGAGCGATGCAACGTGAGAAGCTTGCAGAACCTGCATGTTGCGGGCATCATAGCCAGCGTTACGCAGGAAACGGAAGACTTCAGCCACTTCGACGCGCTTGCCAAAGAGCACCTTCCTGTCGTCTTCGTTGCCCGCGACATCCCCACCCGCAACTACTCGTCGGTGACGGCCGACAGCGTCGAGGCGGCCCACAGGGCCACGCGCCACCTCATCGAACAGGGCTGCAGGCGCATAGCCATACTGTGCGGCCCAAACCGCCTGAAGATGGTAACCGAACGAAAGCACGGCTACATCGAGGCGCTGCACGACAACCGACTGCTCGTAAGGCCGGAATACGTGGCATACAGCGACATCAACACTCAGGCCGCCATGCTGGCCACCGAGAGGCTGCTGTCGATGCCAGAAAGGCCCGACGCCATCATTGCACTCAACGACACGCTGCTCTTCGCGGCCATGAAAGCCATCAAGAACAAGGGATTGGACATGCCCGACGACGTGGCACTGATTGGCTTCAGCGATGTCGAGTATGCCGAATACGTCTCGCCTTCACTATCAACCATTGAAGACCAAAGCCGCCTGATGGGCGAAACGGCATGCAGGATTCTGCTCAACCACATCAACGGGTCGCCTGCCCCGGTAAAGAAAATCATCCCGACCATACAGAGAGTACGCGAAAGCAGCTGCAAAAAACGGTAAACGCCAAAGGCCTGCCAAAGCAAAGCCGACCAGCGCCACGACAAAACGAAGCTGCGCCACCTGCCGTGAACACCGAGCAGGACTGTGCACGTCGCCGCTCATTTCACGCAAGATGGCGCAGCCATTTTGCAATTACCACGAATCGGCCATAAGGCCACCGGGGTTTTACTCTACATTCATATCCTGCCCACCAAACAGCTTTACGACCCTTGCCGCTGTCTTGTAAGGCATTTATGCAGTGATTGTCACTTCATCTTAGTTATCTCCGAACCGGCCATGAGGAACGCCCCGAGCCCGAAATCATCGAAGTCCGGCTCGCGGTCGTAAGTCACAGGCTGGGCTTCCTTGGGCTCCTTGCCCGTGCCCTGAACATACCCCAGGAAACCGTTGGGGTGCAGGCAGTCCTTCACCATGGCGTTCCATGCCTTGTAAATCACAGGCGAGAACTCTGCGGCATCAAGCAGACCGTGGTTCACTCCGTAAGCCATGCCATATATAAACATGGCCGTTCCGCTTAGCTCCTTGCCGCCATAGTTCGACGGGTCGTGCAGACTCACGTTCCAGAAACCGTCTTCACGCTGCAACGGCTTCAAAGCCTTGCACATCGACACGAGCATAGTCTCGTATTCCTTGCGGTGCTTTTCGTCTTCGGGCAGCAGGTCGAGCATGCGCGCCATGGCCACCACAATCCATCCGTTGCCGCGCGACCAGTAGCAGTCTTCGCCGTTAGGCTCCTTGTATGGTGGGTCGAAGTCGGCGTCGCGCCACCACAGCGAGTCCTTCGGATTGTACAGACCGTTGTCGCCGTGCTTTGTCTTGGTAAACATATACATGTCGTACGCACGGTCGTAATAAGCCTTGTTGCCCGTGAGATTGCCTATCTGGGCGAATATCGGCATAGCCATCTGAACCGCATCTATCCACGACCAGTCGTCAATCTTGTCGGTAGCCATCATCGAATCGATGGCCGAGCGTATGGCAGTGATATACTTTTCGGGTTTCTTAGGGTCGAGCTGATACAGGTAAATGTACGTCTGCCCGGCGCACAGGTTGTCGGCATTGCGTGGCAGTACCCCGTTCTTAGTGCCCCTCAAGCCCCAGTTGTGCTTGTTGCCCCACTCAATGGCGTAGTCGAGGTAACGCTGCTGCGGGTCTACTTCATACAAGTCCATGAGCCCCTCGAAATAATATCCGCGCGTCCAGAGGTTGGCCTCATAGTTCTTTTTGCGCGAGGGATAAGGTATGACCTGCCCCGGATCGCTCCATTTATTCATGAAATAGTCGTTGGCCACACGCATGGCCGTAATCACGCTCTTTTTCGACGGCTTTGCCTCATTGGTCTCCGCGGCGGGCAACGCCGTGGCAAACAGAGTCGCACAAAGCACCGGAGTGATGATTTTCTTCAGCTTCATAACGATTGAATTAACATTTATAATATTATTGTTCTATAGTTTCCGATTAATAATTATAATAATGTGGCGGGCTCGCACTTAAGCTGTGTGCAGCCGGCATTTTTTGATTTGCATTACATCCGAGCCCCGTCACAGACGCCGGATGCCCCACATGGCACCATCATCAGCACGGCCGCTCTTTCTGCAAAAATACTACTTTAATCCTGCAAACACCGGAAAAAGGCGATGCTTTTAATTTTGTTTAACGATAACAGACGACGGTAAGCGCGTCGTTGTTTGCAACAACATCATATTGTATGACCAAGTTCGGGCAGACAAATGCACGGCAACCGGCTTAGCGGTGGGCTGCACGGCACGGCAAAACACCACAAAAAGCCACGGCAACGAGGTCACATTGCAGAAAAATTGCTACCTTTGCAACTGCATAAGCCGCTGCCGCACACCAGCCCTACAGCCATGACTGGGCTTCGGCGCCTGCCGGAGTGCCCGGCAGAGGAGCCCGAAGCCTAAGCCGCAAGGCCCTCACAGGAGTGGCCGACAGGCAGCCGGCACTGTTATCTACCATAAACAACAAGAAGCATAATCAGCCATGACTATGCTCACAGAAGACTAAAACGAATGAAAACAGGAAAAATCTTACTGGCCTGCATGATGCTCACCGGGGCATCGCATGCAATGGCCGACAACGTCAAGACCACCGACCGTGGCGTTGAAATCTACGTGGCCGACGCTTCGTCCGCGTCGGCCGGAGTGGTCAGACTAAGCGTTATAACCGACAACATCGTGCGCGTGGAGGCCGTGCCGGGCGACAGCCTGCCGGCACCGCGTGCCAGCCTGATGGTGGTTCCGCAAGAGCCTTGCGGCCGATTCGACTGCACCGAGCGGGGCGACAGCGTACATTTGTCTACCCGCACGCTGCTCGTCAGCGTGAGCAAGGCCACGGGCGCCCTCGTGTTCAGAGACAGGGCATCGGGCCGTGTGCTGCTGCGCGAAACGGCAAATGGCGGCAAGAGCTTCACCAAATACGTGTCGCCGCAGACCACGCTGCCCCCCAACTACCGACCGTCGGCGCCGGGCGAAGTCAACTGGGGCCGCCGTGAGCACCTCAACCGGCTCACCGTGGCCGACCGTACGGGCTACTCCTGGCACGCGCTGTTTGACAGTCCGGCCGACGAGGCGTTCTACGGACTGGGCCAGCATCAGTCGGAAGAGATGAACTACAAGGGTCGCAACGAAGAGCTTTTCCAGTATAACACCAAGGTGTCGGTGCCGTTTGTAATGAGCACACAGGGCTACGGCCTGCTCTGGGACAGCTATTCGTATGGCAGGTGGGGCAACCCCGACGACTACCTACAGCTGGGCCGGGCTTTCAAGCTGCGCGACAAGGACGGACAGGCCGGGGCGCTCACCGGCACATACACCGACAAACGGGGGCGCACGCTGACAAGGCGTGAAGACTCGATTTACTTTGAGCACTCGGGTGTGATAGGCAACCTGCCGAAAGGATTCAACCTCGACGGGTCGTCGGTGATATACGAAGGCACCATAGAAGCCCCAACGACAGCCAACTATCACTTCATCCTGTACTACGCGGGCTACGTGAAAGTGTATCTCGACGACAGCCTGGCGGTGGCCGAGCGGTGGCGCACGGCATGGAACCCAAACTCATACAAGTTTACAGCAAGGCTCACACAGGGCCGCCCCGTGGCGCTCCGAATAGAGTGGAAGCCCGACGGGGGCACGTCGTACTGCGGCCTGAGGGCTGCCAGCCCGCTCACCGACGAGCAGCAGGGGCGCCTGTCGATATGGAGCGAAATGTCGCCGTCGATGGACTATTACTTCATTGCCGGAAGCTCAATGGACAGCATCATCAGCGGCTACAGGCGCCTTACGGGCCGCGCCCAGGTGATGCCCAAGTGGGCGCTGGGCTTCTGGCAGAGCCGCGAACGCTACAAGACGCAGGACGAGGTGCTGTCGACGCTCGCCGAGTTCCGCCGCAGGCGCATACCCATAGACAACATTGTGCAAGACTGGAACTACTGGGAAGACGACCAGTGGGGCAGCCACCGCTTCGACCCCAAACGCTATCCCGACCCGCAGCTGATGCTCGACAGCGTGCATGCCATGCACGGACGTTTCATGATATCTGTCTGGCCCAAGTTTTATTGCAACACCGACAACTACAGACAGCTCGACTCCAACGGCTGGATATACCGCCGGGCAGTGGCCGACTCCATACGCGACTGGGTAGGGCTGGGCTATGTCGGCTCGTTCTACGATGCCTACTCGGCCGGGGCGCGCAGGCTTTTCTGGAAACAGATGGACGACAACCTATACTCAAGATACGCAAAGGGAATAGACGCATGGTGGATGGACGCATCTGAACCCAACGTGCGCGACTGCACCCCGATAGGCTACCGCAAGGCCCTCTGCGGCCCCACGGCCCTGGGAACGAGCGACGAATACTTCAACGCCTACTCCATTGTCAACGCCGACGCCATCTACAACGGGCAGCGATCTGCCGCCCCCGACCGCCGCGTGTTCCTGCTTACGCGCAGCGGTTTCGCCGGACTGCAACGCTACAGCACCGCCACATGGAGCGGAGACATAGGCACCCGGTGGGAAGACATGCGCGCGCAAATGACCGCAGGCATCAATTTCTCCATGTCGGGAATACCGTTCTGGGGCATGGACCAGGGCGGCTTCTGCGTCGAGAAACGGTATGTGGCCGCCCAGAAACTGTTTGACAAGACCGGAACGGAGAACGCCGACCTGGCCGAATGGCGCGAGCTGCAGGCTCGCTGGAACCAGTTTGGCTGCTTCATACCGCTCTACCGGGCCCACGGCCAGTGGCCTCTGCGCGAGGCGTGGAACATTGCTCCCGAAGGGCATCCGGCCTACGAGAGCATCACTTTCTACCACAGGCTGCGCTACCGGTTCATGCCTTACCTCTACTCAATGGCCGGATGGGTGTGGCTGAAGGACTATACGATGATGCGCGGACTGGCCATGGACTTTGCCGACGACCCCGCCGTGCGCAACATTGCCGACCAATGGATGTTCGGCCCGGCGCTCATGGCATGCCCTGTGAGCCGATACAAGGCGCGCAGCCGCGAGGTTTACCTGCCAAGGCAATGCGGTTGGTACGACCTGTACACGGGCCGACACACAGCCGGAGGGCAAAAGCTGACCGCCGACGCCCCCTACGGCCGCATACCGGTCTTTGTGCGTGAGGGCGCAATAGTGCCATTCGGGCCGGCCATACAGTGGAGCGACGAACGACAGGCCGACACGATATGCCTTTACGTATATGCCGGGGCCGACGGCGGATTCATGCTCTACGAAGACGAAGGCACCAACTACAACTATGAGAAAGGGCTCTACTCTACCATCAGGATTGCCTACGACGACTCTTCGCGGCGCCTTACCATAGGGCCGAGGCAGGGCTCGTTTGACGGCATGCCCTGCCGCCGCAGTTTCCGCATCGTGTATGTGACGGCCGGGAAACCTGTGACCATGAATCCCGACACCAGTGAAGGCAGGATGGTTGAATACAGCGGCAGCGAGGTGACCATTGACTTGTGAAACAACAACAATGCACAATATGAAAAGAATATTATTGCAAATCATTGCCGCGGCAGCCACGCTACATGCCGCCGCACAGACCGAGACGCCCACCTACCTCAACCCCGGGGCCACGGTGGAGGAGCGCGTGCAAGACGCGCTGAGCCGAATGACGCTGCACGAGAAGGTGCAGATACTGCACGCACAGAGCAAGTTTTCGTCGGCCGGGGTGCCAAGGCTCGGCATCAGGCAGCTTAACATGGCCGACGGGCCGCACGGCGTGCGCGAGGAGATAGAGTGGAACTCGTGGAGCCCGGCGCGCTGGACCAACGACTCGTGTGTGGCGTTCCCGTCGCTGACGTGCCTGGCCGCTACATGGAACCGCGACCTGGCCACGCTCTACGGCGACGCCGTGAGCGAGGAGTTTGCTTACCGCGGAAAGGACATCATGCTCGGCCCGGGCACCACGATAGCCCGCATGCCGCTCAACGGAAGGGCGTTTGAGTATATGGGCGAAGACCCCTTCTTGGCCGGCGAGCTGGCTTCCGGCTACATAAGGGCGGCCCAGGCCAACGGCGTGGCATGCTGCCTGAAGCACTTCGCGCTCAACAACCAGGAGGTGGGACGAATGACGGTGAACGTCAACGTCGACGAGCGCGCCCTGCGCGAGATATACCTGCCTGCCTTCGAGAAATGCGTAAAGGAAGGCGGCCTGTGGACTATCATGGGCTCATACAACAAGTGGCTCAACGCACACTGCTGCCACAACGACTCGCTGCTGAACGGAATACTGAAGCGCGAATGGGGCTTTGACGGCGCCGTGGTGAGCGACTGGGGCGGCACCCACGACACTTGGCAGGCGGCAACGGGAGGGCTCGACCTTGAGATGGGCACGGGCACCGACGGCAAGACCACCGACAAGAGCCTGGGCTACAACACATACTACCTGGCCGACGCCTTCGAGAAGCTGGTTAGAGAGGGCAAGGTGCCCATGTCTACGCTCGACGACAAGGCAGCAAGGGTGCTGCGCACGATATTCCGCACGGCCATGAACCCGAAGAAGGCCGTGGGCTCCATGTGCTCGGAAGCCCACTATGAGGCCTGCAGCCGCATAGGCGAAGAGGGGGTGGTGCTGCTGCGCAACAAGGGCTCGATGCTGCCAATCGACGCCGACCGCTATGGCCGCATACTCGTGGTGGGCGACAATGCCGTGAGAAACATGAGCGAAGGGGGCGGCTCTTCAGAGCTGAAGACGCGCATGGACATATCGCCCCTCGAAGGGCTCAGGGCCGTATATGGCGACAAGGTAGACTTCGCCAGGGGCTACTATGCCGGGCGCGCGCTGTATGCCAAGGCCGACAAGCTGGACCCCGACTCGCTGGCGGCACTGCGCAACGAGGCCCTTGAAAAAGCCAGGCAGGCCGACCTGATAATCTTCATAGGCGGAATGAACAAGAACGGGTATGAAGACTGCGAGAACTCTGACCGCAAAAGCTACGGCCTGTCTTACGGCCAGAACGAACTGATAGAGGCTTTGGCCGCCGTGCAAAAGAACATTGTGGTGGTCACCTACGGTGGCAACGCCTACGCCACGCCATGGCTCGACAAGGTGAAAGCCTTGTTACACTGCTGGTATCTCGGCTCCATGTCGGGGCAGACGCTGGCCGACGTGCTGTCGGGCAAGGTCAACCCCAGCGGCAAGCTGCCCGTGACGTTTGCCCGTGAGCAGTCAGACTACCCTTGCTTCAGATATGGGGCCGAGGGCTATCCGGGCGTCGACGGGCAGGTGTATTACAAAGAGGGCATATATGTGGGCTACCGATGGTTTGACACCAAGGGCGTGGAGCCGCAGTTCCCATTCGGGTTCGGACTAAGCTACACCACCTTCAAGTATGGCCGCCCCAGGCTCTCGGCCGACAGCATGGATGCCGGCGGCAAGATAACGCTGACCGTCGACGTGACCAACACGGGCAGCCGCAAGGGCAAGGAGACAGTGCAACTGTACATAGGCGACGAGGAAGCAAGCGTTGACAGGCCCGACAAAGAGCTGAAAGGATTTGAGAAAGTGGAGCTTGAACCGGGCCAGACAAAGACCGTAAGATTTGACATCACAGCCGAAATGCTGAGCTTCTGGTCTGACAAGACGCATGGCTGGACAGCCGAGCCCGGCCGCTTCAAGGCCTATGTGTGCGCCAGCCAGACCGACGTCAGGGGCACGGCAGGGTTCAGCCTGCACTGAGAAAAAACACAACATCAACGCCGCCGCGGCCCCGCCATGGCCCCATTGCCGGGCCAAACGGGCCCCGTGGCCCCGCCAAACAGGCCGTTTGGCACCCTGGGAAAGGCCGTTTTGCAAGTCAAAACGGCCTTTTTCGCAACCCACTGTCAATCAGCACATTGAGCCTTGCGACAGCCATGGCGAAACTGTTTTACACAAAAATCGGGGCAACCGATATAAATTTAAAGTGGAAAATCACTAACTTTGCATGGCTGCAACAACCGCCGACGGCTGCCGGCCGCACGCGAAAACCACGAAAAAGCATCTGCATAAAGCAATGGAGATAAAACCGATAGCACACTTCCGCTCACCCTTCGCCACCAAGTTTGGCATACCGCGCCAAAGCGGCATAGTGCCGCAACTGCGCGGCAGGATAATAATGGAGCCTCAATATGCCTCGGCCGAGGCACTGCGCGGGCTCGACGGATTCGACTACCTGTGGCTCGTCTGGGGCTTCTCGGCCAACACCGGTGCCCCCGTCCACCTCACGGTGCGCCCTCCGCGCCTCGGTGGCAATGCGCGCATGGGGGTGTTTGCCACCCGGTCGCCATTCCGGCCAAACGGCCTCGGCCTGTCGTCGGTAAGGCTGGAAGGCGTAAGTGTAGACACGGCCGAAGGCGCCGTGATAACTGTTTCGGGCGCCGACCTCATGGACGGCACGCCCATCTACGACATAAAGCCCTACGTGGCGTTCACCGACAGCCACGCCGCCGCACGCAGCGGCTTTGCCGACACCGAGCGATGGGGCACGCTGAAGGTTGAATACGACAAGGAAACGCTCGGCTGCATGGACGGCGCCGAGGCAGAGGCACTGCTGCGGGTGCTCGAGCAAGACCCGCGCCCGCAATACCACGACGACCCGCAGCGCATCTACGGCATGCCCTACGGGCAGTGGGACGTGCGCTTCAGGGTGGCCGACGGCATACTGACAATAGTCGAGATAGTTGGAAGCCGGTGACGGCGGCCTACTGCTTGGCAAACCTGACAACGATGTTCTCAAAGCCCATGGCGCGCAACATGTTGCGGAACTGGGCGTCGGCGTTGTTCTCTGCGCTCTTTATGTTGGCCTCGGTAAACCCGTGGCTCAACATCTGGCTGTAGGCCCTGCGGTACAGGGCCTCGCGGTCGGCTGCCGACCAACGGCCGCTTTCAAAGAACGACTTGGTTCGGGCCTCGTCTATGAAGTCGTGGTCGAGAAGGCTGATGGGCGGCAGCGTCACCGTGACCGAGTCGCCGTTGGCCACTATCCAGCCGGGCTTGGCCTGGCCGAGGTCGACGCCGAAGCGCAACGTTCCGTAATAAATGCGCACCAGGTGGTCGTCGCTGAAAATGCCGCGGCGCACGGTGTCCACCAGCTCCTCGTCTGTCACAGACAGAAACTCCCACTGCCCTATGGCCTTGATTGAGCGTATCTGCTCGGGCGTTATGTCAATCTTCTTGTCCGACCCAATGCTTACCGTGCTGTTGTGGGCCGTGTGACCCACCCAAAAGAAAGCTGCAAGCACAGCCACGGCAATGACGGCCACTGCCACAATGCGGGCCTTTGATATGTTATTGAGCAGTTTTTTCATCTTTCAACGGTTGAGTTGTCAAGTAAAACACTTATGTCACGCTCTGTGAAATCCTTTCGGAAAGCTATAGTGATGTCGCTCTCGGCATAGCCCATCTGCTTTATCATGGGTATAAGCACGCGGGCGGCGTTGTCGCGAGCCGTCTCAATTATACCCAGACGCGGTATGCTCGCAATTATCGACGCCCGCCCCTGCTGCTCAAAACTGGCCATCTCGGCATCGGTGAAGTGCGAACGTGTGAACGAAACATACTCCTTGGTGTTCTTGTGGTCTACCTTGCTGCTTGTCAAGGCCACCTTCGGGTCGGGCAGTATCACGGTAATCTTGTTGCCACGGCGCTCGATGTTGCGCTCTGAAAAGCCCTCAAAGTCGATGTATGCCTTCAGTGTGGCGTCCATGGGGATGGCTATCTTGCGGTCGCCGAGGGGCAGCTTCACGTTGAAGTCGCGCTTGAGCACGCTCCCCTTGAGCCTTACTATGTCGTCGTAAGTCACAATCTTGTGTATGTTATACTCGGCGGTGTACAGCCGCGAGCACTTCTGTACCTGCATGATTAGCATGGGTATTGTGTCGATGGCCCTGTATTCGGCGCTTGGCTTGGCCTCCTTGCGCTGCGTGCAGCCACACAACGCAAAGGCAACCGCAATGGCATAAAGTGCAAAACGTCTCATATTCATTCATTGGTTGATGCACGGCCGGCGGCAACGGGCCGGCGGCGGCACGCTGCTTGCCGGGCTGCATGACGCCCGGAAGCCGGCAACCGGGGAGCTGGAAGGCCGGGTGGCACTGCTGCCGAAGCCGTGGTTGTTGACTGCAAATATACTGAAAATATCGGTATCGGGCACACACCAGCCATGATTTATTGCCGTTCTTGGCGCCAAAAGACAGAAAAACGGAAAACATTTTCGGTCATATACAATAATTTTTTGAATCTCACGTTAAACCAATAGAAACCATAAACGTCATAGTAATGGTTGCAGCCAATATAATTTACAAGAACATTTGACGAATAAAAAAGCAAAGTCATGAAGAAGATAATATTAGGACTGATGGCCGCTATGACGATTGGCGCTACGGCAATGGCTCAAAGCCAGGTTGCAGACAGGAGCGAGATGATACAGAAACGCACCGAGTCGGTAGCCAAGAAATACGGACTGAGCGACGAGCAAAAGCAAAAGCTGCTCGAACTCAACACCAAGTATGCCGACATTATGGGGCCGTCGATGCGCATGCGCGGCAAGCGCGGCAATGGCGGTGCAATGAGGCAAAGGCCCGGATCGAACTTCGGGGCACGGCCTGAAAACGGCGACTCGGCGGCACTGGGGCGGTTCAGGCTCAGCGAAGAGCAAAGGGCCAGGCTTGACGAAAGGCGCAAGCAGATGAAAGAGCAGCGCGAAGCCTACAACAAGGAGCTGCAAGCGATAATGTCTGACGAACAATACAAAAGCTACACGGCCGACATGGAAAAGCTCTTGCAGCGCAGGCCGAGGAAATAAAAGGAACATAGTGATTTAGGTTAATTATATGTTATAGGATGGCAAGCGTGCCATGAATTGGTTATTATCGGTAGAAGTTGTTTAGGAAAAAATGTATTTTTAGGATAACTCACGGTGCGCCCCACAATTGTGGGGCGCACTTATTTTTACATGCCAACGCCAAGGCTGTTGCCGCATTCCACCCTGTGGTCATGGCCGCAAAAGCCCGGGCGACGCCGATAATGGCCAGCCGAAAGCCATAAGCATGGCATGAAGCATTGCCAGTGTCGCTTTTTTTTCGTACCTTTGCACAGGTTTTGCTGCACTCGGGCCACGGCAGGCATAATGGCAGGGTTCCCGTTTGCACCATCCGTTCCAGACAAACAAACACAAAGACCCAGATGAAAAGAATCATTCCCATGCTCGCAGCAGGACTGTTAGCGGCAGCCGTCGCTGGATGTGGCGGCAAGAAAGAGAGCGACACCATCATCGCCCCGAAACTTGAAAAGAAGAAACCATCGGCACCGATACGCATGCAAGATTACACGCAAACGCGTGAGATAGAATGGAACGGGAGCAGGCTGGTGAGCGAAATACGCCGCACGGCCGACGACAGCCTGGCCATGGTGACCGACGAAACAGGGCAGAAGTTTGTGGACAACAGCATCGAGCTCGTGGTGAGAAGGGCCGACGGGAGTGTCTTCTTCAAGAAAACGTTCACCAAAGAGGCCTTCGACCAGTACCTGGACAACGACTACCGCAAGACGGGAATACTCGAAGGGCTCGTCTTCGACAGGGTTGACGAAAGCTCACTGAGGTTTGCCGCCAGTGTGAGCCACCCACAGACGGATGAGTACATACCGCTCATCGTGACCGTATCTAAGGCTGGCAAGTTGGGCATTGAGCGCGACACGCAGCTCGACACCAGCTCAAGCGAGGAGGAAGAATAAGGCAACTCCACCTTGCCTCCTGTCGTTTGCCAGACCGGCAGAAGGCTGCCTGAGCCTCCATGCCACGCCCGTCAAACGATAATACACGCATGCTGCCACCTTGCTTGCGGCTTCGCAACGTAATGGCGCGCCACGCCCCGGGCTGTGGCCACATGCGCCATGCACGGCGACGGCATGGTGACGGTTCTGAATTCAACGCCATTCAGGGATGGAAAACGAGGCTTGCCCGACGGCCAACGGCATTTCGCCGGCCGTCGGGCAAGCCTTTTCATGCCTCCATCGGCTGCATTGTCGGCATACGGCATCACACTGCCGCCGGCCGCAAAATCAGCTTCCGCCAGTTGGAAAGGAAATCGGCCATGCGGTTGAATACCAGTCCGGCGCCCTCAGCCAACAGTGCCTCAGGCGGCAACGGGCCCGTGTTGACAGCCACGGTGAATATCCGGGCCGCCACAGCGGCGCGCACACCAAGCGGCGCATTCTCGACCACAACAGCCTCCCATGGCTCAACCCCGGCCTTGGCAAGGCCTTTGAGATACGGCTCGGGATGGGGTTTGCCACGGCTGACGTCAAAGCTCGACACAATAAGACGCTTGTCGACAAGGCCATGAAAGTCGTCTACGAGCTTCTCGAGCAGTGAGTGCTGCCCGCTGCCTGTGACCACCACAATCTTCAGGCCGGCCGACTTCAGCTCCTGCTGCAACTGCATCACGCTGTCCATCACCTTGGCCTGGGGGCATGTGGAGAACACCCTCGACTTCTCGTCATACATTTTCTGCGCCTCGTCATCGGTTATCTCGCGGTGCCATTGCTCGCGCGCCTTCAGCTTGATTGTCTCTACCCCACGCATGCCTTCATACTTATAGGCCTCGGCCTCGGGCATGTCGATGCCAAAACCGGCCATGGCCTTGTGCCAGCTATAGGCATGGTTGGGCATGGAATCGTAGAGAACGCCGTCCATATCGAAAAGAACGGCTTTAGGGCAAAACGCCCCAAAGCCGTTCTTCCGTAAGTATTGACTTATCTCATCGTCGTACATAAAACACAAAACGATTAGTTAGATTTCATTGGCAAGCCTCTCCTTGATGGCCTTGCTGTCGGCCTCATACCCCGGTTTGTCAAGAAGGGCGAACATGTTCTTCTTGTATGCCTCTACGCCGGGCTGGTTGAAGGGGTTCACCCCAAGCACGTTGCCACTGATGCCGCAGGCAATCTCGAAGAAGTAAATGAGCTGGCCGATGTAGTATTCGTCGAGCTTCGGCACGCTGATGCGTATGTTTGGCACACCGCCGTCAACGTGGGCGAGTCGCGTTCCGAGCTCGGCCATCTTGTTGACCTCGTCAACCCGCTTGCCGGCAAGGAAGTTGAGACCGTCAAGGTTCTCCTCGTCTGAGGGGAAAAGCAGGTGGCTGTTGGGCTCCTCAACGCTTATCACAGTCTCGTATATGGTGCGCTCTCCCTGCTGAATCCACTGCCCCATGGAGTGCAGGTCGGTGGTGAAGTCGCACGATGCTGGGAATATGCCCTTGCCATCCTTGCCTTCGCTCTCACCGTAAAGCTGCTTCCACCACTCGCTGAAGAAGTGGAGCTTGGGCTGATAGTTTACCATTATCTCAATCTTCTTGCCTGCCTCGGCATACAGGGCGTTGCGCACTGCAGCATAGAGAGCTGCCGGGTTCTCGCTGAAAGGCACGTCGATGCCGCATGCCTTTTCCATGTCGGCGGCGCCGCCAACAAGTTTCGTGATGTCGAAACCGGCGCAGGCAATGGGCAGCAAGCCCACCGGGGTGAGCACAGAGAAGCGCCCCCCGACGTTGTCGGGTATGACAAACGTCTTGTAACCCTCCTTGGTGGCAGCTGCGCGGGCTGCTCCCTTGGTGGCATCGGTAACGGCAACGATGACCTTGCGGGCCTCTTCCTTGCCTCGCTGGTCCTCGCACTGCTTCTTGAGGAGCCTGAACGTGAGTGCAGTCTCGGTGGTTGTGCCCGACTTTGAGATGTTAATCACACCGAACTTCTTGCCTTTCAGGTAATCGGTAAGCTCCGACAGGTAGTCCTCGCCGATGTTGTTGCCTGCGAAAAGGATAACGGGGTTCTTCTTGTCGCCGACCAACCAGCCGAACGAATTGCCCAAAGCCTCGATCACGGCACGCGCCCCGAGGTAGCTTCCGCCGATGCCTGCGACAACAATGGCCTCGCAATTGTCACGCAAAACGTTGGCACAATCCTGTATTTCCTGCAGGAATGCGGGAGTGATAGACGTCGGAAGGTGAAGCCAACCGAGGAAGTCGTTGCCCGGGCAAGTGCCTTCTTCGAGAGCCTTGCGCGCGTCGTTCACTTTTGCTTCATAAGCATTCACGGCACCGTCTGCCAGGAACTGTGCAGCCTTGGTGATGTTTAAGCAGATTGTATTCATTGCTTTTATGTTTAAATGGTTTATACCTTGTCAAATTATTCCACGCCTGTGCCACGGCCATGCCACCCAGATATGAGGCTCACCTGAACGAGTCGGTGAGCAGCTTAATCTCTATCTGTGGGCTGATGCGCTCGTAAAGAATGTTGTATACGGCATCGAGTATCGGCATGTTGACGTGCAGGTGGCGGTTGATTTCCTTCATGCACTTCGTTCCGAAGTATCCCTCGGCAATCATCTCCATCTCGATCTGGGCGCTTTTCACGCTGTAGCCCTTGCCTATCATCGTACCAAAGGTGCGGTTGCGCGAGAAGTTGCTGTAGCCCGTCACGAGCAAGTCGCCGAGGTAAACGGAGTCGTAGACATTGCGCTCGAGCGGGTGCACGGCCTGAAGCAGGCGCGACATCTCCTGCACGGCGTTGGCCATGAGCACGGCCTGGAAGTTGTCTCCGAACTTCAGTCCGCTGCAAATGCCGGCGGCAATGGCGTATACATTCTTCAGCACCGACGAGTATTCGATGCCCACCACGTCGTCGCTGGTCTTCGTCTTTATGTATTCGCTCGACAGGACATCGGCAAAAGCCTGCGCCTTGTCGCGGTCGGAGCACCCCACGGTGAGGTAAGACAGCCGCTCGAGCGCCACCTCTTCGGCGTGGGAAGGGCCTCCAAGGCAAGCCAGGTTCTCGTAAGGCACGTCGTAGACCTGATGGAAATACTCCGAGCACACAAGGTTCTCGTCGGGCACTATGCCCTTGATGGCAGTCACCACAAACTTGTCCTTGAGCCTGACGCGCAACTTCTTGAGGTGGTTTTTGAGATAAGGCGATGGCGTGACGAACACGAGCGTGTCGTAGCTGTCGGCTATCTTGTTGATGTCACTCGAGAAGAATATCTCGTCAATGTCAAAGCGCACGCCCATGAGATAGGCCGGGTTGTGGCCCAGACGGCGGAAATCGTCGATGCGGTCGTCGCGCCGCATATACCAGCCGATGTGATGAGTGTGCCCCACCACTATCTTGGCGATGGCCGTAGCCCAACTGCCGCCACCGATGATTGCTATTTTTCCGCAGTCAAACATTTCTTGATCAGCTTGATGTCAGGCGGCCGGGTGGAGCGGGCCTGAGCCCCTCCGCCACCGGCCATGCCTAATATGTTCATTTGCCGGCAGCCTCAATCCATGCGGCAAAGGTATCAACACTCGGGTTGTCGTAGCCCAGCTTATACTTCTTGTTAACCCCGCAGACATCCATCTGCAGCTTTTGCGGGTTCACCTCCTTGATGTCCGACACGAGGTAATAGCCGCACTTGTTGAGCACGGGCACCCACTCCGCGGGCACGCCGAGTGCTGCCCACTCTTCGGCCGAGCTGCGCGGCGCCTTTTTCTCGGGTCGCATCTGCGGGAAGAAGAGCACCTCCTGTATGAACGTCTTGCCGGTCATGAGCATCACAAGGCGGTCGATGCCGATGCCGATGCCGCTTGTCGGGGGCATGCCATACTGCAGGGCGCGCAGGAAGTCCTGGTCTATGATCATGGCCTCGTCGTCGCCCTTGTCGGCCAGACGCATCTGCTCCTTGAACCTCTCTTCCTGGTCTATCGGGTCGTTGAGCTCGGAATAGGCGTTGGCCAGCTCCTTGCCGTTGACCATGAGCTCGAAACGCTCGGTCAGCCCGGGCTTCGAGCGGTGCATCTTGGTGAGCGGCGACATCTCGACGGGATAGTCGGTGATGAACGTGGGCTGTATGAACGTGCCCTCGCAGAACTCTCCGAATATCTCGTCGATGAGCTTTCCCTTGCCCATCGTGTCGTCTATTTCCATGCCGAGCTTGCCGCACACCTCGCGTATCTGGGCCTCGTCCATGCCCGTGAGGTCATAGCCGGTCTTCTCCTTTATGGCGTCGAGAATGGGCAGGCGGCGGTAAGGAGCCTTGAAACTGATTACCCGCCCGTCTATTTCGCGCTCGGGCTTGCCGTTGACGGCTATGCACACCGTCTCGAGAAGCTTCTCGGTGAACGACATCATCCAGTTGTAGTCCTTGTATTGCACGTAGAGTTCCATGCAGGTGAACTCCGGGTTGTGGTTGCGGTCCATCCCCTCGTTGCGGAAGTTCTTGCCAATCTCGTAGACGCCCTCAAAGCCGCCAACAATCAGCCTCTTAAGATATAGCTCGGTGGCGATGCGCATGTACATGTCGCAGTCGAGCGCATTGAAGTGCGTTATGAACGGTCTTGCGCTCGCCCCGCCGGCTATGCTCTGCAGGGTGGGCGTCTCCACCTCGGTGTAACCGGCCTCGTCGAGCACGCGGCGTATGGTGCGTATCACCGTGGCGCGCTGCAGGAAGGTGTCCTTCACGCCGTCGTTGACCACCAGGTCTACGTATCTCTGGCGGTAGCGAAGCTCCGGGTCGTCAAACTTGTCGTAGGCCACGCCGTCCTTGTATTTCACTATGGGCAGCGGCTTGAGGCTCTTCGACAGCAGCGTCAGCTCGCGGGCGTGAACCGAAATCTCGCCCGTCTGCGTGCGGAACACAAAGCCTCGCACCCCGATGAAGTCGCCAATGTCGAGCAGGCGCTTGAATACCTTATTATATAAGTCCTTGTCTTCGCCCGGACAAATGTCGTCGCGGGTGATGTAAACCTGTATCCTTCCCTTCGAATCCTGGAGCTCGGCGAAGCTGGCCTTGCCCATCACGCGGCGGCTCATCATGCGCCCGGCTATGCAAACCTCCCTTGGCTCGCCCTCATCTACAAAGTTTTCCTTTATGTCGGTAGAGAAAGCATTGGTCGGGTACTCCGCGGCGGGGTATGGGTCGATGCCCATGTCACGCAACTCTTGCAGACTCTGGCGCCTGCCGATTTCCTGTTCACTTAGTTCTAAAACGTTCATAATGTCTGAATGCCTTTCTTATTCTAGCTGCAAATTTACGAATTTATTTTGAATGTGCCCGCTTTTTTACTTTTATTATCACCTGACCAGCAGTGGCATTTTTGTAATATTTCATTACCCGGAGGCAAGAAAACGACAACACGGTGACTGTCACAATGTTACAATCCCGCCCGTTTGGCAGTGCAAAACAGGCCGTACGGCATCATGGAATGTGCCGTTTGGCACTGCCGTTCGGCCCGTTTTGCAACGCATTGTGGCATCGGGCTCATAGCCACCGTGCGTTTGTACGGTTATATTACCGCGCAAGGCAACCTCAGGCACTGCCCACCCCGCCCCACCACACAGCCTGGCCCGCCAGCAAACGGCCGAGGCGCTTTTGGGCCGGGCATATCTGCCGAACCGGCAATACACCGGCCAGCATACGGCCACATTGCACAAGTCGGAATGCAACCGCGATTGTTCGATATGACGAGCAGGCTCACAATTGGCATATATTTTAACAAAAACCAATGCCAATCAATCAAATTTTAGCATCCAAACCTGCTTTTTCTTCGTTACTTTGCCATTATTAACAGACCAATCAATTACCAATAACTATTTTAAATTTTTACATGACTAAAACCAAAACAACTATCCGTCAAGGGGCAAACTGCAATGCAAGGCTCCTTGCATCGGCCGTGTTTGCACTGACGGCCATTGTGGCCAATGCCCAACAACGGGTGACAGGAAGAGTGGTAGACGAGCATGGCGAGCCTGTGATTGGGGCCAGCGTGGCGGTGAAGGGCACCGGCACGGGATGCGTGACCGACATCGACGGCAGGTTCACCCTGGCCAAGGTGAAGCCCGACCAGGCCATAGCCGTGTCTTACGTAGGCTTCGCCACCCAAACCATGACCATTGGCAACAACACCAGCCTGACTGTGACGCTGAAGGCAAACGACGCTGTGCTCGACGAAGTGGTGGTGGTGGGCTACGGCTCTATTACCAAGCGCTCGGTGTCGACTGCCATGTCTACCGTCAAGGGGGCAAGCATTTCAGACATGCCAACGTCCAATGTCACGCAAAGCCTTTCGGGGCTCTCGGCGGGCATAAGCCTGCAACAGACCAGCGGCGAGCCCGGGGCAGCGCCCTCGATACGCATCCGCGGGGCGGGCTCGATAAACAGTGGCAACGACCCTCTGTACGTTATCGACGGCTACCCGACCACCGATGCCGAACTGTTCAACAACCTCAACCCAAGCGACATCGACGACATACAGATATTGAAAGACGCGGCCTCGTCGGCCATCTACGGCTCGAAGGCCGGCAACGGCGTGATCATCGTGACCACAAAGAGGGGCAAGGCCGGCAAGCCCACGGTGAGCCTGTCGACGCAGGTTGGCATAAGCCAGGTGCAACGCAAGGTCGACGTGCTTGAAGCCGACGACTTCCTGGACATGGTAATAGAGGCCCGGACCAACAACGGCACCATAAACAACTACCCGGACTTGGTGAAACTGCGCGAGTCGGGCAACTATTGCAACACCGACTGGCAGGATGCCATTTTCCGCAACGCGCTAAACTACCGGGCAAACGCCACGGTGACGGGGGGCAACGACGTGGTGACCTACAGCCTGTCGGTGAACTACCAGAACGAAGACGGCATTCTGCTGAACTCTTATTTCAAGAAAATAAACATCAAGGCTGGCTTCGACGCAAGGCTGGGCAAGCACGTAAAGGTGGGCGCCAGCTTCTCGCCCAGCTACAACAAGAAACGCTCGCAGCAGCCATCGGGAGGCAACACCGAAGACGCCAAGGGCATCATTGCCGAGGCTCTGTCGTACCCGCCGATACTGCCCGTATACCAGCCAAACGGCGACTACACCCAGATGGCACAGCACTACGCCGGGAAGAACGGGACACCCGACTACGGACTGAACATGCAACTGCGCAACCCTGTGTGCAACCTGCTCGAGAACAACAACGACAGATGGGCCTTGCGGACGCTCACCCACGCCTACGTTGAAATCAAGCCGGCCAGGCACCTCACAGTGAGGTCGGCCGTCGACTTCGCCACAAACTCGCAGAAAACAGACTACTATCAGTCGGCCTACCTATTTGGCTCTGCCGCCACGGGCAACAAGTCGACGCCTTACCTCAATGCAATCAACGCCTACCGCGCATCGGGATTCGGCTACGACGCCTACTGGTCGACCACGGCCACATACGACCGCGACCTCACCGACAAGCTGAACCTAAACGCCGTGGCCGGCTACGACTTCGAATACAACAGCGACTTCAGCGTTAGGCAAGACGACCGAACCGACGCCGACAACCCGATAGCATATCTGGGCACAAGCATCAGAAACGTGATGGGCGCCAACCTGTGGACGGGTTCGTCGACAAACTCTAACTATGTGTTCGACGCCATGTTTGCCCGCATCATCTTGAACTACGACAACAAGTATGTGGTTTCGGGCTCGCTGCGCCGCGACCGCTCCAGCAAGTTCGGCCCCGACAACCGCGCCGGACTGTTCTACTCGGCCTCGGCGGCATGGAACGTCACCGAGGAGGAATGGATGAAACCCGCAGAATGGCTCTCGCTGGCCAAGGTGCGCGCCAGCTACGGCGTGACGGGCAACGACCAGGTGGGGTCCAACTATGCCTGGGTGTCGGCCATCAGCACCGACCACAACGTGGTGTTCGGCACTTCGTCGGTGCCGTCGTATTATCCGAGCGGCTACTCAAACAGGAGCCTCGGATGGGAAAAGAACAGGCAGATTGACCTCGGACTCGACCTGGCATTCATCAAACGCATCAACCTCAACATTGATTTCTACAAGCGGACGAGCGACATCGTGATGCCGGCCAACATACCTAACTTCAACGGCATAGCCGGTTCGGTGTACATGAACTCGGGCCAGGTGGAGAACAAAGGCGTGGAGATAGCGCTCAACGCGAAGGTTCTGCAGGGCAGCCTCAACTGGGAGACCACGCTCAACTGGTCGTTGAACAGGAACAAGATTCTGTCGCTGGCCAACAACCAGAGGCAACTGCCCAACGGAAAGGCCGGAACGAAATGGGGAAACGTGATACGCAACATCGTGGGCCGGCCCATGGGCGACATGTATATGCTCAAGGTGATTGGCACTTACAACAGCGAAGACGACCTGAAAAAGTATCCGAAGTATGGCACTGAGAGCATCGGCGACCTGATATACGAAAACACCAACGGCGACAACACCATCAACACCGACGACTATCAGTATGTGGGCAACTACCAGCCCGACTTCACCTACGGTTGGACAAACAGGCTGGGATACAAGAACTTCGACCTTGCCATAACCATCGACGGCCAGGCCGGGGGCAAGGTGATATACGCCGCGGCACGCGCATACTCGCTAAACCTGTGGGACAACGTGCTCGCCGAGTCGGGACTGGGGCGCTGGCACAGTGCCGAACAGCCCGGCAACGGCACTTCGCACAAGGCCGGCACCAACAACCTGGGCTCGAACATACAGCCGTCGACGCGCTACCTCTACGACGCCGACTTCCTGCGCATACGCAACATTGCCCTGGGCTACACCCTCCCGGCAAAGGCCTGCGATGCTGTGGGGCTGCAACGCCTGCGCCTGAGCGTCAACATACAGAACCTGTGGACGTTCGACTCGTATCCCGGCTACTCGGTGGAAGCCAACTACAACGGCAACTCTGCCACCAACAACGGGGTTGACTTCGGCAGCTACCCCATATCGCGCGTAATGACTTTCGGCATCAACGCCACATTCTGAAACACCATAAAGCAACATCATTATGAACTCATCACATATCAACAAAATACTCACAGCGGCATGCATAGCCGCATCCGCACTGGCTGTCACGGCGTGCAGCGACGGTTTCTTCGACCGTTACCCGTCCGACTCGATGCAGATGGAAACGTATCTTACCAACGACAGCGAGGCAGAAAACATACTGCTCGACGCTTACTACTATCTGCGGACGGTGCAGGAAGACGTAATCATGGTCAACGGACTGTGCACCGACGAGGCCTACGACTACAAGAAAAACAACCAGGCCGACTACATCAGCCTCAACGAAGGAACGTGGGATGCCACCTCGGCCACCATCGACGCCATCTGGGCCAACTGCTACAGCATGATAAACCGATGCAACTCCGTGCTCGACAAGATTGGCAATGTCAGCGAGAAAAACAGGAAGCAATATGAAGGCGAAGCCTGCATGCTCAGGGCTTACGCCTACTTCACACTGGTAAGGCTGTTCGGCCCGGTGCCACTGACGGAGCATGTAGTCGACGACTACAGCGACCTTTACAACTACGGACGCAGCCCCGAGAAAGACGTCTACGCACTAATAGGCAGCGACCTGGGCAAAGCCGCTGCCTGCCTGCCGCCCCACTACAGCGAAGCCGGCAAGGCGGGGCGGGCCACAAGCACTGCCGCCAAGGTGATGATGGCCGACACCCACATGACGCTGGGCGACTTCGGCGCTGCCAGGAAGGTGCTTGAAGAGGTGGTAGGCTATGCCAAGGCCAACCCCGCGAGCCTCGGGTTGCTCGACGACTATGCCAGTGTGTTCGACTCGCAAAACCCTGTCAACAAGGAGATAATATTCGTTGCACAATTCAACAACGGGGCTACGGTGGTGGCCAACTATCTCATGAAGCGGTGCATACCGGCCGTGAGCCCCAACGACCAGCCGGCCTACACCCTGCCCGACGGCACCGCTTCCACGATACTTACAACTCAGGGAGTGGGCTGTCTGCTCATGACGTGGGACTTGTACAACCGGCTTAGGAGCAACCCTGCAGACAAACGCTACAGCCAGATGGTCTACGACAGGCTTTATGACGCATCGCAAGGCACTTCAAGGCAAACCGAAGAGGTGGACGTAAACGATAACGGCGACGCCTTCACTCCGGCCACCCTAAAATACTTTGACATGCACAACCAGGGCCTGAAGACGTGCGCCAGCGGTTGCGACGACATCATATACCGCTACGCCGACGTGCTGCTCATGTATGCCGAATGCCTCAACGAGACCAACGCCACGGCCGAAGCCAAGGAGTATCTCGACGCCGTGCGCCACCGCGCAGGCCTGGCAGGCACGCAAGTCACGTCGCAAAACGAAATGCGACTGGCCATAGAAGACGAGCGTCTGCTCGAACTGTGCTTCGAAGGGCACCGATGGTATGACCTGAACAGGACGGGCCGGATAAACAAGGTGATGACCGCCCACTTCAATCATCGCGTCAAAGGACTGTCGGCACCGCTGCAAGCCAACAACAACGGAATGGCCGTCACCGATTGCAACGACGCCTCCGGCCGTCCGCTTGAGTGGCGATGGAACGACAGCGACGGCAGGATACTGTTCCCAATACCCTACAGCCAGTTGCAACTGTCTGGCGGATGGAAGCAGAACCCGGGCTATTGAAAACCTTCAATCTTTTATATTCGCCGGTGTGTGGCATTGTTTGCCCACACCGGCGATTGCCATATCGGTAAGCCGCCACACACGTCCTACCGTCCATCACGGCGACATGCCCAAGGCACTACATGGCCATCGCCGGGCACAACGCCGCTTATGCCAACACCGGGCATTTCAGATGAATTTCCATTCCCAGTGCCCCGCCACTTTGACTTCGACCAAAAAGCTTTTATATTAAAAGCCAAGAAATCCCTTGAAATGCACTGAATATTTTGTATCTTTGCATGAATTATGCCGCAACGGGCATTTCATGGGCAAGCTCATGCTGCGCCGGCGTTGTGCCCGCCTTGCTGTCTTAGCATAAAAGCGGGCGCCACCTGGAGCGAGAACGCATACTTCCGCCACTGCCGTTTGCGCTGCGTTGAAAGCCCAACATTGAACAATGAAGACTGTGGGGCAACAAAGTCAGCACCCCACATATTTTATATTACACGATGGATTTAGAAAAGATAAAAGACCTTATAAGGCAAAAGCCAAACATAGCCGACAACCTCGGCATGGACTTCATATCCACTCCAGACGATGAGACATGCGTGGCCACGATGCTGGTGGACAGCCGAAACTGCCAGCCAATGGGCCTTCTGAGCGGCGGCGCCACCCTGGCCTTGGCCGAATACATGGCCGGTGTGGGGTCGTCGATACTGTGCCCGGACAGGGCCTGCGTAGGTGTCAACGTCAGCGGGAGCCACGTCAGGAGCGCTTTCGAGGGCGACACGGTCACTGCCACGGCCCACATTGTACACCGGGGGCGCACGCTCCACGTGTGGAACGTGACCGTGGCCGGCTCCGACGGAAAGACTATATCGACGGTAAGCGTGATGAACTTCATCACCGACAAACCCACGGAGGCCGCAAAATGACAGCCCGCGCACTGTTCAGGCTGCCCTATTCCGACACTTATACCATAGTGGAGCAGGGCAGCGGGCATCCCGAGGAGCTTGCAGCTTACGGCGCCCTGGACGGGCGGGAGGGCTTTGTCATAGCCCCGTTTGCCATCTCTGCCGCCGAGCCACTGCTGCTGTTGCGCCCCGACCGCATCGAAACAAGGCGCACAACAAGCGAGACCGAGGTGGCCGGGAGGGCCCGACGCAAACATGAGGCAGACGCTGCCGACCGCAGGGCATACGCCGGCGACTTCGCCAGATGCCACTCGCAACTCTTGGCGGGCAGGTTTGCCAAGCTGGTGCTTGCACGCCGCTCCACCGAGCGGATGGCCAGGCGAGTGGACGCCGAACAGCTTTTCTTGCGTGCGTGCCGCCTGTATCCGCGCATGTTCGTAGCTCTTGTAGAGGCACAACGCTGCGGGACATGGCTCTTTGCCACACCGGAAAGACTGCTCAGCGGCACATCCGACCGATGGCACACCGTGGCCCTGGCCGGCACACAGCGCCTTGACGGCGCTGCCGCACGCTTCGACTGCCCGCCCAAGCCGCACGCGCCTGCCGACGAAACCATTGCCTGGGACGGCAAGAACAGGAAAGAACAGCGCATTGTGGCCGACTACATAGCCGACACCCTGCGCCCTCTGACAACAGGACTGAGCCGTAGCGAAGCCCGCACGGTGCGCGCCGGCAACGTCATCCACCTGCGCACCGACTTCGACTTCACGCTCGCTGACGGCCAAGGCATAGGCAACGTCATCAACGCCCTGCACCCAACGCCGGCTGTCTGCGGGCTGCCAAAGGACGAAGCACGCCGTTTCCTCACAACAGCCGAGCACTCGCCACGCAGCTACTACAGCGGATTCATGGGCCCGCTAAACCTTTGCAACGAGACCCACCTGTACGTATCGCTACGCTGCATGGCCATCGACGGCGACAGCTGCAGCCTCTATGCCGGAGGCGGACTGCTCACCGACAGCATAGAAGAGCAGGAGTGGCTTGAGACAGAGGCAAAGATGGAAACGATGCGCAACGTCATCGGAGACACCGTCACAGACGAATAACAACACAACAGACCATGTATAGCGACAAGGAAAACGTCAACATACTCACAGCGCTGCTCGCGGCTCACGGCATAAAGCACGCCGTGGTGTGCCCGGGCAGCCGCAACGCCCCCATTGTACACAACCTCAACGAGTGCCCCGGCATATCTTGCATCCCCGTAACCGACGAGCGTTCGGCGGGTTTCGTGGCTCTCGGCGTAGCCCAAGCCACCGGGATGCCGGTGGTGGTGTGCGTCACCTCGGGTTCGGCATTGCTCAACCTGGCACCCGCCGTGGCCGAAGCCTGCTACCAGCATTTGCCGTTGGTGGTAGTCTCAGCCGACAGACCGGCGGCCTGGATCGACCAGCTTGACGGACAGACCCTGCCGCAGCCCGACGCCCTTGGGCGGTTTGTGCGCAAGGCCGTCAACCTGCCCGAACCGCATGATGACACAGACCGCTGGCACTGCAACCGCCTTGTGAACGATGCACTGGCCTTGGCTGTGCTGCGGCAACCGTGCCCGGTGCACATCAACGTGCCAATAACCGAACCGTTGTTCGGCTTTTCCGCTGCACGGCTGCCGGCCGAGCGTTGTTTCAAAACCATCACCCCCGACCCCACCACTTGCCGCTGCACCACGCTCGAAAAGGCGTTCGACGAGGCAGAGAGGCCCATGGTGGTCATCGGGCAGATGCCGGCCGGAACCATCGGCAGCCGCCTCGTCGGTCAACTCTCGCGCCGTGCCGTGGTCATAACCGAGCCATTGGGCAGCGACTACGGGGCAATGCCGGCCGACGAGGTGCTGTATGCCATGGCCGACGATTCCAGGCTGTACCCCGACATCATCGTTTATGCAGGCGACACTGTGGTGAGCAAGCGCATGCGAAGTTTCCTCAGGCGGTCGAATGCGCCCACATTTGTCGTCTCGCCAGACCCCAGCCTCACCCCCGACCCTACCACCCACCTTGTTGCCACGGTCGACTGCGGCTGCCGTGAAGGCGTGGCCGCCATGCTCGGGCAGCTTGCAAATGGTTGCGGCAACAGCCCTGCCAGGCAAGAATACCTGTCGCGCTGGTCGTTGGCATTGGCCACCGCCGATGCCAACCGCACCGACTACAGTCCGCCATTCTCGCAAATGGCAACGGTGAAATACTTTGAGCAACAGCTCGAAGACTATGCTTCCGGCTTTAACGTACATTATGCCAACAGCTCGGCAATACGCCTTGCAAACATCTACGCGGGCCACTACGTGTGGTGCAACCGCGGCGTCAACGGCATAGAGGGCTCGCTCTCGGCGGCCGCAGGTTTCTCGGTGGCCACCGGGCAGACCGTGTTCTGTATCATCGGCGACCTCAGTTTCTTCTACGACCAGAATGCCCTCTGGAACACTTCGCTGCGCGGCAACCTCAGGATAATACTGCTAAACAACCACTGCGGGGGCATTTTCCATATACTGCGCGGCCTCGAAGACAGTCCGGCGCGCGACTCAATGGTATCGGCAAGCCACAATGCTGACGCACGGGGGATATGCACCCAAAACGACATAGGCTACATGCGTGCAGCCGACATGGCCGAGATGCAACTCGGGATAGTGACGCTCATGACACGACAGTCGGCCCGACCGATGCTTCTCGAAGTGTTCACCGACGCCGACGAAGACGGCCGCGCCATACGCGAATACTACTCACGGCTGAAAGCAACCATGAATGCCAGGTCATGACTGAGCCGTGGCAAAAAGACAGACAAAACTGAAACAAACATAAGACTCATGGAAAAAAGAGAATGGAAGCCCATCGAAGGGTTTGACTTTAAGGAAATACTGTTCGACGAATTCGACGGAATAGCGAAGATAACCATCAACCGTCCGCGCTACCGCAACGCCTTCACGCCACGCACAACGTGGGAGATGAGCCAGGCGTTGGCATGGTGCCGCGAAGCCCGGCACATCGGAGTGGTCATACTCACCGGCGCCGGCGACAAGGCGTTCTGCTCGGGCGGCGACATGAACGTGAAGGGGCGCGGCGGCTATGTTGGCGAAGACGGCGTGCCAAGGCTCAACGTTCTTGATGTGCAGATGCAGATACGCCGCCTGCCCAAGCCCGTCATCGCAATGGTAAACGGCTACGCCATCGGCGGCGGACATGTGCTCCACCTCGTCTGCGACCTCACCATAGCGAGCGACAATGCCATCTTCGGGCAGACAGGTCCAAAGGTGGGCTCGTTCGACGCCGGCTTCGGTGCAAGCTACCTTGCCCGCATCGTGGGGCAGAAGAAAGCCCGCGAGATATGGTTTATGTGCCGTCAATACAGTGCGGCCGAGGCTGAGCGCATGGGCATGGTCAACAAAGTGGTGCCCTTCGAGCGCCTTGAGGACGAGTGTGTAGAGTGGGCCCAGACGATGATGGAGCGCAGCCCGCTGGCGCTGCGAATGATAAAGGCGGGGCTCAACGCCGAGCTCGACGGACAGGCCGGCATTCAGGAACTGGCCGGCGACGCCACAATGCTCTATTATTTCCTCGACGAGGCACAGGAAGGGGGCCGCGCCTTCCTCGAGAAACGCAAGCCCGACTTCAAGAAATACCCCAAGCTGCCTTGACATAAAACCCAATTTCTAACTGATGGAAAGGTACAAAATATCAATCACTCCGCGCACATTCCACTTCAAGCAGCCCGCCGGGACATCGCGTGGAACATACACCACGAGGACATCATGGTTTGTTGAGCTGACCGCCGCCGACGCTCCCGGTCGCTTGGGTGTGGGCGAATGCGCCCCTCTGCCCGACCTGAGCTGCGACGCCCGCCCCGACTATGGCGAACGCCTGAGGGCTTTCTGCGACATGTTTGAGCAACAGGGGCAGATAGACTACGACGCCATGGCCGACTACCCCTCGATGCTTTTCGGACTGGAGACCGCCCTATTGAACTTCCAGCGTGGCTCGGCCGCCCTGTTCGACACCGCCTTCAGCCGCGGCGAGACTGGCATTCCAATCAACGGCCTGGTGTGGATGGGCTCATACGAAGAGATGCTCGACAGGATGGAAGAGAAAATAAGGCAGGGCTTCAGGTGCATAAAGATGAAGATAGGAGCCATAGACTTTGATGCCGAGACGGCCTTGCTAAAGCGCATCCGCGAGCGTTTCTCGCCACGGGAGATGCAAATAAGGCTCGACGCCAACTGCGCCTTCCCCTACCACCAGGCCCTCTACAAACTGGAACTGCTGTCGCAATACGCCATCCACTCCATCGAGCAGCCCATCAAGACGCGCCGTTGGGGCGACATGGCTGAACTGTGCCGCGACTCACCACTGCCCATAGCTCTCGACGAAGAGCTCATTGGCGTCAACGACACCGAGACGAAAGCCCAGATGCTAAACATCATCAAGCCGGCCTACATAGTGCTCAAGCCTTCGCTGCACGGCGGCATGCGCGGCACGGAAGAATGGATAAGGCTGGCCGGCGAGCGCGGCATTGGCTCGTGGATAACAAGCGCGCTGGAGAGCAACGTGGGCCTCAACGCCGTGGCCCAGCTCACTGCAAAGATGTATGGCGACCGCATCACGATGCCGCAAGGGCTCGGCACGGGGCTGCTATACACCGACAACATCGACATGCCGATAGAAATGAGGAACGACTCTGTTTGGTTTAAGCCGCAGCAATGAACGCAGAAGAGTTTATAAGAGAATGGAACGATGGCTCCGAAAGGCTGCTGGTGCACACCAGCGGCTCAACAGGCGCCCCCAAACCCATGTGGGTCGAGAAAAGCAGGATGAAGGCATCGGCACTGATAACATGCCGTTTTCTCGGCCTGAATGCCGGCGACACGGCATTGCTGTGCATGCCGCTCGACTACATAGCGGGCAAGATGATGGTCGTAAGGGCCATTGTCTGCGGCCTGCGCCTTATCGAAGTGCCTCCTTCGGGGCATCCGCTGGCAGGCCTTAAGAGCGCCCCCACGTTTGCAGCCATGGTTCCCATGCAGGTATACAACTCGCTACGGGTGGCCGAAGAGCGCCGCCTGCTCGGCAGCATAAGTCACCTCATCATTGGCGGAGGGGCCATAGACAACGACATGGCTGCCGAACTGGCCGGCTTCGGCAATGCAGTCTGGAGCACCTACGGCATGACCGAGACGCTGTCGCACATAGCACTGAGGCGCCTCAGCGGGCCCGAGGCGTCCGAGTGGTACACTCCGTTCGACGGGGTTTCGGTGAGCCTCACGCCCGACGGATGCCTTGCCATCGACGCCCCCGACGTATGCGCAACCACCATCACCACCAACGACATTGCCCGCCTGGCCCCCGACGGACGCCGCTTCCGCATCATCGGGCGCAAGGACAACGTGATATGCAGCGGCGGAATAAAGATTCAGGCCGAGGAAGTGGAGCGAATGCTTGCCCCGCACATAGGCTCCCCGTTCATCGTAACCAAGCGCAAGGACCCAAAGTATGGCGAAGCCGTGGTGCTGCTGGTGCAATCGGCCGACACGGCCGGAGCCGAGGCGGCATGCCGCATCGCGCTGCCAAAGTACTGGCAACCGCACCACATCATCTCGGTATGCCGCATTCCAACCACCGCCACGGGCAAGCCGGCAAGGAAAGAGGCCGAGAGACTGGCCGAGGAAAGCCGCTGAACAACCATCAGGCGATGGCCGCCGCCGGCCGTACCGACTCCTGTGGACAACAGGCTCGGCACGGCCGGCGGCATTTTACCAACCTGCTACAATATCTAAGAGTGTTTGTTTAGATATTGCCATCGTTATCCCAAAACTTTGACATCCCGCTTCCATGCACATTGATTGCCGCTGTGACCTGGGCCGTTGCCTTGTCATCGAAGCATTGTGCAACACACCGGGCGAAGCAGCAGCCATGCACATGGCCTTATGCCCGGGCCGGGCAGCCCCACCGCCAGAGGCTTGATAGCTGTGGCCGCAGTCAGGCAGCACGCCCCACGGCAAGGCAACGGCGGTGCAGAATGTGTAAACATGTTTCGCACAGAGTATGCGGCAAGCCAACATCCTGGCAGCCAACCATTTGCACTGCTGCAGAAACAGCCCCGCGAAACGGCCTCGGCTGGATGCCGATACGGGCCGTTTGGCAAGGCGAAACGGCACGTATCGGCACGCAAAACGGCCCGCACGGCATTGCCATGCAACAGATGTAAACAAAACATACCAGCCATAGGGCATGGGGAAACGGCGCATGGCGGATTGCCCGGCAGGCCACACGCCGCAGCCCCGCGCCGTGTGCCACACGCAACCGAAGGCATCGGGCTACCACCAAGCAAGCCATAGCGCGCAACTGTTTGAAACGCCCGAGAATGCAGTTAAAAAGATTTAACACAACACCCGCCACGACTGCACATCGACATAAAAACGATATGGATATGCTAAAAAATTAATTTCATTAAAACAAAGTTTTCTTTTGATTAAACGTTCGACCAAACCAAACGTCATAATAGCGTAACTAATCTCCACGCATAGAAATGAAAAGACTCTTATTGTTGATTGCCGTCGTGACGGCAACTCTCGCTGCTCTCGCGCAACGCAACGTGACCGGAAAGGTCATCGAAGCTGAAACAAACGAGCCTCTGGCCATGACAACGGTGAAACTGCTGAAGACCGACAGCACAATGGCCAAGGGAGGGCTGACCGCCACAAACGGTTCGTTCAGCATAGCAGCCCCGGCCGACGGCAAGTACATACTGCAAGTGACGTGCATAGGCTTCAAGACTTACCACAAGAACATCACCATCAGCGGCGGAAAGAACATGCCGCTGGGCACGATAAGCATGGAACCCGACGCCATAATGCTGAAGGGGGCCACCGTGACCGGCCGCGCCCTGAAGGTGACCACACGCGAAGACACGTTTGTCTACAACGCTGCGGCCTACAGGACTCCCGAGGGGTCGGTGGTCGAAGAGCTGATAAAAAGACTGCCGGGAGCCAAGATTGACGACGACGGAAACATAACAATCAACGGCAAGGAGGTAAAGAAGATTCTCGTAGACGGCAAGGAGTTTATGGTGGGAGACACCAAGACCGCTCTGAAAAACCTGCCTACCTCGATAATAGAGAAGGTGAAATCGTACGACGAGAAGAGCGACCTCGCCAGGGTGTCGGGCATCGACGACGGTGAGGAACAGACCGTGCTCGACTTCGGAATAAAGAAGGGCATGAACAAAGGACTGCTGTCTAACGCCGACCTCTCGTACGGAACTAAAGACCGCTATGCCGCAAGGCTCATGGCAATGCGGTTTACCGACAAGCTGAGGCTGATGGGATTCGGCAGCGCCAACAACACCAACGACCGCGGCTTCGGCGGGCGAGGCGGACGGTTCGGCGGCGGACGGCGCGGACTGCAGTCGTCGAAGATGCTCGGTCTCAACTTCAACTATGAAGAGAAAGACAAGCTGCGCCTTGACGGAAGCGTGAGATGGAACCACGGAGACGGAGACACGCGCACGAAAAACTCTACCGAAAACTTCGTAAGCACAGAGGGGTCGTTCTCCAACAGCCTCAACCAGAGCTATTCGCGCAGCGACTCGTGGAACGCCCAGATGCGCTTTGAATGGCATCCCGACACAATGACCACCATCATGTTCAGGCCTACTTTCAGCTACTCGACAAGCGACGGGATTAGTCTGAGCGAGTCGGCCACGTTCAACGAAGACCCGTATCTGTATGTTTCCGACCCGCTGGCAGCTGCCTCAATAGAGCAGATGGCCGCCGACTCGATGGCTGTCAACTCGCGGAGAAACAGCAGCATAACATACAGCGAGTCCAAGAGCTTCGGCGGAATGCTCATGTTCAACCGACGGCTAAACAACGAAGGGCGAAACGTTACGCTGAGACTGAGGGGCAACTTCGGCGACAGCGAGAGCAAAAGCCTGAGCACCAACAACGTACACCTGTACAAGACAAAGAACATGCTGGGCCAAGACTCGACTTACCAGACCAACCGTTACAACCTCACCCCGCAGAAAAACTGGGACTACAGCATCAGGGCCACCTACAGCGAGCCTATCTTCAAGGCCACGTTCCTGCAATTCAGCTATGAGTTCCAGTACAAATACACGAAGAGCGACCGCTCTACGTTCGACTTCAGCAACCTCGGCGAGAACTTCTTCGCCGGCCTGTCGCCTGTATACCGCGGCTGGGACGACTACCTGAACCGCCTCGAAAACCCATACACTACGTATCTCGACGAAGACCTCAGCCGCTTCTCGGAGTACAAGAACTACATCCACGACATCGAGGTGATGATGCGAATAATACGCCCAACCTACAACCTGAACTTCGGAGTGACCGTGATGCCGCAGAAAACAAACTTCGTTCAGCGCTACCAGGGGGTGACAACCGACACCACACGCACGGTAACCAACATATCGCCGACGCTCGACTTCAGATGGAAGATATCTAAAGTGAGCCAGCTTAGGGTGCGCTACCGCGGCACAACCAGCCAGCCGAGCATGAGCGACCTGCTCGACATCACCGACGACAGCGACCCCCTGAACATATCGATGGGTAACCCCGGCCTTAAGCCGTCGTTCACCAACACCCTCAATATGTTCTACAACAACTACATAGAGAACCACTACAAGACTCTGATGGCCAACTTCAGGTTCCAGACAACGAGCAACTCCATCAGCAACATGGTGCGCTATGACCCTGAGACCGGCGGCAGGACGACACGCCCCGAGAACATCAACGGCAACTGGTCGACGCGCGGGCAGTTCCTGTTCAACAGCGCAATAGACTCTGCCGGGCTCTTCAACGTAAGCACAAACACCGAGATAAGGTACACCAACAGCGTAGGTTACGTGAGCATCGACAACCAAGACTCGCAAAAGAACACCACCCGCAGCACTTCATTCGAAGAGGAACTGACTGCCGGTTTCCGCAACGACTGGTTTGAATTTGAGCTCAACGGCTCTGTGGAATATGAGCACTCGCGCAACAAACTGCAGCCAAACAGCAATCTCGACACGTGGGAGTTTGCCTATGGTTTCAACTCTAATGTAAGGTTGCCGTGGGGCACCGAGGTGGCTTTCGACCTCAACATGAACAGCCGCAGGGGCTACAGCGACGAGTCGCTCAACACCAACGAGCTGATATGGAACGCCCAGGTGAGCCAAAGTTTCCTCAAAGGCAAGAACCTGATCGTGATGCTTCAGTTCTACGACCTGCTTCACCAGCAGAGCAACTTCAGCCGTACCATCAACGCCATGCAGCGCAGCGACACCGAATACAACGCCATAACGAGCTTCGGCATGCTACACGTGATTTACCGCCTCAACCTGTTTGGCTCAAAGGAGGCGCGCCAGAACATGCAGCCTCGTGGCCCGAGAGACCGCGGCATGGGCCCGCGAGGCCCGCGAGGTGGAGGGTTTGGCAGGCCGGGGCGCTTCTGACGGCACCGGCGCCACGCCGCAACGGCAACACCGAATGCGGCCACAAAGCTCCGAGGGGGCTGCAAACGGATTGTTTGCAGCCCCCTCGGAGCTTTATGGCGCAGCCCACACCGCCGGCAAAACCGGCCCTGACGTACGGCCACGTCCACTGAAATGTAAACAGTCTGGGCAGCAACTGCTACCCTGCGCCATCGGTGCGAGCCTGCGGCGAGTTGACCGCCTCGAGCAGCTTGATGGCGTCTACATACTTGGCAATGCCCTCGGCAACGAGCTTGGCGTCGCGCATGGCAAGCACAACGGTAGACGGGCGGTTGACCACATCGCCGCCGGCAAAAACGCCCTTGCGGCTTGTCATGCCGTAAGGCGTCTCGCGCGTGAGCACGTAGCCGCGCTCATCGACATCTATTCCCTTTGTAGTCGACACGATGCGGCTGGCCGGTACCGAGCCGATGGCCATCAAAACCTTGTCGGCTTTCTCTATCCTGCGCTCGCCGCCGCTCTCTATCACCACACCGCTGAGGATGCCGTTGTAGTCGAGAATCTCGACTATGCTCGACTGCCAATTGAACTTCACGCCCTCCTCTACGGCCTCGTCGTACTCCGACCTCAGCGCGCTCATGTCGTCGATGGTGCGGTGATACACAATCTCCACGTCCTTGGCGCCCATGCGTATGGCCGTGCGTGCGGCGTCCATGGCCGTATTTCCGCAGCCGATGACAAAGACCCGGTCGCCGTCGTGCACCGGTACGTCCTCGCGGGCTATGCTCCCCTCGTTGTACAGGCTTACCTTCCGCAAGAAATAAACGGCCTGCCTCACACCCCTGAGGTTGCGCCCCGGGATGTCGGGCTTGCGCGGCTTGACCGTCCCGGTGCCCATGAAGATGGCGTCGAAACCGCGTTCAAACATCTGGTCGATGTTTAGGTCGGTGCCAATGGTGGTGTTGCAGTGGAACACCACGCCCAGTTCCTCAATCTTCTTTATCTCGCGCCGCACCACGTCCTTGGGCAGACGGTACTCCGGTATGCCGAACATGAGCACGCCGCCTGGCTCGGGCTCCATCTCGAACACCTCGACGTTGAAGCCCATGCGGGCCAGGTCGCCGGCTATGGTGAGCCCGGCGGGCCCCGAACCGATGACGGCCACGCGGCCGCGGGTCTTGGGTTGCAGCTTCTCGCGTATCAGACCCATGTCGCCATCGAAGTCGGCGATGAAGCGCTCCAGCTTGCCCACATGTATGCCCTGGCCCTTCTTGGTGAGCACACAGTGGCCTTCACACTGCTTCTCGTGGGGGCACACGCGCCCGCAAACGGCCGGAAGGTTGCTCTTGTCGTTGATTATCTTCATCGCATTGCCGAAGTTTCCCTTCGATATCTCATTTATCCAGTCGGGAATATCCTGACTGATGGGACAGCCCTTGCGGCACGACGGCACCTTGCAGTGTAGGCAACGCTTGGCCTCGTTGATAGCCTCAAGGATGGTATAACCCTCGTTGACCTCGTGGAAAAGGTCTCTCTGTTCGTGTTCTTTCTCCATGTCGTTTAAGTAGTTTATCCTTAATTACAGCGATAAATATGCCACAAAGATACGTCAAGTTTGACATTCGGCAAAATAATAACGTCTTTTTATTTCAAGACCCACATATTTACAGTAACTTTGCAACATGCAAAACAGCTTGAAAAATGGAAAAACAGAAGATTACAATATCCGATAACCTGGGCCAGGCACTGGCCGGGGCGATTGCCGAATGCGCCCCCGACCGCATCTTCGTGCTTGCCGACGAAACCACGGCACGCCTGTGCCTGCCGCTGGCGGCAAGCTGCCCCGGGGTCAATGAGGCCGGGCTGATTACAATAAAGGCCACAGACTCCAACAAGAACATCGACTCGCTGCAACACGTGTGGGCCGAGCTGGGCCGGATGGGGGCCACGCGCCACTCCATGCTCATAAACATAGGAGGGGGCATGGTGACCGACCTTGGCGGGTTTGCCGCATCGACATTCAAGCGCGGGATAAGCTACGTGAACGTCCCGACAACGCTGCTCGCCATGGTAGACGCATCGGTCGGCGGGAAGACGGGCATAAACTTCAACGGGCTGAAAAACGAGGTCGGGGTGTTCAACAATGCCAGCCGCGTGATATTAGACACCGACTTCCTTGGCACCATGGACACCGAGAACATGCTGTCGGGGTATGCCGAGATGCTGAAGCACGGCCTGATAAGCAGCGAACGAATGTGGGCCGAGCTCCTGTCGTTCGACGTGGAGCACCCGGACCTCGGCCAACTGAGGCGGATGGTGGCCGATTCGGTGGCCGTAAAGGAGAGGATTGTGCTCGAAGACCCCACCGAACGCTCGCTGCGCAAGGCCCTCAACCTGGGCCACACGGCCGGCCACGCCTTCGAGTCGTTCGCCCTGGCACACAGGCCGGTGCTACACGGGTATGCCGTGGCCTACGGACTGGTGTGCGAGCTGTATCTCAGTGTGGTGAAAACGGGCTTCCCCGCAGACAGGATGAGGCAGACGGTGGCGTTTATCAACGAGCATTACGGAAAGATGAACATAACGTGCGACGACTATGCCACGCTGTTTGAACTGATGACTCACGACAAGAAGAACGTGGCCGGGACGATAAACTTCACGCTGCTCGGCGGCATCGGCGACATCAGGATAAACCAGACGGCCACGAGAGACGAGATATTTGAAGCTCTCGACTTCTACCGCGAGGGCAACTGAACGGCGCGGTCGGCAGGGCGGCATGACCGGGCCGGCGCCACAGCCAGGTTGCCGCAAACGGCCGCAAGCGGCGCTGCGACACGCCAACGACGGCCGCTTCAGGGTGGTGCATAGGCAGCCCCACCACAGCGAATGATGTTTACAGCAGTATGCAGCGTGAGCCGCGGCGGTGCCAAACAGGCTGTTTTGCACCGCAAAACGGCAGGTTTTGGACAGCGATATGGGCCGTTTTGCAATGCAAAACGGCCCATATCCGTAACCCATTGGCCTTCAGCGGGTTTGCCGCCATGCCGCCACGGCATGGCAATTAAATACAAACAGATGGCCGAGGGGGCTTCAAAGCAAGTCTCTCCGCTTGGCCGAGGTCTCCCTGATGACAAGCTGCTGGGGCACCACCTCGCGGCACACAGCCTTGTCGCCGGCTATGTTGCGCAACAGCATCCTGCACGCCGTAACGCCCATCAGGTGAGACTGGTCTACGATGGCCGACAGGCGAGGGGTGACATACGCCGCATGGGCATCGTCGGTGAAGCCTATCAGCGCCACCTCGTCGGGTATGCTGAGCCCCATGTGCTTGATGGCGGCAAAGGCGGCAAAGGTGATTGTGTCGTTGAAAGCCAGTATGGCATCGGGGCGGTCGGGCCGGGCCAGCATCTGCCCGGCGGCCTTCATCGCCACGTTGTAGTCAATCCGGTCGCAGGCAACGAGCGTGCGGTCGATGGCTATGCGGTTGTCGCGCAAGGCCTCGAGGTAGCCGTGCTTGCGCCTCCTTACCATGTCAAGGTGGTTGGGGCCGCCGATGAAGGCTATGCGGCGGCTGCCGGTGTCTATCAGGTGCTGCGTGGCCTGCCTGGCGGCCTCGTCGCCGTTGGCTGTGACCGACGAGAAACGGTCGGGCAGACATGTGCGTCCGCAAAACACAAGCGGTATGCCCATGGCTGCCAGTTCCTCGAAATGAGAGTAGTCGGTGGTGTCTTGCGCCAGGCAAGCCACTATGCCTTCCACATGCAGGCTTATGAAATTGTCGATGGCCCTGGCCTCGGCAGCAAAATCCTCGTGGCTGTTTGCGCTTATCACAGAATAGCCGGCCTTGGCCGCCTCGTCCTCTATGCCGTCGAGAACGGCAGCATAGTAGTGGGAGACGAGGTTGGGCATGACCACGCCTATCACCCTCGGCGACTCACGCCTCAGGCTTCTTGCAAATGGATTGGGACGATAATTGAGCCTCTGGGCCAAGTCCTTGACCCGCTGCTGCATCTCCTTGCCTATCTCTGGGCTGCTGCGCAGGGCGCGGCTCACGGTGGCAATGCTCACCCCAAGCTCCTGGGCAAGGTCTTTGAGTGAAACTCTTCGTCTGCTGTCAGCCATAGTTTTAAGTGTTTGTTGTAAGGTCGTGAATAATTGTTTCTAACCATTGCAGCTGCTGCAATGAGTGTTGGCACTTAAGCGGCGAACCGCAAACACGGCCGCTTCTTGCTGCAAAATTACGTAAAGTAGACCAAATGCGCAAACGTTTACGTTAGTTTTTTCAATATAACGGCGACATTGTAATGAATTTGTAGCTATCTTTGCATCAGAAAAATTGAACTCGGCAATCTTTGAGAAAGCTCACATTGCACTCGTCGGCATTATCATTCGAAAGGATAAGCGGCAGGCGGCAATACATGGGCAAGCTCGTTTTGCACTCGTTGGCACTATCCCTGCCGAGGCTGAGTCGATATTCCTTGTGCCCTAAACAAAATTGCCCGAGGCTATGCCTCAAACACCATGAAATGGCAAGGCGAATTGTAGGGCATGACATCCGAAATGAAAATGAGTAATGAATAGTTGATAATAAGTTAGTTAGAAAACATCGGGCCAAGACTGTCGGGAGACATGCTTGGCCCTTTCTCTTTTGGCTTTGCCGGCCACGACGGGCGGCGCAAGCCACCGGCCGTCATTCCGCCGTCACGCCGTCGCCGTCGGCATCACAGCTGGTAAACCCCATCTCCCTTGCCTTTTCGGGCGGAAACGTGAAATAGGTGGCTTCGCCCTCGGTGCATAGTTCACCCTTTGAGTTGGCTATCTCGACATGAATCAAGGCCAGATTGCGGCGCATCTCGCGCAAGGTGGCACGTATGGTTATCTGCTCTTCGGTAGTCATTATCGACTTGCGGTAGCGCACCTCGAGCTTGGTGGTGACGCCTGTGGTCTGCAACCGGCGGAACATCACCCACGAAGCACACTCGTCTATCAGCGTGGCCTGTATGCCGCCATGCAATGTGTCTATCCATCCCTGGTAGTGAGCCTGCGGCTTCCAGAAGCAAACCACGCTGTCGCCGTCTTCGTAAAACTCCATCTTGACGCCCAGCGGATTGTCAGGGCAACAACCGAAACAGTCGTATCCAGGCTTGGAAAGCCAAGGGTTGTTTATCTTTCTCATAAGCATTGTTGTTTGGTTACACCCGCAAAAGTAAGCAAAAAGCGGCAGATAACGCTCTCGGCAGCCAAGTTTTTCAGAACTTCAAGGTGAATTTGAAGCGCACTCCGTGCTTGGTGGCTGTGGGCAAATCGAGGTAGGTGAGCCTGCGGACATACTCGATATGGAAGAAACGGAACACATTGTGCACACCGACAGCCACCTCGACGTATGGCGTCGAGGGATTCATGACATACGAACCCTCGGGAAACTGCATCAGCACGGAGCTTCCCGCATTGCGCGCCAGCATGGGGTTGTTCTTGTCGGTAAGGTCGCCCCACAATGCCCTCACGGCCAGGAACTCACGCCACTTGAGGTGCTTGATGAGCGGCAGGCGGTTGAATAGCTTGCCATTCATGTCCCACGACACATCAAGGCTGGCGTAACGGTCGTTGAGGAACTCCATGTTGTTGATCAACTCGAACGTTCCGCGCTGCACGACATACGACAGGTTGGCCGCCGGCATGATGAGCAAGGGGAACGGAACCTGGTTCCACTGGGCCCCGGCGCGCAGGTCTACGTCTACCTTTCCCCAGCTCTTGGCCCATATACGCTTAAAGAACGTGGCCTCGGTGAAGTTGTATCTGTACTGCCCGCCAAGCAAACCGCCCACGCCCATGGCATGGCTCAGGGTGAGCACAGGTGCATCCCGGTTTATCGGACGGCTGCGCTGCTTGGTGTACACAAGCTTTTCGCCGGGCGCATAGCGAAGCTCGGCCCTCACCTCGGTGGTGCGTATAGAGCGCGACGGTGCCGTCACGCCCCCACCCGACGCCTCGGCCCGGGCCTGGTCGGCAAGCGTCACGAAGCGCAACTGGCCGCAGGGCTCGTTCTCTTCGGCCGTGACGGTGAGCGTGGAGCGCAGCCCCCACACCTCCTCGCGCACCATCTTGAGTTGCTGCCGGTTGTAGAACATCATCTTGTCTACGGTTGTCCACTTGAAAGAAGCAAACACATTGTCCTTGTCTGTCGACATAAACTTGTCGGTGGGAGCGCACACGTCGTAGGTCGAAGAGAGCGTGATGTTGCGCAAGGGCTGCTCGTGGGGCATGTACTCCTTGGCGTTGAACGAATAGGTGAGCTCTCCTTTGTAATAGTTCTTGCGGCTTTTCCACCCGCGGGCGTAGTATCCGCTCATGAAGAAATGCGGGTTGAGGTTGGCCGTTGTCTGCGCGCTCAGCCTCGTGCGGAAGCCGTCTATGAAGTTTGAAGTGACCATGGTGTTCACCGGCCCGATGTCTACCTTGCTCGGACGGCCGCCCACCCCCGTCTCGATGAAGTTCTCTACAAGCAGCTTCAAGCCCATCATTATGTACTTGAAAGCCCCTCCCCGCTCCATCGTGCCAAGGAAGTTGCCCATGTTCTGCTCGCTCCTTGTCAGCTCTACCTGCCTGTTTTGCTGCCAATACTCCTGCGAACGCCGCTTTGCCCCCGGCTCGGAGCTCAACGCGGGCCTGCCTTCAAACTCGCCCGGGGCTATAGGCCCGAAGGCATAATCGGTGATTCGCGTGTTGCGAATCACGGCCGCCTTCTGCATGAAGTCGAACAGTTCGAGCTCGACAATCATGTCGTCGGTGGTGAGAAGCCAGTCGCCGTCGGGCGACTTCGTGAACTCCTGGAGTATCATCATGCCGTCGACGAAGTTGACCTCGCTGCGCTGCGGTATGCTCAGTTCGCATCGCTTTACCTGGTATGAAGAGTCTTTGATGATGTAGATGTCACCCCGGAATCCGAAGTCCTGTTGGTTGTTAGGCAGGAAGTGCAGGTGTATGCAACTGTCGCCGCTCACGCTCAGCGTGTCCTGTATGTAGAAACGGTAGAACCTGATGGCGTCTTTTCCGATGGGAGAAGTGAAGGGGTGCTGCAGCAGGCGTATCTGGTCGTCGTAAATGTTGACGTCGGTGAAGAAGTCTTTCAGCGCACTTGTCAGGATGTCGCCCGACTGGAAGAACTGCTCAATGCCCTCCGAGCGTTCGCCTTCCACGATGTCTTTCTCTGCCTTGGGGCGCTTGCGGTATATCCGCCGGGTCACCGTCTCGCTCACCGTGACCGGCAATATCAGCTTGTTGGTCATCAGGCACGGCTCAATCTGGTTGAGTGCGCCCGGTATCTTGCTAAGCAAGCCATGCTCAAAGTCGCTCGGCACCACCTCGTTGGCGGCAAAAGTGAGCTTCTGGTACTTGCGGTACTGATAGTAATCACGGTTAGACAGGTCGGTGCGACGCTTGGCCGCGATGACCTTTTTCATCAGTTCCACGGCCGGGTTGTTCTTCCGGCTGTAGCGTGAGCGCTTGGAGCGCACTGTAATCTCGCTGACACGGTGGGTGCGGTTGAACCACTTTGTAGTGTCACGGCTGAGCTCCGAGTTCACCTGGGCCGCTGCACCTGCCGGGCAGATGAGCAGCAAGAGAAACACAAACGCCGCCCACCTGCCCATCAGCAATACCTGTGGCTAAGCCCAAGGCACAGCTGCTCGTGCCTTGAACGCATGTAACGGTACATCGCCGTGAAGACAACAATCTCCACCAGCGGGTAAACGTAGGGCACATTGAGCAGGCACGTGACATAAATGAGGATGGCACGTGAATTGAACGTCAGCAAGTTGGCATATTTCATCAGCGGCAGCGAGCCACGCCTGAAGTCGTCGCGCAGCTGCCGGGGCATATCCTCCACCGACTGGTAGCGGGCGCGCAGGCACTTGTAAAACTGCTGGAAGGCCGGCGTGCGGCGCTCCTGGCTGCGGCAATAGTTGGCATAGTTATAATAGAACTTGTGGGCCCAGAAGGCTCCCTTGCGCGGCAGCGAGTCGTAAATGGCACGCTGCGAGGCCGAGTCGTCGAGCTCGCTGCCCTTCTTGCCGAGCAGGAAGTAAAGGTGAATCTGTCGGTAGTAATCGGCGAGCGAACTCTGCGGCGAATGGCACAAGAAGCCGGCCACGGCGCAAAGCAGTATGCCCAGCGGCCCCCAATGCACCGATGTGAACGGTATGAGCTGCGGCCAGAGCCTCAGCGCGATGGCCAGATAGATGGCAAAAAACCACAAGTCGCCCGAGAATCCGTCGAGCACACGGCCCACCAGCGTCTTCTGGCCGGTGAGACGGGCCAGCTGGCCGTCGGTCGAATCGCAGAAATTTGCGAGCATCAGCAGGGCTATCCCTGCCACGTTGTGCCACACATCGGTGAAGTAAAACATATAGCCGGCCCCCAGGCCGAGGAATATCGACATCACGGTTATGGCGTTGGGATGCACGTGTAGGCGCTCCCAGAACAGCGCGAAGGCCAGCCCGACGGGCCGTGTGAAGTGTACGTCGAGCCACTCTTCGGTATCCTCAGACTTGAATGAGGCATGTAGCAGTTCCTTGAAATTGCGTTTCATCGTCATTCTGCACTTAAAAACTCCTCGGCTTTCTGTATGTCCGAGGCATGGTCTACATCGAGGACTTTAGAAAACGGGTATGCCCTCAGCACGAGCCCGTCGGCAATCATGGCGCGCTGGAAATTGCGCATGCGGCTCTCGCCGCGCCTCATGCAACCGTCGAGCGTGGGCAACGACGATGGCGTGAGCCCGTAGATGCCGGCCGACACATAGCGGCATGAGTCGGAACTGTCGAGGAACGCCGTTATCCCCATGGCCTCGTCGGTCTGCACATACAGGGGTTTCTCGTCGTCGATATAGTCGGTGACGCCCATCATGCCCTGGCACTTGCCTGCCGACACCTCGCTCTTGAACGCGCGTATGTAGCCTCCGAACTCATCGGGACGGAATATTGTGTCGACCGTTGTCACACAGAACGCCCCTCCGCCCATATACCGGCTTATCTCGAAAAAGCTGTGCATGGAGCTCGGAGTGGTCTTGACCACATAACGCAACGGCAAGCGGACACCGTCGAGCCCGTCGCGCTGGAGCTCACGCAGGTGGGCCACGACCGACGACATGCGGTCGTTGCATATCACTATTATCTCTTCGGCATCGTTCTGCATGAACACATCGAGCAGGCGGTCGATGAGCGGACGGCCGCCAACGCGCACGAGCGGCTTGGGCTCGGCCACGCCTTCGGCTGCCAAACGGCTGCCATCGCCAGCGGCAATAATGGCATATTTCATATTTGAATCTACATTTATTTGATAAACGGTGGCAAAATTACACATTATAAACGAGACGGGGAAAGAAATTAGTTTTTTTTGTCTTTTTTGCCTGTATGGCTTTCCACGCGCCACCGTGGCACGCTCCTGTGAGGCCGATTTCGGCCGCACGTCACAACCACCTGGCACACAGGCGGTTGCAAAACGGGCCATATTGCCCCACAAAACGGCCCGTTTTAAAATGCCGTATGGGCCGTTTGGCATAGTAAAACGGCACATACGGCACAGTCGGGGCCACGTGAGCCCCTTCCGGCACAGGCGGGCGATGGCTTACGCCCCGGCGGCGCTATCGGCTACGGGGCACGGAATGGCGTCACGCCAACCGCCCGCCATTACGCTAAAACCCCCATTCGGCCATGGCATCGTTGCGACGCCATGGCCGAATGGGGGTGAAACGGCAAGCCGAAAGCTGTGGCAGCACTGATTGCCGGCGCCAAGCCGGCATTGGTCAGAACGTCATGCGGAACATGAAACGCACGCCGTGCTTGTGGGCCGTGGGCAGGTCGAGGTAGTTGAACCTGTGAACATACTCGACGTGTATTATCTTGAATATGTTGTGTATGCCGAACGACATTTCCACATACGGCTTCTTCGGGTCCATCACATAGCAACCTTCGGGGAACTGCATCAGCACGGGGTCGGCCGCATTCTGCGCCACGTAAGGGTTGTTCTTGTCGGTGAGGTCTCCCCACAACACTTTCACGGCTATGTACTCACGCCACTTGAGCTTCTTGATGAGCGGTATGCGGTTGAACAGCTTGCCGTTGAGGTCCCACGAAACGTCGGCGCTGACGAAGCGGTCGTTGAGGAACTCCATGTTGTTTATGAGCTGGAACGTTTGGTCTTGTATGATGAACGACAGGTTGGTGGCAGGCATGCACAGCAGCGGGAAGGGCACCTTGCTCCACTGCACGCCGCCCCTGACGTAGCAGTCTATCTTTCCCCAGCTGTTCACCCAGAAGCGCTTGTAGATGCTGGCCTCCGTATAGTTGTAGTCATAGTCGCCTCCGAGCACGTTCTTCAGCCCGAGCGTGTGGCTGACGGTGAACACCGGGGCGTCGAGGTTTATCTTCAGTCGGCGCTGCTTGGTGTTGATGTAGGTCTCGCCCGGGGCAAAGCGCAGCTCTGCGCGCAGCTCGGTGGTACGGAACTTGGTGTCGGCTCCGGTGGCCATCGGCCTGAAATGCAGGTAGCCGCAGGCCTCGTTCTCTTCGGTCTTCATCGACACCGTGGTCTTGAAGCCCCAGTCTTCCTCGCGCTCAAAGGTCAGTTCCTGCCTGTTGTAGAACATCATCTTGTCCACCTTCGTCCATTTCAGCGCCGTAAACACATTGTCCTTGTCCGTGTGCATGAACTTGTCTGACGGCGACGTGACGTCGTAGGTCGACGAGAACGTCAGCGTGCGCTTTGGAAACTCCCTCGGCAAGTACTCCTTCTTGTTGAAAGAGTAGGTCACTTCGCCCTTGTAGTAGTTCTTGTGGCTGTCCCATCCCCGGGCATAATAGCCGCTAAGGAAGAGGTGCGGGTTGAGCTTGGCGGTGGTCTGCGCGCTCAGTCGGGTGCGCACCCCATCGATGAAGTTGCTCGAAATCATGGTGTTGATGGGTCCGATGTCGACCTTGCTCGGGTTGCCCGTCTCGACATAGTTCTCTATGAGGGCCTTCGCGCCGAAGATGATATACTTGAATCCCTTTATCTGCTCAAGGTTATGGACAAACGCATCCATCTTGCTCTCGCTCTGTGTGAGGTGCACCTGGCGGTACTTATTCCAGAAATCGTCGTCGCGCATCATCGCATCGGCCTCCTTTACCTCACGCGCCTTGCCCTTGAACAGTTGCTTTGGCAGCGCGTCGAAGGCGTAGTCGCTGAGCCTTGTGGTGCGTATGACGATGGCTTTTGCCAGAAAGTCGGTCAGCTTAAGCTCGGCCACCATGTCGTCTTGCGTAAGCACCCACGTGCTGTCGGGCAGTTGCTTGAACTCCTGGAGCACGCGCAGGTTCTCTACGAAGTTGACATCGCTGCGCTTGGGTATGGTAAGCTCGCATCGCTTCACCTGGTACGACGAGTCGGCCATGATGTATATGTCGCCCCTGAAGCCGAAGTCTTGCTGGTTGTTGGGCAGGAAGTGCAGGTGGAAGCATTTTTCCCGATCCACAAACACGGTGTCTTCGATGTAGAAACGGTAGAAAGCTATGGCGTTCTTTCCTATCGGCGAGGTGAACGGATACTGCAGAAGGCGCACTTGGTCGTCGTAAATGTTCACGTCGGTGAACACGTCCTTGAGCGTGGTTGTGAGTATGTCGCCGGTCTGGAACAGGTCGTTGATGCCCGTAGAGTTCTGTCCCTTCACAATGTTCTTCTCGCTGTGAGGGTCCTTGCGGTATATTTTCTGCGTCACGGTCTCGTCGACCGAAAGCGGCAGAATGAGCTTTCCGTTGTATTGGCACTTCTCCACCTGGTCGCGCAGCCACGGCATCTTCTTGAGCTTTGGCGTCTGCAGCTTCTCCGGCGTGATGTCGTTGATGGCCAGGGTTATCTTCTGGTACTTGTTGTACTGGTAAAAGTCACGGTTGTCCAGGTCGGTGCGCTTCTTCGCCGCTATGACTTTCTTCATCAGTTCCACGGCCGGATTGTTCTTCCGGCTGTACTTTCCGCGCTTGGCGCGCACCGTCACTTCTTTCAGCTTGCGCGTGTCGGGCTTGAGCTTTATGTCGAGCCGCCCCTTGGTCTTGGGCCCGATGGTTACCGTCTGAGGCTCGTAGCCCACCGAACTGAACGTAAGCTGCCATCCGTCATGCCGCTCTATGGTGTAATACCCGCTCAGATTTGAGGCCACTGCGACATTGTGCCCGCGGTAAATCACGCTGGCATAAGGTATGCTGTCACCCGTTGCGCCGTCAATGATATATCCAGAAATCTGCGCATTGAGCTGCAACACAACGGCAAACAGCATGAGAATCAAATATGTTATTCTGTTTTTTCCCAAATCTTTTTAGCTTAAATGGCATTACACAAAAACAAGAAAGCAATGGAGCCGAGAAGCCGAAACACCCAAAACAAGCGCTGGCCGTGAGTTAAGCGGCCTGCCCCGGCCTCTGCATCAACATGCCGCCGCGCCACAGGCCTATGGCCATACGACCGGCTTCCCGGCTCCACAATGTCAAATAAGGGCTGAGAGCGTGGCTCCGCCCGCGTCAATCGTCAATCTATTTCCTCGTCTGCCTCGTAGCCGCCCATCTCGCGTATGGCGTTCTTCAGCATGGTATACTGCTGGTAGAGGTTGTTGACGGCTTCCTCGCCCTTGGTGTAATCGTGCATCGGGCTCTTGAGGAAGAAGCTCAGGAAGCGCTGTATGCCGTAGCGGCCTGCACGTGCTGCAAGGTCGCTCAGCAGTGTAAGGTCGAGCAACAGCGGCGCGGCCAGTATCGAGTCGCGGCAAAGGAAGTTGATCTTTATCTGCATCGGGTAGCCCATCCAGCCGAAGATGTCGATGTTGTCCCACCCTTCCTTGTTGTCGTTGCGCGGCGGATAGTAGTTGATACGCACCTTGTGGTAATAGTCGGTGTAGAGGTCGGGCTGCACTTCGGGCTTCAGTATTGTCTCAAGCGTAGAGAGCTTGCTCACCTCCTTGGTGTGGAAGTTGGCCGGTTCGTCGAGCACGAGACCGTCGCGGTTGCCGAGTATGTTGGTCGAGAACCATCCGCTCAGGCCCAGGCACCTTGTTCCGATTATCGGGGCGAACCCGCTCTTCACCAGCGTCTGGCCTGTCTTGAAGTCCTTTCCGGCTATTGGCATCTTCGTCTTCTCTGCCAGTTCCCACATGGCGGGTATGTCTACGGTTGTGTTGGGGGCTCCCATGATGAACGGGGCGCCCTCTGTAAGCGCGGCATAAGCATAGCACATGGACGGTGCGATGTGCTCGCGGTCGTCAGCTTTCATGGCAGCCTCGAGTGCGGCAAGCGTTCCGTGCACCGTCTCGTCTACCGGAACGTATATCTCTGTGGACGCGGCCCAGATGACAACAATGCGCGAACAGCCGTTGTTCTGCTTGAAGTCGCGTATGTCCTGGCGTATCTGCTCCACCATGTCCCAGCGCGTCTTGCAGTCTTTGACGTTGTCTCCGTCAAGCCTCTTGGCGTAGTTGCGGTCAAATGCGGCCTTCATCGGTACGACTTTCTCCAGTTCGTCCTTGACAGGGTTGATGTCTTTCTCCTTCAGCACCTCGGCATACATTGCTGCCTGGTATGCGTTTTGCGGATAAACATCCCATGTTCCGAACACGATGTCGTCGAGCTTTGCCAGTGGCACTATATCGCTGTAATGCAAGTACTGCTTATCTGCTCCGCGGCCGACACGTATTTTGTCGTACTGTGTCATAGAACCAATTGGTTTGGCCAATCCGCGCCTGGTCATGAACACGCCTGTCATGAATGTTGTCGCAACGGCGCCGTTGCCGACAATCATAATGCCTAATTTGCCGTCTGCCGGCTTTACATTAGTTTGTTTCATTACAATTTAATATTAAATGTATGTATACTTATAACTGTTTCAATGTCGTTTTTAAGTCTTCTGCAATGATGTGCCGCTGCCGCATTACAGCAACTCGGCCAGTCTGTGTATGGTGAAATCAGCCGCAGAGGTGTCGGCGGCCTCGTCGTCGGTCCAGCCCTCGCCGCGCATCCACACGGTATGGCAGCCTGCGGCCTTGGCCGGCACGATGTCCTTGGCGTAGCTGTCGCCCACCACGGTAACCTCGCCCGGCTCCATTCCCAGCGCCTTGACGCCGAGAGAGAATATCTGCGGGTCGGGCTTGCGCACCCCCACCACAGCCGATTCGACCACGCCGGCAAACAGGCCGTCAAGGCCGAACTCGCCGAGCACGGTGTGTATGTTGCCGTAGAAGTTGCTGACGAGCACCAACGGCATGCGTCCGGCCAGCCGGGCCAGCACTTCACGGCTGCGCGCGGTCTCGGCCTTGACCGAGCCATAGAGGTCGGCGAGCACCGCGCCATGCCACTTGGGGGCATCGAAGCCTCCCAAGCACCGCCCTATGTGCTCCATCTCTATGCGCAGCTTGACAGACAACGTCTTCTCGAAAGTATAGTCGGGCTGTATAATGGGGTTGCGCCCCAGCTCACGCTCGGCATAGACATAGGCCTCGCGGAAGAGCTCTTCGCCTACAGGCACGCCCATGCGCTCGTATGAATGCCATATCACACGCCCCCAATGGTTGCCTCCGGTGTCGAGTGTGCCACCGTAGTCGAATATACATCCGCGGCTTCCAGTCAAAATATCTGATGCCATACTCTTTTCTTTTTAATTGTTTGTGCAAGCCGGTCGGCCGTCAGCTTCGCAATGGCCTGCGCCGCCTCGTCGCGGCAGCGTGAAAAGCTGGGCCAGTCGTTGAAGTCGATCAGGCAAACACTGCCGTCGGCCCTGACAATGCAGTCGCCTCCGTAAACATCCACTCCGGCCACCCTCGAGGCGCGCTCGGCGGCAAGCCGCAATGCCGACTCATCAAAAATGTAGTGGTGCGGGCGGCCGTTGAGCCTCTCGTCGCCGAATTTCGACATCCCGTCGTCGCCGGGATAGAAATACCGGAAGAAGCCGGTGCCATGCACGCCATAGAACTTCAGCAGGTCGCCCTCAACGTGGGCCGACACCATTATGTCGTCAACGCCGTGCCGCCTCATGGCCTCCATCACCACGGCGACGTCGGCCTTGGTGGCCGCAAACTGCACGTCGTGACGGCTTTCGGCCACTCCGCTGCCTCTTTTGAGCCAATAGCCGTGGCTGCCTTCGGCAGGGGCCACAGGCACGCCTGCCATCCGCAAGGCTTCGGTGAGCCGCCTACGGTTGCAGCACAAGTCGACCCCGGCCGGCGAATTGACAACGACCGAGCCCCGGGCCTGCATCTGGGTGAGGTAAGCCAGCGTCTGGGGCAAGCGCCCCATCGACAAGCATGCCTCTGCAACGGAACCGGGTTGCAAAGCCGTTTCACCAACGGTCTCGACTACGTAGCCGTCGTGCCGAAGCACGTCAGCCACGCCTTCCAGTATCGCTGCGTCCTTTTCTACCGAGTTGGGAGAGAATCGTTCTGCCCTGCCAATGGCCAATATCATGTCCGGATTACATTATATCATTATGTTCCGGGCAACAAAGTTAGGTAAAATCCGCCTTATAACAGAAAACTCCCGGGGCATTTTAATTTTTCTTAGCAATATATTTGATTAAAGCGTTCGAAACATCTACGAATCTATTCAAAAAGGTAAATGAACACACATTAACGTATGTTTGCCACTTATATGCGACAAACAATCATGCCATATACATTTCATAACAAATCGGCCGGGCCCATGCCCACCCTCCGGCCGGGCTTGGCGCCACCTGCCTGCATGGCTTTGGGCTGTGAAATGCTGGCGGTGGCGAAGGCCGGCGGCACGGATTGCCGAACCGCCTGAGGGCCAACCATTTACGGGAACGTGCCGTTTCACTCTGCAAAACGGCCTGTTTCGCGGTGCAAAACGGCTTGTTTCGCGGTGCAAAACGGCACATCTTGCAACACCGCCAGGCCCGTGGCGGAATGAACTGCTTGGCGCCCCGCCACCCAGCCATGGGCATAGCCGGCCGGCATGTCCCGCGGCAGGCGCCTGGCGTTGGCACCAAACAGAATCCGCCGCGCCGGGGCCTGCTTCAGACCCTTGCGCGGCGGACTCACGGCCAAGCCCCGGAGAGGCGTCAGTTGCCGTAGAACCGGTTGGCAGCCCTAAGCTGATGGCGCATGATGCTCAGGAACTCCTGGCTCTCCTGCAGTATGTTGAGATATACGAGCGAAATCTTTAGGTTGCTCACATCGTGGTCGCTTTGCATGCGGTCGTAATGGTGCTTGCGTATTACCGAGAGCTCGTCCTTGAGCTTGTCGGCCTCCGACAGCACGTCGTCATACTCGTTGAACCTCGTGGTGGAGAGCATGGCCTCGGTTCGCTCCATCAGTTCGGATATCTTATCCCTGACAGGTCGGTACTCGTCGACATAAACCTGTGGCATCGGGTTGAAGTTGTTGTCTACATGCTCCTTTATCGGCTCGAGCATGCGCTTGAGGCAATAGATGAACTGAGAGTCGCTGTTGACGCCCAGGTGGTACCACGTGTTGCGCTCGGCGGCTATCTCCATGGGCACCCTGCGCAGCGCCAGCAGTTCCTTGCGCCTGAATTTCTTGAGCTGCTCCTGCTCGCTCTTGAGCTCGCGCTGGCTCTTCGAGAGCACGTGGTGGTTTTCGTTTGCCAAGCCGTCTATTATCTTGTTGAACTGCTCGAGGGCGAAGCGGTTGACAAAACTCTGCGTGCGCGACACGTGCTTTGTCAGCAAGTCCCAAACAATTTCGGGGTCGCGGGTGCGCATCATCAGCCTGAACACGTCGTCCTTGCCCTCTTCCTTGGCTTTCTTGCCATACTGTATGTTGCTGCGCACAAGCAGGAACACCACCAGGGCCATGAAGAGGAACATGGCCACGAAGCCGCCGTAATACATCACCAGGCACACCAGCGCACAGGCACCGAAGGCCACGCCGGCCGTGATGAACCATCCGCCGATGACCGATATCACGCCAGTGACGCGGAACACGGCGCTCTCGCGTGTCCATGCGCGGTCGGCAAGGCTCGAGCCCATGGCCACCATAAACGTGACGTAGGTGGTTGACAGCGGCAGCTTGTAATTGGTGCCGAAGGTGATTAGCATCGAGGCGAGCACCAGGTTTACGGCCGCACGCACCATGTCGAACGCAGCGCCGTCGGCCAGTATGGCGTCTTCCTTGCGGAAGCGTGAGTCAATCCAGTTGGAAACAGACTTCGGCACGTACTTGCCGAGGAATCCACCGGCGTCCTGGGTGGCGCGCACAATGCTGCGGGCAGCCTTCGACGACCCGAACATCTCGTCGCCCTCGTCCTGGCGCGACAGGTCGACGCTGGTCTTTATCACGTTTTGCGCCTTCTTCGACGTGGTCATGGCAACAATCATCACCAGGCCGGCAATAAGCAGATAGAGCAACGGTGTCTTGGCCGACGACATGAGCGAGGTCATGAAGAATGCGCTGTCGTCGCCGTTGCCGTTGGCCACAAAGTCTTGGTAAGAGTCGAGGCCGGCAAGCGGGACGCCTATGAAGTTGACGAGGTCGTTGCCCGCAAAGGCCATGGCCAGGGCAAACGTGCCCATGAGCACAACAAACTTGAACACATTGATGCGCAGCAGGTGGAACACCTCCATGACGATGGTCGAACCGACAAACGTCCAGAGCAGCAGCATGTTGGTGTTGTCAACAATCCATGCCTTGGCGTCGTCGGCCATCAGAGGCGACTTGGCCAGGCCCTGTATGAATATGAAATAAGCCAGGCAAGTGAACGCTATGCCGCCAAAGATGGCCACCGTGTAACGCAGGTGCTTGGTATAGTTAAACGTGAAAATGACGCGCGAAATCCACTGTACGATGATTCCGAACACGAAAGCAATGGCCACGCTTACGAAAATGGCTATGATGACGCTCAGTGCCTTGTTGCTGTTCAGCAAATCGTCGAAGCCCAACGAGGGGTCGGCGTGCATCTTCAAGATGGCCAGCACAAACGTTCCGCCCAACAGCTCGAACACAAGCGACACCGTTGTCGAGGTGGGCAGGCCCAACGTGTTGAACATGTCGAGCACAATGACATCCGTCACCATCACGGCGAGGAATATCGTCATAACCTCATGAAAATTGTAATTTACAGGGTGCATGATGCCATGCCTTGCCACGTCCATCATCCCCGCACTCATCAACGCGCCCACAAGCACGCCCATAGAGGCTATGAATATGACGGTCTTAAACTTTGCCACCTTGGCTCCGATGGCAGAATTGAGGAAGTTGACAGCATCGTTGCTGACTCCCACAAACAGGTCAAACACCGCCAGAATAAGCAGGAAGACCACGATAACCAAATAAATTGCTTCCATAAAACTTTATGTTTCGTTCAGAAAATCGCGGCAAAATTAAGTAATTTATTTTGCATTTTAGCTAAATGTATGTTTCATTTGTATTACAATATCCGTAATGCAGGCCATAAGGGCCGGCCCTGACGGCTACTCCGCCACTGCCGACCCCGCGCCTGCGGCCATGGCCCCCACACAGTGGCGACAGGAGTCACAGAGGTGGTTTTATGCGTGACATGGTGGCGGTACGCATGGCACGGTAATGCCGCTATGGGGATTACACATTATTATATATTGAAACGCCCTGCCGCCTCCAGCCCACTGACTTGGCGCCACGGCCTATGCTCCGAGCCTCAGGGGCGATGGCATGGCGCCACTGGGGCTCGGCAGGCTTCAGCCAAACCATGGCAATGCCTGCAAATGGATTATTTCAGGATGATGCCGACAGCGCTTTGCATTTTTTTGTACATTTGTAACGTAAAACAAACAAACGACAACAACCTGCCATGACGACAGACACCATGAGAAGAGCATTGCTCGCCCTTGCACTGGCAGCAACGGCAAACATGGCCATGGGCGCCGACCTGCAGCTGGCAAGCCGCAGCATATCGACCGCCGACGGGCTGCCGAGCAACAACATCAACTGCATAGCCCAAGACCCCGACGGCTATGTATGGCTGGGCACGTCGAACGGGCTGAGCCGTTTCGACGGCTACTCGGCTGTGAATTTCACGGGTCTGAGCCCCGTGCCGGGCGAACCCACCGACAGGCACATCGGCAGCATAACCGTAGATGGCCACAACCTGCGCGTGACCACGGCAAACTCGGCATGCGCCACATACAACCTTGAGGAGGCGCGATTCACGGCCTAGACCATGGCAACGGGCAGGCGCAGGCGGCTCGGAACCCTGAAAGGCATGCCGATACTGGCAAAAAGCTGTTACGAAGGCGACTCGCTAATGGTCACCGACGGGATGGTGACGCGCCTCGACGCCAACGGCAGAGTGGCGGGCGCCTACCGGATGCCGCCGGCCATGGGGAAGATGGGTCGCGTGGTGTTCTGTTTCGTGTGGGGAAAGCGCTTTGTCATAATGGCCGACAAATCGACATTCGCCCTCGACATGACGACGGGCAGGTTTGCCAAGCCCGACGAATTGCAGGTGGAGTCGCCCGTATACCAATGCAGCACGCCCGGGTGCATATACGTGTCGAACGGATCCGGCGACCTGTGGATGTTTGCCGAAGGCAAGCCCGTGCGCCGTTTCAGCCTGCTGAGCAACGCCCCTTACGCCCAGGCAAGGCGCCACAGGTATTACGCTGCCGACGACGGCAAAGGCCATGTGTTCATTGCCACGTATGGCAACGGGCTCTTCGTGTTCGACAAGGCCACCGAGAACATGGGGCACTACAGCGCATCCGACAGGCACCCGGTGATATACTCCGACTTCCTGACATGCGCCACCACCGACCGCGACGGCAACATCTGGATAGGAAGCGAGGCCGCCGGGGCGGTGTGCCTATCGGTAATGGAAGACGTGGCCGCAAGGTACATTTACCCGGAACCCGGCAACAACGACGAGACGGCAAACCACATATACGCCCTGCGATACGAAACCGACGGACGGCTGACGGCCTGCACCCGCAAAAATGAGCTGGTGAGCGTCGACTGCGACGGCGGCACCCCCGCGCTGAAGGCCGGCCGGCTGCCGGCGCCAGCGTTCGCCATGATGACCGACAGCCACGGCCGTCCATGGACAGGCACACGCGGGGCGGGCCTGTTCATAGGGCGGCGCCACTACCACACGGGCAGCAAAGACAGCCGCCTGCCCTGCGACGACATTTACGACTTGGCCGAGGCGCCTCGCAACCACTTCTGGATTGCCACCTGGGGCGGCGGACTGCTGAGGGCCACACTCGACGGGCAAGGAACCCTGAGATGGCAGGCCATGCTCGACGGCTCGCCCAACGAGAGACGGGTTAGATGCCTTGCTGACGATGGCCGCGGCACGATGTGGGCCGGCACCGACAACGGACTGTACGCAATCAGCTACGGCGGCCAAGGCAAAAAGCCCGTGACGGCCCATCGCTACAACCTGCAGAACCGCCGTCTGCGCGGCAACGAGGTCATAACCATGCTATACTCAAAGCGCAGCGGGCTGTGGATAGGGGTTCACGGACACGGACTGGCACATTGCAGCGTGAAGAACGGCAGGCTGACGGCAACAAAATACTTTGACGCCGCCCACGGGCTGGCCGGCAACATAGTAAACTCTATAGCCGAAGACGCCCACGGCAACATCTGGGCAGCAACAGAAGAGGGCATCTCGTGTGTCAACCCTGTCACGCTGGCAGTAGCATCCTACAATTTTGCACCGACACTGATGGGCAACGTGTTCATCGAAAACAGTGCGGCCACCGACGGCAGCGGACGGCTGTTTTTTGGCTCACGCCAGGGCATACTGGCCATAACGCCGCATAAAGACCCCACAAGGCAGACTTCTGCACGGTGCGCCCTGACCGACATCCGGATTAACGGTGTGTCGGCGCTGACCATGGACGGCAACGACAGGCCGCTCACCTCGGCCCTGACGCGCACACGGCACATCAGCCTCGGACACACGGAGAACTCGCTGACGCTGCTGTTCTCCGACTTTGAATACTCGAAGCCGCATTCCACCCTTTACCAATACATGCTCGAAGGCATCGACGCCAACTGGCACGAACCGACAAGCCTGAACCGCGCCGACTACGGCAACCTGCCGCCGGGGAGATACACTTTCAGGCTACGCAAATTCACCCCCGACGGCCACTCGCCCGAAACGTCACTGCTGATAACCATCCGCCAGCCATGGTACAACACATGGTGGGCCTGGCTGGCCTATGCCATGGCGGCCTCGGCTGTTGCCCTGGCACTGATTAGAGGGTGGCGGGCAAAGTCCAGGCTGCGCCGCAAAATGGAAATAGAACGCAGCCTCAGCGAGTTCAGGCTTAACTTCTTCACCCACATAGCCCACGAGTTCCGCACACCACTGGCCATCATCCAGGGGGCCATCGACAAGATATGCGACGCTGGCGACAACCATCCGCCACGCTCGGCCGTGGCTACTGCCATGCGCGGCACACGCAGGCTGTCGCGGCTTGTTGACCGCCTGATGGAGTTCCGGAAGATAAACGCCAACAGCCTGAGGCTGAGAGTGGAGCCGGGCGACGTGATTGGGTTTGTGCACGACGTGCTCAACGACTTCCTGCCCATGGCCCGCCAGAAAGGCATATCGCTCACCTTCACACCGTTTGCCCGCTCTTTCGAAATGCCTTTCGACCGCCACATGGTGGAGACAATAACCTACAACCTGCTCAGCAACGCCATAAAATACACCCCGCAAAAGGGCTCCGTCGAACTGACCGTGAAGCTGGGCGAGAACGAAAACAGCATTACCATAGCCGTGGCCGACACCGGGCCGGGCATAGCAGCCGAGCAGCAGGAACACCTGTTCGAACCTTTCATGCACGGATATGTGTCGCAAGGAGGCATGGGCATAGGTCTTTTCCTTGCCAAAAACATGGCCCGTCTGCACCACGGAAGCCTCGACTACAGACGCGGCCCCAACGGACAAGGCTCTGTCTTCACCGTCGTGCTGCCAACAAGACTTGATGCCTACACCCCCGACGAGGTTCGCCCGAAAGCCATCGACAATGAGTACGGACGTGAGTCGCGCCCAACCGGCACGCCCATCGAGACGGCCTTTGCAATGAACGACGTACGGGTGGCAATCGTAGAAGACGACCCTGACATGATGGAACAGTTGCGCAACGAACTCGGCAACTATTTCAAGACAGACACATACATGGACGGAGCCGAGGCCGCCAAGGGCATAACGGCACAGCCTCCGGCACTGGTAGTATGCGACGTGATGCTGCCCGGCATGAGCGGATACGACGTTGTGAAGCACTTAAAAAGCCACCCCGCCACCAGCAATCTGCCTGTGATCATGCTCACGGCGCTCGACGACGAGGAGCACCAGATAAAAGGCTACAAGGCGGGGGCCGACGACTACATGGTCAAACCGTGCAACCTTCGCGTGCTGCTGGCCAGGGCGGCACAACTGATAAGATGGCAGTCGGCAACCGTAGCGCAACAACAAGACGGTGGCACGGCAGCGCACAAGGGGCAGGGCGCCCTGCTCACGTCGCAGTCGGACAAGGTGTTCCGCGACCGCATCGACACAATCATCAGATGCCACCTCAAAGACCAGGCCTTCACCACCGACACCCTGGCCGAGATGATGCACGTTGGGCGGACCAAACTATATGGCAAGACAAAAGAGACTACGGGCATGTCGCCCGGCAAGTACATAATGAAGATACGCATGGAAACGGCAGCCACGCTGCTCGCCGATGGCAAGATGAACGTTAGCGAGGTTGGCATGGCGGTGGGAATAAGCGAGCCCTCTTACTTCTACCGATGCTTCAAGGGCTACCACGGGGTCGCCCCAAGCAAATACACAAAACGCTGAAAAGACCCCATGGCGCACATCCCAAAAGCCACAACGGCCAAGGCAGTCAAGGCCGGCCTGGCCGCCAAAAGCGCGGACGGGCGGCGGCCATGGCCTGCAAACCATCATGCCATCCGCCCATCAAACAACCGCAACGGGAGCAACATTGGCCGACAGCTGAAAAAAAGCAAAAAAACACGGTGCAATCCTTTGCTGTTTCCTCCCTTTAATGTATCTTTGCAAACCAATACGTATTGACACAACAAGAAGATGAGTAACACCGATTTCGCTCACATCCTTACACGGACGGTTGACGAATTGTCTGACCCCGCATCGCTAAAGGGCCTGTTCCACCAGCATCGCGAGGGCAACCCGTTGCCGTCGGGCAAGGTTCTCGAAGAGATAATAGACTTGTCGCGTTCCATCATTTTCCCAGGATACTTCGGCAAGTCCTCCGTCAATACCCGCACAATACGCTATCATATAGGCGTCAACATAGAGCGCTTGCACAAGCTCCTCACCGACCAGATAATGGCCGGGCTGTGCTTCACATGCCCCAAGGCGGGCGAACCATGCACCGGGGCTTGCGCCAACAAGGCCGAAACGATATCGCTGCAACTCGTGGGGAGGCTGCCGCAGATACGAAGCACGCTGGCCACCGACGTCGAGGCGGCCTACAACGGCGACCCTGCCGCCCAGAGCTACGGCGAGATCATATCGTGCTACCCTGTGATAAAGGCCCTTGTCAACTACCGCATAGCCCACGAGCTACACACCCTGGGGGTGCCGCTGATACCGAGGATAATATCGGAGATGGCACATTCAGAGACGGGCATCGACATACATCCGGCCGCACAGATAGGCCACCACTTCACCATCGACCACGGCACAGGCGTGGTCATAGGCGCAACGTGCATCATCGGCAACAACGTGAAGCTATACCAGGGCGTCACCCTCGGTGCAAAAAGCTTCCCGCTCGACGAAAACGGCAACCCGATAAAGGGGATTGCACGCCACCCAATACTCGAAGACGACGTGATAGTCTACTCTAACGCCACCGTGCTGGGCCGCATCACCATTGGGCGCGGATGCATCATAGGGGCCAACATTTGGGTGACCGAAGACATGAAACCTAACACCAAGAAATATAAAAAGGAATAACTTCACACAGGAGAACTACCATACCAACGGTATATGACAGCAGAACGACGGCAAGGTTTTTGCCCTCCGCCAACACGAACCGAGGCAACTGGTTCTCCGGCAAAATCCAAACAAGACAACAAATGGAACAAGAATTCGAATTGATCGCCAAGACGTTCATGGGTCTGGAACCTGTTTTGGCGAAAGAACTGACAGAGCTCGGCGCTAACGATGTGCAGATAGGCAGGCGAATGGTGTCGTTCAAAGGCAACAAGGAACTCATGTACCGCGCCAACTTCCAGCTGCACACTGCCATAAGAATACTTAAGCCAATACGCCACTTCAAGGCAACGACGGCCGACGAGGTGTATGAAGAGACCAAGAAAATAGACTGGTCGCAATACCTTACACTCGAACAGACATTCTCGGTCGACTCGGTTGTGTTCTCAGAAGAGTTCCGCCACTCCAAGTTTGTGTCATATAAGGTGAAAGACGCCATAGTGGATCAGTTCCGCGAAAAGACCGGGAAGCGGCCCAACATCAGCGTGGCCAACCCCGACATACGCCTGAACATGCACATTGCCGAAGACAGGTGCACCCTCTCTCTCGACTCCAGCGGCGAGAGCCTGCACCGCCGCGGCTACCGGCAGGAGAACGTTGAGGCCCCGCTCAACGAGGTGTTGGCGGCCGGAATGATTCTCATGACCGGCTGGCACGGCGAGACCGACTTCATCGACCCCATGTGCGGCTCGGGCACACTGCTCATCGAGGCTGCCCTCATAGCCCGCAACATGGCCCCGGGTGTGTTCCGCAAGGAGTACGCCTTTGAGAAATGGGCAGACTTCGACCAAGACTTGTTCGACGAGATTTACAACGATGATTCTCAAGAACGCGAGTTCAAGCATCACATCTACGGCTACGACGCAGACATAAAAGCCGTCAACACGGCCCGCATGAACGTCAAGGCTGCGGGCCTGACAAGCGACATCACGGTTGAGGAGGCCGACTTCAAGGACTTCACCCAGCCTAAGGAAAAGAGCATCATAGTAACCAACCCGCCTTACGGCGAGCGTATATCAACGCCCGACCTGCTCGGCACGTACAAGATGATAGGCGAACGCCTGAAGCACCAGTTCGTTGACAACGACGCATGGATACTGAGCTACCGCGAAGAGTGCTTCGAGCAGATAGGCCTGAGGCCATCAATCAAGATACCGCTATACAACGGCTCGCTCGAATGCGAGTTCAGGAAGTACCAGACTTTCGAGGGCCGCATGAAGGAGTTCCGCACAGAAGGCGGAGCCGTACAGAGCGACGAGGAGCGCAAGCAGATGGCCGAGAAGGGCCGATTCAAGAAGAACAGGGAGTTCAAGAAGCGTTTCGACGAAGCCGAAGAGAACGAAGAGGGCGACATACGCTCATTCAAGTTCCACCGCATTGACTTCGACCGGTTTGACAAGCGCGACCGACGTGACGACCGACGTGACGACAGGCGCGACCGCGACGGATGGAACCGTGACCGGCGCGACGACCGCCGTGGCTCCGACTGGGGCGGACGCAACCGCGACCGAGACTCGTGGGGCCGCGACGACCGCTTCAGGCAGGGACGCAACGACAGGAAACAAAATAAAGGAGGACGTGACTATGACCGAAAACGCAACCGCTACGACAACGATAGGTAAGATGGTGCGCCGCACCATACCGCTCGTTTTGGCACTGTTTTTAACACAAAACATGGCAGCTCAACTGAAGCAATTCACACTCGAAGACCTGAACTTCGGCGGCAACAACTACCACAACATGCGCCCAAAGAACATGTACCTGAGATGGTGGGGCGACAAGTTGATGTACCAAGACGCCGAGGAATGGGGCACGGTAGACATGAAGACGGGCAGCAAGACAGCCGTCGCCACGCTCGACAAGGTCGACGCGGCCATGGGCAACGGCAAGGTGGCCTCGGCCATGAACGTGGCATTCCCCTACCCCGACAGCCCTCTGGCACTGCTGAAAAACAGCAAGGAGCGCGTGCTCTACGACTGGAAGGCCGGCAAGGTGGTGTGGAGGCAACCGTGCAAGGGCGAGCAATACAGCGACTGGACAGCCGAAACGCGCGCCGTGGCCTTCGTCAGGGACAACCAGCTATGCGTGACAGACGCCAAGGGCTCCACCCGCACGCTGACCACCGACGGCAGCCGCGACATCGTTTACGGCCAGGCCGTGCACCGCAACGAGTTCGGCATCATGAAGGGCACGTTCTGGAGCCCCGACGGCAAGCGCCTCGCCTTCTACAGGATGGACCAGAGCATGGTGACCGACTACCCGCAGGTGAACACGTTTACGCGCATAGCCACCGAAGAGCCCGACAAGTATCCCATGGCCGGCATGACCAGCCACAAGGTCACGGTGGGCGTATACGACTTGTCGACGGGCAAGACCGTATACCTTGACGCAGGCGACCCGACCGACCGCTACTTCACTAACATAGCATGGAGCCCCGACTCAAAGACCGTATACATGATCGAGCTGAACCGCGACCAGACCGACATGGCGCTGCGGAGCTATGACGCCGCCAGCGGGAAAAGGAAGGCCACGCTCTACACCGAGCACGACGACAAGTACGTGCAGCCCATGACGCCTATAGCGTTTCTGCCGTGGGACGACACCAAGTTCCTGCTGCAGAGCCAGCGCGACGGCTACAACCACCTCTACCTGTTCGACACCGAGGGCCGCGAATTGCGCCAGGTGACGAGCGGCAAGTGGGTTGTGATAGACCTTGTCGGGTTCAACAAGGCCAAGAAAAGCGCCATCATACTCTCCAACGAGGCCTCGCCGATACAGAACAACCTGTATGCCGTAGACCTGAAGAGCGGCCGGCGCACCCTGCTCGACAACGGGCGGGGCATGCACGCGGCTTACTTCGGGCGCGGAGACAAGGGCGGAATGCTGTCGGCATCGGGCAAATGGCTCTTCGACCACTACACAGAGCCCGACGTGCCGCGCGACATCTGTGTGACCAACACGGCAACGGCAGCAAGCAACCGCATATTCAGCGCCCCCGACCCATGGGCGGGTTATGCCGTGCCCGAATACTCGTGCGGCACGATAAAGGCTGCCGACGACTCTACCGACCTTTATTTCCGAATGGTGAAACCCATCGGCTTCGACCCCGCAAAGAAGTATCCTACCGTGGTCTACGTATATGGCGGGCCAAACGTACGCAACGTCGAGGCCGGATGGCACTATGCCAGCCGCTCCTGGGAGACGTACATGGCGCAGAAGGGATACCTGCTCTTCATACTCGACAACCGAGGCTCGTCTGACCGCGGGCGCGACTTCGAGCAGGCAACATTCCGCCACCTGGGGCAAGAAGAGATGAAAGACCAGATGCGGGGGGTGGCTTACCTCAAGTCGCTGGCATACGTCGACACCACACGAATGGGCGTGCACGGATGGAGCTACGGCGGATTCATGACCACGTCGCTCATGACCACATATCCTGATGTGTTCAAGGTGGGCGTGGCCGGAGGCCCGGTCATCGACTGGAAATGGTATGAGGTGATGTACGGCGAGCGCTACATGGACACCCCGGAGGCCAATCCCGAGGGCTACGCCCAGACGAGCCTGCTCGCGAAGGCCAAGAACCTGAAAGGCAAGCTGCAGATAATCATAGGCATGAACGACCCCACCGTAGTTCCGCAGCACGCCCTGCAGTTCCTCAATGCCTGCGAGGAGGCCGGCACCCAGCCCGACTTCTTCGTCTATCCCGGCGAGGGCCACAACATGAGGGGGCACAAAAGCGTGCACCTGCACGAGCGCATAACGCAGTATTTCGAAGACTACCTGAAGTAAAGCATCGCGATACACATACAAAACAACCGGCCGAGGCCTGCAACAGAAACACCACCTGTTACAGGCCTCGGCCGCATTTATGACTGAAAAAGCGAAGCCACGCCAGGGCCGGAGAGCTGTCTGTGGGAAACAGGCATAGTGGCATGTGGATGGCAAACATCATGCTACAATCCCGAATCGTCATTCAGAGGCCAAAGCAAATGGGGCATGCCGCGGTGCAGATTGGCATTCACTCTTGCCAGAGGCGTAACGGGCCACGCCGAGGCAAAGCGCCCGCAAGATGCCTACAAGAGCACCAACGCGCTCGGAAAGCCGGGAACAAGCAACAAAATCACGCCACGGTTGACTTACAACCGGCTTGGGATAACCAATGGAAACCTGCTTGCCGAAACAGCATCGAAGCGTGGTTCTGCATATAGCACAACGGTACCAACCTTTTCAGGAACACTTTCCACTGATTGTGAAGCCGTGCAGCAGGGGATGCTAAATGAAGTAAACCATTTCAGCAAAACTGCATCAAGAGCGCGAAACAAGCCTATTGATGTTTCCCACTGATAATCAACACATTGCAAAACAATCTTATTGTAATTCCCAAACGTGCCGTTTGGGCCGGCAAAACGTGCCGTATTGCAACACAGAACAGGCCGTTTGATGCAGCAAAACGGCACATTCTGAAAAGCCGCCGGCCGGGAAACGCTTGTTACGGCATATCCGCAAGCACTCAGGCATGGGCATTTTCAGTCAATAAGAACCACGCCACAGCACTTTTCACATATAACTTTTGGCTAATTGGGAACAAAGGACTAACTTTGCATGGAATAATCAAAAGACAACAATACATGACACCCAACTCCACTGTACGCCACCGCAGACTGGCCTCACTGGCGGCCATGATGCTCGGAGCGTGCGTAGCCCTCGCTCAAGGGCCCAACAACAGCGGCACTTATTACAAGCCGGCCGACGGCAAGTCAGGCAAAAGCCTGAAGACGGCCATGGCCGAAGTGATTGTCGACCACAGCGCAATATCGTATTCGGGCCTGTGGAAATGCTTCTACACAACCGACCGGCGCAGCGACGGCAAGGTGTGGGACATGTACTCAAGCGCTACCAACTACACCATGGGCGGCCCGCAGCAGGGGGCAAACTACAAGAAAGAGGGCGACTCGTACAACCGCGAGCACTCTATGCCAAAGAGCTGGTTCAACGACGCCAGGCCCATGTACACCGACCTGGTGCACATCGTTCCCACCGACGGATACGTCAACAACCGCCGCGGCAACTACCCCTTCGGCGAGACCAACGGCGAGCAATATCAGTCGGCCGGAGGCTTCAGCAAGCTCGGACGCTCAACCACGAGCGGATATTCGGGCACGGTGTTCGAGCCGGCCGACGAGTATAAGGGCGACTTCGCGCGCATCTATTTCTACATGGTGACGTGCTACGAGAAGCGTGTAGCCACCTGGCAGAGCGACATGCTCGACGGAACGGCCTACCCGGCCCTCAGCCGCTGGGCACTCGACCTGCTGCTGCGATGGGCCAAGGAAGACCCCGTGAGCCAGAAAGAGACCGAGCGCAACGAGGCCGTATGGGAGCTGCAGGGCAACCGCAACCCCTTCGTAGACTACCCGGGGCTTGAGCAATACGTGTGGGGAGACAAGACCGCCGTGGCCTTCAGCTACGACCACTACGACAGCGACGGCCCGTCGGCCATCACCGAGGCCACCGGCGGCCGGCCGGCTACGGTGTGCGTCTATACCATCGGGGGCACAATGGTGCGCCGCGACGTCGACAAGTCCGGCGCCCTGCAGGGCCTTCCAAAAGGCATATACATAATAAGCAGCGGCAACAGGGGCGGCATGGAGAAATCAATAGTCAGGTAAGGCCGCACGAAGCCCCACCAACAACAGGTGCAAACACAAGACAACAATAATCCCAAAACAAGGACTGACACTATGAACATACTACTGTTAGGAAGCGGCGGGCGCGAGCACGCCCTCGCATGGAAGATAGCCCAAAGCCCCAAGGTCGACAAACTGTACATCGCCCCGGGCAATGCCGGCACCACGGGTTGCGGCGAGAACGTGGCCATAGGTGTGAACGAATTTGACAAGCTGAAAGACTTTGCCGTGGCAAATGCCGTCGACATGGTCGTTGTAGGGCCGGAAGACCCGCTCGTAAAGGGCATATACGATGACTTCAAGGCCGACCCCCGCACGGCGGCCATCCCCGTGATAGGCCCGTCGAAGGCCGGTGCCGTGCTCGAAGGCTCAAAGGATTTCGCCAAGGCTTTCATGCAGCGGCACAACATACCGACAGCCCGCTACCGCACGTTCGACGGCACCTCGCTCGACGAAGGGCTGGCCTTCCTTGAGAGCCTCAAGGCTCCCTACGTGCTCAAGGCCGACGGCCTTTGCGCCGGCAAGGGCGTGCTGATACTCCCCACGCTCGAAGAGGCCAAGCGCGAGCTTCGCGAGATGCTCGGCGGGATGTTCGGCGTGGCGTCTGCCCGCGTTGTCATCGAGGAGTTCCTCAGCGGCATCGAGTGCTCGGTGTTCGTGCTCACCGACGGCCGCCACTACAAGATACTGCCCGAGGCCAAGGACTACAAGCGCATTGGCGAGCACGACACGGGCCTGAACACCGGCGGAATGGGCAGCGTGAGCCCCGTGCCGTTTGCCACGAAAGAGTGGATGCAGAAGGTGGAAGACCGCATCATACGCCCCACTGTCGACGGGCTGGCCGCCGAGGGCATAGACTACAAAGGCTTCATATTCTTCGGGCTGATCAACGTCGACGGCGACCCGATGGTCATAGAATACAACTGCCGCATGGGCGACCCGGAGACAGAGACCGTCATGCTGCGCCTTAAGAGTGACATAGTAGACCTGTTTGAGGGCGTGGCAGCCGGCGACCTCGACAAGCGTGGCATCGAGTTTGACGGGCGTTCGGCCGTATGCGTGATGATGGTTAGCGGCGGATACCCGCAGGAATACAAGAAAGGCTATCCCATAACCGGCATCGACCAGGTGGAAGGCAGCATTGTGTTCCACGCCGGCACAGCCATCAAAGACGGCAGTGTGGTGACTGCCGGCGGCCGCGTCATAGCCGTAAGCTCATACGGCGCCGACAAGGGCGAGGCCCTTCGCAAGTCGTTCACCGAGGCCGAAAAGATACACTTCACCGACAAGTACTTCCGCCGCGACATTGGACAAGACCTGTAACAAAACACAGAAGGCAACAACCAATGGCAAGACGACTGCAGAATAACGTGTCGGAGAGCCGCATGACTCTGCCCGCCGCAGCCATCTACGCCACACTCGTGTGGATGGCCGGCGGGCTTGTTTCAGACGGGCTGTGGATGCAGTTCGGCTGTTTCGCCGCGTCGACCTACCTCATGGTCGAGCTGAACAACGCCAACGCACTCATCAGGGTGTACAGCCGCATGGTGTCATGCGCATTCATCGCCCTGTCGTGCGCCGCCGCCTTCCTGTTCACTTCGGCAGGCGGGGCGGCCATGGAGCTGTTTGCCATCGCCGCATACGCAGCGCTGTTCCGCAGCTACCAGGACAGGCAGGCGGCCGGACTCACGTTCTATGCCTTCATGAGCATAAGCACAGGAAGCCTTTTCTACGCCGAGATGCTGTATTTCGCGCCGGTGCTCTGGCTGCTGATGGCGGCCTTTGTGCGCTCCGCCAGCCTGCGCACAGTGGCAGCATCGGTGCTGGGCCTGTGCCTGCCCTACTGGCTGGCAGCTGCCATTGCGCTCTATACAGGCCATCTGCCCATGCTTGCCGACCACCTCGGCCAACTGGCGGCCACCGGCCCGCTGTGCGACTTCAGCCTGCTATCCGCCAACCAAGTGGCCACAATGGCCTTCGTCATGGCAATGGCTGCAACCGGGATAATACACTACCGGCGGCAGAGCATCAACGACAAGATACGCACCAGGATGTTCTACAGCTGCTTCATCACAATGGACATAGCCTCGGCCGCACTTGCCATACTGCAGCCACAACACTACGAACTGGCCCTGCGCATGATGATAGTAAACACAAGTCCGCTGATAGCACATTTCATAACGCTCACCAACACCAAGGTGACCAACGTGGCCTTCTGCGCCATCGTGGTCGCCACATTGGCCCTTACAGCCTTCAACCTATGGATGCCCTCAACGAACTTCTGATAAACTACGGCTATATAGGCATACTCATAGCCTCGTTCCTCGCCGCAAGCATACTGCCGTTCAGCAGCGAGGTGGTGATGGTGGGGCTGCTTGCCGCCGGGATCGACCCCGCCGGGCTCATAGCCTATGGCACGGTGGGCAACGTGGCCGGCAGCATGTTCAACTACGGCCTGGGCCGACTGGGCAAGCCGGAATGGATAGAGCGATTCCTGCGGATAAAGAAAAGCGACCTCGAACGGGCCGAACGGTTCATGGCCGGGCGCGGCGCACTGATGGGATTCTTTGCTTTCGTGCCCGTCATAGGCGACGCCATAACCGTCATGCTGGGCCTGCTTCGGGCCAATGTCGGCGTGACGCTGCTCGCCGTGACGCTGGGCAAGCTGCTCAGATATGTGGCACTGGTATACGGTGCCGATTTCTTTATACACTGAACACAAGATGAAGAGAGTAATATACCTACTGCTTGGCTTGGCAATGCTTGCCGCATGCACAGATGGCACGCCGGAAAAGCCAACGATAACCGTGACTATCGAACCCCTGAGATACTTCGCCGAACAGATTGGCGGCGACAGGTTTGACGTCGTGACAATGGTGCCCAACGGCGCCAGCCCCGAGACTTACGAACCCACGGCACAGCAAATGGCCGCGCTGGCCAAAAGCGAGCTGTACATAAAAGCCGGCAACCTTGGCTTCGAGCGCACATGGATGAAACGCCTCGGAGCAAATGCACAGCACCTTATTGTGGTCGACTCGTCGGAAGGCATCGAACCGCTGCAAGTATCTAAAGGCAGCGCAGCCGACCCGCACACATGGACGTCGCCGGCCAACGCCCTGCGCATTGCCCACAACATCTGCAAGGCCATGAGCCGCATCGACTCGAAAGACTCGGCCTATTTCAGGGCCAACCTCGACTCGTTGACATGGAAAATCATCGACCTTGACGCCAAGATAAGCGCCAAGACCGACGAATGCACCAACCGCTCGTTCATCATCTACCATCCGGCACTCACCTATTTCGCCCGCGACTACCGCCTCGAGCAAATGGCAATCGAGGCCAACGGACACGAGCCATCGGCAGCCTCGCTGGCAAAGCTGATCGACTCGGCCAGGCAAAAAGGCACCAGGATAATGTTCGTGCAAAAGGAGTATGCCAACCGAAACACAGGTGTCGTGGCCAAGGAAACCAACGTCAAGACAATTGAGATAAACCCTCTGAGCTACGACTGGGAGGCCGAGCTACTGAAGATTGCCGACGCCCTATGCACGAAATAATATGCCTCAACGGCGTAACCGCCGGATATGAAGGCCGCGCACAGATAACAGACATGTCCATGAGCGTTGCCGAGCGCGACTTTGTAGGCATCACCGGCCCCAACGGCAGCGGCAAGACAACGCTGCTGAGGGTCATCTTGGGCTTGCTGAAACCTATGTCCGGCACCGTGGAATACTACAGAGGCGGCCACAAGGTGGCACACCTGAGGATGGGATACCTGCCGCAATACAACGCCATCGACCACGATTTCCCAATCTCCGTCTACGACACGGTGCTCTCGGGCCTGTGCGGCACCAAGCCCCTGTGGGGCCGATTCAAGCGCGAACACCGCGACATGGCAGACAGGGCCATAAGCGCCATGGGCATAGACGACATAAGCCAACGGCCCATAAAGGCGCTCAGCGGAGGCCAACTGCAACGGGTGCTGCTGGCAAGGGCTATTGTGGCCAAGCCCGAAGTGCTCGTGCTCGACGAACCCGACACCTACATCGACAGGCAGTTCAAAGACCAGATGCACAGCCTTCTGGCCGGAATCAACAACGACTGCGCCATTGTCATGGTAAGCCACGACCGCGAATACATAGCCTCGGCAGCCAGGCATGTAATCACGATGAACCGATAGCCGATGCCACGCTGCCCGAAGGCCTACACTCCGGCACACAAGCAGCATGCCGAAAAAGTTTTCTTTACATGGCGGCCACGTCCCCACTGCCCAACAATGCCACCATTGACAAGCGACAAACAGGCCACAATTGCCGTTGTGGCCCTTAGTCGCAAGCATGCCAACCACAATGTGCAACAAGCCCATAGGAAGAAAACCCATGAGTTAAAAAAGACAAAACACACACTATCTACTCATTTTTGTACTAACTTTGCAGCTGTTAAAAACATGAACTTAGAACAACAACACATCAACCAATGAAACAATTCAGGCTTGTGGACAACATCCTCGGATGGCTGGCGTTTGCCATTGCCGCCGTAGTCTATTGCTCCACCATCGAACCGACAGCCAGTTTTTGGGACTGTCCTGAGTTTATAACAACAGGCTACAAACTTGAAATAGGACACCCGCCCGGAGCCCCGTTCTTCATGCTGACGGCCAATCTTTTTTCTCAGTTCGCCAGCGACCCGTCGCAAGTTGCACGCATGGTCAACATAATGAGCGCATTGCTGTCAGCCACAACAATCATGTTCCTGTTCTGGAGCATATCACACCTGACACGCAGGCTGCTCGTTGGCGGCAGCAACGAACTCACCACGGGCAAGCTGATTGCCATCGAAGCGTCTGCAATGGTTGGCGCCCTGATATACACTTTCAGCGACACTTTCTGGTTCAGCGCCGTCGAAGGCGAGGTTTACGCTTACTCCTCGGCATTCACCGCCGTTGTGTTCTGGCTCATACTCAAGTGGGATGAGCACGCCGACGAACCCCACAGCGACCGCTGGCTGGTGCTCATTGCATACATGACGGGCCTGTCCATAGGTGTCCACCTGCTCAACCTGCTCTGCGTCCCGGCCATAGTGCTCGTATACTATTACCGCCGCTTCCCCAACCGCACGGGCAAAGCCGACCTGCGCGGCTCACTGGCTGCACTGGCAGTGTCCATAGTCATCCTCGCCGCAGTGCTCTACGGAGTGGTTCCCGGCATCGTCCAAGTGGGCGGATGGTTCGAGCTTTTCTTTGTCAACGTGCTTGGATGCCCGTTCAACACCGGAGAGATCATCTACATCTTCCTGCTCATAGCATGCATCATCTGGGCCATCTACGAGACTTACAGCGACCACAACGAGAAGCGAAGCAACATTGCCTTCCTGCTCGCAATTGCCATGCTCGGCATCCCGTTCTACGGCCACGGCATCAGCTCTGTGGTGATTGGCGTGATAATACTTGTCGTGCTGTGGTTCATCATGCAGCGGAAGCGCAAAGGACAGCCGCTGGTTTCGTCGCGCATAAAGAACACTTCACTGCTCTGCATGCTCATGCTCATGATAGGCTATTCATCATACGCCGTGATTGTGATACGCTCATCGGCCAACCCCCCGATGGACCAGAACTCGCCAGAAGACATATTCACGCTTGGCGAATACCTCGGACGCGAGCAGTACGGCGACCGTCCGCTGTTCTACGGGCGCGCCTACACATCGCAAGTGGCCCTCGAGCGCGACGGCAACTACTGCCGCCCGGTGATGAAGACAGGCGACCCTGTATACCAGCGGAAGGAGAAAGCCTCGAAGGACGAGAAAGACTCATACTTCGTGGTGCGCACCAAGGACTCGTACGAATACGACCAGAACATGCTGTTCCCAAGGATGTACAGCGACGCCCACGCCGGTGCCTACGAGAGCTGGATGGGTGGTGTCGACGGCACCAACGTGCCCTACGACCGCTGCGGAGAAGAGATCATGGTCAAAGTGCCCACACAAATGGAGAACATACGCTTCTTCCTGTCTTACCAATGCAACTTCATGTACTGGCGTTACTTCATGTGGAACTTCGCTGGAAGGCAGAACGACCAGCAGGGCAACGGCGAACTGGAGCATGGCAACTGGATTACAGGCTTCTCGTGGTTTGACAACTGGCGCCTGGGCGACCAGAGCAAGCTGCCCGACGAGCTAAAGAACAACAAGGGACACAACGTGTTCTACTGCCTGCCGTTGCTGCTGGGCATCATCGGTCTGTTCTGGCAGTCACTGCGCCGCGGGCACAAAGGCATCCGCCAATTCTGGGTTGTGTTCTTCCTCTTCTTCATGACGGGCCTCGCAATCGTGATATACCTCAACCAGACGCCGATGCAACCGCGTGAGCGCGACTATGCCTACGCAGGCTCGTTCTATGCGTTTGCAATATGGTGCGGCATGGGCGTGGCAGCCATAATAGACGAAATCAACCGCAGGCTCAAGGGCCACGAGACCGTGCTGGCAGCCATTGTGAGCGTTGTTTGCCTGCTCGTGCCTATACAAATGGCATCGCAGACATGGGACGACCACGACCGCAGCGGCCGATACACCTGCCGCGACTTCGGCCAGAACTACCTAATGTCGCTTCAGGAAAGCGGCAACCCGATAGTGTTCACCAACGGCGACAACGACACCTTCCCGCTGTGGTACAACCAAGACACCGAAGGAGTGCGCACAGATGCACGTGTATGCAACCTGAGCTACCTGCAGACAGACTGGTATATAGACCAGATGCGCCGCCCGGCCTACGACTCCCCATCGGTACCGATAAGCTGGAGCCGACTCGAATATTGCAGCGGCACCAACGAGTATGTGCAGGTTGACCCGAGCCTGAAGGCTTCCATCAGGGAGCTTTACAAGACATATCCCGACGAAGCAAAGAAGATGTTCGGCGACAATCCGTTCGAACTGCGCAACATACTCACCTACTGGGTTCGCAACAAGATGAGCAACGAGCAGCGCGAAGTGGTGAAGCTGCTCACCGGAAGCGACAATGTGCACGTCATTCCCACCGATACCGTCTACATGACAATCGACAAGGAGGCGGTGAAGAAGAGCGGTATGATGATGGCAGCCGACAGCATACCCGACCGCATGGTCATCTCGCTCAAGGGGAAGAACGCCCTCTACAAGGGCGACTTGATGATGCTCGAGATGATTGACCGCTGCAACTGGACACGCCCCGTGTATGTTGCCACCACCGTGGGCCAGGAAAACTACATGAACCTCGGCGACAACTTTGTGCAGGAAGGCCTTGCCAACCGCATCACACCGTTCACCACCAACGCTCCCGGAGCCAAGAACTTCGACACGAAGCGCACGTATGACAACATGATGCACAAGTTCAAGTACGGCGGGCTGGACAAGCCTGGCCTCTATCTCGACGAGACCGTGATGCGCATGTGCTACACCCACCGCCGCCTCTTTGTCCAGCTGGCGATGAACCTTATGAGCGAGGGCGACAAGACCAAGGCTGCCGAGGTGTTGGCCTATGCCGACAAGATGATACCCGAGTACAATGTGCCCGTAGACTTCAACTCCGGCTCGCTCGACCAGGCACGCCTGTACATCGAGCTCGGGCAGAAAGACAAGGGCATGGACATACTCAAGAAACTGTGGACGAAGTCTGAACAGTACCTCAAGTGGTATTGCAGCCTCGGCGGAATGAGGTTTGCCAGCGCCCAGCGCGACTGCATGCTCCACATATTCATATTGCAGCAGGCAGCCATGGACGGCGCTTCGGCCGACCGCGAATGGAGCGAGAAGAAGCTCAAGGAACTCGACGGATTAGTAAATATGTACCGCAGCAAGGGCGGAACATTCCAAGGCCAATAATCGAGATGTTCATAGAGCAACCTTCAATATGGCTCCGCTGGCTGTACCCAAGGGCTACATGGAGAATGGACCGTCATGAGAAGTCGGTTTACCTGACTTTCGACGACGGCCCCATTCCCGAAGCCACACCGTTCATACTCGACACTCTGGCCAACTTCGGAGTGCACGCCACTTTCTTCATGGTGGGCGACAACGTGCGCAAGCACCCCGACCTTTACCGCAAGGTGGTGGCTGCCGGCCACAGGATTGGCAACCACACGTTCAACCACATGGGTGGATTCCGCCACACGGTGGCCACATACAACGCCAACGCACAGAAGGCCGACGAGCTCCTGCACACCAATCTATTCCGCCCGCCGCACGGCTGGATGCGCCCCGACCAGTATTTCTGGCTTGGCCGCCGCTACCGCATCGTGATGTGGGACTTGGTCACCCGCGACTACTCAAAGTGGATGACGGCAGAAGAAGTGCTCAACAATGTGAAGCGTTACACACGCAACGGGTCGATCATAACGTTCCACGACTCGCTACGAAGCATCGACAAGCTGCACTACGCACTGCCTGAAGCCATAAAGTGGCTCAAAGAACAAGGATATGAATTCAAGACTTTCGACTGAACAACAGCTCAGCAGCAGCATCAAAGCCGAGGCGCTAAGCCTCGGCTTTTTTGCTTGCGGCATAGCCAGGGCTACGCCTGTCGACGCCGAAACCGCCTCGGCCTTCCGCTCATGGATTGGCAACGGGTGCCATGCCGGCATGGAATATATGGCCCGCCACACCGACATAAGGCTCAACCCCGACCTGTTGTTGCCCGGGGCAAAAAGCGTGGTGTGCGTTGCCATGGCCTATGCCCCACAGCGCACCATGCCCGCCGACGAATACCAGATAGCAGCCTACGCCTATGGCAAAGACTACCACGACGCTGTGAAAGCAAGGCTCAGGGCGCTTGCCGCCCACATGGAACAGGCCGCGGCCATGGCCGAGCCACAACCGGGCGGCGCAACCGGCGGTGGCGTGGCAGTGACAAGGGTGTGCTGCGACACGGCCCCTGTGCTCGAACGCTACTGGGCCATGCAGGCCGGACTGGGCTGGACGGGGCGCAACCACCAGCTCATCATACCCGGGGCGGGCAGCATGTTCTTCCTCGGCGAGGTGTTCACCACCTTGGCCCTGCAGCCCGATGCCCCCATAGCCGGACATTGCGGCTCGTGCCACGCATGCACCAAGGCATGCCCCACCCAAGCCCTGCGACCCGACGGCACGCTCGACGCCCGCCGGTGCCTGTCGTACCAGACCATTGAAAACCGGGGCCCAATACCGCCCGGCATTGCTTCCGCCATGGGCAACAGCATATACGGCTGCGACAGGTGCCAGGCCGCATGCCCCCACAACGCAAGGGCGCCAAAGGCAACTGCCGCCGAACTGCAGCCTGACGACGAGCTGATGGCAATGCGCAAAGCCGACTGGCACGCGCTGACGCCCGACAGATACCGGCGCCTGTTCAAAGGAAGCGCCGTGAAGCGCTGCAAATACGAGGGGCTGATGCGCAACATCAAGGCTGCAGCTGGCGGGGACGATGCCAGCGGCCAAGGCGAATCCAAAGCCCACGACGCCAACGAACGAGGCCCGACGGGCACGTGACAAAACATGGCGACATGCAGAAAATATCTTTACGCCACCGATGCCTCGGCGCCAAACGTGCCGTTCTGCTGTGCGGAACGGCACGTTTGGCCAATCAATACGGCCCGTTTCAGACTGCAAAACGGCACATAACCCAAACCACCGCTGCCCGGGCCGAGAGCCAAGGCCAATGACGGCATTGACAAAAACCATACATTTTCATCAACCGAAGCCACATCAACGGCAAGCCTGACCATGCAGGGCGTGGTGCAGGCGAACACCCGCCGAAGCCCAAACTGCCGCCAGGTGGCAAAACAAATCGGTGCCATTGGCAGACAGATTGACCTGGGCCATTGGCAAAGGCCAACAGGGCCAAGCCGAAACAAGGCGGCCGGCATGAGGAATGATAGTCGATCAGGGTGTTTGAAAAGCATTTGACAAATATAAAAAATGGCATTCGTCGGGCAAAAGGCAGACAGTGGTGCAAGCCCCCTCGCGGCGGCAGCGTGAGCGCCGCGCCGGTCCGGCATGGCGACAAGCGGCCCAAAGCCATGAGCAAAAAAACGCCACAGCCAGCCAGGGTTCGGCAAATAAGCCCACCGGGTACGCAGTTATTCCGGCAATATTTGGTAACTTTGCAATCGCAAACCAACCGGCGGCCCACACGCCAACCGGCCGATGGCGTCCCGAAAGCCATGGACAGTCATAACCACAGACACATTACCATTAACTAAAATTATATATCAATGAAGACAACACCATCAACACGAAGGGCAGCCATGGCAGCCGTGGCAGCCCTGATCAACACCGCCACGCTGGCCGCAGCCAACGCCAACGGGGTGTTCAACGCCGTTGTGGCAACCGACGGAACGGGCCAGTATGCCACCATACAGCAGGCCATCGACGACGCCCCTGCCGGACGCACGTCGCCATGGCTCATATTCGTGAAAGCCGGATCGTATGAAGGCTCGGTGAAAATACCAGCGAACAAGCCGTTCATCCACCTGATAGGCCAGGGAAAAGAGCTCACCACAATACACCGGAGCCTCAACGTGGGCGGGCGCCCGGAAGACGGCAAGACGGCCGGCGAAACAGCCTACTGGGCCTGTTCGGTGCACAACCCGCAGGCAAGCGTATACAAGGCCGAAGGCAGCGTGGTGACAGTAGAGGCTTCCGACTTCTACACCACAGGCATATCCTACGTCAACGACTACGGCGTAGAAGCCCAGAAGGGGCCGCAGGCACTGGCCATGAAGTCGCGCGGCGACCGCGCCGCTTTCTTCGACTGCGCCTTCCGCTCATTCCAAGACACATGGATGACAACACAAGAGGACGCCTACCGCCACTATGTGAAGGACTGCTACATTGAGGGCGCCGTAGACTATTTCTATGGAGGAGGCAACGTGCTGCTCGAAAACTGCACCCTATACAACGTCAGGCGTGGCTCGGTGATAGTGGCGCCGAGCCACGACAAGGCACCGTGGGGATATGTATTCCGAAACTGCACCGTGGACGGCAACGCCGAGGCACGCCGCGACGCCAAGACCAAGCTGGGGCGGCCGTGGCACAACTCGCCCAAGGCTGTGTTCATACACACCACCATGAACATACCCATAGCCCCAGAAGGATGGACAGACATGGGGGCCATACCGGCCCTGTTTGCCGAATACGACAGCCGCGACGCGCAGGGCAACCCCGTCGACCTGAGCCGGCGCAAGAGCACATACAAGGGGCGTGGCGACAACCCGCCTACGGGCAGTTGTCCTACAACTGTGACAAAAGCCGAGGCCGATCGCATGACCTACGACAACATAATACCCGGAAAAGACAACTGGAACCCAAAGGCCATGATGGAGCGGCTGCCCGAACCGGAGGGGGCTAAAGCCGATGGGGGCACCATAACGTGGCAGCGTGTAGACGGGGCCATAGGCTATCTGGTGATGTCGGGCGACAGGGTGATAGGCATCACTGCCGACACTAAGCTGCAAACCGGCAAGACAGACGGAGCTGCCAACCTGCGCATACGCGCCGTCAACAAGTATGGCACGCCGGGCAAATGACCAGCCTTGCCTGACGATGCGCGCCGCACGGCACTGCCCGTGCGGCGCGCAACCGTTTCGCCTGCGGCCCGCCATGCCGGCACGGAAGCCTGGCAGCGGCCTGTCAGCGGTGCTTGCGGGCACACTCGGGGCAGATGCCCTTGATCATGTAGTTGACCGAAACAGCCTCATATCCACCCGGCAGCTCCACCTGTGGCACGGCAATGTCTTCCAGGCAAAACGTCTGCCTGCACCGTTCGCAATAGAAGTGGGCGTGCAAATCGTCGTCGGCATCGTCGCTGTGGCTCCGGCAGAACTCGTAGCGCACGCCGTCGCCGCCATCCTCGAGCACATGGACGAGATGGTGCTCCTTGAAAACAGACAGCGCCCTGAATATTCCCGACTTGTCGATAGACAGTATCTTGTACTCCAGCTCTGTCAACGACATTGGCCTCTCGGCGCTTGTCAGCTCGCGGAGCACAACAATGCGGTTTGACGTGGGCTTTATGCCGTGGTCCTGCAATATCTCTTCTATCTTACTTACATCCATACTCTCTGGTAATGCTTTACGCCGTGGCTCACAGCCTGCCCGTCTCGCGGAAGCGCTCGTAACACCTGTCCTTGATGCGCTTCTCTACCTCGGCAGACGACTTGGCGCCCGCTGTGACCGACTTTATCCATACGCACAACACAAACACCGCCACCACCACGGCCGCGCAAGCCAGCCATCGCAGCAGCTCGTGCTCTATCGGCGCCATGTCCATGAACACCACACCGACCAGCAGCGGAATGCCAAACAGCAGGAAATCGGCACCGGTAGTCATCTTGTAACTATCGGACAGCTGCCTGTATTCCTCATCCTCGCGCAACAGGCGGTAGCCTTGCTCGCGCCAAAGCGCCTCGAAACGCTCACGGCTTCTGTCTTCCATAATTTAATGTACTAATATGTTGCAAAATTAACCACGATGCCGCAAACATCAAAATAAAACGGCTTCCGGTCGGCTTTGTTTACATATTTTTTGCTATTTTTGTAACCGAATATGGACAAAATAGACAAATACAAAGTGGTGGCAGCCTTGGTGCGCAGCTTCTTCGAAGCGTTCTCGTCGGGCATCGTCGACTGCCACATAAAGACAGAAGCCGACAGGTTCCGCCCGCTATCGGTGAAAAAAGCCATGCTCAACCACTATGAGGCTGTGGGCGAGGTGTTCAACGACACCCTGTTTTACCCCCTCTCTTGCATCAACTACACCATGGACGAGATTGAGGGCGAGCTCCGCAAGGCCGACATGCGCCACGCCACAATGACCGACCTGGTGAAGCTGGCCTGCCGCTCAGACGCCGTCTACGCCGCCATGGTGGCCGAATACAAGCGCAACTTCATGGCCCTGCTGGGCGGACGGGTGCCGGCCATTGTCGACCACCTGCGACTGTACACACGCGGCGAGGGCGCCGGCAGCGTAGACACCGACACGGCCATCTCGCTGACGGTGCGCACGGTGATGCTCGCCTATGCCAGGGGCATACGCCAAGCCGGCACGGGCAAGGCATCGCTACACCAGGCCACGGTGTTCAGGCTGTTGCTCGAGGCAATGACGGTGCTGCTGCACGACAGGCAGATGTCGCTCACAGGAATCGACGAGACAGACGGCCTCGACGCAATATTCGTAAAGGCGTGCCGCTCTGAACACAACTTCCACGTACTTACCCGCGAAATGGACCGCACATACGGAGAGCTGGTTGAAAGCGAAGGCATCATATCGCAAGACGACAAGGCCAACTGAAGGCCACTCACCAAACCACAACAGCAGGGAGGGAACTCTATGCGGCAATATGTGACAAGTAGTAGCATGGCTACCAAAAACTTACTGACAGACCAGAAAAAATTAAGACTATGACTACCATAAACAACTATCGCAAACAGCAAACCCTACACCGTAGAAGGTTGGGGATGGGCCTTATGCTCGTCTTTTTCTTCATCTTTTCGCTTGCTGCCTCTGCCCAGTTCTCAAAGCCCAGGCGCCAATACGTGGAATACTTGGTAACGGCCAGCCATCCCGACCGAAACTACAAGACCGGCGAGCACGCCTCGCTCACCATCGAAGCCTACAAAGGCGGCAATGCGCTCGAGGGCGTAACGGTATACTACCGATGCGGCGACGAGATGTTTCTGCCCTCTGCCGAAGACTCGGTGACGTTCAGCAAGGGCAAGGCCGTAATACCCGTCGGCACACGCCGCCAACCGGGTTTCATGGCCTGCAGCCTCAGGTTCTCGGTTTACGGCAGTGAATACAAAGACTTGGTCAAGGTGGCATTCAGCCCCGAGAGCATAGAGCCGTTCACTGTAATGCCCAAAGACTTCGACAGTTTCTGGCAGAAGACGCTTGAAAATGCAGAGTCTGCCGACCTGCAACCGGTGATAACGCCGCTGCCCGGCCGCTCGACCGACCGCGTGGAGGTGGCTTTGGTAAAACTGACCGTAGGGCCCGACGGCCGCAACATGTACGGATACCTTACCAAACCCAAAGACGGCAAGAAGCACCCGGTATTGTTCTGCCCGCCGGGCGCAGGCGCCAAGAAGATAGAACCGACCACTTACTATAGCGAACAGGGCTACATCTACCTAAACATCTGCATCCACAGCGGGTGCAACCCCGAACTGAGCGACGACCTGTATGCCTCCGCACGCAAGGTGGCCGACAAGTATGAACGCAACGGCATTGCCGACAAAGAGTCGTTCTATTACCGCAGTGTGTACGCCGGATGCTCGCGTTGCATAGACTTTCTTTGCTCGCTGCCCGAGTGGGACGGCAAGAACGTAGGCGTCACCGGGGGCAGCCAGGGAGGTGCCCTCACCATCGTAACGGCAGCGCTCAACCCAAAGGTTACTTTCTGCGCCCCGTTCTACCCCGCCCTGTGCGACCTGACCGGATTCTGCCACGGGCGGGCCGGAGGCTGGCCCAAGTATTTCCAGAAAGGCAAAGAAACCGAGGGGGCCGAAAAAACACTACAGTATTATGATGTGGTAAACTTCGCACGAAAACTCAAATGCCCGGTTTTTTTCTCCTTCGGGTACAACGATGACACATGCTCACCAACATCGACATACGGCACTTTCAACGAAATAAAGGCGCCAAAAAAACTTGCCGTCACACCGACAAGCGGCCACTGGAGGTTTCCCGAAACCAACGACGAGGCCATGGAATGGATGGGGCAACAGGCCAAACAGTAAACATTTTCATACCTAAAACAGCATGACAAAGCCGAACATGACCAGCAACGCATTGGCAAAAACCAACGACAATGGTCATTTCGGCTTTTTTATAATCGCAGCCATCAGCCATTTCTCGTCACAAGCGTCATTATCTTAAAAAGTTTTCATTATGAACCATTATGGACTTGACAATCATTGCAATTTACATTATCTTTGCACTTGACAAGCAATAGTTAGCGGATCAATGGCCATAATACTCCAAACAAATACCTTGTCTGAAGCGAATGTATTCTATCAATAACAAATTTAAAGCATGGTATAATTATGAAAACGAAAGATATTATTAAGCTATTGTTAGCTTCTTCCATTGCATGTGCATGCTCATCAGGAGGCGACGACAATGTGCCAGATGGCCAGGAGCCCACCCCTCCGACCACTCACACGAAGCTACCGATAAACATCAGCACCGAACTCATGGAGCCCAACGGCACCCGTGTGACCGACTACAGCTTTGAATCAGGAGACAAGATAGGCCTCTTCGTGGTAAACCGGACGTCTGACGGTTCTGCCGCGCAACTGAAACCTACCGGCAACCATGTCGACAACATGCCGTTCACTTACAACGGGACGTGGACTCCGGCAACCCCCATCTACTGGCTTGACGACAAGACCCACGCCGATTTCTACCTTTACTATCCCTACACACCAAGCCTGCCTAACGTAGAGAACATGCCGTTCAAGGTGAATTCAGACCAAAGCACAGAGGGCGCATACAAGGCAAGCGACCTGCTTGCCGGCTCATCAAAGGACATTGCCCCGACAGACAAAGCCATCACCATATTGGCAAAGCACCTGCTTAGCCAGATGATAGTGAAGATTGTGCCGGGCAACGGGTTCACCGCCGAGTCGCTGGCGGCAGCAAACGTAAGCGTAAGGATAAACAATGTGAAGACCAACGCCACCGTCAACATAGCCAAGGCCACCGTGAGCGCAAGCGGGGCTACGTCGAACATCACACCGCTCAAGACCGCCCAATTCACTTACAAGGCGCTCATCGTTCCGCAAAGCGTGCCCGACGGCAACCTAATATCGGTGACCGTAGACGGAAGGGAGTTCAACCTGCCAAAGGCTTTCACGTTCATCAGCGGCAAACTGCACCGGTTCACCGTCACCCTGAGCAAGACCAGCAACGGCATCAACGTAAGCATCGGCCAATGGGAAGACGACGGCACTGACAACGGAGGCACTGCAGAATAGGCCCGAAGCCGCCACCGGCGTACACCGCAGGCGCGGCAACAAGGCATACGCAGGCAGGCATTGCTTTGCCGGCCCTGCCATTCGAAATATCATTTCTGGTAACAACTAAATGAACATCATCATGAACAGTACTAACAAAACATACGACATAAGGCATTCAGCCAGTGCCCTTCCGCGACGGAAGGGCGCCGGTGCCGGCCTGGCAGCATCCTTGTTGCGCCAAGGACTGATTGGGACAGGCTTCTTGCTCGCACTGTTGCTTACGTCATGCTCCGACGACTTGTTCACCGGAACAGCTGCCGACGAGGCGGCAGGACGCATAAACCTCTCGGGCGAGATAGACCAACTGGCCGTCACCCGGGTAAACGACAACGGCTTCTGCGACGGCGACGTGATGGGCGTATATATCGTTGACTACGACGGAAACACCCCCGGCACACTGCAGGTGAGCGGCAACCGAGGCGACAACGTGCGCCACACGTTCGACGAGGCCGCCTATAAGTGGTCGTCGGCCTACGACCTTTACTGGAAAGACAAGCACACCCACATTGATGTCTACGGCTATTATCCGTTCGGTTCTCCCGAAAGTATCGATGCCTATCCGTTCACTGTGCAGCGCGACCAGAGCACCACGACCGACGAGAACGGCATGGGCGGCTATGAGGCCAGCGACTTCCTTTGGGGCAAGGCAGCCGATGTGGCACCGACAAACAGCGTAATCCGCCTGCCCATGCAGCACCGCATGGCCAACGCCCGCGTCACCCTCGTTGAGGGCAGCGGCTTTGCCGAAGGCGAATGGGGGCAGACCGAGAAGATAGTCTTGGCCACCAACCTCATCCGCGAGGCTGCAATCAACCTCTCGACAGGCGAGGTCACACCCACAGGCAAGGTGGAGCAGACCGCAACCATGCCCAGCCGCAGGGGCGACGAATGGCGCGCCATCGTGGTGCCACAGACCGTGCAAGGCGGCCAAACGCTATTCAGCATCACCATAGGGGGCGTGCCCTACAAGTTCAAGAAAGACGAAGCGTTCACCTATGTGGCCGGCAAGATGAACAACTTTGCCATCCGTGTCGACAAGAAAGCCGCGTCGGGGCAGTATGCCCTCACCCTTATCAGCGAGAGCATCACGCCATGGGAGAACGACTTAGTGAGCCATGATGCCAACGCCCGCGAGTATATCGTCATCAACTCCACGGCAGGCCATCTCAAAGACTCAATCGTTGCTGCCAACAAAGACTACACCCAGGTGAAGAACTTGAAGCTGACCGGCCGCATCAACACGAAGGACTTTGAGTTTATGCGCGACTCGATGGACAACCTGCAGTCGCTGAACATGAAGGAGGTTCGTGTGAGTGGATTAATGGGGCGCAAGCCTTGGGGAAAAGGAGATGCAGCTAATGACTTCGACGAAAAGGATGACATAATAACTGGTGGCGCTTTCGATGAAAAGAAATCGCTGCTCCGCGTTGTGCTTCCCGACACTTTGAAAGGAATCGGCGAACGCGCTTTCAGAAACTGCGTCAACCTTACTGGGTCTATCATCATACCAGAAGGAGTGACCGAGATTGGCCCGAGTGCTTTCCTTTGGTGCAATTCTCTGACCGGCACACTGTCCTTGCCAAGCACACTCGAATATATAGGAGGAGGTGGTGCGGTTGATATCGGAGGCGCATTCAACGGATGCAACTTCACTTGTGAATTAAAACTGCCCAACAAACTGAAGTATATCGGACATCAGGTCTTTAGCAGCAATACCGGTTATTACGGTAATCTCATACTTCCGGAAAACCTTGAATTCATCGGCGATGCCGCTTTTGCAGGGTGCAAGAACCTCACGGGCGACTTGAAAATACCACAGGGTGTGACTTTCATATCACAGGGAGCGTTTGAAAATACCGGGCTGAACGGCACCTTGCAGCTACATGATGGAATAACGGGAATACTAACAAATGCCTTTGCCTACACGCAACTGAAAGGTGAGTTGATACTCCCCAAGAATCTGACGACACTGGGTGAAGGGGCATTTAACGGGTGTGATTTCTCTGGCGAACTTAAGCTTCCGAAAGACATTGCGTCCATAGGCAACAACGCATTTGCAGGCAACTGGCGAATGATGGGAATAATAGAATTCCCCGAAGGGCTGCAAACCATTGGCGCAGGAGCCTTTGCCAACTGCCGAAGCATTGAAGGGCTGGTATTCCCCGAAAGCCTCGAAAACATACGCTATGAAGCTACCTGGGGCGACAACGGTGGGGCTTTTGCCAATTGTTTCGGCATAGGCAGCATCGTCTGCAAAGGCTCTGTGCCCGCAAATGTACAGGAAGGCGCATTCAACGGCGTGGCCAAGGACAACTTCACGCTCGAAGTGCCTGAATCATCCATTGCCCAATACCAAGTAGCAACGGGCTGGAAAGACTTCAAGCGCATTGCCGCCCACCACGAACTGGTGTGCCGCCCGTCGGTGGCCTGTGCCCTTAACACAGAGCACAAGCAGACGCTTGTGGTGGATGCCGAGGGAGAATGGGAGGTAGCGAGCAAGCCCGACTGGTGCGAACTGTCGCAGACAAGCGGCGGAAACAAGGCCGAGGTGACGCTGACCATAAAGGCGATGGCCAAGGGTTCGGCCGACCGCACAGGCGAGATTGTGTTCCGTCTGAAGAGCAAAGACTACACCCACAAGTGCACCGTGACGCAGTATGACTACCAGTATGGCGAAGACGAGTGGCTCACGCTGCAGAAAGCCAAGCGCGGAAACAAAGGTGGCATAAACATAGTGATACTCGGCGACGGCTACGACGGCAAGAACATATCCGACGGCGACTACCTTGCCAACATCAAGCAAGAGGTGGAATACTTCTTCGGCATAGAGCCTTACACCACCTACCGCGACTATTTCAACGTCTACACCGCATTCCCGCTCTCCACGGAAACGGGCGTAGGAACAATCAACACCATACGCTACAACCGCTTCAACACCACCTTCACGGGCGGAGTGGGCCTCAGGGCCGACTACGACGAGATATTCAAGTATGCGCTCAACGCCCCCACGGTGACAAAGGAGAACCTCAACCAGACGCTCATCATCATAGTGCCAAACAGCACCGACTACGGCGGCATCTGCCAGATGTGGGAAGACGGCTCGGCCATAGCCTTCTGTCCGCAGAGCACCTACGGCTATCCGCTCGACTCGCGCGGCGTGATACAGCATGAGGCCGGCGGCCACGGCTTCGCCAAGCTGGGCGACGAGTACATCTACCACAACGAGTTCATCGACTTCTGCCAATGCACCTGCTGCGGCCACGTGCGCGAGTTCAACTGGGCCAAGGGCCTCGGCTGGTACGACAACCTGTCGCTCACGGGCAAGATGCACGAGGTGCCATGGAGCCACCTCATCTTCGACGACCGCTACAGCGACATTGTCGACATCTTCGAGGGCGGCTTCAAGCACAACCGCGGCGTGTTCCGCTCGGAGCAAAACTCATGCATGAACAACGACATACCGTATTACAGCACCATCAGCCGCGAGAGCATAGTGAAGCGCATCAAGCGTTATGCCGGCGAGACTTACTCGTTTGAGGAGTTTGTGGCCAACGACAAGCGCGACGCAGGCAACGTGACCCGCAGTGCCGACGTGCCCTCGAGCACTGTGCGCAGCTTCCAGATGCCGCCCAGGATACACAAAGGCAGCCCGCTGAAGTGACACCCCAAGCGACATGAAACGAAATAAAGACAACAACCAACCGCCCCGCCCAACGTGCAGCGCCCCGTAAGGGGGCACTGCCGCAGGGGCACTAAAACCGATAGGAAGATGAAACGACATATATTTATCTGCGCAAGCCTGGCACTGGCAATGGCCGTGCCAATGGCTTGCTCACAAGACGACAACGCCGGAACAGGGCCCGCCAGCCCTGCCGACGCCAAGCACACCCCGATGACGTTCAGCGTGGCCCATCCGGCCGACAGGACGCGGGCCACCGACGCGGGGTTTGAGACGGGCGACACCATAGGGCTGTTTGTGGCTGCTGCCGACGCCCCGCTGGAGATAGGCGGCAACCTCGTGAACAACGAACCGCTGACGCTCGCCGCCGGCATATGGACGCCACGGCGCTCTCTCTACTGGGATGACGGCACCTACAACGCCTACGCCTACTATCCGTACACCACGCCGGTGAGCTCCATCGACAACATGCCCTTCAGCGTGAGCCGCAACCAGGGCGCCATGGCAACCGACGGTATGGACGGCTACGAGGCCAGCGACCTGCTCTATGCACGCACTTCTGGCGTGAGCGCATCGGCATCGCCGATAAGGCTCACGTTCCGCCACATCATGAGCAAGATAACCATCAGGCTCATAAAAGGCGAGGACTTTGAGGGCGAGATGCCCACCGATGCCAAGGTATACGTGCACAACACCGTGCCAACGGCCACCATCGACCTGGGCGTAGGGGTGGCCACCCGCGATGTATACGGCAAGCGCGCCACCATCACCGCCAAGCAACAGGGTGCCTACACCTATTCGGCCATCATCGTGCCACAGCGCATCGACAACCGCACTCCGCTCATAGAGGTGATAATGAAAGGCGTGTCTTACATCTTCGAGAGCAAGTTCCAGTTCAAGCCCGGCACAGAGCACCTTGTCAACCTGGTCATATCCGACAACCCGGACAAGGTGAAGATAGAGGTTGGAGGCGAGATACAAGATTGGCAATGACTATTAACCGATGAATAATGACAGATTACGAATCTGAGTAAATGACATGAGTGATGGCAGGCCGCTTGCTCGCGGCCTGCCATGGTCGCACAAAAGACTGCTGACAACGATGACGAAAGGACTGATCATATTATCTACATTGACTCTCATACTCGGGGGCGTGGCGTTGGCTTTGAGGCTGACACCCGCCCCCGTTCTGTCTGGCGGCCACGGCATGGCGGGCTACGGCGTGCATGAAGGGCGCCAGCTGGTGGTCATGGCCGACGGCAGCGGCAACAGCCATTTCGCCGTATGCGACGCCGCCGGCAACCACCTGTTCAACATACCGCTGCGCGACTGCACGCTCGACGTGAGGTTCAGGGGCGGCCGGTTGCGCTTCCGCGAGAACGCCACCGGGCGCGAGGGCTACATAGACAGGCTGGGACAGGTGTGTTTTGAAGCCGGCGGCAAGGACGAGCCGATGCCCGACGAACGCGCGGGCAGGGCTGCCGAGCCAACGGAGACGGCTCAAGGCCAACAGGCAACAGCCGGCGACGGCCCCACCAACAGCAGCCAGGAACAAAGCGACCAGGCCTCCGACCTCAGGCGCATGGCCCGCAGCAACCCGTTTTATGCCGAGGCCGCCAAGGTGCTGTCGGGCAAGCTCACCGAAGAAGACGCTGGCCGCAGGAGCATGATATTGAGATACTGCGAGCACCTGCGCACGTCATACACCACCAAAGACATCGACTTCATCAAACAAGTGTTCAGCGACCGGGCGCTCATCATCGTGGGCAACGTGGTCAGGACGGGGCCCGACGACACCAAGGCCGCCCTGCCGCGGCAACGCACCGAATACTTCATACGCACAAAAAAAGAATATATCAGCAGGCTGAAGCGAGCTTTCGATGCCTCGCGAACCATCGACGTGAGCTTTTCGGCCTTCAGAATAATGCGCCACCCCACCGTCGACGGAATATACGGCGTGAGCCTCAGGCAGGGCTACCGCAGCGACCGCTATTCCGACGACGGCTACCTCTTCTTGCTTTGGGACTTCAGAAACCCGTCGATGCCGCTCATCCACGTGCGCACATGGCAGCCGGCGGCATCGGTTGAAGCCCCCGACGACGTAATGGACATAACCGACTTCAACCTCAACTAATGGCAAACAGAACCCTCAAGATGCGCATTGCAGCCTTGGCGCTGCTATTCATCGCGGCACAGGCGGCACGGCTGTCTGTGGCCGAAGCACAAGACTTCGCGGTCAAACAGTTCCGACAGCTGCCCAACGACGTGAGCGCTTTCATCGACCCCGTGCGCGACCTCAACGACGAGCCATGCGCCCTCATCAAGGTGGCTGCACCCGAGGAGTTTGCCTTCTCGTCGCCGCTGGGCATAGTGGTGCGCCGCGACGAGGTGGGCGAGATATGGCTCTACATGCCGCGCGGGTCGAAAATGCTCACCATAAAGCACCCGCGATGGGGCGTGCTGCGCGACTACAGGTTTCCCCAACCTCTTGAAAGCCACGTCACCTACGAGCTGACGCTCGACCTTCCGCGCCAAGACGACACGCTGCGGACAGACACCATAATACTCACCCAGACCATAGTAGACACCGTGACCATTGGCCGCCGCAAGCCCAGGCTGCCCCTGGCGGCAAGCGCCCTGCTCACGGCGTCATTCCACGACAACGGCCCCTCGTGGGGCATCATGGCCGTGGCAATGCGACGCCACGGCGCGTTTGTGCATGCGCAGACCGACTTTCGGTCGACAGGCCCCACCAACGCCGAATGCAACGAGGAGGGCCTGATAGGCAACAGCGGCGTCATGCCCTATTACACCGGGGCCACGCGCCACTCGAGCTATGCCGTCACAGCAGGGCCCATCCACCGCCTGTGGCCGGGCATCAACCTGTTTTACGGCGCCGGCTACGGCCGCACGGCCACGGCATGGCAACTGGCCGAGAGCGAGGGCGGCGGGTATGCCCTCAACAGCGGACTGACCCACAGCGGCGTGGCTGCCGAGGCGGGTGTCATGGTGAGCCTTGGGCGCATCTGCCTTTCGGCTTCTGCCATTACCATTGCCGGCAAAGCATGGCAGGGTAGCGTAGGCATAGGCATACGTCTGTATAAAAGCCACAAATGAGCCGCCACGCCGCCGACGGGGCGCAAGCGCCGCGTTGCGGCACACCGGGTGTAAAGAAAAAGCGGCCAACGGCGCCCGGCGTGCAACAGCCTCTGGCCCAGCCGATTGCACAACGGGACGGATGGCGCTGCAAAAAGAGCCGTTTCGCAGCCCCGAAAGGGCCGTTTGGCCATGCAACGGGGGCCGTTTGGCAGGACAATGGCCACACTGGGCCGCAACGGCAACGGCCGTGTAAGAGTATTTCACGGCAACGGCAGCATTCTGCCACAAATATTTAACAACAACCGAATATGGACAAAAAGACAATGACCATGCTGATGATGGCTGCCGCCACGGCTTGCGCCTGCACCAGCGACGACATGCCGGGCAGCTTCGAACCGAGCCTGAGCGTGGGCGAAGCCACCGGCGTGATGCACACTGAAGCCACGCTGCACGGCGCGGTGGGGCTGAGGGGCAACACCGCCATGCCCAGGCTGAACTTCGCACTGGCCACCGGCGGCGGTGCCGACAGCATAATAAGCGACATCACTCTCGACGGCAACGAGGCCAGCCGGAGAATAACCGGACTGACACCCGGCACGACATACCGCTACAGGCTGCAAGCCACCAACGGCAGGGTGACGCTGACAAGCAGCACCATGAGCTTCACCACCGTTCCCAGCAGCGTGCCGGCCGTGGGCGAGGCCACCGACATAACGCGCACCGAAGCCACCCTGCACGGCCAGGCATCACCGCTCGACAACGGCAGCCTGCCCGAGCTGGAATTCCTCATTGGCACGGGAGGCAAGATGGCGGCGGCAAGGCAGCCTTTGACCCTGGGGGCCGACAACGTGACGACAAGGCTCGACAGCCTGACGCCGGGCACGGCCTACAGCTACTGCCTCAAAGCCTTCGACGGCCACAACAACACCTACAGCGACACCATGACATTTGTCACCCTGCCAAACAACAAGCCGTCAGTGACGCAACCCAAGCTGTACAGCCAAGGGCCGACAAGCATGATTGCCAGCTACAGCGTCACCGACAATGGCGGCGAACCGATTACGGCCACGGGCTTCTGTGTGACCAACACCGCAACGGGAGGCCAAAGGCGCATCGAGGCCGACGGCGACATCAACGCCGACACTACATTCACCCTGCACATCAGCGGACTGCAACAGAACACCGAATATGAAATCAGGGCCTACGCGGCCAACACCGTGGGCGAAAGCCAAGGCCCGGCGTTAGAGATAACCACCGGCAACGCCGTCACGCTGACCGTAGCGGGCTCGCTTGAATACACCCTGGGCGAAGACATTTACTCATTCACCACCCTGTCGATAAAGGGGCCGCTCAACGGCGACGACCTGAAATGCCTGCGCAAAATGCTGGGCATAGGCGCCGACGGCAAGCCCACCCGGGGGCAACTGGCACGGCTCAACATGGCCGAGGCACACATAGTGGAAGGCGGAGGGGCCTACGACAACTCTCACTTCACCCGCAACGGTGTTGTGGGCCAGGGGCTTTTCGCCCACTGCACCGGGCTGGTTGAACTGAAACTGCCCGACGATGCCACTGTCATCGAGAAGGATGCGCTGAAGGGATGCACCGGACTGAAGCAACTGCAAATACCGTCGGCCACGACAGACGTCACCCCGTCTGACGGATGCACCGCGCTGTCGGCCATCACAGTGCTGCCCAACAACAGGGCCTACACCGCCGCCGACGGGGTGCTGCTCTCTGCCGACGGCAGTCAGATAGTATGGTTCCCGATGGGCAAGACAGGCGACTACGCCCTGCCGGCCACCGTAACGTCGATAGGCGACTATGCCTTCCAGGGATGCTCCATAACCCGCTTCACACTGCCCGACGGGCTCAAGGAAATCGGACAGGCGGCATTTTTCGGCAGCATGGTCGAAGAAGTGACCATGCCCGACAAGCTTAGGCTCATACCCACGGCCACCTTCCAGCAGTGCAGCCGCCTGCGCATACTGCGACTGGGGAGCATGACCGAACTGATATCCGACTATGCCTTCGACGGCTGCCCGCTGCAGCACATATACTTGGACGCCCAATACCCGCCCGTGTGCAACGACAAGGCGTTTGCCACATCATACGCCGAACTGCTGCAGTCGTGCACGCTACACGTGCCGGCGGGGCGCTCAGGCTTCTACAAGGCCGACAGGAACTGGGGCAAATTCAAGCACATCACCGAGAAATAACAACCAGAATAAAAACATAACAGACAACAGCCAAGGCGGCCGCCAACCAACAGTCATGAAGCGGCCACAGGCAAAACAAGAAACAACGACTATGACAACTCCAGAAATAGAAGAACTGAAAATCCTGCTCGAACAAGACTTCGGCAAGACACTGAGTACAACAACCGACTTCGAGGTGTTCTCCTTGTACATACAGAAGAAGACCAACGAAAGGGTGTCGCCATCAACGCTCAAACGCCTTTGGGGCTATGTAAGCGACAAGCACAAGCCACGCATAGAGACATTAGACCACCTGTCGATGTGCCTGGGCCACAAGAACTATGCAAAGTTCATACAGTGGCTCAAGACGAGCACGCGCTACAACTCGTCGTTCTTTGCCGCCGAGCAACTGGCAAGCAACGACATCCAGAAGGGGTGCACGGTGGAAATAGGGTGGTCGCCCAACCGCATTGTCACGCTGAGCTATCTCGGCGAGAGCCAATACGAAGTGGTCAGCTCGGCAAACAGCAAGATGCAGAAGGGCGACAGGTTCACTACCGGGTGCTTCATCAAGCAGCAACCGCTCTACCTGCCGTTCATAGAGCGCAATGGCAAACGCACGGCGCCATTCGTGGCCGGGCGCAACGGCGGACTGACCATCATCAACATGAAATAGGAAAGCAGCTACATGACATGAACCAACGGCCGACAACAAACACAGAACACGAAGCCGCCGACGCCTCGTCGGGATATACCGAGGACATAAACGACGAGATGGCCGCGGCTAACACCGGCAGCATGGACAAAAGCTTCAGCAACATACGCGAGCGCTATGTGTCGGCGTCGGGCCACACGCGGCTGCTCACCGCCACACGCTATGGCAAGGTTTACATGCTGAAGTGCCTGAAGCCAGACTACCTGTACACGCCGGTCTACCGCCAGGCACTGGCCAAGGAGTTTGAGATAGGGCTGCTGCTCGACCACCCGAACATCTGCCGCACCATCGACATGGAGTATATCGAGGGGCTGGGACAGACCATAGTGATGGACTACATCGACGGCGACACGCTGCAGCAGCTCATCAACAACGGCACGCTCACTGCCGAAATGGCCCACAAGGCCATACGCCAACTGGCTTCGGCGCTCGACTATATGCACAGCAAACAGATTGTGCACCGCGACCTTAAGCCGGCCAACATCATGGTGACCCACCATGGCAGCAACATAAAGCTGATTGATTTCGGGCTGGCCGACAGCGACTCGTTCAACGTGCTCAAGCTGCCCGCCGGCACGTCGGGCTACATAGCGCCCGAGCTTCTCTTGCCGGGCGCAACGGCAGACGAGCGCGCCGACACTTACTCGCTGGGCATGGTGATGCGCGACATGGCCGAGGCCACCGGTGACAAGCAGCTGATGCGCATGGCCAACGCTTGCACCCGGCACAACGCCGACGAACGCCCCACGCAGCTGTCAAGCCTGCTCGGCAAGCAGAAGCCAAGGCCATGGCAGCATGTGGCCTTAGTGGTGATGGCCCTGACGGCGCTGGCCCTGGCGGCATACATAACCAAAGAACTGGCCGTACGCTACGGCGCTGAAAGCGGCAACAGCATACAGGCGCCTGCGCAAGGCACCGCCGGAGACGGCAACAGGGCCATCGACTACAGCCAATGGCCCCGCTGACGGGCGCAGGCGACATGACTGCCGGCGCCGAAAAGTGACACCCCTGCCCTACTGCCCAAGCTTGAACACAAGCACACCGGCCGTGGGCAGGTCTTCGCTGCCTATCAGTATGCGGCTCCCCCGGGGCACCGTGAAATGGTAAACGCTGTCTGAGTAGTTTAACACTATGCCGAACCCGTTGCGGTATTCGAGCGTGATGCCGTAAGGCAATGACATCACCCCTATGCCAAGGCGGGCGTAGAGCTTGTCGAGAACACGCCTCTCCAGCAGTCCGTCTTCAGTGTCCACACCCACGTAAGTGACCGTTCCCTTGCCCAGGCGCCTGAAAGTCACGGCCGGTTTCCCCGCATAAAACTCGTCTTTATAAGTAGCCCAGACCTCGCTGTCGGCCCCCGGCGACAGCACATCGCCCCACGTGCACCACCTGTAGTCGGCGCCGTCCATGGCCACTATGCCGGGTTCTGCCGGCAACAGCAGGTCGTAGAACTCGAGCTTGTTGCCCGTCAACGGCTCAATCATCGAACCGAAAGGCAGCTCAGGAAACCTTCCGTTGCGGTCTTTGTTGCCCGTGCGGCAGGTCAGCACCAGGTTGCCGCCGTTCTCAACGTATTCCTTCCAGCGCCCCACGAGCACGCTGTCAACAAGCTCATAGGCCGGGGCTATCACCACCGGGTAGCTGCCGAGGTCCTTGTCTTCGCCAATGAAGTCGACCGGAGCGCCGTAGGCCTTGAGCGAACGGTAGTAATGGCCGAGGTGGCGGAACGTATCCCACGCCCGGTTTTGCTTCTGGCGGTCAATGCTCCAGTAGTTTTCTGGGTTCCACATTATTGCCGTCGTGCGCTTGAGATATTCGTCAGGCTTGCTGTCGAAGGGGCGGGCTTCCTTCCGCAGCATCCTTATCTCACCCATGAATTGCTCATATTCACGGCCTCCGGGGGTAAGCGTCACACCGTCTGTGCCCACTATGCCATAGTGATACTGCTCCATTCCAAACAAGGGCTGGCGGTAACGGTAGGTGCAAATGAAGTCGGCACCGCCCGCAAACACGCTCCACAGCCACAGGCGTACGGCCCCGGGCATCGGCTGCGGGTTTACCGCGCCCCAGTTGACCTGGCCGGGTTGCAGCTCCATCACGCCGTAGGTGTCGCCCAGCGGCCTGAAATAGTCGTTTGCCATGGCTATCCTCAACGGGTTGCCCACGCGGTATCCGCGGCGCCCTATGCCCTCGTTGTCGCCATAAACCATATACCTTGTGTAGCTCACAAAGTCAAGTTCCTTGCTGCCACCTATTATGCCACGGTCGTAATCAGGTATGTAATTGGTGGTAATCCACTGGTTGCGCGCATGCTTTCTTATCAACCGGCACTGCTCATCCATAAAATCGTTGGTCACCTTTGCGGCATAACGCCTGTAATCGAGTATCTGGTGAGGGTTCATAAACTGCTGCCTTGTCTTCGGGAGTGTTATCTCTTCGAATGAGGAATACACCTCGCTCCAAAACGAAGTGCCCCATGCCCTGTTCAAGGCAGCTATGTCTCCGCCGTACTTGCCGCGCAGATAGTCGCGGAAGCCGGCCTCGGCGGCATCGCCATAATCATACTGCACGTTGGGCTCATTGTCGAGTTGCCACCCCACTATGCGCGAGTCTGCACCGTAGTGGCTGGCCAACGCCTCTATCATCCTGGCCGCAAGCCTGCGGTATACGGGCGAAGCAAACGAGGCATGTTGCCGCGCCCCATGGTCGAGCACGGTGCCATCCTCTTCCCGAACGAGTATTTCGGGGTACTTGCGGCTCAGCCACACGGGCGGGGTGGCGGTCGATGTGCACATGACAACCTTCATTCCGTACTTCGCCGCGAGCGCCACGGCACGGTCGAGCCATGCAAAGTCGTAGACACCCTCGCGCGGTTCTATCTGCGCCCAGGCAAATTCGCCGAAGTGAGTAAACTCAAAGCCCAGCTCGTGCATGCGCTTGAGGTCGCGCTCCCACTGGCTCTCATCCCAGTGCTCCGGGTAATAGTAGGCGCCGGTCAGCGTCAGGTCTTTATCCTGGAACCACTGCGATTTGGCCTCGGCAGAGCCCAACGAGAGCATACAACCCAACAGTCCGGCAATCAATCGTTTATTCATCATAATCAGTCGTTAATGGTTTTGCATCGATGCAAAGCTAAAATAAAATCCGCAAAAGCGCGTCATACCCCGTCAAGTTAACATTATTTTCATGACAAAACTCAAATATTGCATGCTGCAAACGCCATAAAACCATTACTTTTGCATCACGACAGCCATAATGAACAACTTTAACAACAACATGAAAGGAATGACAATAGCCGTAGCCTGTACAGCGCTCAGCATCTCGATGCACGCCTACGGGCAGACACCGAGGGCCTTTGCGCCGGCCGAGGGGGCCGGTGGCGTGCTGATAGGCGTGGCCGGAGGCGGCACAGACCAATGGGTGTGCCCCGGCGGCGACAATGCTTTTGACGGACAAATAGCCGTAAGGCACATACAGACGGAGGACAAACGGAGCCTTGCTATAGAGGTTACAAACCTCTCGCTCCCCGACAGCACGCGCCTCATCTGGGTGATTGGAGGGTTCGACGCCCCCGCCCCGGCCGCGCACATCGAGCCTGAACACTGCGCCGACAACGTGTTCAGCGTGGAAGGAAACCAAGTGGCCATATACCACGGAGAGGTGATGCACCTTCGATTCTCGAAGGCATTGGTACCCCCCGGCTCCGACGTGAGACTGTGTGACGGCAAGAAACAGGACAGCCCCACAGCCACATTCAACTCCGGGAAGAAAACCGACGCACCCGTACTGGGCGGTTCTGTGACCATGGAACGCGGCAAGCCGGTATACATAAGCATCGGGCGACCACGCCAAAAGGAAAGCTACACATACTCGGAACTGCCAAGACTGTTTGGCCGGAAAAACAACACTGCACGATGAAAAAGCTCGCAACAATCATTTTAATGGCCATAGCCGCACTGGCAACGACGCCATCGCTGGCCGACACTTACAACGTCAGGGACTTCGGCGCCACTGGCGACGGGGTGCACATCGACTCTGAAGCCATCAACAAAGCCATAAGGGCAGCCGCCGGGAAAGGCGGAGGCACGGTCTATGTGCCCGCCGGTCGCTACGCATGCTACTCAATCAGGATGGCAAGCCACGTTGAACTGCACCTCGAACAGGGTGCTGCCATCATTGCGGAGTTTCCCACCGACTCTGCCGGATACGACCCGCCAGAGCCCAATCCGCACAGCAAATACCAAGACTTCGGCCACAGTCACTGGCAGAACTCATTGATATGGGGCATAGGGCTCAACGACATCACCATCAGCGGGCCGGGCTACATCATAGGCAAAGGGCTGACCCGAGAAGGCGACCGGCGCCCGGGCATAGGCAACAAAGCCATCGCCCTGAAGGAGTGCAGCAACGTTGTGCTCCGCGACTTGGGCATGGTTCAATGCGGACACTTTGCGTTGCTGGCAACAGGGGTGGACAACCTGACCATCAGCAACGTTAAAGTAGACACCAACCGCGACGGCTTCGACATTGACTGCTGCAAGAATGTGCGCATCAACTCGTGCAGCGTCAACTCGCCATGGGACGATGCCATCGTGCTGAAAGCATCGTTTGCGCTGGGCTACTTCAAGGACACTGAGAACGTGACCATATCCGACTGCTTCGTAAGCGGGTACGACCGGTACACCATGACAGACGCCTCGTGGCAGCTCGACGAGCCCCAAGCGCCCGACCACGGAGGGCGGACAGGGCGCATAAAGATTGGAACAGAATCGAGCGGTGGCTTCAAGAACATTGCCATAACCAACTGCCTGTTCGAGCACTGCCGCGGCCTGGCCATCGAAAGCGTTGACGGCGGTGATGTAGAAGACGTGGTGATAAGCAACATAACCATGCGCGACATTGTGAACGCGGGCATATTCTTGAGGCTGGGGGCGCGGATGCGGAGCCCCGAAGGCACCCCGGTAGGAAGCATGAAACGCATACACATAAGCCACGTCAATGCCTTTGGGGTTGACTCGCGCTACTCTTCCATCATCAGCGGCGTGCCGGGCCACAAGATTGAAGACGTGAGCCTGAGCGACATCTCGCTGCATTACAAAGGGGGATTCAAGCCTGAAGACGCCTCAAACCCGGTGCCGGAACAGGAAAAAGCCTACCCCGAACCATGGATGTTCGGCACTGTTCCGGCCAAGGGATTCTATGTGCGACATGCAGAAGGGATAAGGTTTAACAACATAAGTTTCCATTTCGAGAAACCCGACTCACGCCCGCTGTTCGTCACCGACGACGCCGACGGACTGACATTCAGCGGGATTAGCGAAGACGGCAAGCCCGCAGTGGCGGCAGGCAACAGCCACCCCGCCAGATAAGCCCCGGCAGACAGGGATGCAAGCAACCACTCTGACTACTGCCGGAAAAGCCATGGGCCGCGGCGACGCCAGCCACACAACAGACAGCCGGCTACGCCACGGCCCACGGCCATGCACCAGGCAGAGACTGCCCGAGGCACAGGCAGAGGTCTGTCAGATTCTTACCGCCGTGCCACTGCACGACACCATGATCATCGAGTTGCCCTCGCCTATGGTCTCATAGTCTATGTCTATGCCAACGATGGCGTTGGCCCCGATGTTGCGGGCGCGCTCCTCCATCTCGCGCAACGACGTGTCCTTGGCTTCACGCAACACCTTCTCGTAGCTGCCGGAGCGCCCTCCGAAGAAGTCGCGCATGCCCGCAAGAAAGTCTTTGAACACGTTTGCACCAATGATTGTCTCTCCCGTGACCACCCCCAAGTATTCCCTTACAGGCTGGCCTTCAATGACTGATGTTGTTGTAAGTAACATATTTTCCAATAATTAAGTATGTACGAATGAGCATGAAAAACGCCACAGCCACCGCCAATCAGCGCCATCTGCTGACCACAGCCGCGGTTAGTGCCGACGGCAAGCCAGCAATGACGGCATGCAACGCCACAATAGGCAGTGGCGCGTGGTCAGTTGGCGCTTACGCCGATGTCGTGGGTGCCCGGCGAAAGCTCCACCACCCAGAACTCTCCCGAACGCCTTGCCCTCACGGCCCTGCCGTCAACAGTAGGCCGCTTGCCCAGCCTTGGCACCCACACCTCGGCCGTGGTATTGGCCGGAACGCCTACGTGAAGGCTGAAACTGCTGCCGGGCTCGTTTTCAAACGCCACTGCCACATCGCCGCGTATGGTCGGCACGGTGAGCGATGCACTCTTCAGAGATGCCGGCTGCGGCTTTATGCGGAAGCGCCCGAAGCCCGGCTCCAACGGCTCTACGCCCATCAGCTTGCGCACTATGACGTTGGCCGGAGCCGCTCCCCACGGATGGTTCCAGTCTTGGTTGGGCTTATACACATTGTCCCAGGCCTCGGTGGTGATTGTCGACCCTATGCGCAGCATGTTGTACCAGCTGCGGCGGGCTGTCGACGTGAGCAGGCTCAGGGCGTAGCCGGCCTCGCCCGCGTCGTAGAGCGCATCGAGCAGGAACTGAGCGCCATAGACGCTGCAGCCCATGCGGCGGCTCTTTATGAAGTCGACCACGCCCTTGCGGTCGCCGTCGGCCACCAAACCGAAGTCAAGCGCAAACATGTTTGAATGCAGCGACTTGTGGTCTGTGCCTACGCCGTCGCGGAAAAGCCCGTCGGCCTTGTCGCGGAGCAGGGCGCTGAAAGCCCCGGCCACCCTTTCGGCCTCGGCCTCATAGCTGCGGGCGTCGCTGTCTTTGCCCAGCACACCGGCTATTTTCGCCATCAGCACGAGGGCCTCGTAATGGTATGCGTTGACCACAGCGTTGTAGTCGGTGAACACAAACCCGTCGGCCTCGCCGCCGTCTTCCTTCTCCACCCCGGCCGCCCCGGTCTGCGGCCAGTCCACAATATCCTTAATCCTTTCGCCCTTGAAGTGTATCGACTCATACACTTCGCGTGTGGCCTTGCCCGTGCGCGTGCTTATCAGTCCGTTGCCTTCGCGCAGCGCGAGCAGCGTCTTTGCCTGCAGGTCGGTGTAGGCCGAAGCCAGCAGACGGCTGTCGCCGGTGTACATATAGTCGTTCCAGGCCATGATTACCGACTGCAATATCCACTCCGTGGGCCACGTAGGGTTGTATATAAGGTGGCGCACGCTGTGGCGGGCGATGGAGTATTCGCGGTCGACGGCATAGTGGCTGAGCTGGTTGATGATGGCGTCGGCCTCGTAGGGTATGCGCTCCCTGTCGCCGTCGACGTATGTTCCGCAGAACGACGTGGCCCTGACGGTGTGCTTGCATAGCTGCCACACGCGGTTGAGCACGCTGTCTGACGACTCAAAGCTCGACGCGAAGGCGTCGAAGGGATAGCTGGCCACATGGCGCACCAAGGCCTTCACCTCGACGTCGCCGCCTATGCCCTCGACCTCGCAATAACGGAACGGGAACACCTCGCCTATGTATGGCGGCATCAGTATGGGGTCGACACGGCTCTCGTTGCGCCTTGGCGTGGTGTTGCGCCGGTCTTTGCGCAGCTTGACGCGGTAGGTGTGCGTGCCCCTGAGCAGCGGCAGCACATACCTGGCATAGCGTTGCGACCCTTCGGGCTTGCGGTTGACGCGCCCTTCCAGCTGCTGTTCGCCGAGGTGTATGGTAAGCGTGTCGCCTTCGGCCCTGGCCGTGACCGTGAGCGACAGCTGCCCGAAGGCGTCGGCGGCGAAGTCGGCCATCAGCATGCCGGGCGTAATGCTGCGCACCGCCGCCGGCTCTTCGTCGGTCAGTGTGAGCGGGTATCGCGACGGCTGCCCGTCGAGCGAGGCGGCTGTGCGAAACGCCTTGACTGCCGACGTGGCCTCGCTGCCGTTGCTGTCCCACGTGCGCACCCGCCAGTAATATGTGGTCGAAGGCTTCAGGTCGGGCCCGCCGTAGTCCATGGCCCATGCCCCGCGCCCGGCCCTGCGGCCGCTCGTCCATACCACCCCCGGCTGTCGGCCGCCCAAGTCGGGGCTTGTGCCAACGGTCACCTCGCAGGCCACGACACAGGCCCCCGGCTCCGGCGAGCTGTAAGCCCACGTGAGCCGCGGTCGCGGCGTGCGCACCTCGGCCACCTGCCACGGCTCGATGGCCGAGCCCACCTCGCCGAGGGTGAGCGTCGACGGGCGCCCGCCTATAAACACTCTGTCCGTATGCTCAATGAGGTCTGTCATGAGATGCACCGGCTTCTGGGCCGTTGCCAACGATGGCAGTGCCATTGCCACGGCCACCAACCAACGTGATACTATCATCCTTTCCATTGTTTTGTTTGTCGTTGTCAGCATGTTATCTCGCCCGAGCCGTAGCAGCGGTGGTGGCTTTCGTCGTAAACCACGCAGAACTGGCCGGGCGCCACGCCCTGGATAAGCTCCTCGGCGTGGACGGTGAAGCAGCCCGGCGCGGTCTGCTCGAGCGTTGCCGGGTGGTATTCGGGGGTGTGGCGAATCTTGAACGTCACCCTTTGCGGCAGCTCGCCTACGGTGAGGAAGTGGAAGTCGCGCACGGGGAAGTCGCGCTTGTAGGCCGTCAGCGGCTCAAACCCGTGGCTCACGTAGAGCACGTTGGCAGCCACGTCTTTCTTCACCGCATACCACGGGCCGCCGCCGAAGCCCAGTCCGTGGCGCTGGCCTATGGTGTGGAACCACAGCCCGTGGTGCCGCCCTATCTTCTTGCCCGTCTCGAGCTCGACCACGTCGCCGGGGTTTTCGCCCAGGTACCGGCGTATGTATTCATTGTAGTTCACCTTGCCCAGGAAGCAGATGCCCTGCGAATCCTTGCGCCGGGCGTTCACAAGATGCTCGCGCTCGGCTATCTGCCGCACCTCGCCTTTCATGTAGTGCCCTATCGGGAAGAGCGCCTTGCGCAGCTGCCAGTCGTATATCTGGGCCAGGAAGTCGGTCTGGTCTTTCACAGGGTCGGGGCTCGTGGTGAGCCACTTCAGCCCGTCGATGATTTCAGTGCAGGCATAATGGCCCGTGGCTATGAGGTCGTAGTCGTGGCCCCGCTTCTCGTCGAAGGCGCCAAACTTTATCAGCCGGTTGCACATCACGTCGGGGTTGGGCGTCAGCCCGGCGCGCACCTTGTCCATGGTGTAGCTCGTCACCTTGTCCCAGTATTCGCGGTGGCAGTCAACCACCTCGAGCCTGCACCCGTAACGGGCCGCCACGGCAGTGGCCATCTCCAGGTCTTCTTCCGACGAACAATCCCACTCTGACTCTTCCTCGGGCCCTATCTTGATGTAGAAGCAGTCGGGGTGCAGCCCCATTCGGGCCAGTTCGTAAACCACGACCGAGCTGTCTACTCCGCCGGACAGCAAAACGGCTATTCTCTTGTCTGTCAGATTTGTCTCCATACCGTATGCAAAGATAGTGCAAACAAAATACAATGCAAAATAAAACGGTGACAAAACGCCATTTTATATATATGCCCCGACGAGTGGGCCCCGTGCCCGCCGGGCAAGCCAGCGGCCCGCACAGCCATGCCTTAAGCCTGCGGCCGGGCAACAGCAACGGCCCTGCAGCCCATCCGGACGGCACCGCCCGGCAACAGTTTTTGTAAAACAATCGCAACGCCCTGCCCACGCCACGCAACAGCCTGGCTGGCAGCACATTGCAGCCAGGCCGATGCAGCGGCGCGAAACGGGCCGTTTCAGACTCCAGAATGGGCCGTATTGGCAGGCAGGACGGCACGTTTTGCACTGCCATACGGCCGCAATGGGGCTGCAAAGTGGATGGTGTAAACAATAATTACCACGCCCGGCCCGCGCCCGCCACGCCGCGCCGGGCGTGCAGCAAGGCTGTGGCAAACGGTTGGAAGGGCTTTGCCAAAATGTGCTTTCCTGGTCGCCGGATGCAGTTGCCTGCCCTCATACCATGACTATGCAAGCCATTTCAAGCCCCTGCCGCCACCCAGCCTGTGGCCTTGCGTGGCCGCAACAAGCCGCGCCCAAGGCAAGGGCTAAGGCCTGGCGGCACGGCGACGGCAGGTGGCCGCTTGGGCACTGGCCTACAATTTTGGTTAAATAATTTTGGTATATCGGAATAATAGCCGTACCTTTGCACCGCAATTACGGGACAAAGAGTTTTGTAATCCTCATCGGAGGGCATCAGAGCCGGATAAGATGACTGGGTAAAACCAATCAGCTTAGCCGGCTTTTTTAGGCTCGGCACACAAACAACAAACTGCTATATGGAAAGACTTGAGAAAGACTCTATCGACCTCAGCAAGGTCAACGTGTTCAAACTATTCTGGAAATACTTCATCCCGACGCTGCTCGGCATGCTCGGCATGTCGGCAGTGACGGCCATCGACGGCATCTGCGTGGGCCACGGCGTGGGCAGCGACGGCATTGCCGCCATCAACATCTACGTGCCTGTGTTCACCATAGCCACCGGCCTCGGCCTCATGATAGGCGCCGGCTGCTCGGTGGTGGCGTCGATACACCTGTCGAGGGGCAAGGTCAAGGCGGCGCGGCTCAACGTGACCCAGGCCATGGCCATAGCCACGGTGGCCACGCTGGTGCCCACGGCAGCCATCATGTCGATGCCCGAGCAGACGGCGCTGGCCCTTGGCTCGTCGGCCCACTTGCTGCCGCTGGTTGTCGACTACCTTCTATGGTTCACCCCGGCACTGGTGTTCCAGGCCTGGGAAGCCATCGCGCTGTTCATCATAAGGCTCGACGGCTCGCCCAAATATGCCATGTCGTGCAGCCTCGTCACGGCCGTGGCCAACGCCGTGCTCGACGTGATTTTCATCTTCCCGCTGGGATGGGGAGTGATGGGGGCGGCCTTCGCCACGGCCATAAGCCTGGCCCTGGGCGGACTGATGGCCATGGGCTACCTGCTCTTCGGTGCACGCACACTGCGCCTGCTGAGCCCCAAGCTGAGCCGCCGCAGCCTGATGTACTCGCTGCGCAACGTGGGCTACCAGTGCCACATTGGCTCGCCGGGCCTCGTGGGCGAGCTCACCCTGGCCGTGCTTACGTTTGTTGGCAACTTTGTTTTCATGCGCCATCTGGGCGACGACGGCGTGGGGGCCTTCGGCATTGCGTGCTATTACACCCCCTTCATATTCATGGTGGGCAACGCCACGGCACAGTCGGCACAGCCCATAATAAGCTATAACTTCGGCATGGGGCTGTGGACGCGCGTCAGACAGACGCTGCGGGTGGCCATAGCGACCGCCGTGGCATGCGGATTGGTGGTGACCGGCGTGTTTGCCGCGGCACCGCAGCTGCTCACCGGACTGTTCATCAGCCTCGACACCAACGCCGCCCGCATTGCCGTCGGCGGTCTGCCGCTCTTCGCCATGGCCTTTGTGTTCTACGTGGTCAACCTGACTTGCATAGGCTACTTCCAGAGTGTGGAGCGCGTAAAGCCCGCCATGACGTTTGCACTGCTGCGCGGCTTTGTCTATCTCGTGCCGTCGTTCCTCATCCTGCCGGGCATCATGGGCAACGCAGGTATATGGCTCTCGCTGGCCATGTCGGAGATGCTGACCACCCTGTCGATAGCCGTCTTCATGGCCACAAGGCACAGGCGGTCGCCTGTCAGGGCCTGACCACCGGCGGAAACGGCAACGCCCGGTGGCCCTTGCGGGGTTAAATATACTTAAAACTCGGCGCCATGGCTATGCAATACGGCTGTTATTTACTATCTTTGTGATATCAATATAATATCAAAACACCAAAAACAAAGCGTATGAGTAACAAGGAAAGAAAATTCAGCGGACTGATAGCAAACGGCTTTCTGATGCTAACGGTCAACTTGCTCGTAATTGCCGGCTGCATTGCCATGGCCGTGTTGACAACCGACACCGACGGCAACCCCGACGGGGTATGCATCTCGCTGGCTGTGATATTGACCATCGCTGCCCTTTTCAACTTCAAGGGCATCATGCAACTTGAGCCTAACGAGGCCATGGTGATAATGTTTTTCGGCAAGTACAAGGGCACGTTCACCGACACGGGATACTACTGGGTGAACCCTTTCCTGACCAAGAAAAGGCTGTCGATGCGCGCCCGCAACCTCGACTCGGAGCCCATCAAGGTCAACGACAAGGCCGGCAACCCTATAATGATTGGGCTGATGCTGGTGTGGAAACTGAAGGATACGTATAAGGCAATGTTCGAGATCGACGCGCAAACCGTGGCGCAGACCGGCGGCAACACGTCGATAGGGGCCGCTGCCGTGGCCGGGGTGATGAGGGCGTTTGAGAACTTTGTCAAGATTCAGAGCGACGCCGCCCTGCGCCAGGTGGCCGGTCTCTATGCCTACGACGACAACGGCAACGAGACTGAGGCGCTGACGCTGCGCGAGGGAGGCGACGAGATAAACCAGCAACTGGAAGACAAACTGAACGAGAGACTGAGCATGGCAGGCATTGAAATAGTGGAAGCGCGCATCAACTACCTGGCCTACGCGCCTGAGATTGCGGCCGTGATGCTGCGCCGCCAGCAGGCCGAGGCCATCATATCGGCACGCGAGAAGATTGTGGAGGGGGCTGTGTCGATGGTGAAGATGGCCCTCGACAAACTGTCTGACGAACAGGTTGTCGAGCTCGACGACGACAAGAAGGCTGCCATGGTGAGCAACCTCATGGTGGTGCTATGTGCCGACGAGCCGGCACAGCCGGTGATGAACACCGGCACCCTGAACCATTAAAGACGATAGGAATGGCCGAAAAGAAAGACAGCAAGACAAAAAACTTCGTGCTAAGGATTGACGGCGACTCGATGAAAGCCATCGAAGCATGGGCTGCCGACGAGTTCCGCTCTGTCAACGGACAGCTGCAATGGATTATCGCCGAAGCGCTGCGCAAAGCCGGCCGCCTGCCTAAGAAAGGGCACAAAGAACCTCAAGCAGACAACTGACGGGGCTTATGGCCATGACGGAGCACAGACATGGGCATGGCCGCAACACGCCACGGCTTGCATAAGCCGGCTGCGGCCACCGGCCGCAACACGCATACCGCGGGGCTCAGAAGGCCTCGCGGTATTTGCTTTCGTCCTTGTCTTCAAGCATGCTCAGGTATGACTGGTACCTGCTCTGGGCTATATAATGCTCTTCTACGGCCCGGAGCACGGCGCAACCGGGCTCGTGGGTGTGGGTGCAGTTGCTGAAACGGCAGTCTTTTGAGAACATGAATATCTCCTTGAAATAGCCCGTGAGCTCGGCCGGCTCGATGTCGAACGTGCCAAAGCCCTTTATCCCGGGGGTGTCGATGAGGTAGCCCCCACCCGGCAACTCAAGCATCTCGCTGAACGTCGTGGTGTGGATGCCTTGGTTGTGGGCATCGCTTATCTCGGCCGTACGCAGGTTGACGCCCGGCAGTATGCGGTTGATGAGCGTCGACTTGCCCACCCCGCTGTTGCCGCTGAGCACCGATATGCGCCCGGCAAGCATCTGCGCGAGCTCTCCGACGCCCTGTCCGGTCTCGGCGGATATGGCGCGGCACTCATAGCCGATGTTCTCGTACAGCCCGATCATCATCTCCTGGTAATGCAACTCCTCGGCAGTGAGCAGGTCGGTCTTGTTGAACACGAGCACCACGGGCACGCGGTAAGCCTCGGCCGAAGCCAGGAAGCGGTCGATGAATGTGGTCGACGTCTGCGGGTAATTCACCGTCACGACAAGCAGGGCCATGTCGACGTTGGCCGCAATGATGTGGCTTTGCTTCGAGAGATTGGACGACTTGCGTATGATGTAATTGCGGCGGTCGGCTATCTCGGTGATAAACGCGGTGCCCTCGGCGTTGACCGCAATCTCCACACGGTCGCCCACAGCCACGGGATTGGTGCTGCGTATGCCCTTGAGTCGGAAGTTGCCCTTTATCTTGCTGTTCACAAGGCGGCCGTCATCGGTCTTCACCGTATACCAGCTGCCGGTGTTCTTTACTACTAAACCAAACATCTTATAATGGTAAAAAGGTAAAAAGGCAATAAAGCCGAAGGCTGCCCGCGGGGCTCTGGCGGCCCTGCGGCCCAACCGCAACAGGCGTAGCGGCAGGAGCCGACGGCAAAAAGAAAAGGCAAAGCACATCAAAGCCGCACACAGTACGGCAGAAATGCAACTTCACCTTCCTACTTTATATACCTTGATAACACTCTTTCAGACTGTCATTATCTCCTTGTCCTTTGCGGCGAGCAGGTCGTCCACGCGCTTGATCATCTTGTCGTGGATTTTCTGGAGCTCGGCCTCGGCATCCTTCTCGTTGTCCTCCGAAAGGCCGTCTTTGATAGCTTTCTTCAACTTGTCCTTCACCTCGGCACGCACGTTGCGTATCTGCACCTTGGTGCCCTCGCCCATTTTGTTGCACTGCTTGGCCAGTTCCCGGCGACGTTCCTCCGTGGGCTGAGGTATGCCCAGGCGTATTACCTCGCCATTGTTCTCGGGGGTAATTCCCACTTCAGAGTCCATTATGGCCTTCTCGATGGCCTTTATCTGCTTCTTGTCCCACGGGCGGATGGCTATTGTGCGCGCATCGGGGGTGGAAACATTGGCCACTTGGTTCAAAGGAACCATCGAACCGTAGGAGTCTACCTTTATGCCGTCGAGTATTGCCACGTTGGCGCGGCCGGCGCGCACGCGCGACAGCTGCTCCTCAAGGTACATCGCAGCCATCTCCATCTTCTCTTCGGCAGAACTCAATGTTGCTTTTACGTCTATCATAAATATTGGGTTAAATTTTGTTCTGAGATACAAATTTAGGCGTTTTTACCCAATCCGGCAAGCAATTAATTTTTTTTTTGATTTCAACCCGCTCAAAATGCCGGGCCATGACGCGGCGAATGGCCCGGCAGAGCCAAGCCCACATAGTGGCGGCGGCTTTCTCACGGCAGCCACGGCCCTTGTTTTTCAGCCTCGGATTTGCTGCGAACAATCTTTACAACAAGCCTCGCGAGAATCGCGTCGGCGCAGCCGTCATGCCACAAGGCGGCAAATGCGCGATTCTCGGGCGAGATATTGCAACCGCCTGCAAGAAATACACTTAACTGCGGCCGAAGGCGAAAACCGGAGGCAAACACGCGGAAAAAGACACCGAAAACCACCCGAAACGGCATCTTTTGCACAACGGACGCCACCCAAAACCACCTTTACAGCTTGCCGAAACGGGCCAAACGGCATCGCAATACGGCCCGTTTGGCATTGCGGCAACTGCCGTTCGGCCACTCAGCATGGCCGGAATGAACAGATAAAAACTATTTAAAACACTTAACATAACTATCCGGCCACCAACAGGAAGGCGCATTTCTGACAAAATAACGCGACAAACAGCACAGCAAGGCCGGCCATCAGGGCATGCAACCCGGCAAGGCCCGTCACGAAAAAGCCATGGCCTACATTGCCGTTCGGAATATTTTTCATAACTTTGCATTGAACGAACGGCGGCTGTCGGCAACCAACACCCTCGATGAAACGCCGCCGGTTTATTCACCAAACATAATATAACTCAAACTAAACAAACAAAGACATGACAGAAACAACCAACAAACTGACTGAACTCATCGGCAAGACCCCGTTGCTAAGGCTAAGCAGATTCTCGGCCGCATGCGGGCTGGCCAAACCCATATCAGCCAAAGTGGAATTCTTCAACCCCGGCGGAAGCGTCAAAGACCGCATAGCGCTGGCTATGATTGACGACGCCGAGAGGAGCGGACTGCTCACACCCGGGGCAACCATAGTGGAGCCCACAAGCGGAAACACCGGCGTGGGCCTTGCCCTGGTGGCTGCCACCCGCGGCTACCACCTGGTGCTTACCATGCCCGACACCATGAGCGTTGAGCGTCAGCGGCTGGCTCGGGCCTACGGGGCCGAGGTGGTGCTGACCCCCGGGGCCGAAGGAATGGGCGGTGCAATACGCCGCGCCGAAGAGCTGCGCAAGGCCACGCCCGGAGCAGTGACGCTCGGGCAGTTCACCAACCCGGCCAACCCTAAGTGCCACTATGAGACCACAGGCATGGAGATATGGCAACAGACCGATGGTGCCGTAGACGTGTTTGTGGCCGGAGTGGGCACCGGCGGAACGCTTAGCGGCACCGGACGGCGCCTGAAGGAGCTAAAGCCAAGCGTGCGCGTGGTGGCCGTAGAGCCGTCGGCATCGCCCGTGCTTAGCGGAGGCAAGCCCGGCCCGCACAAGATACAGGGCATCGGGGCCGGGTTCGTGCCCGACACTTACGACGCAAGCATCGCCGACGAGGTGATGACGGTAGACAACGATGACGCCATACGCACGGCACGGCTGCTGGCACGCACCGAGGGCCTGCTCGTGGGAATATCGTCGGGGGCGGCCGCTTGGGCGGCTGTCACGGTTGCAAAACGGGCCGGGAACGAAGGCAAGGAGGTGGTGACGCTGCTGCCCGACACGGGCGAACGCTACCTGTCGACCGTGCTATTCGACTTCGACGGATATCCTCTCTAATCACACATCGACCAAGGCGGCGCAGCGGCAATTATCCCACTGCGCCGCCATTGTAACCGAAATGTAACCATTTCTATGCGGCATTGTAGAAAATAATGCCTACTTTTGCAAAAAGTTTTGATATGGCTATGGCAAAAAAGAACCATCGGATACTCGTCGTAGACGACGAACAAGACCTGTGTGAGATACTTAAATTCAATCTCGAAACCGAGGGCTACGAAGTGGAAACAGCCGGTTCGGCCGAAGAGGCGCTGACTCTCGACCTCACTTCCTTCGACCTGTTGTTGCTCGATGTGATGATGGGCGAGATGTCGGGCTTCGCTCTCGCCAGGAAACTGAAGTCTGAAGAATATACCAAAGACATACCTATTATATTCCTTACAGCACGCGACACAGAAAACGACACGGTGACGGGATTCAACCTCGGAGCCGACGACTACATCTCAAAACCGTTCTCCATACGCGAAGTGCTGGTCAGGGTGAGGGCCGTGCTGCGCCGCACTGCCGACAGCCAAGGCCAGTCGCAGCCTTCGGTATTGAAGTACCAGGGGCTGGAACTCAACCTCGACAACAAGACGGTGAGCATAGACGGCGAGCAAGTGCCGTTCACCAAGACCGAGTTTGAGCTGCTCAGGACACTGCTCGAAGAGAAAGGCCGCGTGTTCTCAAGGCAGGAACTGATAAACAGGATATGGCCGCAAGACGTGCTGGTGCTCGACCGCACAGTCGACGTAAACATCACAAGGCTGCGCAAGAAGATAGGCCGCTTCTCCAAATGTATCATAACCCGCCTCGGCTTCGGATACTTCTTCGACGCCTGAGGCGCCAAGGCCGGCATGCAGGCGGCCGCCACAACCACAACGAATGATGAACAACCTCACCGTAGGCAGGCGGCTCTTCTGGAGCGTGCTGTCGCTTTTCACAATCTTTGCAGTGCTGTTCATAGCCTTCCATCAGGTGCGCGAGAACGAATACAAGACAAACACGCTCAACCTGAAGCTGCAAGACTACAACGTGCGGATGCATGAGACGCTGCACAACACCGGCATGCTCGACGACCGGAAATTGGAGCAATACGTCAGCAGGCACGACGTGCCGGGGCTGCGTGTCACCATGATGACGCGCAGCGGGCGGGTGTTCTTCGACAGCAGCACGAAGGACTACAACAACATGGAAAGCCACATCAACCGGCCGGAAGTGCGCGACGCCATCAAAAACGGCTCAGGTTACGACATCAACCGGAAAAGTTCAATAAAGGAGGGCGACTACTTCTACTCTGCAACATACTTCAAGGAAGACGGCTACATCATACGCTCGGCGCTGCCATACGACAACGACCTGACCGACTCACTGCAGGCAGACATGCACTATATATGGTTTACGGTCATCATGGTTGCGCTGCTCACCTTCGTGCTATACCGCTTCATAAGCCGGCTCGACGACAACATCACCAAGCTGAGGATATTCGCCAGGAGAGCCGACCACAACGAAAGCCTCGACACCGAAGACCTTATCGAGTTCCCGGCCGACGAGTTGGGAGAGATATCTGAGCACATCATAAAGATATACAAGCGCCTGCAGCACACCAAGGAGGAGCAAAACGTGCTGAAAAGGCAGCTCACCCAGAACATAGCCCACGAGCTGAAGACGCCCGTGGCGAGCATACAGGGATACCTGGAGACCATCATCGGCAACCCGGAAATGAACGAAGACACCAAGAAACAGTTCCTTGATCGATGCTATGCGCAAAGCCAGAGGCTGGCAAGCCTGCTCACCGACATCTCGACGCTGAACAGACTGGACGACGCCCCCGAACTCATGCCGTTTGAAGACGTCGACATCGCCAAGACAGTAACACAGATAATGAAAGAGACGGCGCTTGAGATGGAACACCGACGCATGGCATTCGACAACCGCCTGCCGGCCACGCTGGTGGTGCACGGCAACCCTTCGATGATATACAGCATATTCCGCAACCTCACCGACAACGCCATATCGTATGCCGGCGAAGGCACCACCATAACGCTGACAGCGCGCGAAGACATGGACAGATGGCACTTCACGTTCAGCGACAACGGCGTGGGCGTGCCATACGAGCACCTGGGGCGCCTGTTCGAGCGGTTCTACCGGGTGGACAAAGGGCGCAGTCGCAAGCTCGGGGGAACGGGACTCGGGCTGGCAATAGTGAAAAACGCGGTCATCCTGCACGGCGGAACAATATCGGCAGCCAACAACATTGAAGGCGGGCTGAGGTTTGAATTTACCATCAAGAAGACAAATAAATCTTAATTTATAGGGCTTCCCTTTGGTTATATTTCGTCTTTCCATTAACTTTGTAGGCACGGACGTACTGACGGGAAAACGGCAACGACCATCTACAAATCAGATCTACCTCACAATACTGCCGGCCTTGTTGGCATGACGGCCAAGCACTGCCGGCCGGCGGAAAGACTTCAACAATTATGCAAAAGAGCAAATATCTCGTAGCCAACGAAAACGACCTGCGATGGGGCCTCACCATAAGCACCGTGGGATATGAAGAGATTGGCCCGGGCGACCCATACCCCACGAAGGGCCATGCTGACGGATATTACTTCGATGTTGAAAAGGGACGCACGCTCAACGAGTACCAACTGCTTTACGTCATGGAGGGTGAAGGCACCTTCTGCAGTTCACACCTCAACACAACAAAGATAAGGGAAGGCGACCTCTTCCTGCTTTTCCCCGGCGAATGGCACACATACAGCCCGTGCCGCGAGGTGGGTTGGAAGAGCTATTGGATAGGCTTCAGCGGCAGAAACATGGACGACCGAGTGGAAGCCGGCTTCCTGAGCAGGGAGAAACCCATCTACCACGTTGGCTTTTCAAGCGAAATCGTAAGGCTGTACAAGTCGGCTTACGATGCAGCCACAAAGGAAGAAGCGCATGCACAGCAGTTGCTGGCCGGCATTGTCAACCATCTCATTGGCATGATGTATGCGCTTGAACGCAACATTGTGCTGGGAAAGAACAGCAACCACGTCAACATGATCAACAGAGCGCGCCTGCGCATACGCGAAGCCTTGGAAAGCAGCCTCACCATACAGCAGATAGCAGAAGAGCTTGGGTGCAGCTACTCTAACTTCAGGAAGCTGTTCAAGGAGTACACGGGGCTCAGCCCGGCAACCTACCAGCAGGACTTGAAATTGCAAAGAGCCAAGGAACTGCTCAGCACTACCAACCTAAGCGTAAAGGAAATAGCCTACAGGCTCAACTTCGACTCACCCGATTACTTCTCGGCAAAATTCAAGATAAAGACCGGCCGCAAGCCCAGCGACTTCCGACAGAAGGAATGACACGCCTGCGCCGTGCCGCCAGCCAAGGCCCGAACGGGCGCCGCCGCGCCTCGGCGGACTGTTAGGCAGGCTGCGCAACCCGGCCGGCAAGAAACCAAACATAACATCACCATTGCACAACCATGCCGTGCCTTCACGCACAAATGACATAAGCCCGGACACACCGGCGCACGGCATGAATGACAAGACATGAAACACAGCCATCGTGCGGCCTGCCATTTTGCAGGCCGCACGATGGCAAACACACCACAGCAAGTTTACAATCACGGCACGCCAATGCCGCCAATGCCACGACCGGCCGATGGCGACAGTGGCCGCCGCCACCGTCCCCACCGGGCAAAGTCGGCCCCACCGCAGGCCAGCGACGCATGGCCTGCACCCCGACAGGCACAAAAACAACGGCCGCACACAGAGTTGCATCAGTGTGCGGCCGCCCATTTCACACTGCGGGCCAACCGGCCACAAGCGGCAAGCAAAAGGCCGGGAAGGGAGGAAAGCCAAACGGCGACACCCCTTTCCGGCCGGAATCATTCACCATGCAGAACGCCGGGCAATGCCGACATACATCAGAACAGGAACGTGCGCTCCAGCCAATAGGCCACGATACCTGCCAAATAGCCGGCGAAAGCCACAAGCGTGATGCGCTTCATATACCAAACGAAGGTAATCTTCTCTAAGCCCATGACCACCACTCCGGCAGCAGAGCCGATGATAAGCATCGAACCGCCCACACCGGCACAATAGGCCAGCAACTGCCAGAAGATGCCGTCCTGGGCCATGTCGCCCACCTCGGCCATAGGATACATGCCCATGCACCCGGCCACAAGCGGCACATTGTCAATGATGCTCGACATTACGCCGATGATGCCGGTCACGAGATAGTGGTTGCCGTCGAACGTAGTGTTGAGCCACTCGCCCGCCATGGCCAGCACACCTATCACCTCAAGGCAAGCCACAGCCATGAGTATGCCGAGGAAGAAAAGTATAGTGCCCATGTCGATGCGCGACAGTATGTGCAGAATACGCTTCTGGGCGCTCTCGTCGGCACCGTCGCCGAGCCTGCGGTAAAACACCTCTGTCACCGTCCAAAGCACACCGAGCACAAGCAGGATGCCCACAAAAGGAGGAAGGTGGGTTATAGACTTGAATATCGGGACAAAGACAAGGCCGCCCACACCGATGAAGAACACAGCCTTGCGCTGCCCCTCGGAGAAATCGCTCTGAACGGCAACAGACTCGCCCATGCCGCCGGCCGAGAGCTCGCCCTTGAGCGACAGCGAGAGAATATAGGCCGGCACGACCATCGACACCACCGACGGCAAGAACAGTTCCTTTATCACTCCGCCGGCCGTTATCAGGCTCTTGTTCCACAGCATTATGGTCGTAACGTCGCCAATGGGCGAGAATGCACCGCCCGCGTTGGCGGCAATGATTACAAGCGAGGCGTAGATGATGCGGTCGCTGTGGTCGGCCACCAGCTTGCGCAGTATCATTACCATCACTATGGCAGTGGTCATGTTGTCGAGAATGGCCGAAAGGAAGAACGTGATGAAAGCAATGCGCCACAGCAGCGCCCGCTTGCTCTTGGAGGCGATGATGCCCCTGACGAAGTTGAATCCCCCATTCTGGTCGACCACCTCAACGATGGTCATTGCACCCATCAGGAAAAACAGCGTGGTGGCAGTGCTGCCAAGGTGGCGCTCCATCACCTCGCTGACGGCCGAAGCGACATTCTCGCCCACCGCCCCCGACACGTAACTGCCGGGGTCGACCATGAATAACGTCCAGCAAGCCACAAACATCAGCAGCGCCACCGCTGCCTTGTTAACCTTGGTGAAGCTCTCGAGGGCTATGCACAAGTAGCCAAACACGAAAACCACCACAATAGCAATAGTCAATGTTGTCATTTTAGGTACTTATTTATTAGTTTGATTTTTTCCGCCGCAAAGTTAGCAATAATATTCAATTTGTAATCTCGATATGTCAAAAACAAATGCGTAATCGTTTTCAGAGACAGCCACCCAAGCATGCCGTCACCGCGCGCCTACACCTCGCGGAAGGCATCACTGAGCGAGCCAGCGCCCGCCACGGGAGCGGCCACTGCCCGACATTATTTATTGACATACACCCGTGCGGCCCGGCACCAGCGGCAGGCAATGCCCCAAAACGGCCCATTCGACCAAGCCATACGGCCCGTTTCGTGAGACAAAACGACCGGTTTTGACAAGCCAAACGGCCCGCATTGCAATGCACTGAGACACAAGTTGTTGGCCAACGCGGCACCGACGTGAACATTATTTTACAAAAACAGATGCCGCACACGCCCCCGCAGGGTATGGCAACCGGCCTAGGCTTGTCAAAACTTTCAGCAAGAAAATCATTTTACCATGCCAATTTTTACGAGATATTCGCTAACTTTGCAATCGTAGAATTTTCAATACAACCACTGCCAAATAACAAATAATGGAAGACAAAAAGTATTTCTTTGCTGTCGACTTGGGTGCAACAAGCGGCAGGACAATCATCGGAACCCTGACCGGAGGGAAGATTGAACTTGAAGAACTCACTCGTTTCGACAACAATCTCATAGAGACCGGAGGCCACTTCTACTGGGACATCTATGCCCTTTACTTCGAAATAATCAAAGGGCTCAAGCTCGCCGCACAGCGCGAGCTGCCCATCCGCTCCATCGGCATCGACACATGGGGCGTCGACTTCGTTTGCGTGGGCAAAGACGGCGCCCTGCTACGCAACCCGCTCTCTTACCGCGACCCACACACGTTCGGCATGATGGAAGACTACTTTGAGCGTGCCATAGACAAAGCCAAGGTTTACGACATCACCGGCATACAGTTCATGAACTTCAACTCGCTCTTCCAACTGTACGCCATGCGCAAGAACAACGACTCGGCACTGGCCGGAGCCGAAAAGATACTCTTCGTTCCCGACGCCCTCAGCTACATGCTCACGGGCAAGATGGTGTGCGAATACACCATAGCCTCGACAAGCCAGATGCTCGACCCGCGCACAAAGCAGCTCGACGAGCAGCTGCTCGCGAGCGTGGGCCTGTCGCGCGACAACTTCGGGCGCATGGTCAACCCGGCCACCGAGATAGGCGTGCTCACCAAAGAGGTGCAGCAGCTCACCGGCCTGGGAGCCATACCGGTGATTGCCGTGGCCGGCCACGACACGGGAAGCGCCGTGGCTGCAGTGCCCGCCAAGGACGAGAAATTCGCCTACCTGAGCAGCGGCACGTGGAGCCTGATGGGCATCGAGACCCGCAACGCCATCATCAACGACCTCAGCTATGAGCGCAACTTCACCAACGAGGGCGGCATCGACGGCACCACACGCTTCTTGAAGAACATCTGCGGGATGTGGCTCTACGAGCGCTGCCGCAAGGAATGGACCGACGCACCGAAGTCGCACACCGAGCTCATAGCAGCCGCCATGGAGCAACCCGCCTTCCAGAGCATCATCAACCCCGACGACCCGATGTTCGCCAACCCCGCCTCGATGGTGGAAGCCATCAAGGACTACTGCCGCCAGACAGGCCAGCACGTGCCCGAAGGCTACGCCGAGATATGCCGCTGCATATTCGAGTCGCTTGCCCTGCGCTACCGCCAGGTGTTCAACTACCTGCGCGAGATGGCGTCGTTCCCCATCGAAGTGCTCCACATAATAGGAGGAGGGTCGCTCAACGCATACCTCAACCAGTTCACGGCCAACTCGCTCGGCATCGAGGTGCTGGCCGGCCCGCAAGAAGGAACGGCCATCGGCAACATCATGCTGCAGGCCAAGGCCTCGGGCGACGTGGGCGACATATGGGACATGAGGCGCATCATCGCGGCAAGCATAGAGCTAAAGCGCTTTGAGCCGACAGACAAAGACCAGTGGGACAACGCCTACGGACGCTTCCTGAAAATAGTGGAAAGCAAACAGGCATGACATTAAACAAACAACAAAATAAACAAAACCAAACCTAAAGCGAAATGAAATCAGAATTAGTACAGAAGGCTTACGAGATAGCCAAAGAGCGCTATGCAGCCATGGGTGTAGACACAGAGAAAGTGTTGGAGCAGATGCAAGACTTCCACCTCAGCCTCCACTGCTGGCAGGCTGACGACGTGAAGGGATTCGAAGTGCAGGCCGGAGAACTGACCGGAGGCATTCAGGCCACCGGCAACTACCCCGGAGCAGCACGCAACATCGACGAACTGCGCGCCGACATCGTCAAGGCCAAGTCATACATCCCCGGCACACATCGCCTGAACCTGCACGAAATCTACGGCGACTTCAAAGGGAAGGTTGTCGACCGCGACGAGGTTACACCCGAATACTTTGAGAGTTGGATTGAGTGGGCTAAGGAAAACAACATGAAGCTCGACTTCAACTCAACGTCGTTCTCTCACCCCAAGAGCGGAAACCTGTCGCTGGCCAACCCCGACGAGGGCATACGCAACTTCTGGATTGAGCACACCAAGCGTTGCCGCGAGATATCCGAGGCCATGGGCAAGGCCCAGGGCGACCCCTGTATCATGAACCTGTGGGTGCATGACGGCAGCAAGGACCAGACCGTCAACAAATATCTGTACCGCAGCCTGCTCAAAGACTCGCTCGACAAGATATTCGCCACCAAGTACGACAACATGAAAGACTGCATCGAGTCGAAGGTGTTCGGCATCGGACTCGAGAGCTTCACCGTCGGCTCCAACGACTTCTACACAGCCTACGCAGCCCAGAACAACAAGCTCATCACCCTCGACACGGGTCACTTCCACCCGACGGAGAGCGTTGCCGACAAGGTTTCGGCCATGCTCCTCTACGTTCCTGAGCTGATGCTCCACGTGAGCCGCCCGATACGCTGGGACTCAGACCACGTCACTATCATGGACGACCCGACGCTGGACCTGTTCCAGGAGATTGTGCGCGCAGGCGCCCTCGACCGCGTTCACTACGGCCTCGACTACTTCGACGCGTCAATCAACCGCATCGGTGCCTACGTCATCGGCAGCCGCGCCGCCCAGAAGTGCATGCTCCGCGCTCTGCTCGAGCCTCTGGCAACACTGCGCAAGTATGAGGCCGAGGGCAAGGGCTTCGAGCGCCTGGCACTGCTCGAGGAAGAGAAGGCCATGCCTTGGCAGGCTGTCTACGATGAGTTCTGCCTGCGCAACAACGTTCCCGTGGGCGAAGAATTCATCGCCGACGTCGAGAAATACGAGGCCGAGGTCACCTCTAAGCGTGCATAACACATAGTGTAAGAACACAGAAGCCCCTCTCCTGTCTCCCCCGTGGGGAGAAGCTGCCGCCCGCCCGGCGAAGCGGCAGCCATGCACTCTCTCCACAGGGGAGAGACGGAGAGGGGCTTTTTCATATCTTAGCAAACAATGGACATCATCATAGGACTGCTCATCATAGCCGTAGGCGCATTCTGCCAGTCGAGCTGCTACGTGCCGATAAACAAGATAAAAGACTGGAGTTGGGAGAGTTACTGGATCATACAGGGTGTGTTTGCATGGCTCGTGCTGCCTCTGCTGGGCGCCCTGCTGGCCGTTCCGGCAGGCCACAGCCTGTTTGAACTGTTCACGGCCGAGGCCTCGTTCAATATATGGATGACCATCCTCTTCGGAGTGCTATGGGGTGTTGGCGGCCTCACCTTCGGCCTCTCGATGCGCTACCTCGGAGTGGCCCTCGGCCAGTCGATAGCCCTCGGCACTTGCGCCGGGCTGGGAACAATCATGGGCCCGGTGCTTCTCAACATGTTCTTCCCCGAACTCAATGCCCTGAGCTCGCTCACCTTCTCGGTTATACTCGGCGTGGTGGTGACGCTGGCCGGCATCGCCATCATAGGTGTGGCAGGCTCGATGAAAGCCTCGTCGCTCTCTGAAGAGGAGAAAAAGGCCGCGGTAAAGGACTTCAACTTCCCCAAAGGGCTCGCCATTGCGCTGCTCGCCGGATTCATGAGCGGATGCTTCAACGTGGGCCTGGAGTTCGGCAAAGGCATCAACTTCGGCGACCTCACGCCCGACATCTACAAGACCCTGCCGGCAACGATGCTCGTAACGCTCGGCGGTTTCGTCACCAACGCCATCTACTGTTTCTACCAGAACAGCAAGAACAAGACGTGGGGCGACTACAGGAAAGCCGGCGTCTGGGGCAACAACCTTCTGTTTTGCGCCCTGGCCGGGGCTTTGTGGTACAGCCAGTTCTTCGGACTGTCGCTCGGAAAGGGCTTCCTCACCGAGTCGCCCACGCTCATGACGCTCTCGTTCTGCATCCTCATGGCCCTCAACGTGGTGTTCAGCAACGTGTGGGGCATCATACTCAAGGAGTGGAAAGGATGCTCGCAGAAGACCATCGCCGTGCTCATCGTAGGCATCATCGTGCTAATCATATCATCATTCCTGCCGCAACTGATTTAGGCGGCGGGCGCCGTCGCCGCATGGCGTCAACCATAGCCCGATGCCAACAAGGCCCCGCAGGCCAACGGCATCGGCCCCAACAACCTATACTATTCCAAGCCCCTCCAGACGTTTGCAACCCAAACGCCGGGAGGGGCCTTTACGTACGAGCGGCAGCGCTGCCGGTCAGATACTGACGCCATAGTCGTGCTTCACCTCGTCCATCACGAAAACGCTTTCCAGCGAGGCCATGTGCTCGATGGTGCCGAGCACGTTGAGCACAAACTCCCGGTAGCACTCCATGTCTGTGGCATGTATCTTAAGCAGGTAGTCGAAGCTGCCCGAGATGTTGTAACACTCGGTCACCTGGGGCGTATCGCGTATGACGCGGGCAAAGTCGCGGGCAATCTCACGGTTCAGGCGGCTCATCTTGACGTGGCAGAACACCACGAAGCCACGCCCGAGCTTGTCGGCGTCGAGCACAGCGATGTATTTGCGGATATACCCTTTGGCCTCGAGGCGCTTCTGGCGCTCAAACACCGGGGTGGGCGAAAGGTTAACGCGGGCTGCCAGCTCCTTGGTGGTCAGGCGGGCGTTCTGCTGCAATGTGCGCAGAATCTGCAAGTCGGTCTTGTCTAATGTGTCCATGATCAAAGAATAAAATTCTGCCAATGGCATCAGCCCCATGGGCTTGCTGCGCAAATGTTCTGTTTGAAATGGCAAATATAGTGATATTTTCCGTATTTCAGCAAGCTCTTTGCTGATTTATTCCAAATAACTAACTTTGCACAGACAAAACCATCAAAGCAGAACAGAATGAAACATACAGACTTGCACTTCGAGACGCTCCAGCTGCACGCTGGGCAGGAACAGGCCGACGCCACCACCGGTTCGCGCGCTGTGCCAATATACCAGACAGCCTCATACGTGTTCGATGACTGCCGCCATGCGGCCGACCGCTTCGCCCTTCGCGCCCCGGGCAACATATACGGGCGCCTTACCAACGACACGCAGCGGGTGCTTGAAGAGCGCATGGCGGCACTCGAAGGCGGCGTGGCGGCACTTGCGGTGGCCTCGGGAGCCGCGGCGGTGACCTATTCGCTGCAGAACATACTTTTGCCGGGCGACCACCTGGTGATTGCCCGCAACCTTTACGGGGGCACGTTCAACCTCATTGCCCACACGCTGGCGGCTATGGGCATTGGCCACACGGCCGTAGACGTCAACGACACGGCCGCCCTCTGCGCTGCCATCAGGCCTGAGACGAAGGCTGTATTTGCCGAGACACTGGGCAACCCAAACTCGGAAGTGACCGACATTGAGGGCGTTGCCGCCGTTGCCCACAGCCATGGCGTGCCGCTGATTGTAGACAACACCTTTGCAACGCCATACTTGCTAAGGCCCCTGAAGCACGGGGCCGACATCGTGGTGCACTCGGCCACCAAGTTCATAGGCGGCCACGGCACCACGCTCGGCGGGATAATAGTAGACGGCGGCAGCTTCGACTGGGCCGCCAACGCCAGCCGTTACCCCTCGCTGGCGCTGCCCGAACCGAGCTACCACGGCGCGGTGTTTGCCGACGTGGCCGGCAAGGCGGCCTTTGCAACGCGCATACGGGCTGTCTTGCTGCGCGACACGGGGGCCTGCCTGTCGCCTTTCAACGCCTTCCTGCTGCTGCAAGGGCTCGAGACTCTGTCGCTCCGGGTGGAGCGCCACGTGGCCAACGCCATCAGGGTGGCTGAGTTTCTGAGCCGGCACCCGAAGGTTGGGCGCGTCAATCACCCCTCGCTGGCGTCGCACCCCGGCCATCAGCTTTACAAGCGGTACTTCCCCAACGGCGGCGGAAGCATATTCACGTTTGAGATAAAGGGCGGGCGCGAAGAGGCATGGCGGTTCATCGACTCGCTGAAAATATTCTCGCTGCTGGCCAACGTGGCCGACATGAAGAGCCTGGCCATCCACCCCGCCACGACAACCCACTCGCAGCTGACGGCCGAAGAGCTGGCCGGGCAACACATAACGCAGGCCACAGTGAGGCTGTCGGTGGGCACTGAGCACATAGACGACATCATAGGCGACATCAGCCAGGCCCTCGACAGGGTGTGACACTACCCACGCGCGCCGGCGGCAATCACCCCGACGGGCATTGCAAAAACAAAAAGAGCCCCGTAACTTCACAGTCACGGGACTCTGTTAGCTATAAAAAGTAAGTAATAACGAATTTAATATGTAGTCAGTAGTTGTTTGCTTATTTTGGCAGGTTGAACGCCCTTGTCATCTCGGCCATCTGCTCGTCGGTCATGCCGTCGGGCTCGAAGCCCATGCACTTGGCGTCGATGTAAATCTTGGCGCTCTTTGAGAGCACGTCAATCTGGTCGAAAGCGTCCATCACGTCGAGGCCCTTGGCAAACACGCCGTGCTTCTCCCACAGCACCACGTCGTAGTCTTCGAGCTCCTTCAGCGTGGCGTCGGCCAGGTCGTTGGAGCCGGGCAGCTGGTAGGGCACCACGCCCAGGCCCAGCGGGCAGAAAGCCTTGGTCTCGGGAATCATGCTCCACAGTATGCGCGTAAGCACGTCCTTGCCCAGGAATTTCTTGTTGTGGCTCATGGCAACGAGCTCTATCGGGTGTGTGTGGACAGTGGCTTTGTATGCTGAACCCGACTCAATCAGGTGGTTATGAACCGTAAGATGGGAGGGCAGTTCGCTGGTTGGCATCACGGCATTGTCGGCTATGATGACATAACTTGCGCAGTCGTCGAGAATGCGTATCACGCTTCCATTGTCCATAGGCCAGCGCGCGAGGTCGCGCATGCGCTTGCCTGTGCCCTTGCAATAGAAGTAGCATCCCTTGAGCGCAGGCAGCGTAACGCCAATCTGCTTCACTTCGCTTATAGCCGGCATGCGGCGTATCTCGTCGTCAACAAGTTCAGTAATGTTTACAGTGATATTGCCTCCGTTACGCTCAGCCCAACCGTTTTGCCAGAGATAACCGGCAACCTCAGCTATCTTGTCAATCTCCTTCTTCAAAGCAGACCGACCGTCCAATATACTATTCATGTTTAAATCTGTATTAAATATTAACTGTTGCAAAAATACGACTTATTGGTTTACTTAAACATAGTTATTTGATTTTTAGGCTGAAAGTATTGATTTTACGGTTGATTCAAATCAACCAGGCGGTTTGCCGCCCGCCCTGCCGGCCCATGCCTGCCACGGTTGCGGCAGGCATGCCGTGGGCCGAACGCGGCCGCAACAGCAACCGTGGCGCCAACAGCCGCGCTACATTGGCTCGCAGCCTCCGCCCGGACGGGCGCGCCCCCGGGGCCTGTTGCGGGCCGGCAAGCCGACTTCGCAACCGCCAGACGCCCAACGGCTTACAGCCGCCGAGGCGGTCAGTGGACGCCATCTGTGCCCGCAACAAATGCGCCGCCGCGCCTGGCCCGCAGCAAAACGGCCCGTATTGGCTTGCGATACGGGCCGTTTTGCGAGGCCGGACGGGCCGTTTGGCAAGCCAATACGGCAGGTTTTGGAAAATGCCGGCGGCCACCCCCGGGCTATGCCGGCAAGCCATGGCCGCGCAGACAAGCACGGCTGACTGGCAGAGGGCGCTGCCGGCAGAGCCGAAGCCACAGTGACAGGCTGCCATAATCACCGGCCCCGACGGGCAGCCACACCACCCCACGCCCGGCCGGAGCGTGGCGCGGCGGCAATCAACGCCGCCGCCCGGCAACCCAAAACCCTGCACAGGCGGTTCGCCAACCGCGGTGCAGGGAGCTGGTTATGAAAATAAATGAAAAGAGTTCCACGGCATCGATCATTCAAGGCAAAGAAAGGCATCGGGCCGTTTCGCGGTAATTGGGCCTCCATACGCCTGCCACACGCGCCCCTACCGGCAGCCGCCGCCAAGAGCCTTGTACAGCGTCACCACGCTCTCCATGCGCGAGTAGCGGTCGGCCAGGGCGTCGAGCTGGGCCTGGAGCAGCGACTGCCGCGCCACGACCACCTGCAGGTAGTTGGCCGAACCGTGCCTCATGGTGGCCTCGGTGTCGCTCACGGCCTGGCGCAAAGCGCCAATCTGCCGCTCCTGCAGCTCAACCTTGCGGTTCAGCGTCTGCCAGGCCGCCATGGCATTGTTAACCTCGGTGCCCGCGTCGAGCAGGCTCTGGCGAAACGCAACGACGGCTTCCTCATGCTGGGCCTTGGCCACCTGCAGGCCGGCCTTGAGCCGCCCCTGGCTGAACAGCGGCTGAACCAGCGAGCCAACAGCCTGCAGCAGCCACGCTCCGGGGTTGGCAATGGCCGCCCCGCCGCTGTTGGTCCAGCCCGCACTGCCGCTGAGCGTCACAGTGGGATAAAAGTCGGCGCGCGCCTTGTTGGTAGAATAGAAAGCCTGTTTCAGCCGGGCCTCGGCCTGCCTCACGTCGGGCCTGGCGGCCAGCGTGGCAATGTCGACACCCCCGGCCAGCGCATCGGGCAGGCTCTGCGAGTCGATGTCGCTCCGGGCTATGGGCCCCAGGGCTCGCCCGACCAGTGCCGACAGCGAGTTTTCAAGCTCGAAGGCCTGCTGTAACAGCGACTCGAGCGTGGCCTCGGCAGCCAGCTTGCTGGCCTCGGCCTGGCTCACGTCGGCCCGGCTGGCCTGCCCGGCCCTCATCAGCGACTGCTGCGTGGCTATGTATTCATCCCAGCTCCGTATGGTCTGCCGCGTTATCCCGGTCTGCCCGTCATACATCAGCAGCATGTAGTAGTCGCAGGCTATCGTGGCCACGAGCTCCGTCTGCACCGTCTGCTCATAGGCCATGCTCTCTTCGAGCGTTGCCGCCTGTATGCGCTTCTCGTTGGTCAGCTTCCCGAAAATGTCGACCTCCCAGCTCACCTCCGGCCACACGCTGTAGGTTTGCTGCGCCTTTGCCCCGTCATGGCTGCTCAGCGTGCCGGTGGCCGCGAGGCTGGCCGACGGCAGCAGGGCTTTCCTGGCGGCCGCGAGCGTGGCCGAGGCCTCAACGGTCTTCAGCCGCGCCGTGGCCAGGTCGGCATTGTTGGCCAGCCCCTCGGCTATGAGCGCCTGCAGCAATGTGTCGGTGAACACCTCACGCCACCCCATCTCGCCCACCGACGCCGTGCTGTCGGCGGCCAACTCGCTGCGCAACAGTGTGCCAAGGCCTGTGTCGGGGCGCTCATATCTGCCATATATACCGCACGCAGAAAGCGTGGCGGCGGCCACGGCGGCAGCCATTACATCAATCCATCTCATAGTTTTACCTCCACGTTTGTTTCTTCATTGAAATTCCTTGCGGGCATAAGCCGCTCCTGCATTGCCTGAAACGCTATGAAGAACGCAGGCACCACAAACAGCAGGCACGCTATGCCGACCGTCAGCCCGCCTATCACTCCCATGCTCAGCGACACGTTACCGTTGGCTCCCGCCCCGCTCGACATGGCCAGCGGCAGCATGCCTATCACCATGGCCAGGGCCGTCATGAGAATAGGCCTGAGGCGCACTCCGGCCGCCGACATGGCCGCCGCGGCGATAGTCATGCCCTCGCGCCTGCGCTCAGAGGCATACTCGGTGAGCAGTATGGCCGTCTTGGCCAGCAGCCCGATGAGCATTATCAGGCCCACCTGCATGTATATGTTGTTCTCAAGGCCAAAGGCCAGGGCAAAGAGAAACGAGCCGAGCAGCCCGAACGGCACCGACAGCATGACGGCCAGCGGTATGAAGAGGCTCTCGTAGAGCGCGCAGAGGATGACATAGACGAAGACCAGGCAGATGGCAAAGATGACAATGGTGTTGCCCGACGAGCCCGCCTCCTCGCGAGTCATGCCCGAATACTCGTAGCCGTAGCCTGTGGGCAGCGTGGCGGCGGCCACCTCCTCGACAGCCCTGATGCAGTCGCCCGTGCTGTAGCCGTCGGCCGGCAGTCCGTTGACGGCCACTGCCGTATACAGGTTGAAGCGTGTTAGCAGCTCTGCGCCATACACCTTGGTGAGAGTGATGAACTGGCCCACGGGCGCCATGGCCCCCGACCCGGTGCGCACAAACATGTTGTCGAGCGCCTCGCCATCCAGCCTGTAACGGCTGTCGGCCTGTATGATGACACGGTAGAGCTTGGAAAACTCGTTGAAGTTGCTCGCATAGTTTCCGCCTATGTATCCGTTGAGCACGTCGAGCACCGCCGTAGGCGTTATCCCCGCACGCTCACACTTGGCCGCGTCGACCTCGACGAGGTACTGCGGAAACTTCGTGTCAAACGTGGTGTAGGCCATCTGCACCTCGGGACGCTTGTTCAGCGCGGCAATGAAGGCCGTGGTGTGTTCCATAAGCTCGTCAACGGAGCCGCCCTTGCGGTCTTGCACGTACAGCTCGAAGCCGTTGCCGGTGCCGTAACCCATTATGGTGGGCTGCGCGAAGGCAAACACTGATCCGCTCTTTATGCCGGCCGTCTTTGCCGTAATCTTGCCGATGACGGCGTTGATGTCGTGTTCGTCGCCCCGGCGCTGGCTCCAGTTCTTCAGCTTGACGATAATCATGCCTCCCGAAGCCGACTGCCCTCCGAGCATGCTGTAGCCCGCCACGTTTGAAAATCCCTCAATCTCGCCAATTGAACTTATTGAGTCGGCCACCTCTTTCATCGTCTTCTGCGTCTGTGCGAGCGTGCTTCCCGCCGGCGTCGTCACGTTTACGAATATCGTTCCCGTGTCTTCGTCGGGTATGAGGCCCGTCTTCGTCACATTCATGAGCACGGCCACACCGGCCACGGCCAGCCCGAGCATGGCCCACGCCACCCACCTCCGGCGGAAAAAGAGCCTCAGCCCACCCTTGTAACGCTGCACGAGAGTGCGGAACGAGGCGTCGAAAGCCCTGTGGAAACGGGTGGAGAACGACATCCGCCCCACCCCGTCGCCATTGCCGTGGGGCGTCATGAGCATGGCGCACAGCGCCGGGCACAGCGTAAGGGCGTTGATGGCAGATATGCCCACGGCCGCAGCCATGGTAAGCCCGAACTCCTTGTAGTAGGTGCCGCTGGTGCCGCCCATGAACGAAGTGGGTATGAACACCGACATAAACACGAGCGAAGTGGTGACAATGGCTGCCGATATGCCGTCCATGGCGCGGTTGGTGGCCACGTATGGCGACCGCACGCCATTGTCAAACTGGGCCTGCACGGCCTCAACCACTACGATGGCATCGTCGACAACCGTGCCTATGACGAGCACGAGGGCGAATAGCGTGAGCAAGTTGAGGCTGAACCCTGCCACGTACATGAACGCGAACGTGCCTATGAGCGACACAATGATAGACACCGTGGGGATGACGGTGGAGCGCACACTCTGCAGAAACACGTAGACAACGACAATCACCAGCAATATGGTCTCGGCCAGAGTCTTCACCACTTCGTTTACCGATGCGTCAAGAAACTCGTTGGTGTCCATCAGCTTGTCGAGCACAAGGCCCTCGGGCAAGTCCTTCTCTATCTCCTCGCACAGCTCGTCTATCTCGAGGTTTATCATGCGGGCGTTGCTCCCGGCCGTCTGTGCCACCATGGCGGTCGTGCCGTTGTGGCCATTGACGGCGTTGGCATAGGTGTACGTCTGCGAGCCGAGCTCCACGTCGGCCACGTCGCGCAGGCGCAACATCTCGCCTTCCTCGCCGGCCTTGATTACTATGTTGCCAAACTCTTCGGCGCTCTGGTACCTTCCCCTATACTTCAGGGTGTACTGGAAAACGTTCTCCGAGTCTTCGCCAAGCGTGCCCGTGGCCGCCTCGACGTTCTGCGCGTCGAGCGCCGCAATGACATCGCTCGGCTCCAGCGCGTAGGCCGCCATCTTGCGCGGATTGAGCCAAATGCGCATGGCATAGTCCTCGCCCATGGCCATTACGTTGCCAACGCCATTGACACGCAGCAGCTTCGGCTCGATGTTAATCTTGAAATAGTTGGTTATGAAGTTCTGGTCGTAGCGGTCGTCCGGACTGTAGAGCGTCAGTATCTTGAGAAATCCGCTCTGCCGTTTCTGCACCGTCACTCCCACCTTGGTCACTTCGGCAGGCAGGTTTCCCTCGGCTTCGCTCACGCGATTCTTCACATTGATGGTTGCCATGTCGGGGTCGGTGCCCTGCTTGAAGTAAACCGTTATTGTGGCAGAGCCGCTGTTGGTCGACTGCGACGTCATGTACGTCATGTCCTCCACGCCGTTTATGGCATCCTCGAGCGGCGTGACGACGCTGTTGAGCACTGTCTCGGCACTCGCTCCTGTATATGTGGCGCTCACCATGATGGTTGGCGGGGCAATGTCGGGATACTGTTCCATGGGCAGGTTGGCCAGTCCGATGATGCCCACCAGCACGATGAGCACCGATATTGCACCCGAGAGGATGGGCCGTTTAACAAACATCTTTACGTTCATAGGCATTATGTGTTGTTAGTTTTGTGTTGTTCTGGTGCCTGTTGTGGCTGCCGCGTCAGTTCTTTGCCGTTATCTGCACACCGTTGCTGAGCAGCCCGGCGCCCTCGGCCACTATCACGTCGCCGGCCTTCAGCCCGGCCGTGACCACATAGTCCTTGCCGTCGTTGAGTGGCTCGACGGCCACCTCGGTCGACTTGGCCTTGCCGTCGACAACGCGGTATACAAACTTCTTGTCCTGTATCTCGCAGGTTGCCTCCTGCGGTATGACTATAGCGCTGTCACGCTCGAACGGCACCACCAGCGTGCCGCTGCCGCCGTTGCGCAGCAGGGTCGACGGGTTGGCAAACGTGGCACGCAGCGTCACCGACCCCGTTTCAGAGTCCACGTTGCCGCTGATGGCATCGACGGTGCCCTGCCCATCATATTCCGTGCCGTCGCTCATGCGCAGACCGACCTTGGGCAGCGTGGACATGGCCCGCTCGAGCGAGCCGTGGTCGGCAATGAGGCGCTGCATCTCGGCCTCTGTCACAGAGAAATAGGCATACACGCGGCTGTTGTCCGACACCACCGTGAGCGGCTCTTCTACCGACGAACTGACAAGCGCCCCGACACGATAAGGCATCATCCCGGTAACACCGTCGACAGGACTCTTCACCTCTGTGTACGACAAGTCGTTGCGGGCCGATGCAAGTGCGGCCTTGGCTTCGTCGCGGGCGGCCTCGGCCGAGGCAAGGTCGTTGCGGGCCTGGGCCACGTCGAAGTCGCTCACCACGCCCTCGGCGTGCAGCTGCTCCTTGCTCTTGAGCGTCAGGCGGGCATTGGCCTCGGCGGCGACGGCACTGGCCACGGCAGCCTCGGCGGTCTGAAGGGCGGCTCGATATGGCGCCTGGTCGATGACAAACATCACCTCGCCGCGCCTGACGCGCTCGCCCTCGCCCACCCGTATCTCGGTTATCGTACCGCTAACCTGCGGGCGCACCTCAACGCTCTGCACGCCCTTGAGCGTGGCACTGTACTCTTTTTCCATCACACACCGCCCGGGGCTTACCACAAGGGTCTTGTAACCACCCGAAGACGTCTCCTGTTTTTTCTCCTTGCACGACTGCGCCAGCAACAGGAAACAGGCGCAAACGCATGCCGGCAATGGCAGTCTTGGTAGTTTCTTAAACATAATCAGAAAAGCTATAAAACATTAATCGGAGGCAAAGATATGGAAAGTGAAGCTCTTCGTCTATATCCAAAATGAAACAAAAATTGCCGTTTTATAATCAAAAGATTAGTTCTTTGTTTTTAACTGGACAATGTTTGACGATTCTGAAACATTGCATACCTTTGCCAAGGAAACAACCGCTCCGGGCCCGACGCAGCCAAAACCGCATCGCGGGAGCGCACAAAAACAACATATATGACGCTCAACGAATTTGCAAAGACATACAAAGCCGACTGCCACACCGACCTCGGGGCACTGATGTGGCACCCCACCATGGAGTCGATAAGGGCGGCCGGGCAACGCAAAGTGGACATACACTTCGTGATGTTGATGACGCGCGGCATGGTGACCATGCGCATTGGCGACCGCGAACACGTGGTGACGCTTCACTGCTACGTAGACACTGTGGGGTGCCTCGACAGCGTTGAGACGGTTGACGCCAGTGCCGACGCCGACGGATATGTGCTCCTCACCACCGAAAGGTTTGTCAAGCACGTGTTCCGAAACAGGTTCCCGTTCGAGCCGGAATACCTCGAATACCAGCGCCGCAACCACGTTACACTGATTGAAGCCCGTGCGGCCATGATGTTGGCCGACGCCTTCGGCAGCCTTGAGAGCACCATTTACGACTGTGACAACATACACCGCGACGCGCTGATAACATGCAGGTCGGCAGCACTGTTCATGGAAATATCCAACCACTTTGCCCGCCTGGTGTGCCCGGGGCAGTGGCAGGCATGCGTGTCGAGCCGCAAGCTGCACATCTTCAAGTCGCTAATGGAACTGCTGAAGAGCAACGCCCGCTGCCACCACAGCGTGGAGTTCTATGCCTCAAAGCTTTGCATCACGCCCCAATACCTCGGCCGCGTGGTGTTCGAACTGACCGGCAAGCCGGCCTCGGCCACCGTAAGCTCGGCCGTGGTTGCCGAAATCAAGTACCTGTTGGCAGACTCATCGCTGTCCATGAAAGACATAGTGGCGGCAATGTCGTTCTCCGACCAGGCTGTGTTCACAAAGTTTTTCAAGCGCCATACCGGCCTGACGCCAAAGCAATACCGCAACGGGGCATAGGCCGCCACTGCCTCGGCACGCATCGCCGACGGCAGCCCCAACAACCAATCACACCATGCCGGAAACGCCATACACAACGCCCCACCCCACATCAGCAAGGCTTTGCTTTTCCTGCTTTTGCCTTATTACATGTGCACCATATTCATAATTACACAAAAACAGGAAAAGATTTGTTTGGCCAATATGCAGAAATATCGTAAATTTGCACTATGAACTTCGACACAAACCAACCAAGCTGGAGCGAGAACGTTATACTTGTCGACGGCGACTACGCCGACAAGGTGGCCTTCAACCTCATTGTCAATTTCGAGCGGATGATAGGACGCCGCATTCCCAAGGCCGATACAGCCCGGTGGATAGACTGCATAGCCCTCGACGGAGGGCTGCGCGAAGGAGCCAACAGCGTTCAGGTGGTGTTTGTCCACGACCGCGCGAAGGCCGCGATGGACAACTTCACCCCGGGCAACTATGCCTCCGAGCTCGACGGCAAGGCCTTCGGCGACCACCTGGGCGAGTTTCTAATAAGCTCGGTAGAGGCCGACGGCCCTGAAAAAGTGGCCGACCTGTTTGCCGAATCGGCCGGCATACTGGCCACGGCGGGCGGCGTCAGGCGCGTCATGCTTATCCCCAACGCCGAGGAATACTACGACAGCGTGCGCAACGCCCTGCGCCATGCAGACGACGAGAAGCGCATCACGGTGTTCGCCATGGAGCCCATGGCCGGCGGAAACTTCCGCCAAGAGATACTCGGATACTCGCTCATGAACGCCCTGGGCATAAGGGCCGACGAACTGAACAACTGCTGAACACAAACGAAAGACAACAAGAAAACAATCATAACAACAACTATGGGAAAAGTATTAATGATTGGCGCCGGCGGCGTCGCCACCGTTGCGGCATTCAAGATAGCACAGAATGCCGATGTGTTTACCGACTTCATGATTGCAAGCCGGAGGAAAGAAAAGTGTGACAGGATTGTCGAGGCCATCGGCAACCCCGCCATCAAGACGGCACAGGTGGATGCCGACGACGTGGAGCAGCTCAAGGCGCTCATGAACAGCTACAAACCCGACATCGTGATCAACCTTGCACTGCCCTACCAAGACCTGACCATCATGGAGGCATGCCTCGCCTGCGGATGCAACTACCTCGACACGGCCAACTACGAGCCGCGCGACAAGGCCCACTTCGAGTATTCATGGCAGTGGGCTTACAAGGAGCGCTTCGAGCAGGCTGGCCTCACCGCCATACTCGGATGCGGCTTCGACCCGGGCGTGAGCGGCATATTCACGGCATACGCAGCCAAGCACCACTTCGACGAGATACAGTATCTGGACATCGTCGACTGCAATGCCGGCAACCACCACAAGGCATTCGCCACAAACTTCAACCCCGAGATAAACATCCGCGAGATAACACAGAAGGGCCTGTACTACAAAGACGGGCAATGGATTGAGACCGAACCGCTGGCCGTACACAAGCCGCTGACCTACCCGAACATTGGCCCGCGCGAGAGCTACCTGATGCACCACGAGGAGCTGGAGAGCCTTGTAAAGAACTACCCGACCATAAAGCAGGCCCGCTTCTGGATGACCTTCGGGCAGCAATACCTCACATATCTCGACGTGATACAGAACATTGGCATGTCGCGCATAGACGAAGTGGAATACGAAGCACCGCTGGCCGACGGCTCGGGCAAGACGGTAAAGGTGAACATCGTGCCGCTGCAGTTCCTCAAGGCCGTGCTGCCCAACCCGCAGGACCTCGGCGCCAACTACGACGGCGAGACGAGCATAGGCTGCCGCATACGCGGAATGAAAGACGGAAAGGAGCTCACCTATTATATATACAACAACTGCAAACACCAGGAAGCCTACAACGAGACGGGCATGCAGGGCGTGAGCTACACCACCGGCGTGCCGGCAATGATTGGCGCAATGATGTTCCTCAAGGGCCTGTGGCGCAAGCCCGGCGTGTGGAACGTCGAGGAGTTCGACCCGGATCCGTTCATGGAGCAGCTGGGCAAGCAGGGCCTGCCGTGGCACGAAGTGTTCGGCGGCGACCTCGAGCTGTGACTTCGGGCGGTGGCCGGCATGCGGCCCGGGGCTGCACGCGCGCCAAACGCCAGCCGCATGACCACGGGCATGCGGAACGGGCATGTCATGGCTGCAACCAGCGGCAAGGCAATATACCGCGCAATCACAACGCTACATACAGTTAACAACAACACAATAAGTCATAATTATAATGGCAAAAGAAAAAGAACCAACATCCAACCAGTCGGCCATCGAGGACAAGCTGAAAGCCCTTCAGGCCGCCATGGCAAAGATAGAGAAAGACTTCGGCAAAGGCTCGATAATGAAGCTTGGCGACGAACAGATAGACAATGTGGAGGTGATACCCACAGGCAGCATAGGCCTCAACGCCGCCCTCGGCGTTGGCGGATATCCCCGCGGAAGGATAATAGAGATATACGGTCCCGAGTCATCGGGCAAAACCACACTGGCCATCCACGCCATCGCCGAGGCCCAGAAGGCTGGCGGCATAGCCGCCTTCATCGATGCAGAGCACGCCTTCGACCGTTTCTACGCCGAGAAGCTCGGAGTTGACGTCAACAACCTGTGGATATCACAGCCCGACAACGGCGAGCAGGCGCTCGAGATTGCCGACCAGCTAATACGCTCGTCGGCCGTCGACATACTCGTGGTCGACTCTGTGGCCGCCCTGACGCCAAAGAAAGAGATTGAAGGCGACATGGGCGACAACGTGGTGGGGCTCCAGGCCAGGCTCATGAGCCAGGCCCTGCGCAAGCTGACAAGCACCATCAGCAAGACCAACACTACGTGCATCTTCATCAACCAGCTGAGAGAGAAAATCGGCGTGATGTTCGGCAACCCCGAGACCACCACCGGCGGCAATGCCCTGAAGTTCTACGCGAGTGTGCGTCTCGACATCCGCAAGGTGACAAGCATAAAGGACGGCGACACCATCATAGGCAACCAGGTGCGCGTAAAGGTGGTGAAGAACAAGGTGGCGCCCCCGTTCCGCAAGGCAGAATTTGAGATTACGTTCGGCGAGGGCATATCAAAGATTGGCGAGATAGTAGACCTTGGCGTTGAGTACGGCATCATACAGAAGAGCGGCAGCTGGTTTTCTTACAACGGATCCAAGCTGGCCCAGGGCCGCGATGCCACAAAGGCACTGCTCAAAGACAACCCCGAGCTATGCGAAGAGCTTGAAGGCCTCATCATGCAGGCCATTGCCGACAAGGAGTAGGCAACCAAACTCAAAACACAAATCAAAAGGCGGACAGGCTGACCTGTCCGCCTTTTGATTTGCATAACCACCTGCCGCCGCGGCTGCCTAACGCGCCTGACTGCGCCCGTCGTCGCCGCCGAGCCACGTCCACCTGTGCCACAAGCCCTCAAGAGGCCCCTGCCTGTGGGCCGACAGCCACCACTTGCACACCCACACCTGGGCCACAAACACCACGATGCCCACAAAAAGGCTAAGTGCATAGCCGCAATGGGGGGCCAGACACAGTCCGAAAGGGAAGTAAAGGGCTGCCCCTACAACCGACTGGCTGATATAGTTGGTGAGGCTCATCCGGCCGTAATAACGCAGGCCGCCAACGGCCCGGGCAACCCCACGGTTGCGGAAGAGTATGGCAAACGAAGCCACAAGCACAAAGGCGAAAGCCAGTTTCTGCCACATGTCGAACGCCGTGCCCACGGTTTGCCGCACCATCGGCTCACCGCCCATGGCCAAGTCGCGCAACGAATACAGCGGGGCGAAGGCCAGCGCCGACACCACGAGCAGCCCGACCCAGCGCCTCAGGTTGGTGTCGGTGGCTGCAAACATCTGCTTGCGGCCCAAGTAGAAGCCCAGCAGGAACAAACCTGCGGTCTGGCTGAAGCGCCCCGCATTGACAGCCCACAGCAGACTGGCTTTCTGGCCAAGCCCGATGTTGGTGGCAATGAAACTGGCAAAGTCGCCGGTCTTGGTCACCTCTGCACCGCGGCATACATGGCGTCGACCCCGAGGTCGGGCAGACGGTGGGCCGAATCGATGAACCAAGCCACATAATGCCCCCACTCCACAGGCTGAAGCAGGAAGAACACCGCTGCCAAGAGCACGCCGCGGTCGCTCCAGTTGCGCACAACGAAAAGCACTACGCCCACAACGGCAAAGAGCAGGAGCACATCGCCGGCCGGGAAGAAGGCGGCGTTGAGCGTGGCGAAACCGGCCAACAGCACCAGGCGCCACAGGAAGCGGTAGCCAAAGTCGAGCCCCCGCCTCCTTGCATTGTTGCTTTGCAGATAGAAGGTGAAACCGAACAGGAGGGCGAAAATGGCATAGGCCTTGCCCGCAAAAAGCGAAAACACCACACAGAACACCCCGCTATCGAGAGCATCGAGCCAAGCGGGGCCACCCTCGGGATATACGGGAAAGATGAAATGCTCGAGATTATGAACCATGATTATGGCCATGACGGAAAACCCACGCAGCGCGTCAACCATCTCGATACGAGAATTCTGTTTTGCTGATTGTTCCATTATTTACAGTCTTACGTTTATCTGACCATCATCAGGCGGCATGGGCCGCAACCGGCCCCGCCCCATGTTACGCCACAGGCCCTTGCCACAGGCAAGCCAACGGCAAGGGCACGGGCCACAGCCGGGGCTGACTTGCCACAGCACCCGGCCAAAAGCCAACACACCACCATGCCCATACCGTATGTTGCATTTATCATTTTGCCATACGCTCCCTGCCATCACCGAACTGCACGGCCGGCACGCCAATAAGCCAACAGGCAGCGGCTTGCCCCATGCCACCATGCCGCCCATGCCGGCCGCGCCCTGACTTGCAGCGCCGCGAGCGCCATGCTGCAGCCTAAGGTTAAGCCCGACCAATCCGTTGCCAGGCAAAGCTGAATGCAAAGTTAGCCATTTTTGCAATAAAATCATTACAGAATTCACATTTGTAGCGGCCAAGACAAAGAAATTAACCAAGTCTGGGCATCATGCCACGAGGCTGTTTCGGGTTTTCGCGGCTCATCCTGCCGGCCGGCTTCACAGCCCCCGGCATAAAGCCCCGGACAAAGGCTGGCCCGCAAGCCTGCGCACGTGGCACGGCGGGTGAAGCTGGGCTTGGCACAAACAACCGCATCAAACAGTAGCCGGATGCCGACAATGAAAAACCGCCACGGCCCCACCCCGCCGGCACATAGGCCGCATGGCATTTCAACACAGGTCGCATTGCATCGCGATACGGGCCGTTTCAGGCTGCAATACAGGCCGTTTGGAAAGCCCGGACAGCCCGTTTTGCAATCCGCTATGATACAGGCAGTTAACCAAGGTGCAGGCAAACAATAGTGAAAGCACGGCCGGAGCGGCCTGCCAGCCCATACAGGCCTTTACGGCATAATGCCAAAACCGGTGGGCATCCTGCCAAATGCATGCTCCGCCATCGGCGCTTATCCAAACAGATGGTGCCCTCTTTGTGCCGGCGCGCTGCCTGGCGCAGCGTTTCGACCCAGCCCGTAAAGCCCATGGCCAGGCAGTATGCCAACCGGCACGCCAACGGGAAGGAAACGTCGTGTGACTCTGTGCACTGACAGGGATAAAGCACACGGACATTTACAACAAACGCAGCCATTGCACAAGAAGCAAAAGAAAAGTGACAGGAAAGAGCCCGACTGCATCGCGCTCTGTTTCCTGTCACCTGCGTAGAATGCAATAAATAGAAAATCAGGTGGTGGCATACGCCGCCGTGGCCACATTCAACCAAAGGCCGGGCAGGCCCATGCCTCGATGCCACCCGTGGCTTGCCACCCTATTACCACATGCCCGACATGGCCCTGCGCCAACCGTCAAAGTCGGTCGCCCCGTCGTTTTCTGCCTTGTGGTAAACAAACTTGTTTATGTCAACATATCCGCCCGCGGCCTTCGTTGCATAGTTGAATATGGCATAGCGGGTGCCCATGAACAGGCGGGTGAAGTCAAACCTCATGGTAAACTCTCCGCCAACGGAAGTCCAGCGCCTGCCGTCGGTGCTATAATAGAACACGGCCTTGTCGCGCCCGAGGTTGAAGTCGCCGTCTATGCGCAGAAACACCCTTTTGCCCTTCAGCCTCACGCGGGCCACCTCTTGGTCGTCGACGCCCGTCACCTTGTGCTCCTTGCTGGTCATGTTCACCAGCGTGTGCCTCACCGTAAGCCACGCCGCCTTGCCTTCGCGCTCAACGCCTATCAGCCCGGAATGGCCGTTGAAGGCCGCCAGCCCGGCCCTGTCGCCGTCTTTCATGTTCGATATGTCCATCTCGATGTATGCGCTGCACATTGGCCCTTCCATGCGCTGCGATACCGTGTTTGGCGCAGTATAGATGCTGCCGGCCACACGGCTCGTCTTCAGCCTGAGCCATCCCGGCCTTTCCGTCAACGACCATGCCCCGGCAACCGGGTTGTGATTCCACTGCCAGTTTATCTTCAACCTGCCGCTGTCGAAGCCGTCGCTCACCACAAGCGGAACATCAGGATACCCCTGCACAGGCCTGGCCATGCATAGCGGCACACGGCCGTCGGCATCGCCAAGCATGGGCCAGCCGTCAACCCAGCGGCAGGGCATCAGCGTGGGCACACGCCCTACGGCCCCGCGGTCTTGGAAGATGAAGCCGTACCAGTTGCCACGGGCATCGTCGACGATGGTGCCCTGGCCCACATAAGGGAAGCCTGCAAAGTTGTCTTCCAGTATCACCTTCTTCTCATACGGCCCCGTTATCTTGTCGGCACGGTAGCACAGCTGCCGGCGGGGCTTGTCCTTGGGCCACGAAATCATCAGCAGATAATACTTTCCGGCGTGCTTTATCACGCGGCTGCCCTCCAACAGGCCGTTCTCTTCGGCGTCGCGCTGAATCACGGTGGTGTCCGTACCGCCCTGCCTAAGGCCCTTCAAGTCGGGCGTGAGCTCATTGAGCCGCCCCTGTCCGCTGAACACGTAAACCCTGCCGTCGTCGTCGAAGAAGAGCGACGAGTCGTGGAAGTGGGGCAGACGCGAGTTTAGCGTCCAGCCCTTTGCCGGGTCGTCGGTCTTGTAGACATACGAGCGGTAGGGCTCATCGTTGGGAGAGAACAACGCATAGAAAGTGCCGTTGTGGTAGCGGAGCGACGTAGCCCACTGCCCGCGCCCGTAGACAGTTCCCCCAACCATGTCATATTTCGGTGTGTCGTTGAGCGTGTCGAAAAGATAAGACACCGTTTCCCAACCGACAAGGTCTTTAGACCGCATCACCGGCCCGCCCGGCATCAGGTGCATGGTGGTGCTGACGAGATAGAAATCATCGCCAACACGTATCACATCAGGGTCGGGCACATCGGCCCACACCACCGGGTTCCTGAACGTTTCACCCTGTGCCCCGGCCCCAAAGGCCACAAGCACAGACATTAATAAGTAGCTGTTCAAAATTAACCGATACAATAAACCTTGCAGGTGTCCTCTATATCTTTGCCACCATCTTGTGTGCTCTTTCGGGCCGCATGCCAAAGTCTCATCGGTCGCGTAGCCCGATACGCCCTCTCTTCGGACTTTGGCATGCATCTCCGAAATAGCGTACAATTTGATGGCAATTAATTTTGAACACCTACTTAACAGCAATATCTTTTTCATAAACTACTAATGTTTTCAATTGATGACATATAAACCATACTGCCGACAGGCGCCCGCCCTACCCCAACCAGTAGCCGGCTATTGGGCAATGGTAATCGCGCATGTCGAAATGGTCGCCATTGTCGTTTTCGGGAATGCCCGACTCCCTGTCGTGCGACGGGTAGATGTAGAGCTTGCCATTGAACACATGGGCGGAAGGGTCGGCCATGTAGTCACCCGGGAAAATGTATCTTGATGCTTTCATATCTTTGTTTATTAATCGGTTTGTCATTAAGGATGTCCGCCGACGGGGAGCAAGCCATTGGGGGCAAAGACTGCCGCCGGCGCGCCAAGCCATCAGTCGCGGCCCTCCCAAAGCTCAATGATCTTACTTACCACGGGCTTCTCTGCGTAATTCCTGTCGAAGAACAGCGGGTAGTTTGTGCGCCCGTGCACGGGGAAGTCGTTGAGCCATGAATCGCGGTCGCTAATGCCCCACAGTGTGATGCGGCTCATCTGGTGGCGGTGGCGGCGGTATATGCTGAAGAGTTCGAGGTAGCGTTGCTCAAACTTACGGTATATGCTGTCGGGCAATGCCTCTGGATATGGATTGAGCCGCTTATGGTATTCAAAGTCCTGCTCTATGCGGGCCCCGCTGAACCCTTTGGGCGAAGGCAGCACATTGAGGTCGAGCTCTGTCACCATAACCTTTACGCCGCAGGCGGCGAAAGAGTCGATGCTGGCCTCATAGGCAGAGAGGTCGGGGTAGTCGAGGCCGTTGTGGCTCTGCATGCCCACGGCATCAATGCGGACGCCCTTCGACTTGAGCCGCCTGACCAACCGGCATACGGCATCGCGCTTTGCGGGGTTGGACAGCGAATAGTCGTTGTAATACAACTCTGCGCCCGGGTCGGCCTCATGGGCTGCACGGAAGGCAATCTCGATGAAATCCTCGCCAATGATGCTATAGAACGGCGACTTGCGGAACGAACCGTCGTCCTCAATGGCCTCGTTAACCACATCCCAGCCGCGCACCTTGCCCCTGAAGTGGCCAACCACCTTCTTTATGTGTCGCCGCATGCGCCCTACGAGCACGTCGCGGGTTACTGTCCGCCCGGCCTTGTCTTTGAAAAACCACCTCGGAACTTGCGAATGCCACACAAGGCAGTGGCCTGTCAGCGTCTGGTTGTTGTCGCGGGCAAAAGCGACAAGGCTGTCGGCCGCGCCAAAATAAAACTTGCCCTCACGGGGTTGTAAGTTCTCTGACTTCATGCAGTTCTCGGCCACAACACTGTTAAAGTGCTTCCGCACAATGGCGGTAGCCTTAGGCACACCGCCCGACGACTGCCACTTGTTCAAGGCAACGCCTATCAGCATGTCTTTGCCAATGACGTCTTTCAGGCCCTGGGCATGCAATGAAGCTGCCTGCAATAGCGCGGCAAGAGCCGCAATCATAAGTCTTTTCATCAACGGTTATGGATATAATGATTAATAATTTAATGTTTCGCCACGGTTAATGAGCCAGACGACGCCACCGTCACAGGGCGCAGCTACTGCCTCTGCCGCCTTTCGGCAAGCTCTGACTGCATTTTCTCGTTAAACTGCTTTGTTATCGGATAGTAGCAAACTGCCACGACGCCTATGCAGAAAAGCAAGGCTGGTATGATGCTCGAAGCAATCTGTATGCCAGAAACGGCGTCGGCACTCTGAACGGTAGAACCGCCAGACCGGAAGCCGAACATCGAGAGGACAAGCCCGGCAAAGGGCCCTCCGAGTCCGAGGCCTGACTTTAGGGCAAACACCACGCCGGAGAAGCACAGTCCCGTGGCACGGCGGTGGTTGACATACTCTATATGGTCGGCCACGTCGCCAATCATTGCCCAAAGCAGCGGGACCGTAGGGGCGTAAGCCAGCGACTTGAGCACGCACAGCACAAACATGAAGCGGACATCTGAAGGTTGCGGCAAATAGAACATGGCCGTGAATACTGCCGTGAGCGACAGGCAGACGATGAAGGTTTTCTTCTTGCCGTATCTGTTTGCCAGAAAGGCCGAAAGGGTTATCACACCTATGAATTGAACGATGGCCCCAACCATGTTGAACAGAGAGAAGCCTATGGCATAAGCGTCCGACTCGCTGTGGGCCACGAGGTTGAAGGCTTCGAGCAGCGAGCGCCACCCACGGCCACCGCCTGCGGAAGCCACCAGTCCGATATCGTCGATGAAGGCGTAGAGGGCGCCCTGGTCGACATACGACTGGAAATAAAAGCTCATGGCAGAGCCCCACATGGCAAGCGTGATGAAGACAAACAGGGTGAGCACGAACATTGAGCGCCACGACACGCTGGCGACAAGCTCACGCACATCCTCGCGTATGTTGGTCTTCTGATGGGGCGGCGGCGCTATGCGCTCACGGGCAGACAAGAAAGTGACGATGAAGCACACCAGGCACACTGCGGCAAAAAGGCCGATGGTGCAGAGCCAGCCGTGGCGGTCGTCACCGCCGCCAAACTTTGACACGAGCGGAAGGGTGAGGCCCTGTACGACAAACTGGGCAATGGTGCTGCCCACAAACCGTATGCTGGTGATGCAGGTGCGCTCGCGTATGTCGCCCGTCATCACTCCGCCCAACGATGAATAGGGCGTGTTGTTAAACGAATACATTGTCATGAGCAGCACATAGCTCACGGTGGCATAAACCGCCACCAACCACTTGTCTTCTATGCCGGGATTCCAGAATGCCAGCACATAGAACACGCAGAAAGGCACCGACGTCCATAGCACCCACGGACGGTACTTGCCCCATCTGGTTTCGGTGCGGTCGGTGATGATTCCGACGGCTGGATCGACAAAGGCGTCGGCAATGCGAGCCACAAGCAACACACTGCCGGCAATGGCACCGTCAAGCCCGAAGATGTCGGTATAAAACTTCAGCTGGAATATCATCATCATCTGGAATACCAGATTGGCGGCCACGTCGCCCAATGAATAGCCAACCTTCTCACGCAGTGTGATTTTGGAGTCTGTCATTATTACACGTCAAAAGTTTAAATTATCTGCATGCAAAATTAACAAAAACCTTATTGTCTTATTTCTCCTCATGTTGCATAGACTTCGCTTGGCGTTTCATCATGGAATAATCATGCCGTAAATCGCTTCTGGCAATGCCTGTACACAAAAGAAAGAACACGCGCCAAGCACACCCCCACCCCACATCTTATGATATATAAGCCACTGCCCCACGGCGGCATTGGCATAATGCGGTTGCTCGGCCTGCATGAGCCGACTGCATACGGCCTCTGCCACAACGCCACCGTCCGAATAGCCACATGGGCAACAAAGGGAGCCCCTCTGAATGTATATCACACCAGCCCCAATCCAAACAAACAGATGGCACAGGAATGCTAACGTGCAACGGACACACTGTCTAAAACAAAAGAATCATGCTATGTGAACGCCAGGCCGCGTGTGCCAAAATGGCAGTCGGCAGATAGCATGGCATACTATGCCCTACGTTTGGCACGTGCTTTGCTACACTTTAAGCGGATTGCAATGCAGTCCACAACATAAAATCACTTAACAAGAATAATAATAAAAAGAATAAAGATATGGGAAAGATTATTGGAATTGACTTGGGTACAACAAACTCATGTGTTGCCGTCTTCGAAGGCAACGAACCTGTAGTGATAGCTAACAGCGAAGGCAAGCGCACCACCCCGTCTGTAATCGGTTTCGTAGAAGGCGGCGAGCGCAAGGTGGGCGACCCCGCCAAGCGCCAGGCCATCACCAACCCGAAGAACACTGTATACAGCATCAAGCGCTTCATGGGTGAGACATGGGCACAATGCGAAAAGGAGGTGAGTCGCGTGCCGTTTACCGTTGTCAATGAAGGCGGATATCCCCGTGTAGACATCGACGGCCGTAAGTATACCCCACAGGAAATATCGGCCATGGTTCTGCAGAAGATGAAGAAAACCGCCGAGGACTACCTCGGACAGGAAGTGACCGACGCTGTAATCACCGTTCCGGCATACTTCTCTGACTCACAGCGCCAGGCCACAAAAGAGGCAGGCCAGATTGCCGGACTCAATGTGCGCCGTATTGTCAACGAGCCTACGGCTGCCGCATTGGCCTACGGCGTTGACAAGGCAAACAAGGACATGAAGATTGCTGTATTCGACCTCGGTGGCGGTACATTCGATATCTCTATCCTGGAGTTTGGTGGCGGTGTGTTTGAGGTGCTCTCTACCAATGGTGACACTCACCTCGGTGGTGACGACTTCGACCAGGTAATCATCGACTGGCTGGTACAGGAGTTCAAGAACGACGAAGATGCCGACCTCACAACCGACCCGATGGCAATGCAACGCCTGAAGGAAGCTGCAGAGAAGGCAAAGATAGAGTTGTCAAGCTCTACTTCTACGGAAATCAACCTGCCGTATATCATGCCGGTAGGCGGTGTTCCAAAGCACTTGGTAAAGACGCTTACACGCGCAAAGTTCGAGCAATTGGCCCACAGCCTCATCCAGGCTTGCCTCGTGCCATGCCAGAACGCCATACGCGACGCCAAGCTGACAACTGCCGACATTGACGAAGTAATACTCGTAGGTGGCTCAAGCCGTATACCCGCCGTGCAGACACTGGTTAAGAACTATTTCGGAAAAGAGCCGTCAAAGGGTGTAAACCCCGACGAGGTTGTGGCTGTTGGCGCTGCCATACAGGGTGCCATCCTCAACAAGGAAGGCGGTGTGGGCGACATTGTATTGCTCGACGTTACTCCGCTGACGCTCGGTATTGAGACAATGGGTGGCGTGATGACCAAGCTCATCGAAGCCAACACTACCATACCGTGCAAGAAGAGCGAGGTGTTCTCTACAGCCGCCGACAACCAGACAGAAGTGACAATCCACGTGTTGCAGGGTGAGCGCCCCATGGCTGCACAGAACAAGAGCATAGGCCAGTTTAACCTGACAGGCATCGCACCGGCTCGCCGTGGCGTTCCGCAGATCGAGGTAACATTCGATATCGATGCTAACGGCATTCTGAAGGTGTCGGCAAAGGATAAGGCAACTGGCAAGGAACAGGCTATCCGCATAGAAGCTTCGTCTGGCCTGAGCAAGGAGGAGATTGAGCGCATGAAGGCTGAAGCCGAGCAGAACGCAGAGAATGACAAGAAGGAGCGTGAGCGCGTCGACAAGATGAATCAGGCTGACTCTATGATTTTCACCACAGAGAACTTCCTGAAAGATAACGGCGACAAGATACCAGCCGACCAGAAAGCTCCCGTGGAGAGCGCACTGCAACAGTTGAAAGACGCCCACAAGAGCGGCGACATCACGGCAATCGACAACGCCATCAACAACTTGAACACCGTAATGCAAGCCGCAAGCGCTCAGATGTACCAAAACGCTGGCGCACAGCCTAATGCAGGAAACCAGCAAGCCGGCGGTCAACAGGCTCAAGACAGCAACTCAAAAACCGACGACAACATACAAGACGCCGATTTTGAGGAAGTGAAGTAAGTATCGGTAAACAACGATAACTATAAATAGTAAAATAGGGTGTAGCTCAATGAGTTACACCCTATTTTTGTGTTTACACTTTTCTGATTGATTTGCTTGTTTCTCGGATTTTTATCGTATATTTGTACCATATTTGTGCCGACACTTAAAAGTAGATAATGTGACACTTAAATTGTCGTCGGCATTGAAAGTGAATAATTTATGTTTCAAAGACAGATATGCCGACAGCAAAATTTGAGATAATACGCAAATGTAAGGTCTGCGGAGAGCCATTTCAGGCAAAGACAATAGAATCGTGGTATTGCTCACCAAGATGTTCCAAGATTGCGTGGAAACGCCGCAAGGATGAAGAACGGAGGATGCAACGATTGGACGAAGTGGTCAGGAAGATACCTAAGTCCAAAGATTATATTACTGTTCCCGAAGCCTATGCCATGTTTGGAATCAGTAAGGAGACGCTATATCGCTTGATTCGCAAAGGCAATATCTCAAGTGTGAATGCTGGCCAAAGACAAATCCGTGTCAGCAAGGAAGAATTACTCAAACTCTATCCACTTCGGAAGAAGGCCTTGGAAAAGCCAAAGCCCGTTGCCAAACTTTACAGTCTGGAGCCAAAAGATTGCTACACCATCGGAGAGATAGCCAAGAAATATCACTTGGACGACAGCACGGTGTATCTCCATATCCGCAAATACTCTATCCCCACCCGGCAGATAGGAAACTTCGTCTACGTGCCAAAGAAAGAAATTGATAACCTATATAAAGGAGCGAAACAATGAAGAAAGCATTGACAAACACACGTGTTTCGGTTAAACTCCGCAAGTCGGAATACCGTGAGGAATGGTATCTGTATGTTGAAGCCTATCCGGTCTTTCAATCAGATAAGCCCACTCCTCAAAGAGTGCGTGAATATCTCAACCGCACCATCACCACTCCCATTTGGGATAAATCTCGGAATGCTCGAACTGACAAGGACGGCAAAACCACCTATAAGCCTAAACGTGACTTGAACGGTATAATCCAATGCAAGTCGCAATTAGACCAGGAGGCGTGCATATATGCCGACAAAGTAAGAAGTTTGCGCCAAAAGGAATACGACAATGCCTCATTGTATTCAGAAACAGATGCAGAACAGGCGGAGCAGTTGGAGCGTTCCCGTTGCAACTTCATCGAATACTTCGACCATGTGCAGCGCACCCGTCATGCACACAGTTCTGATTCCATCATCGCCAACTGGAACCGTGTATATGAATTATTGAAGATTTTTTCAAAAGGTAATGCTATTCCTTTTTCGCATATAGACTTGAAGTTTGTAGAATCGTTTCGTCAATTTATTCTTAACGCTCCACAAGGAGGTACAAAGAATGGAACTCTCTCCCAAAACACTGCATCCACTTATTTCTCAATATTCAAGGCTGCATTGAAGCAGGCTTTTATTGATGGCTATCTTACTATTGATATTTCGGCGAAAGTCAAAGGTATTCAGGGAAGAGAGAGCCGCAGGGAATACCTGACAGTTGATGAGCTGAACCGTCTGGCGCAAACTCCATGCGACCCGTTGTTGAAACGTGCTTCACTATTTTCTGCATTGACAGGACTTCGCCATTGCGACATACAAAAATTGAAGTGGTCGGAAGTGGAAGAGTTCAATGGCGGTTACCGCCTGAACTTTACCCAGCAGAAGACCAAAGGCGTTGAGTATATGCCCATATCCGAACAGGCATTCCAGCTTTGCGGTGAAAGAAAGAATGGCGAACAACTGGTTTTTGCAGGACTTCCCGACCCGTCATGGATTAACCGCCCAATTAAGAAATGGGTTGCTGAAGCAGGGATAACGAAGCACATCACCTATCATTGCTTCAGGCATTCGTATGCGACCCTGCAACTCGCCGGAGGTACCGACATTTATACGGTCAGCAAAATGCTTGGTCATACAAATGTGCGAACTACACAGGTGTATGCCAAAGTGGTTGATGCGAAAAAGGAAGAGGCAACAAAGACAATAAAGTTGGATATGCCAAATAGTATTTAAATGAAAAGCTTTATATTGAATGCTTTAATATGAATAGAATTTAGTATATTTGCAAAACTTTAAACTGAAAGTAATGGAACAACCTGTAAATAAGGCATTAAAAGATTTGCTAAATAACACGCTGCTAAATCTTGAAGAAACATTGAATTGCGATGTTTTAACATATTACGGTTCTATAATGGACGGTAACGAAAATGTTTTACGTGATATTGTTGAAGATATCGCTAAAGATACAAATAAAGAACAACTTGCTGTTATTTTAACAACAACGGGCGGCAGTGCTACTGCGGTAGAACGCTATGTAAATATTATAAGAAAGCACTATAATAAAATTATTTTTATTATTCCAGATTACGCATACAGTGCAGGAACTATCTTTTGTATGAGTGGAGATGAAATATGGATGGACTATTTTTCAGTTTTAGGGCCAATAGACCCTCAGATAAGAAATAAAGATGGAAAATTTGTTCCCGCATTAGGATATTTAGATAAAATAAATGAATTTATAGATAAAGCTAAAAATAATATATTAACTCAAGCTGAATTTTTAATATTAAAAGATTTTGACTTGGCTGAATTGCGTGCTTATGAACAAGCGAAAGAACTAACCGTTGAGCTATTAAAGAAATGGCTTGTAAAATATAAATTCAAAAATTGGAGTAAACATAAATCAAATGGCAAAGAAGTAACAATTGAAGAAAAGAAGCAAAGAGCAGAAGATATTGCTGCAAATCTAGGTGATAATAAAAAATGGAAATCACATGGAAGACCTATAAATATAGAAGAATTAGAAGAGTTAGGTTTGCAAATAGAAGATTATACAAATAAAGAAGAATATAATACTAAAATAAGGAATTATTATAAATTGCTGCTCAATTATCTTGATACATATAATATGAGAAATTCTATTTTTGTTCATACTCGTAAATTTATTTAAAATGGAAAATATTGAAAAGCAATTATTGGAAACAATAAAACAGCAAGAAATAAAGATGGATAAGAATTCCCTTAAAAAATTTGAGAGATCCATCGAAGATTTTAACTCTCTAATAAAAAAAGGGCTAATCACTCCTCGTGGATATCGGTTGCAAACAATAGACGAAGCATATACACAAAATTGGTACTTTAATGTTTAATCAATAAATATCCACAAGACTACTCCCAAATTTTTATACTTGCTTTTGTTGGGTAAATTTAAGCATATATATATTCATTTAATCTCATATGCCATCTGCATTTATATGTGGATGGCTTTTTATATCTGCCCATTTTTATATTCACGGCTATATGACACGATGATGATTCCCTTATGGAAAGAGGCATAAGCGAAAAAATCTAATAATGGAATTTGTCATTATAGATATTGATAATCAGTGCATTTCGCTTATGATTCTTATGAACCTATGATGTTTCTTTATGTGGCATTTACCACCCATAAATCAGTATTGCTATTTGCCTTTACTTTGCGGCAAAAATCAACTGATAACGATATGGACGACAAGAACATTACATTTGAAGATTTGCCTAAGGCAATGTCATGGATGATGGACAAGCTGAATAAACTTGATTCCAAATTAGACGGTCTGAATAGTGTTCCACAAGCGCAGTCTGCTGACCAGTGGATGAACCTTAAAGAGCTGTGTGAATATCTGCCAAGCCATCCGGCGGAACAAACCGTTTACGGGTGGACGAGCTGCCACCAGATTCCATACCATAAGAGAGGTAAACGCATTATGTTCCTCAAATCTGAGATTGACGCATGGCTTCATGACGGGAAGCGAAAATCACAAAAAGAATTGGCTGAAGAAGCGGCTCAATTCATCAAATCTAAACGAAACAGACCGTTCTAATGGAACCGCTCGAATTGTGCAACAGCATCAGAATGGAGTTTGAAGGTGTTACTGGAAGCAAGATTCCTTTGGACGCATTTCCTGTCAAATTGCAGGACATGGTTCTGGCATTGTCACGTCAAGAGAACTATTCCATAGAATACACGATGGCTTCTCTTCTGGCTGCTGCATCAACGGCCATTGGTAATGCCGTCAACATCCGCATTCGTGGCGGTTGGATTAGCAGCCCTATCTTATACATGATTTTGGTCGGACGGCCTGGCATGGGTAAAACGCCACCGTTGGATTTTGCTTTTCGTCCTATACGGAATCGAGATGCCAAGACCATAAAACAATTCAAGGCAGATATGGAATATTACGATTCAATACTCGAAAGTCAGAAAGGCAAGAAAGATGAGAGACCACCATTGCCGCCTAAGCCAATTTTGAAACGGACAATCATTTCTGACTTCACTCCTGAAGCTCTTATACGTGCGCTTGACGATAATCCGAGAGGAGTAGCCGTATATGTGGATGAAATAATGGGAATGTTCAATACCGTGAACCAATACAGCAAAGGCCAACTGATTGAACAACTACTGACAGCATTCAGTGGTAAGCCTCTTGATGTATCAAGATGCAGTATGCCGATACCCATCCATATTGAACGGCCATTTATAAACATAGTCGGCACTATGCAGACCACCCGTGTGCATGAATTGGTCGATAAAGGTTATAAGGACAATGGACTGCTGGATAGAATCATATTCGTTTATCCGTCATCGCAGGAAATACCTGATTGGCAAATGGATGAAGATTCTGCATCCTCATCATTTGAAAAATATTCTGCCTTGTGGGAGGATATAATCAACCGTATTTGCGAGATTTCTTTCCCATTGAAAGACAACAACGAGAACACTATACAAAACGTGCTGAATTTTTCCCCGGAGGCTGGTACCTATTTTACCAACTGGCGCAATAACCTAATCCACAAAGTAAATCAAATCAAGGATGATGGCTTGGTTGACAGCCGGGTAATGAAAATACCCATGATTGCTGCACGGTTGGCTTTAGTATTCCAGATACTCCGATGGGCTTGTGGCGAAGTACACAAAGATTTCGTGGATATAGATTCCATTAAGTCGGCCATCAGACTAAGTTCTTATTTTGAAGACTGTTATTCAAACATACAAAGATTCATATTGATGGAGAGTATAGAACCGCAAAAGAAAGAATTGCTTGACAACGTACCTGCCTTGTTTTCCACCGCAGATGCAATCCAAGCTGGAAAAGAAGTCGGCCTGTCTGAAAGGTCGGTGATGTATATGTTGGTCAACCTTACAACAAGTAAGGTAATCAGAAAAGTCAAAAGAGGAGAATATGAGAAACTGCAATGAGCTATACGGTTTGCACCTTGCAGTATTTGCAGTTTGCAGTTCAGAAGACATGGGTAACCAGCAATACTGCAACAACTGCAACCTGCACGAACTGCATTTATAAAAAGGAGGAACTATGACAGAATACAGATTTACGCTCCAAAAATACAAGCGAGGCTCTAAGCTGACTTGCCCCAAATGCGGAAGAAAGCAATGTTTTGTCAAGTATATCGATACCGAAGGACAGATTGCATTTCCTGATTATGTAGGTAGGTGCGACCATGAACATTCGTGCCAATACCATTACAAGCCATCGGATTATTTCAAAGATAATCCTGTTGCATTGGAAGGTAGGAAGTCGTGGAAGTCACAAGTAAAAGTTATGCAGCCCAAGCCAACAGATTACATTGACCGTGACATTATGCGCCGCTCGCTTGCCAGCTACGGACGGAATCCGTTATTCATTTTTCTTTCGGGTGTATTGGGTGAGAAAGAAACATCCCGGCTGTTCAAATTATACTGTGTCGGGACATCCAAGAAATGGGGTGGCTCCACGGTGTTCTGGCAGATTGACCGACAAGGGAAAGTGCGAGCCGGAAAAATTATGCTGTATAATCCGTCGACAGGACATCGGGTGAAAGAACCGAGAAGCCATGTGAGTTGGGTGCATACGGAATTGGGGCTTGAACACTTCAACATGAAACAATGCTTGTTTGGCGAACATCTCTTGACCGACTATCCGACAAAAGCTGTAGCCATTGTGGAGAGTGAGAAATCCGCTTTAGTGGCCAGCCACTTCATGCCAGACTTTGTTTGGCTGGCGACCGGAGGAATACACGGCTGTTTCAAGGCTGACACCGTTGTCGTGTTGAAGAACCGTGCTGTAATCCTTTGCCCTGACTTGGGAGCGAAGAAGGTTTGGCAGGAGAAAGCGCAGTTACTTTCTTCTGTTTGCTCGAAAGTGGTTTTCAGTGATAAGCTGGAGCAATGTGCAACAAACGAACAAAGGGAAAAAGGATTGGACATAGCCGACTTTCTGCTGATGGCGGACACTCCCATGATGAAGCTTCAAAAGATGATAAAGCGTTGTCCGAGTCTGCAAATACTCATTGACCAATTTCAGTTAGAGTTAGTTGAACAATAAATAGAAATGAAGATGAAGAAAGACGTTTATTATTGCATAGTGCTTTCCGACAGCCAGCTTGATTTTCTGGCAGGAAGCAAGTACGGTATCGACCGAATGAAAGTTTTGAAATGCCTCATTGACGTTACGGTCATCAAAGAGACAAAGTGCGAGAAGAAAGGTTTTGCCATTACACTACATATCGGGCAAGCTGCCCTTTCGGAAGTGGAATTGGCCACCCGCTTAGGCTATGACAAGAAGACCGTTTCGAGGCTGCTTGACAAGATGGCCGAGTTGGGGATTGTCACATCCGAACAGACCAACCGCACAAGCATACACACTGTGCATTGTGTGTCGGCATGGTATGCGGACAATCAAAAGATACTCAATCCGCATTATGTGAGCGTGAAAGAGCGGCACCACTGTGCCGGAGAGATTGGCGACAATGGTATAGATAAAGATGGTATCGCTGCCGATGTGTCAAATGATGGAATTGAAAAGTCGGTCACTTCCGCCTGTTGTAACAGTGGACAGCCGTCTTTATCCCTTATTTCGGACAACAATATTCGTGACGAAGACGGAGTGTAAAACCTGATGAAATCGAGACCGTTGCGAAATGCCGTGTATTGGCTTTCAAAAGATGGCTTTTTACAATGCGAAATATGGTCTTTCATACTGCAGTTCGTGGCCTTTTGGAAAAGCATTGGTTTATGTCGGGAAGTGAGGTTGTCATTATAATGCGGTTGAAAGCAGTTTTTTTGAGGAATGGATGTGGCGGAGTACGTTAGTTTTAGACGTTTATAAAGACTTTGGACAAACCATCCGTTCTGTGAGCTGTGATATATCCAAAGTTCGTGTCAGGACTGTTACAAGAATTGCCTATGTCGCACAAAACCGCTCCGCGCTTCCATGCCACATAAGCCGTTACAGCCGCTCGCAAGCTCGCACCGGGCTGACCAGTTTTATTTTATCGTATCACCTTATTATAAATCATTAGATATGACAACAACGGAAGAAAACAAGGATGAAAAGCAAGAGGCTATAAAGCGTATAAAACGGCTGGAGGCCAGAGTGACCGAAAAAGAATACGCAAAAGCCGTGGAACTTGCCGAGACCTGCGGCCTGACATTGAGCGACTATATCCGTAAATGCGCCTTGGGGCAGCATCCGAGACGGCGGCTTACCGACAAGGAGGTGGAAGCCTTATGTAGTCTTACTGATGCACGAGGCGAACTAATGCGAATAGCGGCAGCCGTCAAGTCCATACAGGGCAGCCATCGGGCGCAATACTTCGCAGACACTCGTTTCGTGGAACAGTGGATGCGTGCCGCCGTTCCCCTTATAGCCCGTTGGAATGAGATTCAGGAATACATCACCAAATAAATACCCAACCAGATGATAGCAAAAGCGGCCACCATCAGCCACGGCGGAAACGCCGTCCGCTATTCGGTCAACAAGGACAAGGCCGAGATAGTGAAAGTAAACTTCTTACCCGATGACATATCGGCTGAAGCCATGTATCAGCGTATGGTACTCAAGCAAAAAGAGTTTGCTAGTACAATCAACAAAGGCAGACCGCTCAAACGAAATGTGATAAGGATGGAAATATCCCCAACTAAGGAAGAATCCGCAGGTTGGAAGCTGAATGATTGGATAAGGTTGGCAAACGAGTACATCCAAGTCTTCGACTCCATCGACCTCTCGAAAAAGGCCAAACGTGCCAGTGCGAAATCCACCTACGTGAAGAACAGTCAGTATGTAGTCGCACTCCACCATGATGCGAAAAGTGGCATACTTCATCTGCACATAGATGTGAACCGTGTGGATATGAACGGCACGGTTAATGACGACCACCTGATAGCGGAACGGGCAATGTCGGCTGCGTACATTATCAATGAGCGGCGGGGATGGGTACAGCCGGAGGATATTTACGAAAAACGTAGGCGGGAGATAGCCGACATTTGCATGGACGTACTCCGCTCTCTGCCAAAGTTCAGTTGGGCAGGCTATGCAGCCGGATTGAAAGAATATGGCTACGGTATATACATACAAGAGGATGACAAGGGGAATGTACGAGGCTATTCTGTTCTGTTGGGCAACTCCAGTTATAAATCCTCTATTCTTGGCAAAGGCCGATATCTCATGCCATCAAAGATAGAAGCGACATGGGCAAGGCTACGTGGGGAGCAGAAATCTTCGGCAAATCTAAGTACCGAACAGAAAATACGGACATCTACCGTATCGGCTGAAATGCCACAGACCAACCGTTCAGCTCCAGTTATCAGACATTACGACATTTCCACTGACGAATACCACCATTACCATGTGCCCATATCGGAAGAAGCGGACGAAATCATTTGCAAGGAATGTTCCGTACCGGAAGACAATCCTTTTGCGACTATAGAAGCTGTGCAGAAAACCGCATTACTTCTTTTCGCCGAATACATTGACGGTGCAACGAGCATGGCGGCATCCAGTGGCGGTGGAGGTTCTGATATGAGCGGTTGGGGAAAAGACAAGGATGAGGACGAACACGAATGGGCAAGGCGTTGCGCTCAAATGGCCAACCATCTTTGCAAACGTAGACGAGGGTTGCACAGATAATTGTTTCATTCAAAATCAAATAAAGTATGGGAATAGGAAAAGGAAAATCTGACAAGATTGACATTGACAGCCTTATTTGTAGCGTTAATAACGAAAACAAGGCTACGCAGGAAACAAGCAGTTTAGCAGAAAAAGTTGCGGAATTGGAACAAGCGACCAAGGCTCTCAATACGGTTATCGACCGTGCAGACTGCATTATCACTGGGTTCAACAATACAGTTAATGAATTGCAGTCAAGGAAAATTGGTGCGCAAGTACATCCGCAAACCTTAAAGTCTTTAAACGACATTTGCACAAACTTTGTCGTGGAAGTAGGCAAGCAACTAATGGCTCATCGTGATAAACAACTCGAACTGCAAAAGGAACACGAGGAGCGCATTGCTTGTATGCTTAAAAGCAATGAAGGTATTTGGCTTTCCAACCGTTGGGTTATATTTACTGTGATTGTGCTTGGAATCTTTTGCTTGGCAGTTATTTTATGGGCTGTCTGTAAATAATGCAGCAATTTACAATATTCTTCCGATACGCCCCATTATCAGCAGAATGTGCCGTTTGATATACCGGAGAACT